>Ga0207886_10014_pt1 | contig 769844 bp, 825 predicted proteins | sample LinPmetageLP35_FD_184048 | JGI IMG/M metagenome (GOLD analysis project Ga0207886, IMG submission 184048) | Marine viral communities from the Pacific Ocean - LP-35 (SPAdes) | ecosystem: Environmental > Aquatic > Marine > Oceanic | place: Pacific Ocean | collected 2009-08-31 | reverse complement strand
AAGCTAAGAACCTTGAATTACCTAAGCAGGTAATTATAGCATGGGTTCTTAATAACTTGACTGATAATTACGATGGACTAGTGTCTAATATAACCCAGTCTTTAAGAACTAATATTGATTCTTATACCCTTGAAACGTTATTTTCGAACCTTTTGGACGAATCTAAACGTCAAGAATCAAATGAAGCTAATACTGATCAGGCTTTGATAACTGGGGGTTATAAAAGCAAAAAACCCTATAAAATCACCAAATCCGGCTCTAGTGGGGCTAATAAGAAGTATTGCACTAATTGTAAACAACACTCCCACATTACCTCCAATTGCGCCTTCTTATTTCCCGATAAGGCTCCCAAAGGGTGGAAGAAGCCAGGAGGGGATACTAATAAATCACCTGACAAGCCTGAAAAATTAGCACGTGAGAAGCGAGACGATAATATCGACGTCTTATATAGTACTGCAAATACTGCGCTTGATATAGGTGATTTTGTTATTGATTTTGACGTTCCAATGGAAGATATGGTATTTATAACTATACCCCAAAAAACAGACAAAATAACTAATATTGATAATATAGGCACCAATCCTGTAAATATGCAAGAAACAAGGAAATCAGGTGTATATAGTCAATTAAATATATTTGCACTTGATACTGCCGCAACTAAGCATATATGCTGTGATTTGTCATATTTTAGTAATTTTAAAACTTGTAATAAAATAGTTAATTGGGGAAAAGCTAAACAAATAAGTATTAAAGGATATGGCAATATTTTAATAAAATCGAATATCAATAACAAAAAGTATATGTTAAAAGATTGCCTTTATATGCCTGAGTTAGGTATAAATCTAATATCTCAAAGTCAGCTTAATAAAAACTATTATAGTAAACAACCAGACGGCAAGCCCGCATGCGGAAACCGTAACCGCCCCATCAGGCAAGGCGTATACATGAGTCACGCGCTACTTTGGCGAAGTATAAGAATCTCGCGTCCTCCATCTTTTGCTCTTTCTTCTTTTTATCTTTTTTCCATAATCCAAAGTTTTCCACCTTTGCGACGCTTGATGCTCGCGCCTCAAATCTTACCTCTTCCAATCAAGCTCCCCTAATCAACCACGCCACAGCTAAAAAGATCACGCTAGCAAGATGCGGGCTATTTATAATAAAAATCCGCAACCAACCCTTACAATTTCGATGCTGCTGAGCAATTATGATGCGGATTCCCTCTCAGATTTACTCGCATAAGTCAAGTTACAAGCTTAGCAGCGTCCAGATTTTCTCGCAATTTGCCTCGCTGTCGCATTATCACCATCCCCTTCTAGCAGCATCTTTTGAAGATTAAGATGCTACGAATTAAGCTTGCATACTTGGATATAACCGCCAATCGCGGAAATGCCTTATGACGACGCAGTTAGGCTTTTGCTTAGCTGCGCTTTATATACCGCAAGTAAATAACGCGTTAGCAGTTACCTGGTGAGCTCTTCATTTGCTGTAACATACTCGTGTTCGTTTTGATTACGCGGCTTTGGGTTGATTCGAAGCAGTAGGATCGTACGATGCTCCTTTAGAGCTTTGATTTAGACCTATTAAAAATTTGCCAATTGAAGCGCATTAGCTGCACGCTTGAAGATTAAAACGCTAGATGATAAGAAGATTTGGAATATACCAATCTGCCTAAAACTTTGGACAAGTGAAGAAAGTAATATCCGAAATCATAAATTACCCTCACATAATGATTATTGCTTTTTCTTACTTAACTTTTCACAAACTTGCTAACGATTAAAAGATGATATTAAAATCAGCCGATCATGAAGCACAAAGAAATGGGATAATAACTACGAATGAATACATTTCGAGATAATAGCGTAAGATTTACGGTAATAAAGCCTTATAATTACAACGAATTTCTATATACGAGAAGGGCTGCATTGATACCGAAGCAAATTTCCTTAGCGAGGGCATTAAAAGAGATGAAGCCTGGCATGGCATGGCACGGCGGGACACAGGTTTTGCGAGGGTTATGCAAGAAGCCTACATGAACTCTTTAATTTCCACATCTCTGGCATCTCTTTCGTAATCCAATGTATAGCCAATAACTAGGGAAGAACTTCTCGATTACTCCCAATCATTTTCATGCTCCCAAGATGGTTGTTTTTATCGAAATAAAGTATATTTATAAGCCAATTTCTTTGCGCTTTAAAAGCATAACAACCCGCCGCAAACCTGGCCCAAAATAACTTAATATCTTTAACAAGCTCCAATACATTAAATCGAGCGGTGCATTACTTAGCATGTTATAATTAGTAACAATTACAATAACAAATGATAATAAAAATTACAATTCCAAAATTTAAAGTATGTGATAAAAATATATTTAACTTGTAATAATAATAATTAACTTATAAGAATCTGATTAAGCATTGGCATTATTTATAGCGGTAACGATAAAGCAAATAATAACGAAATTAACAATGACTAAGATCTCCTTATAATTGAAGAATTGTTGTTTATAAAGTTACAAGTGCAAGGCTTCACAACGAGGGATCGAGCTCCAAGTAAGACGGGCGGAATTAAGGAAGTAATTACAAATAAGAAGGGTAACTTTGTTAACCAAAGCAAGTTAGCGCAAAGCAACAATTCAGGCGGGAGTCCAAGTGAGTTACGCCCATTACATCCTTTATTATGAAAATAAATAATCAATTTTTTTAACACGATGTAGATAATCCAATTATCTTCCTAAGTAATAGCAACTTAAGTGCCTCTGAAGTCAAAGCTAATGATGTTAGTTTTCGCGCTGAAAGTGCAATAATACCAGGCGCTAGACTTTTCGATAACCCAAAGATAGCCATCGACTTGATAATTCCGGCACCTTCTCGTAGTTTCGATGGGTAGCATGATATTGATGACTTCCCCGAGCCGGCTCCGCGCTTGCGGCTTGCGAAATAAGGAGCTTTAACGCCAGACCCTCTGACTCCTCATACCCCTTCTTCGCGCCTCTCGAGCAAGCCATTATACGACAGTATCAGTACGGGTTCCGGGACTACGAGCCCCTCCTCGAGCCCGCTTTTACAACATTGCCGAGCGTCGCTAGAAACCCAACTCAATTAAGAGGATTATTTTCATCTTGGTTAAGGCGTGGCAAAAGAATATAAGCTGGTTAATCATGTGCTCGAAACTCTTTTCGATAATGAAAAGGTGAGGAAGTAGCAAGAGGTGAAGCATGGGCAAAAGAAGGACAAAGATAATAGTGAGGACGGAAATGAGGGACCACAGCAAGCGATAAATATTGAAGCATTAATAGTAATAGCCGAGAGGGCTAGTGAAAGTTTAAGACCGGCCAACCGATAACAATCGCTTCTTAATCTTGACCCATTTCCAGAATCAAGTCATAGCGAAGTAGGAAGCTGAAGTGATAGTGATAATGACAACAAATTCAACATCATTAACTTCACCAAGGACGATGAGAAGAAATCACGTCTTATTAAGCGGAAGCAATTGTTTTTATCTTACGGTATTATAATACGCAAGAAGCGCAAGCGCCCTCAGGAGAGCTTTTCCCGCTAGCATCAACCTCTCTCCAAAACCTATCGCTAGTATCCCAGGTCGCACTTCCCTCTTAATCAGAAGTCAAGAGTCGTTACGAGCTTAAATGCCAAAAGTCGATTGCCTTTTCCAGCGTCTTTTATGTTATAAAGCATAAATGCAAAGATGTCATTTGGCGATTTTAACCTTAGCTTATTATTTAAAGCTATATCACTTACGCTAACTGAAATCACATTTCGTCGACACTTCGCATATTGCTACTTCTTTACGGCGACGATCTGGGACGATTGTGACGGGCGAGGAATTTCTTTTGCCCAGCTAATTTGACTCATCGCAAGTATTGATCACGTAAGGAAGATCGACGACTTCATTATCAAGTTAATAAAGCAAGATTCGTACCTCTTGAGTGGCTTCAGCCGGCATGGATCGTCATCGATTACCGCGAAGGCAAGCCGTGATTACATCAATGCGATGCGTACCCAACCCTAAGATGGCAAAGCCATTAATACTAAGGCCTTTACATCGCGAGGAAGTAAGCTATTAAGTGGCGATGACGATAAGATTAGCAAAAGTTACAATGATCTTGAACTTGGGGGTGACAATGATAGTGACAAGTGTTCGAGCGAGGACAAGCTATTTTATTTGAGCACAAGGATTAATATCCCATGAAATCTTATAGATGAGTAGCGCTTGCTGGCGTATAAAAAGAAGCGCAAGTTATGGAAGTGGATCTTTTGCCAATTCCTAGATAAGATTCAGGTTGCAATACGTATACGTTTGAATATGATGTAGACTAGAAGCGAGTAGGCTTTTGCGCGCATATGATGTTGCCTTCTTGAATATTTGTGCTTATGGAGGGTTAGAGGGTATAGAGGGTTTGGAAGTTGTGGATATCCAGACGTGAAAACGGGATCGAGGAAGGGAAGGAAGGTGGAGGTTCCTTGTTTACTCGCTAGGCCCAGCAACGTTTTTGAAGTAATTGCAAAGTTATTTCTTTACTTATGAAACATTTGCATGTAATCCTCATTGCGTTTTTTATTATTTTTATGTTTGCATTTTGTTTCGTTATTATCCTTTTGATTTTTCCACATCTCAATTGCTTGCATTTAATTTTTTACATAAGTCGAGGCACGCTTTACGTACCCAGCCTTTAGCATTGCAATTACTGAAGAATAATTACTTCACGAAGCAAGGCGGAAAGCTTCAGAAGCGGGGGCGAAAGGCCGGGGTCAAGGTTGTTCGTGTTTGAAGGATACATACAAGCTCTCCTGGTTTTTCCCTTCCTCTTAACCTGGAGTTTGCATGCTGTATTGTCTGCTTTGTGCTAACTCTTGTGATTGTTTTATATGTTATTTATGAGAATTCAATTTGACATATACTGATGCAACCTTTCCATACCCTTTCTTGTTAATATCTTTTTCATTGAAGTTATGCTCTCGAAGGTAATTTTTCCAAGATTGCAATTCTTTGTTGGTCGTGGTAGGGATGAGAGGACCAATGGTTACACATTTTGTACCCGTATGTATGCCATTGTATTTTAAGACGGTTAGTGGGTTTTAATGGCGGAATGTGTGACATATCGTGAGATACGATGAGCTTCTAGCTTAATTGTTCCTTTGCTTTTGTTATCCCTTGGCTAAGTTTAGCCTTTAGGTTGCTTGGATATATCATGAATGATGTTGAAGATGTTATATTTCGAGTTTGAAGTCTTGAGTGATAGAGATTAGAAATTTAGCGTCCCTTTTACGTAATTTCTTTGTTAATGTTAATGGATAATTCTGGGTTTGGGGTAGCAACCACTTTTTATATTTTATGAGATTGGCACCTGAAGGTGTTAGCTTTGAAGTATATTATCAATGCAATTGCCTTCATCTAAGGCTTGATGGCGTCGAGTTGTTTCTGGGTGAAGGATGAGGTATCCTAGTTCTAGGTAAATAAGATCCAATGGGTAAATATCATTTCGTTATTACAACGCGTGAGTATTGCAAGGAATAAAGCAAGATAAGTAACTTTTAGAAGCGGGTATATAGTTGCTTAAGCTTTGTATGTTTAATCCCTTTGTGAAAGTTTTATATGTTAGATAATTGAATCATTTGGAATTATTTGATATCATATCTTTTATCATCTTTTACGTATACATTCCGTTTAGTCCTTTCTTTTGCGATCCTTTTATGCCTTAATTTGCATTCATCTTAATATACGCTAATGCATTTTTTGTGCATTTAGTTTTTGCAATTTCTTTTATTCAAGACTTCTAATTGTGTTGGTCCACAGGAGCCATCCCGAGTTTTTGACGTATCCACGCTAAGAGCTGGCCGGGAGCCGGAGGGGTTTCAGGGGGTGTGCAGCGTGAGGTATAAATCCCCTCCTCTCTCATACTCTCTTAGCTAGAATAACCGAAATATATTAAATAATTAATTGCATTTGTTTTGCTACTTTTATTGTCTTTGTGATATCATATACCGATGCAAATCCACATTGATTAATAATTAACTTGTATTACAAATAATTAGGTAATTTATTGAGAGAGTTAATTCGGAAGTTTAATATTGAACTTCTCTTACCTACGTGAGAGATTTAACGCGACCCCTTCTTGATATTAATTCTTTGCTGAACTTGATTGAAAGAATTTAGCATCTTGATGAGAGCTATAATTTTATATCAAAGGGTACATGTAAATAATAATAATAACGCAGCAATTACCATTTGATAATTGCTATACAAGAATCAATGTAATAGTTACTTTACGATTATTGTTAAGATAACATTTCCGCAAGTTTTTCGTAAATCATTGGAATTATCATTAGCACGATAGCAAGATTTATAATGAAATTTATAAAATTGCTTCTAAAAAGTGGATTAACATCATCTAGTGTTAAGAGGGATTAATAGAAAATGATTTCTTTAAAAAAGATATCCAAAGTAAAGATTACCCGCTATTTAAGGGAGTTTTAGGAGTATGCTTGCGATAAGCATTTTGATTTTAAGTACATGTTTTAGGATTTCAAGGAATTCTTTAAAGATTAGATAGCTACGAATTTCAATTGCATTAAGCGACAAGAGAGGGCAAAGTTGCAAGATAATTTTAAATAACGTGGCGTTTATGTCAAACGTGAGGAAAGGAATGTAATAATTTCGTTAATAATGATAACTAAAGTTAAATATAATAATTGACTTAGTAAGGATAAAAAGAAGTAGGCCAGCAAATTCGGCTTATTATTGGAATTAAAGCGGATGGGTCGCGGCTTATCTTTTTCATAAGCATCTTAAAGTCCCATATTTTAGATGATTTAAGTCACTTGGGATAATATTATGGCTTTTTTAATTAAGGGAATTAATGCGAAAATCAGAAACGCATGGCTTTAGCTACTTCTAATAATAAAAAATAAAATAAAAAATAACGTGTTTAAATGTTTAGATTTGTTTAGGTCTTATTATAATAGGAATGGAAATCTTATTAGAAACTTGTATAATGCAATTTCACTTGTTAAGATGAAGAGGAAATTCTTGTTTATCTTTGGTAAAGAATTTCTAAATTATCTTCCTTAGTGGAGATCGAATGGGAGATAGTTATTGAAATCGATGCTAATATGAAATGCTTATCTACGTAATAATAGTGTTTATTTATTATTATATTAAAGGGAAGCTGGGGCATATGCGGAATCAAATCGATCGGCATGGGATATAATAAATTAGCTCTTATTAAAATAAGCGAAGATTTTAAGAATGTTATCAAAGATATACTTAAAGGAGCTTCAATATAGCGATAACAGGAATCACTTAAACGCAAAGTTGTGTATCTTTACGGATTTGTATTAAAAATCAATTATCAATATGTTAATTTAATACAAAGCTTTTTCTTTGATGTTACAAGGCAACGCGCAGGAATATTATTATAATTACTTGCAAGATAAGATTTTTATGTTTACTTAATTTGTCAATGCAACTTGGGCTAATTTCGAAATGAAGGAATGTGTAAGGTGATATCTGAGCTAATGATTCAAGATCACGCTTAAATAGTTTCAAGATGAATTAGTATAAAAAAGAAAAACACTTATCTAATAATTAAATAATTTTGAGAAGAAATTGCAAAGCTTTCAATTAGGCTTAGCGGACAAGAATATGAATAATAATAAGACTTTTCGTAACAAGCTTATACAAGGAGTATTAAATAATAAGCTATTCGCTTAAGCTTTATTTAAATCACCTTTTACTTTTGCTGCGTTAATAAACGATTTCCGAATTGCAATGGAAATAAGAATATCATTTAAGATAAGATTTTAATAAGATAATTATGCTAAATTTTATCAAAAATGCTTTTAAGCTTATGTTGCGAAAGGTAAGGTAATATATTTGAATCATAAGATAAAGTTTTCCTAAGGTAATAAATGTGGGGACAAATTCAAGTTAAGGCTAAGTTATATAAGGTGTATTATTTGCTAGGTGTTAGATTGTTATAATTCTTGTTATATTGAAGAAGAGAAGGTAAAGTTTAAGGCATGATATTTTGTTGTATGTAAGGTTGAAGATATCAAATTAATAAATAAAACGTTTAGAGCATATTTGGCGTATGCGGATTAAATTAGGTAGGATTTGGAAGGTATTTGGGATAAAATTAAAGATTGGAATGATGCGGATTTTTTTAATTTAAGTGTATTATGAAAATGTGATAATGCTGATTCAAATTCAAGTAACAAATATAATAATATCATATTCTACTTCACAATTGTATTTATAGTAAGTGTAATAAAATATAACGCACGAGATGTTAAGGATTAATTGGAAATATTGTAAAGAAGTAATAATCGATGTGAATGATGATTCTATTGAAGGGGGATTTCTAGGTCCTTATAACTATTCTAATTGCCAAGGCTCGGCTAGCTCTCGTCGCTTTAGTTGCTCATTTAGGCCTAGTACTAAAGCCTCGCATCGCATCGCATCGCAAGCTATAAATAACTCTTATTTTAAGGAGGCTTTGCGAGCTTTATAAATAACCCCTGTAAAGGGGTTTGCGAGCCTTCGAAGTTATAGGCTTTGTAGGGGGCCCCTGAGCCTGTAGTTATAGATCTAATAGGGGGTCCCTGAGCCTGTAGTTACAGATCTAATAGGGGGTCCCTGAGCCTGTAGTTACAGATTTTATAGGGGGTCCTTGAGCCTTTGTTTATGCCATAAGCGAGGTTATGAAAGCTAAGCAAAGCTAAGCGAGGTGCATATTATATTCTTATAAATATAAAAGGCGGTATATATTTTAAAAAGTATGATAAAGAAATCTTAATAAAACGACGCTTATATAATTTAATGAACAAATCATTTCTTTTAAAGTTTCTTAATTGATATTGGTACATCAAATAAGAATATGGGAAGTATTAATTAATTGCGGGCATTATAGCGTCTTTGGTATATGGAATTTGATGAGAATTAAGTAGGCTAAAGTCGGATAACGTTTGGGGCTAGCGCAAGGGAATTCCTAGGAGTTGCCATTATCAATACTCTTACTAAAAAAATGGAATTTTAGATTATTAATATAGATATACTATTTTTGGTATACTTATAGCAATTCGATAAGATAAGTGCATATTACGATAACTTACGGAATGTTTTAATTCAAGGGAAAAGGAGGCATTTGATTGTTCGAAAGAAAAGCCATTCGTGGTTATTACTAAATCAGTATAATTAATTATTGGATACTTTTATGGGAACAGTTAATATATGCTACCTTATGAAGACGGAAATCTGAAGGCTTTATTGTAGATTTGGTTATCCGTTGGTATAACAATTGCATCATTTGCTTGATTAAGTAAGGTATGACCTTGATTTAAATATCATGCTAAATATTAAGGAAATGTGTAAGCATTGCTAAAGATATATAAATGCTTTATATAGGTTTCGCTTTAAATTTCAAAATAACGTTGATTTTAATTATATGCTTTTGATTAATATTATTCAACTTGAGAAACGTGAAATACTTTACATGATAAATGAGGCAACAAGATTTGGGGCGATGCGACTTATCCAAAAGGATATTGATTTAGTCACGATTAAGGTTGTGTTTAATACATTTAAATTAGCTTAGATTGATACATATCTTGGCTCATTGGATTTTGTTGTATATGATTATGAAATTAATTTTAATTTTGAGGAGTTTTGAACATCATTTAGATTTATAAAAAGTACTTTTAAACTTATTTTGGTAAAGGCATATTATTTAATTGGTAAGGTGGAAAGATATCATTATTTATTACGCTATGCTTACGAAATTATTACGGAAGAGCATTTAAAATTGTTTGACGTAAATTAGTTGCAAATGGTTATAAAAGTTATTAATGATATAGTTGAATCGAATGAATTGATTTTAATGTTGCTTATATTTAGGGCATACCTTAAGATAACGGAATTAGATTCTTCTAATCCTACAATCGAATAAAAGGCTGCCACAATTAAAAGAGCGATGAAAGAGATACATAAAATCCAAGTAATTAGGAAAGTTAATAAGGCATTACGCACTTAAAATGGCTCCGGTATTACATATATTTACAATCTTTTTTTAAATGATTTAATACTTATGTATAAAGAAAAGAAGGGATGGAGAAAACCTTATAAATTCCTTAGCATTAAGGGCGAGACGATTTAGGCCTTGATGGATAATAACTTGATATGTACATTTAAATTTACATTTGTGCATTTATTTAAAATAAATAACTTTGGCGTTGAATAAGAAAAAGAGAAGCTATTAAAGGATCTTTTATTAATATTAATAATTATCTTAAATAAGGAGCCTTAAAGGAATAATAAACTCGACTCGATCTTGAAACCTTATTAGCTTGTAGTAGAAATTTTGAGAATTAAATAGATCGCGAACTTATCAATAATTGACGACGATTACGATGCTAAAGCATTCTTGATAAAAAAGGAAATAAGAGATTAAGACTTATTAATTAAGCTTTGCGTTGAAGGTAAAATTATCACGCTGGGTAAGTCATTTCAATAATCCTAAAAAATAGAATACAAATCTTTAATCGCGAGGAGTATTTTTATCCCAATTTATTAAAGCGATCTTAAGCTTAGGAAATAGCGCATTTTCAAATTTTATATGATAAATAAGATTAAAGAAAAGGAAATGATAAAGTCATATGAGAAATCAAGATTTGTTATTTAAGTTTTTAATGACAAAGGCAAGAGAAAAATATTAATTCAATCATTAATAATTCAACGAATTAGCTAAAAGCTTATTGTTTACATGGTCGCAGCGGTAAAGCATTTGCAACGCCTCTAGCACTTACCCAAGTCGGACGTGGTAATTAGAAATATTACGTAAGCTTACGTTTAAGCGCATATAAGACTTATTTGATAAGTCTTTGTATGGCTATTAGAGGAGATCGTAAAAGAGTTTCTTGAAGGGATAATGTTTATGATAATATTTTTGTTATACGGTATATCAGAATTAGGAAATTATTAGTTTAATATGTATTATAAGCATTACGTGAAGAATTTACAAATGAAAATTTTTACGTACGATTTATACTTGCTTATTATGTTTAAGGATAATCTTGAAATTGGGATTATTGGAATGCAAATAGATGATACTTTAATCTTGGGAGATATTGAGTTTTTAGCTAGGAAGTAGGTAGAAATTGATAAAGCTAGGTTTTTGATAAAGCTGACATAGATCTTAAATCTCACCAGCTTGCTTACATTTAATAGTTGCATAATAATTATAAATGAAAAAAGTCTTTACATGTCGTAAAAGGGCCAAGAGGTAAGGATTAAGTTAGTAAATATTGCAAGTTAAGATTATAAGTAAGTTTACATAAAGCAACGTGCTTGCGGAGCTTATTTGGTTATGATTTGTTAATTCGAGGTTGCTTTTGATTTGTCAATAATAGCATAATATCAAAACCCGATGGCGGAAGAAATCAAAGCTTTGAATGTACGTTTGCAATGGCAAATGGATAACTTAAGGAGAGGCTTCCGATACGTTCTCGTGAACTTGCAATTAGTTAAGATTTATGTTTTCGTTGATAGATCTTTCGCTAATAACAAAAATTTAAGCTTTTAAATCGGGTTTGTGTTAATTATTAGCATCAAATTGGAGGGGGTTACGGAGTTTATTTTTATTGAGAATATTATATATACGAGTTTAATGAAGTGCAAGAGAATAATTCGTGTTGTACTTGCGTTGGAATTATACGTTATGGTAGTAGGAATTGACATGTTAATTGCGTTTTTAAGCATTATTAATATGATAATTGATAAGTTGGGAATCAAGCAACTGCCTATAGTCGTTTGTATTAATTCTTTATTGTTGTATAAGTGTATTGTTAAGTTCGACATAATAAAGGAGAAACGTTTAATGATTAATATCATGTTAATTCGTTAATCATACGAATGTAGAGAACTCATAGAAATACGATGGATCGATGGTACACGCAATTTGGCTAATACAATGATAAAAGGCAACCCCAATAAGGCCTTGCAGGAGCTCATCGACATCAACATGCTGAGAGTGAAGATGGAGGGATGGATTTAGCGGCTTACTGGCGTCGAATTGGACGGGTAGCGAAAGGGTTTCCTATACTCACTTAGTTTCTCTTATGTTATTTCTTTTGCATATCTTTCCTTATTACATTTGTTAAATATGTTTCACTTTTCTTTATATTATTTGTTCATAAGTTTCACATTTGCATATTTCACAAGATTTGGAAATTAGATGTAGCAAGGGAACGATTTTTAATTTCAAATTTTTACTCTTTGATTTAAAGCACCAATAAGGCAGCCTTGTAACGACATCCTAATAGGAACCTGGTTGCTGATTTCATTACAAGGGATTATTCTCATACAAGGATATGAAGAAGATGCCGCCACAAAGAACCAACTTACGAAGCTAATTTGAAATAGGGTTTTAATTTTTTGAGTAAATGTTACCAGCCTCAAGGGCGGCGGCGGCAACATCAGCGGGGTTGATAAAGGCACCAGTAGCAACTTTTTCTTCTTTATTATTCTCCTCTTTAACAGCGTTAATGGCTGTAAAATGATTAGCGCTATTGCGCTTCTTGATACGTTCACCACTACTATTCTTCTTCTTTCGCTTTCCGCTAGCCAGGAGTTGGGGGGAAGTTGAAGGGGTTGTAGTAGTAGCAATAATAGTGGCGATAAGCGTAACAGTAGAAAAAATTTGCTTTAGCATTTTCTTTATCTTTTACAAAACTTTTGCTTAGCAAAAAGTTTTATTTAGTAAAAAGAAATAAGGGAAACTTACGGAATTATCAGTCTCAAGAGCTATAATGCAATAATAAAGAGACTTGATTTTGCTCAAGAGGGCGGCATTGATATCCTTGGGGGTTTTCGATTCAATAACTATGCTAATGAACTTGATGTTAATGAGGATTATAACAGCAGATGTAATAACGTCTTGATTACCAATAAAAATTGCATTAATAAGAGTATTGTACTTTAATGCAACGAAGTTTGGAAGCTACAATAATTATCAGCATCGAACTTAAATTAAGGGAATAACGAAGAAGTTACAAGGTAGAAAAAAGATTGGAAGTATTAATTAAGATATAACTTTCCTTCTTGTTAATGTAATATAAGTAGCGCTTGGACTTGGTATTGTTAAAGCAATAATCGTGGGTTATGTTGGTTTTGAAGGCGTTCACATATCGCATGCATAAAAGGCGATACAAGGTGATAAAAGCTTTAAAAAGAATTGGTGTAGGCATTGTTTGTATTAGTATGAATTTCATATTATTAAGTTACTGTTTTTGATAAGGAATATTTATTCATGAAATATTTGATTGATTTGATATGAATTACAAAAATTAAGCAGTTAGCGAAGATCTATCTTTAGGAAATCGAGTTTATATTTATAAGTTGTAGTTGTTGTTGTTATTGCTAAAAAAGAAATTAAGAATTTTAAAGGGGGAGGCGTTATATATACGATTTCTGCAATAAGCAAACCCAAAATCTTGCTTAAATCGGGGAGGTTGCGAGGTATTTGTTTGGTAATATTATCCCTCGCTTAGCACTTCTTGCTATTATTATTTTTCGCTACGGCATTATTTGCTTCCGCCATATCACGACATTTTTACAACCTCATTAATAACGTAACATACTATTACTCTTCCTTATTCTTATGTAATTGTAAGGAAAAGCAATTGCGTTGAGGCTTCTTGATTACTTGTTGTCGCCTTTTGTTGTTCGGAACGATTGTTCGCTTAAAGGCCAAAAAGGTAATGGGGAGGATTCAGGTGACTTGCGACTGGGATTTTCCTTTATTATTCTTACTTTATTCCTTTGTCTGTTTTTCACATTCTTTTTGTTTGTTTGTTCATTCGTTTTATGTTGGAATACGTTGTATTTCCAAAAGAAGTTTTGCCGGTGTTGGTCCATAGGAGCCATCCCGAGTTTTTGACGTATCTACGCTAAGAGCCGGCCGGGAGCCGGAGGGGTTTCAGGGGGTTTGCGGCGTGAGGTATAAATCCCCTCCTCTCTCACACTCTCTTAGCTAGAATAACCGAAATATACTAAATAACCAATTGCACTTGTTTTGCTACTTTTACTATCTTTGTGATATCACATACCGGTGCAAACCCACACAAACATCAAATTCAACGATCAAAAAAGAAGGAAGAAAAGAGAAAATAAGGAAATCAACAATAGGCAAAAAACGTTGCTTCACAAGGCTTATGAATTAGGGGAATTTGTAGGTGTTGAAATAATAGTGATTATCAAGAAGTATGGCAAATATATCACTTATGTATCCAAGGGCTATAAATCATAACAGCCATCGTTTAAAGAAATAATAAGTCAAGCAATAATTTGCTTAAGACACAATACACGACGGTTACTAACGTGTATTTAGCAAATAGCTTACTCGGTCCCAAAGAACTTTCTGCCTGAAGATATTAAGAAGCGCTGGCTCAAAAGTACGAAAAGAAAATTATCAAAAAAGAACCGGGAAAATAATTAGGCGGCTTATGAATTGATAAAGCATCAAGAAATTTCGAAATCAGAAAGCAGCCTTATGTAATTATTTGTACCTATAATCCTTACTACAAATGTATATACCAAAAGTAAACTTAGATTATTCATAATGCCAACCTCGGTAGGTAGTGATAGCCACTAGTACCATTATTCATTTGAAATCCTCATCCTTTTAATCATAATTTAAAAATGGATGCTGTAAAAATTAACAACGCGTTATATAGAATAGGGCCTGCTCACAGATAAGAGCTGTCCAAGCGACGTCACTAATGTGGTCATGGCCAAAAAGCAATTGCATCGCCATCTGAGGGCTAATATTCGAAATCCTCCAAGCCGATAAATCCACTGCTATTGGATATTTCTACATGAATTCCATGATTACATACTCTACCCGATTTATATCAATCTTTGCTGCGATTTGGGATAATAAAAGTCATATTAAACAGATGTAAAAAGCAAAGATTATTGTGAGGGAGTAGATAAATTAGAAAATCTGGTTTTAACAAGTTAGCATCCATTTAGCCAAGGTAACTCAAAACTAATGATAATTATGAATGAAGTGGTAACCATCAATTTTTGGAGGCATCAAATTAAAGGATTATTAATATTGGGAGACATTTTAGGAACTATTAATTTTTGGTAGGAACAAAATTGAAGGAATCAATTTTGACATCTCCCAAAATCTGGGAGTGTTTTAAAATCCATTAATTTTCGTATACCAATTTGGCATTTGTCAACTCGGAGTCCTGAGCCATCTGTTAAGAAAGCATTCATTTTTGGCCACCCATTTAATGATTAAATGTTTCTGTCCCTACTTCCGGAAGAAATTTTTATTAACACTCAAGCATTAGAGTACAGTATGGATATGAAATTACAATAAAAGCACAATGAAACCAAAAGTATAATAAAATTAAAAGTATAATTAATGTGATAGCATAATTAAATTAGAAGCATTTGTCAAATTAGAAGTGCAATTAGAATAAAAGCATAATTAAAATGGAAGCATAATTAATTTAATACCTCAAGTCTTGAGTCTTCCATATGAACTTGTGATCGTTTCATTATTATTAGGAATTTCTCTTTTAAATACATTTATGTAGCAGATAGGTCATGACTTCACATCATTTACATATTTTAGATTTTATATCAATCAAAAGCTATAAATATAATTACTAGCAGCAGGAAAACTTAAAAGGATTTTATCACTATAATTAGCTGTAAAATCAAGTCCAAACAATAAGATTTTTAAGGTAAGAGGAGGTGGGAAGCGCATCAACACCACCTCGCTTGAATCTAATCCCCACACTAGGTCGTCACCTTACCACCTCGCTTAGCTTTGTTATAAACGATAATCACAAAACCATACCAACCGCTCATAGGGAGCTTGGAATACCACTAACCCTCATTATTTACTAATTATTTTATTCAAGTGAAATAAAATGCACGGCTATAAACTAAGAGAAGGTTTGAATCTAAAATCACGCTATTTTCGGTATGTAGCTAATTTCCACCAATATCATTATTTATTTTAGATTGCCGATTCGCTAAATACCTCCACGGAGTAAATGTTGTAAATATTAATATAACATATTAAATAAAGATAAAATACATCCACTAATACGAGATATTCAGGTGATATCCTTTTCACTAATAAGTTAAATAAATATTCTTTACAAAACCGGGAATTCCCAGCCGAAAATTTAACACCTACTCGAATTGGAATTCTAATTCCTATAATCAAATCCCATAATCAAGATACGGATAAATAAAAGCCCGGAGCTTATCGCGGAAATGGCCAATTGCGGACATTATAAGTATCAGTATTTGCCTTACCTCAAGGAATAACATGGATTTCTTTACCCATCATAAGTATCTTACCTTGCTTTTCTGATATTACTTGTAACCTTTGGATATATTTCCCCGTCACCTCGTTTTGCAAGATCCCTTCGATGTTCGCTATTTTTGGGTAAATAATTGCATGCTTGCCAAAAAGCACCTTCACGATGCCAGGGGTATTTACGTAAATCGAGATATCAAGGATTTATGCTAGTTTTAGTTAGTTAAGTGTTCTAAAAATGGCTTCACTTATATAGCTATTATCTAAAGTATTTTCATTCAAGACGTTATTCAAAAGGAATTTCATAATTGCGCTAATATTTATAATCGTTAGCTTTTATCATAATTTAGAAAATTAATTTTATTAAAACTTTAAAGTTACCACATTAAATGAATTTGTTTTATGCAAATTTTGCAAGTTTAATAATCGTGAATTAATTCACGAAGATAAGATAACAACGTAAAAATACCAAAGCTAGTCGCGATCATAAAAACAATCTCGTATTCTATAATTGATATATTAATGCCATGCGGTTGTAACGTTTCTAATTCGGTCAGTGTCGTAAGTACAGACTTGTCGGTTAGTATTAGTTATGAAGTAAGGTAATAAGATGTTCGATTCTCAATGGGAATTGAGATGTTATAAGCAGTGGTAAATTAGATGTAAACTTGTTATTTGATTTGAATACGAAGTTTTACTAATTAGGAATTATTTATTTGTTATATAAAACTTTGATTCCAAGTATAAGTTTAATAAGACCGTCTTATTAAGCGCGCAAGTTTGCAAGTCCGTCTAGCACGACTTGCATGTCACGTGGCTTATATCCACCGTAATCAATATAATTATTATTATAGCAATAAGTGTAGAGTATAATATTACTTACTAATTTGTATTATATAATTGTTAATGTTATTTTCCTAATGATATTATTATTTCTTTGATATTAAATATTGATTAGTGCTATCTACTTGGTAGTATTATCAATATTATGATGTTAACTTGTGACTTATATCAAAGCTAAGTCTAATTCATAATATTATCCCTCTTCTAGCCTAGCGTGTCCTTACGCTTAAGTATGTTTAAGGAAATATCGATGATTGCCTACGATTATCTTCTTTTTTTATTATGTTACCCGAATGCTTAATTAAAAGAGTTGATTATATTATGCTGGGTTAGCAAATTTAATTAATGGGAAAGATCATAGCGTTATGCATTAGATATGAGAATGCGAAATGCAAAGAGTATGTTTCATTACATAATCCCAAATTGATCCGCTACGGTTGTTGCGCTTATCTAAATAAGACTTGCGATGTTCGCGATAAGAATCGAATGCCTTTTGCTTCGGATTAGGAATTCTTTAACGCTTAGATCGAGAAGTTGAAAAATGAAGAGGATGTTGTTGTAGCTGAGTTTCATGCTCGCTTGGCGAGGCTGAAGAAATAAAAGCGTTTTCTTTATAAAAGGCGGCAAAAGATAATTGCCATCGATTTAAATTTAATGGAAAAGTTCGATGCTTTTGAAGCGTTGGAAAAGGAAATTGAGGAGAAGTGGAAGGCGGAGGAGGTATAAAAGAGTATTGAGTTAGCAGGCGCGAAATGTTCTAGTTCTAGCGATATCGATTCCTCTTACGACCTAATGATCGGCCTTTTCTTTAACCTTGAGAATCTGCTTTAGGTAGATTTGAGTTTCGTTGATAGTAATTGGCAAGTAGCTTTGGGCAGCGAAGATTTGATTTAAGTTTTTAAGTGTTTTTGGATTATGAGTAATTTTTTTATTTCATTAGGTATTTGATGATATCGTATTTGTATTAACAATTTAGTAGTTTTTTCATTTCATATTTTTCGAGCGGATTGATGGATTTTGCGATTGTTTTTGAGGTTAGTGATGCATTTGGTGATGCTTTTTTTAACAAAAATATGTGGAATATTAGAATTTTTTTTATTGTGTTTGGCAGTTAAAGTTTATAATTTAAAGGTCCTTTGATTCGCTTGATTTTGAATGGTTTTAATTTCTTGTGGTTTAATTTGTTGCTTGGTTTTTGCGTGTTGATATTTTTTTGTAAAAGGTAAGTTTTATTTCCCTCTTATAGCGTTGGCTCCTGGTTATGCGTTTTGTTGTAATAGTGTGCGTTTCTTTTTGCTATGAATTAAAGTTTTTGGGATAATTTCTTATGTAAGTCTTGAATCTTTTGGATCTAGATGTAAATTGTATCATTATTCTTAATCATTAAGTTGGGTTTTTTATAAGCGATAGGTTCGTAATCGTAATTAGTAAAGAATGATATTACGTTGGTTATTTCCGTGGTCAAGTTGTTGTAGGCGAATTTTGCAAGCGGTAGCAATTTCACTTAATTGTTTTGTTGGTAGTTGATGTAGTATTGTAAGTATGCTTTAACGACTTGATTTATCCGTTTATTTTCTTTATTTGTTTGAAGGTGGAATGCTGTTGAGAGTTTCTATTTAATTTTAAGGAAATTTAATAACGCTTTCCAGAATTTGGATATAAATAGCTTGTCCCGATTGGATATTATTTCTTCCGGTATTTCATGCTTGAAAACTACTTCTTTAAGGTATACCTACGTTAAGTCTTTAGCCATAAGCATTAATTTGATTAATATTAAAGTCATATATTTGATAAGTTTTTTTATAATGACCAATATCATATTATAGCTAACTCCTGTGACTTGGTTTTTAAATATAGGTAACGGTCTAATAAAATCTTATGATATTGATTTTCAAGGTTATGGCGGTATGGGTATTGTGATTATTTACCCATAAGATATATGCCTAATTAGCTTATTCCTAATGCAAGCATCACAATTTCCAATTACCTCCTTAATTATTACGCGAAGTCCCTCGCCTCAATAGTATTACGAAATCCTTAGGTACGTTTTTCATATTCCTTGATATTCGTATATAAATAATTTATGCTATTTTTAAATATATTCTTGAGTTAGGTTAGGCAGAAGTCATAACTTCCCATTTACTTGCATGTATCTTTTTTAAATTGTGGTATGATTATTAGTTTTTAGAAAAGACTTTTCAAATTCTTGAGCTTTCTTTAGTGTTTTTGCTTAAGGTCTTTTGAGTTTTATGGCTGTTGTTTTTTGGATGTGGGGAATTAAGTCCTCATTGTTTAATTTTTTAAGTAAGGCGATTTTATTGTAAATCTTGTTTCCTTCGTATTCCGGCAGTTTGCTTAGGGCGTCGGCTTTGGCGTTGTTTTTTTTTTGCACGTATTTGATTATAAAATCAAAAGAGGCAAGTTTCTTGGCTCATTTGGCTAATTGTTGATTGTTTAAGACTTTAGTGGTTGTAAAGGTTTGAAGATTCATATAGTTGGTGTGAATAATGATTAGATATTTGGCTTCTTGTAAGTAAATCTTCTAATGTTTGTATGTTTTGATAATTGCTATGAGTTCCTTTTCGTATATGTTATAATTTTGTTCAGTTGAGGATATTTTTTTTAAAATAATAAGTAACCAGATATAGTCAGCTTTTATCGTCTCGCTAAAGGTGAGTTACGTTGGTATAGGTATCTAAAGCGTTGGTTTCGATTATGCTTTCTTTTTTTTTGTTAAAATTATAAAAAATTAGCTTCTTAGTGAATTCCTTCTTGATTTGTTGGAAGGCTTTTTCGTATTGGTTAGTTTAGGTAAAGGGGATGCCTTTCCTAATTAAGTTGGTGAGCGATTCAGTTATTTTAAAATAATTCCGGATAAATTGTTGATAAAAGTTAGCAAATCTTAATTAGGATTGCATATTTTTGATGTTTTTAGGTGATTTTTATTTTCTCATTGCTCTGACTTTTTCTAGATTGATGCTTATTTATTTTGAGTTTATAATATATCTTAAAAAAGTGACCTGTTCGATTGAGAACTCACATTTTGATAGCTTCAGTTTGGAATCTACCTTGTGTAAGGCTTTTATAACTTGTAGGACGTGTTTTTGGTGTTTCTCGATGGTTCTCGAGTAGACCAGGATATTATTTAGATAACATATTGCGAATTTTCCGATAAAGTTCTTCAAAATTTTGTTATTCTATTTTTAGCATATGACCGATGCATTTGTAAGTCCAAACGGTATTACCGTATATTCTTACAAGCTTAAAGGTAATACAAAAGCGGTTTTTTATTCGTGCTTTTTTTTGATTTAGATTAGATTGAATGCGTTTCGTTGATTTAATTTGGTGTATATCTTTGCTTTAACGAGCCTATCCTGCAAGTATTACGTATTTAGTAAGAGATATATATCTCGTATAATTTTATTATTAATTATGTGATAATTGCTATAAGGTTTTTTTTTTAGATTTCTTTTCTTTTTAGCGATTAATATGTTGATAGCGTATAGCGATTTAGATTTTTAAATTTATCTTTTCTTTATCTTTAATTTTTGATATTTCTTAAGCGTTTTTGCAGTGGCGTAGTTGTGGTAGCGAAGCTTTTTTGCGATAGGTTTGAATCTTTTTTTGAAGTTAATTTTGTGGTTTTAAGGTTTGTGCTTAGGGAGAGCCCTTATATTTTACGGATCTTCGAATATTTTTGTATACTTTTTATATGATATAGGTAGCTATTCCCGTACGTTATTCTCTTGCTTGGGATGACTTTTAGATTTTTTTTAGCTGGGAATCAAACTTTTTTGTGTAAAGTTAATCGGCGTTATTCTTAAGAAAGCGGCGTTAGCTTCTTTTTCATCGGATAGTTAATTGCGGCGATAGTTGCATTTATTAAAAGTAAGCGTTTTCGCTTTCCAATCGATGTTGGGGTTGTGGTTATTTATTCATATGATCTTGAGAACAATATCGTGTCGTTTAATTGGGACGATGTCAAATGATAAATATTTTGTGTGATTATCAAGCATCTTCATTTCGATATTTGTTGTTTTATCTTGCACTTACTCGTTAACTTTTGCGTTTTTCCTATCTAATAGGGTGAATTGGTAAGGGCGTGAGTTATGTATGATGGGTATGTTTAGTTGTTTCATTAGTTGTAAGTATATGAATCTTCTTATGGCTTTCGAGTTGATTAAGGCTTTAATTGTATTTCCATTTAGTTTTACTTGAATTACTAATTGGTTCATTTCTTCAGTGATGGCGAGTTCGGGGTAATTAAAGTAATTGAAATATTTCTGCGATTTTACAAGCAAATCCTTTTATTCTTCGACGATTTTTTCTATTATTTTGTTTATTTATTTCCTTAGATTTTGGTTGTAATTGATGAGGGTGTATGAAATGTTCTTTTTAAAGTTAACTTGACTTTGTATGAGTTTATTTTTTATTTTTTGTAGTCGGATAGGTTTTTATACGTGTTATCTTCGCTTTTAATATCGTTTTTCGCTAACTGTGGCGATAACGATTTACGTGTCTTTGACTTCCAAATAGTTGTTTAGCTGGCCGTACTTCCGAGGTTCGGGTTTTTTTAAGAGGCTGGTTGTGTATTTTTTAGATTGTTAATTTGTGTATTTAATATTTTTTTAAAATATAACGATCTTAACATTTTGGTAAATAACAACGCAGCTAAATTTTTGCTTTGGGGCATCGTGGGTTCTTTGCTTTTTCATTAGGTTTAGCTTATCTTTTACGTGCATTTAGATTCGCCGTTCTTCGTTATAAAAGCGAAGTGCCTAGTTTTCGTTGATGTTAGGCAGCTGGTTTGCTTAGTGATCGTTAATTATCTGACTTTTTTGTTAGGAATTCAAGGATCTTATGTCGCTAATTCACTGGTTTTCGAGGGATTCGGTCAGGATTTCCTTTCAATCGTTGTCTTCATTAACTCGTTCGAGCACTGCCGCTTCGCGACGCTCGGTCTTTCGCTCAGCCAAAGCGAATTGTCATTTATTTTTAAGAGGGGCTTTCCCTTCGTTCTTGTTCTGGAAGCAATTCCTAGCGAGGTGGCCGGCTTTGCCACAAGTGTAGCACAGGCCCTTTTCTCGTTGTTTCTACTTTTCAGCTTGACTCTTACTTCCTTTTTTAGCTTTATTTATTTCCATTAGGTTATGATAATTACGTTTATTATTAAGGTGGGGTTGGAAATTTCCTTTTTTTTTTTATGTTGTTTTGGGAATTAAAGCTTTCTATATTAAGTAAGAGCAAAATACCCTCTCTTTTCCTTTTGTTGTTTTTGGATCCATTTATCGATAGTCGTAATTGTTTTGATTATTTCCTTTAAGTTATTGGATTTATTAGCCTTAGAAAGTTCGTTCTTGATATGATCTTTTAGGCCCTTGTAATATTAAGCTTTCAAATCATTATTCGTTTAATTTAATTACATAAAGTAACGATGGAATTTGATAATGTATTCGTAAACGGATTCTTGTTGGTAAATGTTAAGTAAATGTTTTTCCGATTATTTCTTTTTATTGGGGTTTTTGAAAATTCTTTTAATAATTGTGATAAATCCTATAATGATGCGGAAGATAACGCGATTCTTTTTGATCATAATGGTAAAATAAGCTCCAATTATATGTTGATTAAGAAGGTAATCGCTAAAAGTTGGTTTGATTTAATGTATTACAATGTTGCGGAAGAATGAGGTGATTCATAAGATCTTAAGGAATTTGATTTCGAATTTGTTTCCGTTGAAAGTTAAATATATTTAATATTGGAGTACGAATTGTTTTAACTTGGATTATTGATTATGGAAGGTATTAGGTAGGTTAACTTGGGGTGGAGTAACTTTATCTTTCTTCTTGCTGGTTTGGGAACTTTCTCTTACGACAGATTTTTCCTTAGGGGCCATTATGTTTTGTTAATGATATTTCAAGTAAGGTGCTTAAAGTGTAACGTTTTTAATTTGGTTAGTATCGTGAGTATAAACTCGTCGGTTGGTATTAGCTATAAAGTAAGGTAATAAGACGTTTGGTTTTTAATAGAAATTGAGACGTTACAAGTAGTGGTAAACTAGGTGTAAACTTGCTATTTGATTTGAGTACGAAGCTCTACTAATTAGGAATTATTTACTCGTTATATAGAATTTCGATTTCGAATGCAAGCTTAGCAAGACCATCTTGCTGAGCGCGCAAGTTTGCAAGCCCGTGTACATATCACGTGGCTCATATCTACTATAATTAACATAATTATTATTATAGCAATAAGCGTGAAGTATAATATTACTCGCTAATTCGTATCATATAATCGTTGGTGTTATTTTCCTAATAGTATCATTGTTCCTTTGGTGCCAAACACTAACTAGTGCCATCCACTTGGTGGTACCATCAGTATTATGGTGCCAACCCGTGACTTGTACCAAGGCTGAGCCTGGTTCGTGACAGCGGCTCGCTAAATAAAATCAAATGAGGTATAATGTCTCGCGCATTTGTGATTTCGTGATTAAAGAGATCACGTGTGAAGCTTCTTCGTGGTTAAATAAAGAATTCCAATGTGTTTTATTTACCCTCGACCCAATTAATTAATACAAATGAATAGCTTTGCAAGATGTATTAGCTGATAAACGGGATTCATATGTTGATATATTGACCTGCTTTGATGTTAACTGGTTAAAACGCCGTGATCCGGATCCTAATTATATCATTAACACGCGTGATGTAAGCTCAAGAAAAATCATGATTCCAAGTCTTGTTTCGGAAGATAATAATAAAAAGCTAAAGAATAAATAGGGTAGCGACTATCCTAGCAAAAGTGAATACGAATCGCTAAAAAAACTTGAATATAAATATAAGATATTATATAATGAAATATATTACAAGTACAATTAGATCTTAATGAATATAAAGAAATAACTTGTACAACGAGCAATGGAAGATAAGAATTAAAAGGAGGAGGAAGGCATATAAGGCTAAGCTACCCTAGTAAATATTAGCTATTTGCATTATGATTTCTTAAGGAATAAGAAACATTATGATCAATCCATAAAGATTCTTAAGTACACTTAAAAAAAAAGTCCCAGCACCATGAACAACTACAACGAGAATATGGAAAAGCACAAAAACAAACGACATCATATCCACTAAGCGGTGAATTATCCGAAATGTTTTCAGGGAAATAATAAATCGATTTGCAAGAAAACTAAGATATATCCCAAAGAAAAGCGATATCATATTAATCAAAGCTAAATTCGCTACGCGAATGCCGACCTTCGTAATCGTCAACTTCCAAAATTTAAAACAATAGAGATTAGCGGTGATATATGCTATTTGCATAATAAGGCTTATTGGTATCCATGATCCAAATGATGAATATTGGTGGAAAACATGTGGATAAATTAGGACTTTGCGTAATAAAAAAACGACGTACTTAAGGACTTGCTAAATAAATAAACAAAAGGAGAAAACGAAAAATACAACAAAAACGCTACTGATGCAAATTATATAAATCTCAACAATCTTCATAATAAGAATAATATAAATGAAAAGACGATTCAAGAAAAATTAAGTAAAAGCTAAATATAAGGAAAATTAAGGGAAAAAAAATCCTATGAAAGGAAAGGGAAAAGCGATGAGTCAACAACCAAATTATTCAAGCATATGCCAAATAAAACAAGATAATCATCACCAAAATCAGGGCTAGATGTGGTGGGATAAGACCAGCAAAATAGGTATGGGAGCCAAAATATGCCCTCTTAAAAGTCATCAAGATTGTGGACTTTGGGGATTATTCTTTATGATTATAGAGAGGACTTGAGGGCAAGGGAATGACGACAATAGATTAATGGACAATAGATTAGTGAACAATGGATTAATGAACAATAAACAAGGGGACAATAGATAAGGGGACAACGGAATAAAGATAAAAAAGGGGCCGCTATGCTTTTCGTACCAGCCCATTAAGGTTCGACATAAGTAAAATGCCAAAAAATACCAGCAAACAAGTAAGAATAAGAGTAATCTCAAATATCCAAAAGTGAACGATTCTCACATATAATGAGGTGGTTAGGAACGAAAAGCGTACCTTTTCATTGTCGTATATGTTCGTCCACCCCTTCCTATTATGACTTGACTCTTAGTCCTCTTTTCTTCTCTTCTCTTTAAAGAGCAAGGTTGAATAAATCTGCGAACTTTAGCAATCTCAAATCTGACGAAGATCTCCAGTGTGATAAGAAGCTCGAAAATTAAAGGATAAAATTTTTATTAATACCGTATACAAAGTAAAAAGAGAATGGTAATGAGAATTCTGATTTCGGTGGGAATGCTGAAGACCTTGTAAAATGGCTATTGATGTAGCATATATCTAAATAAGCATAAATTAAGCGAGAAACAAGGATTAAAAAAAAGGCAATTGATTGTATCGCTTAACAAACCACCTCGCCCCACAGTGACTACCTCGCCTCGTAAAAGCAAAGTCAGATAATGAAGGTTGGAGGTCACCACTTCGCTTCGCTTTGATTTGGATAATAATCATAAAACCACATCACCGCTCGCTTGCAAGACTTGAGGATATTACTAACGTTTATTATCTAATAGAAATAAAACTTGCTTTTTACTTGCTATAATCTTTATATTAAATTATTTAAAAATTCAAATATTGAAAATAATAATCCCTCTTAAGCTTAATTTAATCTTTTTCTTGCCCCGGCTTTTCTTGCTTGATTCAATTTTTTACTTAACCCTTGCCTTTGTTGCATCTGAATCTGACTTGAATTTAACTCCGCCTTTGGAAACTTAATCATTTGTTCATACCTTTTATCAAATCATGTCCGATTACTAAAGTAGTATAAAAATACCATAATATATGTGGTCTTAACCTTATAAAATGTTTGAACTTTATGTAAAGGAAATCTGGCAACTAGGAATAAGACACGTCAATATTAGCTACCAATTTTGATACCAATTCTTATGATTAATGTGATACGCCGTCGCAAGAAGGCGACTAGAATTAGCTTGAATTCTGAACTTTTCCAATAAATATACTTTGTATATGAAACATTAGATATTTATTATCTAAATTAAAATGAATAATTATACGTTGCATGAATAACTTCTTAATGCTATGATTTTAATCGAAAATATTAAACTTAAAAGATCTTTTTTACGAATACGACGTTTTAATAATGCATGCTAAGCTTGTTAGCCTTTAGATTTTAATAAAAGAGAATTACATATATCTTGTAATTTAAATGCGGACGTTGCCAATGTTGTTTTGGGAAAAAAAGCGACAACGTCATCATCAGATTGCCAACGTCGTAAATTATTCATACCAATTGCGCCATCATCTTTAACATACTTTTACATTAATTCCATCATGATTAAATTAAATGCTTTCACATTTCGAAGCTTGTTTTTCCCATTTATAATTTCATAACATTGCAAGTTAACTAATTTCGTTAATTGAAATTGAGAATTAAAACATGATCTACTAATTGATTTTAAGATTACCTTAAACGCTAAAAAGGATGATTAAGCAATAAAAAGATCCATGTTAGAATTTCTCGCGTTTAAAATATATTAAATCGCAAATGATTTTATATGTTATATTAATAAATATGTTACAACAAATATAAAAAATCTCACTTGCTTGAGGATAATTGCTAATTACAACTTACTAAGATACTTAACGCCTTCGACAATCTGCAAAAGAAAGATGGGTAGATGCTCGAAGACGATGTAAAGGTATGTATTGGTAATAAAAGCATTAAGGATATTAACGATATTCTTATGCGTAATACGTTAATACCTTTCAAATGCCTTCTCGGCCACCGCCGAAGGAAACAATTTAATAGCAATTAATTTAAAATGTAATGCTTTTCATTTTACTACCGTGATGAAATTATTGAGGTACTCAACATCGAGAACCTTCTTATAACAATCCCATAATAACCCCATTCGTACCTGAAAGTCTCGCGGGAAATTCCTTTTATACACTTAAACCTTAACTATCTTCGTAATAGCGATAAGATCCTCCTCATCATCCGAAGCACGGTATCGTTTTTTGCTCGACCTAATCGGACTGTTCCCCAAGGATAGATTCCAACCCAGAAAGTTGAAGCGTTGAAGCTACCCATCAGGAGTATCATAAGCTGCGTGAAGTAGTGCCTTGCTTTGTACCTTGCTAAAATCAATAATCGTAAATCATTAGGATTATGAATCCATATTATATTGGGGACCTCGACGATGTAAGAACAAAAAGTTAAATACCGATTGATAATCAAATTGAGAAGAACAAAGCGCAAGCAAAAAGTATGAAAGAGCATAGGTAAGCGTTGTAATAATTTACATTTTAAAGGAGGTAGATGATCTTGTTAAGGATGTGAGCTTGCTTAATCAAGAAGTAGCACATTTTGATTGCTTTCATGAACTTATAATAAACAACATGCCTTTTCACTTTCTTACTCATTCCTCTTTCTTTTATAAACATCCCATTCGACTTAAATCTTGAGATAACATATGCTAAATGTTACCGCCATCGAGATTCGCTGATTGGGAAAAGAGGCTAGCTACTAAAGGGCGGGAAAAGTATTAAGGTATAGCTTAAATCAAGCTTAAGGTGTTGCATTTTCCATAAAACAAGTCCCAAAAACTAAACCAGAAAAACATCGAGAAACTAAAGGAATACTTCAAGAAGGGATAATATCACCAGGTGGGAAAAAATCATATTCCAGCTATGATTGATTAATCTCAACTTTCTAAGGTGCTTTAAGATTCCAACGTTTTAATTAAAACGCTGCTAAGTAATACCAACCTTCACCCGATGCTTAAATTCCCAGCCGAATCTTAACTCCAATGCTTATATAAGCGACATCGCATTCAAGTAGCACGAGAATTCCTTATACCTAGGGAAAGCTAGTGAATAATAAATCTTTACCTTTCAAGTACGTGCTATTATTCGAGTCGAAGGTACCATTAATTGACGCGATTTTGCAAATGCTAATCATGAGCTCCAGACCGCCCTAATCAAGGAATATGCGAACGAGAAGCTACCAAATGCTAGCGAAATTTATTGCAAAATATACAAATACACATAAAAGCGAGATCTTTACTTCAAAGGCAAGTAGCGGAATCATTTGTTAAAAAATGACACTCGTTGTCTAAAGCAGCTTTCCCGTTATCTAAACCTTAAAGCAGCATTCGATAATCTCCTAAATCTACCTAGGCTTTGGAAGAATATAAGGATTAATACGCTAAATAAACTAATTAGCATGGGGTATAAAGAGGTGAATCTATCGTTAACTAGCATACCTGATTTACTAAGAAAACAAAACGCGATATATTATTTAAAAGGCATCAAAGATATCTAATTCTAAATCTTTTATCATAAGAAACAAGCGATGCAAATGCTTAATATTATTATAATGAAGGCCATTGAACTTACTTTTCTTAAACATTTCAAAATGAACGCGAAGATACTTCATAACCAACTGATTAATAACCAAATCTTTGCTACCTTTAACCTCCAAAATCGCAAGCTAATTTAGGGCAAGTTGAGTAAAATTGCTAACCTCATCGTTTCATTTTTATCTTTTTTCGCAAATATTAATTACTTACATATTTATGCATACAATATGAGGCATCTAATTAAGTTGTTGCCCACACAAATGTTATGTAATGCCCTAAATGCTATATACTTTGGCGCCCTAAAGAATTGGGATTTCGCGTATCAGTTGCTTTGGCTTTACACAATGCAAAACGCTACCGACTTGCCTCCTCCAACGGAACTTCCATTGGAGCTTTCATCGAAGGAGATCAAGATAAAAAAAAAACGCTTGGCGAAGGCGCGACCTAAAAAAGTGAATAAAGTAACTAGGGTTTAAGTTTAATCAAATCTCGGCGTTAAGTTAGCGATCGACGAATCGGAAGATCGCGCATGCTATCTTATTAAATACACGGAAATTAGATCACTATAAATACATGAACGCTATTTTTGAATCTAACGTAAAGTAGATCGTAAGATTATTTAACACTGCCACATTTATTCAAGTGGAGCAAGTATATTTAGCCTTTGTTAGCAATAATCTTAAGACTTCAAATGTCCAATATAGGTTCCCAAATAATAAAGCACATACGCAAGATGCCACCTCCCTTATTATAACCAACCTTCACATAAAAGTAACCAGGCAAGGCGAAAATATTACGTCCTTTTTTGTACGTAGATTTATTTACTTTGCATTTTTTAGTAAATTAAGTAGGATTCGTATTAATATGTGCTCTCACCTATTTCCTCCCCAAGATCTTAATTTTAAAGAAATGGAATCTTTACCATTGCAACAATCGCATCCAAATCACGCATTAAACATAAGCGAAAGGGTACATGGAAACTTAAAACATGAGGCTACTGATTAGAAAAGGAATGCATTGAAATAAGAAAAATTAACCCGGTTAAAACATGCAGCATAAGACGAAAAGAAGCAAGAAAGAATAAAGATAAAAGTTTGAAAGTCAAATAAATAAAAACAAAAAAAACAAATATTAAACGATGCTTACAATGCACAAGATAAAAACACTTCTTCGCAAGCAAGAGCGATAAATTAAAGGCAAAGCACATTTATTAATCTTTAAAATCTTATAGTGTGGCAGGGCCACTTGATTTTGGTGGTTGGATGTTACGTTATCGGATGCGGCTTTGCCAAGCCTGCTTCAATATAAGAACCAACTTTTCTTCCATTTCTTTTAACACCATCTATCTTACAATTGATGATAATTTCTATTTAATACATTCTTTTTTCTACCTTTAAAATAACAAATCCCATTATTTAAATTTATTTTATTTTTTGATTTGATTAAACCGTTCTTTTATATCAAGTTTATCCTTATGCTTTGAGTGCTCTTTCTCTTGTTGTGTGGTTACTTGGGATTTGCTTTTTCACATATTTATAATAACTTACATAAGGACAAGTTCTTTATAAGGGAAAAATTAGGTATAATTAAATGATACAAGTCTTATGCTAATAAAATATGTGTAAGGTTCAAGAAATAATAATTATATAAATTGAGGGAATTATTCATTTGGTTATCTTGCAACCTTTAATATAAAAAACAGATGCAATGGGGTATGATCGTTTAAGAGGTAGAAAATAAGCTTGTTAGTAAATCAAGATAACCCTTATTTGTATTAAGGAAATTTCCGAGGTATTGGGAGATTTGAGCCTTCGCTTTTAACAATTCCGACTTAGCGCTTTGTATTACTAAAACGCATCTTCTTCTTTCCGGTTTTAAGCTTCTTAGTAATATCCCCAGCTAGCTAACGAATCTCACAAGCATAAGGCGACTGAGCGCTAGTTATCGGAATAAGTAGGCCTTTGAAGATAAAGCTGAAAGGAGGCGAGTGCCTTTAATATAAAAGTATTTATCTTGCGCGTTTTGTATATTTTCTTTTTTTTAACAAATTTGCTATGCTTGCATCCCTTTAATACTTATTTTAATGTTTCGTTTGTATTACATTGTTTGATTTTCGTTACTTAGTAGTTTGAATTAATTTCTTATGTTAATAGTCTTGTTTAATATTTGTTTCTAGCCTATTAGTTTTATAAGTAGAATATTTGGGAAAGGGAGTTCGGGTATCAGAGGCCTAGGTGCCTCTAACAGCTATAGCGCTATCGGGAGCTTTCAGCGCTAAAGGTATTTGGGAATTTGGAGAATGTTTTTTTTTCATTATTGTTTTTCCTTTGTTTACGTATGCATAATATTTTCAATTAATCTTCTATATTTTAATCATCAACTTTTATCAAATCTTTACATTTCAAGATCATTAAATTTTCTTATAAAATAGCGATGCAAGATACTAAAAGTGGATCTTTTAAAGAGGGAAGTTATTAGGCTTTTACAATTGGCATGTTCCCTAGCGGAATGCTTAGCTTTCAGGTTGGAGCTTCTAGAGTCTTTGAAGCTTTTCTCCTTTTAAAAGGGAATAGCAACTTTTTTAAGCAATCTGGCTTTGAAGTCAAATCTTGCTCTATTGATAGCGCTAAAAGAGGCTTTGGAAAAAGCAAGGGAAAGGTTACTCCTTTAGCTTTAGATGGTGATTTTGAAAAAGCTGGATCTTCTAAGAAATCACATTATATCAACACTTTTGATATTTACAAGCTTCAAGTACACTTAAGTTAACCTATACCTATCCCTAAAATCGCTAAAGCCCCTACGTTTAACAAAGCTAAGATTATAGCATTCTTTAAAACGATTAATAAGATATTTGCAACACATGATATCATTGGAAATTAAGAGAAAAAGCAATAAGTTTTAAATTACTCACTTCCTTTAGTAGCGTGAAATTTGGAATGAGTTAATCACTACCAGCAGCTATTTTACTTAGATTTTTATTTAGCGGCTCGCAAGGAATATCAAAGCCAAGATTTTTATTATTATTTTTACATAATAACCTACCTTGATTCGATTATTCAAGACTTTAGGGAAGTTTAAGACTAAATCGGTACTTACATTTAGGCATAACTTTAACACTTTTTGAGGCTATTTCGAAAAGTGGCGTACAACTGCAAGTAAAAGGGAAATCTTATAAAAAAGATAATAACGCTAAAATTTATTATTGCATTCCCAAAACACTTGCAAAAGAAAGCTATCGCAGCAGCTTAAAAGCTTGGGAAGAAGTTCGATCAAAACAACACTATACTTTTTAATAAAGTCTTCAACAATATAAAGACTTACGTTAACAATGAGAGAGACTTTAACGAACTTTTGGAAGAATAAGGAATAGCTATATCGAGAGGGTATCCCAGAAGTGGAGTTTACCGGAACATATTTAATAGCCCTACAATTACTAAAATTCTACTACTTAGAAAGCCTAGTTACCGAGCCGACTTTATCAATTATAAGGACAATTTCTTGGGAAAAGTTATTAATAAAACTTTTTGATAAGAGGAGCCGCAATGGGAGCTTTTTACAGCTTAAGCTTCGGGCCAGAAGATGATGCTTACCTTATAGCGTTTTATTGATAAGGTTCAAAATGCTATTAAGGATGAATTAGAAATCATCATTTAAGGATTCGACTTTTTACGTATTTTACATGCTATAGCTGAAAGAGCTTAGAATGTGAATCTTATAGCTAAGATTAATAGCTTGAAGCTTTATGAAGCTACTTAAGATATGGCGATTATATAATATGGGTAAACGTTTTACGATAAGTATAAGCGCTTTAAGGAACTAGTTATAAAAGGATGTAAATGATGCAATAATAAGCAAGAACCTGGCATAAGACAGCAAACGTAACATGATTATATGAATTAATGTTACAATTATAAGAAGTTTATTAGCCTTGATATTATTTACAAATTTAATAAGAACAATTATATTTGCATTAAATTGTTTAAAGAAGGCAAAAAGGCTTACCTTATGTTATTTCCAAACGATGGCAAAAATCACTGAAATCATATTATTTAGCAAGTACTTAATATTATTAATAATATGAACTTTAAAAAATAAGCGAAAGCAGTACAAGAAATGCTAAAGCAATTGAAGGAAGCTGCTTTAACTCGAGAAGGCTCGTACGCTCCAAACTTGGGAAATAATATGAGGAGCATTGAAGCTTTTTAGAAGCTTAAGAGCAATTCAGATATTCTCAAACAAAGGAACTGTAGCAAGGAAAGCATTATTAAAATTTAAAACCTTATTACTAAAAACGATAGTAACTTAGAGGCTATATTTGTAAAGCTTGTGAAGATAAAAGCACAGAAAATACCAGCACGGGCCGAACCTTATAAGGCATCTAATAGCTTGCAAAAGCGAATCAAGGTTTAGGCTTTTTACAAAAGGCCAAAAGTTCGAAAAGAAATCAAGAGCTTTGTTTAATTTAAAGGGATATCTAAGGAAGAGATTAAGCTAATAGAAATCAACGCCCCCGGACTTACTAAAAGGGCCCCTTTAAAAATCCTTGCTTGAGGCACAAAAAGGATCACTAAAAAGTCAACAGCTATTGCCTCGCTTTTTGAAGCAAAGAAACCCTCAATATCAAAGCCCTCAAATTTAGAAAGCATGACAAGCTTACTTTCGAAGTTACCAACTTCTATTTAAAAGATTCCCTTACAAAGTCCTAAAATGCAAAAAGCCTTGAATAAAGGAAATTACAAGCTGGACGCAGTAATTGATAAATTACTAGCATAAACAAAACTTTCGGGAAACCTTACTTTAAGGAAATATTATGTATTATTAAACAGGCCAAGATCAATTACTTCCCGAACTCAAAGTATTAATTAAAAGATGCAAAAACAATTGAAGAACATTACGATAGAGTCACTTTGCGTGAATTTCTTTAACGATAAAAACGTTTTCATTTCAGAATAGCCTTTATCGACTATTTCGATTCCTTCAAGTATCAACAATTATGAATCCGAAAATGCCGCACAAAGGGATTACTCCTCAGATAACGAACTTACCTTCACTTCAAACGAAGGGAAGTCTGAATGGCGTTATAAAAAAGATACCCTTTTAAGGTAAAGCAAAAAGTACCGCACTTGGATTAAATGGACAAATACTCATTACAGCATCTCTAAGCCGGACCTTGCTTTGAAGCTTTATATTCGCTAGAAGTTGTAGCAAATGGAAGTTTTAATAGCTTATAACAAACTTATAAAAGGTTCTTGGCTTTAGCTAGCATTTGGAATTATACCTACTATTGGATTCTTCTTAGCGATCCTTATTGCTATAATCAAATGCTATTACTTAAGATTTATTTAGTTATAGAGAAATGTGCTTATCAAGAGCAACTTGCTAATTCCTTTATTTAAAGGCGCCAAAGTATACTTGCTAGACATGAAAGGAAATTAACCGGCAACTTTCCACTCATCAATACCAAAAATAGTGGTTACAATTCTTAAAAACACTAAAATCAGCAACGTGAAAGCTACCCTTGACAGTGGAACCGAAATTAGTTGTATTACACTAAAAACGGCAATCCGGTTAGGCTTACTAATTACCAAAAATCAAAGTATGGCTTTGAAAATTATTACTAAAATAAAATCTCGCTTCATTGGTTATGCGAATAATATTGCTGTTATAGTTGGAGACTTAATTGTTTGCATTTGGTTTTATATCATAGACATTCCAAATACCAAGATAATTCTAAGCTTTCCATTTTTTCGGAAGGCAAGATTCTCTTTTCGATACCTTTCGGACAAAAAAGGTGAATTAGTTTTAACTTAACTTTGGAATCACCAATTGATTCGAAATCTTGTGATTCAGACTAATTTTACTACTTATAAAGCAAAAGACATTTTTGCAATAAAAGGCGAAAACGAAATCGGCCGAATTTGACATAACAAGAGCTAAAGTGATAATTATACCTTAAAGGAAGAAAACAAGTTATCGGAAAATAAATAATTGATAATATTCAAAATTATGCTATCGATATGGTTGAATGCTCTGATGGCCACACCTCCTCGCTTGAGGCCAAGCGTTTTGAAGAAGAAAGCGGAAACGATTCTGTCAAATCGAAAACAGAAATTTCAATAAAAAAATACTTGCACCAATTTTACATATAATGAAAGTTTTGCATTTAAATGGCCGATTTTGAGGATTCAAAGGCCTTACTTAAAGGTAGCCAAATAACGAACCCAAAGTCAACTTTCGATTTCACTATAAATTACAAGAACTTAGAATTTGGTAACCCTTTTAAACTTAATAAGCAAACTTGTCAAATATAAACGATGTATAAGTTGAAGGCTAAGAAAGTGCAACTAGTAAACGAAGCTAACGGGATTGGTAACCCTTTAAGAGAAAAGGATAATTGATATAAACGTTCAAAAGCTCAAGATATCCTGTAATAGCAAATCGGAAAATACCAACACTTACTTTTACTTCGATTTTCAGCAATTCCTTGTGGGACCCGACTTACTTTGAAAAGATTCGCTAATCTCAATGTGAGAGATATGCTTTTCCCTAAAGAAAAAGTGTTATTTGATAAGATGATGCTTAATTAAAAAAGTGTTATTTCCTTTAAGTAACCTAAGTGTAAACGATTCCACAAAGATGTTTCTTTTTTAATAGTTTTAAAGATGATTTTGCATAAGATATAGCAAGCATCAAATTTCTTGCTACCTTGAATATTAATTTGGAAGTTATGAAAATGGTACAGGATTGCTTTGATAAAGGAATTCTAAAACTTTCAAAAGGATTATATCGGAATATTTGATTTCTAATTAAAAAGAAAAAGTTAGGCAAATATTGACTCATTAATTCAGCAACAATGCTTAATGCGGTAACTTGAAGAAACGCTAATTTACCTCCTTTTGTAGATGAGTTTTCCGAGGAATTCGTTGGATATCACATTGCAAGCTTAGTGGACCTTTATTCCGAATATGATTAACAAATCTTATACCAAATTAGCCAAGATATGACTGCCTTTTAGGTTCCTAATATTAGCTTAATCAAGAACATTATACTTCTTTAAGGATATACTAATTTAGTAGCTCAATTCGTATGAATAATTACTAGGATCTTAAAAAACATTATTCCTAACGTTGCAATGCCTTTTCTTAATGATATTAGCATAAAAAAGCCATTTACAAATTACGGATAACAAGAAGCTTATCTTAGGATTCGGCGATTTATCTTAAAGCATATTCTTAACCTTGATAAGACTTTTAAATGATTAAAGCGATTTGAAGTTATTATTGAGATTAAATTTTAGTTTTGCTGAAATAAAATGAACATTGTTGATTATATCACAAACTTTGTTAGATGAGAACCTTCAGCTACTCACTTACTTAAAGTGCAAAATTAGATTAAGCCAAGTAATGTTAAAAAAGTGAAGGGATTTCTTGGACTAATAGTTTACTTTTGCATTTGAATTAAAAACTTTTGGCTAATTGCAAAGCCCCTCTATTTGCTTACTTGAAAAGAAGTCAAGTTTCATTAGAATCCGAATGTTTAAGGGAAAGCTAAAAAACAACTTCAAGACATTTTGTACTTTGCTTCGATTTTTTGTAGGATCGATTATAATGAAGATGCTGGAGAAATAGTGATTTCAGTGGATTCTAGTGGTGATAATTGGAAAGGCTTCTTAATTTAGAAAGATAAAGATAATGGGAAATTATATCTTGCTTGTTATAAGAATGGCTTTTGGAATAAGATGAAATGTAATTATGATGCCACTAAGCGGGAGTGTAAAAGAATGCTACATATCTTGAAGAAACTGAAGATTTGGCTTATTAAAATACATTTTGTTATGGAAACGAACGCTAATACGCTGGTGGCTCAATTGAATGAAGTTGCTTATAATTACCTTAGCGCTATGCTTATACGCTAGCTTACTTAGATTAGGCTTTTTAACTTCGAAATTCAGCACATTAAGGGCGCTACGCATATCGTTGCCGATTTTCTTTTTAGAAGGCCTAGATACCTCGAAAACATAGAATTAGATATTGCTGAAGAAAATAACAATAAGGATTAGATTTTTGCTAAGCTTGAAGCATATGAACTTTACCTTATCGAAGCTATTAAAGAGAAAGAAAATAAAGCCTTTATAGACCTTAAGCTAAAGAAACGAAGTGATATCCTTAGGGAAATGAAAGAGCGAATTTAAAGACTTTAAAAGAACGAAGAGATTTCAGTATTAAGCTTAGATATGGAAAGTAATGAAGAAAATTTTTAAACTTCGTTAATATCTTTTAAGGATTACGGCGAAAACTTCTTAAGAATCACCAAATATGTTACAACAATGAAAACTCCAAAGGGAATAGATAAGAGGGACTTTTGGAAATTCAAATGAGAGGCTTTGAATTACAGTGTTTACAGCGGGAAAGTTTGGAGATTACTTGCGAGAGGTTTGCTTACGAAGCTCGTCATTAACACTGATAAAGATAAGAGCCGAATTCTTAAGGGTTGTTACAATAATTTAGGTTATAAAGGGCAAGAAAATACGTATCACCGGATTTTAACAAGGTATTATTAAAAAGGGTGCTATAAGGATATTGCCGAATATGTTAAGACTTGTATTAAATGCTAACATCGGGACGCTAGGAAATAAGAAGAGCTTCTTTTTCCTATTGCTTTAAATGGCTTAATGGAGAAGTGGGCTATTGATATTATTTACATGCCTACTCAAGATGGGAAGAAGTATTTGGTAGTAACTCGAGATAATATAAGTGGATGAGTTGAAGCTAAAGCACTTTTTTTAAAAACAGCGAATCAAGTTGCTAAATTCATTTGGCAAAATATTATATATTGCTACGAACTCTTTTGGAGGCTTGTTATTAATGAAGGGGGTGAGAACATAAAAGAAGTCATTTAGCTACTTAATAAAATGGAAATTCAAAGAATACAAATCTTAGCTTATAATCTTAAAGCTAACGGAATGATTGAGAAAAGCTACGGACCGATTAAAAATGCACTTTCGAAAATAGAGGAAAAGTGGATAGTAAACCTTTTAGCAATATTGTTCGCTGATCGAATTACAACAAACGCTTTCACAAGCTATATGCCCTTCTACTTGGTCTACAGGAGAAAGCCTATTCTCCTTATGGAAACTTGTTACCTTACTTGGAAAAGCTTGTTCATTAAAAAAATCGAAAATCGTAGCAAACTCATTCAGCTTCGAATTACCCAGTTTCAATTTAGGCAAAACCATTTGGATGAAGCTTACCTTTGAAAGATACGCCAAAGATAAGAAGGAAAGGAAGCTTTTGACTTAAGTCATAATATTTGACATCGGCCTTTGAAAGTCAAAGATTTAATCTTAAAGCATAATATTTCAAAAGAAGTTAATAAAAGCTTTGATAAGACATTAGACTTTTGGTGGCTTAGACTGTATAAGATTGTTAAAGTTAATAATAAAAGCTATTATATCTTAAAAGAATTAGGAAATAACGGCTCTTAACTTAGGAGGACATACGTTGGAAATCGATTTAAACTTTTCTATAAGCGATAACACTTTATTTACAATGCTGAAGACGAAGTTTTAAAACGGCATTTTAATGACATAGGCGTCGCTTTAGGTAAGGAAGATACCCCACTAGTTGACCTTATAGATTTGAAAAATCTTAAACACATCACTAAATAACATATAAGGCCAAACAAAATAATAATCAAAATACTTGTTTTAACGCTTGAACAAAGGAATCAATATAAAACATTTGTGGATAATTCGAATGAGTAAATGCAAGAACGCATTACTTATTTGGAAAGGGGGGTGGAAATTAATGCTAATAAAGCGTTGATAAAGCATTACTAAATGATAATAGCAAAGCATTGAAACCCCTTATTCAATAATAACAACTTCTTTAGCATACATCTTATTGCTATTATAAAAACGCTTTGCTATAGACTTCTTAGCGGCTTTGAAAACCTCTTTAGCATTATATTGCGAACGCTAAGCTTGAAATTAGAAGCAAAAAGTAAAGCCAGCATAAGGTGCATCAAGAAGCAACCTCTTAATCAATGAATTACCTATTAAAGCGATTGTTCAAGATGCTGTATTTCAACAAGTAAACGCTAGAATAAAAAGCCAAAACCTCCTTGATAACTCAAAAAAAAGAACTGGCCCCATAAGACAGCTGGCTAAGTATAAAGATAAAGCGAAGCTTAATGATCTTTACACCTAATTGCTACCTATGCCAACACTAATAATTCCCTTAAGTGTATAATAAAAATTGTGAAACTCTTTATCATTGTAATACTTTCCAAAGAGGAAATTACTAGTTATTCCGTTAAGGAAAGGTGGTTAGGGCTTGATTTATATATCTTATAACAAATGTAATAGCTTTAAGCAATATACTTTGAAAGTGAGCAGTAAAAGGTTCCTTTCTTATATGCCAAGTTCGCTGCAAAAGCAGATTCTGTTTAAGCGCTGCTTTCCCAAAATAAGCAATTAAATTTCCTAGCAATGGAATCCCTTCAGAAGCGACATTCAGCGTTTAAAATATTTATTCCCTTAAAACTACTTTACCGCTAATATTTATAGCACCCCTTATAACAATGCTTGACTCAGTAATAAAGATCTCCGATTTATGGTAGGAAGCAAAGTAATAAAGGAAATCTGTAGGCGAAAAATGATAAAGTAAGCGACTTCACTAATCCCATAAAACCGACTTCCTTTTAAAAGCTAACGACAAAACTAGAGCGCTTTTATATTGCCTCAAACTTAAGATTGCCTTTATATCCGTCTTCTTAATAATTGCCTATTAAATAAGATTTTCATTATAGCTTTTAAAAAGATTAATACTAGTTAGCTTAGGTCTTATTATAAGCAAAAGTTCTTTAGTTCTGTTCCTTATTAAAGCAAGACGTGCTTATGCTTTTGTCGGAAGTTTGAACATGCCATTAGCCAACGACTTCCAACTGAACCTCTTTAAGAAAGGAGTTTTACATTTATTTTGAAAAGGCTGCATTATTTTCTTTGATTACGCTTGCTAAGTTTAAGCCTAACCTACATTATTATCAATCCTTTAAGCGTAAAGGCAAGCGGGTAAAAAAAGCACAAACATGCCGTAACTTGAGTGTTAGCAGGAAATATAGCTAAAAAGCAAAGGTATGATATAATAGCATCTAAGTTTGCAAGCTTACGTATTGGCCCAAAGCTAAAGCCAGCACCGAACAACTAAAGTTAAACAGCTTCAGAAGATTCTTAAGATAATAAAATTAGTGATGAGCTTATACGTCTTTTAGAGCTATCAGATATTTCTAAAACTATTACTAAATTAAGATTAAACCCCATATGATAAGCCTTAACATGTTAAATGCTTTAAAGATAAAAGAGTCAGATTTGCTTTTATATCGAATTGAAGTTAGGCTAAGCAACTTGGAGATTACGTAATAAATAGCTTAACTTAAAAAGAATCCCTATTCCTCTTGAGCGTATTACTAATTCTGAACCTCAAGTATAATTTGCAAATTTCGTTAACTTTAATAAGTTTTACGGCCTAATAATAATAACAAGGTTAAAAAAAATTATGTGCTAACAAATAGGAGCTTTAGCAACCCTTATTACCAAAGATCAATTTATTAACTTTCACCTTCTTCAAAACTATTACAAAGTTACTAGCTACTTAATACCTTTAAAACCTTACTTCATTGCTGCCAACCTTGTATAAGTGTATATTCATGCATGCGCATGTATTTGTTAAGGCAAGAAATCGTTGTAGGATAAAGAAGAAAGGAGGAGTATCAAGGAAGTTCGCGGAATATTTATAATTAAGATAAAAAAGAAACTTGCTTACTATTAGCGCAAAAGAAGATCGATCTAAACTTTGCTAAGGTTATAAATATTAAGGCATAAAATATTGAATTCCCATTTACGCTTGCTTAAAGCCTGAATGATCTTATATTTCACAAGGCTTTATTTTTAAGGAAAGATTAGTACCATGCGCAACAGCACGTTCCAAACTCAAGAGGTGGAGATTACATGAAGCATCGTAAAAGGTTGCGCGTTGCTCAAAGCCTTTTCTCAAATACTAAAGCAAAGTACCAACTTCCCTAAAAAGCAAGAAATAAACAAATCTAATATGATATCAATAGAACTTTGCAATAAAAGGAAAAAGAAGTAAAAAAAGAAAGGCAAAAGAAAGATAATTAGTTTGAAAAAAAAGATGACTTAATCTTAAAAGTTGTAAAGCAATGAAGTGGCGACGATGGGAATTTATAAAAAAGCGAAAGCGTGGTTAAAGCGCGTTAAGATAATTAAGAAACTTCATCTTAAAGTAAGCTAGAATTACGGTGCTATAAATCGATTTGAAGATGAAAAGGCAGCTTAATCTTATCTTGCTATTACGCAAAATTTAATTTTGAATAATAATGTTAGAAAGTTGCAATAGATGAAAAGAAAAGGAGACTTAGCAAGAAAGCAATAGTTTAAGCTATGGTAAAGAGATCTTAATTTGCAAGAGATAATTATTGCATTAAGTCAATTGCTACAAAGATGTTTCATAATTATAAGAAAAGTGCAAAAAGAGAAAAAGAACTTAGCTAGATAAAAGCTTTGAAGCCTTAAAAAAGAAGCTAAATAAATCGCAAATCTTGCAACCAAAGAAATTGGCAACAATAACAAAGTTGTTAAAAGAAAAAAAGATGAAATAATAAAACTTTGGAAAAGTTATTAATAAAAAAGAAAGCCTCAACCTTATGTTTACTGAATTTGATTAACTCAAATCAAGGCGAAGTAAATAATTAACCTTACCTTACCCCACAAGAGGCTAAAATCGCAAGATCAACGATGCAAAACCTCAAACAACACGTCGCTGCAGAAGGAAAGCCTCAAAATTAATAAAAAAAGCATCAAAAAATGCAAAAGAATTGCGCTGTTGAAAGTTAAAAAGAAGAAAAAAAGAAGGTGTAATTAAAAAGTTAAAAGTTGCAAGTTGCAGAAGGAAAGTCTACTTATATATATAATTGCTAATAACGGGAATGCTAAACAAATAAATATTTGCTTTCAAAAGTAAGGTTATTCTGACTTGTCGACTATCACCTAACATAATTGCATCCTTCACAACTACGCTATAACTTAGCTATTTAATTTTGTCGTTACAATCTGCGATTTTATAACTCAAAAACAAGTTAATTATTTGAAAAAGGAAGCGCATATGGCAAGGCCACTTGATTTTAATAATTGAATGTCACGTTATTAAATGCAACTTTGCCAAACCTACTTCGATATAAAAGCCAACTTTCTTTCCATTCCTTTCAACACCACCTATCTTACAATTAATAATAATTTCTATCTAATACATTCTTTTTTCCACCTTTAAAATAACAAATCCCGCTATTCAAATTTATCTTATCTCTTGATTTAATCAAACCGTTCTTTTATATCAAATCTACCCTTATACCTTGAGTGCTCCCTCTCTTGTTGTGTGGTTGCTTGGGATTTGCCCCTCCACAATAGCAAATAAACTTGCTAGCACTTCTCATAACTTAGCTACTAAGAATATAAATGCATTTGTTCAAAATATAATTGGCACAACCAACGCAAATCCTCATAATGACAAGCAAGAGCTTCACCAGACTTCGGACGAATAATTGCAAGTATTAGCTGCGCCCTCTACAATACGCATTAAATTCAAAATTGACGAGCGAGGCATTTGGAGAATTGTTCGAAGCCTTTTAATTAACATTTCTAATCCATCCAAAATAAAACGAGTAGCGAAGAAATATATGAAAAAGGGAATACAACCGTTTGACAATTTAAGCAACGTGCTAATCCCAAGAATATATTTTCAAGTAATTATTATCAACGAATCAAATACTATCTTCCTTATCCTTGAGAATAGCATTAAAATTAAAAACTAGCTTATGATGCCCACATCTAAAATAATACCTGAAAGGAAACTTTCTCTAGGGAATAAGTAAAATAAAGCTCATCACTAGCGAAGGAAAAAAGAAGATTATATTATATTTCTTGATTCTTGTTGGTCATGCATTCGTCCAATTCCGATTAAATACTTCGAACAAAAATACTTGAATTAAATAATTAAACCATCTACCATACATACTTGTGAAATAAACTATCGTAAGATATGTTATAGATTTAACCCTAATGATAATGAAAATTAACATTTGCACCAAAAGTAAAAGCGCATACAATGATCTTCCATCTAGAAAAGACTCAAATGTAAAAAATAGGGAACCAATTGCATTATTTATCTCACAAAGAACAAATTTACTCATTGCCTTGTCATGAAAATAAGCACATTCACTATAACACTTGTGAAAGCTAAGCCACATAAGCCAGGACGATTGGGATGCCAGCCCATAATGCTAGGTAGCACAATTGGGCTAACTCTAGATACGTGCCAGCCTAGTTGGGCCAGCACGGTTTTCGGGTTGGCACGTTGGGGCCATCCCTCACGGTGGGTTGGCCCCAATATGGGGTTATGTCACGAAACCACGTGATCACGTGTGCCACGGACCACCTTATGTAATCAGGAAGACCCCTTAAGGGTCTTCTCACGCATTCTCTTGTTTGAACTTCTTCGCGTTACGTCTTGTAAATAGAATCACTTATAATTATTCAATTGATTCCTCATATTACGTAACGCTAAAATAAACAATTACGACAAAGATAATATACGACAATCAAGATCTAGAAACTTGAAAATACGACCACAATGGCGGATTCGCGGAGACGGATCCTTACTGAAGAACTCACCGATAACGATAGTTACGAACTCAGCAATAAAAGAAACCCCGAGATCACGATCGAAGCGAAACACAATCACCTTGGAAAAGTCAATGAACTTAACTATGTTAGCGCCGATCACCCGCTTTTTTCTTCACCACGCTCTAGGATTCTCGATAATGCTAAAGCACTAAGGAATAAGACCTGACATCATAGCGAATTCTGGTGGGATGTGGTTTTCGCTATGCAAGAACGTGCTCAGCCCAATTGGGAACCACGAGAGAATGACGCACTTCGTTTAGAAGTAGCAAGATTAAAGAAAGAGATTAATGAAATGAAGAAAGAGATGGAACAGAAAAGTGACTTGGCTAGGAAGGTTGAGAAGCTTTAGAAAGAAAACGATCAGAACAAAGTCATCATTGCCTACCTCGAGTCAGAATAGCGGCGAAGCGTTTCGCCACCTGTACAAGTCGAATCAAACTAACGAATTTACGACGAACCTTCAAGATACCACGAATGAAGATGAACGACGCCTCGAGACTTGCCAGAGACTATAAGCCACTTGCACGATAATCCGAAGTTTCCAGACGCTTCAATGTTCTTTGGGGATCGAACTGTGTTCGAAAGCTGGAGAGACAAAGTCAATGATAAGTTGGATAATAGTCTTGCTTAGTACCCTACCAAAACTTAACGAATTGCTTACGTACGAAGTCAAACGGATGGGATTGCATATCAGCAGATACGAGCTCAGTATCAGCCAGGACACCCTCGGCCGTTTTAGACGGCAGAAGATGTATTGACTACATTGGAGAAGATATATGAAAACAAGAACAAGCGAAATCGTGCAATAAATGAGCTCCGCACATTGAAGATGGCAAACAAGACCTTCGACGATTTTTACGCAACTTTTGCACGTTGCGCTGCGGAAATCAGATACTTGGATGATTCATTAGTCCCTTTACTCGAAAACGCGATCTCTGATGAACTTACTTGTCAAGTCATTGGATTGACGAAGCTATTCGATTTCTACGATCTTGTTGATTTTTATCGGGAAATCGATTATCAGATGCGAGATTATAATAAGAGGATGTTATTTCGTACACGAGGACCCAGGGTAGGGATAACTTCAGAAAGGACACGCTATTCACCATCAATACCAACTACAAGCTCAAGATCGGGTGGATACATACCTACAGCCAAAGAATAGATACTACTTACCTAGCATAGACGATGCTACAAGTGCAGTAAGCATGGACACCGGATTGGTGAATGCATCAATGTGCAGATGAAAGAGATGCCACAGCTTTTTGCTTGCGGATTGACCAAATTGAACTAGGCCACTTTTGACTCGGACGATGATAGCACAATCGTGGAGGGAAAAAAGAAGTCCTAAGTCAAAGTCGCGACCTGGGACCTGTTGAAGAAAAGATAGAGATGATGAGAGTTTCTACTTGCTTAATATAGCAGAAGAAATTATACGGTATACACCTTGTTTTGCCGTGTTTTGTAAATATAGGCAAATAGCAATTACAAACGATTGCCCTTGTAGATAATGAAGCCAATGGAATCGCTTTCATCAACCAGACCTTCGTGCGCAACAACAAGATTCCATTTCGTCGATTGCGTAAATCACGTTGACTTGAAGTGGTAGATGGACGTCAGTCAGCGGCTGGCCTCATAACAGACATGGTACTTCTGCCCGTGGAGTTTCGAGGATACCGGGAATCACTGCCTTGTTTTGTTATCAAGCTCAGTCAAAATCCTATTGTTCTTGGAATCCCATGGCTGCAAATTCACGACGCAAATACCTCGTGGAGGAGAAACATGCTTACTTTTGACTCAGACTACTGCTGTCGAGAATGTGGAGTGAAGCGTAGCATTGTAGTTCAAGGACTTCCTCGTAGGAATCAAGGCATACCGTCTTTGGATGTTTGCATGATTGGAGCTGCACCATTTGCCCGACTGACGGATAGAGCGAGAAAGACTCGTACCGGGTATAGAGTGTTTGCTGTTACGATGAAGGATATCGAAAAGGCTCTTGCACCCAAGATAACAATCGACCCACGAGAGAAGCTTCCCCAGGAGTATCACGGATTTTTGGATGTGTTTTCCAAGAAAGAAGCAGACAAATTGCTACCACATCGTCTGTATGACCACAAGATACAACTCAAGGAAGGTACCGAGCCACCTTTCGAGCCTTTATACGATATATCCAAAGATAAGCTCCTAGTGTTGCGAGAGCACTTGAAAGAGAACTTGGGAAAAGATTTCATACGATCCTCAACATCACCTGCTGCGTCTCCCGTCCTCTTTGTTCGAAAACCTGGGGGCGGATTGCGATTCTGCGTAGACTACCGAGCTCTCAATGCAATTACGGTCAAGAATCGATACCCGATTCCCCTGATTCGAGAAACACTCGACAGGCTCTGCCGAGCCAGATATTACACGAAACTCGACATCATTTCAGCTTTTAACCGATTACGTATTGCCCAAGGAGAGGAATGGAAGACTGCATTTCGAACAAGATATGGCCTGTTTGAGTACCTAGTGATGCCGTTTGGGCTTACCAACGGACTTGCTTCTTTCCAGCATTACATCAACGACGCCCTTCGGGACTACCTGGATATTTTCTGCACCGCTTACCTCGATGATATTTTGATCTATAGTAACTCCTTGAGTGAACACCGACAGCACGTACGGCAGGTACTCCAACGCCTCAGCCAGCAGTATGACTTCACCCCTCCAACCACAGGCCTGTGCCTTTATCGGCGGCTCTTCACCTGGATTGTCTGTCAAGGTACATTGATGATCCCTTAAAGTCCATCGTTGATGCTAACTGGGCAGGATCTAGCAGCAGGTACAAGTGACGCAGCGTATGTACGCGATGTTCGCTTCATGTTTCACGTTTTACTCAAACTAATGATCAGGGCTGCACTCCGGGAACTTGCACAAGGGAGAGAAGAACAATGCGAGATAGACCTTACCGCTGAACCAGTATGTCAATAAGGCGCACACCAATTACTCAATCTCAGGTCTGACCAAGCAATTAGGGCTCAGCATCACTGATCGGCGAAACCAATCATATTACACAGCTACGAGGTCCTACTTCTCCCTTGCCGCCTTTATCGCATGTTGACGGGTTCTAGTTGTGACAACCCAGTTCTACAGAACATTACGAGAGTCCTCGGACTGGTCAAATCCACAATATATGACTCTTGAGCTTCAAGTCCAGATTCTGAATTGGACAGTTGGTGAGTTTACTTGTTCCATTCATGACGCAAGGTACGTTCTCACACTCACTGAAGAGTATATGAAAGAGCAGGAGACAATCTTGAAAGCAAGGCAAGGTAAGTGTTATGACTTCACAGCCTTGACGAGAGCTTACTCAGTCTATCCAGAACATATCGATGTGCTCCGTACGGAGAATACGGCGCTTCATGGTTTGCGATACATTACGTTTTGTGATATCACATGGGCTAAAATTTCCTAGAAAAGGTCCGCAGATTTGAAAGAAACTGTGCGGGTGCGGCTAGCCATGTCTCGACTCTCGAGGCCCATATCCGGACTCTACGTGGTAAGTCCACGTTCAACTGCATGGTAACATGTCCTCACTCCATATAGAGGAACGTAAATGGTTCCAGAGCTCCTTGGACCGAATCGAAATCTCCAATGAGGGGCTAAGAGCTGAAAATCAACGACTTCAGAGTGAGCTCAACGTTGCACGCGGCTTTTCCAAGGGGGTTACCAAATCGGATATGGGGGCTCAGAGCAAGCGGGGTAGGGACGCTACCATCGAAGCAGCTGCTGGCGATGGAATCGATCCAGACACGGAAGATCGAGAACGGAAGCGGGCCAGGATTGCTCCGGGTGATCAGGAGTAGTCAGGTCAGTCGCTTGGCAGATTTGAAATCCCAGTGGAATGCTAAGAAGGGAAGCAAGAGTTTCCGTGGCATCTTTATACGATGCACCTCCTTGGCGCCAGCCTCCGAGGAAGGTCCTTTACAGCCAGGCCATATAGCATTAATTTGATTAAAGTAAAGTTTTCTTGGTCTGATTAGTAACCCAAAAATGTGTGTCTCATAAAGACTATAGTCTCAGATCGGCAAATATGCTACTCCTCGCCTTTCAGCATATCGTAAGTATTCTCGTGATCTAACATTCATCCACGTTACTGATATCCACAAGGTCTTGCTTTGGTCCTAGCATGCAGTATGTGTATCACATCACGCTGGACTTTGGGGGAGTCTAGGAGACGCAGGGGGAGGGGGAGGGGGCGGGATACGTCCCAGCCGAGCACAGCAATACAGCTCAGGATCCAGCGACAGGCTTTCTGCCTTCTTCCAGGTGAATCAGTCACGAGATCTCCCCATCTCTGCTGCGCTAACGGATCCGCTCGAGTATAAGAAGCCAGTGACTCCCTCCTCTGTTCCGTCTATATTTCTCTCTACCTCACTATTTTACGTTCCTCGCCAGATTTAAAGAACCCCTGAATATTCTCCTGTACCTACCGCCGTGGAGCCTCGCCACGATGAAAGCACATTCAGTCATAGCACATGCCTATAGAAACCAGGAGGCCAATGTTGATCCGGATCCTGTCTCGAAGTCCAAGAAAAGGAAGGTATCCCGACAGGATCGATCCCAAGGTAAGAGCTCCAGAAAGTGCATCGTCACGTCTCGCTTATGAGTAAACAGACCGACCAATCATAATCGATGGCTCTGATTCGCCAGCGCCAGAGCGAGAGCCTAAGCGAAGGCAATTCGGACAACAGCAAAGACGCATTCGAGTTCCAGTACCAGTGGACACAATCCGGGTGAGGGAGCTCTTGCGATCGAGCAGAAAGGTCGTTGTCATCAGTGGAGCAGGCATATCGGCCAGTGCAGGATGTAAGTAGAACCGGTGCACAACCTCCTCAGTGTTAACATGATCTAGTCCCTACTTTTCAGCAAATGCGGAAATGCAAACACTTCTCCTTCCACCGATCTCTCTATTCTTCGTCGGTCGAGGCGACCCAATTCCATTCCACGGTCTGTAGCATGTTTGCCCACACCCAGTCAGACTTGTGTCAGCCCACCCCATTCCACAATACAATGGCGACCTTGGCTCATGAACAAAAACTTACCCTCCACATCACACAAAACATAGATTGTGTCGAACAGCAACTACCGGATTTGGAGGCCAAGACTGTTCGTCTCCATGGCCGAGTTGACCAGATGAGGTGCCAGAAGTGCAACTGGGTTGGTCCGTATCAACCTCGCCTTTTCCAAGGTGCTGATTTGCCGAGCTGTCCGACGTGTCTAGAAAAGTATTCGGCCCGTATATCGCAGGGCAAACGAATACCAAATCCTGGGGAGCTCAGACCCGACGTGCTTTTGTATGACGACCCTCACCCTGACGACACGGGTATCTGGCGAACTATCCAGAGTGGTCTAAAGAAAGTCCCGGACCTGGTACTCGTTCCAGGGCCCCCCTCGCCCTCGGCGTCGTCAAGTTGCGATACTGCGCTTCGCGGATAGCTTCCACCCAGCGCGTACTCGGATCCAGACTCAACCCATTCAACATCCTCCTTTCCCTATGTCCTCTGTAACTCCTTTGTATTAGGTTCGCGGCCTTTTCGCGCTCTTCGTGATTCAATTCTCCCGAGAGCCGCTGCATGATGACCTCTTCTTTGCGCTCTTGGATCTCTCCTATCCGCTGCACCATTTCTTGTGTTTGGACTTCTAAACTGTCGAGGTATTCTTGGTGGCTGCTTCGCGCGGAACTGCCTGTTGAAACGGAGATTTTCGAATCGCGTTTCTTACGGTGTGTGGAACTCGATCTCCTTCTCGCTCTGTGTACTTGCGAAGATTCTGTGTGTATTGTGTTGAATTTGGGGATATTTGCGTTGCCTTGATTGTTGTGGTTTTGCAGGAGCTTATCGGCTACCGCGGGGCAAGTCTGGGTGGTGGGATGGAGCGTCATAATGGATGTTCGTAAAACGCCGCCAAGGCAAGGATACTTCTGTACCGTAATCGACGAGCTGCAGATGCAGGCATGCACACGTTTCGTTGTGGCTGGCTGGCCGGCGGGGTAAATTCAAGGTCGATTCGGAGACGGACCTCACTTCTTCAATCCTGGATGAGCGAGAAGAAAACGAGGAAGCAATGCAGTCAAAAGCTGAAATATCCTCGTCGTACGATCTTTCTGAAGGGATGTATTCGTAATATGCCGGGCTTAAAAGTAAGATCCGATCACAGTTCCAGAAAAGGCATATGTGTATGTCCGTTTGGCGTTGCTGACTTGCAGAGCTCTGTTTCGCTGGCTCGCTTTCTCTAAGTACAGTACGCGGCAAAGGTGGCTGACAATCGTACCATCATCAAGGACACCACCTCTCAGCTCAAAGTGCCGGTATCCATCCTCAAGTACTTTTGTTACAATTCAACTTTTTTCTATTTTTGCAAGGACCCAAGCTGTGCGAGGCTCAGCATGACGTGGAATTGCCCAGCGGTCTCTTGGACTTTCTCGGGGTTGCCTTGTCTTTGACTTGGAGACCCGCTGTACTATTTTGACTTCTGGATCTAATGGCACTGTCAGCGAGTTAGCAGCCGCTGTTAGTGACTGTTGACATAAGGCAAAGCTTGTCTCGAGGAAAACTGGGTCGGATGTAACTGTTCGGTACTGTTTTACGGCCCGGTACGAGTGCGAGTTTCTGAGTGCCGCAAGGAAGCCCTTCCCCGGGGCTGTGTGTTTTCACTTTACAGCTGGACAGGGACGTCTCGTGGAGTTACTAGGTTTGCCAGTCTACAGATGCTTTTGATACGATGGTAATTTTGAGAAGTAATAAGTTTCCAGGCCTGAAATGCGTGTTATTAGACGCCGTATTGGGTCCGAGCATAGTACAGCAGACTCCAATTCGACTTTTCACGGACCAAAGGTAAGACAGCGACTTCATTTCTCACCAGCAGGCTCGACAGAGTCTCTTCCTCGCCAAAACAGGAATGAGACGGTAGAAACGGGCGACAAATATCAGCTGCCGTTCTCCAGATGTCAATGAATCCATGCCTTACTAATTAGTGTTTTCAGGGCACTGGCACAGCAGGGAGCGAGGCTGGCGAAATTCGTCTCCGGTAAAGCAATATCGAAGACTCCTTTGGTACTGTCCACCTATACCGACACACGTATTTATTAAGGAAACGTCTGATTTCGCAAATGATTATATTCACCCTCAACAGAACCGTCACATATGAGCTCCAATTGATTCTCTCTAGACCCTAAGATCGCAACCAATCGAAATATTTTTATTCGCTCAAGATCTATTTACTTAGGATTCCTCACTTGCCAATGCCACCCCTAGGCCGGTCGAAGCGCAGCTCGAGACATAATTAACAGTAAACAGACATCCATTCTTTTGATGGTAGGAGCCACATCTTGAGCATCCGCCAAGCTTTCGAAGGTCTTGATAAGTGTTCCACATATCGTTACCACTCATTGAGCAACTGTCTCCCTGCAGAAATACGCCGCAGAAGCGAGTTCCGTCACCGTGGCAGCCTCCGTCCGGCATATCACCGCTGGCAGGGAAGAGTGTTAGCATTGATCCTGTGCGTATGGCAGGAACGTGGAAGAGACATAGGGGAAAGAAGATAGGATAGGAGAAGGAAGTGATTTGACTTACGTTGTTCCGTAGGTGAGGTCGTCTGTCCGAATCAAATTGTTGACAGCAATGTCACACCACTTAAGCATGTCTGGAGTAGTACATAGACTCGAGCCCTTGCAGTCGTAAGCTGGATTGTCGTCGCACGGTTTGCCATCACACTTGTAGCTCCGGAAAGAACCACCAAAAACATTCTGGATCGGAGCATAGCCTTGGCCTTGAATGGCATACTCGTCCGGCAGCGCATCAGTGCCACCTAGCGGGACATTCCATGTGTACGTGTACCCAGATTGGGACTGCGGTGCTGTGCCATGTGGAGCCCAGGTCCAGTCTGCATTGCCCACACCCTCAACATATGCGCCAGTATACTCGTAGAAGCCAGAGTAGAAATCGTTCCCCTCAACCAAGTAGTTGACGAGCTTGTATTGTGCGTGAGGTAGGGCGTCTTCCAGTAATTTCGGGATACTCATGCCTGCATCGATAGGCCAGCCTGCATCAGCACCAACTGCCTTGTGCGGCCCGCCAATGAACAGACGTACGAATGCGTACGGTACTAGAACGTCGGCGGTATAGATGACCATATCACCGTCTGTTCTGTAACTGACACTTGTGATCGAGCTTCCGGCTGGCAGGCTCCTCATATTTGCGTTAAGCAACTTGGATGCCCCTCCGCCGCCCGAAGACAAGATGGTCTTGACCTCGAAAGAAATGCCAGACGTTCCTGGTTTGAGCATGCCTACAGTACCTCTTGTTAGAGAGGCGGGCATTTCTAGTACCAAGTTGCCATCCTGGTACACAGCGTAGCCGAGAGCGTTTGCTACTGGTGACCTGTACGCAATGGGGAATTAGTATAACCATATTTCAAGATGACTTGGGAAAAGTTAAGACATGTCTCGAGGACATCTTGGGACATTGACAAAAGAAGGTTTTGAGCTCCCCAATACGTACCAAGTGATAGTGGCGGAAGTGTAGTCTGAGGCGATGATTGCCGCATCACTAGGTACGCCAGCGACGTATGAGCCACCGAGTGCGGTTGCTGCGTCTTTGCGAACAGTACCTCCTGAGACAACGCTCATTGCTGATTGCATATACGCCTCGCTAGGAACATTGTCGTAAGGATTTGGATTATCGTCGTCAGTCATTTCCAGATATCCGACGCCGCGCTTAGCAGCAAGTGCAGCAACCTCTGCGACTTTGCCTTCAGGAACTCTGTAGACGATGTGCCATATTTTCCGGTCATCTTTTGGCGTCCAATCGTTGGGAGTAAAGGCCGACGATGTGTATGTCTCGTAGCTGCTCTCGAACGTCAACAGCGTGTCCATGGTATCTTCGAAGCACTGGGCCATAGGAGACCCGGGGTTTAACACTGTGTAGGCGCCAGGATGCTTGCGCTTCGTGTAAGCATTAATGTGAGCGTATAGGTTGGAGTAGATGTTGTTGGGGCTACATTCTGGCCAGCCCTTGTCGAAGAAGATGCCACCAATGCCGCCAGGATACCTTCATGAAAGTTAGTGCTAATAAATAGAATCAGTCGGAGAAATCGGAACTTAAAGTACAGCAGGCAAGGAAGTATACATATAGCTCGAATCATTTATCGACATCTTGTTCGATTTGTGAAGCCCAGTCTGCAAGATCACCCGACCCCAGTCTAGTTTTGAATTGTTGCAAGCTTACTCCAAGATAACCAGTTCGAACATAACCAATAACTGTTTTGCCTGAATCTGCAGCTTTCTATATTACCGAATTCCAGGACGCATCAACCACATAGTTTGGACCATTCAAGACATTGGCAACCAGTATGCTGAGCTTCTTCGAGTCGTACGAAATAAGTCGTTCCCAAGCAGTCGGATCACCTAGTGGGTTGGTATAAGAAGCGATAGCGATCTGTTGCCCCCCTTCGCCACCTCCTGGTGGACTGTAAGGACATGATTCTAGGCTCAAGTCCAGATCTAAATTGTTTGTGATTGCCGGGAAGCCGTTGTTTACCAAATTCGTCATCTCCATTTCTTGAAGAATTGCTTCGGCAATTAACCCGTGCAGGATTGGTTGAGGATGAAAGACTTGTCCGAAGCTAATGGGGGAAGGTATTAGTGAAATGAGACACCTCAAAAGAACTAGTCTCTTACCCATCCGGGAGAAAATTTGGATAATAGTCGTCCAGCACTGTCCCAACACTCTTCAGATTTTCCCCTGCAGCCATAATTTTGGTTGCGGGATTGGCTTGATCGATGGCGTCTTGAGCGACAAATGTCGAGGCTGGATCGAGCATAAGTGTCAGTTGCGTCATGAGCTCCATAGCACCTTTGAACGTCCCAGGAAGGACGCCAGCGGTCACATCTCGTTTCCAAGGACTGGAGCCTTGAACCGGACTATCCATCTTGAAGAATAGATTTTCGTTACTGTGAACAGTCAGTGTCAGAAGAAGAAATATATACTGTGTAAGGGGTTCGCACAATGTCGGGCTATTCTTAGGCGTCTCATCGACACCAGCTTCACAGAAGTGGCCCTTTGCATCAGTCAAATACGCATCGTAGTCTACGAAAACAACATTTGAGCCCGCCCTATCAACAGCAGCGGACTAGGATATAAGTCAGCTAGAGAACTATGAGACCAAACATGAGGGAGTTGGCCCATTTGGGGAAACTAACCAGCTGTTCGTTGATCGAATCAACCATCGCGTTCATCTTTCTCCGATGGTCGACTGTCAGATATTGATAAGGCTGCCAGACGTTTACGGCTTTCTGGATCACAGTCAATTGCTTGTTTAAGATATATAGTGGTCAAGTAATATTCTGCCTACATGTATCCATGTGCCCCAGGTGACACTGTCACAAGCCGATGTCAAATCTGCTGCCCAAAATTTTGCATAACTGTGAGTAAGTCAGCACTCTGCGGCGTAGACACTACGATCAGTTGTATCTCTCCTCACCCTGTATAATAGATCGTGCCGCTGTTCCCAATTAGCTTCTGTCGTCCAAAGGAGTTTGTAGATAGACTGACCCAGGGCCTAGCTTCGCTTTTGCCGCACTGATAACCGAGTCCACCGCGGAACTGAATACACTTCCTTCAATAATTGCTTGTGAGCGATCCAATTGATTTTCGCAACCTCGACCGTACACAGCAAAGTCTGTCCCTTCCAGAAAGTGATAGGCCGCGTCGACCGCTATTATGGCATTTGCCTGAATGACTTGAAGTTGGCTGAGCACAGCCCATTGAAAGACGCACTGATTCAAGATATTAGTAAGTTCAGCATCGTTGCCACCTAAAGACAAAGTCAGCTTCCGTTCACAAGACGAACGTAGACACACATGCCTGCTGACAACAAGATCACTTGTTGATTTGAATCGATAGCAGGAATTTGCCTTCTCAATACATCATCGATCACAGCACCTGAGCATGACTTGAATTGGAATTTCCGGTTCATGTTGTCTCCTAATCGCTCATCTTCATTTACGATCAGGGGATATGCGTGATTGTAGCGACTGCAGGCGTAGTCTTCAGAAAGATTAGCTGTAGACTCGGCTGCCAAGCGTACTCTTGAAAGTAAACTTACCACTGTCGGGATTCAGAAACTCGTCTGCAGAACCAAGCTTGTCACCAGCACCAATACCAGCTGAGTAAGAATCTCCTATGGCGGCCATGCTGCTAATCGATAGCACTGCCTTATTGAAAGAACTGCTCTGCCTCGTTACTAGAGTGGCGTTGCCTCTATCACCAGAAGCTACAATGAAGCCACCGTCATGAGAGATTGCCGCAGAGCAGCTTCCGATGGCAATTACTGCCAGGTGAAGCCATCGTCTCATAGCTGCTACGGAATTTCGCGAGTATTGTAATGAGTTGTGAGAAGACAGAAGCACAAGATTGGCAATGAGAACCGAAAGACTTGAGGAGGGGAAACCCTTTTGGCTTCAGATTTTGACGTTACCAATACTCGCCGGCAACTTCTTGAATTGATACAATACAAAACGCATGCTACCAGGTGGATAGACAATGCATACTTAGGAACTCTGCAGGTAGTCTGAAAGCTCTTTTCACTGCCACCTTCCACATTGGAAGTTCTTCCCGTCCATCTTATCAGCAACCTTGAGGGACAAATGGAGATGGCAGAAAGCATTCGCTCTTCTTCATGGCCATGGAGGCGGCAAGAGCGGGAGCGAGCGGATCCTTTCTTCGGATTCCTGCCTCAGAGAGGGTGTTTTTGGGGAGAGGAGTTCATGGTCAGGGCCTAGTCTCCTCCTAGTTTCGTCTTTGCCGGTTCAGATCCGTGAAGAGGGAAGGTATAGAGGGAGCGCAATGGCGTGATATCGTGAAGAGTTCTATTCTTCGGACGTGTTTGTGAGGCACGTAGCCTTGGCAGTTCATACGGAGTACTCGAAGCATTGAGAAGGCGAGGACAAGACGCTTGGCCACTTGGCGCACTCTATTCTGGAAAAGACCATGGGTATGTTCTGCTGGCTTTCTGCACGAAAGCACGTGGTGGAATTGAATGATAAGAAAACAAGGCGAGTAGAGGATGCTTGTGCACTTGGCGCAGGTTACCAAGGGTAACAAAAGCACATTGTGGATGATGTTTTTATATGTATAGGTGCGGCGAGTCGAAGCTAGGACGTTCATCGGAAGCACCCTGGACCGTTGCAAGGAAAAATTAAGCACCGGCTGGCGGCGCCAGGCAGGAAAGGAGGAACTTGGAAAGGGTGGCCCTTGAAAAGCCGCATATGCAGGTGTATATGTCTCTTCGCATGCAGGTGTATCGAACATCGAGCCAGTTTGAGTGAAGTGAGCCGCAGAAAGCGCCGGAAATGGCAAGCAAGAAACTTCTTTTCTTGCAGCTTCGCTTCGATCTGGTAATAGCTACAGTAGACGCCGTGTGCTGCGGGGGCCGAGCATAGGTCCCGAGGGCACGTGCACGGCTCTAATTGGCTAGTCGGGCCGAGCTACTCCGGGTTGTGCCTGGATGCCTGGGGAAACACCCGCCATAATAATCGATTCCGTGACTACAGGGCATGTCACCTGTGGCTTTGGGGGCTCCAGCCCCTGGGTGGATGCTGACTACCTAAGTCAGGTATGCAGTGTTCATAGTGAGGTACGGAGTACACTGTGAGTATCACTTGTCTTCGCATTGTCCCGATACTTTTGACCACGAGAGCGACCTCGTACGGCAGAATCTTTTCTACTTTTCTCTGTCTTTATTGGCACGACGACAGTCAACTCTATTACAAGCAGACTTAGCAGATGCGAAGGAACCGTGCGTCGAATGTCAGCCGCCGTTTTCGAGATTTCAATGAATCCAGCCGATCCTTACCTGTCGAGAGTCCCCGTCGAGGTGCTTTTGCTCATTCTCAAGCTTGTCTCCGACTTGCCGTCTCTTCACAATCTCGACAAAGCCTCGCCTTCTGTTTCTTCACTATTTGACGAGTATGGCGCCGAGATCACAGAAAGCATTATATCTCAGAATTTACCAGCGCAGATCCAAAATCTGATCCGCACTGTTGTCCGCATCCGCTCCAACGTCATTCCTTCGCGATCGTTGGAGGACTTCACAGCTGCGTATCTGCGACGTGATGGGTATTGTCAGAACTTCGTCAATGGGCCTGATTATACCAGATGTATCAGGAGAATCCATCCTAGCTTAAGTGACAGTCTAGAGGCATGTGAAGCTTGCAGGGACGCCTTTCCGCCACTGGCAATCTCGAAGGAGACTTCATCTGTCATCCTGCGCGGCATTGTGGCAACAGCATGTCGATTTCAGAATTTGACAGATGAGTTGCTTCTATCCTCTTTGAATCGCTGCATGGCCTCAAAACCGTCGCAACTCCTCGATCAGAAATTCACATATGTTGGAAGGGCAGGCTTTACGTGGTCCCCACAGCGGAGGCCACTGGGGAAGTCATTTACACCCGTGAATCACTCCGGTTCCTCGTTCTCATGGCTCGAACAGCAACGAACCAATAGACAGCTCTGGCGCATACAGCTCTTTCTAGATCTGAAGAAGCTCAGAAAAGGACAGCTTCTCTATTGGCCTGTGGAGGATCTTGCTCGCCTCGATCGTCTAGACGTTTCCTCGTTTTGGAGTCTTGAAAACTTCAACCCCCGGGTGATGCAGCAACTGGGGACTGTAGCTGTATGTAGAAGTTCTCCTAAAGTTTCAATTCTCTCCAGTAACATACAAGGCCAGGTCTCGAGAGCACCAAATGCTAATGTCTCGTTTGTCACCTAGGACTTTCTCGCATCAAGGCCAAGTCAGTATGGCATTATTCCCTCAGAGCCGACTACATCCTCAGATTCTCTTGCTCAAGCGCCAGTACTATCGGCATCATCTTTCTCGCACAGTTCATGGTTAATCCCATCAGTTCTTTGCCCATACGCCCTCGATGAAGACAACGAGGCCGAGAAAACCATGTCTTCGGAGATAGGGATGGCTCACCGGCCAAATACGCCATTAAGGTACATGAGTTGGAGTCAATGGCGGAAGTTCGGTTTCTATATCTGGGATGACGAGAGGATGCGTGACCTTGGCTTTCTGTTCATCGAAACGCCGACTGGAGACCCTATACTGTCATATGTTCAATCTTTCAGTGATTCCGATATGTACTTTAGATGGGAGAGTGTTTTGGACCAGAACGTTATTGACGCCAATGAAGAGCGCAGACTGGGGGAATTCGGGCCAACAGTTAGGGAGTATGGCTCAACTAAGCGCGCGGCATATTGGGCAGAATCGAGTTGATAGATACTTCCTGTCGTAGATAAAGAATTGTAGACAGTGCTTTACACTTTGCAGAATTCGTTATAAGATCTTGACTTCACAACCTGCGTGTCACCTCACAAGCGGCGATTGTCGAATGTTTGTGTAGAACTCAAAATTACAAAATTCTCCGACGAACCAAACACCGACCTTTCTTTTTCAGTGAACAACCCCCATTTCCGATTACTAGGCAAGGAGGATGAAGTTTCTGACCTGGTGCTAAGTTGGCTCCATTTCGGCTATTTCGTGGAAGCAAGAGTCGAGTCGAAGACAGACTGAGTGCGGCCCGCACCTCCCGCACCTGCAGGATTTGAGGGGTCCTAGCTTTGAGGAGCTTGCTGGGCCACGACTCTGCATGTACAGGGTCGCACCTTTATACCTTGCAGATTTTGTGCATATTTTAAAATGTGACAATTGGAGGTTCTTGGCGCAGACGCGTGAAGAGTGGGCCGCGCTGGGGTCGAAGTACCTTCCTATTAAGAGCTGTAGCCGAGGACGGAAAATATCTGGGCTCGCTTAAGTAAACAAACATCGGCTAGGTATTCGCTTTCTCCGTGGGATTGAACCTACACACTGCGGCTTGCAAGGAATAAATTGGTAAGCTGCGTGCCTGCGGCCCTGTATTTGAACCCTGGGTGGTTCAACCCAGCGGAGAAAATGAGCAGCCAACCAAAACGGAGCCATCAAGTGCAGAAAATATATTGGAAGGTCCGGAGTTTGGGTCTAGAGCTTGTATCAACTGACTTACTTCAATATCAGATGTTCATGTGCCCCCAAAGTCTGCAATAGGATTGGATTCCCTGCACTGCAGATACAATGGGGGTGACGATGTCCGGATTCGACAGTTCGACCGGCGTCAATTGCAACGAGCCTTGCTCCATTGCTTGTCGATGGTGCAAGGATCGAAATGAAAACGTCTTGAGCGTTTTCCTAAGCGGAAGAAACTTCTTCTCTGGGTCTCGGCCCTCTCCTGCTTGGCTATTGTCAGTGTCACGGCCCAGCAATGTCGCGTTTTGGCCGAGAGTGATGTATGACACCAGCCTGTTTCAACGAGGCGCATATCTGATCAGTAGATGGTCCATGTTTTCTGGCATAGATGTTGTATTCTACGGCTTCGAAGACGAGCTGCGAGTCAGGAATTATTGATGCATGTTGGGTATCTCATTGGATTCTCTGCTTCAGAGTGTGGGTAAGGGACCGGGGCTGGTGACTCCTTCCGAAATATTGCCCGTGGGTTGTTGGCATCAATCAAAAGGCACATGAAAGATTCTGTTTGCTGTCTAATTTCGTCTTTCCATCGTGTTTTGGTAGACTTAAGTAGCTTACGCACTCCAATATCCTGTGTGGAAATCAACACTGTGCTCCTGTCCCGACTCACACGCCCAGAGGCTTCCAGTCGATCATCTATCATTGTTCCTCAACAATGCCTGACCATACTTTGGGCAGTCTATCCTCTTCTGGTACATGCTTCCGTTCAACCTATTATGTATGTGATTCTAATACTGCCTATAGCTAGACACACTTCCTCAAAAATGTTGTCTCACACACGGACTCGAAGAATGGCTTTGAGTAGTGTACTGGCTACAGTCTTGGTGTTCATACTCGCCATCCTAGGCTCTCGTCACCAAGTTCTCAGCCCAGATCTCCAGGCAAAGAGCCAGATTCTTCCGGCAGCCGATTTTCGCCAATCCCTCCCGTCACTAACAACATACCACACTAAAGTTCCAGTCGTTTTCGGGCGAAACGTCAATGTTATTACTCGCCAGGCCACGGGCGATCCTGTCCCGGAATGGTTGGAACTGCCGGACAGCGAAAAGTTAAGACTTCACGCCCTCGACATTACCAAAGGAGGATCCTATCTGTGCGAACTTCGAGCCTCTACTGAGGAAGCCGATAAGCTCTTGTCTGAAAGGACCAAAGGTCTAATCACCAACTCGCAGAGCTTATGGACAGAGTACAGCGATCTTGAAAAGTGGGGATGGAGAGTGCCGACGGCATTTGCACCTCTGGGCGACGGTTTACTTGACGACGTTTATGAAGAGCTCGGCCTGGATGACAGTAACAACAAGCCGCTATCTATTAGGCAGCTTCGAGACATTAACATTGGTGGCAAAAACTACCTTGTAAGTATGATTTCTTTGGTGTCTCATAGCTCAAGTGATTCAGTATCCTCACCTTTTTGTTAGAACATTGCTAACGTATTTGATGCCAAGAGAAGCAAGGGGTTTTATCAGTTTATATACAACGTAGTCGATGGTTTCATCATCGCGGACAATAGTAAAAGTCCACCAGTGGCAATGAAGGAGGATGTTGATGCGACGCAGCGAGGAGAAGCAGTTCTTCTCAGAACGTGGGCCGATTTGACCTTTCTAATGTGGAAAAATCTCGCGGGAGGGAATGTTCAGAACTTAAAGCACATCTTCAGGGCACCGATCAGTAACGACCGGACTTTTTACTATGCAATGAAGGCAGTCACGGACGTTGGGATGAAGATAGGGGGGTGGGCCGATCGGGTGACTTTTACCGAGACTGGTGTGGAAGGTGTGGCGACTGCTGAGGACAAAGACAAAGGTAATGGGTTAAGAGCAATACTCACTACGCCAAATGGTAGCGGTATCTATTGGCTCCTGCTGAATCATAAAGCTCAATTCGGGATCAAGACTGTCACGAAAGTGTCTGTATGGGCGGACAGTCCCGACAAGGCTGGGGATGCGAACCCGAAGAATATGGATCTCTGCTTATACTTCCAATTCGACGATGTGTAGATAACCTTGAGAAGTAAGAAGAGATGAAGTGCGGACCTGTCTGTTGTCCAATGAATATGATATGCATCATCTCTTACAGGTCTATACTGTGACATACCAAGTCCCGATTCAAAGATCTCCAAAACTCTCTTCGATCCATTTCTTCCTCCGACTCTCCGAGGCTTTTCAAATTCATGTTCGGTGAAGCAAATTCTAGCTATGGGCATTGAAAGAAGGAACAACAATAAATTAAGGTAAAGTCGATGGCATGGGTTTCGGAATTCTTGGATCCAATGTCCTGTAATCCTTTGAGGACTTTGAACATTCTGACTGCTTAGTGTAGAGCATATCGGACCAGGTAACGCGTTTCACTGAAACATTTTTGGAACAAGTCATATTCTGCTTTTGACGTATCAATCCATAACACCCGTCGATATGCATCCAAACCGCTCATCTTGACAAACGCCTATCCAATGCTTGAGTTTGATGTCTCTCTTCTTTTCCACCTGTCTATCTCCTTCTTCTGATACATGATCGAAACGGACTAGTCTATTAATGCTTATGTAAAATATAACCCTCATCTTCAAGAATAGAACCTCCGAGTCATGACCTTCGTAATACTGTAGTCACAGTAGAATGACTGCAACGTCTTCGTCTCAGCGGTCCCATAGTGTTGAACTAGACTTCTGGGCCCGCTCGCACCTAGACAGATGGACCTAGACAAACGGCCGATAAACCGGTCTAGTCTACTCTCTTGCCATGTCCATTCGTAGTCTTGACATTCCCATTCGTAGCCTTAGCTTTCTCCTGATTGGCAACTATCTTGTTGTGTGGTATCGTCAAGCAGTTGATACCCAGGTAGTCGCAAATACTGTTGATAACCAAGAAAGCCCAGCGGAAGTATACGATGAGAGCGAAGACGAAGTAGGCACGTAGATACCACAGCTCGATGAAGGGGCTGACTTGAGGTAGGCCGATGCGTGGGAGGTTACCCAAGATTGCTCCACCAACTAGGGGAGTGAGCATGACGGTCCAGTAGGGAAATGGTTGCCGAGTGAGATGGGCGAGAATGATCTTTGTTGTCATTTTGCCGAAGACGAAAGACATCGTCAAGCAGAAGAGGACCAAGTGGTTGTCTGGCATCAGAGTCGAGTATGGCGAGTATAGCCAGGCGCCGATGGAGAACGTGAATACAGCCATTGGGGTCCACTCCAAGAAGACCGGCATAACTGGAAGGTTGTCTCTCCGGCGAGCTTTGACGACGTTGATAACACAAAATGGAACGTGGGCTCCGAATAAAGTTGTTACAAGGAGAGGGACCCAGAGATCCCTGACCGAGTATGTACCGAAGAATTCGTGATATCCAAAAAAGTAGTGGTGTTCAACTAAGTCCGTGATGCGCTGTTGCCAGATTTCAGGGCCATAGTATCCAGAAAGAATCATGAGGGTGCAAGCCAAAATCAGACCTTCGGTAGGTCCGTTGAAAACACCCAGATAGAGGGTGTGTGTGTGGTATGTTTCCCATGTCGAGAAGAACATGGGCAGACATGGAATGAGGGCCGTGAAAATTCCGGCTTTCGATGTCCCGAGTCCCATTGCTGCGGTCTCGCACAAACTCGCCAGTGTGCAATTGAGCGAGTCGATACCGTGGTCGAAGAGTTCTCCAAGGCCACTAGATGTGCCTGTCCTTCGCGCTTGTTTGCCATCCACGTTGTCCATTGTCGAGTACATCCAGAGTCCGAAAGCAAAGCTTAATGCTGCGCCGAGAATCACATCTACATACGCCGAGTTTACGAAACCTTTCCGGAGAACATTGAAAACCTTGTCGGACATGTTGGCAAGGATCGCAACTCGCCGGAACTACCCTCGGATTACTTTTATCAAAATGACCATCTATATGATCTGGAGAGGGGAACAGCAGAACCTGCGGTGGAGAACTACTTCAAGGCCAATATATTCCCTGACCCTCCAGGACGGGACGCACTAAAGCGCATCGACAAGAATCCAATGTCTAAGGGCGTCGTCCCGAGTGTTGGATCGAGGCTTGAAGTGAGCACCCCGGTCCCGGATATGATCTATGGATACAATCGGCTACAGGCGTTTCCTTCGCAACAACTTACATGTATCTTAATAGTTCGCATCAACTAGTATCTGATCTTCTCTAGCAACTTCTAGTAATGCCGGCTGCTTCTTAACTGTTGGTATCTCCCTGTATTCCTGAAAAGGGGAGATGGGTAGGTATCATAATCTTATTCTTCATGATCTACAAGGAGGCAAAAGGAGAGGTGCCCTCTGGAGTGCTAAAGTACAGCCAGGTTCTGCCCAGAGCAGTGAGCGTGCTCGTGATCAGCACGTGATCAGTCAACCGACACTGCTCTAAAGTGATCAAAAGCGATCGAAAAACAAAGGGACTCAAGTTCCCTCTCGCTGTTCCTTTTCCTCCTCCAATGAACATGCAACGTAAAAGGTATCAATAGAAACATGAAAATAGGAGACTGATTCCTGCACGTGACCTAGCCGGAGAGCAAGAGGCAAAAGGTCAAATCAAGGTCAAAATCATTCCCTGGGGGTACCTTCTTGACGTTCAACCCATTGCGTGACCTTGATATTGAGCCTGTTCGTATCGATTAGTTCCTTCAGAGCTGAGTTTGGCTTGCTCTTCGTCATAGCGTCAGCAGGATTGCTATTACCGTCGATCCATTGGATATTGGTGATCTCACGTCGTTCGTACGATTGCCGTAGGCACATGAGGTCTACCATGAGGCGCTTCTCCTGTGTAGTACCAAGCTTTACCAGGCAGTCGTAGATTGACTTCGAATCTGTACAGATTTCCATAGGCAGCTTCAACTTCAAAATAGCTTCGATGGTCGACTTGAGGCATGAGGCCATGTCAAAACCTGCGCTCATGGCGTATAGCTCTGCAGCTAAGACGCTTCTAGTCACCCTCTTACACTTTGTAGAAGACCAATGGAGTATATTAGCCTTATCCGAAGCATCAGCGAGTAGCATAACATAGCCGATTTGTGATGAAAGGTCAGTATTATTGGCAAACGAAGAGTCCGTAAAGATGATCATGCGCAGGGACTTTTCGTCTAATCTGACGTACTTCAGGCCGCGACTGGCGTTTTCCTTCTGCCATTGAATACGGCTATTGAGGAAGGAGATCCCATCGGTGCCGATATTGTCTTTGGTGACCTGGGCTGCGCGAGAGAGGTCGAAGGCAGCTTCGGGTTGGGAGAGAGTCGCAAGGTAGGCGCCACGGGCACGTTGAGCAACGTACTGGTCTGTAGGAGAGACATTACGACGAACTGTACCGCGAGAGCTGACGAGATCTGCGGATTGGTTGCTGACGAGTTGCAGATTCTTGTTGTATATAGCTTGAGAGATGTGGACTTCGCTGTTATAGCGAGAGATCGTACAACCATTGAACTTGATTGGGGAGTCAGAGGTAAGCTGGTCTCTAGGCTTTGCCCTGAAACCTGCACCTTGCAGCTCAGTCTCTTCAGCTATAGCAAATTGGGGGTCTGCCAGGATCAGGGTATCATCAGTCTGGAGGCCTACGACGGCAAATTGTGTATCGTTGGTGAAGAGGAGGCATGAATCGTAGCTCGATTCACTCATATGAAGCTTCTCGATATGGTGCTTGTGATATGTGCCGTACCAGTGGTTCCCAGCTTCGGGTACACCGTACAGAGGTCTGACGACTCTGAGAATCCAGCCTTTCCATTGGGCGACGTCCTTGGGGGGAAAAGCGTAAAACAGGCGCTGCAGGAGGGTCGCAGATTGGGTGTAGGCCTGACTGATATCTCTGAGTAGTACTAGAAGCTCGGGGAAGATCGCGGCAAGGATCAGGATCAGGCGTTGGCTGACACGTTGAATCGTAGGTGATTGCGTAAGTACTTCCAATTTGCCTGTATCATTAAAGGCCTGAATTACTAGCCTAGACTTCTCAAAGGCTTTGTCTGTACCTTCGCCTTTGAGGGTATCAACGAATCGAGAGCCGAAGATTCGAGTGCCTTCAGGTACGTCTTCAGGTGCTACTAGTTCAAGAACGCCACCGGCAATCAGACCCGCGATCTCTGCCTGTCTTGAGGCGGTGAAGTCAGTGCCAATGTAGGCCTCAAAATCGTATAGGTTCCTGACTGGGAGGGGGTGTTTTCGAGGTCTTCCGCGGGGGCGCTTAGTAGGTGCGACTGGTAGGTTTGGGAGAGCGCCTGCTGGCGCTTCGACCACGATGGTGTCTTCGGCGTCTATTTTAGCGCCAGGTTCAGTATCAGCTTCGGCGTCAGGGCGCTCGGCGGAAGGCTGGGGTGGTGGAAGGTCATTGTCAGTATTGGCGTCAGTCAAGTACGGTTTAACTGAGGTTGACCTAAACATAGTAGGTCCAGAGGAGAGTTCGACGACGCAGGTTTCGCCTTGTAGGCTAATCAGGCGGTATGGACCTTGCCATTTAGCCTTCTCGCGCCATACGAGTACTTGGGAGTTCAGCGGGAGATCATGAACAGCTGTCGTTGAAGGTCCATTTCTCATATTAAGGGCATCATTGACTTTCCTGGCGGCTCTGAGTTTGCGTACTTCGGCCATTGCCTTTGCCAGGGCAGCTGAGCGTTGAGAGACTGTCGCAGGGGGAGCGTCAAATTCACTCATACGGGGGTAGGCACCAAAAACAAGCAGGGTTGGTACGATGCCGTTTGGTCCAGCTGTATCATTGATAGCCTTAAAAGCCATTTGCAGGGCGGCAGTTTTGCTAAGACCTGGAGACTCAGCTTTGATGATCTGGTAGGCTCGTCGTAGAGGCTTATGGTAGCGCTCAACGATGCCGACAGAGTTATGTGCTTCAACTGGGACACACTTAGTGGCTGTATTAACAGTCTGAGCATATTGCTTAAACTCTCTGCTTTCGAAGTTTGTACCAGCGTCATGAGAGATCAGATCGGGAGGTCCAAGGTACGTGTCAATCCAACACTCTCGAATCGTTTCCCAGGCCGTCTTAGCACTGAAGTCTGTGAGCCATCTGCCGGCCTGATAGGCTGTTGCTTCGTCCACGATATGGAGTACAGGGCCGTCTGGCACCAGGGTAACAACGTCGACAAAGATACAGTAGTTGAACTCGATATCATCTTAAATCTGCCTGGAGATGCGCTATACCTCTGGCATTGATCGCAGTATTTGGAGAGGTGCTCTAGTGCTTTAGTATTGACTTCGTGGCCGGCTCGCTCGAGGACACGATGAAGCCTCTGCACTGACGGGTGTCCAAAACGACGGTGGAGGCGCCGTAGTTCGATATCGGAGAGGTAACGGTCTTGCGGGGACGGTGTAGAAGGGAGCTTGGCCTGCTCTCTAATGCCTTGTTGAATAAAAGCGCTAAGGTACTCGTCCCAGATCAGAAACACATGGTCGCCTCGGCGCATAACAGCAACGTCGCCTTTAGGCGTGTTCAGGACGTTCTTGAGATTATCGAACCTTGCTTTGAGGCGGTCCATGTCCCTGAGACCAAGAATAAAGGGCGTATCAGTATCAAAAATGTGGAAGAGAATGAGGTCGATAGGAGAGTTGACTTGCACAGAGCCGACGGCGTCGGCAGCTCCAATACCAAATTTGACTCTAGCTGTCAATTGAGATATAGGTAGAGGTTCGTTGTCACCAGCAAATCTGCTGTAGGCAATATACTGGTTTCGGCCAACTGTAGAGTGTATGCCACCGCCTGAGTCAATCAGTATGCCCCAGAAGACGTCAGAATCATAGCGCGGAGAGTGAGACTGTTGAAAGACCTGAGTGCAAGCTTCAAGTTCTGCTTCAGGTTCTGAAGTAGAGGCACTGAGTACATGCTCGTAGGCTTGGTTACAAGGTGTGATGGTGAGGTCTCTGGCGCTAGAGGCCGAAATCTCGCCAGAAGAGCAGAAGAAGCTTCGATTAGGCTCGAATTCTTCAGTGGCGAAGTGTTGATTGAACTCGTCCTCAGCGTCAGAGTCATTAAAGGCCATAGCCAAGAACTGATCTTCCAGAGTCTTGTCGTCAAGACCTTCGTACAAAGCAACGTACTGACGGTAGCGTTCATCAAATTGGTTGGATCTGCCTTTGAATTTGCCAGCGTTATTCTTCCTGAAGTCTTCTTTCATCTTTCTCTGTTCCGCTTCGGAGTGGTTGGTGGACCAGCAATTCGGCCTCTTGCAGATATAGCAGGTCTTCTTACCAAAGCGGCCAATGCCACCAGACCTGCCGCCGGATCTGTTGCCGCCTTGAGTGCTGCCTCTGCCGTTGTTCCTGTTATTTCGGTAGCGACGGTCAGTCCCCAAGAAGGTCTCAGGATCATCACCGTAAGCATGTGATACTGAGGTCCAGAAAGTTGAGGAATTGCCCTGAGTCGCGGCGTACGTGGTCATACAGGATTTGAGTGATCTGATAAAGTCAGGTAACGTGGCTGGTGGTGCAGAGCAGGCAACCTGGCAGTCGGGCAGAAGTCTGCAGGCCATGAGGAGTTTTGCGTGGAAGAAATCATCGCTCTGTAGGTCTAGCGATAGGCCGTGGCGAAGTCTGCGCAGCTCATTCAGCAGCTCATCGAAGCATTGTAGGGCGGTCTTGTCGGGGTAGAGAGCTTTGACACTGTTCATGTCGGTAAGTGTCCATTTCTGCAGCGATTCTGTAGTGTAGTTGGGGCCTTCAAAGTGAGCCTTGATGCGCGTGCAAAGGTTATAAAATGACATTGATGGGCCACTGAGACTCTGATGATAGTGCTCAAGAGCTGTGCCCTTTAGCATAGTCGGGAAAGCAATGCCATATGCTTCCTCTGGCACAGACGTCATTCGGCACTTATCATAGAAGATACGGAGCTTGTAGTCAAAGTTGTCGCCTTCGGCACTGTACTTGCTACTCTCTTCATAGATCTTATTAAGGTTGCCGATTCGCTGGCCCCAGTTGGCGTCCTCAGGAGCAGGATCAGGGGTCTTAGGGGGCAGTGGAGGCGGTTGGACTTGGTCTTGGTGGCTGTTGGTGCCAAAGAAGCCTGTATCTTGTCGCCTGAGTAAGTCTGGAGTGATGACCATAGAGGAAGGTAGTAGGAGTTTGTCTATTGGTTTACCAGCCTCAATTTGCTTTAGTCTGTGCGTGATACGCCATGACTTGACGTTGTGATTAGACGCCCAGAATAGAGCCTCCTCGTCTGTCCAAAGAGGGTCGTCACCAGCTAGAGTCGTGGCGGTCAGGGTCTTCGCTATCTTGTAGGCTGAGCCAGTCTTGATGAAGACGCCACGGTTTTTGAGGTTATCACGCAGCTTCGTGAGAGATTTACTGCTAACAAGATCAAAGGTCGGCTCAGTCCAGCCTCGGAAGTCATACTCAAAGTCGGCCCAAAGGATGCCATCTTCATCTTCGCCTTCCCAGTATTCCTTTGCCTTTTCTAGCACAAAAGCCTCGGCGGCGTCGGCAGTGGTTGGGGGTGCCATGTTGATTTCCTAAGAAGACGGCTCGTAGATTCTGAGGGCTCCTATAAGACGGTTGTCGGCCACAGGCGCCAGCTGCAAGAGCCGCAGGTCCCTCGTGGTTATGTAAATGGCGAGGAGAGCGTCAGATCAAGGCCGTACAGTCTTCTAATTTGCCAGTCTTCTTCTATTGCTCTTGTGAAGCTCAAAGATTCGTAGGCTTTCGCTTTCTATGTGTTTGAAGAGAGGGAGAAGCAGCTGAAGTACTGCGAAGGTGATCGTATTTGGAGGAGAGGTGAACTGCTGTATGTAGGTCAATTTTCCTCGCTGAATCAAAATGACGTAAGAAGGGAACAAAGAAGGTAAGAGGTAATGAGGAGCTGAAAGACGCGTTGAGGAGTCTTTAAGAGATATGAGGTTGTAGGAGAGGGGATTGCCTGTTTGAGTATGGTAGACAGGTAAGGTGTTTGTAAGGTGAATCTCAGCCGTAAGCGCTCTGAAGCAAGCTCTACAGCTCTGTAGACCTTAAATCAGATTGCAGGAGGTTCTGAGAGATCTCGCAGTTGTGTCTGACTATGGTAGTTGTCGTTGTCGTTTTGTCCTGGTGGGGTAGGCAGGTGAGGTATTTGTAAGGTGAATCTCAATCGTAAACGTTCTAAAGCAAGCTCTATAGCTCTGTAGATCTTGAGTCGGATTGTAGGAGGTTCCAGGAGATCTCGCAGGTGTTTCTGACTGCGGTAGTTATCATCGGTAGCAAAGATGGTATAAGCTGGCGTCAGCGGCGAGAGCTCAACCCTTCCTTCTCTGTTTTCGAGTTGCGATACCTTATTGATCTGTGCGCACACACTGATCAGTGTTGGTATCTCCCTGTATTTCTGAAAAGGGGAGATGGCTAGGTATCATAAACTTATTTTTTATGATCTACAAAGAGGCAAAAGGAGAGGTGCCCTTTGGAGTGCTAAAGTATAGTCAGGTTTTGCCTAGAGTGGTGAGCGTGCTCGTGATCAGAACGTGATCAGTTAACCGACATTAACAATCTAATATAGTAGCAGTTAGCTTTATAAAGACAATAGATTATTAGTATAAAGTCAATGTATCGGTTGATTTTTCCGGGACGCAGGGTTTTTGTTGGTTATGTGACGTTACACCTCCATGCATAATAAGCTTAGACCCTGTAATAAGTTACTTCTTTGTATATATAGTTTTGGTTTTTTAATTTTGAATAAATTATCACTTTTTCTTTTAATCTTTAATTAGTTATAAACTTCCTTTTTAATTGAGAATTGGATAATATCTTTTGAAGTGGTTAATAGCTTTCAAATTAAGCTATATATTATTAGCTTTAAACGCGGATTTGCCAAAGTTCTTAGAATGGCTAACTTAAAGGTTGATTTCAGCCTAAAGCGCTGCTTATGCGGTAAAGTTAACTTCATTATTTGGAAGTGTGAATTTAAGCGTGAGGCGAAAGCTTACGATGTTCTTAACTTTTTTATTGGCGTTGAAGAAATTCTTGACAAGTCTCAAAAAGTGAATTATATCGACGAAGATAATGACAAAGATAGCGTTATCGTTGCTTTTATTTAAAGGGTTCTCAAGAATTTTCATGTAAATATACTTCGATATATCATAGATTATAATAATTGGAAGTCTAATAGAGATAGTCTCCGGATCGCCAATAAGCTTCTTAATGCTTAGCTTAGTGAAAGCATCCGCATTGAGATCGAGACCGCTAAGAATGCTAAAGAAGCTTACGATATTGTTATCGTCTAATATAAGATTAGTAATGAACGTGCTTAAGACGATCTTCTCTCCGAGCTTAAAAAGCTTACTATTGAGAATTACGATAATGTTACAGATTACTTTAACAAGTTCCGTTGTTTTAGAAGCGATCTTGCTGGGGTCGACTACGAATTGACCAACAGACTTTATGTTACCACCCTCCTCGACAACCTCGATAACAAGAAGTGGGATTTGTTTAAAGAGAAGTGGGATACTATTCGCGCGATATAATTCGACGCTGACTCTAATGTTACTCTTAGCATCAACCTTCTTGAAGAACGACTTCATAATGAAGCGTTGATTAAGTAGCGCTGGGAAGATGAAAAGAGGAAACAAGATAAAGTAAAAAGCAAATTTATTGATAAAATTATTTTTCCTTTTTTTAATATTATAAAGAAAGAAAACAAAAGCTACCTCAAGTGCAATGCTTGCGGTAAAAACAGTCATATCGAAGATAATTATTAGAAATTTTATCTGGAAAAGATTTCTCGTGCTCTCAAGGACAGGACTCAGTCGAAAAACGTAGACATTGGTAACTTTAAATCTACACCACCAAATAACATAGCCGCTTTTGTCGTTATCGATGTAGTTGATTTCAAATTTAAACTTGACATCATGAAATTTATAGATGCACTTTCTTTTATCCCTCTTGTATCGCAAGCATTTATTAATCTATTATTATAGATATGTAGTAGTATCGGTGTTGAAGTATGAGAAATGGGGGGAGGTGGAGTTACCGGAGATGGCTGGATAACGAAGTATGAAGCGGTTTTTATATATAGCATAATCAATGCTTTTATGATAGGCCTTGTTTAATGTTGTGATACCTAGCTAGCAGATATAGTTGCCAATATGCATATAGTTAATGATTTTAAATGGTTTACAGACTTTTATGTTTTAAATGCAAATATTAACACTGCTGATAATTTGGCAACTTTCGAGGTATAAGGAGGCGGAAATGTAGAGGTTTTACTTTTCAATGCTTAGCAGCAATTTATCAAACTCCGTCTTTTAGATGTTGCGTATGCTCCTAAGGGTTAATGTAATCTTTTATCTTTAGGATTATTTGCTTAGAAAGTTGGTATATATGAATATTGGGATTATCATGGGTTAACCTTATATATTAATAACAAAATCGATATCGGCTATGTTACTTTTTACGTTGGATTATTTTAGGTCAGCATAGAATCATTGTCAAAATCAAGTAATTTCTTCTAGTCAGGAGAACTTCTCGCAGCAATCATTGATTTCGACGACCTAATCTAGCGAATGCATCGTCGACTGGGACACCTCAGCTTTTAAGGCATGTTAAATTTCAAAAAAGTCAGCATAGGCATGAATATTACCAAGTAGCAAATCAAAGATAAATTAAAAGCTATTTGCTTTGTTTGTGCTATAACGCGAGCATTTGTGAGAATCCCGCGTGATCTAGCGAAGTATTAATCTTAGGATGTTAGCGATCTTGTTTATGTTGATGTTTGGGGATTATATTTTGTCAAGGGATACGATGGTATCAAGTATTTCTTTCTTATGATAGATGACAATATACATTTCACATGGTATATCAAATTAAAAGCTAGGAGCAAGCTTTCGGAAGTCTTTCGTCAGCTTCATAAGTACATCGAGAAGGAACATAAGATGATGATCCGTAGATATCGCTGCGATAACGAGTTTGCTCAAGGTCCAGTTGGCAGCTGGTGCAAGAAGCATAATGTTGTTCTTGAAGTTATTGTTTCTTATGCTTATTATATGAATGGAGTAGTAAAGTGCAACATGAGAATAGTTAGGGAGAAGGTAGCTTTTATGATACAAGATATTATAATCTTTGGTTAGATAAGTAAGATTATTAGCGAAAAGAGTAATGAATTATTTCGAGGCTTAAGCATACTTGCAAATTTTTGGTTAGAAGCCTTCGTATATGCAATTTGGAACAAGAATCGCGTTACGGCGTAAGCTCTTCTTAAAAAAGATAAGAAGACGTTATGGGAAGTTTTTTATAGATTATAATTATCATTAGAATGTGAATGAATATGGGGTAATCGCGTTTACTTAGCTTTCTTTATAGAGAAGTGTGGGTTTGCACCGGTATGTGATATCACAAAGACAGTAAAAGTAGCAAAAACAAGTGCAATAGTGGTTTAATATATTTAGGTTATCTAGCTAAAGGAGTGCGAGAAGGCAGAGGATTTATACTCGTAGCTGTAACCCCCTTAAAACCCCTTTAGCTACCGGCCTGCTCTTGGCATAAATACATCAAACACTTAATATGAGTCTTGTAAACTAATACCAGCAAAATTACTTTTAGAAATATAACATATTTTAATATGTAGTAATCAAATAGAAATATAAAAGAGTATGAAATAAGAATAACAAATTAAGTATAAAATAAATCATATAAAAGAAATAATATATTTCTCTTGAAAGAAATTGCAGCTATAAGTTATCCGATTTCCCCTTAGTACCCTTTTGGCCCTTAAGCAAATGACTATGCTAAATAATGGAAAAAAAATAACAAGTGACTTTAAAGCTTCAACGCAATGATTTCCTTTTATAACAATCGTGCAATTGAAAAAAAATAATAGCTTGATGCGTTATTAATAGCGATATAAAGGTGCCGTAATGTGGTGAAAGCAAATGATGCCGCAACGGCAAATAATAATAGCAAGATATATTAAGCGAAGGATAATATTATCAAGCAAATACCTCGCAATTCCCCTAATTTAAGCAAAATTCCATATTTGCTTATTATAGGAATTATATATATAACGCTTTTTCCTTCAAAATTCTTAATTTTTCCTTTAGCAATAATAACAATAACCACACTTGTAAGCATAAGCTTGATTTTCGCCAAAAACAAATCTTTGCTAATTGCTTGATTTTTGTAATTCATATCAAATTAATTAAGCACTTCATAAGTAAATATTTCTTATTAAAAATGATAACTTAATAATATAAATTTTTTACTAATACAAACAATGCTTATATCAATCTCTTTCAAAGCTCTTATTGCTTTGTATCGCTATTTATGCATGTAATATGTAAATGCCCTTAAAATCAATATAAATTACAATTGTTACTTTAACAACATTAAGTTCAAGCGCTGCTTGTACTGCGTCGACAAGAAGGAAAGTTGCGTTTTAGTAAGTACCCCCAATTTCTTTTCTACCTCGCAATCCATTCACTACCCCCTTGATTTGAGTCCGGTGCTGATAATTGCTATAGCTTCCAAACTTCATTGCACTGGAATAAGATGCTCTTATTAATGCAATTCTTGCTGGCAATTAAGAAAATGTTATCGCTATCGCTACAATCCTTATTAATGTCAAATTTGTTGGTGTAGTTACTGGATTAAAAATCCCCAAGGATGTTAATGCCACCCTTTTGAGCAAAATCAAAACTTTTCATTACCGTATCACAGCTCTTGAAACTAATAATTCCGTAAATTCCCCTTTATTTCTTTTTGCTAAATAAAACTTTTTGCTAAACAAGAGTTTTATAGGAGATAAAGGGGATGTTAAAGCAAATTCTTTTTGCTATTACGCTTACCGCTACTGCTATCGTTACTGCAACCCCTTTGGTTCCCCCCCGGCTCCCGGCTAATGGAAAGCGAAAGAAAAAGAATAATGATGATAAACAAATCAAGAAGCGTAATAGCGCTAATCATTTTACAACCATTAACGCTATTAAAGAGAAGAATGATAATAAAAAAAAGGCTGAAGTAAGAATCCCTGTTGAAGCCGTTGCTACTATCGCTGCCGCTGCCCTTGAAGCCGGTAACATTTATGGGAATAATACTTAAAGCTTTATTTCGGATTGACTTTATAAATTAGTTTTTCGTGACGGCATCTTCTTTATATTCCCGTACGGAAGTAGCCCCCTATGATGAAACCGGCAGCCAGGTCCCTATTGAGGTGTCGTTACAAGGCCACCTCGTTGGTGCTTTAAATTAGAAGGTAGAAATCTAAATGGAAAATCGTTTTCTTCATCACCTCTTGATTTTTACTTCCGTAAAAAATGTAAATGTGAAACATGTAAATGATTATTGCAAGGAAATACACAAGGAAATTTAACATAAGAAAATAAGCAAGCGTAGGAACTTCCCCTACTACTTATCCGAATCGGCGTTAGTAAGCTGCTAGATCTATTCCTTTATCTTCACTTTTAACTTATTAGTATTAATAAGCTCTTGCAAAGCTTTGTTAAAATTGGCCTTTATCATTATGTTAGTAGGATTGCTTGCTTCATCAATTTATTGCATCTTTATAAGTTTTTGACATTCATATGACTAACGAATTGATATAATATCAATTATCAAATGTTTCTCTTTTATTATACTGTGGCAGGGCCACTTGATTTTGGTAGTTGGATGTCACGTTATCGGATGCGGCTCTGCCGAGCCTGCTTCGATATAAGAGCCAACTTTCCTTCCATTCCTTTTAACATCACCTATCTTACAATTAACGATAATTCTATCTAATCCATTCTCTTCTTTACCTTTAAAATGATAAATCTCATTACTCAGATATATTTTATCATTTGATTTAATCAAATCGTTTTTTTATATCAAGTTTACCTTTATGCTTTAAGTGCTTCTTTTTTTGTTGTGTGGTTGCTTGAAATTTGCTCCTTTATATATTTATAGTAACTTACGCAAAGACAAGTTCTTTATAAGGGAAAAATTAGGTATGATTGAGTGATACGAGTCTTATGCTAATAGAATATGTGTAAGGTTCGAAGAATAATAACTATATGAATTGAGGGAGCCATTTACTTGATTATCTCGCAACCTTTAATATAAAAAATAGGTGCAGCGGGATATGATCGTTCGAAAGGTAGAAAACAAGCTTGTCAGTAAACCAAAATAACTTTTATTTATACTAAAGAAATTTCCAAGGTATTGGGAAGTTTGAGCCTTCGCTTTTAACGATTTCGACTCAGCGCTTTATATCACTAAAACGCATCTTCTTCCTTCCGGTTTTAAGCTTCTTAATAATATCCCCAGCTAGCTAACGAATCTCACAAGCACAAGGCAATTAAGCGCTAATTATTAAAATGAGTAAGCCTTTGGAAATAAAGTTGAAAAAAGGTGAGTATCTTTGGTATAAAGGTATCTATCTTGCGCATTTTGTATATTTTCTTTTTTTTTAACAAGTTCATTATGCTTGCATCCCTTCAATACTTATCTTGGTGTTTCATTTGTATTATACTATTTGATTTTTGTTACTTAGTAATTTGAATTAACTTCTTATATTAATAATCTTGTTTAATGTTTGTTTTTAGCCTATCAATTTTGTAAGCGAAGTATCTGGAAAAGGGAGTTCGGGTATCAGAAGCTTGGGCGCCTCCAATAGCTATAGCGCTATCGGGAGCCTCCAGCGTTGAAGGTATTTGGGAATTTGGAAAATGTTTTTTTTTTTCATTGTTATTTTTCCTTTATTTGCATATACATAATATTTTCAATTAATTTTCTGTATTTCAATCACCAACTTTTGCCGAATTTTTATATTTCAAGATTATTAAATTTTTTTACAAAATGATAACGCAAGACATTAAAAGTGGATCTCTTGAAGAAGGAAGTTATTAGGCTTTTACAGCTAGCATGTTTCCTGGCGGAATGCTTAGCTTTTAAGCTAGAGCTTTTAGAATCTTTGAAGCTTTTCTTTCTTTAGAGGGGAATAGCAACTTTTCTAAGTAATCTGGCTTTAGAGTCAAGTCTTGCTCTACTAATAACGCTGAAGGAAGCTTTGGAAAAAGCAAGGGAAAGGTTACTCCTTTAATTTCAAATAGTAATTTTGAAGGAATTAAACCTTTTAAGAAACTATATTATATTAACACTTTTGATATTTATAAGCTTTAAATATACTTAAGTCAACTTATGCCTGCCCTTAAAACTGCTGGAGCTCCTACGTTTGACGAAATTGAGATTACGGCATTCCTCAAAATAATCGACAAGATATTTGCAACGTATGATATCACTGGAGATCAAGAGAAAAAGCAATAAGTTTTAGATTACTTATTTCTTTCGATAGCGTGAAACTTGGAACAAGTTAATTATTACCGGCAGTTATCTTATTCAAATTTTTATTTAGCAACTTGCAAGAAATATTAAAGCCAAGATTCTTATTATCATTTTTATATAGTAACTTATCTTGATTTGATTATTCAAAACTTTAAGGAAGTTCAAAACCAAATCGGCACTTACATTCAAGCACAACTTCAACACTTTTTAAGGCTATTTCAAAAAGTGGCATATAATTGCAAGCAAAAGGAAAATTTCACGAAAAAGATAATAACGCTAAAGTTCATTATTGCACTTCCAAAACACTTGCAAAAAAAAATTATTACAGCGACTCAAAAGCCTAAGAAGAAGTTCGATTAAGACAACACTATGCCTTTTAGTAAGGTTTTTGATAATATAAAAACTTACGTTAACAATGAAAAAGACTTTGACAAACTCTTGAAAGAATAAAGAATGGCTATATCGAGAGGATATCCTAGAAGTGGAATTCACTAAAACATATTTAATAACCTTATAGCCATTGGAATTCTATTATCTGAAGAGCTTAATTACTAAGCCGACTTTATTAATTACAAGGACAATTTCTTAGGAAAAGTTATTAATGAAACTTTTCAATAAAAGGGGCCGTAGCGGGAGCTCCTTACGGCTCAAGCCTTGGGCTAAAAGATGATGCTTACCTTATAGCGTCTTGTTAATAGGGTTCAAAATGCCATTAAGGATGAATTGGAAATTATTACTCAAAGATTTAACTTTTTATGTATTTTACATGCTATAGCCGAAAAAGCTCAAAATATGAACCTTATAATTGAGATCAATAATTTAAATCTTTATAAAGCTACTTAAAATATGGCAATTATATAATACAGGCAAACGTCTTACAACAAGTACAAGCGCTTTAAGGAACTAGCTACAAGAAGATGTAAATAATACAATAACAAGTAAAAACTTGGCATAAGATGGCAAGCGTGGCATGATTATATGAATTAGTGTTACAATTATAAGAAGTTCGTTAGCTTTGATATTATTTACGAATTTAACAAGAATAATTATATTTATATCAAATCGTTTAAGGAAAGCAAGAAGGCTTACCTTATGTCGTTTCCAAATAATGGCAAAAGTTGCCGAGATTATGTTATTTAGCGAGTACTTAACATTATCAATAATATGAACCCTGAAAGATAAGCGAAAGCAATACAAGAAATGCTAAAGCAATCGAAGGAAGTTGCCTTAACTTAAAAAGGCTTATACGCTCCAAACTTGGGAAATAACATGAAAAACATTAAAGCTTTTTGGAAGCTTAAGAGCGATTTAAACATTTTCAAACAAAGGGATTATAACAAGGAAAGCATCGCTAAAATTCAAAACCTTATTATTAAGAACAATAATAATCTAAAGGCTATATTTGTAAAGCCTGTGAAAACAAGAATATAAAAAATACTAGCATAAGCCGAACCTTATAAGGCATCTAATAACTTATAAGAGCGAATCAAGGCTTAGGCTTTTTACGAAAGGCCAAAGGTTTGAGAAGAAATCAAGAGCTTTATTCGATTTGAAGGGATATCTAAGAAAAAGATTAAGCCAATAAAAATCGATGCCCCCGGACCTACTAAAAGGGCCCCTTCAGAAATCCTTGCTTAAGGTATAAAAAGAATTATTAAAAAGTCAACAACTATTGCCTCGCTTCCTAAAGCAAAGAAACCCTCAGTATCAAAGCCCTCAAATTCAGTAAGCATAACAAGCCTACTTTCGAAGTTACCAACTTCTATTTAAAAGATTTCCTCATAAAGTCCTAAAATGCAAGAAATCTTAAATAAGGGAAATTATAAGTTGGACGTAGTAATTGATAAATTACTAACACAAATAAAACTTTTGGGAAATCTCATTTTAGGGGAATATTATGTGCTATTAAATAGGCTAAGGTTAACTACTTTCCAAATTCAAAGTATTAATCAAAAGATGCAAAGAAAATTGAAGAATGTTATAATGAAGTTACTTTGCGTGGATTTCTTTAACAATGAAGACGTTTTCATTTCAAAATGGTTTTTACTAACTATTTCAGTTCCTTCAAGTATCGACAACTATGAATCCGAAAATGCTGCACAAAGGGATTACCCTTCAGATAACAAACTTACTTTTACTTCAAACGAAAGGAAATCTGAATGGCGTTACAAGAAGGATACCCCTTTAGGGTAAAGCAAAAAGTACCGTACTTAAGTCGAATGAATAAATACTTATCATAGCATCTTTAAGCCGGACCTCATTCTAAAGCTTTATATTCGCCAAAAGTTGTGGCAAATAAAAGTCTCAGCAGCTTATGATAAATTTATAAAAAGTTCTTGGCTTTGGCTAGCACTTAAAATTATACTTACCATTGGATTCTTTTTAGCAATCCTTGTTATTATAATCAAGTGCTATTACTTAAAGCTCACTTAATTATAAAGAGATGTGCTTATCAAGAGCAACTTGTTAACTCCTTTGTTCGGAAGCGCCGAAGTATGCTTGCTAGATATGGAAGGAAATTAACCGGTAACTTTCTACTTACTAATACCAAAAATAGTAATTACAATTTTTGGAAACATTAAAATCAGCAACGTGAAAGCTACCCTTGATAATGAAGTCGAAGTTAATTATATTACATTAGAAACGACAATCCGGTTAGGCCTACCGATTACCAAGAGTCAAAGTATGGCTTTGAAAACTATTACTAAAACAAAATCTCACTTCATTGGTTATGCGAATAATATTATTGTTACAGTTGGAGATTTAGTTGTTTGCACTTGATTCTATATCATAAACATTCCAGGTATCAAGATAATTTTAAGCTTTTCATTCTTTCAAAAGGCAAGACTCTCTTTTTAATATCTTTTGGATAAAGAAAGTGAACCGGTTCTAGCTTAACTTTAGAATCACCAATTAGTTCGAGATCTTATAATTCAAATTAATTTTGTTACTTATGAAGCAAAAGACATCTTTGCAATAAAAAGCGAAAATGGAATCAGCCGAATTTGGCATAACGAGAGCTAAAGTAATAATTATACTTTAGAAGGGGAAGACAAGTTATCGAAAAACAAGTAACCGATAATATTTAAAGCTATGCTATCAGTATAATTGAATGCTCTAATAGCCACACCTCTTTGCTTGAAGCCAAGCGTTTTGAAAAAGGAGGCGGAAACGATTCTGTCGAATCGAGAACGGAAATTTTGATAAAGGAATACTTGCACCAATCTTACATATAACGAAAGTTTTGCATTTAGACGGCCGATTTCAAGAATTCAAAGGCCCTATTTGAAGGTAGTTAAATAACGAACCCAGAGTCAACTTTTGATTTCACTATAAATTACAAGAATTTAGAATTTGGTAATCTTTTCAGATCTAATAAGTAAACTTATCAAGTGTAAACGATATATAAGTTAAAGGCTAAAAAAGTGCAACCAATAAATAAAGCTGACGGGATTGGTAATCTTTCAAAGGGAAAGGATAATTGGTACGAATATTTAAAGGCTTAAGATATTCCGCAACAACAAGTCGGAAAATACCAACGCCTACTTTTACCTTGATTTTTAGCAATTCCTTATGGGACCCGACTTATTTTAAAAAGACTTGCTAATCTTGATGTAAGAGATATGCTTTTTCCAAAAGAAAGAATGTTATTTAATAAAATGATGCTTAATTAAGAAAATGTTATTTCCTTTGAGTAGCCTAAATGTAAATAATTCTACGAAGATGTCTCTTTTCTAGTGGTTTTAAAGACGATTTCGCATAAGATATAGCAAGCACCAAATTTCCTGCTACCTTAAGCATTAATTCTAAAAGTTATAAAAATGGTATAAGATTGCCTTAATAAAGAAGTTTTAGAATTTTCAAAAGGATCATATCGGAATGCTTGATTTCTAGTTAAAAAGAAAAAGCCAGGCAAATATTGACTCATTAATTCGGCAACAATGCTTAATGCAATAACTTGAAGAGACGCCAATTTACCTCCTTCTATAAATGAGTTTTCCAAAAAATTTGCTGGATATTACATTACAAACTTAATAAACCTTTATTTTGAATATAATTAACAAATCTTACATCAAGTTAATTAGAATATGATTGCCTTTTGGGTTCTTAATATTGGCTTAGTTAAGAACATTACACTCCTTCAGGAGTGTACCAATTTGGTAGCTTAATTTGTACGAACAATTATTAAGATTTTAAAAGATATTATCCCTAACATTGCAATGCCTTTTCTTAACAATATTAGCATAAAAAGGCTATTTACAGATTACGGATAATAAGAAGCTTATCCTAGGATTCGGCAATTTATCTTGAAGCATATTCTCAACCTTGATAAAACTTTTGAATAATTAAAGCGCTTTGAAGCTATTATTAGAGCCAAGTCTCAATTCTGCCGGAATAAAATGAATATTATTAGTTACGCCACGAATTCTGCTAGACAAGAATCCTCAGCTACTCATTTACTTAAAGTGCAAAATTGGACTAAGCTAAGTAACGTCAAAAAAGTGAAGGGATTTCTTGGACTAGTTGTTTACTTTCGCATTTGGATCAAAGACTTTCGGCTAATTGCAAAGCCCCTCTACTTGCTTACCCAAAAAAGAATCGAATTTTACTAAGATCCAAATGTTCAAGGGAAAGCTAAAAAACAACTTCAAAACATTTTATACTTTACTTCGGTTTTCTATAAGATCGATTATAGTGAAGATATTGGAAAAATAGTGATTTTAGTAGATTTTAGTGATAATGATTAGGAAAGCTTTTTAGCCTAAAGAGACAAAGATAATGGGAAGTTACACCCTACTTGTTATAAGAGTGGCTTTTGGAATAAGATGAAACGTAATTACAATATCACTAAGCAGGAATGTAAAAGAATATTACATATCTTAAAGAAATTGAAGATTTGACTTATTGGAATGCATTTTGTTATAAAAATGAACGCTAATATGCTAGTGGCTTAACTAAACGGAGCTGCTTACGACTACCCTAGTGCTATGCTTATACGCTAGCTTATTTAGATTAGGCTTTTCGATTTCGAGGTTCGATATGTTAAGGACGCTACGTATACCGCTGCTAACTCTTTTTTTAAAAAGCTTAAATATTTTGAAGATATAAAATCAAACATCGCTAAAAAGAATAATAATAAGGATTGGATTTTTGCCAAGTTTGAAGCATATGAATTTTGCCTTATCGAAGCTATTAAAGAGGAAGAAAATAAAGCTTCTATAAACTTTGAGCTAAAAAGATGAAATGATATCCTTAAGGAAATGAAAGAGCGAGTTTAAAAACTTCAAGAGGACGGAAAGATTTCAATATTAAGCTCAGATACGGAAAGCAATAAAGAAAACCCTCAAACTTCGCTAATATCCTTCAGAGATTATAATGAAGACTTTTTAAAAATCGCCAAATATGTCATAACGATAAAAATTCCAAAGAAAATAAATAAAAAGGATTTTTGGAAATTCAAATGAGAGGTTTTGAATTACGGTATTCATAATAGAAAAGTTTAAAGATTACCTACAAAAGATTTGCTTATAAAGCTTATCATTAATATTAATAAAGACAAAAGTTGAATTCTTAAAAGTTATCATAACAATTTGGGCCACAAAAGGCGAGAAAGCACATATTACTAGGTTTTAGCAAGGTATTATTAAAAAGGGTATTATAAAGATGCTGCCGAATACGTCAAGACTTGTACTAAATGCTAACATCAAAACGCTAGGAAACAAGAAGACCTCTTTTCCCCATTGCTTCGAACGGCTTAATAAAGAAATGAGCTATTAATATCACTTACATGCCTACTCAAGATAGGAAGAAGTACTTGGTAATAGCTTGAGACAATATGAACGAATAGATTGAAATTAAAGTACTTTCTTTGAAAATAGCGGATCAAGTTGTTAAATTCATTTAGCAAGATATTATATATTGCTACGAATTCTTTTGGAAGCTTGTTATCAACGAAGGGAATGAGAATATAAAGGAAGTTATTTAGTTACTTAATAAAATGGAAATTCAAAGAATACAAATCTTAGCTTATAATCCTAAAGCTAACGAAATAATTGAGAAAAGCTACGGACCGATCAAAAACGCACTTTCGAAAATGAAGGAAAAGTGGATAATAAATCTCCCGGCAATATTGTTTACTGATCGAATTATAACAAACGCTTCCACAAGTTATATGCCCTTTTATTTGGTTTATGAGAGAAAGCCTATTCTTCTTGTGGAAATTCGTTACCCTACTTGGAAGAACTTGTTTACTAAAGAAATCGAAAATCGCAGCAAATTTATTCAGCTTCGAGCTACCTAATTTTAACTTAGGCAAAACCACTTAAATAAAGCTTACTTTTGAAAGACATGCCAAAGATAAGAAGGAAAAGAAGCTTTTAACTTGAATCATAACATTTAACATTGGCCTTTAAGAGTCAAAGATTTAATCTTAAGGCACAATGCTTTAAAAAAAGTTAATAAAAGCTCTAATAAGACATTAAACTTTTGGTAACTTGAATTGTATAAGATTATTAAAGTTAATAGTAAAGGCTATTACATCTTAAAAGAATTAGGAAATGATGGCCCTTAATTTAGGAGGACATATGCTAAAAATCAACTTAAACTTTTCCACAAGCGATAGCACTTTATTTACAATGTTGAAAACAAAGTTTCAAAATAGCATTCTAATAATATAAGCGCCGCTTCAAGCAGGGAAGATACCCCACTAGCTGATCTTATGAATTTAGAAAACCCTAAACATATCATTAAATAACATACAAGGCCAAATGGAATAATGATTAAAGTATTTGTTTTAACACCTAAACAAAGAAGCTAATATAAAGCATTTGTGAATGATTTAGATAAGTAGGTGCGAGGACGCATTACTTATTTAAAGCGGGAGATAGAAATTAGTACTGATAAAGCGCTGACAAAGCACTGCTAAATGATAATAGCAAAGCATTAAAACCCCTCATTTAGCAATAACAATTTCCTTAGCATACACCTTATCGCTGCTATAAAAATGCTTTGCTACAAACTTCTTAGCGGTTTTGAAAACCTCTTTAATATTATATTGCGAATGCTAAGCTTGGAATTAGAAATAAAAAGTAAAGCCAACATAAGGTGCATCAAGAAGCAACTTCTTAATTAATGAACTACCTACTAAAGCGGCTATTCAAGACGTTGTATTTCAATAAGTAAACGCTGGAATAAAAAGCCAAAACCTCCCTAATAATTCAAAAAAAAAAACTGGCCTTATGAAGCAATTAACTAAACATAAAGACAAAGCGAAGCTTAATAATTCTTGTACCTAATTGCTACTTATGCCAACATTAATAACTCCCTTAAGTGTATAATGAGAATTATGAAACTTTCCGTTATTGTAATACTTTCCAAGAAGGAAATTACTAATTATTCCGTTAAGGAAAAATGGTTAGGACCTGATCTGCACGTTTCATAACAAACGCAATAGCTTTAAGCAACATACTTTGGAAGTAAGCAATAAAAAGTCCTTCCCCTACACGCCAAGTTCGTTGCAAAAGCAAGTCCTATTTAAGCGCCGCTTTCCCGGAATAAGCAATTAAATCCCCTAGCAATAAAACCCCCTTAAAAGCAATATCCAACGTTTAAAATGCTTGTTCCTCTAAAATTACTTTGCCGCCAATACTTACAGCACCCCTTACAGCAATGTTTGACCCGATAATAAAGATTTCTGATTTATAGTAAGAAGTAAAGTAATAGAGGAAATCTGTAGGCGAAAAACAACAAAGTAGGCAGCTCCACTAATTCCATAAAACCGACTTCCCCTCAAAAGCCAACGACAAAACCAGAGCGCTTTTATATTGCTTCAAACTTAAGATTACCTTTATGTCCATCTTTTTAATAATTGTTTACTAAATAAGACTTTTATTGTAGCTTCTAAGAAAACCAACACTGATTAGTTCAAGTCTTATTATAAGCAAAAGTTCCTTAGTTTTATTTCTTACTAAAGCAAAACATACTTATGCTTTTGTTAAAGATTTAAACATGCTATTGGCTAACGACCTTCAACTGAACCTTTTCAGGAAAGGAGTTTTATGTTCATTTTGAAAAGGCCGCGCTATTTTCTTCAATTACGCTTGCTAAATTTGGGCCTAATTTACATTATTATCAACTTTCTAAGCGTGAAGGCGAGCGGGTAGAAAGAGCATAAATATGCCGTAACTTGAGTGTTAGTAAAAGATATAGCTAAAAAGCAAAGGTATAGTATAACAACGTTTAAATTTGCAAGCTTATATATTAGCCCAAGGCCAAAGCTAGCATCAAACAATTGAAATTAAACGGCTTTAAGAGGTTCTTAAGATAATAAAGTCAATAATGAACTTATATATTTTTTAAAGCTATCGGATATTTCCAAAACTATCACTAAATCAAGATCAAATCCCATATGATAAGCCTTAGCATGTTAAATGCTTTGAAGATAAGAGAGTTAAACTTGCTTCTATATCAGATTAAAATTGGGCTAAGCAATTTGAAGATTGCGTAACAAGTAACTTAACTTAAAAAAAACCCCCATCCCTCTTAAGCGTACTGCTGATCCTAAACCTTAAGTATAATTTGCAAATTCCGTTAACTTTAATAGGTCTTACGACTTAATAATAACAACAAAGTTAAAGAAAATTACGCGCTAGCAAATAGGAGCTTTAGCAACCTTTATTGCCAAAGACTAATCTATTAACTTTCGCTCTTTTCAAAATTATTACGAAGTTATTAGCTACTTAATACCTTTAAAATCTTACTTTATTATTGCCAACTTTGTATAAGTGTATATTCGTACATGCGCATGTGTTTATCGAGGCAAGAAACTGTTATAAGGTAAAGAAGAAAGGAGGAGTGTTAAGGAAGTTCGCGAAATATTTGTGATTAAGATAAAAAAGAAGCTTGCTTATTATTAATGTAAGAGAAGATCGATCTAGACTTTGCTAAGGCCATGAATACTAAGGCGTAAAACATTAAATTCCCATTTACGCTTGCTTAAGGCTTAAACAACCTTATATCTCATAAGGCTTTATTTTTAAGAGAAGATCAATATCGTGCGTAATAATACGTTTCAAATTTAAAAAGTGAAGGTTATATAAAGCGTCGTAAAAAGTTGCGCGTTGCTTAAAGCCTCTTTCCAAATATCAGAGTAGAATACTAACTTTTCTAAAAAGCAAAAGGTAAACGAATCTGATATGATGTTAATAAAACTTTATAATAGAAGGAAAATGAAGTGAAGAAAAAAGGGCAAAAAAAAGATGATTAGCTTGAAGAGGAAAACGGCTTAACCTTAGAAATTGTAAAGTAACAAAATAGCGATGATAGGAATCTATAAAAAAGCGAAAGCGTAGTTAAGGCGCATTAAGATAATTAAAAAACTTCATCTTAAGGTAAGTCAGAATTACAATGCTATAAATCGATTTAAAAATGAAGAGGCAGCTTAATCTCATCTTATTATCGCGCAAAGTTCAATTTTAAATGATGATATTAAAAAATTGCAACAAATGAAGAGAAAGGGAAACTTAATAGGAAAATAATAATTCAAGTTATGGCAAAGAGATTTTGATTTGCAAAAGGTAATCGTTGCATTAAGTTAATCGTTACGAAGATGCTTTATAGTTATGAGAAAAGCGCAAAGAAAAGAAAAAAACTTAGTTAGATAAAAGCTTTAAAGCTTTAAGAGGGAAGCTAAATAAATCGCAAGTCTTGCGACTAAAGGAATTGGCAACGACAGCGAAGTTGTTAAAGAAGAAGAAGATGAAGTAGTGAAGCTTTAAAGAAGTTGTTAATAAGAAAGAAAGCTTTAACCTTATGTTTACTAAATTTGATTAATTTAAATCAAAGCGAGATAAATGATTAGCTTTACCTTATCTCGCAAGAGGTTAAGATCGCAAGATTGATGGTGCAAGGCTTTAAATAACGCGTCGCTATAAAAGGAAAGCTTTAAGATTAATGAAGAAAGCGTTAAAGAATGCAAAAGAGTTGCATTATTAGAAGTTAAAAAGAAAAAAGAAAAGAGGTGTAATTAGAAAGTTGGAGTTGCAAGTTGCGGGAAAAAAGGTTGCTTATATATATAGTTGCTAATAGCAAAAACGTTAAGCAAGTGAATGTTTGCTTTCAAAAGTGAGGTTATTTTAACTTGTTAATTATCACCTGATATAACTGCATCTTCTACAATTACGCTATAACTTAGTTATTTGATTTTGTTGTTACAATTTGCGATTCTGTAACTCGAGGACGAGTTGATTATTTGGAAAGAGGGGCGCATGTGGCAGGGCCACTTGATTTTGGTAGTTGGATGTCACGTTATCGGATGCGGCTTTATCAAGCCTGCTTTGGTATAAAAGCCAACTTTCCTTTTATTCCTTTCAATACCACCTATCTTACAATTGATAATAATTCTATCTAATTCATTTTCTTTTCCACCTTCAAAATGACAAATCCCGCTACTCAGATATATTTTATCATTTGATTTGATCAAATCGTTTTTTTATATCAAGTTTACCCTTATGCCTTGAGTGCTCCCTCTCTTGTTGTGTGGTTGCTTGGGATTTGCCCCTCCACAATACCAAGCTTAATAATACACTTATAAAGCAAAAAAAAAATCGATATAAACAACTATTAGCAATTGCTTAATTTCAAATTTGTTAATTATTATATTAATAATGCTTGATAACGCAATTAATATATTAATTCCTATTATTATAATATATAGCTTTAAAGCAAGCATAGCACGAATTACTTTCTTGCATTTCGTTGAACTTGTATGTATAATGTTCCTAATCAAGATGAATTCCGCAACCCTCTCCAATTCGATGCCGATAACTAGCACGAACCCGATTTGGGAGCTCAGATCTTTATTATTAGTAAAGGATCCATCAACAAAGATATAAACCTTAGTTGATTGCAAGTTTACGGGGACGTACCAGAAACCCCTTTCTAAGTTGTTCATTTGCTATTGCAAACGTGCATTCAAAGCCTTAATCTCCTCTGCCATTAAATCTTGATATTATACTGCTACCAAAAGATCAAAGGCAACTTCCGATTAGCAAATCGTAGCCAAATATGCCCCACAAGCGCGTTGCTTCATATAAGCTTACTTGTAATCTTTACTCGTGATATTTACCAACTTAATTCTTACCCCTTGACCCTTTTACGACATGCAAAAACTTTCTCTATCTATAATTATTATGTAGCCATTAAACATGAGTAATGTAAACGGGTGGAATCGATTGATATTGTCCCCTGGAGACATACTACGTTTGCGAACCGTAGTACTCTACCTGATAAAGCTAATTACACGTATCTTAAAGCCATATATATATCTAAGTCCAAATCACTTGATTACCACGTGCCTTATTATATTCGTTTCCCCCTCGATCCAGTAGTCGTCTCGATTACTTCAATCTTAATTTCCTAAGCCTCGTATCCTTTAAAAACGATAACAATGGTAGCTAATGTTAATTACACCCGAAATAATTATAAATATAATAGTAATTAATGTTAATTATACCCGAAATAGCAGCTTTATTTTGCTTAATATTTGCGTTAATAAAAGTATAATAAAAATAATCAAGTTGGTAAAGGCAATTAAGTTAGCAAAGGCAATCGAGTTTCAAAGGCTTGGCTTGTTAAATCGAAAGAGTGCGCGTGCGTATATTAGAATTGCTGGAATTGTCGGAATTGCCAGTATCGCCAGAATCGTCAAAACTGTCGAAATCGCCAGAATCACAATAAGGGCGCAGACCCTAAGGATATATGAAGATAAAGCCTCAATCATGTGTGTCTCCCTGCGTCGGTTACCAATGTAAACGGGTGGAATCGATTGATATTGTCCCCTAGAAACATATTACGTTTGCGAACCGTAATACTCTGCCTAATAAAGCTAGTTATACGTATCCTAAAGTCATATATATACCCAAGTCCAAATCACCTGATTACTACGTGCCCTATTACAGTATAAATATCCAAATATTTTATCTTGCTAATAATTTGCTTTATTATAAGTAAAGTAATTAAAGATAAATTTAGCAATGTTTTTTTTAACATCTTTAGCTAATAGTATTTTATTTGTAGTAATTCAAAGGTTTTAGCCTTTTTTAGGTAAGCTATCGATATTTGGTTATATATATGTTAAATCAATTAAGTTTAAAAGGAATTCATATTGGGCACCCAAAGTCTTCTCTTATATAAGAGTATTCCGTTCTTATGCAAAGTATATCACAAATCTGGCTTTTGTAATTCCCAACGTTAAATTATGAGAGCATCGTGAGTCTTGTTAACGTGAATTAATTTGATAATAAGGTTTGTTTTGTTGTTTAAATTAATTTAAATAAAAGCTAAAGTGCAAACGTTAGGTAACTATTTTAGTTTCTAAAAGATGTGAGGATTAATTTGATTTGGGTAAATTAAAATATAAGTTTATAACTTGTCTTTAGATTTAACTTAACTTTCGATATCTTATTTTCAGCAAGATAACGCATTTATTACTACATTTTGATTTTCTAGCTGATATATAATTGTAAAGTAAAAGTTGGATAAGATTTCGAATTATTTTGCTTGTTAGTTTGTTAACTTTTTAATAATCATGAAGTACTTTAATGTTTTATGATTTAAAAAGACTTGAAAGCGTTGGTAGCCTTCTTACGAGATTAGTTTCGTGTGCTAATAAGCTAGCAATTTCATAATTGCCAGCATTTTCTTGTTGTGGATGTTGTAATTTAATTCCGCTGGGGCCATAATCTTGAATAAGAATATGATTAGGTATCAATGTTTCCCATGCTTTTGTAAGAGGATCTTTAAAATAATTTCATCGAATGTGTTAATCTTAATACAAGTTTCTAAAGCGGCGTTATAATGTTTCAAATATGTTAAGGCAAGGATAGCTAAATTAAGCTTCTTGAAGGTTTTCACATGAGGAGGGGTTATATCAAATGGGATAAATGGCTTAATGAGTTTGATGAGGGGCTTGGCAATCTTCTTATAGTTGGGGATAAACCTTTGGTAGAAATTGTAAAAGCCTAGGAAGGATTGAATTCCTTTATTGTTAAGGGGGGTTTTTAATTATAGATACATTTGGTAATTGTAAGGTTGATCTCAATCCCTTTAGTTATAATAAAAAACCTTAAGAACTTGATTTTCTTGACGTAAAATTTGCTTTTGCGTATATTCGTTAGAAGGCTATGTTTTTATAAGCATGCTAGTACCTTTTTAATATAAATCTCATATTTTAAAGAATTATTAAAATACATAATAATATCGTTTAAGTAAGTTATACAAAATATGTTTAAGTAATTAAATAGCACGTTATTTATATGTTGCTAAAAGGTAATTAAATTATTAATAAGTCCAAAGGGCATTACCTTGCATTTGTAATTACCGTATCGGGTACAAAATGTTGTATACTCTTTCAAAGCAAGGTCTATGCGGATTTGGTAAAATGCACTTTGGATATCAATCTTTATAAAAATCTTGGCTTATCTTAGCCATGCGAATAACTTGTCGATTAAAGGAAGCGGGTATTAGTCCTTCCGAATAATTTCATTTAACTTTTGATAATTAATATAAAAATGGAGGCCGTCATTTACTTTTTTGATAAATAAGGTAAGACATGCGAAAGAGGCGTAATTTGGTATGATAAACCCCTTATCTAAGTTTTCCTTTAGGTATTTCTTTATAACTTAAAGCTTTGCTTCGCTTTATTAATACAAAAGTCTGTAACCGTAATTGATATTCTTTTTTAGCTTAATCTTATGATTTAGTTCAGAAATCGAATTTGGGAGACTATTCGCAGTGCTTTTAAAGAATGCGCTTGCAAATTTCTAGTATTGTGAAGGGAATCTTTCGTGTAAGATATTTTCATAGCAGGGTTTGGCCTTTGGGAATTCTTAAAGTTTGGCTTGCTATATTACTTAATCAATTGCTTTGTTAATCTTGCTTAGCGTAACAATAAAAAGCTTTAAGCTTTTTTATTTAAAGGCGTAATAGAAATTAAAAGCGTTCATTTTTGTAATATTTGTTTTTAGTGATTGTTATCATTTTATAAGATGCTGCCAGGCGGGTATTATATACTTTGAAGATGATGGGAGAGGTCAATTAAAGGTAAGGGCATGCAATTTTTATTTCATAACTTGTAAGGATTCTTGTATCGATGTAGCGTGCGTAATTGTAGGGGATTTTTAAATTACTTGCTAATTCTTTTGATGCTACTTATCTTAAACGCGTTTTATCCAATTATGTTTCTTACGCTTTAGGCATTTTGCTGCAAGATATATTTTGGTAAAAAAAGAATGTTATCGGGACTTGGCGTTAAGTGGGGTAAGATTATGAGATTTTATAAGGATTAAAACGCTAGCCTAAGCAAGGGCCATAACAATTTTTTGAGGTTTTAAGGTATCTTTTTTATTTATCGCCGCTTATCAAAAAAAGACATCTACTTAATTAGCAACTTAAATGTTGTAAGAATTAAAAGATTAGATAACTTTGCAAGTGGTATAAAACAGGCGAAGAGAAAAAGAGGGAATATCTTTGTTATAAAGCTATACTAAATAACGATCTTTTACGTTAAGTTAAATATTAAAATGCGATATTTAAATTTATCTCAAAATAACTTCATAATTCCCGAGATTAAATATAATAAACGGAATTTGTTTTTGGATGTGATGATTAATTAGCAGGTTTAATAAGATCGCATGCGATGTGATGTTATTAATTTAGCTATCGTAAGCTTTTATTTGAATAAGTTTAAAAAGTGAAGTAAAAGGAATATCAAATTTCTTAGCAAAGTCTTTAGCTAGGGGTGTATTGATAAAGGCGAATCCGCTTGCTTCAAAGTTAAACAACGCGGGTAAGGTAATTCCAATACTATTACAAAATAAGGTATAAGAAATAGTAAAACTTTTACTACTTATTAGTTGATGCATATTAATTTTCTAAAGATTAATTATTCACTTTAAAAAGAAGTTTTCTTTTAAGGTTACTCGTTTCCCAACCCATTAAAATCTTCCGCATCTTCCAAAGCATCTACTTCTAAAAAGAGATCTTTATTTAAAAATTATTCCAATGTCTTCACCTGCATAACACTAAAGTTAGCAGGATTATGAAGTTCTAAATAATCCTTAGCAATATATCTTATTTTTTGATAGTTGTAATAGGTGATAACTTTTAGGGCAAGTAATATCGTAAGCAAGAGCTTGGCAGGTATAAGAGGAAGTTCGCAATTTAAGGAAAGGAAAGTAAATAAGTTTCTTTAAAAAAACAAAATGATTCGATTGGGAATAGCGATGATAAGTTTAGCAGCCATAAGTGCTTGACGTTATTCTTAAGTACAGCGAATTTTCTTATCTAAAAAGTCTACAGCGGAAATGAAATCTTGAAAGCTATCATTGGAAGTAAACTTGTAAATGGCCCAGTCTTTAAAGGATAGATGAAAGGAATCGTAAAAGCGGGTAGTGAAGTATTTATCAAAGGGGATATAAGCATTTTGAATAAGCTTAAGGAATTTTAGGTAATAATTGGAAAACAATTAAAAAAGCTTCATTTAAAGCTAGTTTAAGAAGGTCTCGGCATCTTTTTATTTAAAAGCGTTACCGTAGATCCCGCTTAAGTAATTGATCATCTTTTTAGCATTAATAAAAAGGTTTATAACTCCTTATTCAAAACAAGGCAAGAGGTATCCTTAAGCATTACCCTTAATATGATTATATAAAGTTACAATTTGGGACTTTTTGTTAAGGTAGTAATCAGCGTTAATATCTAACTTGCTAAGTATTGCTGCAAACTAAGCATATCATTTTAAGTTATTAGCGTTGCCGGAGAATTTATTAATACAAAGCTCTTAAAAGCATCTCCTATAATCAAAATATTTACCGAATTTAGCGCAATAAGTGGGATTATCAAAGGACTCATTTTCATTAAAGCTCTCATTAGAAAAGTCGTCATTAGAATTGGCTCTAAAAGCGGTAAGGGCGCGGGCTTAAGTCGTGAGTTGGCTAAAGAGTTCCAGGACTTTTTGCATACTTTAATCTTACTTGTTTTAACGCTTGCTAAGCTTCTTGAGAGTTTTTTGAAATTTCTTTTAGGTATCTACATGTTAAGTTTCTAGCGTTGGGTCTTTATTATTGCTATCGGAATAGTTATCAGTTGAAGATATCGTAATAATGCAAAAGTTTAATAAAATAAGGGCGTTTTAAGTATAACCCTAAATTTATCGATATAAGGAAACATATGCAAAAAAAGATAACGCATCAGACGTATCCTAAACGCAAGGAGGTCGGGCTTTATTAATCATCAAGGTAAAAATGTTAGTTAAAAGTATAACTCTTGATATAATTCCTAAGGAACTACGGCAAAGCTTATTAGATTTTTTGAAAGGATTAGAAGTACTTATCTGGAAGTATTAAGATTTTATTTGAAAGAAAGGGAGCATTGCGTGCTATAGCTGCAACTTAATTGCGCCTATTAAGTGCTCAAGGAAATAGCGCATGCGCTTGAAGGATTTTAAAAGCAGGAAGCTAATAAAATATAATTTGATTACGCCTATCAGGTGCTTAAAAAAGTCAGCTAAGATATTGTGGTGTGGCAGGGCCACTTGATTTTGGTGGTTGGATGTTACGTTATTGGATGCGGCTCTGCCGAGCCTACTTCGGTATAAGAGCCAACTTTCTTTCCATTCCTTTCAATACCACCTATCTTACAATTGATAATAATTTCTATCTAATATATTCTTTTTTTCACCCTTAAAATAACAAATCCCGTTACTCAGATTTATCTTATCTTTTGATTTGATCAAACTGTTTTTTTATATCAAATCTATCCTTATACCTTAAATGGTTACTTGAACTTAAATGGTTACTTGAAATTTGCCCCTTCATATATTTATAATGATTAACGCAAGGACAAATTCTCTATAAAGGAAAAATTAGATATAATTAAATGATACAAGTCTTATGCTAACAAAATATATGTAAGATTTAAGAAACAATAATTATATGAATTAAAGAAGCTATTTACTTAATTATCTTGCAACCTTTAATATAAAAAATAGGTGTGGCGGGATGTGATTATTCAAGAGGTAAAAAACAAATCTATTAATAAATTGAGGTAACCTTTACTTGTACTAAGGAAACTTCCGAGGTATTGGGAGATTTGAGCCTTCGCTTTTAACAATTCCGACTTAGCGTTTTATATTATTAAAATGCATTTTCTTCCTTCCGATTTTAAGCTTCTTAATAATACCCCTGGCTAGCTAACGAACCTCACAAGTATAAGGCGACTAAGTGCTAGCTATCGGAATAAGTAGGCCCTTAGAAATAAAGCTAAAAGGAAGCAAGTGCTTTTAGTATAAGGGTATTTATTTTGCGCGTTTTATATATTTTCTTTTTTTTAATAAGTTCATTATATTTGAATTCTTTTAGCATTTATCTTAATATTTCGTTTATGTTATATTATTTGATTTTTGTTGCTTAGTAATTTGAATCAACTTCTTATGTTAATAGCCTCGTTTAATGTTTGTTTTTAGCCTATCAGTTTTATAAGCGAAGTATTTGAAAAAGAAAGTTCGGGTATTAGAAGCTTAAGCGCTTCTAATAACTATAGCGCTATCGGGAGCTTCCAGCGCTAAAGGTATTTGGGAATTTGAAGAAATTTTTTTTTTATTGATTTTCCTTTGTTTGCGTATGCATAATATTTTTAATTAATTTTCTATATTCCGATCACTAATTTTTATTAAATCTTTATATTTCAAGATTACTAAATTTTCTTACGAAATGGCGACGCGAGACATTAAAAGTGGACCTTTTGAAAAGGGGAATTATTAGGCTCTTATAGCTAACATATTCCTTAACGAAATGCCTAGCTTTTAAGCTAGAGCTTTTAAAATCTTTAAAGCTTTTTTCCCTTTAAGAAGGAACAGCAACTTTTCTAGGTAATCTGGCTTTGGAATCAGATCTCGCTTTATTGATAGCGCTAGAGAAAGCTTTGGAAAAAGCAAGGGAAAGATTACTCCTTTAGCTTTAGATAGTAGTTTTGAAAAAGCTAGATCTTTTGAGAAATCACATTATATTAATACTTCTGATATTCACAAGCTTTAAGTACACCTAAGTTAACTTATGCCTGCCTTTAGAATTATTGAAGCCCTTACGTTTGATGGAGTTAAAATTACAATATTCCTTAAAACAATTGATAAGATGTTTGCAACGTATAATATTATTGGAAATTAAGAAAAAAAGCAATAAGTTTTAGACTACTTATTTCCTTTGGTAACGTAAAACTTAAAACAAATTAATTATTACCAGCAGCTATCTTACTTAAATTTTTATTTAGCGACTTGCAAGGAATATTAAGGCCAAGATTCTTATTATTGTTTTTACATGATAACCTACCTTGATTCGATTATTCAAGACTTTAGGGAAGTTTAAGACTAAATTGACATTTACACTTAAGCAAAACTTCAACACTTTTTGAAGCTATTTCAAGAAGTGGCATATAATTGCAAGCAAAAGGAAAATCTCACGAAAAAGATAATAACGCTAAAGTTCATTATTGCACTCCCAAAACACTTGCAAAAAAAGGTTATCGTAGCGACTCAAAAGCTTAAGAAGAAGTTCGATCAAAATAACATTATGCCTTTTAATAAGGTTTTTAATAATATAAAAACTTACGTTAATAGTAAAAAAAACTTTGACGAACTCTTAAAAGAACAAGAAATAGTTATATCAAGAGGGTATCCCAAAAGTGGAATTCACTAAAACATGTTTAATAGCCTTACAGCTACTAAAATTCTATTACCTGAAAAGCTTAATTACCAAGTCAACTTTATTAATTACAAGAACAATTCCCTAGGAAAAGTTATTAATAAAACTTTTTGACAAAAGAAGCCGCAGCGGGAGCTCTTTACAACTCAAGCCTTGAGCTAAAAGATAATGCTTATCTTATAGCGTCTTATTAATGGGATTCAAAATGCTACTAAAGATGAACTAAAAATTATTACTTAAGAACTTAATTCTTTACGTATTTTACACGTTATAACTAAGAAAGCTCAAAATGTGGACCTTATGGCTGAGATCAACAGCCTGAAGCTTTATGAAGCCACTTAAAATATGGCAACTATATAATACAAGTAAACGTCTTACGATAAGTATAAGCGCTTTAAGGAATTAGCTACAAGAAGATATAAATGATGTAATAATAAGCAAGAACCTAACATAAGACGGCAAGCGTAATATAATTATATAAATTAATGTTACAATTATAAGAAGTTTGTTGGCCTTGGTATTATTCACGAGTTTAATGAAAACAATTATATTTGCATTAAACCATTTTAAAAAAGTAAAAAAGCTTACCTTATATTATTTCCAAACGATGGCAAAAGTCACCAAGATTATGTTATTTAACAAGTATTCAACATTATTAATAATATAAATCCTAAAAGACAAGCGAAAGCAATACAAAAAATGCTAAAGCAATTGAAAGAAGTTGCCTTAGCTTGAAAAAGCTTATACGCTTCAAATTTGGGAAGTAACATAAGGAACATTAAAATTTCTTAAGAGCTTGAAAGCAATTCAAACATTTTCAAACAAAAGAATTATAGCAAGAAAAGCATCGCTAAGATTTAAAACCTTATTATTAGAAACGATAATAACTTAGAGGCTGTATTTGTAAAGCTTGTGAAAATAAAAGCACGAAAAATACTAGCACGAGCTGAACCTTATAAAGCATCTAATAACTTACAAAAGCAAATTAAGGTTTAAGCTTCTTACGGAAGGCTAAAGGTTCAAGAAGAAATCAAAAGCTTTATTTAATTTGAAGGGATATTTGAGGAAAAGATTGAGCCAATAGAAATCGACGCCTCTAGACTTATTAAAAGGGCCTCTTAGAAATCCTTGCTTGAGGCACGAAAAGAATCATTAAAAAGTCAATAGCTATTGCCTCGCTCCCTAAAGCAAAGAAATCCTTAGTATTAAAGCCCTCAAATTTAATAAGCATGACAAGCCTATTCTCGAAGTTACCGACTTTTATTCAAAAAGTTTCCTCACAAAGTCTTAAAATGCAAAAAGCCTTGAACAAAAGAAATTATAAGTTAAACGTAGTAATCGATAAATTACTAGCATAAATAAAACTTCTAAGAAACCTCACTTTAAAAGAATATTATATGTTACTAAATAGGCCAAGGTTAATTATTTCCCAAATTTAAAGTATTAATCAAAAGATGCAAAGATAATTAAAGAATGTTATGATGAAGTTACTTTGCGTAGGTTTCTTTGACGATAAAGACGTTTTTATTTTAAAATGGCCTTTACTAATTATTTCAATTTTTTTAAGTATTAACAATTATAAATCCGAGAATGCCATATAAAGGAATTACCCTTCAGATAATGAACCTACCTTTACTTCAAACGAAGGGAAATTTAAATAGCGTTATAAAAAGGATATCCTTTTAAAGTAAAGCAAAAAGTACCACACTTAAGTCGAACGGACAAATACTTATTACGGCATCTCTAAGCCGAACCTTACTTTAAAGCTTTATATTTACTAAAAGCTGTGGCAAATGGAAGTCTTAATAGCTCACAATAAACTTATAAAAGATTCTTGGCTTTGGCTAGCATTTGGAATTATACCTACTATCGGATTTTTTTTAACAATCTTTGTTATTATAATCAAGTGTTATTATTCAAAGCTTACTTAATTATGGAAAGATATGCTTATTAAAAGCAATTTGCTAATTCCTTTATTTGAAAGCGCTAAAGTATGCTTGCTAAATATGGAAGGAAATTAATTGGCAACTTTCCACTTACTAACACCAATAATAGTGATTACGATTCCTAGAAACATTAAAATTAACAACGTGAAAGCTACTCTTGATAGTGGAGCCGAAGTTAGCTGTATTACCTTAAAAACAGCAATCCGGTTAAACTTATCAATTACCAAAAGTCAAAGTATAGCCTTAAAAACTATTACTAAAACAAAATTTTGCTTTATTAATTACGCAGATAATATTGCTATTACAATTAAAGACTTAATTATTCGCACTTAGTTTTATATCATAAACATTCCAGGTACCAAGATAATTCTAAGCTTTCCATTCTTTTGGAAGGCAAGATTCTTTTTCCAATACCCTTCAAATGAAAAAGGTAGACCAATTCTAGCTTAATTTTAGAATCACCAATTGATTTAAAATCTTATAATTCAAACTAATTTTATTACTTATGAAGCAAAAAACATCTTTGCAATAAAAAGCAAGAACGGAATTAGCTAAATTTGATATAACGAAAGCTAAAGTAATAATTATACCTCAAAAAAGGAAAACAAGTTATTAGAAAATAAGTAATTGATAATATTTAAAGCTATGTTATTGATATGATTAAATGCTTTAATGGCCATACCTCCTTGCTTAAAATCAAGCGTTTTGAAGAAAAGGGCGGAGACAATTTTGTCAAATCGAAAATGGAAATTTTGATAAAGGAATATTTGTACTACTCTTACATATAACAAGAATTTTGCATTTAAATAGCCGATTTCAAGGATTCAAAGGCCCTACTCAAAGGTAGCTAAATAACGAACCCAAAGTCAACTTTCGATTTCATTACAAACTACAAGAACTTAAAATTTAGTAACCTTTTCAAACTCAATAAGCAAACTTATCAAATGTGGACAATGTATAAGTCAAAGGTTAAGAAAGTGCAACTAGTAAACAAAGCTAACGGGATTGATAACCTTCCAGGGGGAAGGGACGATTAGTATAAACGAACGATTCCACGAAGATGTCTCTCCTCTAGTAATTTTAAAAACGATTCCGCATAAAGCATGGCAAGTACCAAATTTCCCGCTACCTCAAACATTAATCCCGGAAATTATAAAAATAGTACAAGATTACCTTGATAAAGGAGTTCTAAAACTTTCAAAAAGACCATACCGGAATGCTTGGTTTTTAATTAAAAAGAAAGAGCCGGGCAAATATCGACTTATTAATTTGATAATAATACTTAATGCGGTAACTTAAAGAAACGCCAATTTACCTCCTTTTATAAATGAGTTTTCTAAGGAATTCGCTGGATGTCACATTGCAAGCTTAATGGACCTTTATTTCGGATATGATTAATAAATCTTATACCAAATTAGCCAGGACATAACTACCTTTTGGGTTCTTAATATCAGCTTAATTAAAAACATTATACTTCTTTAGGGATGTATCAATTTGATAGCTTAGTTTGTATGGATAATTACTAGGATCTTAAAAGATATTATTTCTAACATTGCAATGCCTTTTCTTAATGATATTAATATAAAAGGGCTATTTACAAATTACAGATAATAAGAAGCTTACTTTAGGATTCGGCGATTTGTTTTGAAGTATATTCTTAATCTTAATTAAACTCTTGAATGATTAAAGCGATTTGGAGCTACTATTGGGGCCAAGTCTTAATTCTGCTGAAATGAAATAAACATTATTAGTTATGTTACAAACTTTGCTAGATGGGAACCTTTAGCTATTTACTTATTTAAAGTGCAAAATTGGATTAAGCTAAGCAATATCAAAGAAGTGAAGGGATTTCTCAAATTAATAATTTACTTTCGCATTTGAATTAAAGACTTTCAGCTAATTGCAAAGCCTTTTTACTTGCTTACCCGAAAAGGAATTAAGTTTCATTAGGATCCGAATGTTCAAAGGAAAGCCAAAAAATAACTTCAAAACATTTTATGCTTTACTCCAATTCTTTGTAAGATCGATTACAATGAAAATGCTAAAAAAATAATAATTTCAATAAATTCTAATAGTAATGATTAGGAAAGCTTCTTAATCCAAAGAAGTAAAGATAATGGGAAGTTACACCTTGCTTATTATAAGAGTAGCTTTTGGAATAAAACGAAATATAATTACAACGCTACTAAGCGGGAATGCAAAAGAATGCTACATATCTTAAAGAAACTAAAGATTTGGCTTATTAGAATACATTTTGTTATAAAAACAAACGCTAATATGCTAATAGCCTAACTAAACGAAGCTGCTCACAATTACCTTAGCGCTATGCTTACACGCTAGCTTACTTGGATTAGGCTTTTTGACTTTGAGGTTCGACATATTAAAAGCGTTACGCATATTGTTGCCGACTTTCTTTTTAAAAGGCTTAAATACCTCAAAGATATAAAATTAAACATTGCTAAAGAGGATAACAATAAGGATTGAATTTTTGCCAAGCTTGAAGTATATAAACTTTGCCTTATTAAGGCTATTAAAGAAAAAGAAAATAAGGCTTCTACAAACCTTAAGCTAAAAAAACGGGATAATATCCTTAAGGGAATGAAAAAGCAAATTCGAAAGTTTTAAAAGGATGGGGAAATTTCAGCATTAAGCTTAAATATAGAAAGCATTGAAGAAAACTTTCGAATTTTGCTAGTATCTTTCAAAGATTATAGCAAAAACTTCTTAAGAATCATTAAATATATTATAACGATAAAAACTCCAAAGGAAATAAATAAGAGGAACTTTCAGAAATTCAAATAAGAGGCTTTAAATTATAATATTCATAATGGGAAAGTTTAAAGATTACTTGCGAAAGGTTCGCTTACAAAGTTTGTTATTAACATTAATAAAAACAAAAGCCGAATTTTTAAAAATTATCACAACGATTTGAGCTACAAAGGACAAGAAAATACATATTACCGGGTTTTAGCAAGGTATTATTAAAAAAGGTGTTATAAAAATGCTGCCAAATACATCAAAACTTGTATTAAATGCTAACATCGGGATGCTAGGAAATAAGAAGAGCTTCTTTTCCCCACTGCCTCAAACAGCTTAATAAAGAAATAGGCTATTGATATCACTTATATACTTATTTAAGATAAGAAGAAATATTTGATAATAACTTGAAACGATATAAGTAAATGAGTTGAAGCTAAAGCACTTTCTTTAAAAATAGTAGATCAAGTTATTAAATTCATTTGGCAAGATATTATATATTATCACAAATTCTTTTGGAGGCTTGTTATCAACAAAGGGATGAGAACATAAAGGAAGTTATTCAGTTACTTAATAAAATAAAAATTCAAAAGATACAAGTTTTAGCTTATAACCTTAAGGCTAATGGAATGATTAAGAAAAGCTACGGACCGATTAAAAACGCACTCTCAAAAATAGAGGGAAAATGGATAATAAATCTTTTGATGGTATTATTTGCTAATTAAATTACAACAAATGCTTCCACAAGTTATATGCCCTTTTATTTAATTTACGGAAAAGAACCTATTCTCCTTATGAAAACTTGTTACCCTATTTAAAGGAGCTTGTTTATTAAAGAAATTAAAAATCGCAACAAATTTATTTAGCTTTGAGTTACCCAATTTCAACTTAAGCAAAATCACTTAAATAAAGCTTACTTTCAAAAAACACGCTAAAGATAGAAAGAAAAGGAAGCTTTTAACTTAAGTCATAACATTTAATATCGGCTTTTGAGAATCAAAGATTTAATCTTAAGGTACGATGCTTTAAGAAAAGTCAATAAAAGCTTTAATAAGACATTGAACTTTCAGTAGCTTAAATCATATGAAATTACTAAAATTAATAATAAAAGCTATTACATCTTAAAGAAATTAGGAAATAATAGCCTTTAATTTAAGGGAACATATATTAAAAATCAACTTAAACTTTTTTATAAGCGATAACACTTTATTTATAATGCTAAAGACGAAGTTTCAAAACGGCATTCTAATGATACAAGCGCCGCTTCAAGTAAGGAAGATACCCCACCAGCTAACCCTATGAATTTGAAAAATCTTACACATATTATTAAATAACATATAAGGCCAAATGAAATAGTAATTAGAATACTTATTTTAACGCTTGAACAAAGGAGCCAATATAGGGCATTTGTGGATGATTCGGACGGGTAGGTACGAGGAGTAGTTGAAAAGGGGGGCGGAAATTAATGCTAATGAAGCGCTGATAAAACATTGCTGAATAATAACAGCAAAGCATTAAAACCCCTCATTCAATAATAATAACTTCTTTAGCATATACCTTATTGCCGCTATAAAAACGCTTTGCTACGAACTTCTTGGCGGTTTCGAAAACTTCTTTAGCACTATATTACAAATGCTAAATTTGGAATTAGAAGCAAAAAGTAGAATTAGCATAAGGTGCATTAAGAAGCAGCCTTTTAATTAATAAATTACTTATTAAAGTAGCTATTTAAGACGCTGTATTTTGATAAGTAAACGCTGGAATAAAAAGCCAAAACCTCCTTGATAACTTAAAGAAAAGAACTAGCCTTATGAAGCAATTGGCCAAGTATAGAGATAAAGTAAAGCTTAACGATTTTTACACCTAATTGTTACTTATGCTAATATTAATAACTCCTTTGAGTATATAATGAAGATTATAAAACTTTCCGTTATTATAATACTTTTCAAGAAAGAAATTATTGGTTATTTCGTTAAGGAAAGGTGATTAGGGCTTGATTTGCATGTTTTATAACGAAAGCAATAGCTTTAAGCAATATACTTTGAAAGTAAGTAGTGAAAGGTCCCTCCCCTACACGCCAAATTCGTTGCAAAAGCAAATCCTATTTAAGCGCCGCTTTCCCGGAATAAGCAATCAAATCCCCTAGCAATAAAACCCCCTCAAAAGCAACATCTAATGTTTAAAATATTTGTTCCCCTAAAACTACTTTGCTATTAATACTTATAACACCCTTTATAACAATGTTTAACCCAATAATAAAGATCTCCGATTTATAATAAAAAGCAAAGTGATAAAGAAAATCTGCAAGCGGAAAATAACAAAGTAGGCAACTTTATTAATCCCATAAAATCAACTTTCCCTTAAAAGCTAACGACAAAATCAAAGCGCTTTTATATTGCCTCAGATTTAAAACTGCCTTTATATCCATCTTCTTAATAATTACCTATCAAGTAAGATTTTCATTATAACTTCCAAGGAAATTAACACTAATTAACTCAAGTCTCATCATAAGCAAAAGTTCCCCAATTCTATTTCCTACTAAAATAAAATTTGCTTATGCTTTTATTGAAAATTTAAATATGCTATTAGCCAACAATTTCCAACTAAACCTCTTTAAAGAAAGAATTTTACATTCATTTTAAAAAGGCCGCGCTATTTTCCCTAATTATATTTGCTAAATTTGGGTTTAACTTATATTACCATCGACTTTTCAAGCGTGAAAGCAAGTAGGTGAAAAGAGTATAAATATGCCGCAATCTAAATGCTAGTAAGAAATATAATCAAAAAGCAAAGGTATGATATAATAACATCTAAATCCGCAAGCCTACGTATCAGCCCAAGGCTAAAGCTAGCACCAAATAATTAAAGTTGAACAGCTCCAAAAGGTCCTTAAGATAATGAAATTAATAATAAGCTTATATATCTTTCAAAGCCATTAGATATTCCTAAAACTATTACTAAATTAAGATCAAATCCCATACAATAGGCCTTAGCATATTAAATGCTTTAAAGATAAAAAAGTCAGACTTGCTTTTATATCAGATTAAAGTTAAGCTAAGCAACTTGGAGGTTGCGTAATAAGTAACTTAACTTAAAAAGAACTCCCATTCCTCTTGAGCGTACCGCTGGTTTTGAATTTTAAATATAATTTGCAAATTCCGTTAACTTTAATAGGTTTTACAATTTAATAATAATAATAAGATTAAAGAAAATTACATGCTAGCAAATAAGAACTTCAATAACTCTTATTACCAAAGATTAATTTATTAATTTTCGCCTTTTCCAAAACTATTACAAAATTATTAATTGCTTAATACTTTTAAATCCCACTTTATTATTACCAACTTTATATAAGTATATGTTTATGCATGTGCATGTGTTTATTAAAGCAAGAAATTATTGTAAGGTAAAGAAGAAGGGAGGAGTATCAAAAAAGTTCGCGGAATATTCGTAATTAGGGTAAAAAAAGAATTTGCCTATTAGCAACGTAAAAGAAGATCGATTTGGACTTTGCTGGGGTTATGAATACTAGGGCGTAAAACGTTAAATTCTCATTTACGTTTGCTTAAGATTTGAACGACCTTATGTTTTATAAGACTTTATTTTTAAAGAAAGATTAATACCATGCGTAATAGCATGTTCTAAATTTAAGAAGTGGAAGTTGTATGAAACATTATAAAAGGTTGCGTATTATTTAAAGCTTCTTTTTAAATATTAGAGCAAAGTATCAATTTCCTTAAAAAGCAAAAGGTAAATGAATTTGATATGATGTTAGTAAAACTTTGCAATAAAAGGAGAAAGAAATGAAAAGAGAAGGGTAAAAGAAAGATAACTAGTTTGGAAAGGGAGATAGCTTAACTTTAGAAGTTGTAAAGTAATAAAGTAATAATAATAAGAATTTGTAAAAGAGTAAAGGTGTGGTTAAGGCGCGTTAAGATAATTAAGGAACTTTATTTTAAAATGAGCCAGAATTACGATGCTATAAATCAATTTAAAAATGAAAAAGCGGCTTAATTTCATCTTGCTATCACGCAAAGTTTAATTCTAAATAATAATATTAAAAAGTTGCAATAAATAAAGAGAAAAGGAAACTTAATAAAAGAATAATAATTTAAATTGTAGCAAAAAGATCTTAATTTGCAAGAGGTAATTATTGCATTAAGTTAATCGCTGCGAAAATGCTTCATGATTATGAGAGGAGCGCAAAGAGAGAAAAAGAATTTAATTAGATGAAAGCTTTGAAGCTTTGAGAGGAAAGCTAAATAGATCGCAAATCTTATAATTAAAGAAATTAGGAATAATAATAAAGTTGTTGGAAAAGAAAAAGATGAAGTAATAAAGCTTTGGAGGAGTTATTAATAAGAAGGGAAATCTTAATCTTGTGTTTACTAAATTTGGTTAGCTTAAATTAAAGCAAAGTAAATGATTAGCCTTACCTTGCCTCGCAAAAGGCTGAAATCGCAAGATTAATAATGCAAGGCCTTAAACAATGCGTTGCTATAAAAGGAAAGCTTTAAGATTAATAAAGGAAGCGTTAAAGAATGCAAAAGAATTGCGTTATTAAAAATTAAAAAGAAGAAAAAAAAGGAAATGTAATTGAAAAGTTAGAATTGCAAGTTGCAGAAAAAAAAGCTACCTATATATATAATTGCTAGTAGCGGGAATGCTAAGCAAATAAATGTTTGCTTTCAAAAGTGAGGTTATTTTGATTTGTTAATTATTACCTAACATAATTGCATCTTCCACAATTGCGTTGTAATTTAATTGTTTGATTTTGTTATTACAATCTGCGATTCTATAATTTAAAGACAAGTTGATTATTTGGAGAGGGGAGTGCATGTAACAGGGCCACTTGATTTTGGTGATTAGATGTTACATTATTGGATGCGGTTTTGCTAAGCCTACTTTGATATAAAAGCCAACTTTCTTTCTATTTCTTTTAATACTACTTATCTTATAACTAATAATAATTTTTATCTAATGCATTTTTTTTATCTTTAAAATAACAAATCCCATTACTTAAATTTATCTTATCTTTTGATTTGATCAAACCGTTTTTTTATATCAAATTTACCCTTATGCCTTGAGTGCTCCCTCTCTTATTGTGTGGTTGCTTGGGATTTGCCCCTCCACAGTGGCAGGGCCACTTGATTTTGGTGGTTAAATGTCACGTTATCGGATGCGGCTTTGCCGAGCCTGCTTCGATATAAGAGCTAACTTTCTTTCCATTTCTTTTAACACCACCTATCTTATAATTAACGATAATTCTATCTAATCCATTCTTTTCTCTACTTTTAAAATAACAAATCCCGCTACTTAAATATATTTTATCATTTGATTTAATCAAATTGTTCTTTTATATCAAGTTTATCCTTATGCCTTAAGTGCTCCCTCTCTTGTTATGTGGTTGCTTGGGATTTGCCCCTCCACAATATTAGGACCTTCGCAAGTAAGGTTAGTCTTTTCTAATATGATGGCTTAACGGAGTTCATTGAAATAACTACAATATAAATAAAAAAGATAAGAAAAGAAAAAGAATCGTAAGGAGCTTTAAGCTTAAGTAAGAAGGAGGCGGCCGCTAATCAGCTACAGCCCCCTATCACAACACCACGTGATGCGCGCTCGCACGTAATACGCGCGAGTCGCATGTGCCATCACAAAAGATATAAAGAAATAATAACTAAAAAGACTTCGCTTTTAAAATTGCCCTTTTTATTTAGCATAATTCCTTATCAATTTCCAATAGCTATAAAGTTTTTTAAGCTAAAACTTCTTTCGAATACGCTAGTCGCTTGAATCAAACAAAACTTGCCGCTTGTATTTCGTGACTAAGATATCATGCTTACCGAAACTAAAGAAAAGATGTGAGAATACGTGAATACCTAAAGAAACAAGGCGATGTTAATTGCTAAGGAATCTTATAAAATAATACAAGAGTTGAAAAAGAAGATTTATAAGAAGAAGTTTTATTATTATAACTTAAAAAAAAGCATTGCAAGTAAAACGCTTATGCTTATTATATCAGAGGATTTTGCTTTTACATTAATGAATCAAAACTTATTAAATAGCAAAGAAGATAATAATGTAAATAAGAATAAGGTAAAGGCTAAGAAATTCGCAAAACAAAAAAAGAAAATTTAGTGGTTAAGAGACAATTACTTATTTGGGGAGGAGGAGGACGAATGTAGCGGGGATGTAGGTATAAGCACTTGAGCTGGAATAACTTTTTTCCTTCTTTCTTTTTTATAAGTAGATTAGGCGAAGTCTTATATTAGATAAAGAGGATTGAATCTTTAAACAAAAAGCATTATACACTTAGTACACATTCCTTCTAGCCTTATTTATATTCATTTATATCTTTGTATTACATTTATTAGCTTTTACTTAACTTCTTTTATGTAGCACAGACGACATATCCCTCTACAATATGTTATTATAAAATCAAAAAAATCATATTACTAAATTAAAACTTAAAGCAAATAAAGCAATTCTAATTAGATTTAATTATCTTTTATATAAAGTATTAGATTTAATAACTAAAAGAACGCTTTGGGTAAGAGATATTAAAATATTAAATAACCAATTTATAAATGATTATAAGATTAATATATTTGAATCATTTTATGTTAAATATACAAGATCTTACAACTAATAATAATAATAATAATAATAATAATAATAATAATAATAATAATAATAATAATAATAATAATAATAATAATAATAATAATAATAATAATAATAATAATAATAATAATAATAATAATAATAATAATAATAATAATAATAATAATAATAATAATAATAATAATAATAATAATAATAATAATAATAATAATAATAATAATAATAATAATAATAATCATCGTGTGTTGCTCATCCGGTACTCTTCCACCTGATGCAGACGGAACATGTCAAACACGAACGATTGTATCTGGAGACTCGTGTTCTACACTTGCAGCCAAATGTGGCATTACGCCAGCACAATTCACTACTTTGAACCCAAGCACAACACTATGCTCAACTTTGGCGCCAGGTGGAATCGTGTGTTGTGGTCGCGGAAATCTTCCAGACATCACTCCAAAACCAAACTCAGATGGGTCATGCTTTGTGTACCAGACCAAGAAAGACGATAGTTGCTCTGCGATTGCTGCTTCGCGGGGGTTAACGGTGGCCAAAGTCGAGGAATTCAACAAGAATACTCGGGGATGGAATGGCTGTGAACTGTTGTGGGTAGGCGTCAATATGTGTCTTAGCACCGGTAGTCCGCCGATGCCAGCACCGGTTTCGAACGCAGTTTGCGGTCCAACAGTACCTGGAACTCAAAAGCCAACTTCTTTGACCAACTTGGCTGGGCTCAATCCCTGCCCCCTCAAGGTTTGCTGCAACATCTGGGGTCAATGCGGCATCACGGCAAACTTTTGCGTGATTTCAAAGTCAACCACCGGTGCGCCGGGAACGGCAGCACCAGGATCGAACGGGTGCATCGCCAGTTGTGGAATGGATATTGTCTCTAGTAGTCCACCTGCCACAAAAATCAAAGTTACATACTTTGAAAGCTGGAACTGGGGAAGGCCTTGCTTGCATATGCACGTTGATAGTATCAACACCGCCACGTATACCCACATTCACTTTGCATTCGGCAACATTACTTCCAATTTTCAGGTTGATGTCAGTGGCGCCCAGGACGAATTTGACAGATTCAAAAAGATGACAGGTATCAAAAAGATCATTTCCTTTGGCGGATGGGCTTTCAGTACTGAGCCCGGGATTTTCAAGATCTTATGAGAAGCAACCAAGGCCGCTAATAGGAATGCTTTCGTAACGAATCTTGCAAACTTCGTTACTTCGAATGGTCTAAACGGTATTGACCTGGACTGGGAGTATCCTGGAGCTCCCGACATTCCTGACATTCCCAGTGGTGACCATGTCGAGGGAATGGACTACTACAATACACTTGTTCAGCTGAAATCGAAGCTTGGATCGGGAAAGTCGGTATCCTTTGCGGCACCAGCATCGTACTGGTATCTGAAAGCTTTTCCAATTGAGCTTATGGGGGCAGCTCTAGACTATATCATATATATGACATATGACTTGCACGGACAATGGGATTACGGCAACAAATGGACATCTTCAGGCTGCACGACCGGGAACTGTCTACGCTCGCACGTCAATCTCATAGAGACGACAAACGCGTTATCGATGATCACCAAAGCAGGTGTTCCCTCGAACAAAGTTGTTGTTGGCGTCGTAAGTTATGGCTGATCATTTAAAATGGCTCAAGCTAGTTGCACAGGCCCAGCATGTTTATTCACTGGCAATGCGAGGGTCTCTAATGCCGCAAAAGGAAAATGTACCCAAACGGGCGGTTACATATCCAACGCAAAGATCCAAGACATCATTGGTGCTGGGGGCGTTCAGCAATATGTCGTGGAAGACTCCGATATTCTGGTCTACGGAGGCGGTACGGAATGGGTGTCATACATGAAAGACACCACGAAAGCCGGGCGTGAGACACTTTACGCGAAATACAACTTTGCAGGAACTACAGACTGGGCAGTCGATCTGCAGGCATACACTACTGATGAAAACTATGGCGAAGGAATTGATCCTCTGTATGGCACTTACCAAGAAGAAGACTTCATCTCGGATGAGGAAGCCAGTCAATGCTCGTCCAAGTACAGATCGTTGGATCAGCTCGAGAAAGATGCCGATAGGATCCCCTCCGACTGTATGGCCACGTATATCGTAGCTGCCGAGGCTGCTATCCTTGGAGACGCCTTGGACTCCTATGACACCCTTATCAAAGGAAAGTACGACAAAAAGTTTGAGGTTTATCAAAGGGCCATGATAAAGCAAATCCCACTACAAATCTTTCAATACAGTAACTTATTCTACTGCTACATATATGAGCACTTATTTAAGGATAATCGACCACCTTATCTTTGAAATGGAAGACTTTGTGAAGCTGACACTCCATCGTATAGTGGCCGGCGCTCAAAAGAGTGGTTTCTTTCAATGCATAGAAACGAAGATTCAATGTTGCCGTAGCAAATGTACATCAGCATTCGGGTGTAGTGCGGATTGTTCAGTAGCAGCAGGCTGCCAGGCAGGAAAAGTGACCGTTAAGGTTGATTGTCCAACCACACTTGCATACCTTTATGCTGCGTCATACACTGCTCAGCCCAAAATTACTTACACATGTACTAACATGGATGGCTTCTATAAAGACATCTCCGATAAATACGGTATCGACAGAAGCTGGTTGACTTGGAGCGATCGTAAAGTTCAAATTCAACCCGTTTGTTCAGGTTCAGGAAAGAAAGTTGAAGATTGCTTGAAGTTAACAAGTCACTACTGGTAGTAAGTTGGCTCGGATTCCACTTTTACTTTACCTAACCACACTTCACCTCTTGTTCCTATAAGCTGTTCAAACAGAGCAATTGTGACTGACGACTTTAATTTATGTAGCAATTATCCTGCTCCAGCGAGCAACATTCAAATTCCCAACCCCAAAAGCGTTATAGGCGAGAGGTACAACGACATGCGTGCCCTCAAGACCCGAATGGAGTTCCAGAGCACCAACGCCGACATATTCTCCGTTTCTAGCATGGATATCGCTGACTCCAGGTCTTTGCTTGCTTTTATGATGCAGTTCGCAATCACGAACATGAACCAAGTCATTGAAATTGCTAACAAACTTCTCGAACAAAAACGAAAAAGCATGATTCTGAACTTCGTCACAGCTTTCCTGATGTTCATTCCGGTAGCAGGTTCAGCCGCTGGCAGTATTGGTGGTGGTCTGCTACGCACTATCATTAACATCAGTGGCGAGCTTGGAAATCTTGCTGTCGGCATTTACAGCGTGGTTGATGAGCCAGGTAATCCTTTGGTATCGATCTTGGGCATGCTGTTGGGGGGCGTGAATATACGTCCTTTCAAGGAAATCGCAACGTACAGGCGGAACATGAAGAGCGAAGACTTGAATCAATTGGGCCCAATCAAGAAGGATTTGGATAGGATTGAAATTCTGAAAGCAAAGGGAAGGCCCGCATCATGCGGGATAAGATAGACTGCCAATCCTTGAGTAGACAGTGTAGTTAGCCCTACGGTATCCTTGGCTCATAACCCAGATTATACAGCTACTTAACCTTAGAATCTACACTTTATATATATATTTTCCATTCTTGTAAAATTTTCGAAACATAACACACAAATCTCAATTTCAGTATTCTTTCACTATCAATGTTTGAGCAAGTTCCAGTACTTGAAGCTGATGAGCACAACATGAATAAGCGATCCAGAAGAGTGTAAATGAAACTGCGGTAAGCGCGCCAATAGAACAATGACTATTATCTGGCCGAATACGATGAGTCAAAAATATCTTGGCAGTGACGTCCAGGGGTGTGAAATCTTTTCACTGTTTGATTTTGAGAACGTAACGTTGATAGTCATCAATCATTGAAAGATACGTTCCCGACGTCAGAACCAGCTAGCCGACTGGCATAACATGCCTTTGCACCAATATTGAAAAAACACTTTTCCCACCCCTCGGCACAGTATCCATCCACACCGACAGAACGAATCAATATGGCAACTTTTCACCCCTTTCCACGTCTCATCCCAGAACTTCGCGCCGAGATCTGGGCCCTCGCAGTTGAGAGTCGCGCCATCAGAGTTGATTCCTGGAAAGCATCTCATTCGCCTAGTCCAGTACCAGCTGTCACCCAAGTCTGTCGAGAGTCCCGCGCATGTTGTGCCTACCAGAAGTATTCCGACTTTGGTACAAGTAGCAATTATATCTGGTTGAATTTTGATTACGATATAATCCACGTGCAAGCTATATGCCTTTTACTACTGCCAAAAGAATCGATCAAGCATTTGCGGGTTGAATTAGTAGATGGTCTGGGGGATCATCTTTACGAAGAATGGTTGGAGTACCAGGATGAATTCATGAACTTCCCAAGGCTGGAAACTATCGATCTCCTGATACCCGGCGGCGATTTGTGCAGATACGCAAATTATATCAATGACATAACGTATCTTGGAGATTGCAAGAAGGAGAATGTGAGGGTTGTAAGTATTGAGACGGGGGAGGGGATTGATGGTAGAACAAGTGCGCCATACTGGGATTATATCGAGTCTTTCGGCGGCACGGATTTAGGGAGTATGACGAGGCCTGGAAAGGGTGAGACGTTGGAGGAGAGGTTGGAGGAAATCAAGAGATTCGGGAAGCTGGAGATGCCGAGACCCCGCATCGCTTTGGACTACATGAACCAGTAGCTTAGCTTGTCTCTGAGGCGAAGCTTGAGGTTTGGGAGAGAATATGAGGTGCACTTGGAGACGGGGCGAAGTGGAAGTTTTCAGATTACTCAAGGAAGGGGGGATTCAAAGTCGCGTATGTGAAGTAGACATGCTCAAAGACACTTGAGTCGTCGGACTATGCAGAGTGGAGCAACGAACTTCTTACGAAATTTACGAGTCTGTGAATTCGCGTTCTTTAACATGGGCACCTGTATATTAATATAACAATGTGACTAAAGGCTGAAGTGATTTTCTCACACACGTGATAATTAACATGATCATGTCACTTCTACCTATATGCTCGGCGGAGCCAAGCTGAAGCTCACACTAACCAAAAGGAAGTTTAAACGTAATGCATGTAACTTTTGGGTAACTCTGCACATAGTATAATTAAGTTTTAAAGAGTATAATTAAAAATTAACGCTCTTGAAGAGGTTAGAAGGAGTCGCGGTGCAAAGAATCACTCATGTGTAAGTTCAAAGCAGGCTTCACAAAATCTCTCTAAGAAAGAAATCCATTATGTAAATGGTGCAAGCAGTCAACGGCAACAACGGGAAAGACCGAAACGAGCTCTCCAGTGTGACATCCTCGATTTCTTATCCAAAGGATCATCTCTGATGCACGATGAGTCCGAGTTATATGCAAAAGCAACCCATGTTGACTTCGCGCTCAAGGCTTTGCATTGTTTTCCAACTGGAGAAATCTTTCCCTCCTGAGCTTGTCCATTGGGCATACTTTAGTGGAGGACGGGAGGCGAGCGGATGCGGTGAGTCTTCTAGTGACGGCCCCGTCAATGGGTGGGCAGGAGCATTGGCCATCCCGTTCTTGTACCCTCTTCTTGAGATTCATGAAGTTCTTGTCCTCAAATGCTACTGACTTTACGTACATATCCTTCTCCAACGATAATAGCTTCCAATTCCTCTACTATGTCTGCCAATCCTCTGTAGTCCTGGCTCGCTCCGCCCGACCAAGTCTCATTCGAGTGAATTGAGCCAGAGTCAGAAAGCTCGATTTGGCCCCTTGTCTCCACCCGATTTTATCGACACATCGTTGTCACCAAAAGCCGTCGCAGTCCGTCTTGTCTCGTAGAACCCGGGTATGGTGCCGAAGTGGGGGTTTGTTGACCTTGTATATTGTAGTCTCTTTGGACATTGCTAGACAAGTGGCTGTTGATGTACTGGTACTCTTCTGAGTAGCTTTTCAAAAGCTCTGGATGGGGCGATATTGTGAGGTATTTTTGAGTTGGAGATATTGTTGACATAGGTGATCCAGTATTTGAGTACGATCGTTGACGGCAACCTTGACTCCCCGTGTAATTTGCAAGAGCTGCTGTAGTAGATATCGCAGCCTCTTCAATGGTTTCAGTGTGACCCTTTTTGTGGCGAGTCATGGTGGATTGTCGAGTGAAGGTCTTCTGACAGTTTGCGTAGGGGCATATGTAGAGTCTCATGCCTAAGTGGATTTTACGATGCCTTCCAAGGGACCCAGGGTCACTGAAAGGCTATAAAAGTTTAGTCAGAAATTGATAATTATGGCAATGAGGTTTACCTTTCCACATTTGTCACATATGTGAGGCTTTACGCCTGTGTATACTCTCGTATGTACAGTTAATGCTGAACGTTGAATGAATTTCTTTCCGCAGCCTTGGTGCTCACAGATATGAGGCCGGTCACCAATGTGTGTACGTTCTATATGGTGGTCAGTATCGTATCTGTGGGTAGATGTGTTACTGCTTACCGTGACGTTTACAATAACTGTTCCGCTCGAAGCTCTTGGAACAGAAATTGCAAAAATAAAGCTTCCAAGGATTGACGATGTCTTTGATATCCATGATGATATACGTGGTGACTGTGATGTGATACGAAGGTCGTTATTAACGACCAGACGGCAAATTGGCTGCTGTCTAGCTAACGACTGCTGATTTCTCTAGCTACTATTCTTTGTAAAGAAGTAATAATTAGTGTGAATAATAATTTTATTAAAAGGGGATTTCTAGGTCCTTATAACTACTCTAATTGCCAAGGCTCGGCTAGCTTTCGTCGCTTTAGTTGCCTATTTAGACCTAGTACCAAGGCCTCGTATCGTATCGCAAGTTACAATAGTTCTTATTTAAAAGGCTTACGATTTTTATAAATAAGCCTTGTAAAAAGGGTTTACAAGCTTTTTAAACTACCGAAGTTACAGGCTTTACAAAGGGTCCCTGAGCCTGTAGTTACAGATCTTATCAGGGGCCCCTAAGCTTGTACCCAAGTGCTTGTACCAGCATCCCCGCTACAATATCTGATTATTAAGCAATGTAACTAGACCTTAAAAGTACTAAAACACTAATAAGAATTTTACTTTATTTAACTACATGAAATAAAAGACTACAAAACCTCTGTATTATTAATACAATTAAAAAAACTAAACCAACAATTATATATTACATAAACTCATCTCTAATATTATTAGGTATATAAATACACATCACAGAACTAATTATCTCTTCATATCTGTTATCTTATATTTAAAGCACTTGTTATAACTCTTTCCATCTCTACTTTCATTTACGGACATACTATCTGAATATTAATTACAATAAATTAACACAATTGCAAAATCGAGAACAATTTGATTCAAAAACTTGACTCTTAAAATGAAGCTTTAAATTTAGAGTAAGTATACTTATACCACATTACATTGATAACAAAAACCGAAACAACGTTCAATATTTTACATTACAGTTTTTTTATTCTCACTTATATGTTGTAGTTAAGGTTTAATTAATTCAATATATATATATATATATTAAAGTACGTTGTATATCATAAGTCAAAGGAATTATATAAATAAGTACTAAGCTTATTGTACAAATACTCGATATCGTAATAAAAATGTTTCTTTCATTACACCAATTTAATCTATATATATAAAATTAGATATTTTTAATAATTACAATCTAATAAAATATACGTATATAAAAGTATTGATAAGTCAATAAGATCCAAAACAATTGATCATATTACGTTACAAAGTATAATAAATCACGATACCCTTTTATAGACTTTAACAATATAAGACTTCGTATAAATTGCAATAATTTAATCATATTCCCGAATACTTTAAATAGAATCAAATTCTTAATTCTAAATTTTAAGATATAATTCCTCAAAATTAAAATTTATACAACATACATCTTACTTATTTCTCGTCCAAAAATTCCTCTCCTTACGCGAAGGTAACTTTGACGCATTGATTTTACGCTATCGCGGGTGGGTTGCGGCTGATCCTTAAAAACTCAAGATCTTCATACAAGAGGACAATGCGAGATGTTACTGTTAAGCGGGGACTTGCTCTAAGTAAGCCTCAAGGATTATAGTAAGTATGACCTTCCATGACTCATCTGGTGTGTTCCATCTAATCTTGATTAATAGCTTCGTAGTGACATTATGCTAGGAAGCTTCGAATGGCCCAATTCCCATTGTGACGGAAGCAGATATATTCGATCGAAGCAAGTCCAACTTTATTGCCAAAGCTTTCGTAATCCTTCAATCGATTTGGCTAGTGGTCCGAGTCTTCGCGACTTCGCTTGAAAGAAGGCTGATCTTCCGTCACACAACTGGGCTTAGCCACCGTTGTATGCGTCTTTTGCGCTATCGTCATATACTGTTTCTGGTAGTACGAGCCTTCCGATGTTGAACACGTTACTGTTGTGAAGACTCCAACGTCGATTATAAGCAGGGAAAGTAAGCCCTGGACTAGGCGAACCCAGGTCCGAGGCGAAAGATAGCAAGTTTTGCTCTTAGCAATTACTTATTCTATTTTAAAAAAGGGAATTCCGAGGGGAAGGATAGGACATTTTACTTTGGACGAATCGCAAGGACTTGGTTGTATTCGGTACTCCCGTGCGCAAGTCATGGATAGCATAGCGTCGTCTTAATGTCTGCGCCATTCCCCTCCTAGCCTGGCTTTCGCTTTATTACAAAGAAGAGGCTCAATTGGACTAGAGATTCCTTGGAATACTGTCGATGCCTTCTGTATCCATGATATTATCCTCTCTGGGCCCCTTTACTTCCGTCGCGACCGTACAAATGTACGTGTTCTCTCGAGTTGGCGTACTGTATCTCTCGCATCACACCTTTAAGGATATGCCAGCTGGTGTAAATAATGTTGTTGACTGGATAAAAAGGGTTCGTCACTTCTCGTGAGAAAGCAGGATTGATCAATGTGAGGAAAGAGGGAAAACATAAACGAATAAGACGTCTCAAATCTGTTTCTGCTATATTTCCAGGAGTTTACTTGACGAATGTTATTTGTATTAATTCATCTCATTGGGCAATGATCCATGGGTATATTTGTTTTTGGTGAAATGTAATCTACATAATTTGCGGATATGTTTACGTTCTGACACCAATACCTCTCAAGCAACTGGATACACAAATTGCATTGCACCGCCAGGTCTAAACACGCCTTGTGTCTCTTTGGTCTTCGAAGATACTTACAAAGTAATTGCTCTGATGCTATAGATTACTCGATCTATACTCATGTAAGATCTTACTGTGGGCTAGCGAACAAATGGTTGCACCACTACAAGCATGCATGAATCAAATGGACTCCTAATTCACACAAGCTTGGAAAAGGTACACACCGATTAAAAGAGATTGACATAATACAATTCAGAGCAATAAATGCAGTGGTCGATTGAACATACGTCAAAAAGCCTGTGAAGATATACCTGATGCTATCGTGAGAGGGTGTAGAATAACATCACTAGTTTCTATTGCTGTTTAAAGCGAGATTTCAAAAAACCTTGACCTTCAATTTTTGATGACTCCTTGTTGACTTTTATGTTGTCGAGGCGCTAGTAGCGCCTAGATAGGTGGAGTTTCTACTAATACTTGTTACACTCGGTCTTCAACATTCTCCTCGCTCTGCGCTGAACATGAATTCTCAGTCCACCCAGACAGCATTCGCACAGCACCCCGACTTATACCGACTATTTCCCTGATCCGACAAAACAATCCTCGACACAGGCTCCGCCCACATTGCATCTTCATCCAGCTGCCAAATCTCCAAAAAGCCAATTTCATTATCCGTCAACGCAATGATACGATCATCGAATCCAGAAGGGATCACGACGTTTGCCACACCGCCACTGGTGGTCGTCGGCCTTAGCAAATTCCGGTATTGAATCTCCCCGGTCTCCATATCGGCTGAGAAGACAGCTATGTAGCCATACGTTCCTTCACCCCTTCCACGAGTTGTCGCCCAGATGTATGCACCACTAGGAGAAACGACAACCTCATTCGCCCAATGATTCCCGCCCCCAAGTAAATCCTCCGGCAGAAGATTGTACACGCCACGGAGCTTGGGTTTCTGCGTGTGGCGTGAGATTCCGTACCATACCATTTGATTTGAGCCTTCCATCACCGCATAAAGCGCGTTGCCAGATGGATGAGGGATAACATGGCGCGGCCCGTCATCATCCTTTAGACCTTTGGTTATGTAAATGGGTCTGCCGAGCCTTCCACTTTTCTTGTCAATCGGTTGAGTCCAGATCGCATTGCCCAGAGTATCTGCAGCATACAATATGTTATTCTTCTTGTTGAACGCTGAGCCATGAACCCCTGAATCTGGCCAATAGTCGAAATCTTGGACGGTTTCTGCTAGGGCCCCTTGAGCGTCGACGGACATGACTATTCCACAGCCCGGTTCGCCCATATGGCGCCACTTTGAGGGTCTCGATGTAGATGGCGGAGCCATTGCAGCCGTCTTTGCCTTGAAGAGTCTTCGTGTGGACGATGCTGGTGAGGTTATTGACGGCGAAGCTCATGTATGTTGGCGGAATGGTGAGACCTTGTTGGTCACTGATGTATGTGTAATTGGTCCCGAATAAACTCCTTTTATCGTGCTGTTGATGTTAGACAAGTACCTTTTGAGCTAAGATGACCGAAGAGATGAGTTTCTTACGCTCCAACTTAGCCAAGAGTTAGGTGCAGGGACTGTGGTGTTCGCAACAAGCTTCAGATCAAAAGTTTCGTCGTCAAACAGTACGCTGTAGAGCGATCCTTGAACGAAGTTTCCCACAATTAGCCCATGGTGTGCGGAGAAGCCCAATCCTGCAAAGCTCAGAGCTGCCAGAACAGTGTTAGAAAATCGCATCCTAGTGATTTTAATTTGACAGAGTCGGCAATGCGGAGAGAGGTACCAATATCCGGGGCGTGCACTTGCATTTCATGGGGAAGGGCTATTTGAAGCTGGGGAGAGAAGGTGTCTGGTGCATCAAAGCCGTTAACAGACATGGTTCACGGACTTGCGGTCCCCACAAGGATGATGCCCAGACGGTGGCAGATGTCCGGGGGGTCAAAGACATTTTACTTGATTCAGATCATTACTCCATCTCAGAAGTTGATGGTACGAAGTTCTGCCACATGTGGATTCTAGTGTCACTAGCGAGTCACTCGATTCTTTGTGAGGCTCTCATTCAGAGTCTACGACAAATGGAAGAGCCCTCGCGGAAATTTTGCAAACGGTCTAGCTACATACATCAGTATAGCTAACACTTTGTTTTACAACGGGACTTTCAACAAGCTATAGAAACACTCGCTCCACTGTTCGTAATCACCTATCTGATTTGTATACATCCCATTGACTAGCATGATCTACCTGAGTTGGATCGGGTCCCAAAGCCCAACTTATACTATCAAGAATATCTCCGTCGAATGCTTGCGTTGCTTTCAGCTGAGTCCATCTTCGGAAGCCATGAGGCAGGTCGGGATACACATGTACTTTTGTCGGTACGCTACAAAGCAGTGTTAGTAAATACTACATCTTTGCGAAAAATGCAGAGCGACTTACTCCATACCCTTCAACTTGGTCGCAAAAAGGAGACCATCATCTCTCAGCGGATCTGCTCCCGCCACCAACAGTGCTGTCCTAGGCCAGCCTTCCAATTCTTCTTGCGAGAGGAGAGCGATATTCAGGCGTTCATCTGTTGGATCCTCACTGCCGAGCAGAATGCTGAAGAGCTGCAATCGCTCGGAAGGAATGACCGGCATCTCTTTGTTTTGTACCTTCGCTGTAGCCTCCCTACTCTTGAAAAGGTCAAATGGGTAATTTTCGATATGTATGAGCCATGGGATAACAAGAAGAGTACCAGTAATTATTGGTTTGTAGCCAGACTGGGACCTGCTTAGCTTGATGTCTTCAATAACAACATTGGCAGCAAGAGTGCCGCCTGCTGATATGCCCATCACTACCAGCTTCTCCTGCTGCAAGGCGGGATGAAGAGCAGCTGCGTTCTTTCGGATGTATGAAAACGCATCTTGGGCGTCATTCACCTGTGCAGGATGTTTGTACTTGTGCGTATGCCGATATAAAACACTCAGGACCACCGTCCTCGTCTCCTCGACTATCCGACAGCAGAGAAAGTCATCAGAAGTCTCGTCGCCGAAGAGAAAGCCGCCACCGTGAAAGTAAAGCACAGCGCCCATGGTCTGCTCTGGGTTCAGAACATGTGGCTCGTAAATTCTTAGAGGGATGGTGTGGGTCCCACGTGAGGGAACTTGAACGGTGCTCCTTTTGATGCGGCATTCAAGACCAGATTCAGCCATCATCTTCTCGCTTGCAGCGCTTCTAGATGTGTTCGAGACATCCCGCAGGAACTCGGCTTGAGCAGGGTCATTTCCAGAAAAGCCATCTTTGGCAGCGGAAGGGTTGGTGGCGATGAAGTTGAGCCACTCTTTCGTGGGCTGGCCAAACTCGGAGAAGTCCATTACTAATCATACACATCCAAGACAAGAAATTGGTGGAAACGAGTCTCTTTTGGCGGAAATGAAGGTCTTACAGCAAGGATCTGTTAATCATCATTAGCACTGGGCATACTGTGGGAATGAGGAAATGGTACTACACAGCCGTTCTGGACATCCAATGGCCGGAAAATACAAGCAAAAGGTAGTACTTACATGGCGGATGTCTGAGTGCCTTCCCAATGGGGCTTCCCACAGATGATGGAGTTGACGAGCAAGACTACCGGCCGGTATCCCTTCAGTCGAACCATTCCGAATTACAAGTAAGCGGGCGCCTTGGCTCGTCCGGACATCAATGTCCACCCCCTCAGTCAGCCGCAGCAGGCAAAATCTACCAAGGCTGCGTGGCAGTGAAGAGACGGAGCAACAAAGACTAGTAGACGCTCGTGTCTGAGCAAAAAAGTGGTTCTGATTCCTCACGAGACGCGGAGAGCCCCCAGCTTCTGGGCAACTTTGTGGGGTCCGGGGGTCCATTTCCGCATTGACTCCAGCCCATCGGTTTTTGCAGCTCAGTACCACGATAGTGTTTATGCTTTCCGACTCTCTTGTCAAGAGCAAGGCATTTAAAGAGTAGCATCTTGCTGATTTTTGATGGCGAGGATGCTGATGCTCCAACCTTTCCAGTTCTACAGTCATATCTAATCTCACTACTCTTCTGACTTGCACCTGTTCCCACAGGAAATGTCGACGAATAATCAAGTCACTGTGGACTCTGTTCAAATGGACGAAAAGGCCCCACAGGTCGAGTCTCTGCATCTCGAGCATTCCTTGAATGCAGGCTTGTCCTACGAAGATGCCAATTTTTTGCATCAGTTTCCCACGAGGGATCATGACAAGGCGTTTCGAAAGGTCGACTGGCGGCTCATGCCCATGCTCATGTCTTTGTACCTGATTGCGAATCTGGATCGGTATGCTGCCTGTGGTACAGTCACCTTTGCCGTCATAGCTAATTGTTTCAGTGCCAACCTTGGGAATGCCAAGATCGAAGGTCTCGAGAAGGATCTTGGGATGAAGGGTACCGACTACAATCTCGCCAATATGCTGTTCTTCGTCCCTTACATCCTTCTTGAAATCCCTGCCAATACTATTCTTATGCGCTTCAGAAGGCCGTCACAATGGATCGGTTTCATCGTTACATCCTGGGGAATCGTCATGACGTGCACTGGTTTTGTAAACAATTTTACCGGGCTGATGATCTGTCGCCTACTTCTCGGAGTCTTCGAGTAAGTTATTCCAAGCCTCGTTCGATATGTTCATGGACCAGAAAGCTGACTCGAACCTTCAGGGCTGGGTAAGATAACCTAACTCTGACACCACCATCTTCAATACTAATGATCTCTCGTTTAGATTCTTCCCAGGTGCCGTTCTAATGTGAGTACTTTCCGGTCTCGAGTCAATCGTGCTGTTGCTGATTCTTCCAAGTATCTCCTCCTGGTATCCGCCTCATATGACACAGTTCCGAATGTCACTTCTATACTGCGCTGCCGCAATGTCTGGTGCTTTCTCAGGCCTTCTCGCAGCCGGTATCGCGGAGATGCGAGGAATGAGAGGTTACGCTGGTTGGTTATTTAATTTCGTAGATTTGAATGAAGGACTAATATATGTTAGGTTGGGCGTGGATCTTCATCATCGAGGGTTGTCTGACAATCGTCCTTGGACTGGCGTCATTTTGGCTCTTGCCCGACTCTCCTAACTTCTCTGGCAAGTGGCTAAGTGACATCGAGGTGAGATACATGAATGTTCTTTACCGGAAATACCGTGGCATTAGGCGTGAGGAACAGAAGATGAACGAACTTCCCGAAGAGAAGACAACGAACAGAAGACAGAAGATGAAAGTCCTTCTTTCGGTTTTGACAGACTGGCAAATCTACCTTCAGGCCCTGATCTTCATGGCTTCTTCTGTGCCCACCTATGCACTCAAGTTTACTTTGCCACAGATCATGGTAAGTCTGGAGTATATACAGATCTTGACTTTTACCGTTCGGCTGACCGGTGATTAGGTCAACATGGGCTTTAAAGCCACTAATGCACAGCTTCTCAGCGCTCCACCGTATATTGCGGGTGCAATATCAGCTGTCGTCGTCGCGAAGTTTGCTGATCGCGTTCACTGGCGTCTGCCATTCATTGTTGGCCCGCTCGCAGGCTTAATGATCGCGTATGCCGTTCTCTTCACTTATAGTGCCAGTATCGCCAATCACGTTGCGCTTTGCTACACCTTCATCCACCTGGCAACAATCAGTGTTTATCCAGTCGTCCCGGGTGTAAGTGGCAATCCTGATATTTCCAAAATTGTGTACTGACCACATATCTCGTCACAGGCCAATACTTGGACCGTCAACAACCTTGCCGGCCCAGAGAAACGAGGGATGGGTATTGCGCTGATGATTGGTTTGGGCAATTGCGGAGGAATTGTGGGCTCATTCATATTTATAGGAGACGAGAGCCCGAAGTACCAGACTGGATGGGGGACAGCGCTGGGCTTCATCTGCGGCGGTATCCTGTCAGCTTCTGCGCTCGAGATCGTCTACAAATGGCTCAACAAGCGTCGTGACGCTATTCCCGAGTCTGACACCAGAGCCAGATACTCCGAGACAGAGCTTACCAAGATGGGCGATCGAAGTCCTCTGTTTCGATACACACTATAGATCTCCGATTCAAAGTTTGTTGCAGGCAAGCTCCCTTGCAGGTGTCTTCGACGGATTTCGGTCAGCCTCGCTTGTATCTACTCAATACCTGGTCATGCTTGACTTTATTTCAAGTACAAATACAACATTCTCAAAGTAATACCTCCGTACCACTTTTAGGGCTAGCTGTGCCTACAAAGTACAAAGTGGAAACTTGGGTCTTTCGAAGTTGTGATAAAAACTTCAGTTGCAGAATCTTGATACTTGAACCGTGATCAAATAAACGAATGAGTTGTTCAGTCCTCTCTAGGCATTGGTCGCATGTTGAGCTTAGACTTCCCAACGATCAGGCGAAAACGGCATACAGTCCTCCATCTCTGACTGAATGGGAGTTGTGGGTAAATAAAACCTGGCGTGTTGCGGCAACTGAAGGGGCTCGCTTATAGTCTTTAGCAGAAACTTCGGTAAGAACTTTTCCCACATCAATTGAAGTAACTCCCACGACCGACCAAGTATCGACCAAGTTGTAGCAGATGAGTAGAGTAGAGTGAGTCTGACTACTCCCTATCATTATCTTTGAAGATCCTGTGGTCTGTGTTCGGCCTCCGACGAACCGATTTACATGGAAGAGTAAGCCCAAGCATGGAAAAAGAAACCCGATGAAAGGATCGAGAGAACTTCTGCTTCATACAAAATGTAAGACTTTAAATCAATCTATCGCTAATTATGGATTTCTGGCAATACAAACAAATTCCAGTACTCATCCAAGTCTAAAGTCTGTGTCGCGCCCACACTTCCGCCCTTTGTCTCTCTCCCCGAAAAACCATTCCCAAGGTACGCAAATCTGTTGTATTTCGCCTCATCCAATCTATCAATAACGAAGTCCTCCCAGCGAGGATTTTTGATCGCCTCCATAAAGTGGAACGAAGTTCCGCCGTAGATGGCGACGACTGGCCCATCAATAGTTCCGCGCTTGTACCAGCTGCGGCAGCCCCTGGTCCACACCGTCCGCTCGAGATACTTCTGCATGTGCTGATTATACTCTTCGTTGACATCGTGGCGGACCTCGAAGCTCTTAATGCTCTCGGTTTGGAGCTTCTCGAGCCACTTGTACACGTAAACGGCAGTTGCTTGAACGCCGAGCACCAAGGAGCCATTGCTGATGGGACTGTTGGGACCGATGAAGGCAAAATAATTGGGCATGTCAGGGACTAAGAAGCCGAAATAGGCCTTGGGCAGATCGGATGTCCATTTTTCGGCGAGGTTTGTACCATTTCGGCCAATGACCGGAAACGAGGGTTTGAAAGAGGTGTCGAAGCCAGTTGCGCAGACGATTACGTCGTAATCCTTGACCTCGCCTGCTCTGGTGACGATACCCTTTTCTGTGACGGATTGGACATCATCCCATCTCATCTCTACGTTGTCTTGAGTGATGGCCTCGAGGAAGCCAGGTCCAGGAGTTTGTCGACGGCACCCAACAGGGAAGCTGGGCAGAAGCAGCTCAGCTGCTCTCCTCCCCTTTTCACTGTCACCTAGACGGCCTTTCATGCTTTTCCGGAAAATCTCTTGAGCCTTCTTCTGGAGATCACTATCTGCGATGGCGCGCTGAAAATTCTCTATCCGCCGATCCATGATGGCCGCTCTGTAGTCACGAAGGACGCTCGGGTCTTTGAAGATCTCGAGACTCTTTTCTGAAAAGTTGTAGTCTGCATCCATCTCTGGATCATTCGCTGTGGGTTCGTTGATACCAGGCGCAGGGCTGATCCACGTCTGAGTGCGAACGTAGCAATCCATTTCTTTGACCACTGTGGCGAGCTTGGGAACGATCTGGATGCCGGAGGAGCCGATACCAATAACGGCCACACGTTTGTCGGCAAAGTCGTATTCCTGATCCCAACGCGCAGAGTGAACGAGCTTGCCCTTGAAATCGTGAAGACCTTCGATGTTGGGCCATTTCCAGTTGCTGTCTGCGTTAGCACCTGTCTCGGACCATCTAATTTCGAGTTTCATATGAAGGAGAACTTACTTGAGTACGCCTCCAGCATTTATGAACACATCGACTTCGTCGTCGATGGTAGCTCCCTCGCCGTTCTGAACCTGAATAGCCCACTTTCCCTTACTCTCATTCCAAATCGCTGATTTGACTGAGTGCTTGTACTTGATGAAGCGATTGCATTCGTATTTGTCAGCAACATTGTGCATATACTCATGAAGTTGTTCCGCAGTTGCGTAGTAGTTTGGCCAGTCTGGGTTCGGTGCAAAGCTGAAGGCATAGTTATGGGCAGGTATGTCACATTTGCAACCTGGATATCTACACAAATAAGCATCGATGCCTTTAGCGGAAAGACTGGATGTCTGATCTATACCTGTTCTCAAGCCATGTGCCTCCAAGGTCCTCATTGCGCTCGTAGACGACAAGCTCAGCATTCTTGTCCTTCATTTTCTCGGCAAATACAATTGCCATCATGAGCCCGGAGTACCCAGCTCCCATGCAAGCCACCCGAATGGGACGTCTCGTGCCGATGGGCTTCTCCACGATCGTGTAATCGGGGCCAAGATTTGTATTTGTGGTAGCGTGTACATCCTTCGCTAAGTCCGATATATGTTGCTCCACAGCTGCCAGCGTCCGTTCGACTTGTTCACTTTCGACAGCTTTCCCCTTGCAGGATTTGGGAGTTTCAATACTTGTTGTCGGCTCGACCGAGATTGCTGAGGGCGCCATGACTGTTGACTTTTTCACGCCTGGCGCTGACGACTGATTGCTGTTCGGTCAATAGTGATGTTGATGATGCGAGTACATGGCTTGAACGGTTACTTCATGTCTTGATATATGTTCTATGAATTGATAACAGCATTTCTGAATAGCGGCGATGAAGCGATGCTTGACACTGAGAAATCAATGTCCGGATCGCCAGGCAAGGTGCCAAACCAGTTTACTTGACTTGTCCGGACATTGAAGTCCGGAAAACAGACTAGATCATTGCCCAGAAAAGAATCTATGAAGTGTGCTGTATGACTCGTGTGTGGCTTGGCCTCGAATCCCCGCGGGGTCTTGAGGACCCTCCCCGATCTTTGGTGGGGATTCAGGGTTCTTGGCTCTGGGTCAGCTCGATTCCGAATAACAGAAGACGACGGCGTCGGCAACTTTGAAAGACACCCTTCGTAAAAAAGCTCCTCCTCTTCGAAATTCCGCATCCTTCATGTATTAAGGTATTGAGGGACGGTTGAACTGGTCGCAGTCATGCCTTCAACGACAGCACCTCCCCGGCGATCCACACAAGGAATCACACGTACCATTCAGCCAAAGCAAAAGTCGGCAATATGCAGGACTTGCTCCTCATGCCGTCAGAAAAAAATGAAATGCAGTGGCATTCGTCCACACTGCCACGAGTGCGTTGCGAGTAGCCTTCAATGTGAGTATCCTCGAGATGCTCGAAGAGAACCGAGGCCGACTCGAGCGCGGTTTCAGGCTTTGGAGGCGACCATGGCTGCTGTGCTGGCACACATGAATACATCAGGCCTCTCAGCGTCCGGTCTTGGACTTGAGAATGCTCCGCGAAGTCCGAATTTACAGTGTGACGATGAGTCGAGAGAAGACCAAGCGGAAGACGAGGAGTTCGGGCTGGCGACACCTGAGTCCTCAGTCTCTGCGCCTCTTCGACCACCCCCGGGATCCGAGTCCACCACTTTCAACGAGCGGTCTCAGATGAACGAAAACTATAGCATTGATACGAGCTTTGATCAGGCTGGAGCTACAACCATGTTAAACCAGGGCGCGCAGCCGGATACTTTCGCTTCATCTCACATTGACTCTTGGCACCAACGCAACGAGGGGCTCTCTCCAACCTTCCGCTCACGTTTCTCCGGTCAGAGTCAACATACGTTGCAAAGGCAGGCCCTTTTGCAGGAGCCTGCCCCCGTCAGCATGGAAAATGATGGCACTGGACTCTCTCCTTGCGAGGCTAGAGTGGCGGGTGTCTTCCATGAGGACGGATGTGTTGCCTCAGTGCACGGCCTAGCCGGCATCATAATGCCAACGCGGCGAGCTCTTCATAAGAAAAATATATCGAAAGTCTCTCGCAAGGGTATAGCTGCTGTTGAAAGCTCAAGGGCACGCCTTATCAGCAATGCTACTGTTCAGAGGCAGAGAGAGAATCGACTCTTCAGACAGCCCCAGCGGACCATTGACCTCGACGGCTGTGAGCCGGATCTTGCGAAACACCTCATCACGCTACATTTTAATCGCCATCACTGCTCATATCTTATTACTTACCGTCCTGCGATCTTGGCTAGTATTGCCGACGGCGGCCCATGGGTCAATAAGCTCCTTCTTAATGCGATATACTATAGCAGCTCGCTTCATAGTGATCGCTTGGGCTTACGAGCATCAGTGAGTGACTCTGAAAATTCTGGCAGCCGATTTTATGACAGGTTCTGTCAACTACTGGTCGATGCAATGGGGAAGTCGAGTGTGCCATCGGCCGTCGCTCTGCTCTTAACCAGCGCCACGCTCGTTGCCAGAGGAAAAGTCAGTGCGGGATGGGCGCTCTCAGGAACCGCGTACCGTATGATCATTGATCTGGGCTGTCATCTCATGCTTGGACCAGACTACCAAGAGAATGGCACTCAAACAAGTACCCAGATGCTGCAGAAGGATATCGATCATGAGATGCGGAAACGGCTTTACTGGGGTGCGTACATCACTGATGTCACACAATCTTTGTATTTGGGCAGACAGTGTAGCTTCGCAACAACTGAGGCTCGAGTTCCTCTCCAACTTTTGGATACATTCGAGGAGCTAGAGGAGTGGGAGCCTTATCAAGACTCCTTCGATCCGGCAGGTCTGGAGTCAGCCTATGAACCCCAGCCAGCGTATGCCATATCAAGCTTCAACGCCTGCGTTAGTCTTATGCAAATTGGTGAACGAGTCAGCGAGCTTTACGGAATCTGCACAGTTGGGTATAAGACGGAAGTGGTGCTTGAGAAGAAGACAACAATCGAATCGCAGCTTGAAAATTGGACTGCCATGCTGCCAGATCACCTTTTCTTTGACCCTCAATCGCCCAAAATTCCCCCGCCTCATCAGATCACACCATAGTGAGCAATCTCTGTGTTTAGGTCAATACATAAATACTGACACAAGCATGCAGTACAACTTTTCACACCCTACGTATACTTTTGTACCGTGCTTTCATGGAAGAGGGCCATCTCAGACGACATTCAGATGAAGAGGCGAAAAGTTTGAGCGAAGTGAGTGCTCTCTGAGTTATCTATTTACTTCTTTTCTGAGCTTTCTTGTCATAACGGGGGACTGTAACACCCCTTCGTCCTCTTCGGATATCCTTCCTTATGTCCAGAAACCGTCACAGGATCCTCTGTTTAAGTTGGACTGAATATACTAATCCTGAGTTCCCCCACAGCAAGAGTGCATCTCCAGCGCGCTCATGATAGAAAAGTACATCCGTGCTTATCGAAAGACTTTCACACTTCGTCGAGCCCCCTTCCTGTTATCTTATGCCATTTATTCGGCCGTAGCGATCATCCTCCCCCAAGAGCGTCATGACCGAGGACACTTCACAGAACTCATTTCCTTCTTTTGGACATGTCTAGGTGAGCTTCAACATGGCTGCAATTCAGGCCTCAAGAAGCCACTGTTGGTGCTACGGGATATGGCACGCGAATTTGAGATCAGCACGAAAGAGCGAGGACCAGTGGCCCCTCAACAGCCTGATTTCGGCATCCTTGACGAGAGTCTCTTCCCGCAGCTGCCCCACGACAAGGCATCCGTAGATACTGAAATGTATTCGGCTGCGCATTACCTTTACGACATGAATTCGCAGCAGAATGTTGTTGATCCACTTCAAACGAGTGCAAACATGGTAGTGTCTGGCTTGACGAACTTCATGAACGATCAGGAGTGGGACATATCGCAAAATACACTGTATGGTTTATTCGCGCCCACTCAATCATTTCAGTAGGCAATCAAGACAAAATCTAAACTTCAGATCAAGTTATGTTATTTTCCAAAGAGATTCCACTTTTTACAAGGAATCCTGAAGCTTCCACACTCGTCGAATGTTTGGCTTTGCAGCATTGCCCCGAATTCGGAACGTCCACTCAGTCTTCGTAGCTTTCTCCCATTTTGATCCTCCAAGTCCACTATTCTCATCGTAATAGTTGAATCCATAGAAATTAGCCGTCTCAATCTCTCCATAGCTTTTCAGATAGCTGTATCTCCGACCCGCATTCCAACCCTGCACAGTCGCAAGCGCGGGGCCATGCTCAATGTTATACCAATCATGGTAGTCTTCCTCTTTGTCTGATCTTGGAGTTGAACCATTAATCACCAGCTTTGATCCCACGATCGGCGAGAAAGACAGAGGCTGCGAGATACTGGGATTTTCGGTGGGAGCTGCATTGTTGTTGCGGCCATTGATGAAGCTGCATGCAATCCAGGATATCGTATGATCGGGGTTCGATTTTACATCTTCATCATAGAGATCTTGTGAGGTGTCTAAGGGCGTAACGTCACTCAGAATGTAAAGAGTCATGGAGGAAGGCTTCTCGCCATCAGAAGCAACCGCGGCGTATGTTTTCTCAACATTGAGACAGGGCGAACTGGGGATAAAAGTGAGGGCTTCTGAGTCAATCCCATCTTTTGGCTCGACAAGACGCATTAAGACGCCGTTGATAGTCGTTTGCGACATGATAGAGCGTTCAGTAATTTGAGTGGGTGAAGGAGTATGAGGTGCAAGCGATAGTACCTAAAATGAGGACTCGGAATGTTTAAATGTTTACGTTAGATGTATTTGACGTTAAACACCTCTCCATTCTTGGGATTGCTGCGAAAGGTTTCGAAGTCCGTAGGAGAGAGTTTTCGGACATCGTGTTCCGACTGAACCGGGCCCACTTTGAGCCCAATTCCAGCAACCGGACTGACAGTAGCCTTTGGATATTAAAATCCAGTCTGCGCTGATGTGTGGAGGATCTTTTCAAAGCATTGCTTTTATATTGTTCGGACACTTATCAGTCTTCGCAATACAATATGGGAAAAAGAATGAGTCCGCTGCCCGCATTAGCAGATCTACCCCTGCGTAAAGGGGACCCGCCAAACTCAGCGTGGGGTCTTTGGAGTGACGAAAAAGCCACTTCTTTGGGGTCTCTCAATTACTTGACCGCTGATATACTCCTGAAGACGACCAAAGAGGAGGTTCAGACTGGCGATCGGGTTGGCCTTGAGTAGGTTGACAACTTCGACCCAAAGGGCAATGGCTGACATATTATATTTAAGTCTCCCGCTGGATTTTTTTGGTCCTCCGCTACTAGGTAGAGCAGCATTCCAGCAGAAAATAATAGATAAAGACCCCTTTGTCGTAAATGACGATGTGGTTAGTTCTGTAAAAAGAATTATATTGCCGTATCTTTACTCATTGTTCTTGCAGATTTCGTTCAACACTCAAGGAAGTTCCCAGTGGGACTCTTTGAGACACTTCGCCTATCAGAAGGAGAAGAAATTCTACAACGGGTATTATTTATATGGATAGCAGAAGTTTGCATGCAAACTAATTGCTATGCAGAGCCACTCAACAAGACGTTCACGCATCCGACCGAACTGCAATCAATGGCCTACAACCGTGGGCCGAGAAAGGCTTAGCAGGACGTGGTGTATTGATCGACTTCGCATCATACGCCGAAAGGAAGGGGGTTGAAGTTTCACACTTCGGTCCTTATGCGATCACTCTCCAAGACGTGCTGAAAATTGCTGAAGAGCAGTGCACTGAGTTCCGTAATGGGGATGTCCTCTTTCTTCGCACCGGCTATGTCGCTGCTTACAAGTCGCTTAACGAGGACGAGCGCATTGAAGTTGCCAGCAGAAAGGAATGGTGCGGTTTAGGTCAGAGTCGAGAAACTACTGAATGGTTGTGGGAAAACCAGTTCGCTGCCGTCGTGAGCGACTCTCCAGGTTTTGAAGTCAGGCGTAAGTCCCAGAACATCTCCAAGTGTCCTAATGTGCTTTTACTGATATGAAGTGAAGCACCAACGGAAAAAGAATGGCATTTACATCCTATCCTGCTTGCTGGCTGGGGCACCCCAATTGGAGAACTCTTCAACTTGGAGGGATTGGCGAAGCTGTGCAGAAAGAACGGTCGATGGTCATTCTTGTTCACGTCTGCACCTCTATATTATACAGGAGCTGTCGCTTCGCCGCCAAATGGTATCGCGATAATGTAAACAACAATAACGACACTCGCCATTTTCTTCATGGACTATTCTAGCCATGAATGTGACGCTTTCGTATCTGGGCATTGTGCCAGTTTGGATGCACGAAAAGTAATGAAAATGTCTTATGGCACTTCGGATATTGTGTGATGAGATTTCAAAAATTTCAGCGCTTAACTTATCTACCCAGGAAGCCAATGCCCGACCCTATCCAAGTCGTCGTCCGCCTGTTCCTGTGCTCAACCTTCTTCGATTTGGAGCCTACCGTCTGCTCCCAGAAGACTTTCGCAGATGCCTGATCGCCACATCTCAAGAAGATATACACCGTATCTTCAATACCTTCTTCGCGAGTGCTCGTCTCCGTACCAAACCGATCTTGTACCCAGAACGACAGAACTGTCTCGTCATTCAGCGCAGCTTCCGCGACGCCCCTCAGTATATCGAAGAGTTCTTCCTTTTCGCCAAGTTTCGGACTGAACTCATCCGTGATGATATACTGCTCTCCTGCCGAGCTATACTGACCACCAAAGACCTCCTGATTTCTTTTAGTGAGGAAGCCAATACCAGTCGGACGCCAGAAACGTAAGTCGCTGGGTTTGGTAAGGAGGCCTTCCTCACCGACAACTATTCGAAAAGCTTTGTACTCATCGCTTGCCCGGTGTTCTACTTGATTTGCTTCTGGACTTGCGTACCTGACGTTGTCAGAATATTATATTTGCGTACTTAGTGTAAGTAATATAAATCTTACACCTCGAAACCACGGAGCCAGTGGCCTTCCACCACGTCGTTGTCGCCGGCGCTGAGGAACCACGCATAGCCATAGCAGTTCGGCTCTGTTGCTAGAGCGATAAGAGCTATCTGTGCTATATGCCCCAGAAACTGCGGGCCCTGAATTTGGTGTAATGCCAAAAGATAGTGGGAATCGAACGCACCTTGTCCCTTTTCTCAGGGCTGGCGCACTGCGATAGTGGACTGACGATGTACATGGCGGGCCTTGATCTTGCCGAAAAAAACATGTAGATTCTGCTGTAGGTTCGTGAACCAGCTAAGTCTCTATAATGATACTTAAGCTCACGAAGTCCGGCTGGATCCGATTGACCGAGCGGTATTCAATGTCCGGCAATCTGCAGTGTGTTGATCAAAAGTGGGATGCGGAGAGAAGCTCGCAGTTCGAGAAACTTTACAGGCGGTAGAGAACTGCATAACTTTGACTTAGACCACTCCCGAATTGCCGACCATTGACGTCCATTTCAAAGTTGGTCCTGCTCCAGACTTGGAGATGTACCTCCGCACCGGCACTCATCAGTGACTTCGCTTCATGAACACCCGTCTACACATTCAAGCATTGAGACAGCCAGACGACCATTGTAACCTATGATGACTTCAGAGACGCCTCTGATCCCTGACTCCTTCTTCCAGCCAGTCCAGACACTGTCAACGACAAATGAAAAGCTACGTTGGTACACATGCGTCCTCGTTATGCTCTCATCGACCAACTACCCGGATGTCATCCCTCAAGTCTACAAGCACCTCGACTCCACCATCCTATCAAGAACCGACTCGATTGAGGCTCGCAAGAAGGCTATCAATCGCGTCCGCGAGGGTCTTATCAAGTCCACGGGTACCGTAGGAGCGTGCAGAACAGGCAACGCCATGCGCATCCTATCAGACTGTATTCCTGCGGAACTTCGAGAGCTGGAGTCACCGCGATCAAAGGAGACGGATGAGCAAGCGAGGGAGAGAGGTATGAAATTTTGGAGGAGTGTATATGCGCGAAATCCAGCATTTGATCCGGAGGCATCTGTACGAGCTAGTCCAGACTATGCGTTTATTGTGCGAGGTAAGAAAATCCTTTTCCTTCGCAAAACGCAGAATCTATACGCATCGCACGTGCTGATTGGGAGCAGAAGTGCTTTACGCGAGAATTTTCTCGTTCGATGGAGTCTTGGATGATCTGACGACTGGCTGGGTGATGGTTGCTAGTCTGTATGGCATGGACTGCCAGAACCAACTGCAGCACCATATGAAGGGCATGCTCTGGAATGGTGCGACGAGGGAGGATTTGGTTGGCTTACAGGAGCTCTGTCTGGGTCTTGCTGATTTACTTGCAGTGAGGATCAGGCATGGACCAGCTCCTATTCCTTCACTGCCCGGATCGGTTTAGATAATGAGAGATAGCAGTACGCAAGTCTTTGCAGATTCTCGGACCCAACTCATTACGTACTTTCGAAATCTAACCACAAAAACTCCCCTGATGTTCTCAAATGTGTAGCACGTCTATATGTTGGACTCGGCTTTGTTGGCTAACATTTAAGCAAGGCAAAGGGGGTGAAGAGAGAAATGTCTGGAGAAATTAACCACTGTGTCATCAGTACTAGAAATTCGGTTATCTCCTCATCCTTGAGTTCAAAACCGAATTTCAGCTAGTACTGAACTTGAGAAATGCTTTTATTGTAAAAAGTCTTCAGGGAGTCGGTCAAATAGTCGACTCGAAAGTCCGGTGAATAGTAATCTTCTGTATGCATATCGTTGTCTATTGAACTCAGAAGATAGTGGGGCAAATTACATCCGAGTAATCTAATAACTCCAAACTCAAGCATGAGATGACAAAGGCTCAAGTTATCATGCCGTGCATAGGGCAGTAGTGATGTGTGTATATAAAGTGACCTGGATCCTCAGTAAGTCAGAATCGACTCGATTAACAATCTTCATTCCATCTTACCAGATAACCAACGACCGCCTTTTGATCTCACAACTCCCATTCTTTGAACAAGATTGAAGACTCTGGCACATGAGTCTGTTTAAACTTCGAGTATACAACCGAAGAAGCTCTATTAACACGATGAGGTTCGCTGCTCTTGCCACCCTCCTTGCCACTCCAGTCTCGGCTAGTCCGCTGCTCAATTTATGGGATGCACCCTGGCCCAACAATTCTCTGGCCATGGCACAGAATGCGCCAACTAGTTACATATCTGTCAATGGCGTCAGAATTGCATATCGCCGCTTTGGCAAGCAATCCGAATTACCTTTGGTCTACACGACTCACTTCCTTGGATCTATGGACACCAATGACCCAATGCTTCTCAACCTTCTTGCTCGTGATCAAGAGGTTATCATCTTCGATAACGCTGGGGTTGGACATAGCGAAGGCACTATTCCAAACACTGTTTCGAGCATGGCTGGGACTGCAGTAGATTTCCTTACAGCTATTGGCGTGCCCAAAGCTAATTTTATGGGCTTCTCACTTGGTGGCATGATCTCCCAATATATCGCCATCGAGCATTCCCAGCTAGTGAATAAGATTGTGTTGTCAGGAACGCAATCTGGAGTCGGACCCGGTACATCCATTGCCAATTTGACGGAATTGGCAGAAGGAAATCCATCAAGGGGTCCTGATCAAGGCGTTTTCCTACTTCGATTTTTTTCTTCGTCCAATTCGAGCCAGGAGGCAGGGCGGATGTGGTGGCAGAGGATTCATGAGCGTCAGATTGAGGGCGAAGAGCGCAAAGAATTTGTCACCGCACCTGGGGATGCCGCGCAATTCCAGGCCATCGTGGATTTCGTTTCGGACGCCAACTTTTTCAATCGCTTGTCAGCCATCCAAGGTCCTGTCCTGATTACAAGTGGAAGAACCGATAAGGTTACGCCAACTGTAAATAGCTTTGCTATGCAGCAAAAGCTCTCAAATGCGCTTCTCGTTCTTTATCCGAATTCGGGCCATGGTCATCTCTATCAATTTGCAGAAGATGTTGTCTCACAAGTTCGCAACTTCCTGAGATAGGCTCGAACGCGTTTTAGGCCTCTGTTCATCCTCTCGAGCTTGTGTTCTCTCCTTCGATAGCTATAGCTCATTACAGTGGTGGTGGTTTGGGTCGCGAGCATGTCAAGGTTTCGCTACGAGATTGCGCCACATTTTTGTGTAGTGCTCGAATAGTAGCGAATAGAAGTGGTATGAGGCCTGTATATATTTCATGTTGTATTATCTTTTCAATAATACCAAATGATTCTCAAGAAACCGATATGAGGGTTCTCCGTGACCATAGAGCTCACATAATAATAAGTCGCTGTGAGAAGTTGCCAGACGGACAGTTCTAAAACTCCGCAGGTTTTTCATAGTAACATACAGAATACGAAGACCTGTTTATTCAGACATACGAGCCCCTCACAACGCTCGGGTGTATTGAGGACAAAAATTTCATGTCAAAGGTGCATAAGGGTGTGATATAATCAGATGCGCCAATCGTTTTACCCTCTACGTAACTACGTTAATGTTTGTTACTTCAAACTATACCTCAGCTCACAACAGTATGCGAGGACTGGTTTGAATTGTGACTAATTCAGTCAACTCTATTGCCATAGTTTTCAACACCTTAGTCAAAACACGGGTTTGAACGTTGGCGTATTTTTGATGTCTGAAGGCTTGCAGCTGTAAAGAAGAGGCTAGCAGTCCTACTGATCAATGGAGGAAATACTGGCTTCAGAGCTGCAGCTACACTACCCAGCACTATGAGATCTAATCCATCAAGTTCTCGATCATACTCTGACTAGACATGGTATGCATCCTCTGCTCGAATATCTGTCCTAGACCCGGCACCAAATCCGACATCGATTCAAAGATGTCCTTCATGATGAGACCAGTAACCATGGGCTTTAGTTCATCGTCGAACTTCATACCATCCTTTTCAAATATATCTTTCCCATGCTTATCGGAGGAATCAGCTTCCAAAATTTTGCCGGGCTTGTCAGCTCCGGAACCGAAATATCTTCGAAACCGCTTGCCTTTGGCAGTCTTATCCTGCTTCAAACTATCCATTTTCACACCCAGAGCCTTGTATGCAGGAAAGTCATACCAGCATCTGGCGCCCTCAAAGTTCCCGTTGAAGAAACGCTCGTAGTACCAGACCAAATCTTCTTCCAACCAGCCAGTCGTTGTGGTGGAAGACCAATGGAAGTCATTGGGCCCATCGCTGCCACCAAAGGTAAAAGTATGCACGAAGAGGGGAATAGTGCAACCGGACCCACAGTTTCCTGGTTCGAACATGTGGTTCATATATTTTTCGAGGCCGAAGACTTCTTTAATCTCCTCCATTGCTTCCTTGAAATCGGCCCAAGAGTCCCATGGAAATGTTTCTTCGCCAAGCACGACTTTCATTCTTGCAATAGAATCTCGTGCTGACTGATCCGCATTTTCCCAAACACATGTATCTTTGATGCCGGCTTTCTCTGACAGCCTGTGGAGATCTTCAACTTGTTCCGGTGGTACCGCTAAGCCAGAATGTAGCTTGAAGTCGGAGATTTTAGTTTCCATTTGCGGTAGACAACTAACATCCAGCGGGCTGTCTTGTGTCATTGCGTCTTGAAGTGAGCACTTGTCACAGTGACAGTCGCTCCCCTGGGCCTTAACGCAGGCTTTTCGCGGCTCATCGGCTCTCAGGGAACACGCATGGTCCATGATATGTCCCCGATCGTCAAGAAGGGCTGGAAACAGTCGTTTGGTGCCAATTACAAGCACAGCCTCCAGCGTCTCATTGACATTGAGCTCGACTGGTGGAGTAGTGATACGTATCATCAAAGGCTGACATATTTCACTGCTCATAGGGGCTCTGCCTAACCCCACTGTTGTGTGCCCCAGGATGGCCAATTCTCCTCCTTCGTGTTCAATGACAGAAACTTTGCACAGTGAGCCAAAAGGCTTCCCACAGGTAGGACAGCAACAGCCGTCGGGTATAAAAGTCAAATATTGTCGTTGCGTCAAGCACAGTCCTGGAAGACTGTATGTTGTGCTCTCCACTGCGCCGTCCCTCGTTAGGCGATAAGTGCGCAAGACTTCGTCTCTCGCGACGACCGACACCGGGGAAGCACTGACGAGAGCAGCTCCAACAGTTGTGCCTTCTTGAAGATCACATAGAATGACACCCCACATGTTTCGACTTCGTTGCAGGCTCATGAGATCATTCTTAAAACTTTCTTGGGCCTGAACAATAACGTATCGACCATCAGCTGAGAAGAGAATCGCATGTGCGGATTCCACATCGGTACTTAGAGACTCTGCCGATGTTTAGCGCTACATTATCACCGATTAGTGGATTTGAGGACTTACCAGCAATTGTTAGAGGGGCTGCGTGTCCTTCTATATTGGAAATCCTAAGCCTATGTCCAGGAAGGAGCCACGCTAGGAGCGGAAGTGTAGGGTGCAGTGCCCAAGCTGTCTCGGGTACACTTTCCCTACTAGCCGATATATCACCTCCAGTGGTTGTATGCAACATCCATGTGATGTCGTCAGTATCCTCGTCATATATGAACAGACACATCTCGCATTGGGACGCCTCCCTGTGTTCGAATTGGCCCGAACTGCTTCTGAGCTGTCTTGAAACCTGGAAAACATGTTGAATTTCCTGTGTAGAAGTGTCACCCTTGATGATGAAGGTATTTGTTTGGTCTGCAGATAGTGTTCTCATATCTTCGAAGTTCATTTGGGAGTCAGTGAGGATAATGTAACCCGGCAAAGTCCTATTGTCAAGGGTTCCAATGGCAGATGTTTCGGAAACATGGCGCTTTAGGGGATGAGATTTGAGTCGAAAACATTATATCGCGCGCTGAAAAAAGAATGTCACCAGTGTCATTGACGATGATAGTGGGACTGTCGCTGTCATGCGATATCTCTAGCTCAAGGAAGCCAAAGGATATTGGATTCTCGTCAGGGGAGCACGCGAATTGACGACTGATTTGAGGTTGAGATGTCATCGACGTTGGTAATATTTGATAGAGGAGCACCTAGCTTGTTGCTCCCCTACCAAAAGGCAGGTCACGAAGATCTCGTAAGTGATGATCGGCCGGCCCTTGAGTTCCGCGTCCAAGTCCTTTGATGCACGCGAGGAATCCTGCGTAGTTAGGATTGATGTGTCGATCGCAATGCGAACGTAGAAAGTAGCAGACCTGGTTTGTGAAGTTATAAGAGCGGAAAAAGATCGAAGAGAATGATCATCAACCGAGCTGCCGGGGGCCATCGAAGCAATATTGCTGTCTGTCTTGGGCTGGCTCGATATCTTTAGTTGCTCATGGTCTAGCACCTTTACGGAATTTTGTGGGAAGATTGTCCCCTCATCGAATGATGGGTTCCAGGCAAGAACTCTCGGCGCAGAACTCTCCGACTTCTTGAGACTACACCGTTGTTAGCTAGAATACGTGATGAAAGGACATAACTCATACCTGAATGCAGTTGTGGGAAGCTGCAACTTCAATGCTGGATTTTTCCCAAATCCATTTACTGACCTCTTCGATTCGAATAACAAAAGATGAGACTCTGCTGGATGGAGAGACCGGGTTGTCCTCACATTACCTGAAAGCTTCCATCTCGAAGGCACACAAAGGAAAATCCTGTTTGATTCACTCTCCGCCGACGCTTCTGGGGTAAAACTCGGCTGGAAGGTATAGGGGAAGAACTTCCAATGAGGCAGCTTATTAACGGATTTTGGATCGAGAAGTAGGAGAGGCGTCCATTCTCCGTCACGACAATCCCAAACGCCGATGGATGCTTGCTGAGTTGGTCCTGAGCATCCCGAGATTTTGGTCTTCTAGCCAGTGCTGCGATCTCTCTTCTGGTCAGAAGCAAGAAACGGCCATGGTTGCTGATAGCTAGAAGATGGACCACCCCAGGAAATGGAATCTCCCGGGAGGGTAAATTGTCAGGCTTGATACCCGCTGTGTCAAAGTCGAAAATCTGGACTTTACAGTGACCATCAATATCCCAAAGGACTGTCGCGAAATACTTAAGGTCCCCGCTGACTTTACCTCCCTGGTAAAACTGACCTAATGCGAACTGCCAATGCTTTCGGGTCTTTCCGGACTCGATGTCAAAGGTACCGAAAGCGGTGATGAGCTTTGACGAATCTTCCGAGAATTGGAGAACGTCAACGTCGTCGAGTTCCCATCTCATCGCTTGCGTACCGGTTGCTATTACTGGACTTGTTGCCCAGGTCGGAATGCCAAACAAGTGAGTCCTGGCGGGCCCAGTATGGCGTATTTCCAGCAAGCAAACCACAAATTCTGCTTTACTCACGCCGACAGCCATATGAGCTAAGAACTCAGATAGGTCAAAGGACAAGGATGCATCATCCATCGCCCACTTGAATCCTGTCGTTGCCATATTCAGGCGAAGACGTCGGCCTTCTCGTATTCTGTTTCCAACAGGGTCTGTCGATGGGCCAAGAGCTTCAAATAGAACAGCTAGGTACTTTCCCCGTGGTGATAGCAAGCCTCTTCGAACGACCAAAGGTCCTTGAACTCTGGACGGAATTGGTACAATAAATTCGGCGGTCATCAAGCCGGTCTTGATATGGTAGCAACTGATGAAGGGCTCATCGAAGGTGAAAGTGAGATCCTTCTCGAGATCCATGGCAAAGCAGCGATTTGGCCATGTGATTGGCTCCGAACGTTTGGTACTACTTGGGTGGGGACTGAATTGAATTATAGATTGGTCGCTGTCATTTTCTTCGAGAACATCTCGAAATGGACTTGTTGTCGGAATTAGTTCTTGGTGCAGATAGTGGATCCAATCAGGCTGGGCTACTATGACCTTCCCCCAATCCAGCATTAGGTCGAGAAAGTGGCTGATCCACGATTGAATTATTGATTTAGTTTTAGAAAGAGTCCAAACTCTGTCCGAGACCCAGCTTTGTACGCTATCCACGACATCTGCTGTCAACGAAACACTGTCCTGTCCATCGTGAGAAATGCGGGACATGATAACAGCGGTTTTCAGCCAGCGAATGAAGGATTCGGACAGCAAAAATCGCCGAACTTGGATCTCCAGCTGCTGATTCTGGCTCTTATCACACATTTTGAGGTATTTGTACCCTGATAAGAAAAAAAGTCAGCGCTTTTGCAATTAGTCAAGACGTGGAGATGCTCTTTGGGACGACCAAGCTGACTGGTGACTTCTAGGACATACAGTTTGAAATCGCAAAGGGGTACAACCCACGACCAGGCCGATCGGTATAGTTCTGCATTGTTTCTCGAGGATTCTGCGTAATAGGGGATGTGAAGGAGGGCAGATCTGAGTACTCCAAAAAGTTCAATAACTTGCTTGCAATCATCGAGGGCCCACTTCGGATGTTCAAAAGATCTCCAGAATCCGAGTCACTTGCTAAAAACTCCGTTACTGTCGGGTGAATGAACCTCAATTGTTCTGTGTCGCCAAAAGATTCTACCACCTGTCCGCAAATATGTTCGATGAAGGTATCGCAGCTGTCTAATATGTCGTTGTTTTCATCGTATCCGCTTTCGGCAATGGCAAGTGCGCTTCGGAGTTCGTTCCAAGTTAAGCTCGAGCTTGCCCAGAATATCCAACTGAACGCTTCAGGACCCTTCTGGATTCTGTTGGAAGCTGAAGGTGCTACTTGTAGCCATTGAACAGGCCGGCCGGCAAATTGACAAGAGCCATGTCAACATCTGCGATTGAGGATATAGTTTCTCCTTTTAGGTCTTCCAGGGCAAGGCTTGCATACAAAAACATCCCACGGGCCCGACTGCAGACCGATGCAACTATCTTGTCTTGTATTATTCGTGGGGAGGACAAGAAAGAGGGACGGGTAGATACTTCATATGACACGAACTCCACCAGGTCTCGACGAGTTTGTTCTTCAGTGATATCCAGCTGGAAGCATTCCACGTTATTTTTTGCCATGGAAGCTTGTATACTCTTGCTGCCGAAAACATCTCGGTGATCCAGTCTTGACGAGAGTAGCAAGCCACAGTGAGCCTTCGAAGCAAGACTTGTGGTAATCTTGATTAGGGACCGCGCACAGAATAAGGGCTGGGCACAATTGTCAATTCCGTCCACGACAATAAATGTCTTCTGGTCTCGCATGCCAAGCAGAGTTCGTAATAGATGCCAAAGATCCCCTTCGATGCTACTCATGTCATAAGCCCCCAGGACCGGATGTACTGAATAGGATTTCTTGACCTCCAGGATCATCTCAGGGGTTGCCCACTGCAACGTTTGTGCAAGAAGTACTCTAACCAAGGCCATTGAATTACTTTGCTCGGAAGCACGATTGCAATAGCAATATAAGACGTCTCTCGAGCCGCTATGGGGTTCCGAGCTCTCCAAATGATGTATCACGGATGCCGTCAATACTGATTTACCACAGCCAGGTGATCCTTTGATTTTCAAGACCTTCGAAGAATCAATTTTGACGAATTGCTGGTACTCAACTGTTTCAAAGAACCATTGAAAGGACTTATATGCTGTTTTCGGATTCTGAAACCTTTTCTGCATGTACGTATCCTGCTCAGCGGCAATTTTGGAGATTGACAGTTCATCTGGAAGAAGCCACGCAGAAAGCAACATTTTAGGATCTGAACTCCTTGTATCTGTTGGGCAATTAGTTGGTCAAATACTCAGAAGAATTAAAGAAGAACACCTACGAGTTCGGCTATCTGAGTACTGAATTTGCTGCAAAGTGCGGGGTGGTGAAATGTTGAGGAAATCAGCTGGCAATGATGTCCCGCTGGCAGAGACATCCGCCAACGGTTGCGAATGAGGAAGATGCCAGCAGCAATCCGATCTCTTGCAATATGTCTGCTACGAGTTCTTGCACTCGGCTTCCTTGTCCTGTCTTTTTTGCTGCAGATAGATATTTGTCAACCCTCGAACTCCCATTATTAGGGAGCGCCCGCGCAAATATCTCACGCAATTCCTTTGCACTCAGCTCGCATCGCCAGAGCACTGTTCCAAACGCATCACGAGTTGTTTGATCAACTTGTGGCTTTTGGACGTACTCATTGGCTTGTTCCAGGATGAGGACCACTATCGGGAGCTTTGCGGCAACTTTGTGGAATCCCTTTGGCAGTCCACTGGCGTCGTTTTGCTGCATCGTATATGTGTTTTGCAGCAGTGACGATCGAGATGATAGAAGAGATGATTCCGAGCACAAGACTTGCCTCTCCAACACCCGACATTGTCAATGACACATCAAAATTGCTTCATGCCTATGCTGCACTAGAAGAAGTGATCATCTCATAAGGGGTTCGGCCCAACAATGGGAAAAAAAGAATAAAAATGCCGCGAACACGCTCGAGATTATCGTGCTCTTGAGAAGAATGCAGACCTCCACACGCCGAAAAGATGCCGCAGCCTCGAGCCTCGCTAGCGGCAATCTCAACGTACCTTATCTACCTATGCATCGAGTGCCAGCGCGGTATAGGTACTGTACTCTGAGACCAGGGTCGCTTTCTGGCCTTGTATGAGCCACGCCTGCGAGAGAGGCGCATATAAGTATCAAGGAGGCGGTGCTGACGATGATCTCGGACTACTACCTACCTACTTGCCCAGGCAAAGGTACTCCATAGAGCCTAGAACCGGCTGATTGACACGATCCTCGTAGAAATACAAGATATGAATACAAGTGGAAATAGAAATAGAAATACCCATGTTCGCATGTGCGCGCGCGCGCAGTCTTGAGGGCGGCTGTCGTGGTTGTGATTGGTTTCGCCTGCCCTGCCAGCCTGCCTGTTGCTGTTGCAGTTGCATCGCAGTTGCATTCAAGCGCTGTGCTGTGATGGAAAGCGGCGATCCAGATCTAGATCCAGCGAGGCCGGCCAGTGAGGCGAGGCAATGCAGTCAGCACAGCTAGAGCTTCAGCTTCAGCTTCAGCTTCAGCATCAGCACCTGACCTGACTGACAGGATCAAGGACCGTGCCGCACGGGTGCTTCATCCGAATAAGGTAAGTAAGGTAGCCCGCCAGGGAAGGCAGGGCAGGGTTGGATACCTGCTTCAAGACAATAGGTACCCGTAACTAGATTACCCGCCTCTTCTCTCTCAACTCAAGTCATAAAAGCGTACAGCCAGCCTTGATAACAGAGTGATTGATTCAGCACTTTTGTCATTTTGCTGGGTGTTGACATTGCCGAACCAATTCATTGCGCCGATAGCAGCCTACCGAACGACATCATGAAGCCCAGAATCGACGATCCACAGGATGCGACAGATGACGAGAGCAGTGAATTCGACGACATTGAGCATGTAGAACCACTTCAGAACAGTACGATAAAGCAGCTCAAATGTGAAGTGAAGGAGTATGAGGAGCGAATGAACCTGAAAGGGGAGTCGGTAATGAAGGAAATTGAGGAAAGGCATGCAGTTGACGAGAAAGTCGAAGGCCAGGATTACGCGATGAAATCCTACAAAAAGTTTAGTCGAGATGGCGAACTCGAATCATCACGTCTCGAGATTCAATCACCGTACCTCAAGGACACCCTCCGTACCGTGATAAAACACTACCCTGGAGTTAGTCTTCGGGGTGACACTATCATTCTTCTTGGGCCCCTACGATGTATCTTTCACTACCGCAAAGAACTCGAAGGTTACAGGCAGAAAGTTGGAGACAGGTACGCGAAACTGCACATTCATCTTCTTCTACGCTTCATGGGGAAGGAGCTTCGGAGCTCAATCCGAGGGTACGAGGCAAATGTTGGCACGTCCATTTCGAATCCAGCCATAGAGTACAAAGATCTTTGGATGGTCTTTCTACCCGGTGAGTCTCTGATCACCGGACAAGACGAAATGAACCAGATCCTGTCTTTGGTATCCACGACCCTGATCAAAGCAAATTGCGGAACCTTCTGGAGGATTACCGGCCGCTGCTTTACGCATGATGGGACAAGATTCGGCTACACCCACAAACACATCAACATACAGCCATATGAAGGGACCAAGACGATCAGGGACTTTCCCATCCTGCCGCTGAGGTATTATGATACGGAAACAGTGATCCAACGTCTGCGGTAGAGGCATATAGCCCGGGGCAGACAGGTGAGTGCCCTGAAAGGTCATCATCACCGATCATACACCGGCAGAGCATTTGCTGTGAGTGACAAATGGGACGAGCGGGAAGATGATCTACCTCGGCCACCACTCCCTCCTGGGGCGCCTTACAGCAAGTACAAGGTCGACAGTGTGACTGTATGTGATTAAATCTCTCCTTTCTTCCCCTTCACACTTTACTGATCTAATCTGCCTAGGTCAACAGCCGCATTGTGGTTGATTGTAAAACTTTTGGGGAATTGAAATCACCGAACAGGGTCTGGCTTAACGATCGCAAGCCATTGTGGACGAAACCTGACGAAGAGATTAATACACTCAGCGATGATGACCTCATGATTTGCGATTTTCAGATCCCAGGGATTTCACTCTTCGACAAGAAATGGTGCTTTTTCGCTGTCGATTTTATCAAAGATGTGGAACAATACTGCATTCCAACAATTACTCCTTCCCAAAAATCACAAGAACCTTGTTCATGCTCTAGTCAAGAACCACGGCTCGGATGACTTCGATGACCTAATCAAAGGGAAGGGCAAGGGCCTTGTTTTCGTTCTCCATGGCGCACCAGGAGTCGGCAAGACCTTCACCGCAGAAAGTATCGCAGATGATGTAGGTAAGCCGCTCTACGTTGTGAATTCAGGCGAACTAGGAGTCCGTCCGTATGAAGTCGAAATGCATCTTAATTCTGCACTCCGGCTGGCAACACATTGGGGAGCCATCGTGCTGATCGATGAAGCCGATGTTTTCCTGGAACAACGAACTATACACGATCTGACCCGGAACTGCTTGGTATCTCGTGAGTCACTTCATCTCGATTGGGTGTGAGTACTAACCCGTCGTAGTTTTCCTTCGAATTCTAGAATACTATGAGGGCATTCTATTTTTGACCACCAACCGCTTGACAAGCTTTGATCTCGCATTCAAGTCTCGGATACACCTCGCTCTGAAGTATACTCCTCTAGACCATCATCGACGAAAAGAGTTGTGGAAACTCTTCATTGGCCGTAGCACGCCCAGGTGTGGGACGAGGCTATTTTGGACGATTTAGCAAGGATCGACATCAACGGCAGACAGATCAAGAATTCTGTACGGACTGCAAGTACGCTTGCTCGATCTATGAATACAGTCTTGGCTAAAGAACACATTGATATTGTGCTAGGGACAATTGAGAGTTTCGAGGCGGATTTGAACGAGGACACCCAAGATGTCGTGGCTTAGAGATATTGAGACTTGGCAAGGTGCACAGTACCACGGTCCGTACCCTTTCCTAATAGTAATGAATCGGACGATCTTGTCCAACCAAGTAAAATACCGCTATCCTGGCATCGACTTCTCACGAAAACTGAACCCTTCATGGTGATTGTTATTGGTCCGCCAATTCTTATACCTGTCATCCTAGATTTTCGAGATTTCAGCCACACCTTTTATCTCAAACCATGGGCTTCCAGCGCCGAGAGATTTCGTGCGAACGGAAACTTTCGACCAATTAGCAGCTTCCCGAAGCAGCGAACATAAATTAAATAGCGGGGGCTTCATCCCAAAACAATGCCATCTCCAAATTACAACTTGCCAAGTCGATCCATTTTCGGTTCCAAGACTTAACTGCTCGGATATGAGATGTTTGATGTCAACTTGGCAGAAAGAGGCTGCAATACAAGACTAGACATGCTGCATTCTCTCCTGTTGGAAACACTTCCTCACCGAAAGCTTTTTGCTTGTTTACATTCATTTCCAGTGCTCTCTGTCATTCATTTCAGTAAATCACATTCATTTCGTCCGTTCAAGATGCGTTCCTCTGTTATCTTTGCCAGTCTGGCGACACTCCTTAGCAGCTGTGCTGCTCAAAAAGTTGTCGGCTCGGCAATGGGCTTTGCGAAAGGGGCTACTGGTGGTGGATCAGCGACTCCCGCTGTACCAAAAGATATTGCACAATTGAAGACCTGGCTGTCTGATTCTGTTGCTCGTGTTATTGTCATCGACAAAGAGTAAGTCCTGGCCTATATTTCTGACGCCAGAAACAATTTATCTAACTTTGCAAAGGTATAACTTCATCGGATCCGAAGGAAAGGTTACCGAGAATGGATGCAGACCTGCATCGAATAAGTGGTAAGTGTTCATCTAGTCGATCTTATCGACCCGAGGAGCAATATCTAATAGATTCGAATCCGAGCTCGCTGCCCTCGTCATGGAACATTCAAGTTAACTCGTATAGTCCAGGTAACGGCGGACAAGATGCAATTAACGGTGCAAACTGGTACGTATCGTCTGTCCTTTGGTTCACTTTCCTCAGCTAATCTTCCCGTCAGGTGCGATGGTCAACCTGCTGTCAAAGTCACTTACGATAAAGCTGGTGTTAGCGGACTCGTAGTAAGTAGAGTCAACACGTCTCCGATATTCCATTGAGACACCCGTCTGAAGGATTTTACGTTCATGATTTTCTAATTTCTTTGTCAATCTTCTCTATAAGCACTCACTTACATATTAATAGGTCGGTTCCAATAAATCCATTGTCGGAGTGGGTGCCAAGGGTGTCATTCGAGGGAAAGGTCTTCGCATGCAAAGCGGCGTCAAGAATGTCATCATCCAGTAAGTTGAACCCCATTCTTGCATAGTCCCCATCTCCTGCTCTATTGTATTGAACTTTAACAAAGGAACATTCACATCACCGAACTTAATCCTCAGTATATCTGGGGTGGGGATGCCATCCAAACCTTCGGAGCTGATCTCATCTGGATCGACCATGTCAAGATTTCTCTCATTGGCAGACAGATGTTCGCGGCGTCATCGGGCGGTTCTACCAGCGGACGCATCACAATCTCAAATACCGAATTTGATGGCTCGACTGCTTGGTCTGCATCTTGCAATAACAAGCACTACTGGACAATTCTTTTGAACGGATCAAAAGACTCCGTCACTTTGTTCGGTAACTACATTCACCACACATCTGGTCGATCACCAAAGGTTGCCGGAAAGGCCACTATCGTCCACGCTGTCAACAATATGTTCCATGAGGTATGTAGCTCTAGGGTAATTTCTGTCGCATCTGGAGCTAATTCATCAATCTCCTATAGGCTGTGGAGACATTTGATGTTACTTCACCATCTCAGGTTGTTGCCGAGGGCAATGTCTTCTATCGTGTTAAGACTTCTCTCCTAGGAAAGACCGGAAAGCTCTACACTCTTCCCGGGTCGGCTTGCAAGGCAAATCTGGGCCATGACTGTGTTGCCAATGCTGTCACAGAGTCCGGCGCCTTTTCAGCCAGCGACAACATACTCGCAGCTTTCAAGGGTTACCCGACCTTCGCAGTTGGAAAGGCCACCACCAATATCCGTCTGACTGCTGGAGTTGGAAAGATCTAATTGACAAAATGTGGGTGAGTTCGAAAGAGGAAATTCGCTTCTGTATATATTATGTGGTATCGATATCACGACTACTTTCAGGCATCATGCTCGCAACCTTATACTTAGTTTGTTGCTGTTAATGATATAACTTCCCTCAATGGGAATGAACTTCCGTCTACGTCTATCATGACTCAAGTCATACAGCCCTTCGCACAATTTGCACAGCGTCAGCCGATGAGCACTCATCAAATGCAGAACAACGGCGATATTTTGTGAGACCACGGAAACAAGTAAAGTTTACTGGAGGACATTCCCCAAAAGAGAGCCTCGATAGCTAGGCTCAGACAGAACCCTGTTCACGTGCTACTCATTGTTCCAAAATTCCTGGCTCAACTTGATTGGTCAGGTTGATGATCATGAGGGCAGAGGAAACATTAGTCAGAGTCCCAGTATTTTCCCCAGAATTTCAACGATAACTCAATTATGACGGAGACTCGGAGACTGACCACAGTGAGGTGGTCAAGTCTTCTATGGACCTAGCTGTCTAACGAAACCGTGATGTCACCAGCAGAGCACTTTCAGAGAAGCGGACAATATCCGGCATTGACCACAAGATTTCAGGTGATCGGCTTTGAACAGAGCCACGACTCTCACTGCTACACATCAGTTATAGGATTACGACAATTGGCAAAAAAAGTTGCCTACTTACTTGCGCTGTCTTGTGCTCGGCATTGCCTTGTCACCATTACAAAAAGGCCCAGCGATCCTCGCTTCGCTTCGATGTTAACACACCTCTTGCAACTATCCACCCAAATACTCACATACAATTGATCGATTGGTGTTGCCAGAAAATAGCTGTTACGTAAGTTGGGAAGCATGCAATCAATCATGCTAGCGATGAAGCATCCTTGTACCTCCCTATATTCAGATTCTGGTTGGCATAGTTATGAGGAGAGGATAACATGAATCGGAAATGGGAGAATTGTCACTTTCATTTGGCCAAGCTTTCTTCCTAGCCTCCCAAATGGCACTCAATGTATGTGCAGCTCAGTGAAAGGGCTACACTAATATGATATCTAAGTCTTCTGCTTCCTCAAGGCCCATGGCTTCACCATCCATGATACCATGCACATATGCATCCCCGACAACCTCAAAGCGATCGTGTCCCACAGGCCTCAGGACAAAAGGCACTGATGCACCATGCATAACACAGATCATATCGCCTTCGCGCGTTTGATCGGGGCCCCAGCCAAGTCTTCCACCTTCACTTCGGAAGAATCTCCGATTGTTACAATGAAGTGTGAAACTCTCCATGAATCTACGACCTTTTCGCTGAAATTCCTTGAAATCCCGCAGCTTGAGCCCCATCATTGCCTTCGTCCAGTCACCGAACGAATCTGCAAATTCAATGCCAGGAACGTCGCCTTCAGTAGTCTTGTTGCAGCAGCACGTTCGCCAGAGAGTTTCGTATAACTGAGGTGTAATTGTGCCATCCGGGAGTGCAATTTTCATCACGTTCGGAAACCCTAGTAAAGTAGTCAGCATCTAGCATGGTAGAAGATCGTGAAAATCAACAACACAAGCCCATAGAACGAGTCAATACGATCAGAAGAGATAGCTGCGTTCCCCACTGTACCTACAGGTTCGATTGTTCACTACATCGTTGTTCATCTCGGTATCAGGCTTTGAATCGCCAGGGATCGGATTTTCCTTGATCGACATGGTGTCGTCGGTCACGTCAGTCTCTGTTGTCTGAGAGTCCGCTGGCTTCTCAGGCTCCGGATCTATCCCAGCAGGAATCGTTCTCAGCAGTTCCACGACTCTGACGGTGTCGATAATACGTCCTTTGACGATGAGAGAAGTCCCATCGACTCGAAACTGCGATACCGACGATGCAGCGGCACGGCATTTGTAGCCTAGCTTCAGGTAGGAGTTGTGGTAACATGGCAGACTCCAGTCCGGTGTCCAGGAGGGGCATGCCACTGTCGATGTGCTGGCGGACTTGGTGCAGTAGTATAGTGTTTCGAGCCCAGCATTCAAAAGCTGCTTCTCAGCAATACGCTGATAAAGATCCGCGGCTTCAATCCCGTAGTCAATCGGAATGCTTGCTGCGTCTTCTTCACGGACGAGTCCAAGCACGCCGTAGACCTTATCGATCGCATAAGTACTCATACACAGTCTTGATTCGGCTAGGACATCGATGAGCGTTGGAAGGGGTTTGCGTGGATCCTCTTTGAGCCGCGAGATCTTCCAGATCATGTCAACTGTTGTCAATGAACATATCGTCCCTCGAATATTGAGGGGCCCATTTATGTCATAGATAGACAGCCATCTGGCGATTGCGGCAATAGTGTCCCAGTCACACTTAGCGGATCCCGCATAAATAGTTGCTTTTTTGGCATTTGCAACTTCTTGTAGTACCCAAACTCGTCCCTTCCACATGTTAGTTTCATCATAACACCGAGAACGGCAGGTTAAAAGGAGTCGCAGGAAAACTCACGAACCACGCTCGGGATAGCAGCTCCCTCAAGAAATTCCAGCGAATGTAATGAGCAGTGTATGCCTCGATAAGCGCGGACTCAATCGATTTCCGGTTTTTTGGTCCGTATGTATCCATGATGATCGTGATGAGCAGTTCCAGCTCGGTGATAAAGTCCAGCAATGCTTGAGATGCAGGTCCACCAGAGAAATGCTCCCCAACCCATATCAAGACATGATCGGCTTGGCTGTATATAACCCTCATATTCTGTACCTGGGCGTTCCTCTCGAGAATATCCTGTTGGTTGATACACAACGCATCTATCCATACTAATCGCTGTCTATCTGGAAGACGTATTCGTCTCAGTGCATCATAAAGTTCAGCACCAATCTCGACTCTCTGGCCATCGCAGGTGATGTAGCCTCCACCATAACCAAGTGGATGTTCGCCATTCTCACTCGGCTCGATATATTCAGGGGCTTCTTCACCTTCCATAGGAGGGTAGAAGGCATATTTTATTTTTGGCGGACTCCAATTGAAGTTGGACAACCAGGTATTCGAGGAATTGTTCCACACGTATGACAGAGCTTCATATCTGGGCGTGTCATGAGTAAGTGAGATGTGTATTAGAGCACATTTCAGTTCATTGTTGTAACCGCTAGCTGGGTGCAATCGGAGAAGTCGTGTATCGGATGGATTGCTTAAAGGTCTGTAGGGATATATCGTCATCGTGGAACACTACTTCAATGTTGTCTCATGAAGTGACAATTTCGGTAGGCATGAGTAGATCAAGCAGTGTGCTAGCTGGAGTTATTCCACTCACCGAGATGTAAGTGGAATAGACGAGCAGGGAGGTTCAGCCTTCGAAACAAGCCAAGATGTATCAATGGGGGCTAGATGTAAGCGCTGATGAGACTTTGGGGGCCATTTCGAGCCACTCTAGGCTACACCGCCTCGGGCCGTCCAGCATATTGCGATCCAAGCAATTGGGCATCCCCGATGCAGCCAGACAGTGGGGTTTAGGTAGCTTAAGGGTTCTGAATGGCGCGTTGGCCGCAGGCTGACATCAGCTTGGATGTCCACAGGCGGCTGTGCTGCGTTTTAGTTGGTGCTTGAAGACACTCGGCCGTGTGAGTCAGGGGCTGGTAGGCTGAGCCTGCCCTGCCTGCCTGGTCAACTACCCAGGTACCTAGACTAGTACTGTAGACAGGCGGCCTCTCAGCTCAGTTCTGTTGTATATATGGATTTCAATGAGACTCAGTCGCATCTTCGACTTCCTCTCTTCTCCTGGTCCGTAAGTATTTGTTTTGGAACCTGAAGCTCGTTTGTTAACTCTGCCCTCACCTCCACGCCCAAACACCGATCAATTCAATCATGGCCGACACTTCTGGTATCAGAAGCGCCATGGAAGCCCTGGCAGACCAGTTCAACCTCAAGATCGTCGACGACAACAAGAAAGAGGAGAGCTCATCAGAAAGTGAAGGAGCGGCGACACCGAGCACCGAAACCCCTGCCAAGGAAGTTGACCCTGCACTGGAAGGTGCTACCGTCGGCTCGATCAGCAACATCAAGGATCTTTACCAAGGGCCAGAAGATAGTCAAGGTCGTGCACAATGGCTAGACAAATATCCTGAAGATGCTGAAGAAGCGGCCGAAAACGAAGAGACAGAAAAATATGCATTCATTGCTCGGAAGACGAAATGCTTTACTGGCCGAAAGAAGTTCGACATCGATTCAATTATTGTCAACAGTCCTAAAGTGAAGGAGGTACTGGGCGAAGTATTCGAAAAGTATCCCGGAGTAACATGTACACTCGATCGTCTTGTATTCGCTGCTCCTTTCGAGCCATTTGTTCATCGGTGGTCGGAATTCAAGGAGGCGGTCGAGGAAGAAAGAGACCCTCTAACCAGAACGCACCTTGGTCTCCTGCACAAACTTCTATCACAGGAGTTGAAAGACACGATCAAGGCATTGGAGGATTACGTCTTACATGGAGTCACAACATTCGAGCACGTCTGGGCCATTTTCCACCCTGGATGTACGGTTTACTGTCGGTCCGGTGGTGTTCCTACCGCGTTGTCATTCTACAGTGGAAGTTACGAGAGTGGCCAATGTGGAAAGTACTTCGAGCTCACGCTTGAGCCAATCGGTTGGAATGGTACGGCTTTTGGCAGAGGCACAGAGCGAGTTGCCATCTATTCTTTCACTGGAACTCGGCCGATCAAGGATCTGAGTGCCTGCCCTCTGTCATTTCACCCGGAGCAAGATGGCATCAGAGCCGCGCTCGTCAGACGCGGCAAGAAGTACGAGGAACTTGCTGGTTATCATTACAAAGCGTACGTACATGACAGTGCCATGCACAGGAAGATTCACCGGAAAAGTACTGACAAGAATTCAGGTACGAAGGAGTAGCCTTGTCGTGGGATGCTCAGGGCAAATTGATACCCAGTACGTAAAGGGGAAGCCCATTTTCTTATATATTTCCCTGTTCCAGGACACAGAATTTTCTTGAGACATGTTTCTCGGCATTCTTGATAGGTAGTTACTGACTCCAATTGCGTACAGTCACGGTCAGCGGCCGAATTATCATAGATACAGAGTCTTTCGATCGACATAATCCAACGAAGAGCGAGAGCTACACGGATGATCTGAACGAAGCCGACTTCTCCCTTTCCGAAGCCCCAACGAGTTTCAAAGCGATGGTCAGTAGCTTAGAGAATGATTTTGGAGCCCAAGAAACTGCACCAAAAGTGCGTCTCACAGCAGATGGTCATCTGATTTGTAAATCCAGCGTCCCTGGATACTCACTAAAGCTCAAAAAGTGGAGTATGTTGCTTTTGCTCAAGGGTTGGAACATCTCGCTAATGTGAAATAGTGCTGTTCTTCGTGGAATTTGTGAAGGAGATCGTGTGGAACGACAACGCATTCAGCAAACTCGTTTTGCCGGACGATACCAAAGAACTGCTCATGTCCTTTGTAGAGAGTCAGGTGGAAAACAAAAATACGTTCGACGATGTCATTCAAGGAAAGGGCAAGGGCATCATAATGCTCTTATCTGGTCCACCTGGTGTAGGCAAGACTCTGACCGCGGAATCAGTTGCCGAGAGCATGCACATCCCACTATATATGATGAGTGCTGGAGATCTCGGAATACGACCTGAAGAAGTTGAGGATGCACTGCAGAAGATCCTCGAGATGGTAGCGAAATGGGACGCTATTCTTCTCTTGGATGAGTGTGATGTTTTCCTCGAAGAGCGTACTGCTAATGATTTGGAGCGAAACAAATTGGTGTCAATTTTCTTGCGGACGTTGGAATATTACGAAGGCATCTTGTTTCTTACGACAAATCGCGTGGCGAACATGGACGCTGCCTTCCAGTCTCGGATTCACGTTTCGATGGAGTACTCGGACCTGACAAGAGATGCAAGACGTCAAATCTGGGCCAACTTCCTTGAGCTATCGAAGCAGGAGAGCGATATTTCCGAAGAAGATCTGGACTACCTTTCAGGTGTGACCTTGAATGGACGACAGATCAAGAACATTCTCAAGACGTCGTTCTTGCTGTCCATGCGCAAGAAGACACCGCTGAGAAGAGAATTTATTGATATTGTACTTGCGATCGAGGGCCGAAGACCGGATGCATGAGTGTATGATGGACGGGGTTCCTACATAGACATAGATGGATAGATTATAGTCGCTACAATTTCTGTACCAGAGACCAAAATAGATCCTCGTATGCGCAATGAAGACGTACTGGCGGATTTATTCACAAGAGGGCCCTCTTTCATGTCAACATTTTCGACTCAATCAATGCATTCGAGTTAGAATTGACTCCCAGGAATACTATATAGACTTATGGGATGCTTCTAGAGACTAAAGACCCATCCACTAGAGTCCTTACCGGATGAAGGGAATACAAGAGCTGGTTTATTGACATCACTTTCCCAGAAGCGAGATATCAGGTGGCTAATCAAAAATTGAAAGCGAAGCCAGAAAATCTGGCAGAGAAAATTACAGGAAATTAGGCATTCCCATCGATTCCAGAATCACCAGTATCGTGGACAAGCTGTAAACCTCCGCTGGAGCTAACATTAAAACTCATCCCAATGTTTATCGAAGCTCGCCAAGGTCTCACGTCCAACCCAATCTCCAATGTTAATTCCCTGATCCGAAGCGTATTGAAAATGGATCTAGATGTCTGGTTAGTAATCGATCGTATTGAGTAGCTATGTGTCGCTTACTCCACCAAAGACTCTACTGTCCCCATTCTCCTTCACAGCCGCCGCAATACTTGTGATACGCCTCGTAATTACCCCGACACTATCAACCGTTACATTACTACTCAATGTCACGTTGATCTTGTCGCCTCTGTTCCAAGCGCGGATCACCGCACCAGCAGCCCCGCCAAAGGTAGCATGTGTGGATAGATACTCTTGATGGTTTGGCGTGGGAAGGAGAAGAGGATCCCAGGTTGGATCTGTGACGCTTTTACCACTTTTGAGATAGATGCTTGGGTAGCGGATTGCAGTCACAGGACGCCATGAATTGTAGAAATACCTGCAAACGTCAGAAATCATGCGAAATAGATGACTAGAAGTGAGTATACTTTGAATCCCAAGAGGCGATGGCTGCGTTGGCTAGTGCATAGTTGAGCTGAGCGTAGAACTTGGCTGAGGCTTTCACGTCTGTGGCCAACGATTTTCCGATCACGGCGTGAGCAAGGCGATTCCAACCTCTGTAGCATAGATCAGCTTTCAAATACTGTAAGTAATATCGACCGCAACGTACATTGGACTCGACTCTCTCCAGAAGTAAGCAGTCTGTGTATCGTACGACTTCCTGACCGTCGAATTCCTTGACCCCTGGGCTTTCACGAAATACAAAGCCGTTTCAAATTCCGCGGAGTCTGGCTTCGGAGGTGGAGGTGCTCTAAACCTCGTTACATCACCCAACCCTCCAAAGAGGCGAATAAATTCGGCTTGCGGAGTATCGGGAATCAGTTGTCCACCAGGCGTTTGCTGATAAACACCAGGGGCAGCAAGTATGGGAATATAGTCAACGAAGTCGTTGATACCATCGTCAGTACGTGCTATTACGACTTTCTTCGCTGCTTTGCGTCCGACCTCAATCGCATTGATGCCGGCTGCTGAGGTTGCATCTACTCCAATTTCCGGCAGTATTGCTCGAAGCTTGGCATTCACCGTCGCGTAGAGACGAGTGCCATGAAAAATCCAGAGGAGTGCGTCGTGGGCTGCATGGGAGACGGCGAGTTGTTGAACAGCAAGTGATTCTCGGTCAGTCTTCACTGCGGCTAGGTAGATCGCTCCCTGGATAATGGCTTCGTACCAGCCTGATGGAGGGGATTGCAGGCCACCAATGACGGTGCCATTCACAAGAATAGCAGACTGATCAACCCTGATATGTCTGTTAGTAAGAAAGTGTATGGGATCGGAGTCTGTGTTAAGCACCAGTATTGGACAATGTCCCCCGAATAAGCAGCATTTGCTACTGTAGCAGCTACAATGGATATCAACACCGAGACCCTCATGCTGTCGTCGATTAGCTAGATAGTGGACCAGAAGTGACCAATTTATTGTGGGATCCACCAAGTCTATATCCAAAATTATAGCCTTGAAGTTGCTCAACTGCCGTAATGTCACGCAATAATCACGATTTGCAGGGTGAAAAAGCCTAAAAGCCGTCTTACTCCGGAAGCAGCCCAATACAGCCATCGGTCTTCCAAACCAATGCACAGGTAAGAAATGGTAGAACAGAGACCTTCAGAATTGTCCATTCTAGGCAACTGCCAAGCTTGTCCATGGAAGTTGCGTGTGAATGCTTGCCGATCTCATCATTATCAGTAATACTCAACCGAGAATATTGACTAACGTCAACAGGGTATCACGGGCAACGTCCATGTGTACAGCACAGTCGTGTTGAGAGTACTTATGAAAACTTGTTTCATCCTCCAGAACTCAGTAATCTTGCGACAGCAAACATTTTCTCAGGCCCTTTTCATACCTCCCCACAATGCTGCCTCTCATCTACTCGCTAGCCCGACACAACCTCCCATTCTGGTTCGGCCCACCATCAATGCTCATCACCTCCCATGCTTCACTTCCCGGCGTCGTCGGCGCCCAGAACACACCCCACGGATCCCAGTCCTTCTTGATTCGCACCAACTTCTTATAATCCTCCTTCCCAAAAAAGGACTCTTGCCACTCCGGCTCCAACAAATCAGCTTCGTTCATGTAAGCTCCACCGCCCGGCGTGACCTTTCTGATCTTCTCCATATAGAAATTGTGCCTATCGTGCGATATCTTGTTCTCCTCGACAGTCTTACCACGAAGTCTGGCAAAGTCGAAGGAATCAGCGTGCATGTACGTATCGCGGAAGGCAGGATTGACGGCGTTGTTGCCAGGATAGCCAGCGACGGCTTCAGTGGGCGCCATGTGGTTTCCGTGGAAAGTGTAGCCTGCTTCAACGGATTCTTGGATTGCGGACATGGTTGAGTTGAAGACTGTGGCATTGTCCCAGTTCCTTTTTGGGAATAAGCGACTTGCAAAGCGGGAGTTGCCTGGTGTGTCGCCGCGTCCTTGTCTTGTGCTTGGAGCCCACAGAAGAGAGGCTACAGGAGAGACGTTACCCACTGGGATCCCGATACTATTTAGATCGTCGAAGAGTGGTTGGATGGCGGTCACGACTTGTGCTGCTGACATGCCAGGCATTTCGAAAGTATTGGTGAAGCTGTAACTGGTGTTGGATTGTTGCGAGACGTAGCTGAATGCTGTGCCACCAACCGAGGTGATGGATTTGCCGTAGAAGAAGAATTTATTGACTCCGGCCCAGAAAGTAGCGAGATCTTTCGCAAGGGCAGGAGTGCTTGGCGGAGTGGTGCCCGTTAGTGGACGCACGTTGAAGTTCAAAGGTGCCATGCCGACTACAAGTTTGGGGTAGGCTTTGACGATAGCCGAGACCACGATGCCATAGGTTGCTGCGGGAAAAGTCAATCGTTGTCATGCCGCAAAATTCGAGTCGACTTACAGCCACCACCTCCGCGCAACGCGTAGAACAGATCCTGGTTCACCTCCGGACTCGCCTTGACGAACTTCCCGTCAGCAGTAACGACACTCAATTCCAGTGCTTGATCTGCACCCATTCCATAATAAGAGCTAAGTACCGAATGCCCACCACCAGCTAGCCATCCACCATATACTCCGACGGTCGTACTTCCAGCCGGCGCCACGATTGCCATATCATACTGATCCATCAATGGATACAACTCCCAAGCTTCAAGCCCAGCGCCTACGCGCGCTGCACGGCCGCTGTATTCCCCTTGCGTGTATCCTGGGATAAACTCGAATCCTTTTAAGTAATGAGTCCAGACACTGATCGATCCAGCACCAACGGAGCGGCCAAGAAAATCGTGACCGGTGTTCCTAAAGGTCTCGTTAATTATTGAAAATGGGTCATGGTCCCCACTATCTTACTTGATCACAAGCCTGATATTCTTGTTCCTCGCAAAGTTGACTGCAAGCTGTATCTGCTTTACAGTCGTCGCATTCACGACATATACTGGGAATCCTCCTTGTGTACAAGTCGCTCCTTGAGGGTTAGCAGTCGCGTAGCACGTGTCGCCTTGAGGCCATTCAGTCAGCACTGTGAGTGGGTTGTCCAAGTAAAACCGAGCACTGCTTGTATTTTTGAGTAGGAATGTGCATGCAGCTGTATCTTTCAGGGTGCCGTTGTAGCATACAGATGCTGCTGGGGCGGGCTTGAGCAGAGCTCCACTGAGAGACGCGTTGAGTTTGGTCCATTCGGATTCGATTGGCCAGTTTAATGTCCCTGGGAATGCTTTGCACGGTGAGCGATCTCGTTTTGAGATGTGATTGGACTTTTGCGCGAAGGCTACGGAGGGAAAGCCGATGGTATTATGGGGATTGAGTTGAATTGATTCGTAAGGGAAGTTAACACAGCTAACACTGCTTGAGAAGGCGAGTAGCGAAAAGACTAAGAGACTATGCATCGTCATGTTTTCAAAAGTACTGGAAGAAGACTTCTACACAACTTGCCTTTCTGGAGTAGGCAAGATTGATCTGCCTGTGGTGCTATACTTGTATGCCTTCACTCGAATGCGCTCCCCAAATTCTCCCGCCATCATACCGCCACTGCGAAGGAAAGTTCTGCACCAGCTTCACTTCACGATGACAAAATGCAAGGGTCCAATGCGGACAATATAACGGGTAAATGTCTTGCATACGTTCCAACTTCTGCCGGATCGACAACATGGTCTCCGGATTGTTCAACACATTGCGTCGATGCTCTGCTCAATGGGGATGATACCTCGGAGCCTCGTGCTGGATGCTACTTCATCGAGCTCCGGGAGATACTATAAATACTGTATTAAACAGGCACATCAAACAAATACTCAACTAATCGCTTGATTTCCGGGCCACGGAAGTACCCGATTACTGGAATTGGATGAAGAAACCATGCAAAGTAGAACGAAAACAAAGCGAACATCTTAGTGAATACGAGAAAGCGGGATGGTAAATTCAAAGAATATTACGGAAAATATTGTCAGCCAGCCAAGATGCAGACGCGTCGGTAGATATTGCAACCTGCCCAAACGGGATACCTGCTTGCCAAGTTGGTGTGAGAGATCAGACGATTAGGGGTTGCACGAGATCGAATTGCGCCTACTGGTCCAAAGCTCCGTAACCTGGATTGGAGGTCCGAGAGTCTTCCAAATACATTTTGCCCTGGTCTGCCGCTGCAATACATGGGAGGCCGGGTCTAGACCTGATTTCTATGCATCTGGCTGCGAGGAGCAATATACATGCTCCTCGAAATGCATGTGTTGTTCATGGAGAAGTTCAAAGTATCGTGGACAATGACAATGAGGGACCAGAAAATGTGCCTTGGCCGTGTAAACGATAGCCCGAATGATTTCCATGCTGTAGATGATCGCTCTGTATGCCTTGTCTCATCGCATCCTGGTAGATATTGTGATCATCTCCAATACCGAGGCTTTTGCAGATTCGTTGTCGAGCCGGCAAGTGTACCTAGAATAGACCTCAAGAAAGAGACAATCCAGATGGTAATCTCATGTTTGTTTGTTGTGAGTTCATAGCCGTACCGAATTCGACCTCCGCGGAAGAACAAGATCCGATGTTCCTTCTCAATCGACCCGTTTTCTCTTCACCTGAACCCCATTCTCCTGCACCATCTCTACCTCCTCCACATGTAACAATGCCCCAGTAGCTTCCAAAAGCCCCATAGCCTCCTTGTTTCCGACTTTGGTAGCCAAGTAAAGCGGTGTGTTACCGGCCAAATTCCTCGCATGCACACTTGCACCTCTCTCAAGCAATTCTCTTAGCACCTCGATCTCAGGCCCCACAGCAGCAAGATGCAAGGCTGTGTTCTCAGCGTAGTCTTTGGCACCGAGTAATCCAAACTGATCTCCATCCAACAGGTTCTTAACGGAGTCGAGCTTTCCCTTTGTGATGGCATATCCAAGGGCAGTGAAAGCGACCTGTGAGTCTTGAATGGCGGGGATCTCGGTCGCAGGGTGAGAGAAGGCGGTTGAATGCGACTCAGTCATTTCGCCACGAATAGAGAATTGCATTTGTGACAAGATGTCTTGATAGCTCAGATCAGGAAGAGCGAGGAGGAAAGAAAGCTTCGTAAGAGCTGCTTCAGTGGTGAGGTCGTGACCGAAGACTACGCCTGCATTCCCAAGTGTGGTAGCTGGTGCGTAAAGAGGCGAGACAGAACCAGATTGACATTGACTGACATTGACAATCACAATGCCGCGAGCTACGGCAGACTTGATGACGTTCACCATGCTACCATCAGCTCCAGACGGTGCATTTCCAGCTCCGAAAGTTTCGAGAATTAGTCCTCTGAGGTTCGGCACACGTAGTACAGAGTCCAGCATTTCTGGTTTGATGCCAGGGAAGATTCGCAAACAGGCGACGTGCGCGGTATCGAGGTTTGTTTGGACGTCGAAGCGAGCCAGACTCCTTGGGCGTCGAACAAGAGCCCAGTTTACCTCCGCACCCATAGCCGAGACCTTTGCCAGTGGCTCGCAATTCGGTGAAGCAAAGGCATCGAATGAGGATGCCGAGACCTTCGTGCAACGGTTTCCTCGGTACAAATTATGGTGAAAGAAGAGACAGACTTCCGGAATCATGAAGGTGCCAGCAATAATGAGAGACCCGAGAAGGTTATCAACTGCATCGGACTGGAGAGCAAATATCGAGGCTTGAGAGCCAGTCAGAATGACTGGTTTTCCAAGGTGAGATAACATAAATGAGAGGGCAGAACTGGTATAAGCCAGACTATCCGTTCCGTGGAGGATGACGAATCCATCGAAAAGTGAGTAGTTATTTTGCACTGTAGTTGCGATCTGAGTCCAGCCTTCAGATGAGATAGACGATGAATCAAGGAGAGTTGGAAACTCGTAAAGAGTGTAGCGGACATGTCGTGAGTAGGTGCTTGGTGGTGTTCTGAGACTGGGATGATATTCTTTCGTTGTGGCATTGGACATTACTGGGAGGGGATCTAGTTCTGTTAGCAACGATAGAACTGGTAAACGATTGGGGGTGTCGAAGGACACGGGTTGAAAAAATCCTGCATGAGGACAAAACTACAAAGGAACTCGAACAGTGAATTGTAAAAGAATAAAAGACACTTTAAGTATGATGAGGTCACGTCTGCTTGGAGAAACAGGCATGAATAGCGAATGCAACATCATTCTGGCTTGTACCTGCATTCAAAGCCCTCTCCGGCTACTCTGAATGAAAACCAATATCAAAATACAACTCAAGCCTTTAAGCTGTCAAGACGATTCCGACAAGTTGCAGGACATCAAACAAGCTCGAGAGCCCTCCGAACAATGACTTCGTTGACGAGAAGGGCCATAAATCCGTGATCAGAGAAATGTTGCCAAGACTTCTCAACACAATTCATCATTTTTGAACACTGAATCCAGGAAAGACTAAATTATAGGAGATGAATATAGGAGATGAAGAAGGATCAACACATACCAGGCATAGACCCATCATTAAAACTCGGCCTCGGAGCCATCCCTTCCCTCAGGAAGCCCCTCGCTGGAACCAGACCATCAGGCGAAGACCTCATGCATATGGTCCCCCCAGTCATGATCACTAGGACCCGTGCTTCCGGATACTGTGTCGCCATCTTGAAGTTGTGGAGCGGTGACAGCACAGCTCTGTTGTACAGATGACGATGGTGAGTAGTAAGTAGTTGTGTTGCAATGGGACCTTTGAACCTGTGGAGGATGGCTGATGAAAATGCGAGCTGGTCGATCGCTGAAACTTTCAGATGCAAAGAATCTAGTACAGTGTTTCTTTCTTCAGATGAGAGAGCGGTTGAATAGAGGAGATGGAAACGCAATGAAGTAAAAGGCAATATAGGATTGTTGCGAGTTGTAAGAAAATGTGAAGTGAGGTGTAGTGAAAAGCTTCCGATTAGATAAAGCCATCCAGCCAATACCCTACCGCGAATCCCCGCTATGGGGTAACAAAAATCATATTTGCGATGCGACAAGAAAACTCTGGAGCCGAATGGATACCGAATTTTCCGATGGACAATTGAGATTGATGAAAACGATCAGATGGCCATAAGGAGGACTTTTATGCTCTTCAAAATGATAATCATTCGTTGAGTAGAGCGCCTTGGGGCGAAGGTCAACTCAAGTCAGACTCTCTCGGCCGGGTTCTGAAGGCATCTCCACCAGTAGAAGATAAAGGCTTTCTCCTGAAAAATCTGGCATAGAGAATCATTCATCCTGCTGTCTATTGGAGGCCTCCAAAATTTCAATAATGTTTCAAAGGACTAATTGTAAATAAAGACATAGATTTGAAAGGTACGAGAAGAATTCCAAATCAAAAAGAAAGTTCATCCAATCCAGTTTGGTCATCGGCTTCGGATCTTTCTCGCCGCGTCGAGATCTGCACAATTCTTGTCAACGGTCAGCTCTGGAGCGTCCAGACCGCGTATTTTCAATTGCTTCTTCTCCCCTGCTTCAAATCACGTTCGCAACTTGTCAAAGTCCTCAATTCCTCAATTTTCTCCCTCCCTGTCCCGGACTTCTGCTGGCTACAATACAATACCCCTCTTCCCCAACGTCAATTCCACTTTCAATCACAAATTACGCAGGGGAGGGTACGCGGCAGTCGAGCGACAGTGACATCCAGCGCAGCCACCCAGCACGCAGCAGTGACATTCCCAATCCCACGATCTGATAACACCCAAGACTCTGCTCATTCCAAGACCGACCGACCGTTCCGTCCAAGCGCTCCGAATTAACTACATGCCCCAAAAGTTCGCCTTCACAACCGCAGCCATGTCCGCTGCGCTGGAGGAAACCCCCGTCTCGTACGAAGACCTGGCAGACATCGAGAAGGAATTTGACGATGTCGAGACAGAAATCAGTGAGTGCTTCGCATTGCCTTTTCTTACCCTGTCTTGCATTAGGCTGCATCACGGTGCGCGCATTATTGGTTATCTGATGATCAGATTGCGCCGAATTGATCCCGGCGAAACCACGCTGCGAAGTCGCAATTAGAGTCGCAGCGTGGTGGATTGCAGCCTGAAGATGCATATGCGCAGGACGGAAGAAGAGAGAGCTTCAGCTAATAAACTTCTCTCCAGTCCGCCAACAAATAGCCCTCACGAAACCCCTCTACGAGCGCCGCTCGAAAACCACCTCCCAGATCCCCAATTTCTGGCCCCTCGTCCTCGAACAAGCACCTCCCGATATAGACCAATACATCCAACCTTCCGACTCCGCCCTCCTCCTCTCCTCCCTACTCTCTATCTCCGTCTCCCATTTCGAGGCCGAGTCCAAGACATCCGGAGGCGATCCTCGAAGCGTGAGCGTTACCTGGGAGTTTGCGCCTAACGATTACTTCCACGATGAGAAGCTGGAGAAGAAGTTCTGGTATAGGAGGGCGAGAGATGGATGGTGTGGGTTGGTTAGTGAGCCGGTGGATATCAAGTGGAAGGAGGGCAGGGACTTGACAGGTGGGCTGTTGGGACTGGTGTGTAAAGCTTGGGAGGTGGAGCAGAAGAGTCTTGATACCAACTCGAAATCGAATGGGAAGGCGAAGAAGGGCGGTTTGACACCCGAGCAGAAGATCCTTAAGCGCAAGATCGAGAACACTGGAATGGGCGGCCTGAGTTTCTTCGCTTGGTTCGGCTTCATTGGACGAAAAGTCAGTGAGGAAGAGAGTAGAGAGGCAACGAAGATCGAGCGGGAGAAGAGGGAAAAGAGGAAAGCTGCCAAATCATCCCCTGAAGCTGCTTCGAATGCAGAAGAGGACCAGGACGACGAGGAGGATGAAGAAGACATCGATATGAGCCTGGAGATCTTCCCAGACGGAGATGATCTCGCCATATCGATTACGGAGGATTTATGGCCTGGTGCTATCAAGTATTTCAGTAAGTCTGATATCCATACTTCCCATCTTCCACACCCCCTTTCATCTCCATTCATCACAAAAAAAGAACCATATCCTACAAAAGCTAACCCTCACCAGCTCAAGCACAAGAACAAGACGCCCTTTCAGACGCCGATTTCGAATCCGACGACGAAGAAGAAGAAGGTGGAGATGCCAATGCGGCTGAAGACTCGGATCAAAGCGAAGGCGAGAACGAGAACCGGCCGAAGAAGAAACAGAGATCTTCCTAAACCTCCCTCCATCTTCGCCGAGAATCTGATACCCCAGATTCACACCACTCGTCCCCCCGGATCCCGCATCCCCAAGATATCCCATATACGCATTCCCAATTCTCTTCCCAGACGGAATGTCGATCCAATTTCCAGTTCGGCGTCGCAAAATCAGTTTTCAGATTCAAGATCCCAATCTTAGGGTTTGATGGCGTTCAGGGGTTAATTTACTCTTCCAAAAATAAGCATTGGGTTGGGAAAATTTCTTCGGTTTATCTCGATTTGGTTCGGTCTGGAGAAATACACGCATTCTAGACGGCATGCTATATCGCGAGATTTGTTTCTTTGTCCATCTGCTTCGTTTTCTCATAGACGATATTAAGATGCTGATACCTAAGATGTGGAGGGAGAGGGTGAGAGAGAAAAGAAGACAGGAAGGGTTTTGTACAGTGCAGTACGTCCCTTATAGAAAGACAGATGCTCAAGGGAAGAAGTGAACGAACCAATACACGAGAGGTTCACACGCATCCTAAAATTTGTATGTACTGGCAGATGGATGGACTGCCTTTCGCTGATGCTTGTGACCAACTTGATATGACTGAGTCGTTGGACATGTTGTCGGAGATGTGTGTTTTGGTAAGATCTTACAAGGGCTGGAAGCGAGAACTTGCTTTTGCCTCCTCCCCACCGCCAATACCCACGCCCTGTCATCGTCCCCTTTTCTTTTCCTCGCTTCAGACCTCGCTACCCCTGAATCAAACACTGTTTCCTTACCTATGAAGTTCTGTGCTTACCTACACAATCTGGCCCCTTCCCATACACTCACCGCGTACTCACATCAATGGGTTACTAGACATGCGAGGGCAGGCTTCGTAAGTACGTCGGTATCGAGATAGCACGATATATTTAACGAATGTATATACTCATCAATTCATCTCATCTCATCTCATCTCTTTTGATTATCTCTTCTTGCTTTGAAAACCCCAAAAATACGCTACCTGAAAGTAACCCCGACCAAGAAACCTGCTAGGAAAATGCCGCCCATGCTATGCAAAAACTGAAACCCAAACAATGGCTGCCTACCCACCCATCCGATACCCTCCACCTGCCTCCCAACCAAGCCTACCCGCCTACGCAATGCAGAGAAAAAGAGATATTTTCATGTCTCATGCTTGATGCTTGAGAAGCTGCCGAATGCTATTCCAAGCTGAAAATCACGCCTGGCTTTTGTGTTTTCCCGCCTCGTTCGGACAGATGCTTAGTGGTGTCTTTGATAGACTCCTTATCCTAAATTCTCCGGTCCGTTCCTGGGGAACGTCGACGCCCATATGCTCCGATGCTATTGTCCACATATGCTCGCATCACATCCAACCCCCGTCCAAATCATCAGCTCCTCTTATCCATCACGCAAGCCAAGTCTCCTCCTTCCTAGCCGGGGTATCCGTTCCAGTCCCACCACCCATCACCAACCCTTCACTCTCATCATCCTCACCATCAGCATCCTCCTCTTCCTCGCCTCCTTGCACTTCACCTTCCACCTCATTACTCTCATTCATCCACGTCAGCCCATTCGCCGCCTCCTCCAGCGGGAAAACCTCCCGAGCATACTCCTCGAGCCCTCTATGCCCCTCCCATAATTCCAACGCTTCACCAGGGCAGCTGTTCTCCATATGCTGGCTTCCGAAATACGGAGGTTGTAACCTTGGGTCCTTCGCACCTAGAGCATACATCTTCTCCAACGCCACAAGCTGTTCCCGGTACCCATTTGGTATCTTGACCTTGATATCGATTTTGGGACTGTATTTATACCGCACTGGACGCCCGACTCCTTTTGAGAAGGCACGGCAGGCAGCTTTGGGGGAGAGCATTTCGTAGGCGAGGGCTACGCGTTCGCCATTTCCCCAGCGCGAGATTCCGTCTTTGATTAATTGAATGACGGCTGGTCCGACATCGTGCTCGGCGTCTAGCCAAGGAAGAGGAACGTCGGGATGGAACGGAGCTGTCCAGGTGAAACTGCCGTCTTTCTGTAATTCCATCTGAAAGAGCGGGTATGGAAGAGAAGTGAAGTTGTTGTTGTAGATGCCGGTGTAGAGGTATGTTGTTTTGGGGGCAAGGGCGGGGAGTGAGCGGATGTAGGTTTCGATCGTCGCTTTGCTTGACCAGAGGGGAAGAGATGGCCAGTGGTGATCATGTTGTGAGTGGTTGGGCATGGAGCTGAAGATGTAGTGTTCTATCCCCGCTACGACAGCTGCGTCCGCAAGTGCTTTCCCGATTTCCACCTCGTCGCCCCAAAATGTTGTGTTGATGAAAGCGAGCTGGGCACCACGATATAGCTCCTTGATCAAATCATGATTCGGCGCGCCTTTCGCCTTTGTTCCCAGCGTGGGGGAGCCACTACCACCATTCTCGGCTGGTGTTTTGTTGTAGAGATCTCCTACGAGGACGGTAACATTTGGGAGCGAGGATATTTCCGAGGCGACAATGCCATCGAGATTCCTTAATTGCGCCCGTACTTTGTAGCCCACGGCGACAGCAACCCGTATGAAGGATGCTGCTTGTCGTCCTGACGAGTTAACGACGGCGATGGTTTTGCGAGGAGTGGGCATGGGTCTTTTGGCTGGGCGATCGATTTGCGGGTATTGGACTGGCGAGAAGCCTGTGCTGGCGAGGGGTGAGAGGTCGGTATATGAGGTACAGGGTCGATGCTTGAGCTTATTTGCTGTGTTTGGAGCTGTCGTAGGTGGAGGTTCGTGTGATGCGCTTGGATGTGGTCTGGGTCTGATTGCTAATGCAGACCGAGGAGCTGCTGAGGGCATTCTTTGTTTGTTCTCTCTTGATGGTAGATCTTTCCCCACGAACGGATTCGAGTTGGGCAAGTACCAACGTGGGCTCGATGCTTCTTGCCGGAGCAGATGTTCCAAGGAGGAAAGAGTAAAGTATTAACACCAGTACTTCAACCCTTCAGCCTCCTGATCTTCCTCCTGAAGCTAAAACTCCAGTCCAGTCCTGTTAAGTGCAAAGGTCTTCGTGACGTGATATCGAGGTCCGTCCGACGGCTCCCCTCTTTATAGTCTCGAAATAAGGTTGAGGGTCTTATTTAGCCTCTTAGGTGCAGATATGACTTGCACGCTGCCCACCAGTAAGATAATGCAGCGGATGAGGAGATAGCTCCAGCCTCCAGATCTGTCTCCGGATAGGTTGGTGTTTTGGCTTTCGGCTACTGCTGCTTGGGTTGCCGGGTTTGGTAAAAGCCCGAGAATTGAGATGGTAATGTGAATTCGATGCGACTGGGCCGATTTCGATGCTGAAATTTCACTTAGCTTTAGGTATTGATTCCTTTCCTTCTTGGTTCTCGTAGGCGACCTCCGATTGTATTTGATCGTCTCGTATGGCTGTCGTATGGTTCTCGTCTAAAGCCGGATCTTCGCGTTGAAATCGACAGGAACGAAAACAGAAATCCGGATGCAGGTCTGATCAGAGGAAAACGACGTGATTATGATGCAAGAAAGCAGCTCCAACTGCAGTGAGATGAAATGACGAGGTCGGCCAATCGAGATGTCCAGGGTTGAAGGGTCGAGGTGATGGAGGGGTGCGATGGAGGGGTTGCCAATGCCAGTAAGGTAAATGCAGCCCCAGCCCAACCCACAGTGCAGCGACGTGCAGTACAGTGCAGCGCAGTGCAGTAGTTTGCAGAAGGCGGTGAAGGCTGCAGGTGAGAAATGGTCCGTCCGGCTTCGCAGGAACTTTTTTTTTGGCTTGTGGGGCGTAGGGATAGCCTGTTGACCGCAACAGACTTCTGAATGTGATAACAAACAATAGGTATCCTGACGAGTCGAGAGATAATGATGAATGATGAATTGAGAAAATCCTTTTGTGGGTTTGACAAGTGATGAGAACTTTTGGTAAAGATTTGAAATCTGCTGTAGTGTGCCGTATGGAGGTGGACTGTACTGGACGCTGTGGCTAATGACGTGAGTGAGCCAACGAACGCGTTATGTTATGTAACAGTGTGAAGCTTGAAGAGTCGGCTCGGTGCAGGAAAAAAGGGTAGGTCGGTCGGGAGTTGAAGATCCTGTGCTTCCGAGGATCGAGATGGGATGAGTAAGAGGTATGGAGTAGGCAAGGACCAGGAGGAGAGAGAGGAATGTAAAGGATTTATGACGATGAACAAGAGGGAGAGGTGAAGAAGCTTCGGAAGTGGAAGATGGAATCAAGGCAAATGGTGATGTGATATGATTGTGAGAAGACGAAAGAAGGTCTGATCTGTTATGCTATGCCAATCTAAGGACAGCAGCAGAAAGACGTGTCTGACGATAGAAGGAGAGGAGGGGTCTTGTACGCCCACAGATCCACGTGTTGAAGTGAGCCATGCCCTGGACTGGGTACTGTAACAACCGTACCTGCGAGTACCAGCCATCCATATCCATATCCATATCCATAGAGGATTCTAGGTATCGTATCACCACGCCTCTTTTACTTTAGCCTTCGAAAGGGTCTCAAAGCCTTCTTTGCGAACTCCGGTTCACCAGTCACGGCGTTCAGGCTTATCTCTGTCGACCTTGACGGGCAGGTGTATAGCCGGAGCGAGCGTACCTTGACGGGCATAGCACAGCTAACAGTTAGCAGCAAGACAAGACAAGCAGCATCATCTAAGTTCTAGCGGACTAGTGCTAACAAAATCGGATTTCTTGTAGCAAAAGAAGAGCTTGCGCTGGCACTAATTAGCAATCCTCTGGGAGTCAGCTGCTACATTAAGTAACAACAACTCTGGACCCTGTGGTAGTACGGCCAGGCTATTGGGTCGCTGGCGGTCCCGTCGCTTGGTCTGGTCGGTGGAATCGTCGTCTCCAGAAGGTGTCAAGCAAAAGTGGAGGGAACAGAGGGAGCAGAACGGATAGCTCGACTCCACCGTGGAGACCAGACTTTTTAATGCCGGGCTCAATGGTGGGGATACCTGGATAGAATGGCGCTGTGGGTGGTGGGAGAGAGTGCGCGTGGAAGAACCGTCTCCATTATTTTCTTCTCTTCTCCAGCATCTAGCATGCAGAAATGCAACATCGTGGATCCCGTTGGAGGGGACTCGGGCTGAGGATCATTCGAGAACAATGCCGTATGCGGGACACGAGTAAGAACTGAGGCCAGGACTCCAGGCAAGAAGAACGTGCTGCAGGTACAGGGGCAGAGAGGTGCGAAGGTGGCAGTCATCGTCAAAGTGACGATGTTGACGATACGTAAAGTACAGTTGATGGACCTGGACTTGGATATTTTCAAAGGACAGATAGCGAAAGAAAGTCGAAGCCTATCGCAGCGCAGCGGCTCAGATCCTTCAATTGATACGGCAGGGCACTCAGGCGATCTATGCTGCAAATTACGCATTCAGAAGTCAAATTGCGCAAGGCTGGACAGTGGACCCTTGACTTCCGCTTCCCTGAACATGAAAAGGCTTAAAATTGCAAATCCGTAAATAATCTGACAGCCGGCAAACCCGTTATCAGGGGACGCAGGACGCAGGACGCAGACTGGCAGACTTACAAAATAAAGATGCCGGTAAAATCTTCAGATCCCGAAGACATCTTCCCACCACTCCTGGTACCTTAGCTATCTAGAAATTAAGACCATATCACCAGGTACCTACCTCTCTTTCATCGTCTTCAATTTCTTAATTCGAAGTTCCATGAATTGCCGTCTTGGCACCCTCGCCAGCTCCAAACCCTTCACAAGTCCCGTGAGAAATTTCTGCCTCTAGTTACGTAACGTTCAACGCCCGTCTTCTTCCCCATTCTTGCATCTCCGAAATGCCATACAGTTTGAAGGTATCTCCATACCGAGGTCAGTGGCAGAATTTTGCTTTTAAGTAATAGGGCGATTGAGTGCATCCTTGGAGCCTCGTCGCAAACTGCACTGAAGAATGCGCAATAGCCGAGTCATAAGTTCCACAACCAACCAGCCTGCTTCCTGCCTTCACACTTCATTACCACTCGCTGTACGGAAAGCTACACGGCATCCTGAAACCTGTTCATCCAGGTAGATGGGGTTCTTGCCCGGCGGGCAACAGAATAGCATTTCATTCAAAAGAAAAAGCCTCCTCCTCATACCTCATGCAAGGTTCCAACCCACAAACGCCTCATTTCCTCTCACCGTCTCGTCATCTCAGCCCATCTCTCTCTCATCTCATCTCATCAAATCCAACCAGACGCAACCAAAACCAAGCCAACGCATCTCTGTCTCCTCTCCAGCGCGACGTCTCCACCCAGAGTAAAAAAATACCCAGCGCTCAAAATACCCTTCATCCCCAACACCCACATCACGAACGCCACCAACACGCCAGCCCCATGCACCATCTGCACACTAGAGCAATCGACATGTCAGAGAATCCGGGGTAGCGGTATCACGCACCGTCACATCATAGCTCGCGCCGCCTCTACACCACCTAAACTAGCCTCCTAACCTCTTAACTCACTCACGCCATCGCAGCGCTCCTCCCTACTGGCGGACTTCACCCTATGCTACGCCCATGGAGTAATATCTCACTGTAAGAGAGTTTAAGCATCTCCGCGGAAGCAACCTTTTTTTTTTTCGCTTGGTTGGGTCATCTAGTCCTTCAGTGCCTGCCTTCAAGCCTGAACTTTAATCGGATATTTTCCTTGCTTGGATGACTTGACTTTGTTGAGAGAGAGGCGAGCAAGCTAGCACGGATATTGTTCCGAGAGAGACCAACACCAGCGAAGCATGCATTGGTACCCCGCATTTTCGTGATGTGTACGGATTGTACTTTGACGCTTATGGAGATATAATCCCGACGTGCTTATGGTATCAGGATAGGACTCGGAACTTTTCCTCTAATAGAAAGGTTATTTTATTCGGAGTTGACTCTTGAGGTCATTGATACAAGCGGCAGTGATGAGTGCTATTTGTATTGACCGGGGACCAGATTCCTATGTGCTGAGTCGAATGCGGGGTAACTATTCCCAAAAATCAGTGCCCCGGGATCTCATAAAGCACAATGGCTTCTGTTTATGAAGTCTTATACATATGCTCGTCGTGAGGCGAAGAGTCTCCCTGATTTCACATACCCGTCTTCACAATTTCGGGCTCCACACGTGCCTTCCTAGTCTGGATATCTGCGACCAGCACGCTGCTCAGTCAGACAGCGAGGAGACTTTCGACTGGCAACACTTAATGCATCGTCAATGTAGCATCTACTTCATCCAAATAAACTGTTTCTATAAGTTTCCATTCCGTGTCTCCGGATCTGTGCGCATCGTCAATTGTCATCGTTCTTTCCTTGTTTAAATATTTTTCTTGCCCATTAAGCGGGTAGACCTGGAAGGTACAAACCAGTTTTCTCAGGTCTGGGAAGAATTCAGTTCTGTCGTCCTATTCCCCAAAACGGCCAGTCCGCTCCTTCAAAGCTTCGATGGAGTCTGTATATTCAGAGATACTGCATTTCGTCTTACCTCGATCTCAATATTCCCTTCTCGAAACATCAAAACGTACAAGCTTCTATCTCACCAAACTCTGCCCGACGGGAGAATTAATCTGGTCGTTCATGCCGTCATGATTCTGCGTCATTCTGCATACCTTGAAGTACTTTAACACCCTCGGTCATTTGGTTCTTCTCTAGTATTACACCGGATCGCCTAAACCTTCCAGATTCATTTTCTTTTGGTCTTGCTTGCGACACGGAAGTTACGTTAATGGCTTTGTACACTCTTTCGCACAAATCCTTTAGCGGTGCTATCAATTCCTCGGCAGGTATCGACAAGTTCATCTATAATAAGGCCCGGATCATCATGAAAGTCTTCCGTAAAGTCGAACACAATGACCCAGATCGGGTCGTCCCCTGCCAAGTGGTGATACTTGATGCCGTACCATGTCACACTGCTCCCGAGGACGAGGAACAGGACTTCGGCGCTGAGAAAAGACTTTACTTCGTCCTCAAGTTTGCAGATCATTCGACTTGTGGATATTGCTGGCGTACAAGAACCTGAGGCTGTGGTGTGTGCTCTTTGTTTTATGGCTCTAATCATTCATTAAGGAGGACCAGCAGTTACACCTGTTTCCATTTGTGTAAAAGATGAATTCTTGTGTCCAGTTAGCCAGCCAGCCACCTCACCTCCCGAGTGTCCCTCAGCATCAAAGGTCGAATAAACTATAATACATCGACTCTTGCGACCGCCAGATTATCGCTCGTTCGCTTAAAGCAAACTCATAAGCGAATATTTATTAAGATGCAGTTCCTACGTGCTTTGCTACCCTTGGTAGCTGTGTTGCCCCCTTCCCTCGAGAATCCACTGAGGACTGCCCAGTCCTCGGATAACGGCCTAGTATCAACATCCACAACCTTCTCCAGCGATGCCATAGCACGACCGAAATATAATGAGACGGCTAAGTATGTACTTGCAGAGTCCTCACTGATCATCAGGACTGATATCCGTTGATAGGGTTCTCTTCTGGAACGATGTCGACTTCAAAGGCGACAAGAAACGCTACCAGGTGATTGACGACAAGTGCTACAACCTACCGAAGACCCTCATGAACTACGTGGTGTCGGCGAAACTCGAGCCTAAAATCTGGTACTGCACGTTCTTCCCCCAGGAGAACTGCGAGGCCGAGGATGAGTCGGATGAAGTCCATCAGCTTCCTGCTGGAGAATACGACTTCTTGTTTCCCGAGGGCATGGATTTTGTGTCTTTCAAATGTAAGCTTTACGAGAAACGGCTGGAATCAGCGCTCGCTCATGCGGGCTCCATATCGCCTTCTGACAGTGTGTACATGGTGCTGCCCATAGGTCCTTCGTAGCTTCCACTGACAAGGAATTTAGTCTCGATCCTCAACCACACGCTTCGGAGTTCGCCACTGCCCTCAAGACAATGCTTTCACCTTTCGAGTGCGTCTATGTCAACCCTTAACTCATATCCAGTTTTAACTGACTGCCTAAAAACAGGATCGAAGTATTCATTCTCCCGCGGCTCTCCGGGCCCTCAAGCATCATGGAACTTTTGCCGGGAAGCCCAGCTTGCCGCCTTTTAACAAGCCACACAGAGACCGCCTTCCGTTCAATCGCAATAGGCAATGCTCTAAAGATCTGTATCACTTTTGAGCAGCCTGATTGTGAAGGCCCGATCTTTAACGAGATATTCTCCACGACTGAGTTGCTTCCACCCAGTCGCTTAGGTCTCAAAAGCATCAAATGCTCAACAGACTATTCCGCTTGGGCGACAGAAGAGTTTGTCTTTTGGCGGCCCAGAAGAGAATGACCTAGACTAATAGAATCAGTCCTTCAACCAAGTCGTTGACGCCTGCAATATCCAATAATTTTGTCCCTAGGTCAGATTCCATACCTCAACCAAGATGTGCTCTTTACTAACTCTACCACCTCAGTGTCAAGCTCTACCTCTACCCAGACTACAATAGTCCGGTGAGCGATATATCTTACTACCCTGGAACATGGGACTGTGTGCCCCTCCAAGAACCAGAAGAATATTCCTTCCACTCCATCGAGATGAGCCCCGAGTTTCGATCGTGCAAGTTCTATCCGGATATGGCGTGCCATGGAAATGTTCTGCTGGAGATTCAGGAGTCGACGCGATTTGTCCCGGGGACGGGAAGTTTGCCTATCAAGACTATGTTTTGCTCTTTCGAAGAATAAGTAATTGCATCGGGAGATCACTGAAGTAGCTTCCCAGGCACCTGCTGAGCAGCAACGGCAGAAGCGGTGGACCATTGCGGCAGCCCTTCATGTAACTGAAGTAACATGGAGACTTTGCTTAATTAGGATAGTCAATTAGCACTTTCCCTTCCAAACACGGATCGTGACATGACCTAGGAAACTTGCGAAGGATTCCAACAAGCTCGTATGATGCCCACCGCGAATCTCCTTCAGTGATAGACTGGAATGGTTGAGTCACCACATGTAGGAGACACCTATGACAGGTCTTGAGAGTTCTCGTCATGTCAAATGCCCCACCCTGTCAAGTGTCTCGCGTCCAAGACCTGATTTGTTCAGAGCTCGCTTAATTAACCAAGAAATTTACACTGGAGTAAACAAACATGTGTCTGAAGTGTATTCGATAGCCAGTGAGGATAAGATCATCATAATATGCGTAATTGATATAGATTGATAGATTGAAGATATACGAGTGAGACTGCATTTCGGTGGCGCCGTTTATTTTATATCGTGAAGAACGCCCTCGCTTAAAAAGGGAGGTTGTTGCAAAGTCAGCTGATCAATATTGCCACAGGTGAAAATCATGTTTACGATGCCCGAAAGTCTGTTACTGGATATTCTATATGTCGTTCGCAGAGTCATTTATTCCTGAACCGAACTGCATCTCACGCAGCGAATATTCAATCTAATGCGACTTTCCCTTCAGCAAGTCGGAATAAGGAGATCCCGAATTTAAACAAGCACGCAAGCACTTAGAAAAGAATCATTCGCAGCGTAATGAATGCTCCTTCAGAATACTCAGGTGCCAGCAAACGTGGAACTGAGCCTCCCAAACCCAATAACACCCACCAATGGGCAATAACTCCTCCCGAACCTCTAACACCTCAGCCTAACAACACACACCCTTGGGCTATAACTTACCTCCGAATTCGATCTCACGCCCTTCCCCTTCCAGATATACCGCATATTCGACAACAGATCAACCTAAGACCAAGCAATCAATGGCATATGGCCCCCATCTGTTTGGTTTACCTCCACAGAGTCTCGCGTAAGTCTAAAAGTCTACTTCTATGTTGGCTTGCATAGATATCTCGGACACTGTGAAAGGGCAGCAGAGATACTGATCCTTTATGCGGAACAGAACTCATCAACCAGCGAAGAAGCCGGCAATGGTTGCAAGAAAGTCCCCGGGGGAAAATGTGGGCATAACGATAGCTGTGATTGTGATGGGTGCAATTGTGACTGTTAGAGAGCAGTGCGATTGAACGATGACTGGGTGTTGCGTTCCGACAGGAGAGCTGGATTTGGAAAGGAGTCGTGGAGAATTGGCTTTCTGCCACCTTACTTTCAGGCTCTGTATTGTTAGAATCGATCAATCTTTTGTATCTAATTTCGAGCATATTCTCAAGCACAAATATGATCGCTCATGTGTAGTAAGTGACATGCAGTCAATAAATGCAGCTCCTCAAACATAAATAGAATTCTTATCTTCGACGAAGACGAGAACCAACAGACGCTCGGACGCACAGCTAAAAACAGTTATCAAAAGAACAGAACTGGTTTGGCACCGGTTGATAAGAGGTATACCGTGGCGCAACACGGTGATCGGTACTCTTTGGGCCATTAGCAAGTGCGCGCCAAGCCTGTCCACCCAGACGCTCGGGAGAGTGGAGCCTCAAAAAAGCAAAACAGAATTTCCTGGGTTGCGACTGGACGATCTGTGCAGGTGGAATTCTGTGCAATCTGCCAAATGCGTTTGACGTGCACAGCGGCGTGTTGAGATGGTATTTGGACTCAGGTATAGAAAGAAGTCTGGTTTCCCTTCAGCATAATGAACATCCAGTATTGAATATCTTTTCGAGATATCAGGATTTTGAACGCCCGGGTATATCCGTTCAAGAACCCTTGCCTTTGGGTTGATATCTCATACACAGCGAGTGATTTGTCAACATGTCGATCTTGGCAGTCGCTTCGATTGTTGTCTTCCTCGCTAGCCTCGTTACCGCATCACCTCTTTCTGCTCGCCAATGCGAGCCAGTAGGAACAGTCGAACATGAATACAGTCTCGGTGGATGCAAACCCATAATCTTCTTTTATGCTCGTGGATCAACCGAAACATTCAACATGGTAACATTCGTCCTCCTTGACCATCCGAACCTCGATCGATCTAATCAAGAAAAAGGGCAATGCTACATACAGTCCTGGTCCACCTACAGCACAAGGCCTACAAGATACGTATGGCTGCAGTAACATCGCAATCGAGGGACTAGACTATGCGGCTCTGGTGACCACCAATTATCTGCCGGGCGGTGCCGATCCAGTGGAAGCGCTGGCGATGAAAGCACTCCTGATCGATGCAGCAACCAAATGTCCAAATTCTTCCCTTCTAGTGGGAGCATATAGGTACATCAATCCGACGCCTACTGCTGAGTTTCTCCCCTTTTTCTCTTGAAATCTCGCTAACAGCCCAACAGTCAAGGCGCAGCCCTCACTCATCGAGCAATCGAGAACCTACCCAAGAAAGTCATGAACCTGATATCGGGGGTCGTTATGTATGGCGATACACAGAACCTGCAGGACAATGGACGCATTCCAAATTTCTCCAAGGCGAAAACTCTAATCATATGTAATGAGGGAGATGTGATCTGTGCGGGAAACTTGACCATCACTTATCCGCATATTGGGTATGTTGCGAGGGTGCCGGAGGCGCTAGCTTTTCTTGTCAATCAGGTGGAGACCACTCGGCGATGACACGTTCTTTGTGAATGAGGAGTAACTAGTGGGGTATGTTGTGGATTCAATGGATCTAATAGTGTAAGGAGCATTCGTTGTCCAGGAAACTGGAACCCGATAGATATATAGTTAATGCCGCAGTATATACAGGCCACTTGTCAAACATGAGAGCATCCTTGATCGGAGCTGTACGAGTTGATTTGATGGGGGGAGCCATCAGCTTAGAGATAGCTTCGACTTGCTGTAGTAGCTGTTCTGTTCTCATCTCATGACTCCGATATCAGTATGACCAACGTTGTGCGGTGGTTATATCTGGCACGAGCAAATCGTCACCATCCGCCACTTAGGTTCGGACTTCGTTCTATTCTCTCTGATCTACACTGTACTTCCTTCAGGTATGTCAAAAGTTATTCGATAAGCACACAACGAAATTTTAATCCTATTTCCCAACAATCTTTCACACGAACACTGCAAATTTTATATTTGCGTGCCCTTGCTCTCAGTTGAGTAAATGTCGGGGGAAAGCAAACATTTGACTGATATAAGACAGTGGTATTTGAAAATTTGTATGACGAAGTGATGAACACACAAATGAAATAGCGTTTGGCTCGTGGGTTGTGATGGCACTTGAGATGATTCACCAAAACACCTGTTGATTGGGCAGCCCTGGCCTCGTCCTCCCACGCCAGAATTACCCCGCTTTCTGGTGTTACTGTCTTTGTTCATCGTGCAAATCGTAACAATAAGATTCCGAGAAGAAGTAGTAGATGCTTTGCTCTTGCACAAACATCATGCTCCTTGATGAGTTGTCTGTACTTCTCGCACGACATGATCAGGGACATAAACCCTGTTTACAATCCTCGCTTATAGTATTCGCCCCTTTTCGGGGCCATGTGATCTCGGGTGAGCGCAGTGTATACATCTTCAGTGCTGCATACAAACACAAGGAGGGACACTGCGCCACTGTATTTTTTGATATGTCATTATATAGTATAGTGACAGCAATGCGTAGGCAAATAGCGGGAAGAGATAACGGGCTGGGCTGAATAACAAACCAGGGTACTTCCACGATATTTTCGAAGTTCGACTCCAACATTGCAAATCGCGACAGAAATATCTTACTAGCACATGTCAATTGTGATCTCTGAGTCATGCACATCTCTACCTCCGTCTTGGCATCGCTTCTAACCCTCTCTTTGATCGTCGCGCCAAGCCTAGCAGCTCCAACCGAGCTCATCTCCACGGCAGACACGCAGTAACAGACTTTGACCCTCATTAGCTACATGTGCTGATCAGTAAACACAGCATCCTCTTGACAGTATACTCTTCCGACGATTACAGTGGCACTAAAACCACTTTCAGTGGGATGTACTCGACATGTTATGGCATACCCGAAGAGTTTCAAACGAAGATCAAGTCCTTGAAGTTGGGAGATGAAGTCAAGAGCTGCCATCTTTACAAGCAGACTGGCTGTTCGAAAGCAGATGGACAGGTCATATACAGAGAAGATGAGGATGATGTTAGTTTGAGCAAGGTTCTCAGTGTGGAGTGCTTTCGTGGAAGCGGCGCCTAGTTGAGACACTAGCTTAGCGTACTTGTGATTGTGGAAGAACTCTTAAATTCTCCTTGGGAACTCCAGTACACTCAAATACATCTCTTTTTAGGCAAAAGATAGAAGTGCCACATGTCAAAAAATGTCTTCAGGGTTTACGAATGGTCAAGTTTTCCAACAGACTTCAGAAACCGAAGACATCCAAAAGAAAGAGATGTCTTTTTTGGCTGTTTAGTCTCTCGTGATATTGGGACTGCCTGACAACCCCACGAAGTTAAGAATTAATGTATGCAGAGATGCCTATTAGGTCGCCGATGTGTCATGAAAGTGTTGCGTTGTGTTACCCTCTGCACATCGATGTGTGACACGATCACGGAGAAACAACTGTGGAAGTCCGCTCGCTATTTAGAACGCGAAACAGAAAGTACCGTTGATATCTGATGGTGGATAATTTCAATCGACTTCCACAGGTAAAATGAACTGAAGGGGACCGGCGCTGAGGCTGCTACGGTCTTGAGTGTATGAGAGACTTCGCGTTCGTCCCTCTCCCATGATATTAATAGCTCCATCGGAACCTCTCAAGTTGAGCGACTCACTACAAACATCATGAATCCACATACACGTCTCTAACTATATCGGTGTACCATGCAGAGATGATAACCTATTTTAAAAAGATATTTTAGGGCTCAATATTATGAGCAAGAACACGCCACTTGAGATGCGCCGAGAGCAGTTCCATGCATTCGAAGGAGATAATTTGCCGGCTGCACCGTCCTCCCGAGATACGCTATAGTGGTGACATAGAGGTGCATTTTGAAGGCGTTTTATTGTCCTGAATCGTATGTTGTTGAAGAGTACACAGCATGTGAAAGGTTGCACCTCCGCGGTCTCACGATCTGAGGGCTGAATATAAACATCCCCACAGAAGCCCTCTGGTGATCAGCACCCAAGGATTTTGCTCTTGCTCCTGCGTCAAAAACTTGATCAAAGAACTCAAACATGCCTATCACTGAAGATCCAGTAAAAGCCAGTGGCGTTCTGGAAGACAAGTCTCATCAAGCCATCAGCTCGTACTTCATTGGCCCACAAGCAGAGAACCTTGGTGATTTCAAAGACAACATTGATTCTATCCTCAATGAGCTCCAAAAAGCCAGAGCGAACTACTTCCCCGATGATGGAGTAGGTTTTCCGTTGTACTGAGCTTCAATGCCTGTCCAGCAATCATTGTTACTGACATCTGACAAATTGAAGGTCTTCATCACCAACACGACTCGAGAGTCGCAAACCTTCCAGGCATGCAAGAAACGAGTTCCCAACGCTGTCATCAAGGCCGCTCATCTACTCGGCAAGCATTCCCTACCTTTCTGGTCACCTCGATACCAAGCACACATGTGCATGGACATGAGTATGCCAGCTCTCCTCGGATACTTCATGACCATGATCTACAACCCCAACAATGTTGCCATCGAAGCTAGTCCTTTGACGACCGTTGCTGAAATTGAAGCCGGCGAACAATTGTGCCAGATGTTTGGATACAATATTGATACATCCAAATTGAATCGACCTGTTGGATGGGGGCATATTACTTGTGGTGGTACAGTAGCAAATCTGGAGAGCATTTGGTGAGTGACCTTTCTTTCTACTTGCCTCGACATAACTTCCGCTAATCGTCTCAGGGTCGGTAAGAGCAGTTGAATTCGGGAGAAATATATATGCATTTACTAATCCTGACCTACCAACAGCTCGAAACCTCAAATTCTACCCTTTCTCAATCTTTAAAGCCCTGCAACCAAATGGTCTTCTTCATTTCGTGGCAGATTCCTTCCTGATCGATACATGTGTAGGCGAAAGGAAGCTTTTCACCGAAGTGACTTTCTGGGAACTTTCGAATCTCAAGCCCAAGGATATATTGGATATTCCTGATCGCTTTGCCAGGGAATATGGAGTATCTCCCAAATACATGGAGAAGGTGTTGCTGGAGTACAGCATCCAACAGACTGGAAAAGATGTACTCGAGCGAGAATTCGATCTCAAGCCCCCGCAGTACTTTCTTTCCAATACTCGGCACTACTCTTGGCCGAAAGGAGCAGGTATGCCTATCATGGACCACAAAGAAAAGGCGAGATACTGACACGACAAAGCCATCGCAGGAATCGGAGCTCAACATGTGATTGGAGTCCCCGTAGATCACGGGGCACGACTTCGGCTCGACAAGTTGGAAGAGCTTCTGGAGGAGAGTCTCGCAAACAAGCAAGCGGTCTATGCTGTTGTTGCCATTATTGGCTCAACAGAAGAAGGCTGTGTTGACCGCTTGAGTGAAGTATTAGCTATGCGGAAGAAATTCCAAGCTCGTGGGTTGTCCTTCCTCGTTCATGCCGACGCTGCTTGGGGAGGGTATTTTGCATCCATGCTTCCCACTGAGTATCAGCCTGGTGACAATGCGAAACTCACAATTGGCGATGCCGATGATCAGGTTGGAGAAGGTGTGGTTCCCGATTCGGCTTTGAGAACCGAAACTCAAGAAGACCTATTTGCTCTCCGCTTCGCAGATTCGATCACTGTTGATCCGCACAAAGCGGGATACATACCATATCCAGCTGGTGGCTTATGCTATCGAGATGAGAGAATGAGATATCTTGTCACATGGACAAGTCCGTATCTCTCCAGAGGAGCTGTCACAAGTATGGGTATCTACGGCGTCGAAGGGAGGTAAGCGAACAGTATGAGGAACATACTTCGATACGAGGGCTGATGTTTAGGGAATAGTAAGCCAGGAGCTGCCGCAATGTCAACATGGCTGTCCAACAAATGTATCGGAATGGGGCCTGAAGGCTATGGAGCGCTTCTTGGGGAGGTGACCTTCACCTGCAGCAGAGTAAGCATAAAGTCCTCAAGCTTCTTCGCGACTTAGGCTGAGACTCACATGATAGTTCGCTGCTGAGTGGGCTGCCATGACAGCGCTCGACAAAGACGACTTCAGGGTCGTTCCCCTGAACATGCTTCCCTCGGAATTGAAGCCTGGCTCCACAACAGCCAAAGTCGAAGAAGAGAAGCAACGAATCCGAGACACGATTGTGTCCAAATCGAATGCACAAATCCTGGCTTCAGACGTGGGCAAACCTGAAGAGGAGAAAGCATTGACTCTCCTCCGGGCGCTCGGTTCCGACTTGAACATCAACGCATTCTCGCTCAACTTCCGCCTTACTCCAGGTAAAGATGGCGCTTGGAATACAGATGTCGAAGAAGCGAATTATTTGATGAGAAGAGTTGTCGAAAGACTCTCTGTTGATTCTCCTGAAGATGAGCCTTCGGCCATTCCATTCGTGTTGACCTCCACTGAGTTCAGCAAAGAGCTCTACGACGAGTGTGCTACCAACTTCAAGCGTCGTCTTGGCCTTCGAAAAGACGATCTCGATTTGATGGTGCTGCGGAACGTTGTCATGAATCCCTTTCCAACCGAGAGAAATTTTCTCGGGAACCTGGCTCAGATCTTCAGAGGCGTAGTGGAAGAAGAAGTCAAGGTCGGTTTGAAAATTTCCTAGCTTTTTCCGGACTCGAAACTGACAAGTATACAGATCTGCCAGGAACGGAATTCTGCCGCGCCAACAAACCACAAATTCCTCCTCCAAGGCAAAGAGAAGCTCTTCATGCTCCATGTGCCTTCATTCCACATCGCCAATCACCGCCAACAACTCATCGTCGAGATCGACCTTGACGCTAGGAGCAAACGCGAATACTTCTTGTTGAAGAATGCCAGCCCGGAGGAACAGCTGACACTCGTCACGCAAATGCCCATCCAACTTCCTAAGCTATTGAAGCCTAATTCGCACTTCAAAGCTTCTATACGCTCGACAGATGTGTAAGTTCTCTACTCAAATTCATACTCGCTAGTCTAACGACCATCAGAGGACTAGTGCTGAAGAATCTAACCGTAACCATCAAACATGTCGTCAAAAGCCGACCTCTCAATTCCGCGTACCTCGATCATGCTTACCCGTCTGAGTACATGTCATTCTACCTCTACGGTACAAGCACAGAGCAACACATCGACCATATGTTACTACGAGCTCCCAATGCTCAATTCTCAGCTGAATGTATCAAGCTTGAGCTCGACAAGCCTTTGACCGACGAGCAGCTTGCCCGTGGGCCGATCCTCTGCCTCAACAATGTCCACGAGGAAAGTATGCAGCCTTTCCCGACAAACGCGGAGTTGGAAGCTAGCTCATCGTTCTTCTTCGAACCTGGGAGGAAGATTCCGGTGCAGATCTTCGCCGATGAACATGATGCCACTGCTCATGGACCGGGATTGACGAGCTCATGTGGCAAGGAGGAGCTTCTGTTGACTACTGGGAGTGTAATGCTTGGGAAGAGTGTAGTAGTGGATTGCGAGACTTTGAATGCTGATCCATTCAAGAGAAAGGAGAAGGTCGTGAAGTGGAGAGAGGAGTTTGACAAGATTGGAAAGAGTATGGAGGAGTGAGTCAATCGTCGATTCATCCAGGACGGCAGACTGAAAGGGCATTCATCTGCATGCCTTGGTACAGAGTACTTTTCTTCCGGTCTCAATTTGGTTAGCATTTTATAACACCCTGCTTCGGATCCAACCTAAATTCATGTATGTAGGTCAGAGTCCTTAATGAACTGTCATGAGTCCAATTAAACATGCTGCTTACAGTTTCTCCATACCTTCAATGGTCCTCTGATTCTACCGATCCCATCTCGAACCTGCTAGCCCAGCGTAAAAGCCAGTGAAAGATCTAAAAAAATATTTTCGCGGCGGGCGAGTTTCGTACGGTCCTGGGCTGTGCGGATGGAAGTCTTACCGCGAGATACCTTGATAGCCTCCCATGGGCAACGCGGTATGTAATAATTGTGGCTCATGTTTCATGAAATATGGTAAGCTATGCAAAGTAAGCTGGAGATTTCTTGATGGCGAAGAACTGGGACGTAGGAGGTAAAGCTGAATTGAGCTTCTGAACTCGATGATTGCTATACATATTCGACCGGTAATGGAAGCCGTGACATCCAATCTTATACACTCGTAGGTACAACCATATCATACAAACTCACCCTTTACCTAATCTTTCTGCCCAAACTCCTCTTCTCCGCATTCTTCGCCTTCCTGATCCCCGCCTTCCTCCAGGCCGTCCACCGGTCCCTCGGTGTAAACTCCCTAACCTTTATCTTCGCCCTCTCGGCCGCTCTCCCAATTTCCCAATTCGCCTCACGGTACATATATCCTGGCCGTAACTTCAACTCTCTTCCCTCCTCTCCCTTCCTCTGCTTGACCTTCGTCTGCTTCACACTGACCGGCACACTGCTGTCGCCCTCCATTACAAGATCTGTACGTACGTGTACCTCGTTCGTGATTTCAGGCGGAGTCTCCATCTTCGTGGCAGTCATATTGAGACGACGACGACGCATACTATTCCGTGGTAGGGGAAGGACCTGATCGCGCTCGAACACGACACCGATGTACTGGCGCTTGGGATTCTTCTCGGGATCTTTGTAGTATTTCACATAGCCGTGATGCGTGGCGTAGATGGTGTGATCGCGGCCCATGGCGCAGTTCTCACCGGGAAACCAATGTGTACCCCGTTGGCGGAAGATGATGTTGCCTGGGATGACATATTGTTCTATTTATTCTGGTCAGCATTGCAATTGCCAACCCGTACCACTCGTTCAGTCCAACGACGAAGGTCCTGATAAGCTCACCTCCAGATTTCTTTGCACCCAATCTCTTTCCTGGTCCATCTTTCGCCTTATTCACAGCTCCTTGTGCTTTATGGGAAGCCCATCTAACACCACCCGCAGTCCCTGGCCTTGGTCGAATCGCCAACTGTGCAAACGCCTCATTCAGACACGTTGTCTGTGTCCCTCCCGTAGCAGATCTCGCGATTGACGTGAGAGCCGCCCGCAGCGGTGGCTGTAATCGTGAGAGCAGCATAGCGGTGGTATTGGACTGCTCTGCTCTGCCGTCGTCGATGTTGAATAAAAAGGACTTGCAAGGATGCCGGATTCACGTGCGGAGTGACAGGGGTAGGCTTTAGAGCTATTTGGCCAGTTCGACCACCCCTCGATGTCATCCACTACTTCTCTACGAACGCTTCACTGAGCCATTTCCAAATTTCGTACAATCTTTCCACGAGAGAAATAGACGCTGAAATTCTTCATACGATCTCGCTACTGAACGTTTCGCCGCAGTACGATACCAGGCGCAAACATGACACGGCTACTCCTCTCCCTCCTCTCTGCAACGCTCCTCTTCCTCTCAGTCGCAAATGCTCAATTCCAATTCTTCGAGCAGATGTTCAACGGACAAGGACAACAACAACAGCAAAGACATCAAGAGCCGCAGAACGTACCCAGCGATTCGAATTGGTACCAGCAGAACTTTGAGAATGGTATGCCACTCTTTTCCTGGCTGCAGCTGGCTTAATGTAGCCCATTGGTTCTACTTTCACTTTACACATAATATTGGAAGTCATGAGAGGGAAGATGCTAATTTCGAAAATAGCACACTGCTCGAATTACCTATGTCCCGACACCCTAGCATGCGTACACTTCGCGCATCACTGCCCTTGTCCACACCCTACCTTCGAGGAGAAGTTTGAGCTTGGCGATGGCAAGGCAGTCTGTATCAGTAAGGGAGGATTCAAAGCTGGAGAAGCGGCGCGGAAAGTTGAGCTGGCGAGGAAGGGGTTGCTTTGAGATGGTGGAGGGTTGTATGATCTGAAAACGAAGAAAGTACCAGGATGAGGACGAAAGAGCCAATTCTGAATGGATTCATGTTCGAACAAACGAAGACCACGGAAGCGTATTGGGAATTACGGGCAAAAGCCCAGCGAAGATATTTGAGAATAAAGAACGAAATATTGAGCCATCAAGTCATTTTCTCATTACGACCTCATCTACCACATATCTATTTCTCACTGCCTTCCGTTCTCTCATAATAACTCAACGCCCCCTCAGCCTTCGCACAGCTACTCACACTGCCCCCATTGATGCTCGCGTTGACTGGTAGTGCCTGATTCCTCTGCACCTGCCCGAAAACATGGTAATAGTACCACACCTCAGTCAACACTGTCCTCCCATTATCCATCGTCCCATTGCCCTTCGCCGTTTCATTGAACCTCGGACCGGAACACCCGATATACGGCAATGCACCAAAGCCGTCCACCAAAGCTCCTTGCAAATCACTCAAGCTGTACTTTGTCTCATTGCTTGGCCGAATGTCAGCTGCTGAGAGCCAGCCATAGGTAGGCAGATTCTGGTAATACGACACGGCCGTCTCGAAGAAATCAACCACTTCGCTGTGATTCTGATACATCGGACCGTAGCAGGGGAGCTCGAATGTTGAGAAGCAGGTTGCGTGTTTGGAGAACTCGTGGCCCCAGAAGTCGCCGTTTGGTTGGTTCTGAGCGACCCAGTATTTGTTCATGTAGGCGAGTAAGTCGAGTTTGCCGAATGGCTCGAGGAAGGTTCCGATGCTGGGTCCGGTGTAAGGGAGAACGGGTTCGCCGTCTGGCTTGCCGGTTGTGGTGTTGGGACTTGGGAGAGGGTCGTATTGACGGCTTTAGGAGTCAGTAAGTGGCTGTCGGTTGATTATTAGGAGATGATATACCTCAGATCACAATATTGGGTATATGAACCATTGCAGAAATCAGGCCAAAGACCGTGAAGTGTCCATGTATTTGCAGGGAGTACTTGGCCCTCAGACTCGAGACCAGTATATGTATCCCAGAATTGGGTGCTGAGAACTAGCCCTCCATATGTTTCCGTACAGCATGAATCCGTGACGTTTGGATAGGCGTTTGCGGAACAAGACAGAAATGGAGTTTCTAGATAGGATGTTAGATCAAAGTTCCAATTGCCTAGAATTGGCGATGATTAAGAACGTACGAAGCTGGCAAGTATGGTTCAGATTGCTCTGGCCAGGATAAAGCTGTGCTTGAGAAACAGCAACCGCTGACGCAAGAACCGAGATTCTACTGAAGAGCATCTTGAACAGCTCGGGATTATTACAGTAAAAATTAAGCGCAAGGAACAAGCAAGAGAGAACAAAAAGAGGAAGAAAAAAGTTCTTCTGGAAGCTATATAGCTTCTCCCAGCATCCTGTCAAGAGCCGTCGATCCTCAAGCTTGACCTTCTCCATCGGGACAATCGGGGCAGGCTTCTAGACCATTTACTTCCGAAATTTCTGGTAAGTGCAGGTACACGCGCAAATCAATTGGTTTGCAGCGGGCGACTTCCCAGAACCAGTGAATTGTCCCATGCACGGGATGAGATCATGGTCCATTGGAAGCTTGAAGCTGTGCACGAGCTGGAGCTTGGAAGACATGCATGTTGGGGAAAGCTATGCTGGATGGAGAAGGTCCTTGGCGGGTGGAAAGGCACGTGGGGAAAGATAAGACTTTGAGAGGAGGGGTTCTCCGATTGCTTCACAAAATGGAAACTTCGTCCGGAAATTCTGTGAAATTGGAACGGACTTGGCCGATAGGTGCGGACTGTTCTGCTTTCTTGGCTGGATTATTGCCGTTGATATATTAGTTGGAGTTCTGGAAGGGTTACCTATTGCTGATCGTGAACAAAGTAAGCGAATATGGTTTAGTAGAAAGTGGAATACCTAGTCGGGCCTTGAATAATCAAGTTGACCAACTATCTGTTACTGAACTATGCTTACAACAACCATAGACCAAGGACTGGGATAAGAATCTGACAGGGAACTCCGGGTGATGATATTGTGTCGCTTCCAGAGCTCGATGTTTCTGGACTGATCTAAAAGATCTGATAAGATATCCAGGTAGTGCCAAGCTAGTCTTTTGATATCACTGGAGCGCCTGCAACCCACCTCGAACAATAATATACACAATTCTGCTAAACACCACCGAACCATACAAAAGCAACTTGAGAAAAGGTCTGAGCATTCAGAACATTCACAACCAGATTACGCCTTCCTACTTCACTCTTCATCCGTCTAGCCTGAACCTCGAGCAAGCTTGAAAGTCCAGCTTCCAAAGGCCACGTGACAAGTTGCGCTTCAGAATCCCACCAAGCACAGCTATTTGGAAGGGCGAGGTCTGGGAAGTCTGAGTCCATCTCAAAATGAGCAAATTCTACTTCGGCGGCGCCTCCGGTTCCGTCTCCTCAGACGACGAAGACAACCTCCCCTACCCAGAAGCCCTACCCCGCAGCGACTTCCTCGCCCCAACCTTCTCCGCCCCAGCCTATCTCTCCACGCTGTCCGACCGCCACCAAACGCTTGAAGACCTACGCACTGACCTTCGAGAGCGCTCTCAAGCTCTGTCCAAAGAACTGCTCGATCTTGTGAACACCAACTACGAGCAGTTTCTCAGCTTGGGCTCGGATCTGAAGGGTGGTGAGGAGAAGGTTGAGGATGTTAGGGTGGGATTGCTGGGATTCAAGAGGGGTGTTGAGGATGTGAGGGGGAAGGTAAGGGAGAGGAGGGGGGAGGTGGAGGGGTTGCTTGGGGAGAAGAGGGGGGTGAGTAGGGAGATTGCGTTGGGTAGGAAGTTGTTGGAGGTGGATGAGAGGCTAGAGGAACTGGAGGATAGGTTGATGGTTGCTTCACTGGGGAGAACGGTCAATGGGAGTCAGGAGGACTCGTGGAGTGATAGTGAGGATGAAGATGTGGAGGATGAGGAATTGGCTGTGGATGGTGCTGTTGGTGGGACTAGTACTAAGAAATTGCAACGCCTTGTGGTGGATTGTCGACAAGTTGAAGCTCTAACAGAGAGTATTGGAAAAGGGCATCCGTTTATCATTGCTCAGCAGTCGAGGATTATCAGGGTCAGGAATACTATTCTCCTGGACCTCAGCACGGCGTTGAAGCAGACGGCTGTCATGGGCGAAAGCGGCAAGACGAGATTGATCAGAATCTTGATCATTTATCGAGAATTTGGAGCGAATGCAGAGGCAGTAAAGGTGTTAAAGGATCTAAAATCAAAATAGCCTCTGACTGGCATGCAGCACGGCGTTGGGGTTCAGAATAGGAAAAACTACTACAGAGATGCGCTCGAGAAGATTTTGTTGAAATAGAAATACAATCTCCAAATAGGGTCACAAAGAAATATGATACATCTGATATCTACAATCGTACATGCTATGAGGTTGACAAATCCCTCGGGGTGATCTCTGAATCCAACGACCTGAACTCTCCATTGAGAGGGAACCCTGGAGCATTCGTCGAGCTCAATACCACCTCCGCCAGCTCCTTATTGATCTTGTCGCTCAAATTCGCCATGTCCTTCTTCACAGCTTCAATGAAAGCCTTGATATTCCTCTGCATCTCCTCGGGCGTGAAACCCAACTGCCCGACCGCCATCCGCACCACACCCAGACGTTCTCTGTATTCCGCACCTCCAATCAGATCCTTCAACATCGCAGCTGGATCCTTGACCACGGTCCCTAGCTTGGTACTCGGCATTAAACCCTTAGGTCCAAGGAATCTACCCAATCCAGCCTTGTTCATTTTATCCAGCGAGTCCGTCTGGCATATACACCTGTCGAACTCGATTCGCCCATCCTTCACAGCCTCGAATATCTCCTCCTCTCCCACTAATGTTGCTCCTGCCGATATGGCCTCCTTTGCATATTTCGAATCCGGCGGGCAAATGACACATATCCTGACATCGGTCTTGACGGGGTGTGGAAGCCGTAATCGATTCCGCACCACTGGACCGTTCTTCAGGGACTTGAACTTCAGGTGCATCTCATATTTTACTGATGTTGGTTTCTGCCCAACCTCAAAAGCTCGAATATATCTGTAAAGCATCAGCAATGTTCAGTGGTAGCATTGTCCTTCAGACATACCGCATAGCATCACAGAGGGAGAATTGATCAGCATCTCGCTGATCATATTGAATGTAAGTCGTCCGTGCCTTCTTTTTCTTCTTCGTCTCTTCGCCCTTCTTCTTGTTCTTCTGAGGATTCGAGCTCCCTGTTTTCAGCTTCGCCTTGTCCCCCTTCGAGAGGATTTTCGCAGCGTTAGGTCCTCGGGCTGCCAGAACAGCTGTCGTGCTGAGGAACCTGGCGGTGATGTTTGCAGATACTGGTCGACTCGATGCTAAACATAAGCTGCTCAATTGAGCCAGACATGGTCTTGCTGTCGCCATGGTGAAGATGCTGATGACTGTTCTGCTCTGTTCGAAGGTCGCGAGACATCGACATAAATTCAAGGTCTCCTTCCGTACTAGCGCTCAACATCCCTGCTCCGCCAATGTAACCCGATTTGACTCAGAGAGTGCACCCCGCCAAAATGTTAAAACCCCTCCAACAAACACTCTGCCGTTTGTTCACACCATAATACCGCCAGAATGAAGCCGCAGGAGGTATCGCAGCTTGCTGCCAGTCTGTCGGCATTGGATTTCAAAGCTATTGAGCCTCATCTCACTGCTCTCGACAAACATCTCACGTTGAGAACCTACGTCGAGGGGTACTCGCTCAGCCAAGCAGATACCGATATTTGGATTGCCATTCGAACAAACAGAGTCGCAGCAGCCGCTTTGAAGAGGGGAACTCTGGTAAATGTTGGAAGATGGTTTAGCTACGTCGAGCAAACCCATCCAGAGATCCAGCAGGAGATCAAGGCGAAAGATGAGGCCGAGAAGGCAAAGAAAGCTGTTCAAAGTAGAGCGGGTGCAAGCTACAACATGGCTCTGCAGGATGTCGAGAAGGGCGTTGTTACCAGATTTCCACCTGAGCCATCGTGAGTACCTTTACTTCAGTCCGCCCTCCCTGTTACTAAATCGAGGTAGTGGATACTTGCATATCGGACACATCAAAGCTGCACTTCTGAACGACTACTTCGCACACGAGCTCTACAAAGGCACATTACTCCTTCGATTCGATGATACAAATCCTTCGAAAGAGAAGCAGGAGTACCAAGACTCAATTGTGGAGGATCTCAAGATGGTTGGAATCAAGCCGGACAAGACGAGCTACACCAGTGATTACCTTGAGGACCTGTACCAGTATGGTATTCGTATGATCAAGGAAGGTCATGCATACGCAGATGATACGGATCAAGAGACCATGCGCGCTGAGAGAATGGACGGTATTGCTAGCAAGAACCGTGATAAGAGCGTGGAGGAGAACTTGGCTATCTTTGAGAGCATGAAGGAGGGATCCGATATTGGTCGGAAATACTGCATTCGTGCGAAGATGTCTGTCGACAACCCTAACAAGGCAATGCGCGATCCAGTTATCTACCGTTGTAATGTCGACACACCTCATCACCGCACTGGCACTACATGGAAGATGTATCCTACTTACGACTTTGCTTGTCCGATTGTGGATTCCATGGAAGGCGTTACCCATGCTTTGAGAACTACCGAGTATACCGACCGAAATCCACAGTACCAATGGTTCCTCGATACGCTCAAGCTCCGACAAGTCCACATGTGGGATTTCGCAAGAATGAACTTCATCCGAACTGTTCTCTCAAAGCGAAAGTTGACCAAGTTGGTAGATTCTGGAACCGTCTGGGGCTGGGATGATCCTCGTATGCCAACCATCCGAGGCGTTCGAAGACACGGAATGACTATTTCGGCCCTACGAGATTTCATTTTGAAGCAGGGCCCGAGTCGAAACATTGTAGTAATGGACTGGACGAACTTCTGGGCATCTAACAAGAAGGAAATCGACCCTGTTGCGCCACGACACACTGGTGTTGCTGAGAAAGATGCAGTGAAAGCTGTGATCACCAACGGACCAGAGAAGGCATATACTGAGGATAAGCCCAAGCACGCCAAGAATCCAGCTGTTGGCACTAAGAAGGTAGCATTCAGCAAACATCTGATTCTGGACCAGGAGGACGTGAAACTTTTCAAGGAGGGCGAGGAAATCACCCTTATGGGCTGGGGTAATGCATTCGTCCGAAAGATCAACGGATCGAGTCCCATCACGGACATCGAGCTCGAACTCCACCTTGAAGGCGACTTCAAGAAGACCGAGAAGAAGGTGACATGGCTCTCCGCAGACGGACATGAGCTTATCCCAGCTGAGGTATGGGAGTTCGACCATCTGTTCACCAAGGACAAGTTGGAGGAAGAAGATAACTGGGAGGATTTCGTCAACAAGGATTCCGCGACCATGGTACCTCAACTCTGTGATGAGAACGTCAAGGATTTGAAGGAGGACGATATCATCCAGCTTGAGCGCAAGGGATTTTATAGAGTTGATAAGCCGGCGGCCGCTGGGAAGCCTGTAGTCTTGTTTGGAATTCCCACCGGAAAGACGAAGTAGACGTAAAATTGCTTTATTGCGAATGGCTTAGATGGTCAGCAATGAATGATTTATGATGTATGCCTTCTTGGGTTGGCTATTTCCTCTATTAACCTAGAGGAAACAGCTGAATGCTTCGTCGTCGATGACTTTCTCCAAGACTCTTCACCCGAGCCAGGATTCAGGGGTTCGCTTGACTGAAGCGAGACTTTTCTTCCCCGTGACAAGGATCAAAACAAAGAGACCGAGACATGCAGTGGATGTAGAGCTACAAAGCACAACGGGGAGATCGGCTTTAAGCGAAGGTTGTACTCCAAAGCATACAGATAAATTTTGATGCATACTTGCATCCGTGTTTTGAACCTACGTACGATATGTCTCAAGGGAATCGGCATTGCTGGTGGCAACACCGCTCCCCCACCCCCGGATAACCCCCCAAAGGATGAAAGTTCAGAAGCCGGGGTACTGTCAAAATGGTAAAATATCCGAGCCTTCTGCTTGAACGAGCACGTTGCCATGTATTATATCTTCTTTAATGGAGTTCTGAATAACTTCAGCTTACAAAACCATATCTCAGTCTCCGCGGCCACAGGGTCATGAGATTTATGATTGCTTCTAACTTTCTCCCTTCGTATTGTTTACTGAGATATAAAAAAGCTTTTTTTGGTAGCTCACTCAGTCTGCTGTCTTTCGACGAGCAGTTTCCGAGGATTGACACGGTCAATACGATTGGATCAAAGGAATCCGAGAATGCTCGGACTAAGGGCACGTCCAACGACACCCATGTGATACTTGAAGCAATGCTCAAATCAAGACTCAAAGTACTGCTGTTGCACTCTAGACAGTTGATGCATGTTCGGAACCCTCTCCTGCTTCAGACTAGGCGACAAATTCGGACGTCGTCGCACCATTGCCATAGGATGCATATTCATCATTCTTGGCTCCATCCTCCTTTCCATCATCCACTGCCTTTGCACAAAAACACGTACAACTAGTTATGGGAAAGATCCGGTGCCAATTCATACTTTTGGCGCCGTGTTTACTCTCAGCATTATCGCAGATTTAGACGAGAAACTCTTCAGGATAACACAGACGAATAAATAATGAGTGCTAGGCAGATCTTGTAGAACACTATGAATGATACAAACCCTTATGACGAATGCAAGATCCCACTTTACCCTCTCCTTTCAAGCAATACTTGACGGTATCAAGAAGAAGCGTGATACAGCTTTGAAAACGCACTGCCCTCCTTCTCCAGCAAGACGCTTGGCTTGTCAAACTCTACCAGGTTCCCTTTATTTAATACAGCGACACGGTCGAAATCAAGCAGACTATCCAAGCGATGTGCAATCATGATGATAGTATGGTTTTTGAATTCCGAGCGAATGATCTTTTGCATCTGCGCATCGGTCTTGACGTCGACGCTGTTTGTTTGTCGGTACTGATCCCAGTGATATTGTAGGGAGGGGTACGTACCTGCTTGTCGGCTCATCAAGTATCAACAACGAACTCTTCCTCAACATCGCCCTCGCAAGACAGAACAGCTGTCTCTGCCCATGCGAGAGGAAGTTTTCATCCATAACAGCGTTCAGCACCGCATCATCCGCTTCCTTGCCTCCTTCAACCTTTGCGGCAATCACATCCCAGAGTCCCACTTTCTGTACGGCAGAAATGATCTCGTTGTCGCTTACTTCACCTAGAGGATCGGCGTTCAACCGTATGGAGCCGGTGAAAAGAAACGGGTCTTGGGTGAGGCAGATCAGCCTTTTGCGGATAAGTGGTCGGGGGAGTGTTGAGAGGTCGTGATTGTCGAGAGTTATTCTTCCGGAGCTTAACTCGACCATACGTAGTATCGAGGAGATAAAAGAACTCTTTCCACTAGAAAACGTGTCAGTATGCGGGTGCAGGGAAAGGGGGAGCCATAAAATGCTTACCTGCCTGTTCTGCCGCAGATGCCAATTTTCTGACCTGGCAAGATCGACATGCTGATGTTGTTGAGTACAGGAGCAGTATGGGAACTGCAGCATACTTAGTACTTGGGGGTAAAAGAGGATTTGGGTATGCCTACCCATAGCTGGCAGAGACTCCTTCAAAAGTCAAATGCCCCCGACCTGGCCAATGCGCATCCGGCATTTCATTTTCTCCTGCCAACAGTTCACTTGGTGTGTCCTCCGAGAAGCTTTTTATTCTCGCAACAGCACCCAATGAAGTCTCCAGCGTCGTCCATTGCATAATTAGATTGGCGAGAATCTGCCCAAGACTAGTGACCTGCACTAAAGCAATACCCAGCAAACCTGGACTGATGTTGTGTCGCAGGAACACGGCAAGGACAACAAGTAATATCGCTATGCCAGCAACAATCAAGTCCAAGACCAGAGTGAGCCAACGCTGGATACAAAGAAGTAAGTAGTACGGCTTCTGCGATGCGTCTAGTAGGCGCAGGTTCTTATTTTTGTAAGCTTCTGTCCAGCCGAAAGCTCTGATGGTCACGAGACCGCTGAGCGTTTCCATGAAATTTGAGAAGATGGGAGCCTTGGTCTCGATTCTGTGAGGTATGTCAGCATAGATCTCCCGTCGGAATTAGAGCACTTACTCGAGCAAACGAAGTTGCCGAGAAGTTCGAAGGTAAAATCTTTGTACTAGATAAAGTACTCCAAATATGAGCGGTAACGCGGCTGCGAAGTACCCTACTGCTGCAACAACAAGTGACATCGTCCCAATCGTACTGCCGATTTCTAGAGATTCGATTAGATCAATGTCTCGAATGTATGGAAGAGGGAATCGTACGAAAGAAGACATTGATGAGTGCACCCGGCAAAGTCATGTCGACAAGTCGCATATCTTGGCTAAATCTTTCCAGAGGTTAGTAGAGTGAGTCTCGCGCAGTCGGGGCTTTTCAATCTTACCTGTTTACGAGTTCCCCAGTCTCTGTCGCCGCATAGAAGGCCATTGGTGCTCTAAGATGGTTGTCAGGATCATCGCACCAGCAGCATGAAGTCAGAAACTTGCCTCATGGCGGCCTTCAATATGACCTTGTGAAGTTTGTTGGATGATTTTGCTCCCAGTACAACATAAAGGTACCAAACCGCCGCGCTCATGAAGATAGCGACCGCAAAGCTAAAAAGCGCATACAAGCCGATCCAGTATCCAAGTTTCGAATTCGGATGACGCTGGCTATCAGCAGCCCACCAAGTCACCCATAGGTCTTTGAGCTGGTCAGCACACATTGTTCAGGTTGGATAGTTGATGAATACTCACACTGCATCATCATGAGTGTACATTCAACTGCCACCAGGACTGAAAACGCGGTAAGACCTAATAAGCCTAAAGATTTGGAGTAATAGACATAGATTTTCCAGTCGCCAGTTTGTCGGCTCGAGTCTGCTGCCCCAACCTGTGGAATTGGTATCGAGGGCTGGTCTCTAGCCTGAATATTTGGCTCTGTGTTTCTCTCATGTTCGGTACCATCTTGGCTCTTGGCTAGACTCTGCACATAATCTTCAGAAATAGAAAGACTGCTGTAGCTTCCTTGCTCGAGAATCTGGCCGTTCTTTCCAAGGACCACGATGTGATCTGCTTCAGATAGCCGATGGACTAGGTTCGTGTAAGTATGATTCTCTATCCTTGAGGGCTTTAATTTACCTCCGTGCGTAGCAAGAATTATTGTCGTTCCTAATTGAGCGAGTAGTCCACCTTTGCCAAATATACTAGAAAAGACATGTTGCTCCGTCACGGTGTCAAGCCCGCTGAAAGAATCATCGAAGATGGCAAGCTTCTTTCGAGAGTAGACGGCTCTGGCAATGGACTGTCTTTGGATGAGTATCTCTCCTACCAGTAACCTTCAAATGGGTTTGTTGCTTACCAGGCGTTGCTTCTGTCCACCGCTCAGAGTGACGCCTTTGCTTCCAACAAGAGTAGCATCTCGCGAGGGTATGTGTTGAATATCGACATCCAGGTTACAAGCTCTAATCACAGTATTGTACCAGCCCTCCTCGAAGCTTGATTCAGCAATAACGTTCTCCCGAATCGTTCCGTTGATAAGCCAAGGAGTCTGTTCGCTGAAAGCAATCTCTTCGGATCGAGCGTACACTAGTCCACGGGCAGTTGAGGTTTCGCCGAGTATGCCTTTCAGTAACGTTGATTTCCCACATCCAACGGAACCAACTATCATCGTGAGGCGGGCGTGAGAAGGCAGCCGCATTGTAGCATTATTGATTGTTGCTGAAGTCGTACTCGACCACCCGAAGTCGCCGGCTTTGACAACGACTTGGTCGTTGCAAGTTACAATCCCAGAATGAGCAAGCGTTTTAGGAGCGGATGGTGGCATAAGCTCGACGTCGCCACTTGACGAGGTGCGATTCAAGGGGAAGACCCGATCATCGGAGCTGTCATCTGAGCCAAGTGCACGCTGGTCTTTTCTTGGTTCTTCGAGAAGGAATTCTTGGATCCGTTGGAAGCAACCAGATGAGACATAGACTTTCGGTAGGGCAAGCAAGAACATCGAGAGTGGATGGTCCAATATTGTAAGAATCGACAGGGTTGTGACAGCCATTTCAACTGTGAGTGCAGTACTTCCTGAAAGCTTGGCCACAATGGCATAAGCAGAGAGAGTAAAGAATTGGGTGAAAACATGTGGGAAGTTATCTTAGATGTCAGTTGAGGGTATCTTACTTCACAGAATTACTCACAGATCAACGTAAGCCCACTTGATAGACGCCTGAATCTCTTCGATAACCTCAATTCTCTTTCTCGCATTGCTTGCATGATTGATCCAAGTTTGTCAGTCAGCCCAAGCATTTTTACACTTTTCATGGAGCCGAGGGTCTCCGAGGTGAAGTTGACTCTCTGTTGAATAGCCTCGAGCCAAACCTTCTGTCGAGTTGTTACATAGCTTGAGAATTTTGAGGTGACTAAAGTTGAGACTGCCGAAGATGTCAGTGACTTTACATGAATAAGAATTTTGATACGGCTGGGCTTACCTATAGCTAGGATCACAGGGGCAATACAGACTGCACCTACCTGCCTTTCAAGGAGATAGATTGCAACGCCGATCTGAAGTATGTTGGCCCAAAGATCGGTAATGATGAGATGCAGGTTTTCGGCGATTTGCTCAACATCCGTTCCCATCAAGGTCATTGCTGCAGAGTCGTTGATATTTGCAGATTTTAATGTGGTGATCTTTTGGTAGATCATTCCGATCAGGCCACCTCGCACCATCGCCATGAGTCTGTACGAAAGGTGTTGATACCACCCGGTAGCGACCTGATGAGCGGTTAGTGGCTGTGGGAATTCGATGGAACCCATTGTGGCAAGGATATAAATACCGCATTTCCGATGAATACAAAGATGTAGGCCCCGATGAGTCCGTAACCGATGTTTACGTTCTCATTCCCATCCACGGATTGAACAAACTTGATGGCTTCATGGACTAAGAAAGGTTGCGCGACACTAAGCCCAACAACACAGAGTCTTGGAAAAACGATAGACAGAATATTCCAGCGGAACCCAATGATTGCCTGCCTCATGAGGGCATTCCTGTTGTTTTGATCGCCTGGAAATATTAGCGGGCCGGGAAACCTGCTTCTTAATTGGCGGGGAACTCACACGAAGCCCACCTCGCTTGTAAATCATCGGACAATTTCCGTGAAGAAAGGCTTTCGTTGATCGGGAAAATATCGTCGGTGGATAAGACATTTTTGAAGCCATTCGCAAGCAGCGAGTTCAACCACCAGAAGAACCCACGACTGAACAGCCCGCTTGTAATCTCAGGTGACAGACCTCGATATGCAGCAAGTAAAATGCGCCTCTTGCCCAACGTCTCAAGTAAAAGCATCAACGATTTAACAGCAACGGCGGCAGTGAGGACTGCGGCTACATGGTCATTTCTTGGAAGCAGCCATTGTGTTCTGACACGAGCAACGTCGAAGATGAGTGAGACGAACAGATAAGCGGCGATTGCAAATGAGGGTCTAATGGCTTTTGCATGTTCAAGATGTGAAAGCAAACCCAGTCCTAGGGCCGCAAGGAGGTTCAAGACTGTTGAAGCGATGGAAAGACGTGTTTTGAAATAAGCATTCGAGGATGACCAGAGGATAACCAATGCAAGTTGGAGGACGGCGTAGATACCGATGGCACCCTGTATAATTGAGCAAGAGCTTCCAACGGGCACGAGGATAAAGTACACACCAACTTGATGGCATGGACGACTGTTGATTTGACTTTTATTCTCCGCTTGAAAAGTCTGATCGCTCGCAGAGGTGTGAAAATAATGAAACACGCCGCGGGCAGAATTGTGAGAATACTTTCTTCGAAGGACACTACAGTGGGATGAGCATGGGGAAGCAATAACTCAAACTATCGCACATACCCGTGAAGTCAAAACCCCCTCGACAGCTCGATGACTGCACTCCAGGACCAAATGAGTCATCGCCGCACACGTTCATGATGGCTGAGAACTTTGGAAGTCGGATTCGTGTGCGTAGAGTCTTTGCCGACTGTTGTGCGTGAGAACTTTATCGAAATCAGCAAGCATCACTCTGACAACTCCGAATGCTCAAGAGTCTAGTGCATATTCAATCCATAAGACGGTACATCTTTCAGCCTGTCGCTGAGCAACGATATCAAGAACTGGTCGTCGTCAGTTTCGTGATGTTGACCCAGCAGCGGTCAAAAAGGCTCCTGGCTCGTCTCGATCGCTTACAGCACATGTTACCACCTTCCTCATCGAGAATTAATGAGTTGCCTGAAGCTCGACTTGGCTGGAAGACGCAAGACATTCGTGGGCAGCAGCAGATCATTGGCTGTTGTGACGAGGAATTTACGTTGTCCACTGCGATAAGGGAAATAGGGGTAAGATCTCCCCAGAATGCCGAGATCCGACTCGCTATCTTGCGGCGAGCAAGCCCAGCACGCACCTGTCAGCTTGTCCGAGCCCCGAACTCTCAGGGTTTCAAAAGTTGTGGCCTGAAAGTGTCGACGTGTCTCTGTTCCAACTTTCCAAGGTTCCAACAATTGTACCTTCGTATCTCATCACCATCATGTATTATATTAGAACGCTGTGCGGCGGGATCACGAAATGAAAACCAAGGGTTGTTGACAATAGACGACGACGACGACATGACCGCCAATGCCGGAACACCGAATGAGGCAACGCCGCTGTTGCCCGAGACGCAACAACCCGAACGACCATCTGCAACTTCAAGACTCCATGTCACGAGTCCTCGGAATATCGTGCTACTTCTCGCGCTCAACATCTTGATATTAGCATCAGCCGGAGGTCTGACAGTCGTACCACAAACACGACTACTCGAAGACATTTTCTGCCACCTACATTATGGCGACATCAAAGGGCTCAGCGACATCGATGAATCGCTGTGCAAAATCGATTCGATCCAGTCTGAGCTCGCTTACGTCAATGGACTGATCACGGCCGTCGAGGCAGTTGTTGGTATGTTATCCTTTCCAAGATCTTGTCCCTGGCTAATCAAATATCCTAGGATTGACTTTCGCGTTTCCCTTTGGAATCCTCGCTGATAAGTGAGTATCAAGTCTTTTTTCTGGCTCTTGGCGGAGATGACGACCAGACTATTTTGCCGCCCACTCTTGCGCATATATATCATCATAGCGCGAGATCTGTATGACAAAACGCTTTGGACATATTTAATCAACTATGGTTAGGAATGTATAGCTAACATGAGTACAGAATCGGCCGCAAGCCGGTCTACATGATTTCGATGATTGGAACGACTCTGTACCTAGTATCAACCATGATAGTCATCCGATTTTGGCGAATCATTCCCGTTCACCTCGTAATTTTCTGCTCAATTTTCCAGATCATTGGAGGTGGGACCCAGGTTCTACTAGCAGTTCTCTATTCCATTGCTGCAGATGTGGAATCGAGCGCAAACAGGCAAGTCACATTCTGCCAGCCATAAAAGGTCAGCAACTGACTCTCAACAGGGCTTCAGCTTTCTTCCTCTTGGTACTCGCAAGTTATATCGGAAACCTTCTCGGTCCCCTAGTCTCCTCCATGATGATGGAAGTCGTCTCTCCTTGGGTCCCCTTTCTCAGCGCCATCGCACTGGTACCACTAGGAGTCAGCACCTTCATCTTCATTCCCGAGACGCTTCGCAAGAAAGACAACGACGATGACGACGACGACGCACTGCAGGACAGCCCGTCGGCTATGGGCAGCGTCATATCGCATTTCTGGCATACGCTAACTCAACTCTCCGAATCTTTCTCTATGCTCAAGTCGCCATCGTTGACCATCATTCTTTTCTCATTCGTCGTCCAGATGTCCCTATTCTTCGGAAAGAGTACATTCTTCATTCAGTACTTTAGCAAGCGATTCCAATGGACCCTAGCTAAGACTGGTTATCTGCTCTCTTATCGTGGTATCATCAGCGTCGCGGTCCTTGTCGTCATTCTCCCAGCAATTTCAAAGCTTCTCCTATCGCCGAATTATCGATTCCGCTTTTCGGTTGCGAAGAAAGATCTCGTGCTGGCACAATTCTCGGCAGTTCTCATGATGCTCGGGTACTTCTGTATAGGTGGTCCGACAGTACCTATCGTATTTTTCGGCATTATCGTTGCAACTCTAGGTGATGGACTTTCTCCGCTGTGCAGGTCGCTTCTGACGGCTTACATCGACCCGCAACATACATCTAGGATTTATGTCTTGGTCGGGATCGTGGAAGCCTTCGGATCGATGTATGCCGGTCCTGCACTTGCGGCTTTCTTCACCGTAGGCATGAGATGGAAGGGTTTTTGGCTTGGATTGCCTTACTTTTGGTTGGCCTTCCAGTGCTTGTTGGTTGCCCTCGGGTTGTGCTTTGTTAATCTGCGATCTGCGATTGTAGGCAAGTCTACTCAAGATGATGAAAGACGAGAAGGTCTGGGTTCCAGAGAAGAGGATGAGGCAGTGTAAAGGTATAATCGATATGGAATAGATGGTGGTGCGGAATAAAGGTGATAGAAGGCAACAATAGACGGCGTTTGGGGACTGGCTGGACTCATTAATAATGCTTAGATTCTGTATGTGGTCAGAGATCCGACTCCGTCATAGTTCATAAAGTAATATAGACGTTTTTTGGTTTAGCAGGCGACCACAACGTGTCTTCGTTGATCCCAGTCTTCTCGATACCAGCAAAGTACATCCCGATACTGATCAAGGATGAGAAGGATTAGATCGGGCATGGTGAGCATTGCAACGAAGTAGCTTGAGTTTGATCTAATTTCAGCGAGGGCAAATAAATTGTACGACAGCACCAAGCTGGGAATGAAGTGGCTCGAAATCAAAGCTCTCGAATGGAAGAAAGTCTGCCCCGAACCAGGCGATCTCAATGTTTGGGATTTTCGCACACTACACTCCAACCGTCATCCGGAAGAAAGCTGCCCTTGAGAAATGCGAAACTACATCGCACCGACCGAATGCGGTACATGTCGGTGGTGTACGATGAAAAGAGGTGGCAAGCCAGATCCTCTGACCATAAAATCCCGAAGAGTGGGCCACCGATTTGTGAAATGGCATTGAAGCTTACTGGTATCCCATGCAACAAGTGCAACGTTTGAGAACTTGTAACGTATCAGAATGGTACGGGAATGTCCGATTCGATTCGGGACTCCTCCAGTGTGTAGATTGTAGAAAAGCAAAATGAACTTTAGGAACTCGAAATTCATCATCATCGCGAACCAAAGACAGAATTTGAACCTTGGGTAACTCATATTAGTCCGAGGTCTATTATGTTTGCTATTTTATACAGATTGTAATCAATAGTCAAGCGACAGAAGATCCCAGTCAATCATGCTAGTATCCACACTCTCTCCAAAAAGACCTATTTCCAGCCTACTCAGCACGTCGGGATCGCAAACCCCGATTTCCAGACCTTCAGAAGCTCAGCTTGCCGTACTTATACTTATTGGAGCCAAAGAGATCCCGAGATTAGATGTCCCAAAAGCCTCCCAGCTTCTGGCTGATTTGTGTCTTCAGTGTACCTACCTATTCGTCTCAGCAGAACATCATGTGATTCTAGTGACCCACCCAAGAAAGACGTGTTCGCTTCTTGGTCTTATCAGCACACATAATTTTCTAGAGGAGCGATAACATGCTTGAACGATCAGAACTCATATTCGCTCTCTCAATCTGTATAATCGCCAATCTAGCTATTTACCTCTCCCGCCTTCCAGGTCTTATCCCGGCTCCACATCGCCCTTTTCGCTTCCTCATCCCTCTGCCCCTAACACCACCAATCGACACGTCCTCAACTCCCTACTCCGAAGACGAAATCGTTTGCCTTTTGAACGACTTGTACACCCTCTCCTTCAAATCACCTATCTACCTCCCGACTCCGTAATCTTCGCCCCTCTACAGCCACGAGATCAACGTCACGTTATGCGAATCTCTTTACATCGATTCCGCGGTCATCTTGCTCATGAGTCGTTTGCCGTATACAGATCATGGAATGGGCGACTCCGAGAATCTGGAGTATCCCATATTTCAGGGAGGCAGGATGTACAATTTCTTGAAAGACGAGCAGATTGTGCGGAGTAGAGATCCAGAGCGCGTAGCATGGTCAGAAGAGCACCGAAGAGATTATCTTTTGCCTTGCGATGTTGCGTTAACTGAGTCGAAGGACACTGACCTGTCATGGTTGGTATTGGACACTAAAGAGAGTAAGTTTTTTAATCTGGTTTGCATGCTTAAGGTCTATCTAGTGGGGACACTTGGACTGCTTGCTGAATCGGGAACAGATACGATCCGAAGAGTAGGTACTTTTGCACCTGATGAAGACGCAGGGCTGGAGCGACCAGATGAGCCGAATCATTACCGCAATACAGCAACAGAAAATACAGTGTCGTTTTTACGCACGCATCTTGAAAAAATTAGGAGCCTTAACTTATTGCCATTGGCGTTGGAGTCTGGACAGGAATTTCTTGACTTCTACCATCCTCTGGTGTGTACGAAATATTTTCGTACGACTCAATCTTGGATCATGGCTGATTGGTACAGCACTATCCTTTGAGAAAGACTCTTATAGAAGAGTATGGATGGCCCGATAACTTCAGAATCGAAGATTGGGCGAAAGACAAAGCTGGCGTCTGGGAGAAACTCGAGAAGGAACACGAAGAGTGGGAGAGGAGCGTCAGCGAGCAATGACAGAAGCGCCAATAGAATACAGTTACATCCAAAACGTCATTTTATAGCTGCTTTGTGACAACAGTATTGGCAAGCCACTGCTAAGACTCTAGCTTCCTGTCAAGACGTTATTCGCTTGCATATACACCACCAAGACACAACCCCGCTCCCACGTGGAGGCGCCCAGGAACGGGCAAAAGGCTCACATGCCGAGCCTGTCATATATAGTTACCCCCTTGCTAAAGCGCCCGATCCTTGAGTCCGACTATTGGGGTTCATTGGGTCTGTTGAAGTCTGTTGAGGCCAGAGGTTTGGTTCCGGGGTTCCGTTGCGTGGAAACTTGGCGATGGGCAATGTGACGAGGTCAGCTGCCAATGACTTTACATTTGAGTTTGACATCTAAAACGCTGTCTGCACGAATTAGATGACATCTCCACGTGGCATTAAAGACTAGCTTACCCAGAAGCTGGTACCAACTAGTCTCATTCTGCATGTGAGGGGTTCGTCTTCTTCGCTTAGATGCGAATGAAAGGGAAAACAAAACAAAGGGCGGGGCTTCAAACATCTACCGTTGAGCGCCACACACCTCACCTTCAGTAAAAATCCCTGGAAATAAATTGTATGTTGACGTGTCATTGTTGTATTTACCGGGAATTTTTGTATTCTTTAACATATTCAGCTCTGTGACAGAGCGAAAAATGATTTGCAGCTGGTTTAAGGCGCTTTGTAAAGAAAGTGCTGGTTCGAAAAGCTGCAGCTAGAAGCTTGAAATTTGAATACCTTCCATGCTCAGAGCCTCAGATATCGAGGTCAAATTGCTGACCAAACTTGGACCAAATTTTCAATGAATAACAATCATTGAATAATTAACATTCGAGAAACATTCGGCCAGCTTTGCATTGTATGAACGATGGCAAACTCTGTGAGGTGAAAGCCCACATCAGACTCCACCGCCCGCGCTTTAACAATTACGAGTTTCGGTTGGCCCCGAACGTAACTCAACAAAATCAGTGATAAACGCTGCCGGCAGTTCTTAAAATTTCCTCCGTGTCTATCTCGAGTCCCATCTCTTAGTATCGATCAGTAACGAGAGGGCTATTCTAGTTGTGGAGATATTCACGAGTGATGCCACGCTCCTATTGGATGAAGCAGCGAAACACGTATGCCAAGCCCAGCTTCACATCACTTGGTCGCGAACTGCATGTACAAACTGGAAATTACGGACTTTACTTTTTGGCTTCTGATGAATGACGGGCTAGAATGCCTATGCACTGGAACAGCGTGGGAAACATATATAATGAATTAAACTTGGACCTTCCCGATTTGCTTTCTATCATCATCGACAAATTCCAACTTCATTTACCGACTCGCAGCTTGAAGTCGCAACCGACCAAAGCTCAAAACATCGCCTTGTGTCTCCAACAAAGATTTCTCGAACTTGTCTACGCAGAACTTAGCCTCTGTTCCGCTGTCATATTAGCGACAAGCCCGATAGAATGGGAGACGTCTTGAAGTTGATCGTCGGGAAAGGCGCTCCAATCCTGGCAGGATGTTTGGGATTTTTCAGACCTATGGATGGTGAGCTCTTCTAGTCTTGAGTACCTTAAAAGATGCAGCATGGATGCTCACAGTCCCTTTTCCCTGCAGCTGCCAGCATTGTAGGTGGTGTGTTGACCGTCGGAGGAGCCGTTGGGTATCTGAAGCCAATTCCTCGTACGTCCTCTGAACTCAGTCTCCAACCCCTTGAAAACAATCTCCTGCAGGCCCTCTTACTTTTCAACTCCCCATACCACGCACTGACCTCCATCTCAGTCGCCAAGTTCTTTGGCATCCCCTTCGCTGATTCCACAAACACACTCTTCGTCCCCGAAATTGGCGGTCGTAACACAGCTGCTGGTATCACAGCTCTGACACTCGCTTTCCTGGAAGAAAGAAGGGCGCTTGGTGTATTAATGGCTGGTTGGACATTAGCGGGGTGGTCGGATATTGAGATTTTGATGGCAACGAAGGGAAGCGAGAATGTGTTTGTGCATGCGAGAAATATTGTTATTCTGGTTATCATTAGCTGGAGGCTGTTGACAACGACGATCTAAGGGTCGTGTATCAGAAAAGAATCATAGACACTGGAATGTTCAATGATTGGGATATCTGGTGCGCGGCCAGAACGTCCGGTGGTGTTGACATCTGTGTTTGGTCAGTGTTCTGCTCTGAAAGCATGGAAAGCAGCGTAGAAGTTTGTTCTAAAGCGAAGAAGTACATATGTACGATGGAAGATATTTTGGCGCGGGTACTGATCAGTGATCGCATTACCACACCTAAATAAAGAGAACCAGGCGGTTGCGTCTGTTTTGATTCATCCATCACGTGTATATTTACCCGAAGGCAGAGTCCAGACCAGAAAACCCCCTTGCATCAAAAATCAGGTCATCCCGACAGTCTGTTTTGTGTATGCTTCTCTGATGAACCCTTGACTTGGCCGTCACACCACATTACCTTGGCGATGAAGTGAAGTGCCGAATCGAGATGCTATTCAATGTCACGTGGGTATCACGTAACCAAAACTGCTGCTAGCAAAATGTTTCTCCTTTCCAGCCTCCGAAAGGCCTCGCTTGGTAAAATGATGGGAAAGTCGAATGTACATCCCCAGACAATTTTCTGACGAAGCTACTGCCAAGTCTCAGAATAGCATCACCGTGCTGTAAGCTGCTCGGGTGTTCGGCTTGGAGAGGGGCACGCTGATTCGTTCTTTTCATTCCACTTTCCATCTCCACGGACGGCAGACGGCTGGCTGCCTTTTAAAAGGGACTCCTTGTCCGCAGATGTCAAATTTGACTTTAAAAATCCACTTCTCCAGATTCTCCAGCTTTCGCTCGCTTCCCCGTGTTTCGCACTCGTTCTTGTTGCTTTCAACGTCGTCGATTCTTGGAACTCTTGGAATCTCTTGGGTGCTGGTCTTCAAGCCCTCGTTTATTTCTGCATGCCGGACTTCTGATTGATTACCATACTTGCGTTGTCCAATCAAGATCACCGCACAACTGTCCGGACAAGGGGATGTGTTGATTGGTGTCTCTGGTCGGAGATGGGCTTGGAAGCTGGTCAGTGGCCATTGCATTGCATAGTTCACTGGATTTTGCGCCTCCATTTTGCTCATGCTGCTGTTTTTTGCGCCTCTGCCACAAGTTTACGATGACGGGTCGACAAATCCACAAGTCTCCAAGTCTCCAAGCTCCCACCCCGCCTCTCTGGGGAATGTCATTGTCAGACCGTCTGTCTACCGAGTCAAACGGCAACTGTATCGGCCTGACGAGGGCCACTTGGCTGCACTTCCTGAAGTCCGGCTCTGGTTTCTGAGAGCCCTGAACCGAAGAAAGGACGCAGGATCAGTACTATCTGTGGTACTGTCCTCGCTTTCGTTTCCCAGAGCAGAGGACTGTTCAATTGACATTTCCGACCTTCCGAGTACGAAGGAGAACAGTGTAACCCTTCACTCGGCCACTCGTCTGTCCCCTGGGCCTTACATAAAACAAGCAATCAAACCTCAAAATTGTCAATCTATTAGAAATTGCTGCAGATGGCAGTCCAGATGGCGACTATTTCCAGTTGGCAAGGTCAGCCATGCAGAAGAATGCAACTCAAACTCAAACAGGCCTGCCAGTAGCAGCGCCGCGGTATCTCCCAGCATCTATCAGTCCGATCCGACATGCACGGCTCGTCAACACAGATTCTGTGAAAGTTTGGAAGACTGGAAGCCATCTAAACTTCTCCAAGTGTCAGGGGCTCTCGATTAGGCTCTTGGATTCTCTTGGTTGGTTGGCCGGGGATATGGCCCGATGGGTAAAAGGATACATAAGTTCACGTGATGGCCCAGAGCCGTCCGGGCAGCGGGCGCATTTCCCACGAGACGAGGCGTTTGCTTCTTTTCTCCACCAACGTCGCCGCACGCACATTTCCCACCAATGCCGGCACCAAGAACTTTTCGAACTTTTGACACCTTTGACATCCGTCTTGATGTCTTGACCGTGGGATTGTGCTTCTTTAGTCTCTTATTGTTTGGCGCTTCCATATCTCACATCAGCTTGGGGGCTGCATGCAGTCCACTCAATCCCAGCTCCATCCCATCAGTTCCATGGTTGAGGATGATTGTTCTGAGGGCTTATTCTTCCACCCTTCCAGATTAGACTTCTTCCATATGGCCGGCTTGGCTCGACAGCCACTTTCCTGGGCAAGATATCAATGTGTTATCTTCCTGTCTTTTGCAGCCATACACAATGTCGCTGTATTTACCCGGCATCGGGGCTGATTCGCCAAGGAGCGCCAACTTACTAGGTTGCTCGTCTAGGCTGACGCATAATTCAAAATGCTCTGGCCAAAATTATTCTCGGCAGAATCCCAATTGATGGGGCAAGCGCTTGCTGGAGATCGTCCAGACTATCGAGTCTATCGAGCTGTCAGAGCCAGAAATAGTGCGTATCAGACGCTCCAAGCGAGGCCTGGGGATGGAGGCATGTTTTTTCTATCCAGTGTACTTTCTGTATACTTCGTGTCGCCGTCAAAGTATCTCAGATAAGAAAGTCAGAATGATGGATCCTCATCCGGCAGACGATGCGCATGCTGATTGGGGCTGTCTTCGTTACAGAGATTGTTGGGGCGGGCATGCCACATGGACGACCAGGGGGGTGGACGACGATGTCGAATTGCTGTGCAGCGCCAAGTTAATACCAAGACACGAACATCTGGGGTGGTTTTCTGGGGTGCCAACACGGACTTTTAAGTCTGTGGTGCGGATGGTGGTACAGGTTCCCTCCCGCGACGAGGGGATATAAGCTGGTCTCCCCCGCACAATTTGGATGACATTCGTGCCTCTTTCTAAACAGCAATCTCGAAGTTTAGTCGATCCCAATCCGGCCAAAATGGAGAAAATCAACAACAGCGACACGTCTATGGACTTGGACAACACCAAGGGCCACAATGCTGAGGTTGAGACTTCGTCCCACACCCAAACGTCGTTGGATGATGCCCCCCATTTCGATGCCACAAGGACTAAGGCTCTTCTTCGCAAGTTGGATTGGCATCTTGTTCCTTTCCTCTCCTTGCTTTATCTGTAAGTCCTGCGCCTGAACCAGTTACCTCTATATCTGCATCTGCTATCAGGATCGTCTGACAAACGCTGATCATCTCAGCCTTTCCTTCCTAGATCGTACCAACATCGGAAATGCAAAGCTCTTCAATCTTCTCCCTGACTTGAACATCCCAGCTACGTCCCTTCAGTACAACAATGCCTTGGCTATCTTCTTTCCCTTCTATGTCGCGGCTGAGATCCCATCCAACATGATGATGAAGCGCCTCCGTCCCAGTCTCTGGCTGACAATCATCATGGTGTAAGTTATCGACGCTCTGATTCGGAAGTTGACAGGCCGCTAACCGAAAATCAAGTGCATGGGCGATTTGCACCATCTGCATGGGTTTTGTCCACAACTATGCTGGACTTATGGCTGCTCGTGTCTTTTTGGGCATCGCTGAGGGTGGATTGTTCCCTGGTGTTACATACTACATCACTATGTGGTAAGTAATCTGGTTTCGCGGTATTGAGCAACACATCTAACCCGCCTTCTAGGTATGCTCGTCACGAATGTGGTCTCCGCATGGCACTCTTTTTCTCAGCTGCTACTGCTGCAGGTGCATTTGGTGGTCTTCTCGCCTTCGGTATCGGCAAAATGGACGGTGTTGCTGGCCGCGGTGGATGGTCTTGGATCTTCATCTTGGAGGGTATTGCTACTCTCCTCGTTGCCTTCGTTGCTTACTGGGCTATCAACGATTATCCTCGAACGTATGTCCTTGCCACTTATTCTCTTTTTCAAAATTCCAGGCTGATGTCTCTGTAGTGCTAAGTTCCTCACTGAGGAGGAGCGCACCGAAGTCGAACGTCGTCTCAAGGCTGATCGTAGCTCGCTCGCTGACGAGTTCAACCTGAAGTACGCTTTCGATGCTCTCAAGGACTGGAAGATTTACGTCCACATGTTGATCACCATCGGAATCTACACCCCTCTGTACTCCATCTCTCTATTCCTGCCAACGTAAGTCATTCAGCCGATATGATCTCGGAAGTGTTATTAATGTCTTCCATAGTATTGTCAAGAATATGGGATACTCCAATGAAATCAGTCAGCTCATGACCGTCCCCCCATACGTTGTGGCTTGTGTCTTCACCATCGGCACTGGATTCTTTGCCGACCGTGCGAAGCAACGTGGTGTCTTCATGCTCGCTCACGAGGCCGCCGCCATTATCGGATTCGCCATGCTTGCCAGTTCCGGTAAGCCCGGCGTCCAATACACCGGTACCTTCTTCGCTGCTTCTGGTATCTACCCATTGGTACCCATGGGTGTTGCATGGAACGGCAACAACATCGGTGGCAGTCTCAAGCGTGGTGTCGGTATCGCCATGCACGTCGGTTTCGGCAACTTGGGTGGTGCCATTTCGGCTTACTGCTTCTTGCCTAAATACTCTCCACGGTACGTTCTTCAATACCATCAGTTTTGATACTTGTTGCTGATTCCTTATAGATTTATTCCTGGACATGTCACACTCGCCTCCACAGTCTCCATGTCCTTCCTTCTCACTTGCTTCATGACCCTCTACCTCCGCCGCGAGAATGCTCGCCGCAACCAGTGGGCCATCGATAATAATCGTCAGCCCGAGATGTACACCGAGGAGGAGAAGCACGCCGAGCGCGAGAGAGGTGATAATGCCACCTTCTACCGTTACACCGTCTAAGGTCCTGGTCTTGCGAGTGAGAGATATGATACCAAAGAAGGAAAAGCATGGCCGTTCTCCTTCTCTGCATGATGGTTATGCTATGCTATTGTAGCTAGGGGTTAACGGTTTTGGGTTCGCGATCTTGTCACAATTTGATTATTCGTCGCTTTGCACGGACTTGCGAAAATATACACTGTACGAATCGTACATAGGCTGTCATAGAGAATGAACGCACTGGTCGCTTCAGCTGACACTAATATTTTATTCGTTCCGATTGCGTCCTTTTCGTGCAACACAGCGTTTCCAGCCGAAGTTGTGCTATGCGAAAGCTGAAATTCGGCTCAAGTCAGAACATTCACATCCACACATCGCTTGGAGTGTCATCCTTTGAAGCCCCTATCTCAGTCAAGGCAGATCTGCAAGATTAATCAATCCAGTGGCGAGGGAATCCTCGAATATCAAATACCAACAGTCTGTTTCACTAAACTAGTTCCACAGTGGCACCGTACCGGGAGAAACCAGAAACATGCTCTCCATAAGACACCATCTCGGGTCCATCCCGGGCTCAGGACCAATTACCATTCCAGGGACCTTTCCAACAGGATGCACTATATTACAGTCGTTGTAACCGTAAACGTAGCCGGGCCGTCTGAAGTTTTGTCCCATTCACATTTAGCCAACCCGGGTGTACCCAGAACGCGGGGACTGCAAGGATCAGATTAGAATGGGATCGATATCGACGGATCATCGAGTCGAGGGTCTTGACCATGCTTGAGGTTACTTCGTTGCACCCACTGGGCAAGACATGGCAGGGTACTAGGAAAGCATTCCAGATTCCAGATTCCAGATTCCAGAACCCAAGCTAGCCCCGCCAACCATGCGAAGCTAAGGTCTGACAAGCATCTTTTTTGATTCGGTAGGTCAGGTATGTTGTACGTGCGTCTCACTACAGTAGCCTCGACTCGACTCGACTTCAGCCAGATGGCGAGCCAACACAGCATGTGGTGGCAGTCCCATTGGCCGTCTCGTAATGCCTAGGAAGGTACAGATCCTCCTTCCTGAATCCTGGTGCTGAACACCGCAGAGTACATGCCTATGAAAATTTGGTGTTGGTTATGAAAGATAAGCTGATGGCATGCATGCATACCTGTACGGGTTTATGTACGTACGTATGTTCTAGGCTGGGCTCCTTCATGTACTATGTACCGGCTGTGTGATATGACCATGTACGAGTTCCGCTAAATGAGAAAGGGGAGTGCTTGCCGGTATGCAGCTACAGATTTGAAGGATTGAGCGATGGAAGAGCAGGTTTGTTAGGCTCGCGGGGCCAGATGTGGTTCTAGATGCGTTTACACGAGTGCTCAAACTGGACTGCTCTGCTACCGTAATTAGTGTTTGGTGCCCGTATGCCTGGGAAAGGCAGAGGTGGTCAGTCCCGCCATCTTTTGTCCGATTGCCACTGAACTGCTACAGCAAGCCAGCGGCTCTGAGATGTGGTAATTGGAGGCGAAAATATGTAATGCTTGAGAAGGGGGGTGGCTATGCGCAATTCAATGTAGGAATGTTCATATCAGCCTTATATACGACTCCTCAAACCAGAGAATTCCACATCCTTGATATCCTTCACTTGTCCAACTCTCCAGGAGATATCATCACTATCAGCTTGAGCCTCCTTCCATTTCCATCTTGAAGCCTTTTGCTCGCCTTCCAGCAGTGCACGTTTGACCCACTGTCCGGCAACTGGAAGCATCTTGAAAGCATGTCCGCTGTCTCCTGCTGCGACCACGAGTCCTTCAACCCCAGGCACAAAGTCAATTATGTACTCGGAGTCTGCTGTGTCAGAGCACCAGCAGATAAACTTCTTGACGAGTTCCCTCCCTGAAAATTGGGGTAGGGCCTCTCCGATCAATTTCTTGATAACGTTTTCATCCTCCTCCGGTATGCCTTCGTTGGAAGTTGGAGGTACTGACACTTGCGTCCCGCTACCATCCCGTGAAACGTAATTCGTGTATCCCGCACCATTTGCACTAAACTTGAGCATTCCTGTGTCTAGGTCTGGCTCAAAGAAGAACCCCAGATCTCTGCAATTGACTACTGGACATCCCTTCATACTCGCCGCTTCCGTAGGAGTGAGCTGTATGTGTGCCACCGACCATGACTTCGCCGTGATTTGAGGTGCGATGGCTGGAAGAAGTGTACTGATATGTGCCCCGATACACAGAATTGTCCTCGCAGCTGTGTGGATCATGCCATCAGCAGCTTTAACGCCTGTACATATCCTTCCTTCGCCATCTTCGAACAGCAGCTCGGCAGCATATCCGCTCTCTCCTGTGACAAGCTTCACGCCCAACTCAACGCACGCCTTGGCTGCATGCTCTAGAGCTTTGGCAGCTCTCGCATACCCCGCATAGCGATTCAAATATCCCTCCCAGCCATTCATCTCTCCTTGTAGCATAGGGAATTGCTTCCTTGTGTCGTCCGCTGATTCAATGGCCGAGAAGGCGCCGCGTGGAAATGCGGGGTGGTCCTTGATCGAGGAGAAGGATTTCTGCAGAGACATTCGAGATTTCTGCGGTGCATTGGGAGACGTTGCGAGGAGGTAGCCAGTGGCAAGGTAGTGTGGTGCCCAGAATGGGGTCTGCCATTGCTTGATTGCGTCCTGCTCAGAACAGAATTTAGCAAGCTGGTAGGTCTGAATATCGGGGTAAAAATGCGGTGGAATAACTTACAAGCGCCAGTTCAGTGTAAAAGGGATCCTCATACTCTGCTCTGACTATCTTGTTGATGTCGTTGCCAGCAGAATATGGACTTGGGACAGGTGCCCGATCAAGGACTGTGATGTTGGTAAAGCCATCTAGGGCGAGATGAAGTGCAGATGAAAGGCCAAATACTCCTGCGCCGACGATCAGGACACTAGAGTCCTTGGAAAGAGGCTGCTGAGCCATTGCGACCGTAAACAATCAATAATTACTTGAACGAACATTTTGAAGACTCGCAGGCGGAGGCTGGGCATTTGAAGGCATTCACTGAAGGTGGGATGTGAAGCTTGAACTCGGATGTGACCTCATGGCGGAACTCCAGGGAAGGTCGATACGCTAGCGCATTCAATTAGCGACGCTGAATAGGGGTAACATCCGCTGTCAACAAACATGTACCAAGCGAGCTTTCGAACATGAAAATAACAGCTACGAGATTAGCTTTGGTTTTTGGCTTTCAGAAGAAATGTAAAGCACCATGTTTAGACTTGATATTCGTCGTCTTAAAAGGTCATTCTCATCTTCAATTTATCGCCTGCAAGAATTTCGTCTTTCTTCTGAAGAAACTCTTCCATATCCCATTGCGCACTGACATATCTAGCATTCAACCACTGTCTTCTGCCTTCTGCTAAGAAAGCAATAGTATCACCCGCCAAAGCTGGCTTATCGGTCAACCCTACAAAGTGTCATCAGTACAGAGCTCATCCACTTCGCTCAACGAAATCCTACCAGCATGCGTCTCCTTCGGCATTGCTTCTGCCAATTTCGTCATGATGGCACCAGGATGGACACAGAATGCAACCAAGCCATCCTCATGATTCTCCTGACACAAAAATTCCGTGAACCTCAAGACAGCGAACTTTGTCATTCCGTAAGCACTCGAGTCTGGTCGCAAATTATGTGCTGCAACAGAACTCAGGTTCACGATAGTTTTGAGCCCATCGGCTGTAGAGAGCAGTAACGGCAGTAAAGCTTTCGTCATACGATATGTACCCCGAATATTGATCTCGAATGTGTGCCAGTAAGTCTCATCATCGGATTCCACAATTGGGGAAGGGACTGGCATGTAGCCTGCATTATTTATCAAGACATCGAGTCTGCCAGATGCTTTGGTGATAGCGTTCGCGGTAGAAGAAATAGACTTCAGATCATTGACGTCGAGATGGTATAAGAGTAGTGTTGGCGGCGGATGGTTGCAACTTCTGGCCGCTTCGGAAATGGCTTCGTAGACCTCGGTGGGAAAGGGCTCGATAGATGTGAGAGCGATCTGGGAGGCACCTGCTCGGACGAAGGAGCAAGCAGTGGCGAGACCAATCCCACTTGACGCGCCTGTTACGAGGATGCTTCTTCCAACATGGTCAGCTTTTGAAGAATCAATGAAGTCGTATGTATCGCTATGGATGGTCTTTGTGAATACAGATCCTGCAAAAAAGTTAGTGCTTTGATATACCCAAGGGGGACTACGGACCATTCACTAGTGGATTCGGTTGGAAGATCATGATCAAATTGTGAGTTTCTGTCTGAAAATATGGTACTCTGACTCCTCACTTATGTACTTCTGTGGGGTGGACAAACAGGTCGAGCTGTTTCTTAAGTGGGCAACGTTTCGGATGTATCGGTGCTAACAAGAATAGCTCCGGTGCTCAACCCACTTCTCAAACTTGAGACACTCAGAGGGCTGGAAAGTCGGAGAAACAAACCTGTTGATATTTGGCTTTGTGATGCAACCTTTAAGCGACAGGACTCTTCACCTCCAACCTTGGCCAAGTTCGCTTAGAAGTCAATACATGGAAACACAACCAGGTCTAGTTCGTTTTCCGATGTAGGTTGCACCAAAATCTTTCCAGGAGAGTGGGACCCCGTAACTTGGGCCATGCCTTCAATATAGATGGTTTCAAACGAGCTGCGAGTAGTCTATCAACCAAATACCACGCACCACGACGACAACGGGATGCATCAGTCAAGCTAGATTTGGGGCACATTTTGTACCAAGTTCTGCTTTCCAAATTATGTAGAGCTATGTCTCTGAATTCGTGTCTTCGCTTTCATCCAAGCTGATCTGTAAATCAATTTCTCAGCTTAAGTCCCGGTGACCAAATTCACGACACCAAGAAGACTTGCCACTACTCACCAGTGAATCGTTCTGGGGGAACGGAGCTAGCCATGGTGCACTGCCACATCAGTCTTTTTTCGTCTTTCAGCTGCCCAGTGATCGAATGTAAGACACCTTGATTATGGAAAATGACCAGATCTCCCTCCTCCCAAGCATGAGCGTAAATGTACTCTGCCGACATTGCCTTCTTCATAAGTGAACGGCATATTCGCCTCGCTTCGGCTACATCATCAATTATAGTGGCTTTGCCCGTCGAAGGGTCAGTGGTATTTAGGGAGCAGACGCATGCGCCGAGAATTTGGAGATGTGGCTGATTCAGGCGGCCACGATTACGCCAGACCATCTAAAGATTGCAGTCAGCTCCTATAATGGGAAGAAAAGAGGATACTAACAGGATGTGATTGTACGTGTTCTATTTTCCAAGGTGCTAGTTCGTCGAGTGGAACCTCATTTCCTGCATGTGCGATAGTAAGGCCATCGGAAGTGGCTTTGCAATTTCTGATCCACTCATATAGCCGCGGTGCGTACTGTACCACTGTGTTGAGAGCGAATGATTGCTCCTCTTCTGAAAGGAGTGAGAATGACAGTGATCCTGAAACAACTTTATACTGGATTAGCAGAAGCTGCTTAAGATGTAGGGCACGTACAAGCAGTTGCGCCGGCAGCAAGAGGAAGAATACTTCCATCCTCAAAGACCACCTTTTGATCTGGTGCTCTGGGTATTTCGATGCCATGGATCAAGGTAACTTTTCCAGGGAGCGTCTCGTAACAAGGCATGTCCATATGCCATCTATATAACCTTGTCTGGCAATTTTGCATTTCTTCCTCGCTCAATGGCGTTTCGTGGAATTCTGGATGATTCTAGGTCTCGTGAGTGGCATAATCAACGTCAACGCATTCAAAAAACTTACGACGTGTATTAGTTTGCACTGCTCGATTCCCATGTATCCATCAAACTGCCCATTTCCGATCACCGTGACATTGCGACAGCTTGGGGTCCTGACAGCTGCATTCCTACTCAGAATATTCTTCGGGTCGCTTACAGCTTTACTGCCACCAGAATGCATATCCACTATGTTCTCATCCCAGATCTTCGCCAATTGAGGAAGAATGTTTGGCTCAATGCCATTGTGGTTCTTGATAACGAGGACTGAATAGTCGTAGAGCGCTTGTCGGAGTACTGATATATTATCCGACGTCAGGTTCGGGGGGGGGGGGGGGGGGGTTACCTGTATTTTTTTTCCTTTTGGGGTTTATTTTGGACTGGCTGGAATCATATGGCATGAGGTTATGGTATGAGGTTTAACAGAATGTTTGGGAGGTGAATTTGTTTGCATTTAGATGGCATTTATTTTGGTTTATATCTTGTGTTAAGGGCATGGAGTGGACTATGCTTATAATGAGGCAAATGTTTACGAATATAGATAATTAGATAGATATGAATATAATGCAGTATCGGACTTGATCGTTCACTATTCCATCTGGGGACTTGAACCCGGCGCCGTCAAAAGGCCTTTTTACAATACCTTGACAGCCTTGAGACACCAAATTTGCTACTCAAGAACGCGAATGTCTTGATGTCTTTGTTCTGTCTGGAATGTGAATTGTTGTCTCGGAGCTGTGGAGTCTGGCTATGGTTCCTCCGGCAGTCTGGAGTGTGGATTCTCCAAACAGGGGTCAACCCAAGCGAGACGCGCATCAATAAAAGTGACAAAGTGACAGGGGGCATGACTAAGTCCAACCCCTTTTGACCTAGCGTTGTCAGCATGCTGCATAACCACCAAAAGCTGACGACCACGGACAGATACCTTCTTAATACCGCGTGACTACCAACAGTAAAAGAAACCTTCCAAAAATATAGAAGTCAGCACGTTGCATTCTCTTCGCGATATACCCACTACTTGAGCATACCAGTTCCATCAAGGTGCAGAAACCCAAGAGACAACGATGCTCTCTGGCCCCTTACCCGAGGCGCCAAACCCCGGCTGGAGAATAGAAGATCCAATTGCAGAGCAGCAATACATGAGACCCATACCCGGGAAAATAGAGCTTCAATATATGACTCAACGATCAGAAATCAAAGATCAAGAAGAAGACTGGACCGGCAAAAACAGCACTGCTCTCAGACGTAAACTGCAAAATCGCTTGAACCAGCGAGCCTCGCGTAGGTCTTCTCCTTCTCCGTCCCTACTTCCCTCCACTTCAATCTACCTGTATGTATACCCTACTAACACACCAAAGGGAAACGCCGAAAACAACTCGCCACCCAAACCCCCCAAGTCTTCATCCAAGACACCTCATGTCCACAAAAGCAACAAGATGTAGTCCTCCCCATCAACCCCACGGCCTACATAACCTCCATATCAACACGCCCCAACCGCACCTCCACCTCCAATTCCATCCACCCACCCCCCTGCATCTACACCACCACCCGCCTCATTCTCTCTAGCCCCCCCTCCTTCACCACCTTCCTCCTCACCCCCCTGCCCGTAGACCAAAAGCTGCTCACCCTCCTCCACTTCAACCTCGTGCGTGGGCTCCTCCAAAACGTGCACATCCTCGGTCTCGACCCGGATCTCATGGAAGATGACATCCCGTCTCCGTTCCAGGGTCCGCAGGATATGTTGGAGGGCCTGATGGCGAGATTGCCCGAGGCGTTGAAACCAACCAAGTTGCAGCTCGAGGTCCCGCATCATCCTGAGGTCGATGGCTTTCCGTATAGGGAGTTGAGGGATAATTTCATTAGGGCGGGGGAGAGCTTTGATACGGAGGAATTTTGTATGGATATTTTGTATGGGGTGGAGGCTAGTGAGGAGGATGTTGGAGATGGTGGAGAGCAAGGGCGAGGGCGAGGGGGAGGGCAAGGGCAAGGGCAGTGTGAGGGGATGAGTAAGGTGGCGGGGATTTCAAATGGGAGGACGGGGCTGATTGTTTGGAGTGATCCGTGGTTGACGGGGAGTTGGGAGGTTGAGGAGGGCTTTGCGAGGAAGTATAGTTGGTTGCTTAGGGGTTGTAGGGATATTTGTGAGAGTACGAATTTTTGGAGGAGGAGTAGAGGGGAGCCGCCGTTGAGGTTTGAGGAGGTAAACGATTAGCCAAATTAGACATAGAAACGCGCGATGTTGGTAATGAGTGTTCTAGCCTGCTAGATTGTTTTGAATGATATTCTCGCTTGTTAGAACGATACTCTTCTCTGGCCTCCTATCTAGAGCTTGCCCATGGCGCTTCGCTGCTGGTTTCACATCTTCTCTTACATCTTCTTTAAAACGGAGATTGTTTGCTAAGATAAGTCTGCAACTCACGACTCCCCAGAGAACGTAGTATGTTTCGAGGAGGGGGTTGTAAAGAGTTGATTTCTAAGTTCTAAGTTCGAGACAAGGTTTATAACGTATTAAAAGCCTCTATTTGTGACTCAGGCCGGCTCTAGCGCCCCCTGGCGACTATATCTCCTTATCGAAGCCTATAACCGAACACACACGGCACAATGTTACAATCAATACACAACCCGCGATGGGTAAGATCACGTCTTGTTTCCAACTCCCTTCATTTACTTAACGAACTGACCTGCCCATGAGTCGACTAATGGAAATGCCTCTTGCTGCCAGTCCCACGTCAAGACGCGGCAAAGTGAAATGTAGCTCCACGCTGTCATCAGTTGGGTTTCTTCAAGCTCACTGTCGTCAAAGATCATTTGCAATAGAAACTGTCATCAAGTAGTCCTGTGACCTCTTATGTGTAGAAGTATATACCAAATTAACTCTGGATGTAAGTGAAATTAGTAATGCTTGGTATTTATCTTATCATATTTTAGTAGCAGAGCTATTCAGACGTATAGAGCTAAAAAAAACTTTCCACGAATGGCTTCTGTTCGTCTGTAAAAAATATACTGGCGAGCGAGAGTTAGCGGCACTGTATTTACCGCCTGTGTTTGACTACCCTGTGTTGACATACCTGTTGAGCGACTCTTTGTTTTTGGACTCCTACACTTTAGCCAATAAGGATCAATGAAATGTCTGAAAGTCTCACATGGAGCAGGCACTTAGTGTGAGGTTTTATTATGGTTTTATTGTAGTTGCTGTGCGTAGAGATTTGGGCGAAGTGTTGACAGGCAAACAAAGCAAACGTCAAGTCTGTGTTGCGAATAACGTGCTTCCTTGTAAGTTGTGAGCGAAGGACTTCTATATAAGGCGAGAGTATAAGACTAGCAGCAGCATTGATGGTAATAAGACACTTATTCTGTCTGCCATACAATATATCTAATACATCTATGAAAGCATGCGACAAGAACCAAACAGTTGTCCAGCTGTGGCTGGATGGCTTCATGAAGCGAAGTTTACCATGTGTGCCAGAATCACCTCGAGTTCACCTTACAAGCGACCTACTGGCAGCAAGTCTGAAGCGAAAATGCGTCCTGATATTCACTCGAGCAGAGAATTTATCACCTCGCTCGCGCTTAGCTGCACCTCAACCTGCACCTTGAAATAACACAAAGCCTTGTTCTCCCGTTCTGACTATACTCTTCACTCTCCTTACTTCCCATACACTCGTCTTCGATCTCAATCTCGACTCGACCGAGAAAATCTTGTACAATCCAACAACAGCGGAGGAAACCTTGTCCTTTCTTGTATCGCACCCCATACCACTTGACCTGAACCCTTCAACGATACCACAATGGCGACCACCAACCGCACCGTCATCGACCCTGCCGAAGACCCCCGCCTCCCCCCCAACGACATACCCGAATACCTCTTCACAGTCGCGCAACGCTGGTCCGACAAATCACCCACCTCGCCCTCCCTCAGAGGCTTCGAAGCCTGCAGCAGCGGCCTCGTACCAAGCAAAGAGAACCCCGACGCCTTCCCAGCATCTTTGCTCCACCTGGAGGTCTTCTACGATAACTACTGCGGCATCATGAACTTTCCATTGACGTTCAAGACGAATACACATGCGCACTTTGTTGGTCTGTTTTCTACCCGAAAGCTGGCCGAGAGAGAGGCGGAGCTGCTCAGGGTGGGAACCGATACCGAGTATAGGGTCTACTGTGTTCGTGGCGCTGAGTTAAGGGAGATGGGTGTCTCGGTTATCAGAGGACGAGCCATCGTCACCATTGGCCGTCCGAATGATAGACGAGTAGTCCACACGGATCATGTCATTGGCGAGGAGTTCCTCGTATGGGGACGAGTTCCGGTTGAAGCAGTTCTGGGAAGTTGGGGAGCAGATGGTGTGATGCAATATGCAAGAAGTAAGTTGATTCTCGTACTCCATATTCATATGCATGTCGATCTGACGTGTGAAATAGTTCGCCAAGAAGCAGCACGCCTGCGTGGACCGTCGAAGAGATTTGATTACATCCAAAACTACCTGCCAGGACCGGAGGCTACTGCTAAGGAAGCTTTCGCTTGGCCAAATTCGTTGCCAAGCCGAAGCCAGGATCGTGGTTCCGCTTCTACTTGTTTACAACCATCGAAGAATGTCCATCCTCGACTACTAGGTCTCCCACCTCCTCCTCCGCTGCAGGCTACGCCAGCTCCTGATACTACGATGGTACGGCGTTTACCTGGCTTGTTGGCAACCGCTCCGTCTTTGATGCAGCAGCAACGACTATATCAATCACCATATGGCGGATCCACCATGAACCCCAGCTTCAATGCACAGGCAGTGAAGAATTTGGTGTCCGCAGAGCATCCAGCTGTTACGAAACTTGACTAAAGATGGGCCTCTAATTGATGGATGGGAAAGCGAGAAGAACGATATGTCGTCAAATGCTTCGAGTACATATGGCCAGATGATGTAGGAACGCACAGCGCAGGTAGTGGATAAGAGGGCAGAGGTCTTCGAAGTTGTATGAAGTCGTCCTGGTCGTTTTTAATTCACCGTCCTTTTTTCCAAATCAGGTCCAACCTTTCTTCAGCTATTCTCACCAGCCGGCCGAGCCCCGGTCAAGTTGACCACTCCTCCCATTCCAAGATTCTTTTCTCTCTGTACCCAACCAGGGCATTCAGCGACTCTGTTTTGAGATACAGCTCTATCATGCAGAACCTCCCACACAGGTGGAAATCCAGCTTGCAGTGGCCCACCTTTCTGCTTCGCTCCGATGATGGCAAACTTCCCCTGAGTATGGCTAATAAACCCATGCAGCAAACCTTGCTGGATAAGACTTGCAATGATCGGCTCAACATCGTTCAATTCTGGCATCTTATTTCCAAAGATCGTGCCCCTGCCAATACGAAGAGATTGGGGTCTATTCTGAGGAGGCACCAGGTCTGGAGTCTTCATGAACATAGCGTTGGCGTGAGTGCGTCCCGATTGCATGAACGCGTGTGGATCAACTGGTTTCTGCCAGCCTTCCAGAAGTTTCTGGCAAAGCTGAAAAGCGACTACAACATCCTCAAGACTCAGTGTAGGGGCTTTCTTGGATTCTGGGTCCCAGGGGAAGTTGTACGTCAGGAGGAAGACTCGACGAGCCAGCGAGCGCCACACCAGAACTTCGCATCTCGATTGCAGCTGCAAAAGAATCCCGTGTTCGAAGAACCACCTTTCGTTTCCAGATTCTGGCCCTAAACCTCTCTTGAATGCTGGCATGTCTCCTTTTCGAATGGCGTTGGCGATCGGTATAAACTTCTGGAGCACATCCGACTCCGGGCGACCAGCAAATGCTTGGGATGGGAGACGACCTAGTATAAGATTTGCTGAAACGAGGTATATGAGAACTGTTCGTCGCTGCTTGATGCAACGATTATGACACTGATCATAGGCTGACTGGAGGCATTGCTGCGCATAATAGAAGTGACCAGTCGCAAAATGATATCGGCCGAGGTAGTAAAGGTATGTTACGCGTTGCGCTGCGGGGTAGAGACCTAAAGGGGGCGAAGCAGCCACAATATTTGTGAAGAGCTGTTTGGCCAATGAAGTTTTCCGACTCTGCGTAGTACGTTAGACATAGGAATATCGAATCGAATGCGTGCTGCGTACTTTGAAGAGCAGTTTGAGAACCATATTCGCAAACGAGTATATTCCAATCTTCTTTCCTTCTGGCTTCCCATCTCGTCCTATTCCATTCCTGCTAGCCGTCCTTTCGTTAAGGCACAGTGTAAATGCCCGTTGTATAGTTTCCGCAGTGGCCTCGACCAATGTCTTCTTCTCTCCTTGATCAACATCCTTCACTTCCACCATTCTCCGCGTCAAGTCTGGGCGCTTGTCGAGCATAATAGCGAGTCTCGCGAGACTTGAACACAGGCGTATGGAAGTGGGAAGCATCACTATGCCATACGTTGCGTTCGACATTGCGGTATTGCAGGAACTGTCGCATCACACTTTCAGTATACAGGACAGCGTGGCGGGGGCCAGAACATCTTACACTATTAGCGAAGATAGCTTCACATGTGTTGAGACCAAATCATCGAAGTCCGCATCCTTCCAAAACTCCAGGTATTCTTGTATGAATACAAGGAAGCCAGGCCATGATCCTCCTTCGTCAGCCCTGTCATCGTCGTTGAACGGCAGGAGCTTCTCAATGTGTTGCTCAAGCCTCTTGCTGTCGCTCCATGAGGACCTTAGCTCTTGGCTTAATTGTAGATATTCAGCAGGCAGTGGAGGCTCGACTTGAAGGAAGCTCTGCAGCTGAACGGCATCCTTTGCTTTGAGGAATTTGAGGATGGAGGAGAGGAATTCGTCAAGGACGGCCATTGCGGATGTCGCAGACAATTAAATTGGAAGCGATAGTGCAGCAGATCTTATAGCATTAGATGAGAGTCGCTGGACATGGTTTGGAATTTCAATTGTTTGTCGAGGTATGGCCTGGGACATGAAGTCCGGTGCTGTGTATTCAACAAACAAGGCGCGCAAGGCTGAAAGAACAAGAACCCCAGGCACTATTCCCAATCGGACTAGCTTGCTTTTACCCCTGAACAAAGTCCTCGCTCGGCATGGTTTGTTTACTTCTCTTCTATCTTCACTTAAACGAACATTGCCTGGCGATAGATTTCCCGATAGGCCCCATCTTCCTAAGGAGAGGACCTTGCATCAGACACACTACAGATTGTCAGGCCAAACATTTCGCGAGACTGGCCTTGAAATGGCAGCCTTTTCATCCTTGCGAATCACAGACTTGGCTGGGTACGATTTCAAGAGCTGAGATGCTGCTACTATTGGTAAAGAAAGATATGTCCTCTTAAAGGATTTCAATTAACTTCTTTCATCTTACCAGATCTTGGAGCATATACATTAACTACACAGAACCATCCTCCACTTTATGCTTGACATTCCCGACCTGATGTTCCTTCCCACTACTTGACCTCCTTGGAGTCCTTCGTCTTACCTTGGACATTTGGCTGCTCCTCAGCGGTAGTCGTCCGGTGCATGAGATCGATCTTCCCGCCTAGAAGACCATTCTCTTCAACCAAGTTCTGGCTGTCACTATGGAATTGTCAGCATCTTCCACCCATATAGCGAAGGGATACATACTTCAAAGTCTGGTTCGGTAAATACCAAATGATCGGGAAGCAAGGTACAATGATCGCCATCGCCGCGATGAAGAAGTAAGAGGTGACCTTGTCGAAAGCAGTATTGATAGCAGTCCTCTCGACTGTTCCCCATGCTGGGATCAAGGTAGATGTGATGGAGTTGAAGAGCGCATCGATGAGCTCTGGAGTGGAGTTATCTCCGAGAGCCTTGGCGAGTTCCTCTCTGAAGGTGTTGGTGTAGATTGCTCCTGAGATGGCGGTTCCGATAGCGCCGCCGAGTGTACCGATCATTACAACGAGAGATGCCATCTGTGCGGTTTTGGAATGGGGCACGTTGACGACGGCTGCAACGTATCCACCAGTTTGAACGATACCATTACCGAGACCCCTGGCGACTTGTTAGTATTATGTATTCCGCAACGTGATAGCATGGACCGAAACGAAGACTTACTGAATGAGCTGCACAATGAATAACTCAGCCTTGCTCGGGTTGGCAGTTCGCACGCGGAACATGACACCATATCCGATAATCCTGATAACAGCACCACCCATAATCCACCATTTGTACTGCTTCGTCTTCCACATCACCAATCCAAACAGCATTCCCGTGCAGAACACCATAACACTGCTGATGTAAGACAAGTTGACAGCCTGAACAATGGTGAAATTGTGTGCAATCAACGCCCAGTTGTAGATGAAGTTGTGTGACGCCGCTGCAGCCATGTAGTCAGAGAAGTAAAGAAGGAACGCAAGTCCAATGCTTCTGTGCGTCAACCAACTCCAAGGAACGAAAGGTTGTGCTGGGATGAACTTCTCGTACGCGGGAAGTGCAAGGAGCATCACACCGCCGAGAACGATGAGGGCGATAACCCAAGGTGTCTTGAAGCCTTGTGGCTGGAGTGCAGCAAGTGACAGTGGGATCAGGATGAACGCGAAGGCGAAGATGATGATCATCAAACCACCAAGATCGATCGCAGATGCGGCTTCCGAGATTGTCATGCGTGGCCTTTGGAAAAGTGCGGATTCGAGCTTCTTGGCTCGGCGCTGATACTTGAATAGCAGGAATGTGATGGCGCAGATACCGAATGGGAAGATGATGGCGATTATTCCGATACCCCACGCCCATCCGATACCACCTGGACTTACGATATCTGAGACGATGAACGCAGACACCCACTATTTCTGATGAGCAACGGAACGTATAGCATCGAACTAAGACGAAAGAAAAAAAAACACTTACTGGCAGAACCAGATATGGAAAGAACTGGAAGTTGACTCCGAAACCCCTCTGTCTAGTCGTGGTAATATCTGCGATGACAGTGGTGTTCAGAGTATTCAAAGCAGTGATACCCCAAACTCTCAAGACCGTTCCCAGGGAGAACTGTCCAAATCCTTTTGCGCTCGCCGCGAGGACAAGTCCGAGGGTAACGAATCCAAGTGCAACTGGGTAGATGGCAGCTCGACCGTATAAATCAGAAGACTTGGCCCAGATAGGCTTCAACAGGGAGAAACTCAGATTGCAAGCAACTGCGAGTGCAGGAGCTGAAGCGATTCGATTGAAATCTGAGATGGCGTAGTTGTAGTACGTTGAGAATGTGGTTTCATCAAACTCGCTAGGGAGGGTCAGAATGTTGATTCATTTTCGCGGGCCGGTTTACTCACTAAGCGATCATACATAGACCCAACCTATATTCATGTCAGGACGGTTCCTCAAAGAGGATGTGGTATGGATGAAACATACGCCGTGAAGATATATTCCTTGCCATGCTTGCCCCAAACCTGCTGCATCAACTCGATACGTTGGGCTCCCTGTTCACCGAGCTTGATGTCCACCATGACAGGCTTTTGGACCTCGAGATCGACATCCATGGGTGAACTATCGATGCCGTAGCTAGTCTTCTCAGACTTTTCTCCACTGGTCGCAGGGTTGGCGTCGCTACCAGAACTAGTGGAGGCGGGTTGGACCCCATCCGTGACCACGGCGGGGGAATGCTTTAAGCGATCGAGGACGGACATAGTGATGATGTCGAGTATAGTAGGCTTGCAGAACTTCGGCTCCCTGAAGGGGCAAGATGAGGATAGTTATAGAAATGACAAGGAGATAAGGTGGTGAGTATATCTTATCTGGACGGTGCAGAGTGGAGTATAGATAACATCTCGATGCTCACAATACCAAGTGAAGTCGCACAAGGGAACAGCTGCACAGTGCACAATCAATACCGTTCGTTGTTTGCAGGCCTGGAACGTTCGTCTTGTCGCCTTTCTGCCAGTAGAAATTGTTGTATTGAAAAGACGTCTGATTGGAAAGCTATCAGACCCGAGAGATAGGTAGGCATGATCCCTGAATGCATCAGTGGGACTGAAGAGATAACCCCCAATTGAGCTGCACCGCGAGAGCGTTCTACTCAGAACATTGATAATCTGGGAATACCTGGGGAAGCAGGTGTCAGAAGTAGGGAAGCATGAAGCTATCACACGAACTGGTGATATCCCATTCTTGATGAAGGAAGACGGGTCTGACTTTGGAACCTAGCCAGTAGGAAATAACTTGAACCCCTGCCATGCAAAAGGAGGACCATGTGCCGTTGCCAAGCATTCGATAAGAGGGAGATCCCCTAGATAGCATGCATCCATGCATGAGCGGAGAAGATAGCATCCACATCTCACCCCTCGAAATAGTCGACAAAAAGCATCAGCGCGTTGCCCTTGAACCCAAAGCTATGGAAACATCAACAGTCCGGTAATACAGTCTTGTATGTGTGAGATCGGCCCAGAGTCACATGAGAGAAATAGGGCTCGTCCAAAACAGCAAGGAATGCTTGACAGATTCAAGCGGGCGGCGCGCGAGAACTTCAAAAGGCCACTTCTTTGGAGATGTCTTGCAACCTTTTCTTTGGCAACAATACAGACGGACGTAGTGTAGAAAGCCCACCATATACGGAGTTCTACATGTTCGTGAAGTCTGACAACTTGAGGATAGATCCGCCAAGAATCACTAACCAGCCTTCAAAAGTGGGGGAGACATCTCGATTCTCTTGGGAATGGACGGTTATGTTTCTGCTTCGCAGCGAATGCTTCATAGATTTGTGATCTTTGTACAAAATAGGAATCTCGATATATCGACTTGAAGTCGGTTTACTGACGGTGTTCTTTGGCCTCTTCGAGTAATAGAACACCAAAACGTGGCAACACACCTTCTAAAACCAAACGATAGCCTGTGTCTTGTAGTGATAGCAATCCAGACCATCCAAGTCTTGGACTTTCTCGTCAGTTGGCCTGATATTGTTCCGCCACTTATCGATATATATCACTGACAGACTTTAGATATGAGTTCGATTTACTAGAATCACAAAATATCGTCCCTGGTTGATATCAAGATGGCTACCATCGCGCCCACCATGTCTCAGGAACCGTCGGAGAAGCTTCCGGTCGACACATCTTCCAATGTTCTTGAAATGCCTCCATTCGACCCAGCTATACATTTGGCCTTCCAAGAGCCAAGTACTCGCCACTCTTTCACAGAGCTGGGCCTGCCCAGGCCGAAGACTGCCCCTGATATGTGCTTCACTGAACCATTCCAGCTATTCTCCGAAGAAGGCGTGCGCATGCTTCGGCGCGATCTTTTGAGAAAAGAGGTCCTTGATAAGCACATGCAAGCATGGGTCAGAGCGCCTTGCTCAATCAGCCAGCATGAGGAGGTACGTTAATTGATAGCTAAACAGAAGCTCGCTAATCAACGCAGATTGCAACTTGGATCAACAAAGCATGGAACCACCCTGCCACAGTCGAAGCTGTGAGCAAGGCGTTCGGTCTTCCATTGAAGTTGCTTGGCAGAAAGGGGGAGACGGGCTACTGCAACGTCCAACTTGGACCTGAGGGACTTGCAGGTGTCTACAAGCTGGGAGAAGTGCCATCTGGCCCATTGGCAGCCTCCAGTAGCTCTGAATCTCAGTATGACGAGATCATGACAGATGCATGGCATCGAGACTCAACACAGATTTCCTGTGTCGTGATGCTGAGCGACACAAGCACCATGGATGGCGGCGAGACAGCGATTCGCATCGGAGACGGTTCGATCCTGAAGGCTCGTGGTGCCAAAATGGGAGGTGCAGTTCTGATTCAAGGAGCCCATCTTACGCACGCTGCTCTCCGCGCCACGAATGCCCCGGAAAGAATAAGCATGGTGACAAGTTTTGCATTTGCCGACACCAGACTTGACGATAGTGGCACCTCGCTGCGCAGCGTCAACCTTGATCATCCCAACATCGCCGGATGGCAGAACCACTTCCTCCTTCACAAGCTTCGCAGACTGCAAGAGAATGTCAACAATGCCATTGCGCAGGTTGAGGCAGATGATGCTGCTCATGAATCTCCGAAGAGAGATGAGGTCGAACCGTGGGTCGAAGAGCAGATAACATTGTTGAAGCAAACCTCCTGGGAGCTGTTTGAGCGTTACCCCAATTACTTGTACAAAGACATCCCAGAGAATGTAGTCCGAGACTACCTATCGCATGTCTGAGTAATTGGCACGGGAATTCCGACCGGAGAGAGAGCATGGATCGACGTCGTCATTGGCGATATTGTGCTTACCAGAAGATAGTCAACAAATTCAGCTATGCACTTCACTTAACAAGTCTCGGATCCCAGCATCGTTTTTCTTCTCCGCCCAAGGAAATCTCGTCGATGGCCGAGATATCATCGGCCGTCAAGGTATCCATTACCTCCGGTATGTCCAGATTTTGCCTCAGGTGGGTTTCATTTTCACTTTTGACCAAGATAGCCCAGCCCCTCTTCCGCGCCCACGAGAGCACAACTTGAACCTTTGTTAAGCTTGTTCTCTGTGCAATATCTTCAATAAGTTCAGGGCAATCGTCAGCCATTAACTTGCCTTCAGCGAGCAGGGCATACCCCACCATGCTCAAATTATGCCCTTCAAAAACTGTCTGGATCTCGGCTGCGTCTCTCCAATACCAAGGATGTATCTCCATTTGAACAAATGCATCTTTGATGCCCCATTCCGTCTCACTCAACTCTCTTAAGTGCTCGACCGTGAAATTTGAAACTCCGATGTGCCTGACCAACCCCTGCTTTCTGGCCTCATTCAGCACCCTCCAAGCCTCAAGCCGCAACCTTTTATTCTCAGGGCTAGAAGCTGGCTTTCTCGCCATAGCAGGCCAGTGGATGAGATACAAGTCCAGGTAGGGTGTTTGAAGTGCCGCGAGTGATTTGAGGAGCGCGTTCCGTGGAGTTGCCATATCGTAAGGAGATAACTTGGACGTGATCCAGAGGTCTTCCCGGGCTATATTGTACTCATCTGAGGCATAGAATTCCTGGATAACCTCGCCAATCTCTGCTTCATTGCGATAGATGGCTGCTGTATCAATGTGACGGTACCCAAGTCGAATCGCGTCGCGTAAAACTGGCTTCACGGCGTCGTGTTTGAGACGGAATGTACCTAGACCGACTGGAGGTATGGAAGCGCAGATTTCACGCGCCATCTTGAATCCCAAAATACCATGTAGTGGGAAATGCTGATGCTCGCGGGCTTCAGTGGCTTGATGGGTGTTTGTTGAGGGAATGTCCTTGGCAAATCTAAGTGGGGCTGACGAGGAAGACACGTGTATTTCACGGCCACTTCAAATCAACAACGAAAATGTCAAGAGGTCCTCTTGATAGGCAAATCATTGTCTCCAGAACATTCTGTTCGAACATCTTGAGCTTGGGTGCTGCGAGATATTTGTACGCCCTGTGGACGACATGTCCCATGCTTTCTGTTGGCAATAATACTCGGCGAGGGGTGACTGGCTTTCGCTGGCCGGATGACTCCGTTTCAGCCTCGAGAAGCAGGTCCCTGAACTTTCTATATAAACAAGATGCTTTCCACTCAATCTAGAGCATTAGCCAAAGATCTGGATGTAGTACTGCGAATCCTCTTGTATCGAGTGTTCTGCTATCACGTCACACAACTTTGACCTCAATTCCTGCAACCTTGATTGCGGAAAGCCACACCAACATCATTTTGCCAATCACCAAGTTCTCGTCAAGAGATATCGAAGCTCTCAAATCTGGTTCTATATAGCCAGCCGACTTGAATCTCCTCACTATGACCATCAGGACGGCAGAAAAAGAGCGCTCTACCTCCCCTGCTCCTTCGAGCCTGACATACGAGTCCGACACCTCGACATCTTCATTCGAGAACATCACCATCGAGCCTGACGAGCCAACCATCTCGGCAACTCAAGCACATTCTCCATACACCATCAATGAGTGCCTTGATGTTTTGATCTCCATCCAGAATGGAGACTTCAGTAACGAGGGTGCGATCAAAACCCTGCCTCGTCGCCGGAACAAATCACAAAGACCGTTCGCATTACAGCTTGCAAAGAAACTTTTCCCCCACACGACTGATCTGGTTGCCCTCATCCAGTACGAGCGCCTCGCCCTCCCTGCTCAGCAAGCTGTTCGTCAAAAGCAACGAGACCGCTTGGCACTGGAGCTGCAACCGAAGAACAATGCAGGTGGCAAGTTGATCCGGATTCAAGGGCCTTGGGCTGGACAGGATGTTGATCCAATTGATTTGAAAGGACCCACAGCCATTCCTATGCCTGTTGCGATTGGTACAGCCGAGGACTTCGAGCCCATCTTTGCTTTCTTAGAACAGGACACTGCATTTGGTCACGTCAGCGGACCCGGACCCTTCAAGTCTACATTCGAGTTTGTATCTGCAGATAAGAACTTCACTGGTACTCGAGGTACTGAGTTACTGTGGAAGAGTCCTCTCCTAGAGTTCAAGCGAGGTATTGTGTACGATGATGGTCGTCTCGATCTCTGCAAGAAAGTGGTAGGTCCCACCCACATCGGACAGTTGATGACGTCTTTGGAGTTCAATCACCAGATCAAGCACTTTCTCTTGGGTAATAACGCAATTTCATCAACTGGTGCCAAGATGATTGCAGACTTCATTGCCAAGTACCCAAATCGAATGGAGACTTGGTACCTCGCGGGCTGTCACATCACTAGAACCGGCCTTCAGATTCTCGCCTCGCAGATGATCACCTCGACATCGATCACCAATCTGTGGTTCAAGCGGAATCCCCTGGGTCCTGGTTCTAGCTCAATTCTTGCAGAGCTTGTTCTCAAGACCCAGAATCTTCGAACTTTGGATCTCGAGACTACTGAGCTTGGCGATGAGGGGGCACGCCGCTTCATCGATGCAATCACTGGGAAGCCATCCTCACTGCGAAATCTATATTTGAATGCCAATGGCATCGGTCAAAGTGCTTGCGCTAGTCTGTCCGAATATCTCGCCTCTCCCGAATGTGCGCTGGAGAGTTTGTTCCTATCGACCAATCCCATTGGCGATGCCGGCATTGTAAGTTCATCTCCTACAAGTCCCCAAATTTCTCCTAAGCCGAGAAATTTGCATCTGGTCCCCAATATTATTAACCTTTATTGTTTGACACAGGCATTACTTGCTCCTGGGCTAGCGAAGAACAAGACCCTTAAACGCCTCACCCTTGCTTCCACTGGTCTCACTAGCACTGGCATCTCTCTTCTCGCTGAAGCACTCACAAATGAAGCTCATCCTCTCCACACTCTCGACCTCGGTGCATCCCAGACCACGAAAGCACACAGGCAAAAATTCAACTACTTGGACGACACCTGCATTGAAGCCTTGAAGCCCCTCATCCTCTCTCCAGCCCTCCGGTCTTTGAATCTCGGCCGCACAGTCTTCACGGTTGCTGGCATTCAAGAAATCCGTGCGACCGCTGCAAAGTCCGAATTGGTTCAGTTCGCTGTCAATCATGTGCAAGTCACCAATACCGCCACAGCATCCAATGGTATCTTCGAGGGTACTCACGCGCCGAAGTCATGCTCACTCGAAGTGCGTCAGCAGCTGGTGAAGAATCAAGCAAAGTATTACCCGCATATTGAGAGCTATGACGACTTCCTGAACTCTGAGGAGCTTCGATTTTTGAGGAATACACCTGATGTTCGCAAGATCGATAGTATGTATAGGACTCAGGACAAACGACTTGGTTTGCCGATGGATGAGCCATGGAAGGAGAACGACCCGGTTTGGAAGCTTATCACCGAGGATGCTGTAAAATGGGAGAAAGCACTAGCTTAGCTTCCACCGTCTGAGCATGTGACGACTGAAATTGATTGTGCTGGTGTTACTGATCAGGATTTGGAAGCGAGGGACCCTTCTGGTATAATAGTCTTGGGCCCATCCTGATACATAGGAATGGAGTTCCAATTTCATCTTCTTACTCACCCAATGATCAGTCAACACTCGATGTTACCTTTTGGGGATATCTCATCAATTGGATGCTTTGGATATCATTCGGATAATAGTGCTAAAATATGACAGGCTTAAAGGGTTGCCAAGTTTCCTGTCTGATACCATTTCATAGATTAGGTTTGGATCAACTGGTAATCAAGCACATTGAGACAAATACAAAGTTTTGTCTGGATTATATTTTCTGTAGAACTAGCCGAGGTGGGCTATCGCTCCCATTGATCTAACAAGCTGCCGTGCTTACAAGATATCACGGCATAGCACCATATATGTCAACGGTCTACATCCAAGCTTGAGTCGTAAGACATATTCTTCACCTGAACTACTAAGACAACCCATCGGATCTCTAAACATCCTATCCTCCAGATCTTGACAGTATCTCAAATCACCCCACCATCCATCATGACAACCATAGAACATCTCACCCTCATCTCCGTCTCGACCCCGCCCATTTCAAGACTGGACTCAGCGATATAAATCTGTCATCATCACAGGAGGCGGCTACAGAATCGGTGCTCTCATCACCCAATCCTTCGCCGAAGCAAACATCTCTTCCATAATCCTCATCGGCCGCACCGAATCAAAACTCCAAGCAACAGCCCAATCCCTCTCCACCTTCCCTCACACCAAAGCCACCCACCACAAAGTCGACATAACATCCAGAACCGATGTCGACGCACCTTTCAACTCCCTCACCCCCTCGCCAGATATCCTCATTAACAACGCAGGCATCATAATCGGCCCCGTCAATTTCATTGATACAGACCTCGATGAATTTTGGAACGTCTTCAAGACAAACGTCTACGGCACCGCGCTCATAGTACAAGAATTTCTCCACCACCGTAAATTCTAACAGCAGAAACTCTCCATACCCCTCCCGCTAGCCGTGGTCATCACACTAAACCCCATCGGCGCGCTCTCCATCCGTGTTCCGAATCACGCACGCACTATATGCGGGGAGCAAATCGGCTCTCGCTCGCTTCTCAGAGATTCTAGGCTGTAACGTTCCAGAATTACAGCACGATCTGGCTCTATACATCCCGGCACGGTCAAGACGAATATGAATATTAAGTCGGGGTTAATAGGCGTGTTTCTTGAGCTGGATCGGAAGCTAGTGGGGGCTTTTGTGGTTTGGGCCGCGAGTGAGGAGGTGAGATTCTGGCGGAAAGGTTTGCGGAAGTGAGGCGGATGTGGATGAGTTAGTGGCTAAATAGGAGCAGGTGGTGGAGAGTGATTTGTTTAAGGACTGTGTTGTTGAAGTGAGGGGTGAAGTTGAGGGAAGATAGCTTTGTTAGTTTTTGCGTTGCGGGGTTCTGGACGTCGATAAGAGAAAATTCGCTGTGTAGCAGGGGTTCGGATACAGTAGGGAGAGCAGCAGAATAAACATGCGTTAGTTGTAATCACATCTCACGCGCTGCATACCCTCGCCGAAGCTCTCATATGGCCCTATTTGTGTCGGATCTGGTTATTTACCAAGCCCGTCTCACTGCATCTAAGCGAGGCCTTTTCAAAATAGCACGTGCTCGTGATTTTCCAGTCAGGGAGACAATAGGAGGACTCGATGATAGGGGATCTGACCATAGTGACAGGTTCATTCGCTCGAACTGAGCTGGATTTGTATGCTACCACCACAGAGCAGCTAAATATTTACAGTAGAATGTACCGAGGTGACGGCAAAGAATAGACAAAGAATCGAAAAGGTACTGCTCGGGACGAGTCGCGCTTCTAGCGGAACAAGTGAACTGCATCGAAGATCTGTTACGCCGTTAGTACTCTTGAATATACAAAGCAGGAACATTGGTGACTCACGAAGTTGGGGGAGAGGAAGGAAGCTCCGCTCGATCCGGAAGCGACAGCAATCGTAATCTGTTCAAGTTTGTCAGAACGGGTGTACACTTCAATTCAGCAGGAGACTATAACTTACGGTGTTAGATCCGGTCACCAAGCCTCCGGAGGCAATTGCGAAGTTGTAGATGTCTCCACGTCCACGGTAAGCACCTCTTGTCACCCCTCGAGAGTCGATAGCAGTCGGAGCTGCAGGGACAGTACCGGCCTTTCCATTGATCACAACAGAGGGTCTGGCACCAGCAAATGCAAGAGTCGTTCCGATCCTGAGGGTGGCAGCACCACTGGCCTGAGCAGCAGTCAATGTGAACTTGATGGTGACAGGGTCGTTGACGCCCTTGAAAATTGCCATGGGGAAGTCGCTAGTGGCTGATGACCCGACGGTGTAGGTGATTGGTCCCCAGGAACTCATGCGAGAGTCACTTGGGTGCATTCGCAATTGCTTGTCGGCGTTGCGGAAGCCGGTTGGTTGACCATCCCAGTCGCCGATCTGGAAGAGAGTGACGCCTGGTGTGCTCCATGTTGATGCGATGTTGCTTGTGACAGATCCGCCAGCAGCGATCACAACAGCGTTTGTGGCCGATGCAACCTTCAGCTCATCTTGGTAGAGAACTTGGGTGTATGTTCCTGGTCTCATCGCTGGTGAGACGAAGTTTCCGCTTGAGTCGGCGTATGCCCAATATTGCGCGTGGACGTTGTACCAGTGCATAACGATTTGGTACTTGGATCCATCGACACCAGAGGCTTTACCCTTCACCGTTCCACGGCCAGTTGCTCCAACCCATCCCTTAAGCCCCATATTGCCCATGAATGAAAGATCGGTCTTGGCACTTGGAATGCCGGAACGAGAGAAGAAAAGCGAGTATGGACCGTGGAGACCGATTCTGTATGCTTCGGTTTGAGCATGGTTCGAGTTCATGTAGAAGTATAGGCCGCTGTAGGATCCAGTTGGGTTGGTGTCACTGAGTTCCTATTAGCATGATCCTATCATCCAAGGAGCAGGACGTACATGTCACGGAAGAACGGTCCACCAGAAGACAATTCATAGCCAGTACCGGGGATAACCATGCAGGCCTTGATGTCGGAACCACTCATGCAGTGTACTTGGTCGTCAATGAATCTCTGACTGGAATAGAACTTGCTCCGAGTCTGTCCGCCGACGACGAACACATCCTCGCCCTCCACTGTGCTGCTTGACCCACCAATATCAGATGCCTGGCTGACATCATCGGTAGGGAGGACAGCCTCATTAAGACGTGCAATAAATCTCAGCTCGCCAACGGTTGGTTCGGCAGTGATATGGGTTGCCATGTGAATCGCGCTTTCGGCATCTCGCACCACATAGTAATGGGTCAGTGTCGAAGTCGCGCAGGTAATTTTCACATATTTGGTAGAGCCACCTGATCAAGTAGTGATTAGAACAATCCTGATTCTATCCAGTAAATTGCCTACTTGTGAGCTCTTGGGCAGTGACGGTTGTGCCTGATCCAAGGCTAGATCCTATGTGAGAGCCAGTGCTCTTGTACTGGGCTTCAACACCACGATACTTCAACGAAGTGATATCACAATTCGTTCTCGACACTACAAATTCGAAGGCATTTGCTGATCCGGCATTGACGGTGTACGAAGCAGTAGCTGTAGTAAGAGTAATTGCCTCTGCGAAAGCAGAGAAAAGAGTTGCCGGCAACAAGAAAGAGAGCTTCATTTTAACGAAAGTGGGATGAGTACGGAGGCTCAAAGAAGGCTAAGATACACAGGTACATCAAAAACAATTAGGGGACCAAGCGATATAAATGCAGAATATGGTGAACGAAATGAAATGCCCCGCAACATGCAAGCAATCTCTCAGATTGGCAGGCAGGTTACAGCCATAACGCTGATGGCTTTTGTGCGCATATCGCGACGGAGAATTGTGCAATGAATGTGCATTTCCATCCGATATATGCAGGCCTAGACCCAAAGCGAGTATGCTTCCGAATATGAACCATGCAATTCTTCCTACAGATGGAAGAATGATCTTGGAAAAGGGTTCGTGACTTGGGTTATAAGGTTGCGGATATATTATTACTTCTTGGCAGATTCTGGGCGTTTCATCCGAACAACTTCGATGACTTCCCGTGACATGACCGGAAATTCCGTCCCGATTCGCAAATGCATCTGACTTGGATGGAAGCTTGTACTTCTTCGGCTGAAGGCAATGTGAAGCTTGAGTATTATCCATGGCGAAATCGGTACTGGTATGCAACCGTAGAAGTACTTTAGGGCGACCGGCAGCCTCAGCGAGCTGCTGATCCCTGACGCTGAACACCCCTTTAAATCAGAATATCGAAATTGGAAGATACGTTAATAAAGTTAGAGAAAGTAACCTGTTAACTTAAGATATTCAGTAGGAAAGTAACGACACATGCACGCCGAGCAATTTCCAGAGAAGCCGAACACCTCGTGAAGCTCGACGACTTCGAATACCCCAGCCGAGAACTGTACCATCGGTAAACTGCCCAATTTTGAGCCTCAGAAGAGATCATGGCGAAGTATTCGTAAGGACCGACAGGTATCCATGACATAGAACCCCTCATCATGGAAGTTCAATCGCCAGACCAGCTCGCATAGTCCATCAACAACAGAGACAGACGACAGCGCCTCAAATCCAAGCGAGAAAGTGATGATGGAGTGAGTGTCGGACATATGAAGAGATGACGGAGAGGCGAAGGGGCAACCCAAAGTCCGGCTGAACGACGAAGGAGACAAGGCGCAGCATTTTTCTGAGGCTTCCTTCTCAAACTGCCTTTATAGCAAAGCATACGTATGATACGCTCGCTGGGTTTCCGTGTTGTCGGCGATACGGACAGAGCAAGCGTGGCTTTGCGTCTGTGAGGTGCTGACCGGCTTGCATCTGAACTGAGACTTAATGCGGCCGCGTCAGAGCGACAGCCTTGCGTCGGCCGAATTTCGCGACATCATACAACATTCCATTAATTACAAAGGCATCGCACCGCGTCGACAGAAGCATGGAAATTCCCAGCCCGACTGCATACGATACTCTTGATTTGATTGATATCATCAAATAATCACTTCTCTCCATTTGTCCACTGTAATCACAGCCATCATGGTCGCCCTCGATATCGTACATGCATCCAATGCACGACTTCGCGAGCTGGGCCCTGGACTCGTAGCTCTTTTTGGTACGTGGCTTTGTGTCGCATATAGATTGAGCAGATACTAACCAGCTGCAGTTGGCGGCACAAGCGGTATTGGAGAGTTCACGCTCAAAGCCTTCGTCAAGCACGCAGACTCTCCCAGAGTTTACTTAGTCGGAAGAAGCGATACCGCCGCAGATCGAATCATCAAGGAATGCGAGGTATTGAACACAAATGGCAAAATAGAATTTATCAAGGCAGATGTTTCGGAATTGGCGGAGGTGGACAGAGCATGCAAGATCATACGGGAGAAGGAGAAGAGTGTGAATCTGATCTTTCAGACACAAGGCAATGCGAACATGAGAGGACGAGACGGTAGGTTGCGGAACTCTTTCCATGTAACGAGCTCTGCTGACTATATGAAAACAGAGAGCCCAGAAGGCTTGGATCGAAAGCAAACCCTCAATTTCTGGTCTCGAATGCGATTCATCTCCAATGTTCTCCCTCAGCTTCGAACCGCCAGCACAACCCCACCAAACTTCGCTCGCTCTGTCAGTCTTCTTGGTACTGGCAACTCATATGGTACAATCGACTTGAAGGATATTGAGCTGAAGATGTCTTTTTCGGGTTATAAGAATGCTGCACACACCATTATCATGAATGACTTCATGGCAGAGCAATATGGAAGCCGAGAGCCTGGAATCACTTTCATCCACACAGAACCATCTGTCGTTAACACAGGCTTCTCTCGAGAACTTCCGCTATGGGCACGTGTCGGCACGAAGATACTTACACCATTCCTCTATCCCTTCTTCGTGAGCGCAGAAGAGACAGGCGAACGACAGTTGTTCCATGCAACAAGCAGTATGTACCCACCTGCAAAGCCAGCACCCAATTCACCCAGTGCATGTGGTGTTCCGTTACCAACCGGATGTGCTGCTCTTACTGGTGCCAATGGCCAGGTCGGAAGTGGAGGTTATCTCGTGACTTGGAAGGGGGAAAAGGCCAAAAAGGCTACGCTTTCGGGACTTGATCATCAGCAAGTCTCGAAGACTATATGGGAGAAAACAGCAGAGGTCTTTCAGAGGGTGGAGAAGATCAACCAGGAGAGGGCAATGTAGTTTCTTGAATGGCGATGACGATGCCTGAGCTTGTCTCGCCGAATCCTCCTTTTCGAAGTTGTATGTAGATATCCACACCCGCTTACAGCGACTGTAACAATGTATTCCTAGCATATCTGAAAGCACTTTCGGGACCTGTAGCTGTACAATTCCAAAGTTCGACACCAAACGATGCATAAGCCGTCGAACTCGCATGTCAGCCACAGCATCTCCAAGAAGTCCAGGCCGTACACCTCTGACCGTCGTTCTTAGAGACGATGATTAGGTCGTCACACAGCACGGTCATGATGTTTTGTCCTATTTCAAGGCCAACATCGCCAAGCCGTCTCGCCTCCCTGAAAACCGTCGCTAAAATCTACAACCGAGAACTAGTCAACAAGCTGAAACTCCTTGGATATTTCCCTTCTCGGAAGAAAGCACTGCCTTCCCCAGATTCTGCAGATCAGATCTTCGAAACTTTACTACTAGTTCCCGAAACTCAACCTTCTTCTAAATATATCCTGCTTGGCAGCTTAGAATCAGTATCACTTGTCAGCAGACTGGACACTCCACCATTAGGGAAAGAGAAGGTGCAGAAGGTTATCAGATCTACCGCGATAAGTGTTTCATCTGTTTAACACTCGCATCAGATCCCCATTCTCGTCTGATGCTGGCAGCTTAGATCTGGGTTATTTGCACATGGTTTCCATGTACATTCTGAGAGCGGAAAAGCTTCTCCAAATCTAGCTTTTGCGGCTTCTCTCGAATTGCGCAATCACTAATCTTCATGAACTTCTCGATGGGGTACTGATCCATATGATTTAAGCTACTTCGCTGGAGTCTGTTCTGAAAAGCGTTCCGTGGTGTCCAGACTTTTGCCAGGCGCTTGTCTGCCAAGAATCAATGCAACAGGAATGTTACAGGCTATCTGTATAGTAGCAGTTCCTCTTCTGACCTAGAAGCAAATCTAGTTGGGGGCAAGATCATATCAATGTTGTCAAATCCCAATAGTGTACAGGCCATCTAGAGTCTGAGTTTTAGTCTACATCCAAACGGACCGATCAGATAAAGGCCGCAATATATCTGGGGCAGTCCAGGAACGATCCCTTCCAAACTCTAAACAAGCATCCGCATCTATTCTTGGCCTGATGTGTGTGTCAACCTCACTTCAATACCACCTCGTCCACTTTGAGAGAATGTCAAAGTCTATAACAACGTCTGTCTTGCCTCCTACGGAACCTCCGTCAATCATCCCCATCAAAAATTAACCCTCAACAGTACACATCCACTCAGAGCCGGCCTCGCTCAATTTCATATTTTCCATACCACTCAGTCCATCTTTCAAATTATACCAGTCTCTCATATCAGCTCAATTAACACAACATCAGTCAACATGAAGCTCCAAGCCTCCACCATCCTCATGCTTATCGCAGCATCAGCCCATGCTTCCCCATTAGCAGGGCTTCTTCAAGAAAAGAAGTCTTCAGCAGTAGCAATAGCTCCTCGAGACCCTTCCCTGTCGGTGCCCTCTTCGTTCTTAAACATATTCCAGGCTAACACACGTGTTTTTAAAAGCACTCTTCCAAGGCTCACCCTCCGCAATCCAATTCGCACCAAAAGAGAAGACGACGACGACGACGATGATGATGAAGAAACAGCCCCAGCAGCTCCCGTCGATCCCGCCACACCAGACGCCGGTGCCGGAAATGCAACAACACCCGCAGCTCCCGCTGAAGAAGAAGACAGCGACGACGAGGAAGAAGCCGCACCAGCAGCTCCGGCCGGCCCAGATGCTGGTGGTGCGAACGTAACAGCCCCAGCTACTCCAGCTGAGGAAGACGATGACGATGATGATGAGGAGGCTACGCCAGCAGCGCCGGCTGTGCCTGCAGATGGCGCGACAAATTCGACGACACCAGTGGCTCCCGCGGAAGAGGAGGACAGTGATGATGAAGAAGAATCTGCTCCAGCTCCTGCGGCTCCTGCTGATGGAGCGGGGAATGCAACGGCTCCTGCGGCGCCAGCTGAGGAGGAGGATGACGATTGATTCCATCCTACAACCACGTGCGAGTGAGAAGTGTCTGTTTGAGGTCAGTGGTTGAGCAAGTTAAGACGGTAATGTCCACAAAGCCGGTCAGGACCAGTATGAAGTTCACATTTTATTGTCGGGACTTTAGTCTATGTTCACGGTCTTGTTGCAAATGGATGTTCATTTGCACATGTATGAGTCAGCTTGACCTTGTTTGCTCCAATACCCCGTGCAGTCTCTCAAATACACTCAACCAACCTCAGAAAACCCAGTGCATTCAGAATCATCACCAGCTGATTACAGGAAATATTAGCAGGGTCGACTGGTGATTTCCTTCCGCGTTTTTACTCCCTCAAGTTTGCTCCATCCAAGCCAAATGTATATGTCTGGGCAAGTGGAGGCTTTTTCATGATGTTGATAGTCCATCAGGCCCCTAGCTCACGGCATTCTCGTAGATACGACTTCACTTCCTCGGGAATGTCCTTTCTGTACCATTATAAGCATTTCAACACGTGTTTAAGGTTGGTAGTAGCACTTAATTCAACGACCACACGGGCTCCCAGGCTTGGTAGCTCCATCCGAGCCAGAAGACACCGAGAACTTCGACACCCTGAACTGATATAGGTCAGCCTTTGAGCATACCTGGAAGTGACAATGGTAAACAGTCTGCAATGTACACACATCAATGAATTCGTGTCCGTGTAGGAATGTTATGATCCACTGCCTGACAGTATCCTTCTTAGTCGAGGGTGTCTTGGTGACTCGTCCACCAGTAGTTGCTTGCTTGCGTCCGGCCTTGCTCTTGGCAATACAAGACATTGTGAGGTATGATTTGGATGTTGATTAAGTTCTGTTGGGTTTGTTTGTAGCAGTGTCCCAGCAGTTTCGTCGAGATGATGCAGAGTCGATAATGTGTCGAAGTCAGGAAGGGATGGTCAATTGTGCACCCAAAGGGGATGTTGTGATGATGCTGTCGCCAAGTTGAACCATCAAGCGAGCGTCTTCGACTATCGCTTTAGTGACTGAAGGATGAATTGGTCGACATATTCACTAGGTGCTGTAAGAGTCAATTTGTCCTCAGGATAATACTCGATCTGTTACTGTCCCTCGTAGAAGTCAATACTCGTACTTGGCCAATGGCCGGTACCCGATGCGTTCTTCTAAGTTCAAATCAAGCACCAGCATCATGACACCCCCTTCAAGTACTCCGTGACTTCCTCAGGGATGTCCTTCCTGCATCTATGTTAGCACAATCGCATGAAAGTTCTGCTTCCTAAAAAAGCTACTCACTTCAGTTGAGAAACTGGCTCCCATGTGCGGAAGGCCCAGCCCAACCAGAAGACACCGATCAAATCCACTCGCTCAGCGTGAGCAAAATTAATCATATAAATCAATTAATATTCGATTAATTTGATTTGATTTGATTTGATTTTGAATAATTAATTTAGGTTAATTTAGATTAATTTGATTAATAATTTTTTCTCTTTAGATACTTATATATAATATTAAAATAGGTTAAATAAGCGAGTATTGTAATAAATAAGGAACGAATTAAAAGATAATTAATTTAATAGACTATTTGATTAAATAAGCAATAAACTGAGAGTAAACTAATTGATAAATTAAGTATTAAACCTATTCAATAAAGAATAAGTTATTATTTTCTATATTTATAACTTCTTCTCTTATATCGTCTTCTTCTTCTTCTTCTTTGATAACTCCCCAACTTTTTAAGCATATAATCTTCTCGAACGTATCTTTTGCTAGCCGATTTCTTAGCTTATTAATAATAAGAGCCCCTTGACTAAAAACCCTCTCACTCGGCGCTGAAGTAGCCGGAATTTGTAAGAAATTTCTAGCTATTAAAGATAATACAGGGTATTTCTCTTTATTTTGAAGCCAAAAAGTAAGGGGTTTAATCTATTATAATATTAGTATATATAATAAAATATAAGAAGTTATATTGCTTACAGCTTTATTAGCTCTAGGCTCTTGAAAATAGCGATCTAATTCGTTTAATTCGTTATTCTCGTCTTCTTGAATATAAATATCAAAATCGTCGTCGCTATCCTCGAGAGCTAAATTTAAAGCTTCTTCGATAGGAGGATTTGCTAGCGCGAAATCGACTTTAAAACTATTTATCTAATTAGTAATTTATTGCAAATTTAATTTAGATATAAACTTACATATTATAAACGTCTTCTAATCTATAATATATATCGGACGCTTGATTTCGAGATAATCCGACAACTTCTAAACCCTCTTGCTTAATACGAGGATCTAATATTAAAGCTAAATATAAGGTCTTATTTTTCTCGCTTATATTTCCTGTCTTAGGATAGTACTTTCGGAGCTTTATAAGCCCTCTATTAATAGCATCGGTAAAATTTGGATCCTAAAATCAAATTAGTATTAAATAAAACTAAGAATTATATTAATAAAAATAATACTTACATTTATTTCTTCTTTTAATCCTTCTAATCGAGAATATAATTTATATACCTCGGGGAGTAAGTAATATATCGTCGGGTATTTCTCGGCTTGAAGCTTTGTAGTAGGCTTTACGAAGATATTAAATATCTTTAAGCACTTTTCTAAATACGCTATTTCCGAGTCTTTTAAAAGAAGAATTTCCTTATTCTTTTCGAAAGACTTAGTAATTGATAAACTTATAACGATTTTAATAGCTTGCCAAACGTGTAAAAAGTCTTTAAGCATATTAGCTGTCGAAGACCATCGAGTTTTTTGATCTAATAATAAGTTAGTATATAAGTATAAATTTATTTTGATAATATTAATAAAATTTACCTAATTGAGGTAGCCGAGGATTTTTAATCTCTAAAGCTTTAACTTGTATATCGAAGTTTCGCTTATTCTCTTGCGAATATCGAATTCCGATAATTATTTTTCTTATTTTTTTCCAAAGAGATATATCTAAATAAATTATTAGTAAATATTATAATAATCATAAGGTATATTATAGGAGACTTACCTTTATATTCCTCTTCTTGATTATTCTCTTGTTGATAAATATCATTATCGTCAATATCATTATAAGCGTCTTTAATAAGAGCTTTTAAAATGTCTTGAACGATTAAGTTAAGCACGTGAGCTAAACAAGCTATATCGCCTTGAAATTTAATTGATTCTCTTAAATAATATTATTTTAAAGTATTAATAAGAGTATCATTAGAGCTCGCGTTATCTCTTGTAATTCTATTAAACGATTAGTAATTATAATAAATATGATAAAAAGAAACTTACGTAGAGATATTATATTCGATATTATATTCCTTTATAGTCTCTAATAAGACTTGAAACATATAAGCTCCAGAATGTCGTTCAGTAAGAGGTCGTATAGCTAATAAATAGCTTTTTAATTTAAAGTCGGTATTTATAAAATGACTAAATTAATAATAAATTAGTTATAATAATACAAGTTATTAAGATATAAACTTACATAGTAATACCAAGATAAGCGTTTTGATTAATAGCGGTCCAAGCGTCTAAAGTTAAAGAGAAATTTCCATTAGAAGTAATAACTTCTCGTAATTCCTCTTTAATTATAGTTTGCTTTAATAAATAAAGAGAATTTAATTCCTCTTTAATAATTGCCGGATAAATAGGAGGTACTTGACTATAATTACTTTTATTAGTATATTATTTATAATAAAAATGTTTCAACTTACTTATTAAGATAAAAGGCTAATTCTTTAAAAGATATACTAGAAATAGCTCGGAAAGAGATATTATTTGATATAATAAAATTAAGAATTAAATTCTTGAACTTATTAATATTAAACAATTCTTTTTCCGGCTCTTTACGCTTATTAGCTCTTTGTCGAGAGAAAGCGTCTATTATAGTAGTCGAAGAGCCTTGTGAAGATTCAGCGTCGGAAGTATCTATTATTATTATTATTATTAGTAATAATTTCTTTTAATAAAAGTATCAATAAAAAGAATTACCGTTATTACTTGATAAGCCACTAAGAAGTCGACTAATATTAAAGTTTTTATGTGAGGAACGATAGTGAGTAATATAATTACTAGTCGATTGATGTACTCGTTGCTGATACCACGTTTTTCTAATGAGTAAGTTAGTAATTTATTTATTTATTAATTAACAAAAAGAAGAATTACTTACCGACAACCTTTAAATAGACACTTAATAGTAACCGATCGGAAATTCTTCGGATCTTCAGGATTTTCTTTAGGGGGGTCTAAAGTCTTCAAGAATAATTTCTCTTTAAATATAAGAGGAGATTCTTCTAAAGACTCTAATTCGAAACTCGGTTGATTTTGCTCTAAATTAAGCTTGATAGAGTTTCTTTGAGACATTTTGTAAAAATAGTAATATTATAAATAGTAACAGTCGTAATGGTTATAATATAAGTATTGATTATAAGAGTAATTGATTTTTAATAAAAATACAATCGACTTTTGAATAAGAGAACCTTCGTTTATATAGAGAATATTACTTTCTAATTGATTCTATCTATTATAAATCATAATTAGTAATAATGACTACTATGAATTATAATAATATTGATTTAAAATCAAGCGTGGTTGATTTATAAGAAGCAGAAATCTATCGAACTCTTTAGATTAATATTTAGAATTTGCTGACAAATATGAAACACTTACTTATAAATAGGCTTTCTATTAATAAAACCCTTTAATTTTTGATCTTAAAACAAATTATACTATTACCAAGTTACTTGTATGGCTTACTAATCCAATATTTATTACTAATTAAGTGTTATAAGTTCAATAAAGTATATTTCTTACTTGATTTGAGTTAAATAAGGCTCTCTAAATTAACTGAGACTTTTAGATTTTAACTGCTTTTATTATTAGTATATACTAAGCTTCTTTAAGCTTAGTTTCATAATTTAATCCTAACTAAAATGCAGCTTTTAAATTAATTAAATTAATCAATTAACACTTGATTAATTTGATTTGATTTGATTTAATTTTGATTAATTAAGATTATACTTGATTTGAATATAATTAATAGCTATTAATCAAATCAAATCAAATCATTTTTTACGCTGCACTCGCTACATCGCTGACAGTCAGCCTTTCAATACTTGCAAGTGACAAAGCCCGTTGAGGAGATGGTTCGTACCTTAACAAATCTATGTCCGTGAAGGAAGGTAATTGGCCATTTCTTGATAGCCGCCGGCTTTTTGCTCTTCGTTGCTGTTGCTCGCTTACGCGACGTGGTGTTCTTGGTTACTCGAGCCATTTTAGGATATTGTTCTGAGGTAGAATTTTTGATGTTGTAGTGTTCTACTTGTGCTTTTCGCGTCGAAAGTCAAGGAGGTGGAGCGAATTTCGCTTCGAAGTACGGTTTCGAGATGTTATGGTGTAGAGAATGTGTTGGTCTTGACAAGGTCCATAGGGGTTATGTATCTAACCCGCAGCTAGACAACCGACACATGATGGCTAAGCGAAAGGGCAAGCTCGGGGGGGTGCTCCTCTTCAGTGAATACGTCAAATAGGCAAGCATTTGTCATCATCTTATACAGATTTGGAAAACGTATTCACTTTTTGACTCGACACTTGAGACTAGTAACGAGTAATCTCATCAGGGGGATTTCCAAAATTTCGATCCAAGTCGAGATATATATGTAGAGGCAAAGGTTCTCCTACGGGGAGCCTTTCTGGACATGCAAGTGATGGCAGCCTCCAAAAAGAGGAGGGATCAATCACATATATAGCAAAGCTTCTATTTATGGAACTGGGTAAAGAATCGGTCATCGCATCCAGACCAGGAGCCAAAGCGAAGACTGAGAGCAAGCTTTGTGTACAAGCACGACTTTCTGTCACCTGACAGGACCACCTCCATTAATCTCGGTCTACATGATGAACATGATTAGCAATTGATCGTCTGATGGGTTTTTTTGCTTTTCAATTTGAGCTTCTGATGAAAAGATTGCTTGATTGACATACTGGAAGGCTGCTCTGCACTGTTTTTAATTTTGGTGAAGTCTGCGAGATTTGGACGCCACGTAATTCGAGTGTTCCGGAGCTATCTTCACGACAATCGCAGCTTCAGGAATCTAACTAAACATACTCCGATACCTGATATTACCATAGAGCAATGGCGCGACCCTCATCGAGGACAGTGCCTAATCCTGCCCATCCTCCAGCCCTGTAAACAGAGGGGTTCGCTTACGAAGGTATATGCTAAAATGCCCCGCTAGGGTGCTCAATACTACCTAACCCCGCGCCACTTACTAAGCTCCACACCAACCTTCCCCCATTTTGCTTTTCAATTGCATCAGATCATCCGACTGAAGTCACGACCAGCCAGAACCCACAAAAGTTTTACTCGTCAACACAGAAGCCCGTTAAGACAGGCACGATGGCTGACCCTCAACCCACCTCTCAAGTCCGCGTTGAACCAATCACGAATGCGGATGACTTCTCACGCTGTTTTGCCATCGCTGCTGCTGCATGTATGTCTCCGTTGTTCCTAGATAGTTTTGTTCGAAAAGCATCAAAGGATCTGTCTCATGACTCGATGGTCACAGATGGAGTGTTTGAAAGTATCACATATTAACATCATCATTAGTCGGAACTCAAACCGCAGACGGCATCTGGACAACTTTTAACCCTGGCTGGGACTCCCCAGAAGGTGGCGTTGCGGGCGCTGGTCGTTTGCAGAGTCGCTGGGCTTCAAGGAAGTTCACCGAAGCAGGAAATCCGAATGTCGTGTTCCTCAAAGCCACGATCCCAGATCAGTCTGGCAAGGAAGCTATCGCCGGAATGGCGATTTGGGTTCAGCTTTCGACAGTAGAAGGATATGGCGATGTGTCAAAGATGGACCTTGTTGAATCATTGCAGCTGAATACGCTGTATCCGGATGATGAATCCTCTCAGAAGTTTCTGTGCCAGGTTATCAAGTCGTTGACGAGGCAGCGCAAGGAAGTTGTCAAAGAAGCAGCGAGTCGTGATCCACCTGCTATCATGGCACTGGATCTTTGCGCTGTTGACCCGGCCTTTCAGAGAAAGGGAGTTGCGGGCGAACTGGTGCAGTGGGGATTGAATGAGGCAAAGAAGAGAGGAGGGTTGGAGGCTGTGACCGAAGCGTCGAAGAAGGGACGGAGTGTATATGCGAGACTTGGTTTCAAGCAGGAGGGCGAGGAAATCGACTATGTTCTGGATGAGGAATTCAAGGAGCGGGTGATGCCTTCGAATATTTTCATGAGGACTGGATACTCGAAGACCACGGCCTAGATGCTGATATGTTGGATTGAATTGTTAGAAGAACTTCCAGGATCGGGCTTAGATCTGCTTTTCATATTATTTTGGAGATAGAGTTGCATCAACGCCAAATGGCATTTAAAAATCAAGTCTTCGACTTCTTCTTTCTCAAGCGAGTTGATTCATGATACAACATGGTACATCAGATGCTTTCTAGCTTGCACTAGGATGCACACCCTTTGCTCGAGCTCCCATCGGATTCGGTCATGTTGACAGCCGAAGCGAGACCCCCTTTCCTAAGGTCGTACAGCACATCAGCACCGACCAAGCTGCACTTGTACTTTTCCCTCAACTATCCAATCGCAACTCTTCCACGACTGGACTCCCAGCAGGTCTCCGCCTCTATCTATCTAGACACTTGCTCTTACAGAACGTAGCATTTGCTCCGTAAGCCGAAGAGCAGCCGATTGGGAATCTGGGGGATGCTTGCTGCCTCGGCTGATCGAATGCTTTATCATGCACCGAAGACCGAGCCAGAAAATGAACAATGGGATATTTAGTAAATTGGCGGTGGATCAAGGTGCACGAATACCGAAGATTTACCATTCATAGGAGTGGATATCAACTTTCTCAAAAGAAGTGTTCGGTGAAATTGGTGGTGTGCCGTCCACATAGATCAACCAAATCATCATCTATCATTTGAAAGCAATAAAGAAGCAGGCGAAACTCTTGCCAGGAGCAATTTATTGCTGATCACTCATCTATTAGTAATGAACGTTCCAATTTTCGTAGACCAAGAGTCGTGAGGAGTAATAGCCGGTGTCAGGTACCGAGTGCCAAAACCATCGTCCCGGGGCCCCTTGGCAAATGCGGGTTCAATTCTCCATGGGGGCAAGGCCTGAAGGTTTTCCCATCCCAGCCCCCGCATCCCCACACTTCACTTCCCGATTATCTCTGTATCGGCCCGACACAAATGTAGAAGAAAAACGCCACAAGTTTACACTGACGTATTCGTTGGCATAGAGGTGCGGAGGCGGCGAATAATAGTCGTGCTTTGCGAGTCATGCTCTGTCGGCAATCCACCATATCTGACAGGATCTTCAACGGGTCATCAACCTCGCTGTTGTTGAGTACTGATGAAAAACAACATCTTTCTTGATCACCTTCTTCGAGATTGTGTATGGATATGCATACGTAACCATTTCCAACCGACATTCTGCACTCCACATTTGAAAGTGGACTTTACATTCAGATTTGATCGACCAGCTGAGCAAGAGGCAGTCCACTTCGTCCGAACTCTTGAACCGAACCGAAATTCCCCCAGAACACGATGAACACGGGCCAGTAGCAGCCCTCCCTCGCTACCCAGTCTAGGGCTGGAGAACAAGAAAACTCCGCACTCACCAGATATCTGGAAAGTGGGAGAGTGGGGAAGTAGTTTCCCAGCATCACCACTACCACGCGAGCAATTCCTTGCACATATTCCGATGTTATACCGAATCCCGCCCCATCTTCATGGGGTTTTCATCCTTGGCGATATGTAACTGCGAGTATGCACAGAGAGAAGGGCCTTTTATGGTTCTTGGACGGAGTCCACTGCCCTGGAATCGGATCAACACGAACATCTTTGAGGTGGATTATCACTGGGGGCAAGCTAGAAGATGTTCAGTGCTAATTCTAAGGTCCCTTTGTTGAGACTAGAAAGTAGGTTGATCGAGTATATATACCCGGCGCATATTCCACGCCGGATATCTGATCATCTTCGTCGTCAACATAATTCTCAAGATGTACGCACTCTCTTTGCTCGCCGCAATGGCATGTCTGCTTTTACCAGCAACAACTGCCCAAGAGCTCATCACCGAAGACTCATACTTTTATGGTCAGAGTGAGCCAGTCTATCCTACACCTCAAACATCTGGATCTGGTGCCTGGGGTGAAGCAATTGCTAAAGCTCAAGCTTTCGTTGCTCAACTTTCCCTTGAGGAGAAGACTAGTATCACTGGCGGTGTCAGCAACTCCTCAAGAGGCTGTGGTGGCAATATCCCCGGCATCCCAAGATTAGGTTTCCATGGCCTGTGTCTGTCTGATGCAGGCGCCGGCGTGCGGGGTACTGACCTTGTCAATGCCTACACGAGTGGCATTTCGGACGGTGCAAGGTATGACACCAAGTCCCGAACAATGATTGACAGGTACTGATTCGACTAGTTGGAACAAGAACCTCACCTACCAGAGAGCATACCAAATGGGAGGAGAATTTCGCCGAAAGGGTGTAAACATCGCCCTTGGCCCCCCAAGTAAGTTGCCTCAGCTTCGTTTAATTCCTTTACAAGCCCTCGTACTCTACTATCCCCCATATGTCCCAGGTCCAAGAACAAAATGTACTAACAAGCAACATAGTGGTTGGTCCACTTGGAAGAATTGCGCTTGGAGGTAGAAACTGGGAAGGATTCGGCAACGATCCTTACCATGCCGGAGTTCTAGCCGGACTGGCTGTCCACGGAATTCAGGACCAAGGTGTTGTCGCTTGCACGAAGCATTTCATCGGAAATGAGCAGGAAACTGCCCGTAGCATCCTGCTTGACAGCAATAACGTCACGATTCTTTCATCATCATCAAACATCGACGATGCTACCCTTCATGAGGCTTATCTCTGGCCGTTTTATGATGCCATCCATGCTGGTTCGGCAGCAGTGATGTGCTCTTACAATCGTCTCAACAATAGCTATGCATGCGAGAACAGCAAGTCTCTTAACGGCATTCTCAAGACAGAATTGGGATTCCCTGGCTTAGTCATGTCGTAAGTATCCCTTCAATCATGCTCATTGAAGTCATGTGCTAAAATATCTACAGTGATTGGGGTGCGCAACACTCTGGCGTTGCATCAGCTTTGTCCGGAATGGATATGGTACGTAATACGAGGGGGAGCGTCAATAAACTTTGATATCTCGGCTAACCGCTCACCAGGTCATGCCAAGTGCTCTGGCTTTCTGGGGAGGAAACCTCACGCTCTCTGTCAACAACGGATCAGTCCCAGAGAGCAGACTCACTGATATGGCTACTCGAATTATGGCAGCCTGGTATCTCGTTGGCCAAGACTCCTCAGAATACCCCGCCCCTGGAATCGGAATGCCTGCGAATGTGTTGGTACCCCACACATTGGTAGAAGCACGAGTCCCCGAAGCGCGACCAGTACTGTTCCAATCATCTTTGGAAGGTCATGTTCTGGTCAAAAATACCAACAACGCCCTTCCCCTCAGCAAGCCAAAAATTCTCTCTATTTTTGGTTACGACGCCAAGGCGCCCGACTCCATCACTCCTAACCCTACAAACCGGGATTGGGCTTTCGGCCTCCTTAGTAGCAGTGCTAGATACTTCATCTGCGGTTTCGGTAATAGAATCGCCCAGACATGTCCTGCCCCCCTTCCGATCGCAGCAAACGGTACGCTTTATACAGGAGGTGGTTCGGGTGCTTCTACCCCGCCATATATCTCGGCACCTTTCAACGCGATCCAAGAACGCGCAGCTAAGGAAGACACTGCCCTATACTGGGACTTTGTGAACATCAACGCAACTGCGTATGTGCCCACCGAGAGCGATGCCGCAATCGTTTTCATCAACGCCCTAGCCAGTGAGGGTTATGATCGTCCAAGTCTCCGAGACGACTTCTCGGACGCCTTGGTTACAAACATTGCTGCCCAGCACAACAACACAATCGTCGTCATCCACAATGCAGGCATCAGACTCGTCGACCAATGGATTGAGAACCCCAACGTCACTGCTGTCATCTTCGCCCATCTCCCAGGTCAAGATTCTGGCGCTGCTCTGACTCAACTCCTCTACGGTGATGTTAACCCCAGCGGCAAGCTTCCATATACCGTGGCTAAGAACGAGTCTGATTACGGTCGCATCCTTAACCCAATCACTGATATCGGGGCCAACGGAGAGTTCTACCGCTTCCCCCAAGACGATTTCACTGAGGGCGTATATATCGACTACCGAGCTTTCGACGCTTCCAATATCGAACCAAGATACGAATTTGGATTCGGTCTTTCATACACCACTTTCTCACTATCCAACCTCAAAGTCGCTTGCGTCAGCGGTTCTCCTTCCGAGTATCCCACTGGTCAAGTTGTCGCAGGAGGACAAGCTGATCTCTGGGATATCGTCGCTACCGCCACTGTCAGTGTTACCAACACAGGCAGCGTCGCTGGCCAAGAAGTCGCCCAACTCTACCTGTCCATACCAGTTGAGGGACAGCCAATTAGACAGCTGAGAGGTTTCGAGAAGGTCATGCTCCAACCCAATGAGAGCACCACTGTGGAGTTCGAATTGAACAGAAAGGATATGAGTGTTTGGGATGTTGCTGCTCAGAAGTGGAAGTTGACTTTGGGAACTGAGTACACGTTCTTTGTGGGCAACTCATCGAGAGCTCTTGCGCTCAATGAGACGCTCACACTTTGAAGTGAGCAAATCTGGGAAAGGGGAAAATAGCTATGCGAGCATAATGATTTAATGCAGTAATGGAAATGAATTTATGACTCCGAAGATTGTTTGACGCCCTTCCCGAATATCCCTTCGCGATGCCCACTGGTGTGACTGGTCACTACGATGCTACATCTTATCTTGTATTGACCGCATCTTGTAGCCACCCTAAGCCGTAAAAAATCTCCTAGAAGTAAATGGAATATCTAGGGCACGGGAAGGAAAAGTGACGGTGTGGTGATTGTTTTGCTATCGCATTGCGTTTAGCGAGACGGCGGTTTGTTTGCCAGCAAGTAAGGTCAGCAAAGCATAGGTAGATAGCAACAAACTTTCTTCCTACTATCAGCTGCAAGGAACAAAGAGGACAAGGTTATTAACTTCGACTTGTCTGATTCGATGTTTCAGAATAGTTTCACAGTAGCTGAAGCAGAGACACAATAGCGTTGAATTTACGGAGATCCCATATCAAAAGAATTAACGGCCGAATTACATAGGCCATCGATTACTTATAAGTTTAATTATCTTCAGAAATCATTACACGACTTGCGAAAAATCTTCAAGCATTCAATTGTATCATTGGTTGCATTGCCCAGGTGTCATGTGATACCCACATCTCGAGCCTCATGTTCCGTTATCTTCAAGCCAACTACCGAGAAACCCCGGATTTTCCGACCCTGCATCTCGTCCTCACACGCTCGAGCTCATCGCGACTAAGATAACTTCCACGTATCTCAGCCTCGGAGAACAAGCTTTCAATCAGAGTCCAGCTTCTTCCAAGCTTACAGTGGTCACTCCGTCGAGACGTGGTTGACGGCTTATCAATACCCCACTTTTGAGGACATTTGAGCCAGAATAGGCATGCAAAGTCAGAGGCCATGCAGAACATAACCAGTTCCACATCAAAAGAGAAGAGCACTAGTCCACGCGAAGCAGCGATTTTAAATCCTAGGAGAGCACCCAAGAGTCGAAATGGTTGTTTACGTTGCAAGGCCAAAAGGGTATGTTGCTTGGCATTAGCTCCATTAGCTGGTACTGACTCCAATTTAGTTGAAATGTGACGAGACGAAGCCGGGATGTCAACAATGTGTCAAGAAGAATGTGACTTGTCCAGGCTATAGGTCGAAGTCACTGGTCTGGTCTACCAAGCATGAGAAAATGATGGTGCCGAACCAAGATGGCTCTTTTCCATCCATGTCAATGATGTCTATCGCGGGACCATCGAATACAGCTCCCGTGATATCTGATGACCAAATACTTAATTTCGCCGACCCAATAACTCAAGAAGAGCACGAAGGCGGCATCATGCCAACGGATGCAGAACCTAGATCGCCAAGTATCGAGACCAGCGCAAGGAGAGACTCGAATACAGCCACCGACAGCTTGTCAGCGATCCGACAACAGCTGCATCGCTCCACAGTGCCGGAATTCCTGTTACACCTCCCAACTATGCTAGTTGAATACTACTTCAGCTATGTCTGCCAGATTTTTTCCTCATTTGATGGAACCCTCAATCCTTTTCGATCAACTGTTGGAAGATTGTGGGATGGCTCGGCACCAATATATTATGCCATCCAAAGCATGGCCGCTGCATACTTAGCTAATCACTTCCCGCGCATGTCTCCTGTCGGCATGCAGATGCAACGAGAGACGTACAGATGTCTCTACCAAGTCCCGCAGGGTGGGAAGAATCCTGCAGAAAACTTAGACAAGACACTGCTGACAGTGCTTCTGGTCGGCCAGACCACAGCCTGGCATGATCCGAAGGATCTGGGTCTTGTTCATTTGAAGACGGCAAAGAGACTGAACCGACGACGACTTGAGCAGCAAGGTGGAGTCGTGGATAGTCGGGCACGTCGGCAGAATGAGTTCTTCGAGCAGTGCATCCTGTACTGGGATATGCTGGCCGGATTCGTTGAAGAGGACATCGATGAATTTGGCTTTGGAGAATTCGAGATTAGGGACACCAGTCCTTCGACATCGCCCAAGAGTGATGTCTCGGAAGAGGGCGATAAGGTCTTCCCGCACCCATGGACAGGTGTCGCTCCCAAGGTGCAGAAACTCTTTGCACAGGTTGGCCGTCTCATCAGAAGCTACCGAAAGAGTACTGCCCAGGAAGCTGGATCCCTCGACTTTCTGAATCTTGATCTCGGTTTCAACATGGACTTTCCACAAGACTCAGCCGCGACCATCGAAGCCACAGCAAAAGCTCAGGCTCTCGAAGAAGAAATCCTAGCCTTTGAACCACCATCGGCATGCAACCTTGTCGATGCTGGCGATGAAAACACACCTGTCCACCAATATATCCTCCTCGCAGAGTCATACAAATGCGCCGCCCTCCTCGAAATCTACCGCATCTTTCCATCAATTCTTTTCAAGCGTGTGCCTTTCACTTCCAACACCTTCGCATCCTCCTCTCTCGACCCCGCAATTCAGAACCTCCTCCCAATACCTACAACTCAACCACCGTCCGACTTTCTCATCTCGCTGGCTATGCACACGATCTCTCTTCTCGAGAAATTGCCTTCCACATCCGGAACGCGCTGTCTCCAACCAATCGTAATCTTGGCCGCCGGCTCAGAATTGCGCTTCTCGCCTGCGTCGACAGCTGATCCTATGTCTGGATTCATGCCTGCGACTTCGAGCTCGATTTTCAACAGTCTGACGAATAGAGAGGTCGATATTGCGTCTGCGAGACGTTTCGTAACGACGAGATTGCAGGAGTTCCAGCTTTCGTTGCCGGCGAAACCAATTGTGAGGGCGTTGATGTTGGTGCAGGAGACTTGGGCGAGGGCGGACCTGGGGCAGGAGGTTTTCTGGATGGATGTTATGGATGAGATGGGATGGAAAACTATCTTTGGGTGATAATGTGATTCCTTGATTGCTTCTGGGTTCTGGGAAATTTGATTAGCGGGACGGGGAGGCCGGCCTGCTTGGGCTGACTGTGTGATTATGTTGCTGGCGAAGCTCGCGCTCTGGCGTTCTCGATGCGTGATGATCAACGATCTACATTGACCTTACGATATTATGGTGCGAAAGTTTGATGTAGTGTGTATCTCATGAATATAGTCGAAGTGCCGGTAAATGGTGCGAGAAGGGTAAAATGTCAAGTCACGCAGAATCTTAATCAATGGGACTTTATATAATCTGTATTTTCAGGGTTGCTTAATCCTCTACATACACCTAGTATAGAGACCTCTCAAATATTTCCCAAGAACTCTCTCACATACTTTGCAACCTCTTCCGACGCCTCAACACAATGCCAATGCCCAACGCCCTTCAACACCTCCACTTTCTTTTTGCCATCCTTCGTGCCATACGCACCCACAATAGCCTCTGCCCCCGCCAGCGGCGCAGTCTTATCGTCTTCTCCAGCCAAAATGAGCAACGGAACTTCAATCTTCCTATAGTCCGGCTTCGCAGCATTGGCAATAGCGTTGCACAGGGAAATGTACCCCTCAGGCGATGTCCCAAGGATGAGAGAGCGGATGAACGCATGATGGAGCGACGTAGATTTTGATCCTGTCGCACCAGTGGGGATTGTATTTGCGAGTGGCTCGAGACCATCTAATTCATATTAGTACTCGGGATTCCAGTAATAAGTGATATAATCAAGACATCTAGCGAGGGAGAGACATACCCGCTTTCACAACCTCAACCCTCTTCCCAAAAACGTCCCTCAACCCCTCCGCCGGGTTCACCGGTCCCAACAACACCACACCTTTAACCCTATCTGTAAACATCTCCGCCATCAGACTCGCCACGATACCGCCCATCGAGTGGCCCACTACGACGACTTTCTCTTTCACATCGAGTGCGTCGAGGAGCGAGAGTGCATCTTCCGCTATTGTCTTGATACTTTGCTCTTTTGATCCCAGAGCGGAGAGGCCGGATCCTGGGGTATCTAGGGCGATGCACCGGGTTTGGGATGTGAGGGAAGGGATAATCGTACTGTAGAAGCAGGATGAGGAGCCCAGGCCGTGGATGAAGAGGGTTGTGTGGCGGTTTGGTAATGAGGAGGTGCTGGGCGTGTTGGTGTAGAAGAGAGCTTTGGAATTTACTGTTTTGAAAGGCATTTTGAGCCAATTTATGCTGAGAAAGAAACTTTGAAAATGATGTGTGAATCCTGGATTGTTGGTAGTCAGGGAGAACTTAAGATGATGTAGCTTTTACCCTTCGGATGACTGAGGGTGGCGTGCCCCACATGCCGCTTTGCGGGGTGGAAGTAAACAATAGACTTCTCCCTTTCGGGACTTTATGATTAGGGTCTTCGTACTTTGTTCAGGTTACACAAAATTGAATCATGTCAATGAGTTCTTGAAAGAATTTTCTAGAGCTTCATAGAGATTTTTGACCAGTCACTGGATGTCAGTGCAGTATCCGATCCGAACATCAACGCCTCAATTGAACACTAATGCGTTCAACTTGGATATCATTTTGTAAGTATCCACCTACGACCGTATGTTACGATAATTGGCTTCTCGGTCAACTATTTAGAGGTCGGTGATGAAGCAAACAAGTTGCAATTTTCGAAGTTCTGTCAGAAAACGGCAGAAGAAGCAGATGGAATTCGAAAATGCCAGAAGCTCGAACCTCCGAGGATGACGGCTAGCATGCAGACACGTCTAGTGAATGCAAAGCAAGCCTCATGTTTGACTTGCTTCTTGAGCAGGTGGTTTAGCTGGTAAATCCTAAATCGGGAGCAGAGATTCTCAAATCCCCTACTGGCTGCATACTTTTCCTTCATCAGCTCTCAGATCCTGGTTTTATCTATTTGGGGAAGCCTAGATAAAATATAAAGGAGATCAGCCGGGTCTACCAATCGGCAGTAAGCAGACAAGCGCGGATGGCAAAAACGAAGGACGAAGCCATCTCACATCTCACACAGCTTGGCTGGATGTACTCTGAGAGGCGTGGCCATATGATTGTGTTTGGCCGAGGATATCAATTTCTTGCACTTGATTCTAGAGAAGGGTGTGTTTAGCTGTGTTAGAGCAACGGATATTTTCTAAGAGTAGATTCCGGCTTAGTGACAAACCACGGGGCATTTGACAACAATTATCCACCTTATCTCGGACCATTTCCTCAGAGGAACAAATTATCAATGAATGAAGGCCGATAACAGAAACTTCATCGCCTGGAAACAGTAAAAAGGGTCCGAGCTAGATTTTAATTAAACCGTAGTGCAAGCAACTAACCCGTACATACAACACCGTGAGCCATTGCAGATGGTCAGGAAGAACGTTTCTTGCCTCGGCAAGATTTGACTGTCTTCACAATTTGTATTTCTCAGACACAGGCCACGATCCCAAAGACAGTGATATCAAAAAAGTGAATCTGGAAGTCAATACGGTAGCTCGCTAACAAGTTCGAAGTCCAAATTAAGGCGGGGGGCTGGCAAGTCGAATTCGGAATGTAATCGTACCAAACCGAGAGAATAAACTCGAAATTCGTACCATTCGATAATACTTTCCCGGTTCTCTCCGCATGAAACAATACTCTGCAGACTGGGGCAGACTGCAGATGGTGCGCCTTCCGACATCATCGGATACGGACCGGATGTGGGCTGTAGCATGATCAAGAGCACGAAACCTTGAATAAGGACAAAGGGAGCAAATTCAAGATCGACAATTCAAACAATGGTGCATTTTCAGATCCAGCGGAATCAATACCGCAGTACAGTTCATTGCATGATATATATGATATACGCCAAAACCAGACCTCAAACTCAAGCTCGTTCAAGCTACTTCCCCTGCTGCGGCGCGATAACAATTGGGTATTCTAGCTCCAATGTAGCTTTGGGGTTTCCCTTCAATGGCTTGAAGTCAACGATCAGGGATTCTTTGACTGCGAAGACGGAGTCGTTATCTAGATATTTGTCTTCTTTGTCGAAGATTTGTGTGGTCACTGGTTTGTAGCCGTCGCATTGGGCCTGCTTCTATTAGTGACCTGGTGCGAGAATTTCAAGATGGCGAGAAAGACTTACGATGATATGGATGTGCGCTGGTCGGAATGGATGTCTATCTAAGAGCTCTAGAAGTTTCCCAGCAGGTCCTAACCATGTGTGAGTGCTTGTAAACTGTAAACGAAGGGAAGACATACCGTCATTGGGCACTGGGTATGGCGTGGGTCTCAAGCAGTAGAAACCATAGTAACCCTTCTCATCCGTCTTGAACTTGCCTCTCAAATTGCAATCTTGTTGATTATCATCCTGCTGCTCGTACAGCCCATTTGTCGAAGCTTGCCAGACATCAACCCACACGCCCGGCACTGGCTTTTTGGTCACCAAGTCTGTGGCATACCCATGCATGTATACGATCTGTCCATCTGAAGGGACATCTTTCACAATGGTATCATCGTTCTGGAGTATCGGTGCGTCGTGTCGGAAGAAAGGTCCTAGGATAGCACTGGCTGTCGCGGAATCGTTGGTTTCCGCCGCGAGCTTGAAGGTAATCTCGTCGACGAGTCTGCGAGGCTATTAGTAAACTCTTCTTCTGACCTTTGGGAAGTGTTGGGAAGGGAAGAAACCTACGATTCAAGCCCAATAACATCACACATAAGCTGTCCCTCATTCCTCTTGTCATCGGACATCTTCCCTGCCCAGTTCATCATCTCGACACCAGCCATCCACTCCTCGACAGTCAATTCGTTCTCCCGGGCGAAATCATGTACATGCTTGATCAAGCTACCCATCACTTTCCGCATCCGCGGTGTAGCTTTGGGTCCTGTGGCGTCGATAACATGTTGTGTGAAGTTGGGGTCAAATCGAGAGTCGTGGATGACGTTTCCGCCGTTCGTGTTGCCATTTGTTGCTGCCATCGTGGAGAGTTAAAGGATAGCTGGGCAGGTGGTAAAGATGGAGAGGGGCAAACGGAGATCTTAAAGTGAAACTGGAGAATCAGAAGTCCTTCCAGTAACAAAGGAGCTCCAAGTATTTAAGGGACGTCGTTAACCACAAGCCACTAGAACGACAGCACGCCGTCCCCTGTTCCGAAGGGCTACTGGCTGACCATCGGTGTAGGCTTGTATGGTCCGCGCGAGAACCGGGCCGGGGAGTGATGGGGACATAGTTGAGTTTAGGTCGAGAGTGTGGTGTGGTTACTGGTGTCAGCGTTGAAGGTTGGCGGGGGAGGAGCTTTCGAGTGAAGGTTGCAAATTGTGGAGGGGTAATTGGGTGGGGGAAACGACAGCCGAGTCTCAGTTGGACTTGGAGAGAGTAAGCTCGCTAATCGCGGGGTAGCAGGGCCCGGATACTGCCCCTAAGTGTATGAGATGGCTTACGCAGTAACAGCCTGTAGGAGCACTTACTGAGCGGAAGCAGAACCTAGGAGTCTGACTTGAAGTATCCAGCCTGTGGGATGAGCTGATTCCTCTTCACGTCAGCATTTATAAATCGTGGCGGAGTGAAACGTTGATGGGTGCGTTATCCGACAGCAAGCCGAAGCGAGGGTCGGTGTTACTCCTACACCGACGAGATACAAACCTAGGCGCCTCCGATGCAGTCTCGGAGAATAGATTAACTTCAAGACGAAGATCAAAGCGAGGTTTTCCTGGTCATGCAGGGTCGTTGCCTTTCCAGCCCAAAGAGGAGTGCAACTCTTCGAGTTCTGCTTTGTTTGTCGAGAAGCGAGCCCCTTGCTGACATGAGATGAGATTCTAGTGCTGCACCGCAATAACACTTCTTGGGATGATCTGTCAATTCTAACTTGGTTCCGCGATAGCTTATAATTGTGATTGAACGAAGGTACGACGAGTTGGCCCTCAAATGCTGCTAAGTTGTAGCTTGGACTTTGCAAAGAGACATGGCGGGGTATGACCTGGTGAAGTGTTTTGCAGAAACGATATCATTTTGTACAGACAGAACAAAACCCCTGCAGGACGTGCAACCAGCCATTTGACCCCAGATCTCCCATCCATACCATGATTTCATGACCTTGGTACCATGAACCCCGAAAAATACTGATCCATCGCCTCAGTATCCTCCAACGCTCCAACCCAACCCACATACTGATCCGGCCTCAAGATTACCACACAACCATCCAATCTATTCACGCCATAGTTTTCGTACGCATTCCCATATCCCTCGTGGTAGCTGATATCATCAACATATATCTTCCAGTAATCCCACCCATCACGTTCATCGAACGGATGGAAAATATCGGGAAAATTGTCCAACTCAGTCTCCGCTCTCTTCGCACTATGAATCGTCAAGATATCGATCACAGAATCAATCTTCTTCCCGGCAGGCGTGAATCGTTTAATGAACGACTTCGGCCCAGAAAGAACAGATCCCAGAATCGTAACACGCTCCATCTGCTTCGCAGTCGAAACATCACCAGCAAACACCACAATTCGCCATCGCCCATCACTCTTCAACATCTCCTGGAACTGCCACGGTCTCGCGTCAGCCTGGTTCAAGACCTGAAAACTAGGCATCCGCATCCCAATCTTGATGTTCTTCGCCAGAGCTTGGTTTCCAATAACTCGCTTGCTCTTTTCGAGACCAACATCTGAACCGTCACCTTGCTCTTGGGCATCTCCCTCTTTGGCGACGATCACGCTGGCGCCGTAATCGACAGCTACGCCTGAGGCGAACATATTGCCTTTCACGAAGGCGTCTTTGAATTCGTCCATGCTGATACCTGCTTCGTCCATGACGTCCTTGGCTGGACGACCTGAGAACAGGCGAGAGAACTTGTGGTCGAAAGCGATCAGGTCCTGAGCGATGCGTCGACGTTCGGATTGATACGTCTTAAGGATCGAACGGTCTGCCGTACCATTTACAACAGCGGCGATCTTCCAACCCAAATTGAACGTGTCTTGCATACTGACGTTCATGCCTTGACCGGCCTTAGGAGAATGGGTGTGCACTGCGTCGCCGGCGAGGAAGATGCGTTCGTTCTTGGAGAAGTTGGAGCCGACTCGTTGGCCAATCTGATAGGCAGTCCACCAGTCGCAATATTCGTAGTTTAGCTTGTATGGTGCTAGAGTGCGTTGGGCGGATTCGAGAATCAGCTGAGGGGTGATAGATTTTCGGTCGAGCTATACGAATCAGTTACTGTCATGAGGTCTGGGGTGGGGATGGAGTTACTTTGTTTCCTCCCTTCTCGGTTGTGGTCATCTGAATGTAGAGACGGACAAGCTTGTTCTCTCTTGGTATCACCATCACACTACCAGAACTGGCGGAGTGGATTGCACATCTCATTCGGATATCAGCTAAGCGGAAGTCAGTAATTATCTTTGATCTGAAAATTCTGACACTTACGAAAGTCGGTGATCGGTATGATGTCAAGAACTCCCCTAAAATATCGTCAGCTCACTGCACTCTGAATAGAGAAAGAAATCTTACCAAATATAATCCGTTTGTTCCCCCTCCAACTTATACCCCAGCTGGTTCCTCGTCCATGAATGTGCTCCATCACATCCAATCATATACTTAGCTTTCACAGTCTCTCTCGTACCTGCCTTCCCATTCGTGGAAGCCTTCTTCAACAGCTCCTGAGTATCATCCGCAGCCATATTACTTCTGAACAGCCCATCTGAAGTCGCCGTCCCATTGGTCGCAGCGTGCTGATCAGGATTCGCTTCCTCGTCAGTGAGATGCTGTAGCACGACTTTTATCGGGTATGCGTCTAGATCCTCGGCCTTCGACTCGTCGAACGTTAGAGATTCGGGAAGGACTCCACGTTCGACTTCGATGTCGCTGTATTTCTTGAGCGAGTCGAGGAAGAAACGCTCGATGCGACCTGGAAGGCAAGGTTAGGTCTGAGTGACTATGATGGTGGGGCTTTACAGGATATGAGGGACTACCTTGGTGCAAGACAACTTGCTGGAAGCGACTAATATTGGGAATGGTATCCGGGATCCTGTCGGATCTTCGGATCCGGCCTTCAGAATCAGGATTCCAAAGACAGATTTCTAGCATGTGATTACTTTCCTTCCAAGCTCTGTCCGCGAAGCCGAAGGAATCAAATATCTAGATCTGATCAATATGAGAAAATCACAAATAGATTTGGGTTCATACCTCAAGAGTACGGCACTGCAGTCCATCCGCTTGCCTGTTTGAAGTCAGGAACTTAAAATTGATGTGAAAGCTGAATTGTGAACGTACCCGTTGAAGATCTTGGAGCCTCTCTTGTCCACGATCCTTGTCTTGATCCCACATCTCGCCATCCATGTGGCTGCCATAAGCCTGTAGAGTCAGCAGACTCAGCTCAACCTAGGTTCTGGTAAGAGCACGTACCCAGCAGGACCAGCGCCCACAATCAATACATCGACTTCAGAATGTCCTGGCGCCATCTCGAATATCAAAGTTGTCCCTGATTCAGCTCAGTATCCTTGGGCTAACGTTGAAACTTCCCTGAGCTCTCTGTCATTTAAATCTAAGAAGAAGACAAAAGAGATGGCTCGACCTTGGACAATATATCAAGAGCCCTCATCCGAAGCTTCTCATATAACGGATCCTCCAAAGTAGTTTCACAATGACGGGCCGGGAATAAGAAGCACTCAATGTGACAGGTGAAAGTCAGAAAAGCATGATACTTACAGTAGCTGTTGAAAATGAACTAAATGGCGGGGTATCTAGTCTCCTTAAGTGCGGGGTGGTGTGGGACAAGGGACCGCATGAGATCACGGCGGAAACGCCCCGCGGGACGAGCCCTTAGATTTGTACAGCGAGGACAGGGGAACAACAAATCCCGAAAGTGACATCGTGTTGTACTCATTGTGTTTCAACTTTTCGGTTATAATTTCTTAGAACTCCTGGATTGTTTTTTCCAGATCCCGAATGACTTCCGTTTCCAAATTCAGGTTGGCCATCAAGTCGACCATGCCGCAGGCTCTCGTCCGGCTCGTCTTGTCCTCCTTGCCAACACGTCCTGTGAAGTCTCGTCGAAACTGTTTCTGGTCGACTCTTAACCAAATAAGAGCGAGTGCTAGAACTCATGTTTTGTTCTCTTTACGACCAGATCATATTTTCATTGACCACGGAACTTAGATACACAACACTTTACGGCGCGAAGTCACGTGTTCAGATATTGACTTTAAAGTGAGCTAAAAAGACTACCGCTGCATGCCATCCTTGGGCTTTCAGTCCATCATGGTATCAGTATTTCTTGAAGCTTGTAATCACATTGGAACTACCATCGCAGAAACTTGTGAGTTTGAAGTCAGAACCAGGTCAGATGCGCCTCTTTACCCGAGCCAATAGCAATTGCATATGACTTCCGCCCAGCTCACGTACAGCCTCATTCTCAACCTCAATCTTTTCAGTGCCATCTTGAAATCTCAATCTTCGTCCAATAGTCGATATCTCTACTAGCACTAGCTACTGAACTCGGCTGTTAGCAGATACAGCTTGAGGATCTGCCACGATTTCAGTCTCTCCATTTTCGTACCGTCCACTGGCGGAGCTTGACGCATTCCGAATCCTACACGTCCAGCCTTCTCCTGATAGATCCGCACTGATCAATGGTATGTTCGAGCACACAACCCTAAGCAAGTACGAGTATGATATTCTGAACCCGTACACCGCATTATCCTACGTATGGGGGGATGCTTCGGATCAGCGCATCATATGGGTCGATGGTCAGCCATTCGCGGTGACCAAGAATCTCCACAAGGCTCTGGAATGCTTGCGAGACGATAATAAGAGCTTGAGTATCTGGGCAGATGCTATCTGTATCGATCAACTCAAGATTCCCAAGCGCAATAGTCAAGTTACACAAATGGGTCGGATCTATAAAAACAAGCTGAGCGAGCTATAGACACGAAAGCTGCGAGGAGAAGCCGTCGCAAGAACTTGACAGAGATGGAGCCGCACGAGCTTTTGGTTTACTAGAACGAGGTGTAATTACTTAGTTCTGTAGTGTTCAATTCAGAATCTTGCACGAGCTGTAGTATGATTCAGAATCGGGATACTAGACTGGGCAATACTTCAGGCAAAACTCTACAGAATCAACTAATCAAGAAGAAAATGACGAATTGTTCGCTGGGTTGTCTCTCATAGCCAAGCAGACTTCGGGGAAGTAGGATTGAGAAGCTGTACTTACAGGAAGCCATATTTTCACATCACAAAACGCATCTCCACGAACTCTTCAATTTCATGAGCCAGATTTTCCAGAACACCGAGCGAGTCCTCGCTCACATTTGAGATGTACATCGGGGGCACTTCTCGGCGGAATCCTCCGCTTGCAAACTCTGATCTCATTGGCAGGAGCCAGGCAGGAGCCTACCAGGTAATAGAGGGCCCTATTGAATGTGAGTGATGTAAGTCGGCATATTCAGATAGTTTTACCGCTTGACTATGAGAGAATCCTGACAGCCGAAGATGCGTTCCTTTGGTATTTATATCGTCTTGATCTCCTCTAAGCATTCTAGAGCAGGAAAAGCAACATTGAAGCTCGGATTCGAACCTGAAACAAATACGGACAAATACTTACAAGTAAAAAGGACAGAAAGTAAGAGGATTTAAGGTAGGACAGGTACCGCAGCTTGAAGACTGCCAGCAAAAGGCTAGATTCGTCGTGTCAACAATATTGGCCAAGGATTAAGCGAGATCGAGGAGGGTATTGCCAGGCAACAATGTCGACACGACTTTTCAATATTACTCTTGTGATGATCTTTACACTCTAATTCTTGACTGAGCTCCAGATGTAACAAACTGATCGCCAGCAGACCTGTCAGACGCATTAATTCATCCGTCTCGCGGAAGTAATTGGACGCGTCTTCCTTTCAGCCATGATGAGGAATGCAGCATGGTGCCACTGTCCTGAAACGCATTCAAGCTTCTGTCTACAGGTCAAGCAAATATTAGTTTCCTGCCTAAAGGTCAGTCGTGCATGCTTATTTTAACGCATGTTGACACCGGTGCGCCTCACCGGGCCCAAGAGTCGTGGTTGCTACAATGCGCGCCAATGATTAGGGCTGTAGGTCCCGCTTAGCAAACTTCGGGCTTTATCACAGCCCGAAGGAAAGGGAATTAAGCTTATCAGAACGACTTTCTGTCATGTCGTCATGCTTCTCTGAATTATCCCGATTCTCGGGTCAGACTTCGGGTTTTGCTACAACCCGAATTATACGTAGAGCCAGAAATTGTTTATCGTGTTTTGCAAGGCGGCAGCATGGGAGAGGCATCGATATAAATGAGACTGATCCCCTCGCAATGCCAAGAGGATTTCAGCAACGCGACACCCATAACAAACTTCAAAAATGATCTCAAAAACACCCGCCATGTCAAAACTCAAAGTTCTCATCTCAGGCTCAGGAATCGCGGGCAGTGTCTTCGCATCCTGCCTGCTACGAGCATACCCCAATGCAAACATTACGATAGTTGAACGCGACCCTGCGCTCCGGCTAACAGGCGCCAGCGTTGACATTCGCAGCTCAGCCGTCGACATCATCAAGTGGATGGGCGTGGAAGGAGAGATACGCACGAGATCCACGAAAGAAGAGGGTATGCAAATGTTAGATATGAACGGCAAAGTGATCGCAACATTCCGAGCAACCGGCAGGACAGACATTCAGAGCATGACATCAGAGTATGAAATATTCCGCGGAGAGTTGGCGAAAATCTTTATCGATTCTGTGGTCGACAAGGTGAAAGTCATCTTTGACGAGACTGTCGAGACTTTTGAGGAGGAGGAGGACGGGGTTCTGGTCACGTTGGCGAAGAGCAAGAAGGTGGAGAAGTACGATCTTCTGGTCGCTGCGGATGGCCTTGGGTCGAAAATTCGCGGGAAAATTCTCAACGCCAAACCATCAGATCAAATATATGACGAAGGGGTGCATATTGCTTACTTTACCATTAAAGAAGATTTGTTGAAAGGCTGTCTGCTAGCAAAAGGAGTCAGCTCAACCGGTGGACGCGCTGTGAATATCCGACCCGATCCCCACCCAGAAGGACGTACGAGAGCAATGTTCATGAATGTGACGTGGAACTCGAATGTTGAGATGAAGGCCAGACTCAACAAGGCTCTCAAGGAAGGAGACGAGGCTTACATGACGTTGATGGAGGAGCTCTACGCAGATATGGGCTGGCTTACGCCGCAAGTATTGCGGGGTATGCGAGAAAGTGATGATTTCTACTGCACGCTGTTCGGTCAAGTACGATCACCCAAGCTACACGACCGACATGTCGTTCTTCTCGGCGATGCTGGATATGCGACGCCTGGAATTGGGACCAGTCTAGCTATCATTGGCGGATATGTCCTTGCCGGGGAGCTTCTGAGAAGCGAGGGTGATGTCAAGAAAGCGTTGGAGGCGTATTCGGAACTTGTGATTCCCTTTGTAAAGAGCAAGCAGGGCAATGATGTTGCCATACAGTTATTCACTCCGCAAACGTGGTGGGGGATTGGAATCAGGAATACACTTCTTCGGGTTGTCACGACGTTGAAGCTCGATCAATTGGGAATGAGTGTTGCAGCGAAGATTGGTTTCACGGAGACGAAAGCTCCGCTGCCGGAATATCCTTGGCCAGTACAATGAATGCCACGACGTTTCAGATGGCTTAATGGAGTATATCGATCTCAGCTCTTGGAATGAAGACTGGTAGCAAATAGAATAGTAATAATGAAAACATACCGTAAAAGCTCTGTGAGAGATTGGTCGCATGAATACTTTGTGAAACTAAGAATGGCTTCCCATGATTCGCGGCACACGCATGCTACGAGGGAAGCCATGCTTCTTACAGTGTGATACTGTGGACCGGATTTGGCAAGTTCATATTTTTCTTTCAACGTTTCAAGCCGGAATACCGAGAGTCATTGTCCAAATAGACCTTGCTAAAGCTCAATTACCCCTCGGCGTAGCGATGGCTCCACTTCAGCTCATATCTTTAAAAGTCTGCAAATTGCTCCAGAAAAATGAATTGATTTGACATCTGGTCCTCGTTCTAACTGACAAGATCTGCTTTCGAAAAATGTTAATCTTTCTCATGCCAAAAGTATACCTGGCAATCTCTTTCAAGGGTAGCTCTCTGTGAAGAGACAAAGAACGAATACTGTGTCTATGAGATTCATGCAGCTCGGGACTTCTTTCATCGAGAGACTCTCAAAGTAATCGAGTACAGAAAGTGATTGAATGAGATTACACAAACCATAGCGCACTGAAGATGGGAGAGAACGAAGTAATCGAGGTCTGTCGGCCAAAATTGTCGCCAGACCAGATGGAGCCATACCATCCCGAGACTTGGACCGATCCAACCCCAGAAAAATCTATGTCAAGACACAATAGAGTCAAGCAGTCTGTTCGAGCGCGAGACGACCGAATCAAAACAATTTATACACCTCTCTGGACGGACTTCGTCTCGAAGCCAGAGAACTCCTGTTGGTCCACATCCTAAGTCCCAAATCAAATTATCTAATAGTTGCTGTAGCATTTATCCATCAAAACATCGAAGAAACAGATGTCCTGGATCCCGAGCGAATTGACCGCTTAGTACCATATTTCAAGGCTCTCGCAACAACAATCCAAACATACAAACTCACAGACTTCGCAGTCACGACAACTCACCCCATTCCGAAGACCAAGAACAAACAGCCGCTAATCCCCAAAGAAGCAACGTTTACCGGCAATGTTAGGATCATCGACAAAAATGGCGAGACTCTCTGGTTTCGCGGCGAAGGCATCGCCAACGAGCTACACAGAGGAATTGAGGGCTACGAACCAATCGAAATAACGAATGAACGAGCTGGCGCGAAACTCAACAGCATTTACCTGCATATCCCGACAGCTACGACTCCCGACATCCGCAGCAGCAGTACCATAAGGATGAGGGGAGATATTTTGAGAAGCAAGGTCTTCCCTTTGGCACACACCACTTTTTACATCTTCATGAACAAGGTCAGAAGAATAACCAGACTGCTAAAGAGCGGCTCGTTGTTGTCAGACGATGTGCGAGGATACTTTTGGAGGGTGTGCAGGGGGTAATCCAAACCGCAAAGCCAAAGGTGAAGCGGTGAAAACCTGGTTTGAGGAGACCAAAGAGACAGAAGTTGCTTTGGGTTTGTGGTACTCGGTTGTTGAGCCAGAGGCCTTTGCCAAGCAGCAGGAGTTCCGGCAATGGCTTGTTGACGAAGACACTGGCTTGACAACTCACAGCAGATTCCAGTTTTCCACACTACAAGTTCGAGTTGAATACCAGGGAGCCGAGCCTCACAAGGATGGTGGAGATGCAGATAATTCTTTCACGTGCTGGACTGCGCACGGTATTGGTGCTGGCTCTGTTGATGTTTGCTTCCCGGAACTTGGACATCGAGTCAAGGTGTTGGGAGGAGACGTTATTGGTTGTAGAGCGAGTTTGCTAGATCATTGTGTGTCGGAGCTGAAGGATCCTCGCGGCATCATACTTTATGCGATGAAGCAGAGGAGGGAAGACATGAAACAACATGTTAATTTTCTACTGGATGGCCCGGAGAAAGATTCTATTCTGGCGGCGAAGGCTGCTCGAGACAAATTGAAATATGACGAGGCACAGAGAGAATCAAAGGAAGAATATAGACGTATTCAAAGAGCAGAGGTCTCTCATCTTGCTGCAAGTACGAGCAGTTCCGAAGACTCGATTGAAGAAGACAGGTCTCTTCAGGACCAAACAGAGGTCATGGAACACGGTTACAGGCGAGCTGAGGTTCCCAAATACCCAAATAAGCTTAAGAGAGCATTTATATCACAACGTAAAGCGATAAAAGCAATGAAGCGGAATGGGTTGAGCTCTTCAGAAATCAAGGATGCAGAACAAAGGCCTGCTTCGGACTTCTATGAGTATGGTAGGAAGGAGGAGGCTAGAAGATGCTTGGGTCTAAGTCCATTCGGTGACAAGTTGTTGCGGAGGAGGAGAACGGAGAGAACATGAATACAATAGCATTTGAGACCTGAGAGAGATCAAGTGACTGAACAAAATCTGAGTATCAACTAGAGAAGAATGATTGCTGAGTCTCCTTCCTCAGCCTTAGAAAATGGTGAAATCCTGCTCCTCGTCATTGCCAATGACCCCTTCGCCGTCCATCATACCGTGCACGTAGCATTCACCCACAATCTCATATTCCATCACATCATCCTCCTCTGGACCCTCTCTCAACACGAAAGGGACTTCAGCACCCCAGAAAAGTACCACTAGATCGCCAGTTCTCGTCCCTTTTGGAACCATTCCAAGATAGCTCTTCTCTTGCGTAATCGCAATTCTCCTTGGGAAAGCGACACTTTCATATAGAGCATCACCACGGATCATGTCTCGCGCAACATCTCCCAAATCTTCACTCGTAGACATTCCCTCGAATGGACCATGGTCACGCATGGCTTGCATGAGTCTTGGTAAGTTTTCTGTTCCATAGTCGTCGACTACAGCTTGGAGTCCGAGTAAAGTTTTTCGCGTCGTCTGAAAGTGCTTTCCATACGAATGTGGTGCTGACCGTGTCTTTGATCCTCGATCCCCGACCAGGACTCTCCACATAATCTCTTCTTGTTCGCTCTGGGTCATAGAAGAGCAATATGAGGCGATGAAGTCTTCCACTTCCTGAAACCATTCCACTTGTTGCGGCAGACTGCTGAGAATTGAAGAACTTTTCTCTGATTCGTGATTGAGCTTGCAGACCGAAGTTAGGTGTCGAATTTTGTCGAGCACTTGTCCTCGAATCTTTATTTTCATGACAAGCTCTTCATTTTCTTCGTTGGTGAGCTCGTGAGCCGAAATTTGTGCCCGTCTGCTGGTGCCTGCTCGGTAGGGCGATCCGCGTTGAGGTGATCCGGTCACAGTTCCGGTTTCTGATCGAGGAACTGACCACTATCGTTGTTTATGATTCTTGTTAGCAGTGATTTGTAAGATTCTAAAGTCTCACCCAAATTCAGAAATATGCTTACGTCAACGACCCATGAAGGAATTCTATCGTGTGGTTCATTTTTTGCCGTGACCTCAACTTCCGTCCACCCAATACCGGCATATGGCAAGCTTTCAAATATGTGTCCGTTGCGGAGAGTGTGATTTGCCACTCGCAAAAGAGTCGTTTTCAACGGAACCGTATAATCAATGAAACCTTTCAATTCATGTTCAAACCCTTCCGCGCAAGCTAAAACCGCGAAAATCTTGTCGACTTGAACTGTTGCTTGAAATATGGACGTTCGTCGAAGTATGTCCACCAGCGGTATGCCACGGAAGAATATGCCAAAATCGTTTCTTTCCCTCCTCATATGATCCATGACGATGAATTGATGCAGGCCCTTGAATCTGCGGTCGATGAAAGCTTCCCCGGTATAAGTAAAGACAGCCATGAGCTCATGAAATCTAGGATCCGAGAAAATCAATTCCAGCGTCCCGAAGTACTCCCATATCATTCGCCAGTTGCCGTACAACACAGTGGCAGCGCTAGCGAAAGCAACTTCTTGAAACACCCAGACGCGAGTAAACCACTTATTACAGAGAAGCTGGTAGAAAGCTTCGGCACGAGCATTCAGGGCCAAGTCCTTACCGCTGAGACGTCTGAGATACAACTCTGAGACATATGCAGAGAAGTTCTCAGGGGTGGAAATGAGGAAAGTGAATATGAGCTCATTGACCATTGCCATCGCCAGCCATGCGTCTCTATCTTCCCCGAGGCAAACATAGACGTGAGAAGCCTTTTCGTATATAGATCTCATCATTGGAACCTGATGATTCTTTTCCTCCAGATTTAGTTGATCAATGCAAATCGAGTCGATCCAAATACATGAAGGGCGAAGGAAGGAGCTGCGTCGACGAAGAATGTCGTGGATATTTGTCGGTACATGGTGTTGGCGGCCATTGAGGACGATGAGATGCATGCTCCCTTTGATCGGTTGAAAAGTACAACACTTTCTGCCTTCCTCGTCTGCTGAGACTCTACGCTTGGGCTTTTCGCTACATTCGGCAGAGTGCTCCAATTGTCGTTGGCCCCAACAGTATGAGATGCACTTATATTCTGGGTTCTCACCAAAAGTGTAAGGTTGGAGATCCGCATGTACTTCTAGGAAGGGAACTCGTTGCCGTATATGAAGAAGTCGAAATTGGCCTTTGCAGATTTCTAGATGGAGGTCCTCCAGGTCCGAGTCGCTAAAGCCCGGTGTAGGAAACTTGAAGACCGGGAGACTAGTCGGATTTGGAAACCGTAGACAGAATCTTATCAGGACTTGCGCTGTGCATAATACGAGCAGATCTTGGTCTCCGATATCCAGTGACCCATTCTATCAAACGTGATCTTGGATCGATAGTATGCGCTCACCATCCAAGCCAAAAGATACGGGCCAACTTTGTTCAAATAGCAGAGACCTTTGCCGCCAAAAATTATAAATCCACCTACAGCGGTTATGGCGGAGAAAAAATTTGTCCAAGTAAGCTTATTCCAAATAGCCCCAAATACCCATAGCGTGACAAACACCAACCGGATTCCAAGCAGAGTTGCTACATACCCCGCCAGGAGAAACGCAGCACGAAAAAAGGTCTTTGACTCCGTCTCAGTAGTAAAAAATCGTGCCGTGAAGAAAGGCTTGATGATGATGCCGTTGATAAGATGATAGAATTCTCTTGGGCAGAAGATAGCAAAACAAAACGTTCGGATGAAGAGACTTGTTGGACCAAAGATCATGTGAATCCCGATGCTGGTGACGATGGCAACGATAAAGCCAACAGTGAGGTCAGCCGCGATCTTAACATACCAGTCGCTCTTAATTTCTTCTCTAGCAGTATCATAGGGATAGTTGAATTCCTCCATGACTGCCACTTGCTGACCAGGGGGTGTCTCAAGTCGGAAGCCGTTGGATACGCAGTCACAGAGCCCGTTTGCCCAGGATTCAAGATAATTGAAATATATCGATGATCAATGATACGCAGCGAAGTCCAAAAATGACTGTCGTGCTGAAATAAGGCTTGACATTGAAGGCTGAAGATATTGATGATGTTGCCGTGGTGCGGTGTGGTGCGGCTGAGGTCACTTAGCCTCATTGGTGAGCTTTCGTATGATTGGGCTCACACTCTGCAAACAAGCGCTGTTATTTTGAGGCTTACTGCTTTGAAGGATCGCGCATCAATAGGAATGCCAACAATAGAATACTATAGACAGGCAATAATTATCTGAGATTTTAGTGACTTGGTTGGAACCGAGTTCTGACACGACCTACTTTCAGCAATAAATGTCAATACAGCTCAGAATATATACGAACTTTGTATAGCGTCGAATCGTGAACATCGTGCTTCATTCAGTGTCGCTGGTGATTTATATTTTGCCAGAACATGATCTTTACGAAGCTCAAGGCCTGAAGGTCATTAACTAGCCGGGCCATCTGCCATGTCTCTCCTCAACGTGGGGAGTACGACCCAAATCCCACTCGGTTTACATTTTGGTAGTTGATCCAATATCACCCCAACGGATGTTTTAAAAACACAACACGGGTATCAGGACGTTGAGACTGGATATTGGACGGGCTGCCTTGTCCAGCTGCGCAAGCAAGGTCCATTATTGCCAGAGTCCAGCCACACCATATTTTGAGCTGCATCCTTCCAGATGCTCTCGCTAGCACCACTGTGTTTTCTCGATGTCAACTGTCAACTCTCACTTGTAGTCCTCGATCTCGCCGACTGCAATCGTTGCGCTCTTGCAAAAACAAACTCGAGTGACTTACTCCCGCGTCCCAGTGCTTGGCCCATTCCAGTCACGCCTCCAGTGGTTCCTTCATTCCCACAAGTTGATATCGTTCCCCATTACCGATTTGGCGTCCGTTCTGGATGTACTTGCGCGTGATCTGAGACAGTCTACCACCACTGGCAGCAAATTGCGTGATCACAGTGAAGGGCTTGCTGGTGTCAACAGTCTTGCCAGGTCTCCAGTAGTTTCGCTAATCTCTTGCGTAGGGATTGTAACCACATCCACCTTTTTCACATGTATTGCCCTTGCATGGATGAGGTGTCATTACTGTGGCCATAGAGTTCGATTCGAGGATGTCCATCTCACTGCAGCAAAATCCTTGGCATTGTGTATCGCAGTAAGTTATCTCATTCCAGCACCGGCACCACAGCCTCCTCTTCCACCACTTCCATCTGCAGCCATTTCGGAGAGGTAGAGTGCTCCATTCTCTCCGCAAGGTAATTTAGAGGTGTCGACATCTACGGAAAGTTCCTGATTGAGATTCATAAGGACATATTTGCCATCGGCACCCAAAAGGTAGATACGAGGTGTTGCATTGTTGAGGCCGCTGCTCGTTTCGACATAGTGATACATGATCACTGCGCTTCCCGAGTTAGAGACTCCCATTGCAGCATAATCAGCAGCTGTTCTGGATCTAGGAGACCCTCTAGCGAATCGAGTCTTGATCCAGAACCACGGAAGTGTTCTGCTGGACACAACCTCCTGAGGTGGTGCATTTCCATGTCGGTAGCGGGGAATACTCTTCTGCGGCATAAACCGCAGAACTAGCTGGTAATATTACAGCGACAACGAAGGATGTGAGTCTTGAAAACATTGTTTGTTAAGAGAACGAGAAAATGAGCTTTCCAAGAAATTCTACGATTAAAAGTTGATCAGTATGAGTGTTTAATAGTTGTTTCCTCAATACCAACCCCGCTTCTCTGGTAATCAATATCGCCCGTTTAGGTGTCATGTTTCATGGCTGGTGCTTTTACTGCCTGCTCGGCATCTGGATATTATGACTGATGGATTGATATTGTGCGGGGGATCATGATATATTAGCCTGTGTCATGCATGGAACCTCACTCAAAGGCCGCTCCTTGAAATATATCAATTTCCTGGACCGAAGCATGACTAATATGCTAGACCTCGAAAATGAACCCGGAATTTGGAAAGCTTGTTTCGAAATTTGGGGTCAAACATGGTGGATTTCGACTTCAAGTCTGCAAATATTCGTTTTGCTTTTCCTTGTTCAGACGTGTTCTGTATTGACAGAGCATAGCTCTATTGGAAGGAACCCCAGAAAAGTTGCAATGCGATATGATTCTCTCAACTATAACGTCACAAAATACACTAGATGCTCCTTAACCATCTACTATCAAAGTACGTTGGGCAATTGGATCAGCATGTTTTCCTTCGTCCTGTGGTAAGCGAGGGGCATGCCCTTGGTACCTAATCTGACCTTAGCTTTCAGGGGTTTCGCTTAATTCACACAGCGTCCTGAGAGCAAAGCTTTTGTAAGAAAACAGCTCTCTTTGCTCGATTTCCTCCAGTCGCTCAGCAAGAGATTATTCAAGTGTGCTGATGTATGTGGCTGGAGGGCTGGTGGACAGATGCTGACATCTCAAGCACGTCAGACGGACACTTTAGGAAGTGATGAGAAGCAAGCGAGGATCACGGAGGATAAGGATTGTTTATTCGTCCCGCTGGCAACACAGATCTGCAGTCAGGTGGGACGCGCAGCATCACGCATAGATCAAGATTTGAGAACATCGTCATTCGATAATCTCCTTTTATCTAACAAATCACCGACTCCACAGCATTCTAGCATACACAGCGTATTGTTTCCTTCTCAAAATGAACGATCACAGTGTTGAGACTGATACGAGACTCCACCGACAATTTCTTAGACACCCCATATCCACAAGAAAATACCAATACACGCCTCTCAGCAAAACAACGTTCGAGATCAGGCTTCTTGAATTGCTTCCGGCATCCATTTCTACCGAAATCAGAGTCTCGATCAATATCTTTTCGTTCGACGAAGGCACTTTGCCAGACTATGAAGCACTCTCGTATACATGGGGGTCTGTGAAGAGTCCGCAGGAAATCTCTGTCGGGATTGACGCGAGCCATACGTTGACCGTGACACGAAATCTAGCAGAGGCACTTCCGTACCTACGATTTAAAGACAAGCCTCGAACGCTATGGATCGATGCTGCTTCCATAAACCAGCAGGATTTGAAAGAAAGGAGCCATCAAGTGCAAAGAATGGTCGATATATACTGTAGGGCCCGGAGAGTCATAGTTTGGCTGGGAAAGGAGTCGGATGACAGCTCTTTAGCAGTGGATTGTGTGCGAACCTTATCTTCAAAAATTGAGATCGATCCAGGGACCATGAAGGTCCTACCACGAACAAATGAGTCGCACTGGTTGGACTGGAAATCAAAGTTGCCATTTGACGTCGAGCAAACGAAGGCCATAACGAGTGTCTGTAACCGGGACTGGTTTAGACGGCTCTGGGTCTGGCAAGAGGTCCGCTGCGCCAGAGACATCGAAGTCTTATGCGGTCACGATTCGCTATCTTGGCAAGACGTCCAAGTCCTTGGGTACTTTTGCCTGCACAAACCTTGGGAACAGTCTTTCTACGATAATATGTCGAGGATCACCAGGTTTTTGCTGTTCAACCTTTGCGGATTAGTGGAATCGAATTCGTTCTTCGCTCTTGTCGATCAGACGAAACATTGCCTCTGTGCTGATCCCAGGGACAGAATCTATGCCCTGACGTCAATGGCTACAGAACGCAATATCCAGGTAGAGCCAGACTACGAGAAGCCTGTTTCGGAAGTTTATGGATCATTTGTGGTTGATTATATTCGATGTCACAAGAACTTGAAGGTTTTGACACAAGTCGGGAGCCGGAAAGGCATTGGCAATGGTCTGCCTTCGTGGTAAGCCTATTCTCTTTCCTGTTCCAGTTGCTCGTTAGTACTAGAATCTCCGAAGGCATGCTCTTCTTGTTGCCATGAATTATACTTCTCTGGTAATTGCTGACTCCTCGCTGCTAGGGTACCTGATTTATCGACTGCTCGAAATGCAATCCCATTCACGATGACTCATGCCAGTGGCAATTCCGGCAGCTACTTCAGCTTTCCCGATGAAGGGACACTGAATGTGACTGGAGTAGTCATTAGTCAAATTATTTCATGTGAGCCTTGCCGGCTTCACAACACCAGCGATGTCAAGCCTGAACAAGTGAGGCGAGAGCTCATCCGCATGATGCGCGAAATGCGAATTCGAGGCAACGTGGAATGGGATCAAAACCAACTACACAATCTATACCAAGCGCTATTCTCGGGCGCTTTTGCAGAGAACCTCTTTCCCCCATTGTCCAACGAGGAAGCCGTCACTGCAAGTCGAATCGAGGAACTTCTGCACAAGCTTTTGATGCTTGAATATAATTCTGATGAGACGCTGGCACAGCTCTCAGTGCCAGAGACTTTGGTCATTGAGGCAGTTGCTGCTTTCCTACTTGACCACAGCGTTGCCCTGTCTTATGAGGGAACCATTGCGCTCGCTCCAGAACACACTCAAGCTGGAGATGTTATGACTGTGCTTCTTGGGTGCGACTCTCCCATGGTACTGCGACCACTTGGTGCTGGTAGATATATGGTAGTTGGTGAAGCATTTTATGATGGAGCGATGTATGGCGAGTTAATACTGGGTCCATTCCCGGAAGGTTGCCGACCGGTGTGGCAATACAGTGATGAGTCGAGAACATATTTGATCTCGTTCTTAGACTGTGATACTGGGAAGTTGCAGCTTGACGATCCGAGATTGGAAGGTGTTCCACAACTCACTCACGATAGTGGAGAGGACATGGGCTCTTGTGATCCCAGACTGAGTACCGAATTCTTCAGGAATCGAGGGATCAAGGTGGAGACCCTAACCCTAGTCTAGCAATTTAGGGGATCAATAATATGATGAGATCTGCCCCGCCGAGTATTTCGTAAATATTAGAAAAGTTCTCCGGGTAAACAAGCGAGACCATTATAAAAGAAGATATATGACTGCTAGATGTCCTGGAATTTTAGCGTTCTTGGTCCCACTTTTGAGTCTCGAAGTTCTTCTTCATTTCTTCTGCAAATTGATCATCACTCAGAACACGATATCCAACAGCAGCCATCCCCTCAATATTGAGCAAACACCTCTCAAAGGACGCCTCCGACCCTGCACCTCCAGCGAACCCCGTCGTATGAGGAAAAGCTCCATTCGACGGAATGCCAAAGATGCCCTGCCAACTCGGACACTCATAACTAACATTTCCCTGATCAGTCGATGCGGGTGTCGTCGCTCGCGTCGTGTTGTTCTGTACTTGGTAACCGGAGCCAACCATGGCGTCCTGAAAGGCTTGGCAGATGGGAAAGTTTGGTCTGAGGTCGGCATAAGCTCCCAGCGGAAGAATGTTAATTTCACAGCCAGTTGCTTCTGCTGCTCCCTTGAAGCAGCTCCAGGCTCTTGCTTCCAACGCTTTTGCTCTGGCGAGTGTTGGGGCTCTTACTCCGAACTCCAACGCTGCTTTGTCGGGAATGATATTGGCAGCTGCCCCGCCCTCTTTGATAATACCATGAATACGTTCATCGGGTCGAATTTGCTGTCTCAGTACTCCAATACTGGTGTACCCAGCTACAGCCGCATCTAAAGCATTTACACCTTCCCAGGGAGCTAAGGCAGCATGAGCTGGCTTGCCTTGAAACGTGACCTTGAATGCTGTTATTGCCAGAGTTCTGTCATATGCATCCCCCAGAACACCTTCGGGATACACGCTTGAACTGGTCGGATGCATCATCAAACATGCATTCACATCCTTGTACGCCCCTTCCTCAATCAATCTGATCTTTCCTCCAATGTCTTCTTCAGCCGGAGTTCCTAGAAGACGTACTCTACCAGGCCTGTCACTCTCTTTCAAAGCGTCAACTGCTAAGAAAGCTCCTAGCGAGGAAGTCGCGATGAGGTTGTGTCCACATGCGTGGCCTAGTCCTGGAAGAGCATCATATTCGGCGTTGTATGTTACGACTCTTCCACCTGATCCGAACTCTGCTTCAAATGACGTCTCGATTCCGTAAGCATGGGGCATTACTTTGATATCTCGTTGGCTTTGTAATGCTGCAACAAGTGTGTCGTGTGCAGTAAACTCCTTGTAGGCCAATTCTGGATTGGAGAAAATCTAATTCTGTTAGAATCTGAAAACAATAACAAAGACCGTACAAGGACCACAGACCTTATTGTTGACTTCTGACAACAGTTGCCGATGCCTTCTCACGCTCGTCTGAAATCCCGCTGAAGCCATTATTGCAACCGACAATCCTTGATTCTGAGTCTTGTTGCAGCAGCACTCTTTTGTCAAAAAGCCAAGCCAAACTTAGAACAGTCTTAGATGATAATTAAACCTAAGAACCAAGTTGAGCGTGCTTCGCTCAATTGTATGCAAGTCCGGCTAGATGACAGTCCCACCAAGAATTGTACTCCACCGCGGGGTTGTTTCCCACGCTATGACAGGCGAGCGATAGGCAAGCGATAGCTAAATAGGCGGGGCTAGTTTCGCCCCTTTTTCGCTATCAACAGAGTGAATATTCCTGGACATTTGTCAGCTTCAAGACTGCCTACTTTCCAGATCTTTCACATTCACGGTCTGGATGTGATTTTGTTATTACAGCCTCCAAATTTCACCTCGGCTATCTGATCATTTTTGCCTCGAGCCTTCTTTCAGTGCTCCAGCAACAAGTTTCGATTTTGCACCCCGCCAAGACCATACCCCATCTTTGAGTTTGGTAGAAGAGAACGCTATCTACTTTTTGCTACCAGGCTAAATCAGGCCTAGGAAATGTTTACATGAGCTTATATGGGTAACGGGATCCATTGAGTCTGTTCTCCTTCCTCGTTCTCACGTGGATGCCTTGATTTCCACAACGAGTCAGAGTCATCTCTCAGAATTTTCTTCCGTTCTTTCCTTCTTGGGCAAAATCAATCAGCATGGCTTCTCAAAGATTGATAATTGGTGTAGACGTCGGTGGTAAGTGCCTAACCGAGATAGGAGTAACACAAGGTTGCTGATACACTCATCGATAGGGACCAATACTGATGCAGTTCTTCTCGACCCCACCAAAACGGGACCAGCAGCTGTCGTCTCATCTTTCAAAGCCACGACTGGCACAGATGTCACAACTGGAATTGAAGAAGCCATTCGGACACTCCTCAACCAAGCTAATGCGTCGTCATCCAGTGTGGCCAGTCTGATGATTGGTACGACAGTAAGTGAATCGAGTTCATGTATTTTCATGGAGCTCTTCTGACGGCAAAGCACTTCATCAACGCCGTTGTGGAACGAGATGCCTCTAGGCTTGAGCCTGTAGCCGTCTTGCGATTGGCTGCTGGAGAATACATGAAGAATACCCCGCCATTTATCGACTTCCCTCCCGCTTTGACAAAAAGTACGCATGTTGATCACCATTTGGCATGAGAACTTTTGCTAATGTGAGACAGTAATCAATGGCTATGGCGCCAGAATATCTGGTGGTGTCCAAATCGACGGCTCAGAAATCGGCCCCATCAAAGAGGATGAGATTATTGAGCAGGCAAAGATCATCAAGTCGAAGGGACTTCAAAAAGTTGCTGTCATTGGTATATATTCACCCTTCGATGAGAATTACAAGCAAGAATATCAGGTTCGTGATGTCTTGAAGAGAGAACTTGGCGATGAGGTTGAAGTTGTATGCTCCAGAGATGGTAGGATAACATTTCTGCTCTGCTGAACCGAAGCTTTGGCTAACAAAAACAAAGTCGCTGGTGTAGGTATATTGGCCAGAGAGAACGCAGCCATCCTCAACGCCTCCATCTTGCGCTTTGCCAAGAGAACAATCGATGGCTTCAAACGAGCCATGAAACGCCTCGACTTAAGATGTCCATTGTACCTGACATCCAACTCTGGGCAGCTCCTATCATCCAGAGAAGCAATGTTATTCCCAATCCAGATCTTCGCTTCAGGAGCAACAAATTCCATCAGAGGTGCTTCATTTCTATCATCAGCGGGAAAGCAGACAGAAAGCAGATACGTGATTGACATTGGAGGGACCACGACAGATATTGGATGTCTCCTCCCAAGTGGGTTTCCACGGCTAGCCAGCGCATCTACCGAGATTGGTGGAGTGAGAGTCAACTTCGCGATACCGCAAGTTGAAAGTATCGGACTTGGAGGTGGATCACTCGTGCACGTGCCGGAAGGCTCGGAGGGTAGATTCAGTATCGGACCGGACAGTGTTGGACAAGCGCTAAGGGAGAAATCAAAATGTTTTGGAGGCGAGTCTTTGACTGCGACTGATATCATGGTCGCAGCTCGAGTGGCAGAGGTGGGTAATGCAACGCCGGAAGTTCTGCTCGAAACGATAGAGGCTGCAAGGAAGAAGATGAAGATCATGATCGAGGATCTGATCGACCGGATGAAGACTTCGCCAGAGCCGTGTAGTCTGTTGTTGGTAGGAGGTGGAGCCTTCCTGTGTCCGTCAGAACTGGCGGGAGTTGCGACAATTGAGATACCCGAGCATTCTGGGGTCGCCAATGCTGTAGGAGCTGCCGTGTACGTTAAGATGCTGTTCGACCTGTTCAGTTTGCTAATGTTTCAATAGAGCCGAGATTGGAGAAGCGGTGGAGCTGATGGTTGACAACGATAAGAAGGACACCACATTGGTTGAGGTCAAAGAAAAGGCAATCGCTGCAGCGGTCGCCAGAGGGGCAAAAGAGACAGAAGTCAGAATGATCGAGGAAGATGTCTCTGGTATTCCTTACATCGAAGGAAAGTCCCAGATCGTAGTTAAAGTCGTTGGACCTGTCGACTATGAGCGGTTTTTGAACATTGCTGAGATTGATGTTCCGGAGTCCTCCACAGACGAGGTCTACGATGAGACGAAGAAGTGGGAGATCGAGGATGTGAAGGCATATACCGAGGCAGATATTGATCACGAAACTTACAGACCACATATCGACAGTAATCGAGTCTGGCATTTGACAGGAACAGATGCCTACTACATCTCCATCGGTTGCTACATTCTCGGTTGTGCAGGTGGAGGTACACCGTATGGCTCGTATCTCGAACTTCGACAGGTTTTGCGTGATGGAGGGGATGTTACGATCGTCGATATCGAGGATTTGGCGGACGATGCCTTGTGTGGACCGGTCGCTGGAATGGGAAGTCCCGTCATCGCCATAGAAAGACTTGGCGGGAACATGATTGGTGAAGCTTGGGAGGGCATGCAGAAACATCTCGGGATCAAGTTCTCGGGAGTAATGGCTGCGGAGATCGGAGGCTCTAACGGCTTTGCTCCTCTTCATATGTCGAATGCTTACAAGATTCCTTGTGTTGATGCCGATGTTATGGGTAAGCAACTTCGAACGAGATCCTCAAATGTCTACTGACTCTGAATTTTCAGGCCGAGCATTTCCAGCGTTCGAAATGAGCTCTCTGTTTATTGGAGCCAAGGACGACGACATCAACCATCTGCTTCCCGTATGTTTGGCAAGTGGAGATGGAACCACAATGACATTCAGCACATCAAAGGATGCACTTGCTGTTGATAAAGTGCTCCGTGCGATATGCATAACCATGGGGTACGAAAACGTTTCCCCTCTCAGCTCAAATTCCAAGCTAATACTGTGTGAACACAGACTTGCCGCAGGTATTACCGCCCGGCCATGCACCAAGACCGAACTCCAACATTTCAGTATCCCCAAATCCCAGTCCCTCGCCTGGCGTCTCGGGCGTGCCGTCGCAAAGGCTCGCGTCAAAGGCACCATCGCAAACGTTCACAACGACCTCATCACCGAATTCGGCGGTCCACAAACAGCGAGAAAGGTCTTCGATGGTAAGATAGTAGGTATCGGCAACACCATATACAAAGGCCATAGCTACGGTAAGCTCATCATTGAGAAGTTCAAAGATTATGAAAAGGAGAGTGAGGCGGGCGAGAGCGATGATTCTGGACCGGAGAAGGTGGAGATCCCGTTTAAGAACGAGAATCTGCTTGTTGAGGCGTTCTACAAGGATGGAGAGAAAAAAGTAAGCCCTGTCTCGGGAGTGAACATAATGATGATGTGAACTGACGCTGAGTGATGTAGATCTTGACAATGGTCCCGGATCTCATCATGGTCCTCGACACGCTTACGGGCGAGGCCTGTGGTGTTCCAGAGTATCGTTATGGACTGAAGGTCATGGTCATTGTTGCTGCGGCTCATCCGCTGTGGACGAGTGAGCGCGGTCTGGAAATTGCTGGACCCAAGGCGTTCGGATATGACTTCGGTTTTGAGCCTTGTGGAATATACACGGGTGTTACCAGCGTGATAGATGAATACTCCACGACTGTATAATTTCAGCCAGCTCCAAAGATATTTAGATCTTGAGCTAGGTCTAAGATGCTTAAATCCCGTGCATTCCGGTGTTGAAGGTCCGCATTTGGCACACTCGCTTCGACGTGAAACAAGCCGCCAACACATCCAATTGCGACTGAAAAAAAATTGGGTTTTCTTGACTTAAACCTTAGATTATTAATGGCGGCATCCCAAATTGAGCCCCAGATTTATGCTTGCGCCGCTAGAAATTTTCTAGATTCTAGCCTTCTCTCCCACCAGACAAGGATCTTGCAAACATCGCATGAGAAATAGCGGCGCTGCATCGAGATATGCTTAAGGTTTTCTGCGCGTCGTAGAGCTCCAGACTTGGGTCAGTGCTAACAAGTTGATATACACCATGCCTGAACAGTCGCTTCGACCGCACTTGTCCCGATTATTGCCAACCCAGCTTCTTTCCCAGTATACTTGTTTTCAAGCCCCCGAATACAAATCGTCTTCTTGCTATTCGTTTCCTTGCCCCTCGTCCACGGCAGTATCATACTGTCCTCGCATCCACGAGGGGGACGATTGATATTGAGGCTGATACTGCTGCCAAGAAGAAGAAGAGGCAGAGTACGCCTGAGTGGAGCCCACTGCATCGTCATAGGACAATATCTCTGCAGTCCCATGGGCTCTAGGGTTAGAGCCATCTGGTAGGGGGTTGCGTACTTCTAAGCGCGGATGAGTCCGATTGTAGTCCATTGAGAGGTCCCATTCGCTATCTTTACCAATGAACCCAACCCTTGACATTGTACTCCACTGTGTATGGTTTCGCGTAGTTTAATCTGTAAATGCCATCAAGTCTATGTCTGGGATTTTCGGTCACAAATTCGATCGGAGTCCGCGTGAGGCCTTTCTCCCTTTCGCCTTTGACATAAACAGCCTTGCGACCTGCGTTAAACATTGGAGCATGATGTTGAGCATGGACTCCCGGCTTGGTTACGCCTTTGCCGGTATAGGTGAGTATTGGCAGACAAATACAATGTCCTGCCATCTGTTTTATGATTACAAATCGCCGAACCTTTGAGAAAGATTTGGCTCCAGACTTTCCCCCACCTTCTTCGAATTCGGTATCGGTCTCACCTCCGGAGATTTTATCGTCACTTCCTAGGGGTTCGCTCCAAAGAACCTTGAAGACCCTGCCCCATTTGAATTCCGAGGGCTTTCGAGTCTTGTAACCTGTCGCAGTTAGTGTAAGTTAAATTGCGAAAACTGGAGAACTAACGATGATCGAATTCTTCTCTAGATGTGGTTGGGTTCTTGCTCAGAACACGCGGACCAACAGCTCGTCCGGTGAGTCGAGGCTCATTACACGATATGAAGCTCGAGCCTGTTCCTAGAGACATTTGGGCCAAGCCTGAAGTTAATTCTGACGGACCTTGCGTCGCTACAAACCCGGGGGCTGCACCCGTGGTAGTGGTGTATTGTGTCGAGCTAGAGTAGTCCGGAGTTCCAGCGTAGTGGAACTCATCATCCTTGTTGTTTGAGACCAAAGCAAGTTCGTCCCCATGCCATGCCTCGTTATGTGCTTGAAGTCCCTCCAACTTAGTCCAGCTAGTCACCCCCGCTCGACATCCAAGAACTTCACATTTGTACGGCCGTGAGGCCTTGTTGACATGTATGATTCGTTCGTGACGTTCGAGATCCGCACGACGCTGAAATCGTTGCGCGCAAGTTCCACAAACAAAACCGCCGGATTCAGATCCAAACGAATATGATGTCTCCTTTGTCAGTTGCTGCCAGGCTGCAGTATGCACGGAGTACTCGTTACTTTCATCACCGGCAGATGGAGGAGAGGCCATCGATGGCTCGTAATCAGTATGAGAGGACACTGTAGCCCATTTAGCCACAGCCGGAGAAGCTTCCGGTATGTTTTGATCGAACCTACGATAGTGGGGTTGGCCAACTGACGTGGTGGAGACTTCGTCACCAGAAGACGTATCCTCACGCGAATGGTCGGTGAAGCTGCCTTTTGCACTGGCGCCATAGTACTGAGATGTGCCCGATTTCGAGCCTTGCGGCGTTGAGCCCATCTTGCATAGCGCAACCTTATCAAGCAACACACTATCATCAAGCAGATCATGTCTGCCAGTACATCCGACAGTCCAAATGGTATTGTGAAGTGGGACTGTCTCGGTAAGAGAGTGGAGTAAACAAACCTTGACCAAAAATGGGTCAACTAAATTAGAGCACGGACTAACGAAAGCTAAACTTAACGACCTGCTTCTCCACATGCGCTGCTTGAGTCATCCTATAATCCATTCCTTAACGCCGATGTCAAGTCAGTATGCCCATCCTATCATTTTCCCCGTCGTGTCTCCTGCACCTTGGAGGGATCCCCCTTGCACCACGCGTCCATTACCCCGCACAGGACACGGTATTTACAACCAGGGAATACTCAACCATCGATACCAATGACATGAGGACACGATGACTTATGATGCTCCGCCGATCGAATTTGTTCTAATGTTGCGTATTTGGTCGACATATATATATCTCGGCCCAGCACATATGTCCTGCCTAAGAATTTAAAACTCTCGCAAAGGCAGCTTCAGAAGTCGAAGAATGTTGCTCACATACGAGCCTTAGTGGAGGGTTCAGTTCCAAAACTTCGAGCAGTTGCAATACTTTTTAAGACTAAACATCTCTGATATGCTAGCCTGATCCAGGTTTTGCTTCATTCGCGATGTGGAAGTCCAGCCGGCGATGTTGTCGTGCAAACAATTTGGTTGAGAGACTATCCTTTTTGACCTTCGAACATGCGCATTTTCATTTTCGTTCCGCAAAGACTTACAGAATCACTGTTGATGCTATATTTGTACCTGTTAAGCCTCACTTCTCGGGCTTCCCATTCATGAGGTTGCAGTCACGGGCTAGTGGGCCGTCGTAACTTCATCAGGGGATGTTCGCTAAAACTACGCTAGACATTCGCTGTGTTTTCTTTTTGGCGAGCTAGTTTTTGGCATGCAAACACTGGAAGGAAGACCGAGTACACTCCGTCCAGGCAACTCTTCTTGTCATGATTATCTTCAGCCCGGTCGGAATTGTTTTACTGATCAACAAAGCACGGTCGAATCAGCCTTTCCGTAGTTACACGCCGGCCTCTTCACCGTCTCTGACTATCGCTCAGTCTAGTTGCGCTTTTGAGCCGAGTATTGCCTGGCTGTCCGCATAAGGCGACCCAGATTGGTAGCCCAGACCATGCTGTCTGCTCATTCCGACCCAGAACGTAGCTCTACAATTATTGTCCTGAACGTCCTATGATTCTTTTCTTTCAAGGTCGTTTAGACATCGCCGGGTTCGTTAATTGCGTCTGCCAGTGTTCTGCGCTCGGGACCGTGACTGCAGCCAATATTCCCAAGATCTTCTTCAAAAAAGCATGCTCCTGCGGCCCTCCAGTCGGCCTTGAAGTCAACCTTGTATGGTATTGGGCTTCACCGACTTTTTGGAAGGGTGTCAAGAAGTTCGGTTCGTCCTTGATGATTGGAGTAGATCGTATTTGCTTGATGAAGACAATCCCAAGATTGTGGAATACGCGTTTGCGCGTTCCTGTACAATTCTGATTAGCCAACCCCACCAGAGGACGACTCGAAAGCGGGGTAGGTCCCCCACTAATTGGTGTTCTCTAGCCGTCACATGGTGAACACGTCGCCGGTGTCATTGAGCAATTGAGCATTCCAGCTGCGACTAAGAAATATGAAACCCGAAGTTTAATTTGACAATTGAAGAACAAACATGAGGCGGTGGCGTTACTCTGACTTAAAATGCTTTGATGACCCCACGGGAAAGTGCATCTCTGTACTTCTATTGACGTTGTCCGACGTTGAGCTGTCGGTTTTCTCGCTGCACAAAAAGCCACTTAGGCTGTAAATCAGATCACCAGGAACCACAGTACTGGTCTCTCTTCGATCGGAGCTATGAGGACTTCATGAACTGTACGTCTGGTCGATCTGCATTTCACAAACAGAAACACAACATGAAATAGCTGATACCGTCTGTTAGAAACCCCGGAAGCCATTAATTGCTTCTGCAATGGCACGTCATGTACCTAGCCGCGATCGGGACAACCCAGTCGATAACGCGGGGGATTTCTCCAGCCATCGACCCCACACTCAAGAGTACAATTTTCCTTTCAACGGAGAAGCTTCTGTTCCACGAAGCTCGGCGCCGTTGTACATCTCACACACAGGTAACTTGCTGGTCCATTCTTGTTCAAACGCCTTAAAATGCAACTTCTCTGCTAGCACATCCCTCGACTGTCTGTCTTATATGCTTTTGTTCTGACAGTTGAGAGCAGGTACCCGGATATCTCATGTGCTACAAGACCACCGGCATGACCAACCCATCAGCAGAACCTGTCACGACGAAGACTATGACAACAACTACACGCACGAGGCTACTGATTCGGGAGACACTAGTGCTACACTTGCTCGTGCCATCCGAGCCTTGACTTTGCGTGACGCTGAAGATGAGGCTTCGACCGATTGCGGTATTGGGATTGTGCTGGGACGGCATCTGCTGGAGCCAGGTGGCGGTGGTTACAACTTCAGTGGGCACAGTTCTGTTCGATATCATGGAAGTCAAAGTGGCGTCCACGGTCCGGCGATGGAAAAGAGGCGATACTACAGGATACATGACGAGTCCGCCATTCCTCGACGATCGACTGGGCTATCCCCAGAAGAAGGGAAAGGGGCCAACTTAGATCACATCGTAGATGCATCAAACGATGGCGACGATTGTCATCATACCGAACATCAAGTAGAGGAAACTACATACCTCAGTCCCCCAGCTCGGGAATCAGGATCCTCCAAAGAACTGCTACACAGCGAAAGTGCTTCAGACAATGAAGCAAATCGCGAACACAACCTTCTGTGCTTAGGGACATGGCAGACAACCGATCCAGATGATCCCGCGGACAACCCAAGGCCTTTTGCCAAAGATCTGCCTCCGTCTGAAATCGAGACTACCTTTCACTCGTATAACAACTCTACGGCAGGCTTCAACCAGTGCGGTGTAGATGGGAGTGGCTCTCGAGGACAAGGAAGACAGTTATTGAGTGCAAGCTCCAACACGCCGTGGAATTCTCAGGTCCAAAACTTTTCTGGTATCTGGAAGGGTAAGCGGCCATCGGGAGATGGAGGAGATGAAGAGGGCGACGATGGGCAGAGTAACAAAAGGATGAGAGGCGACGATACGCCGGTCAAAACACCATCCCAGAGGTTCGCATGTCCGTTCCAGAAATACGATCCTGGAGAATTCTACTACGATGGGACGAAAGGCAGACACAGGTCGTGTATAGGAGGATTTCTAACCATCGCCCGTCTGAAGTGAGTTGTGAATTGTGTATCCTGCGCCAAAACTGACAACGATCAGAGAGCATCTGTACAGATGTCATTTGGACAAATTCACGTGTGCGCGCTGTCAACACCCTTTTCCAAACAAAGAAAATCTGGATAATCATCATCGAGAAGAGGATATCTGCGTCAAGAGGCCAAGGACTACCTTAATGATCAACTCTGCAGTCGAGACGCAATTGAGGAAGAAGACAGTTTCACAGAGGAATCCAGTTTTGAAATGGTTCGATATCTATCGTTGGATATTTCCATCCGGACCTCTGCCTAATTCTCCCTGTATGTCATCTACAGTTCATATTTCAAGGCCGCTCTAACACTCTTTTTAGATTGTGGGCATGATTGTAGTGAAGACTTCAAGGACTTTGCCGAAAGCCACTTGCCAGAGGTATTAGACGCGAATCTAGATCCAATTTTTGACACTTGGAGCGGCACTCAAGAACAAAGAGCTTACATGAAGAACACCATCGTCATCTGCTTCAAAAAGCTCTGGGACACGTTTCAGTCTCCGAAGGCAGGGGACAAAGCTAGTCCCAGCGATTCGAATGGAACGATCGCCGACCCTCTCGAATTCCCCGAGACACCACCAAAAAACTCAAGTCAGGGTAGGATTCACTGGCCAGTTGGCGGCTCTCGGGACGATATGATGAAACAGCCCCCAGCCACTGTCTATTCTCATCTAAGTCTATCAAGTCCCCTCTCCCCAGGTTTTCCACTAGAGTCTAGAGTAGGACCAAAACCGGTACAAAACAGACCTTTTACTCCTCAGCGAAGCGCCTCGGGCTGGTCTGACTCTGCGATCGGGTCTTCGTCCAACTACAATCAAAGCAACGATAGCAAATGCAGCCGATATCTTGCTCCGGTATCACCTACAGGCTGGAACACCACGACTTCCACCAACATGGGCGGGTCTATTCCAGGCGTTGCTAATCCGGCTCTGCAACCCGACCAAGTTTACGATCTGGATCTAGACTCCAACTTTTTCGCGTCCACAAGCCATATATTTGAGGATTTTCTGGATCCCCATTTCCAGAGCTACTGCAGCCATGACCCATATACCCAGAAGCCACAACCAGGGCCACATTGAGCATTTAACATATGTCGGTCAAGGCCTTGTATTGTTGCGTTCGTTTCCTTACTCGATCACATTCCGTATCTCTGTACCCTAGACTAGGAATGAATTATTGGAGTCAATTTCCAATGGCTAGAGATCGTCAGTCAACATATATGCTTATCTCAGTTTGATCACAATTGGTCTGAGATTTATTTAAATTGTCGTGCTCGTGTGGAGACTAAGGATAACTGTCATAAGCTGAAAATCTAATGAGGAAGATACTTGCGTATAGTGTATAGATAGCGCATATCGAAACGTTGTCTTCTCACAATAACAATGAAGTGATGCCATGACATTCGTTCCACTCTAGCATTACATATAATCGGCGTCATGTTCAAAGTGGACTGGCATTCTGTAAAATTGTCCGGGAAACGATCTTTAAAGTCTTCGAAATCGGTTAAAATTGATTGGTTGAGGGCACCTAGAGAGCGCATCGTACGGCGTGCAGCATTTTGACCACGATTGTCAGAAGTGTCAATAGGTTCGATGACATCTAAGGACAGACGATCCGCACTTGCACGGGGCTTATTCCTGTTTCCGTGGGTAGTATAGGGATAAATATTGCACGCTTTACTAGAGGACTACGGAAAGAACTAAACGACTTTCTTCTGGTGGGGAGGGCACCTTTCCAGCTACGAGCTCCCCGGTTTAGAATAACTCATTTTAGCGGCGGGGTTTGAGGGTCTATTCCAAACAAAAATCTGAGCAGAATAAAGGATGAAGAAGAAAAGCCAGGGTAGCCACCATTCAGTTGCGTGTGCAGAGGGGGGAGTCAGAAGTGAGACCTGGAAATGTGTGTATCAAACAATGCCTCCAGCGGCCTCCAAAGCAATTCCAAAAGAAGGTATCTGAAATTCTCCAGCTTGATATCCCACCTATGCCGTAACACTCTCAACGAAGTAATTCTTGAGGCGGTCGATATCATTTGGATGGATCCTTCCAACCTTTGCAACTTTAAGATTGTGCTGGATCGTAAAAACCTGGCCCAAATTGATCCTGGTCATAGGATCTATCTTTTCCTCGCTATCCTCGACAATAAGACCCAAAGGACTCTTCTCGAAGTCTTCACCGGTAGATACAGGTGAAGGGGCACGTTCATTCGTACAGATGCGAATGGCAACATGATCTCTAGCTCTCAGATCAGGTTTCGAGGCGCCCTGACCACCATATGTGTATAAGGGTAGACACAAGCAGCTGTGGGTCTTCTCTCGGACCACGATGAATCGTCGAATCTTCGTGAAGACGCTTTCATCAAAGCCGACTTTACTGTAAAAAGATTTGTCCATATCCTTCGCTGTTCCCCCAGCTGGCTCACTCCAGAGAGTTTTGAATACTCGGCCCACCTTGAAAAATTTCCCCGGCTGGGTGATAATGCAGAACTCTATTCTAGTCAGCTAAGATGCCATATGACAATGAAGGGAAATCTTGTGTCAATTTACTTGAGTCTAGTTTGCCTTCCTGCAGTAGTGGGAAGCTATGTTCTCGTGCTGATCTATGGTACTCGGCATTCTGCTCTTGTTGTGTCTGATGTACATCTGCAACTTGGCGGTCGGAATTCAAGTTGGGTTCCATCACAGACTCTGGTTTGTGGATTGATGAAAGTTGCATCGGAACAGCTATCTCAGCAAACTTGGACTTGGGAGTTGTTGGTGTGGCTACTTCTGACTCCATGAAAGACACGAAGACTTGTTTGAAGTTGGCCATAAGCACAACTCTTGAATCTGAATCGAGAATGCCGACTTCTTTCACCTTGACATTCGTCTCAATCGTGCATGGTCTCGCGTAATCTACCAAAGAATAATCTCGGAAAGGCCCGTTCCCCTTCGCGGCTTGAACCCGTACTGGACGCAACGTGATTCCATCCAGATGACCAGGTAGAGTGGTGCTGAAGACGACACCGTATTCAGCGAGGTTCATTGACTGTAATTTGCGCGAATGAGATTTCGAATTCACGACGGTTATTGGTAGACAAACGCAAGATCGGTCGGCTTTCCGAACAACAACGAAGCGACGGATTTTGGAATGGACCTGCTCTCCATATACCACCGTACTCACGAATGAGTCTTTTGCTTGGTTCTTTCCGCCATAACCCTCGGTCCATAAAGTAGTGAAGACCCTGCCAACCTTGAAAAATTTGACATAGTCTCGGTTTCGAATCGAGTAACTTGGATCCAGAGGGTCCTTAAAGATATGTTTGTTTAATCGTGCTGGGCTATGTTCATCTGAAGATGATTGTAGAGTGTGTTTCCTTGGATCTGTGGGCTGATCGTCTAAATAATGTCAGTATAGGCTCGTCATGTTGGCATGTAGAATGTTGTAAACCAACCACTGCATGTTGTAGGCATCGACACATCCTGCACAACTTCTGAGCGAGATGTCCGGTTGTAAATCGAGTCGTTCCCTCCATTGACTCTGCTTGTGTTTCTTCCTCCATCCTCAAATCTGATTCCATTCTCAACAATGACAGGCACTTCGAGAGTAGTTCGAGCGAGGATATTTGTCATGGATTCTTTGCAGGCGGCGATGTTGTACCGTATCTTCTTTAATTCTGCAGGGTCTCCATCCATGTATCGATATTTCAATCGTGCTTTGACACCGTTCCCCTTTCTCCCAGGAGCTGTTCCCGTGTAGGTCTCCAACACTTGACGTAAACTGTTCATTGCCTGATGAAATTCTCCGCTCAAGCCCACGAGCTCAGTCCTCCTTGCCTCTTCATCAACATCTGACCCTGTGTCTGGCTTTATTATCTCACCGTGTAGTTGATAATAGACGGCGTGCAGAGCTTCCAGCTCACGACTCATAGCATCCCAAGTGCCTGACGCCTTTCTGGTTATTAGAGCTATCTTCCGTGCGATTGTGATGACTGAACTGATATCACCAATAGACCATCCAAGCTCCATGTTGCCGACAGACGAGGCTGTGACTGATGTCCAGATCGTGCACAACAGCGTGTCAACCAATCGGTTTCACCGACTGCAGCTCGTTCTTCTTATGTTATTTTTCGCACGAATATATTTTCGCAGGATCCTTCGTAGCCTTGACACAAAATTCGACGATGAACTATCTTCAATCTCAGGATTATGTAGGTGAACTGGTGAGAAATGTAAATTGGCCGTGGTGGTGTGTATGGGTGGGGCGCACTCCCATTCAGCTGGGGAGCGAAATCGACCAATTGATAGCACGCTGTTGTGAGGCTTATGCTTGGAGCCTTATGAACCTACCATTTCACGACATCTACAAAGAGCGTTTGATTGGCTGGGGAGGTCAGACTGAACCTAAGGTAGCAGATAATCGTCGCGCATACAAACCGGGCGGGAGATTTGGAAAAGCGGACCACTTGTCCAAGGCTGTCACAAGGCAGACCTACTAACGAAATTGCTTTCTACAAGTCTGCTGCTACAATCTTGATTGGCGACAAACTTTTCGCATGTCTCATAACTAAGGTCATCTGCCTTTCAGTCAAGTGGTCGAGAAGAAGCGCTGACTTGTGTACGGCCGTGTCCTGCATGGCTGTCCAGTTGCCTTTCTCTCCTTGTCCCAATCAAGCCCTCTTCTGTAATCGTGTGTCCGTACCCAGGAAGTATGGCCGAACTTGTTCACCGAATATGCCTTGCCAACAAAATCTGCCCTTTTCGAATTATTACCATCGCGATGACTTCTTACATTGCGGCTCTGGCAAATGCTGCCAGTTGTGGCCGCACCATGAGGTAGTCGGCTCGTCCGCACGCACGCACTTTCAGATTGCACGTTATATTCTGCGATGCCCTTCCACTCGAGAGTAAATGTTGGGTTTCTTCTTTTTCGTTCATGTATAGCATCCTCGTTCGATGGGCGTTGACCACAGATTGCAGACATGAGCAACCCCAAAAAAAGAGCAAGGCGGCGAGCTAAGCGAGTTGATTCGTCCGAATCTTGTTTTTATTGCTTCTACAAAAGTCAGAAGGTATGCCTCATAAAGCCTTAGATTTTGGAGCGCTCTGACTCAAGGCACTCAGTGTCACCGCAAGAGCAAGACTACGTGTTGCTCGAAATGTCTTTCCCGGTTTGACCGCCAATTTGAGAATTCGATTTCATTTGTTGACAGTGGTATGTTTTAATTGGATGCCGTTGTTTCGATCCTTAGGCTCACATGCGGACAAGACGTGCGTCCCTTTCTAGATAGGCTCATGGAGGACTCCGATCCCTTGTCATCCAACGGCGACGGGGTTGTGGAATGCAACCTGTTTTTCGACATCCAAACCGAATCCAGCAAAAGTAGATCAACGAAAACGCGCCAAACTTGTTCGATACCCATTCATCAACCATTCTACCCGGCGAGTGAGGCTGTGCGAGTGGACATGGATGGTTTCGTGTGGGGACACCTGAGCTTGCAGATGCAGTGCTCTGATGATCGATCGCATTTGGTGTATCGAGCATCCTTGGCAGGGGCTTATCTGACAATGATATTGCCTCGGAAACAGAAGAACCAAGGTCGCGATTCTGGCGAGGAGAGACATGCAAAGAAGCAGGTCACCAAATTCAGTTTGTTGAGATTTGCTGCGCTTCTCGATGACATTTTGGGAGCTTTGAGAAGCCTCGACAGCGGGGATCCCAGCCGAGACCATGCACTGAGCATTATCGCGGCTGCTGGCGTCCTGTACTGCGAACTGGAACATGTCAACCAGAACTTTCAGTCAGGGAAGCACGAGCTACTCTACGTAAGTGACCCCTACTATGTCAATCGCTCGACAGCATCCACTGAAATGTGCTATTTGCTTTTTAGAGTGATGATGATTTGCAAATATCCTTGAGAACATGGCTCAAATCGATTGCTCAAGAGCTTCTTGCACGGCTGCAAAACACCTGTGGGACATTTCCGTGTTGGGCTGAGCAGCTACTCTCTCCTCGAAAGAGTGCGAAACGGAACTTTTGTATTATAGACATCTCCATTACTATCGACCCATTCTCGATGCCTTCCAGCAACCGGGGCTCTTTCCAACGAGACAGCGATCTCCCTGACCTCGAATGGACCACTGCACAATCGACAGATGTCCTTTCCTCCACACAATCCACGCCAGATTCCAAAGCACACGAAACTGGTCAGCAAAGCCAAGCAGCGCATAGATCTCAACTCACACCAAAGTACCAAGTCGTTCGATCCCAGTCGCCAGCTGGATACACGTTGAACGCTGGTCATGCTGTTTCCACCTCTTATGATGCCGTAGTCACAAGTCCGTCACGGAATATGCTTTCGTTGACCATTGAGGATAACCACTCCGGGAACTATAGCGATCATGATTGGAGATCAATTGTTTACCATGGCGATGATGCAATTAAACAGGCCAATGCTTCTCAGCAGAATGACTATCATTATACACCAACGGATCAAATATTTGCCAGTATGTATCTCTCACTCCCAAGTTCGAGTACTTTCGAAGTGATCTTTTATGTCAAATAATAAGCACTAATGACAAGTAGTAACGTACTCCCATGTTTTCCCAGCCTCCTCGTCGGCCAATGAGCCATTGAGCTTCAGCCAGCCATTCCGAGTACGTCGCTATTCTCCCTTTGAGGAACCATCACCTTCCCCTGGGCAAATGGCATTCGGCTATGACTGGACCCAGAACCTCCATGGTTCTGGAATAAATCAACATCTTACGTGGCCTCAGTCCTGAGCCATACTGTAGACGAGCATGATTTCTGGCGCGACCCGCCTTGATCGGGTCGACGCGTACAAAACTTCTTGCGAGTCTCTGATCGTTTGCTCGCGAACCAGTACGAACCTTTGCTTTGAGCATCGGCCATTCACATACGTTAGAGCACTTGATCCCTATCGCCCCCGAGCGACAATACGTTAACGACAGTACGCGATGTCTTCGATTTTGCTCAGCAGAACACATCCATCAATTTCCCACGTGTTTCTGGCTTTGTCGCTGACCTCTGTGCGATCTGTCGGATTTTATGAACCTGGATTTCCCGGGAGGAATTCCCACCTTGAATTGACGAAGATGATTCGCTCACCACCAACGGACGTTGAAAGCCATTCAAACCGAAACCTTTCAGCACCTTTAGGCACCAGACACTCTGCTTCGTACTATCAAAAAAGTGCTTCATTTTCTTGCTTGTTCTGTGCTTCATGCTATATCTTCTGTATCCTGGTCCATCCACTTCTGCGGAGCCGCTCTTCGCTTCACGTACCAGAGTACACACTACTCCAGAAAGCGCGTCTGGAAGAGTTCTGGCATTTTCGCCTCCTTGCTGGGCTTTGAGGAACAAATAATGTATATATGGTGCATGTTTTTTGCGCTCCTGAGTCTGCTGATATATAACGATAGTTTTCGGAAAAGAGTCTCATGCCCGGTCCATTTTCCCCTTATTTTCCTTCATCCTAAAGCCTATTGAGCACATTCATCCAACATTCCAAGCCTTCCAGCCAGTCTAGCCATTTCCACCTCTCAAGTATAGCAGACATCAGCACACAGATAGTAATGAGTTGAAAATACCCTTGAAACGCCATCGCTACATCACCGCCAATGGCCTACGGTGTATGTATGTATAATCTCATCAACATCAGACATTATACATCACGTCAAACATTCCGGCATGCCATTGCTATTCCGTGTGTCTCCCTCCCTATAGATAGGTTTCATTTCACATCCCCCTACCCCCAAACCCAGCCCTTTGCCCCCTCCTTGAAACGCTAAAAATTCCCCGTCCCCCCAAAAAAGAACCCTTCAAACAAATCCAAACCCCCACTTGCCTCACTAAAATCATGCCCCTCACCAACCCCCTCCCAACCCATCCCCATCCCCAAATCGCCCGTCCACGTCGAATTCCCATTTCCGCCCGCACCTCCCCCTCCACCCCCGTTATTGCCACCATCCCACCCCGTAGTCAAGAAATCCATACCCGGCGCATTCGTGAACGGGAATTGCATTTCTTGATATGGGTTCGTGGCGTAGGTGGATTGAACGGCGTGCGAGTAGGCGGGGCCTTGGGCGGTGGATGTTATAGTTTGCGTGGGGGAGTGCATGGATGTTGAATGTGAGAGGGCAGAGGGAGAGGGGAGGAGGGAGGGGTCGATGGAGGAGGTGTCGAGGGTTGAGAGGGGTGGGGAGATGGCGTAGTCGGAGGGGGAGGTGCCTGTATTTTGGTTCTGGTGCTGAGATTGGGAGGTGGTCGTGTTCTGTCTTGAGGGACCAGCGAAGTCGAATCCGCTTTTGGCCTCTGCACTCGCGCTCGGCATGCCGTTGTTGCTGCCGAAGCCGGGTGTGTTCATATTGGAGGATGTTTGACTGCCGAGTAAGTCGTTCAATCCCATATCGAACTGTGGCTTTGGTCTTTGTGATCTTCCGCTTTGTCTAGAGTTCGAATATGCTTTGCTGCTGCTGTTGAAGTAATCGGAGCTGTTCTCGTTGTGTGAGTGGTTATGGGACTTCCGACGTGTGGTGAGGCCTTGAGCGGAAGAGCCGAACCCTGTGGTTGACATGCACATCTGTACGGTGGCTTTAGACATGCGGTCGAATGCATCGCGACAAGCTTCCGCGGGTGGGCATTTCTCGATGAGGTCGCCGAGAACAGATGTTGCTGCGAGGATAGTGAAGTCAACTTCATCCATTGTCTGACGTGAATTATTAGTGTTTACTTTCGCTTAGGGGAAGCTTTGGGGGCTCGCTTGGGGAATTCGGGAAACTTACCAGACGACTCCGAACAATAGCCGAGTGCCAGATAGCGTACAAGAACGAGATACCAGCCATGAATAGATGGTGCGTAGCCAGGAATGTGTAATTGACGAGATGCACGCGATGCAACTGTCTGTACAACCTCAGCACTCTTTGTCCTGCTTCCGCAACCTTCAAGAACACCCTCTCCTCATCCTCTCGCAGCTCCACATTATGGACATTCGGACTGTTGACCTCGTCGCTGGTACTGAATTCGCCCTCGAACATTGGTGGCACGCTCAAGCTCTGCCGGTAGAGCATAATGACGCATTGCCAGTAGTTTAACTCAAGAAATTCGACGGAGAACCCAACGCCGGTCTCTCGTTTCGTAGGAGCAGAGGATTTCCACTCCCAAAGTCGCTTGTCGATGTCGATCCTCCAGGATCGGAAACTGTCGTACTTCGACAAGAATGGTGATGGCAGTGAAGTATGCATATATGGATTCCGTTGATTCGCGCCCCCAGCACGGGCTTGCTGCGCCTGCTGATGTTGCAACACCTGCAGGATCTCGGATTGAAGTAATCGCAGCCTGAAATAGTGGTACGCAGCATGCTTATAACTCGGCTCGGTGGCCCCTCCTACCGGTTCTTGGAATCCAGACGGCGTGATGTACTTGTCATCTAGTAGCGAGGGAAACTCTGTCGTGACGACTTGATCCGTGATACCGAACGGCCGACCAACACATGTTGATACCAGTCGATCAAAGGAATACGTGCACCACCATAACCTCCTCCTAAAATCGCGCACCCATTCTCGGCGTCCTCTTTCCCGGGCACTGCGTTCCCTCTGCATACGTGCCACATCCGAATCCTCTTTCTCGTCCGCGATTTCTTCAAGCCCAACATCAATATCCTTCCCATCCTCATAATGTAACCCAAGATCAACAGCCAGCCTGACCGCGACACCAATGATGTACCACAGACCTGGCGCGACCGGCCTTAGCAGCGCGAAGCCTGCCAATAACAACACAGCTTGTAACTCCTCTAACCCGCCACCAAAGCCATCCGTCCTGTCAATCGAGCTCGGCGAGCTAAGACAGGACTCTAGATGTACAATTGCAGAAGCATGGTATTCCTCCGGTTGACATTGTTTGTCCAATCCCGACTTCCTCTTCTCATCGCCCTTCCCCTCTTTCTCCCTCTCCCCAGAATCGCCCAGGAAAATGCCGCTCCCAATCGCGAACACGATGTTTAGCATATACAGCTCCCTAGGTGTCCTCACCCTTGCATCGCCATCCGCATATGCCAACTCGAACATCTTCATGAATTCACCGCGATGCAGGATAGGGATCTGAGGGTTCGCGTGCTCGAAGTAGAAATCTACTAGCCGCTTACCGACTTCTTTGGAAGGGAAAGGCGCTTGTTTGATTGTTGGTTTTGTGTGCAGGCCGAAGAAGGAGTCACGCATAGATGTTGTGCCTGATCCTACTGCTTTGGCGGTAACAGGCGGTCTTGACGGTCTGACGCCACTCTTGTCGCTATTTGTTCCGGAGACAGAGCTCTTAACAGCGGCGAAGACCACTCTCGCGAACGAGATCCCGGAAGTTGAGCCCAGATACCTGGAATCTGATGCGCCTTGCACTGATACGCTGCCAATATTCGAGACGAGTTTATTGAGCTTGTCAGACTCGTCTTGTTTCTTGTTCCAAGCTGCTTCTTTTGGAGAAGGCTTATGCGAGAGTTCGGTGGAGCCATTGTACGGTGGAGGGTCTTCTGAGGCCGGAGTTTGGACTGTTGTTGGATCTGCGCCAGGTCTGGAGCCGTGGTCGAGGACTTCAGCTGGGGCGAAGGAGATATTGTTTTCTTGGAGGACCTTCTCGAGGTAGCTGACTCGGGACTCGAGGTAAAAGACATAGCTATATATATTAGTCAGTATTCCAAATATCCAAGCCTTAATTTAATCAATATTTCCAGCACTCGGTCTTCAATTGCCTCCTGCCATTTCCACCCCTTCGATTTAATGCCCTCTTGAATGAACCAAGGAAAGCCTATCTTAACTCACCTCCTAGGAATTTCCCTTTTCGTAATCGGATCATACCCCACACACTTCACACTCGCCTTCTCACAGCTCGCGCAACTCGGCAGCCTTTGATCACACCTATTCTTCCGCAACCTGCACCTGTTACACGCGCTCACATTGCGAAAACTACTGCTCTGTCCGCCAGCTTTCCCTCCTCCCCCGCTCCCATTGCCAGTCGCTGTTATCGGTACCACTTCGACATCTGGGAGGCCTTCGAGGCTTTTGGGACTGAGGCCCTTGATGGTTGTGCGATCGGGAGAGCTGTGGCGCGCGCGTTTGGAGGGGTAGCCGGTTGTTGAAGGGGGCGAGCGAGGATTCATCTTGCCCGCTTTGTATATTCTTTCCCTCTTATCCCCGCTTACTTGTCCTTCGTCCTGTCTCCTCCGTTCAGCGTCGTATGCGCCTGACTTTGGCACCTATATGTATGCTATCTCGACGTTCGATTGCTCTGGACAAGTCCGCCGCCGTGTCGCGCAGATGTTGCTATGTAGCGGTATGGTAGGGAATTGAATTGCAATGCCACTGACTATCTAGGCTTATTCGTCTGCGCTGTCGAGATTGGATTTGAGGTTCTTCGAATAGCTGTGTTCATCGTGCTCTCCTATCTGCCTTCTCCAGTATACTCTCTGCCTGTTGCAATAGTACAGTTCCTTGCGCTTCCGTTCCTGATCCGCCGGCGTGTGTAAGTGATGCGCTGACCGACAAGGCTGCTTGCTTGCTCTCCAATTCCAGCCGCGCAAAGCTCGAGTCCGATTCCGAGTCGACTGTATGTTGACGTTGACGTCGTAGGATGTAAACCGGAAGTCGCCTCTTTCCAGAGCCCTCCCTTACATGCGAATTTACCAGGTCAGCCAGAAAAAGAAGCAAAAATACCGATCCGAATGGAATGCCCTGTCTGCCATCGGCAACCCAGCGGCAGCCGCGTGCTTTGCGTGGGATTTTCCAAGTCCCACATTACTTTATCACCAGCTAACAGCAGCTGGGCCAGGAAGATACTGACAGGGGACAACGCTAAAGAAATGGCCCAGAGATAGGAGATTGATAAGAGCTTTAGCGAATCAGAGCCCTGATGTGGTAGTGGACGTGCTGCTGAAGAAGGCTTAGTGTGGGATGGATAAGGAGGGGTCTTAGGTGTAGGTATCGAGTAAAGATTGGATGGTTTGTAATTGTTAATGGGAGATGGAAGTGGGTTTTGATATAGGGGACTTTTGTCTACGAAGTAGTGCGTCAAGCGATGCGAAGAAATTTGACCGAGGAAACTGAAGATGGAATACAAACAGCACTGCAACGATATCCTTGAGGTATGTCCTTCGTAGAGTGACAGATGAACTTGCTGTATAATCTGTGATGATCTTAGTGGGGGTTGCTTGTTTTGCTCTCTTGAAACCAGGATCAAAGTGCAAATCTCAAATCTCAAATATGCCTCGGCACAGGACGACGCATATCTCAAACTCAATAATCGGACTTCCAGTGCAAGAGATAAACGCTTCAACAAATTCAATTGTACTTCGGTATCCTTAGTGAGAAACAGAACAACGATTGACATAAATACTGGCTCCGCATCTAGTGGCGCTATCGTCAATTTCTAGCACAACGAAATGGAACCACCCCTCGCTAAAGCCGACCGCTCCCTGTTTTTTCGCTCTCGGTAATTCAGATAGTGTTGTTGTTGTTGTTGTCTTCATTGCTTAGCACTATGTATATCTTCCACGAAGAGCAAGCTACAGATGACAGGCATCTTAATGCGACATCTCTGCCGCTCTGGTGCGTTGTACAAATAAACGCTCTGCTGTCGTGGGTAAATGGGATTATCCTCCTACCCCTTGTTTCCCTCGCGCTTTATCGCTATCACGAAGCAGTCATCTCACCGAATTGGATCTGTCTGTCATTTGATTGTTTATTTATATATATCTTATAGGATATTTAGTTAGGCCATCAAGAACCTGAACATATACAAATCGCCGCCATTCCAGTTCCGCCCAGTCGTTACTGATATTCAGTGTATTGTTGACTTCGCCCACCTCTCCCCACTTCCCTTCATTCTTCTCAACCCCAGCTCACTCTGCGCACCCAGAAGATCAATCGCACGCACACTCCCATCAAGCAAAAAGGTATATAGACCACTCCTCACGCCAAAGTACGCCAGATCCAAACTGCAAACGGAAAACTAAGACGAAGAAATAAATTCGATCAGATGAACGCCGGATTGAAATATGCATGTATGCCTGCCCAATAACCAACCATTGCACCCCTTTACCATGCCTTGCCTTCACCTCTTCTCTCGCCACCTCAACCCATTTTCTCTTCCCTTTGCGCCTCTGCCACCCTCTGCTCTTCCCGCCAATTCCACTCCCCTCCCCATAGTTCAGCATCTCCTCTCCGAAACACCCGCGGTCAAAATCGCGCATGGAGGCAACACGTGCCGAAATCAATAACGCCGCCCAAGCCAGATCTGCATCGGCATATATTTTTGTTGGTTCCTTCTTGTAAAACTCCTGCTGCCTTCGTGTGCCGTGTTCCAGAGCGCCGTGAAAATTGATGTGTGAAGAGAAAAGAAACGCTAAGGGATATCTTTCTAAGATTGAATGTAGGTGAAAGAAAGATGAAAATCGGAAAATGGTGTAGGCGAGATAGTGTATGGAGGTTATTGCGGGAGCGAGGGTGAGGTGATGGTGATCATCGAAAAGCCATCTAACAATTGCGGTCGTGATGGCGTAATATTTCGAAGTGGTAGTGATGGGTTGGTGAAAAAGTTGTTATACAAATATCCTCCAGAGGAAAAGATCGAATGGGAACGCGGACTATTGAAGCTGGAAGTGCAAAGTCGGATCCGAAAAGTGGATTCGTAAAGTCGTTGATTGATTGATTGCTCGCTTGTCGATGAAGATAAAGAAAGACTTTCCGCGAGGAAAGGACCATCACTTGATGGTCAGGGTATCGTCTAAGGTAATCTGTCGTGTCCGGCTCTCTCTTCCTCTGTCAATCCCTCGCTCCTCTCCTCAACATTCACAAGCGCCTCATCTAGCGCCGCAACATGGCCCTCAAATCCTAGCTCAAGCTCTTCGACTCTCTCCTCCTCCGCCTTCTCATCCTGGACATCCATCCGTCCTCCCTTCTCAGTCATGCGTAAGGAGATGACAGCACCACCTACTGCAATCAGCGCGCTACACCACCAGGCCAACCCTCCATAACCACACCTCAGTCCCACGCTGAACAAGAAGCCGCTAACCGTTGGTCCAAACGCTCTCGACAGACTCGCCGTCGAAGCAGCAACGCCATTAATAGTCCCCAACATCAACAAACTCGGCGCCGAGTTCGTCAACAGAATCGCATTCGCCGGATACGCCATGGTGCTGAATGTGCATTTCCAAATGACGACGAAATACACGCCGATCATGCGGAGCGATGGTGGAAGCAGGACAAGGTAGGGGGTCGTGAGATAGAGGATGGGATAGGAGAGGGCGATGAGCCGGAAGAGGCCGAGGGCGCCGAGACGTCGGACGACGAAGGGGAAGAGGAAGATGGTGGCGAGCATGGAGTAGAGGCCTTGGATGGAGAGGATGACGCCGATCTCTTTGGTGTCGAGACCGTAGCCGGAGACGAACTTGAAGGGGAGACGGAAGTCGTCGGTGGATTTGGGGAGGTCGGTGGAGAGCATGGTTGGGAGCATGGCGTCGAAGGTCATGGTGTGGCTAAAGACCCTGTTAGTATAACATTTCTGATACCCATGTTCATTTATTGAAATATGAATTCGTCTCCCAAGGATTGGAGATTGACATGGAGACGTTTTGACTCTACTCATCTCATCTGTCTCGCTTTGTATTCTTTTGATGGTGGTGGAGAGGGGGAACGAGATATGCACGACTTACTAAGCCAGAATTCCATAACCGACAATGTTCAGAACGACTTGTCTCGTAAACGCCTTGGTAGCAGCGGGTCTCTCCCTCAACATCACGACCTGCGCCGGCGCATTCAAATCCAATGCCTCCTGCGGCTCCGGCGAGGGCGTCGATGGCAATTTCGGCGATCCATCCGTCGTGCGATATCCAGGCGGCTGCTCATCATCACTCAACAACGACATGACCTCGTCAAGATCAGCGGCCTTCTCGCAACGACTGCCCTTCGACTCCGCGCATCGTGTCACCTTGCTGAGGATCCATTTCCCTGCCTCGAGGCCCGGATCGCGTCGGTATTTCTTCTCGGCATGCGTCTCTTCCAGGAAGAGGATCCCGATGATCACGCCGCAGGTGACGATCACCGTGCATACGAGGTTGGGGAGGAGGTAAGGGAAGCGATCCCAGATCGTGCCTTTGGTAAATATGGAGGGGTAATTCGTCACTGGTCTGGCTAGGGCGCCGCCGAGTGTAGGGCCGAGGATCGATCTGATGGGAGAAAAATGTGTTAGATTCCATTCTTGTGTAATGTGAGTACTGACAGAGGTTATCGCAGGACTAAACTCACCCGAGGCACCAAACGAATGGCATAATGGTATAAGCGCGAGCTACTCGATTTGTCAGTTTGAGGTTCCAGATGCGACCCGCCGCGGCCTGAAAAAACGACCTGTCGGATTCCGGGCGATGGGAAACTGGGAAATGCACTCACGTTGGTGTTCCTTCACCGTGACCATCTCCGCGACTGTAGTCTGCAAAACGCCAATATTCCTAAATGCACCGACCCGTCAGAAAGGAAACTTTCGCATCACATTACCACCTCGCTCATGCAAGGGGCCATTTCCAACGAGAACACAAAACAGCGACAGAGGATCCGGAATCCACATACCCGTTTAAGAGACCTCCCAGCGCACGAGCTAGTAATGCGACTGGCAGATTGGGCGCGAATCCGAAGATCAACATGCTGAGAGCCGTTCCAGCTAGTCCGGTGAGAAGGACTGGTTTTCGTCCAATTCGATCACTCAACTTTCCCCATGCGACGCCTGACGAGAACTCTGCGAATGCGAAAGCTGAAGTTACCATGCCCGCGTACACTGATATCTCAGACTGGTTATTGGCGACTCCGAAATCCTGGATCATGAAGTATACGTAGGGGAAGATGGACATGAAGGCGATGGGTTCGCAGATTCGGCATAATGCTGGAGGGGTCTGTTAGTGTAGTTCTTCCTGAATTGTCCATTTCCTGCTTCTATTTTCGCATAGGCCAGACGGAGTGGTGTCCGACTCACCCAGTATAGTCATCTGTCTAACAGGAAATGGCGGGGTCCCTCCCCGGGAACCCGTATGCTGTGCGCCCGCCATTGCAAAGGCTGCAGCTCTCGTCTCACAGAAGCGACTTCTTGATTCGAGAAGGAAGTCTCGCAGGAGCTTGGTTTGGTAGTGGTGAATGTGTTGTGGTGAGGCGTATCGAAGAGGATTGGTCTGGCACACTGAGGGGAAGAGCCGATTTGCAAGCTGGGGACCATATGAGGTTTATATGCTTTTTACTGGGAGGCGAGGCGGTAGGTAGTTATCTTGATATGTTGTGATCAAGATATTTCTTGCCCGAAGGATGGATGGTCGTCCTGCACTTGTAACCCGAGAATATGTAAGTGGATATTTTGAGTGGTCGAGTAGGTTAAAACAAGGTATGTAAGTGAGTTAATTTCCGGTCTGGTGAGAGGACAGAGAGATGTTGTATGTCTGTATGTATGGTGCGGTAAGTAAGATGATCTGTTGTGCGATGTTGAGATGAGATGCAAGCGGAAGAAGTACTCGTGGAAGAGAAAGAAGTTCAGGAGAAGCAAGCAAGATGTACCAAAGGTAGAGCAAATGAGGCGCTTCATGTACTTGACCGCCAGGGAGAAATTGTAAAGCTATTAAAGTACCGGCCGGCTAGCGGCCTCCCCTCGTAGATTATATTCCATCCCCTGTCCTTGCCTGTCTGGGTGGCTGGCCTTGTCCTGTCTGATGGGCGGTGACGAGGCGTTAGAAGCCAAATAGACCTTCTAGTCTAGTGCAATACGGGGAAAAAGTGAGTGCCATGCCGGTATTGGAACGTTATGGGCAATCTGCTTTGGGGTGTTGTACGAGTCCTCTCTGGTCACTGGTGCGGTACTGTTACGTCCTGCCCTGCCGTGCGGTGCCTGAGCCAGTCCACTGCCAAGTTGAACATCGTATGGGGGGTTTGGAGGGGCAGTCCTGGATGGGCCAGGAGAGCATTCAAGTCAGGGGTAGAGAACCATGAAAGCGAAATGGTCGGAAAGCTAGAAGCCTTGCCATGCCCTGGTGAGTATCAGACGGTGACCAGTAGGCGGGCACCCTGCCACGGCATTTGGACCGGTTGGGCAGGGGAGAGGACGCCTCTGACCCTAGCGAGAACAACTATTGGGAATTTGAGCTCAGGGGGTTATCGGGGAATGCGGAAATTCGAGCCATCCCCCCTTCACAGGAGATAAATGTTACTTGCGAGGGTATTGAGGAGCAAATCCCGCTGATCAGGGGTTAGACCTCCCTGCTAGACGATTGTCTGCGTGGCTCATTAGTTTGCCAGTTAGGTCATGGTCAGGGCATCGATCACTTGTTTAGAGCTAGCTGGGTAGCGTCTGGTAGCCGAGCACAGTCCTCTCTTCTCTGGCGGTGTGTGCGACAACGAAAAGGGAGTCAGGGAGGGGGAATCAAATCAAATCAGCTTGGATGATTTAGAGATGGAGACGGCCGTGGAGAAGTGCCCGCCCGTATGACAGCTATCCAGCCAGCCAGCTTGCGCCCAGCGAAGAATGAGTGAGGCGGAGGATGAGGATGAGGATGAGGTTGTCGTTGAGGAGTGCATGCTGCATGCACAGCTATCACAGCATGCCAGATGCCAGATTCCTTTGCAGTGAGTCCGTATCCGCACTCTGTGTTGTCTTTTGACTGGCCCTCTGGGCTGTCTCGAGATGCTATGCCAGGGCATACCGTCGGCCTGGTGTAGCGGTGCAGCGGTGCGATTGCGGTGAGAGCAGACGACATGCATGCCCGGATGATAGAAACAGCCCCCACTTCACGACATCATATCGCAGGCCATGCCATGCAACCCTGCAGCAGCCCACTTGAATCACTTCAGCCCAACGAACCAACACTGCGAACCAATCCCAGCCCAGCCGACCGGGGAGAGTCAAAAAGCCTTCCAATACTTCCAATCCAACGTCCATTTGAACTTTTCTGGAGAAATGTGGCCACAGAACAAGTGGAAGTGTGGGAAGCGTTGTTCACATCCCTGGCACCACGTTGCGACATGAGCCATGGAGCCACCAAACCAGCGCACTGGTTCTGTCGATTGCAGGCCCAAGAGCTGAGCTAGTATGGGGTCCTGGTCAAGAGGCAATTAAGAACATCGCGAGCCCTGTACTTATTTCAAGGAGCGGTAGCAGTTGGAATTTGGAAATGCGATGAACAGAAGAAGACAGATAATTATGCCCTGCTTATGCTTTGCTTCAGAAATGGAGAAAAGTTGTCTTGTCTCATCCGTTGTCAACTTGTCATCTTGCGATGTTTAACTTCGAGGCTCAAATCGTCTTGTTGCCCAAGGGCGCCAGGGCTTCTTCTAGTGGGCAGGCTATTTGTAAGCTCCTGGTCCTGGAAAGCAGCAATCCGGCAGCTACAGCTCTCGTTCCGAGGACATTTCTCCGGCGGTCAAGCTGGCTATCGACGCCCGACGACTGAGGCCGTACTATAGTTCTGCTGATCAGGAATATCTCCACCAGTTATGATGCCATTGACGGGAGTTTGTTTCTTTTTCGAAATTTTGGATACGGGTTTACGAGGGCGACGTCGCAACTCAAGCAAGAATCTTCACTGTTGTGTTTTCTGCTTTGGGATTTTGTTACTGCTGAACTGATCACGACTCATTCCCGTCCGTGTGCACATGCGACCATGACAGTTCTCTTCCATAACTGACTTCCTCAGCATGCAGTGTTCATGCAACAGATCTGGTGGATCTTCTCACCAACACGCCAAAGCTGCCGAGAAAGAATTCCAACGGCATCAATTCTACGAGCATGAGCGCGTCCGAGCCCCCCAACTTCCATCCCTCAGCGCAGTTCGAGGGATGCTCGATACTGTCCGCACCCGCCGAACCTCTCTTCCTCACTCCCCTCCCACCGTCCTTCACTGATCAGCCCAGCGAAATTCGAGGCGAGCCAGGATAAGGGACCGAGCTTGGACAGCCCGCTTCCGATGAGCTGGGAGCGCTAAGATCTCGCTGGGGGATCCTTGTGTCTCACTGGCTGGTCATGGCTCAGGCTGAATGGGGTGGTAGAGCTAGACTCCGATTGGACTGGTCAGGGGCGATAACAGCTGGGATGAGTGTGTGGCGTGGGACGAGTTTGTTCATGTGATCTGATCTTTTGGTAGGAATGTGTTCCGGATGCCGGGGAACAAGGGTAGGCTTGAGTAGAGGGTGGAGATGCTGAAGAGAGTTCCGTTGGTTAGTCAGGGGGACATCTGGAAAGGGGGAGGCAACTTGTGATGATTGTTGGTGGTGATGCTGAATTGTGAGACCAGAAGATATCATCAGTCGAACGACTTCACGTCTTCATCAATTGTTAATTTTCTCTCACCCCAAGTCAATCTTCCCAGTAGAAAACAAGCCGTCTCTTCCAATCGAGCCCAAGCACATCGTCGAGGGATCAATTGCTGGAAGCCCTCCTGTCTCCTCAAAAGTCGAAATAGATTGGATGTGGCCTCCCCGGATGGACCGGCATAAAATCAGTACCCTGGAACGAATCCAAGGGTCTAACGTTACCGACACGTTGGAGGCGGAGGCGCAAGCGCGTGTTTGTTGGTTTCATGAGATAAGATGAAATTGTGATTTGATTTGGCTGCAGCGAAAGCGAGATGGACGAGGATGGATATTGGTTCAAAAACCTGGAACTGGGAAATAATGATCCCCGGGATTTGGTTCATGGGATAGAGAAAGAAGGAATAATCAACATGGTCGTGTCTTAGATTCCAAGGAGAACGACCTGTTCCCCGGGTTTCCGACGATGAGACGATTGAAAGAGGGAGAAGATGTCAGCGTAAGCAGCCGCAAACAAGTTACCAGGTCACAAGATCACATCTTATACTTGCTTTTTTGAGATATCGGTCATGATGTGATGCGAATTATGCAATACATACAACAAAGATACGAGTCCAGGCTCCAGATTCGCCAATTTGGTCATAACAGAATGACATTCCTATAGCAGACATTTTAACAAAACGAAAGAGGAAATGTACGAAATGAGCTGATATCAAATTCGATGACGATCGTGATTTTGATGCCAGCGAGAAATGTCTCTCACGGACGGCTGGAAGTTGTCATCCATTTTCCTTCTTCGGTTTTGAGACCTTTCATGTCGATCTGATCTGATCTCACAATTATTGAATTCTGTCAACTTTGATACGATGTTCCAAATTTCAATCTCATAAACCTGGGGGCTTCAAATTCATCGATAGCGCGAACCAAAACCAAACCGTTATCAAACCACCAGCGCTATCATCTCAGCCTGACCCATGAACCAGAACTTTCATCCCACGCTGCCCTAGCATGCCCTCCCCCCTTTCATCTAGAAAAGTCCCCATTTCCTTCTTTAATCCCTGCCTTGTTTCTTCGTTTTCCATCCGTCCCGATTCCGCGGGTTGGTGGCGGATGCATGGTGCTCTTCCCAATGGTCGGAATAGAATGTTTGGGATAGGTTAGCTCAATACTCCCAGTCTCTAGTCTGGTTTGAACCCCCTAGGCAGTTCATGGGGGCGAAAACCATCAAAACGGCTGGCGCGCCGCCGCCTGGATACGTGGAGTGGCGTGAGCTGATTGATGAGAGGGACCGGGCGAGCACGAGGAGCTTGTTTCAGAGCCGTGATCATCATCATCTCCATCATCGCATGAGGTCTGGAAGGACCCGAGGTACAGGTGCCATCCATGGCTGTGGCATTTAAGATCCCCGACCTTCCGATTGAAACGAACATGGCCCCGATTATTATGGCCCTGCTGCGAAGAAATGATGGAAAACGGCGACCACCATCCCACCTAGCCTGGCCATGCAATTGGCCATACTCAGGGGTACAAAGCACACACTCATCACTTCAAGGTTCATCACCACTGCACTGTTAATCATGGATGAGGGGTTCGGACATTTTCTCTTTTCCTTGCTGGTCTAGCTTCTCTCAACCCTGTTCAGCATGCTCAAGCCCCTGTTCCAAGCCAGTCCAACAGGGGCTCAGGGCGGCCACTCGACCTCGCTCGCGGAACTCAGTTCCCAAGTACCGCCGGGGAAGAGAGCCATGCGCTCGCTTGGTTCCACCCTAGAAAGAAGCAGTGGGGTGATGAGAAAGCCGAGCAAAGGGATAAGGCAGAGAGCTAGGCTTGAAACAGTAAGATTTGTGTACCGTTCCTGAGTTTAGCTTTTACTTTTTTGGAGGGAAAAGGAGATCTGAGCATGCGAGGGACTGAAGAGGGGGGGGAAGAGAGTGATGATGGAATTGTGGCCTGACTTTGGAAAATGGAGACATTGGTTGGATGTGAAGAAAAGGAAGTCGTCAATTCTCAAGATTGTCGTACTCGCACCTGAAAATAGAAACTTCAAAGAAGTCATTTCCTCAGCCTCAATCAACCTCTAACTACACCAAATCAAATCAAACATCCCCAGCCGAAGCCACGCCATCCCATCGGACGAACTCAAACACGCTTCTAATACAGAAATTATGCCATCCATCAGGCATCAAGCATCAGCTCGCGGGGAACAGGAAGTATCTCCAGGATAATTTGCCACCAAAATAAACCACAAAACTCAATCGATCAAACGAAACATCGATACCCAAACTCAAATTCCTATACTTTGAACTTACAGTATCGCCGAGACTGAAAGGCTAGTAGTACAATCAAACCAAAAATGATGATCGAACGCCTCGCATACCTAGACGCAAACCTTCTGGTCGGGCAATTTTCTGCTGTTCTTTCTGTTAGTGATGCACTGCGATGCGATGCATGTCTGCCGTTGAAAGCTTTACTGCACGCCCGCTTTGATTTGACTGTCCATAGCTAGGCAAGCTTGCTCTTGCTCTCGCTTCTCGGCCACTCGATGCTCAGACTTCGAGAACCTTTCCAGAACTTGGACCTCAGAATCATATCTCGCGAACCTGAAATTTTTAGCCTCGTAGTCTCCGGCCGTCTTTGTTTCCGTTTTATCACGGCATTCCTCATGACCACTTACTTCATTCTCACCAACACTAATAACACTCTCAGTCTCCCTTACTTCCGCTCCGCTCCGTTTTTCCGTCCCTCTCTATCATCAATTCGTATCGTAATCAATTAAACTATGCAGCACCTTCCGTACTTCACTAAAGGGTCCAACACTAACTCTCCCTTCCTTCCCTAGTCAATCTACACCGCCATTCCACCCAAACAAGACCGCTCGAACTAAACATAATCATCTGATCTATCTAGCGATCCTATAGTATGAGGCTCTACATTTAGTACTCAGTGACCGCTTCTATGACATGTGCGGTGTTGCGCGATGGGAATGGGCATGACACGTTGGCGGGCGTGAGCGAGAGCGAGGAATGAGTTGGAGATGGATGAGATGGGGCGGAACGAGGTGGGCAGAGGGGCCGGAAGGGCGTGTCGTTGAGAATACCAATTGGAGTGCGAGAGATGGGAAGGGGCTGAGTGCATGCCAACCGGAACCACGATACTGGGTGTAATGGGGAAGTAGGATGGTCGGGAATAGGTGGGTTGGTGGGTTGGTGGGTAGAATCTCTTTTTGGCGGGGCTGATGATATGAGTCAAAGGTATTGTAGGAAGATAAGTGAGGGTATGCAAGGTGCGTTTATTCTATACATATGGAATGTTATAATAAGTGTGGGTTGGATTATTTACATTGCCCTCCTGCGATTTAGACATCTAGAAGGAAGAGAGGCAAGCAAGTATAGGTTCCCGAACAGGCAAGTGGGGTAGGTAGCAGTGAGGGGTCGAAATTCCATTTGTGTTATATTTCTTGTTTTTACTTTTATTTTCAGACATGGGATTTGAGATTTGAATCGAGAATCCACTTCCCTACATCTCACCATTCCTTCTCTTTTCTATTCTTCCAACTTCCTCGTTTTGGCTTGCATGGTGCAGTCGCAGTGCATTGCATACAGTATCCTACTCGGTCAGCCTCAACTTAGACGCCCGTAGGGCGGTATACGGTGTTGCAAATGGGGCATGCAGGAGGATTTGAGGTAGGGTATTTTAAGGTAGGTCTGCATGTACATGTATGTACCTCTGCATACCTCATACATGCTCAGAAATACTTAAAATGTATCCTAGGGTAGATCCGATCAAACCCCGCGGCTGTCTCCAATGGCTGTGCTGTGGAGTAAGAAAGAAAGAATGGAACAAGCAAAACCGCATCACGAGGTCCAATCCAGAAGTATATTTCGTGTGCTCGGCGTTTCGCGGTCATCGTGGAAGTCCTTCCGGCGTCCCGGATCAGACCCGACTGGAAGTATAATGTTGGTGTCGTGCCATACAGGTATGGCTCTCATGAGTACGAGTATGTCACCGCCGTCATGCTTGAGTAATCGATCCTTCCTTCCATGCATACGGAGTGTACATGCATGTCTCACCTTATCGCAACGTCAGTCCTTTCGTCAGTATCCCAATTCCATACAGCAGCTACGTATTTATTTTCGGGAGTACCGAGACATGAGGCGAGCGAGGGAGCGAGCCGGTCAGCCTCATGTCCTCGCCCTCCTGCTATGCTGGCCGCGTGATCGGTCGGCCCGTATAGGTAGGTAAAGTACGTGCCTCGCTCACACCGCTCAGTCAAGACGCGCGCCGGTCTCGCTCTTGACATTGTGCCCGAACTCACCGATCAAGAAGTGCTGTTTCAAAGCTTCATCCTGATCCTCTTTTGTGCGTCGAGAATCACACGATACGAGGGTGTAGGTCTAAGTAAGTGAGGAATGGAAGGGAAAATCAGCTTCCGAAGATTTTCACTGCGTCGTCGGCATATGAGCTGGGCGTTTGATGGAGGCGTTTGCATATGTACATGTATGTGCCCGCCGCATATTTATGCAGTGTGCCTTGTGCATTTCATGAACTTAAAGGAATTCTGATATGTGTGCACTGCATCCACGAGTTTTATTGCGTGGTCGTTGTTTCTTGTTTTCTTTTAGGCATCTTTATTTTTTGGTCTGCTTCGATTGGATAGCGGGGTACAATGGGTGTGCATCAACTGATATCACATCGCATCACTCTGCATGCCCACGACTGTCGGATGGGCTATCTTCAACGAGCATCGGGCCGTAGAGATGCGCTTCTGGATCTGCAGTGATGTTGGTTTTGTTACTTCTGTTGGTTTTGTCTGTTGGCTGGCGAGTAGCTATCTTTGGCTCGGGTCCACAATTGGGGGCTCTGCTTCTCTGAAGTTTCTGCACCGTTGTGATGTCCCGTTGAGCTCTTCCTGCATGAGCGTTTGTGTTGATTTGAGGTAAGAATAAGCGAGTGCTTCCATATGATGGATATAATCTGATACGATATGAAGGAGGCAAGCGAGTCAGAGAGATGTCATACGGACTCTGTCATGTCATGGCATCGTCAGCCCTGCATGATATCAAATTGAGCAGGGAATTGTGATTCGTGCTCGTGCTTTGTCCGACATTGTACCACATTAGGCACCACTTGTCTTCCCACTTTCCCCATGTCACTATATGCTGGATAGAGATTTGAAATCCATATCCTCGTCAAATGGGTCACGGGATGGTGTTTGAAGAGAAAGAGAGGATAGAACAGCCTCATCCACGTCTATACTTCTCTTACCGCTTCGCTTTTATGCGCGTGCACCGTCCGTCCATCTGTTTTCTTACCGTCTTCTCATCGGCCCAGCCTCAACCAACAACACATGCAGCCCAACCCGGCCCTGGCACTCAAGTAACCTATCATGCACTCGTCGCAGCGCCACCTGCCAGCGCCCTTGAAGAGATGGCAGACTGAGACATGCATTGCATACCGATATGCATATGTAGGCTGTATGCTTTCTCGGGGGCAATGGCATGGCATTAGCATGGGCGGTCCTCAACCAACATCAGAACCAACAAACCTTTCAATTTCCGTATTAATATTTCAATACAGCGAGAGCGGATCGCGCCGTGGGGGCCATAGAAGCGGCCGCGCGTGTAACGCTTGGATAGCATTTTGTTGGTGGCTTTACATTGCCAATATCTCTGTCCCTCGTCCCTGGTGTTGGTATTACGTGGCGCGAAACCAAACGGTCGAGGTCTTTGGGATCTGTGTCCTTACCCGAGAATTTCGCTTCTTCTACTGCCCATGTACATAGATGTGTCATTGTCCGAAGATGCTCTATTGATGGCTCGGGGCGCGATCCGCCGTTTCAAGCTTTCGTGATTGTTGATACTCGCTCGTTTCTCGGCCAGATTCGAGACCTCATGCAATGCACGTCGATTCGTGTATCACAGACATTCTGAGTCCTTCCTCTTTTCATCATTCTCATTGCATTATCGTATCCTTCCTATTCCAGAAATTGCGAACTACGTTCGGGAGATGCCTCGTTCAGAATTGGCGAGGTGCAGCTTCTTCTTAAGATAACTGCAATATCGCGATATCTGTCTCTCAAGCTTTTACTCGGGGCTGATGACATGACAGGTGTGAGCCTGACGCATTCTGGTGTGCGTGTACTCGGGGAAGCATCCTGACGAATAGAACGGGGCATTGTATTCGTTTTTGGGTCGCTCGAGAAGGCCTCGCACGGCAGATGGATGGCAAGCTGCGTCCGTTGTTCCGAGGATCTACAAATGTCAATCTCGTGGTTCATGACTTGTCATCTCTATTTTCCTGGCGCGCTGTGTAACGTATGCTGTGTAAACATCAACGACCTGTTATTGCTTCGCGAGAGGGGTCAGATGATATCAGATGGTTGGTGGGAGGTTTCGACAGCCTCAGAATGGAGGTGACATGGGATGGAAAGCCTCTCCCGGCGTCAAAGGTATCATGCTTCGTGTGCGGGCAATGCAATGCATGGAAGGAGAATGGTTGCACTGGTTTCTGTTCCGCTTCTATACCTGTTGTGTTGAGACGACGAGTGAGCTTCTGTTGGTGAAGAATGAAGAGGCAAGTAAGAGCTGTCTGGTCTCAAGTGCCACTGCCTTGATCGGGAGAGGCTTTTTAAGATTAGGATTCCTTTCGTGTGATACTTGTGAGATACCCTGGATATGACAAGTTTTTATTGTTGATATTTAACGAGATGAGGAAATGAACTCGGGAGTTTTCCTTGATCGACCATGTCCATTGGTTTTGAGCACTCAGTATCGGCAATAGTGCTGTAATGGCATGATTATGATCAGAATATAATCTGGCAATTAGGACACGGTTTAGAAGAAATAACAAAGTAAAAGTGAAGCAGCGACGATCCAAGTCTTGTCCACGTGATGACAGTCACGAGCAAGCCCGGAAGAATGAATCGCCGTCCGAGTCACCACAGGGTGGGCAGATGTCAGTTAGTGGTGGCGGGGTAAAAACAATAATCACAAAGCCTTGTATCTTTTTGTGAATCGCACATAGTCTTTCAAGCTTATATTTCCATACAGGACTACGCAAAGTGCTATTGCTCGAGCCCCGATCCAAAACGAATAAACACAACTGCAATTATGGCAGGCAAGAAAGCTGCTGGAGAGAATACAAAGAAGGCTTCAGGCAACGCAAAGAAGGCCGAAGCCGCTGCTGCGAAAGCCGCACAGGAGAACGCAAAGAAAGCTGCTGAAGAGGATCAGGAATGGGGGAAGGGTGCTAAGAGCACAGCAAAGAAGTAAGATCATTCTCATGACATCTCAAGTCCTTCCTGCTTCTCTCCTCGAGATGTTGTTCTCCAGAGTCCTCGAGCTTTGGAGGGGGAAATTACCCCGCATCACGACAACAACACAACAGCCCACTTTCTGCAGCACTTACTGATCTATCATTTCGTGAATAGGGAAGCAGAAGCAGCAAAGAAAGCAGAACAAGCACGAAAGAAAGCCGAGAAAGACGCCCTCCTTGCCGAAGAAGAGAAAGAAGCTCGCGCTGCCCCTAAGAACTCGAAAGTCGCCGTCAAGAAGACCAACAAAGGACTCGATCTTTCCCAACTCGACGATACGCCATCTGCTGCACCTGGAGCGCTCAATGCCACCGGTATCGATAATGCGCTGGATGCGCTGAGCCTGACTACGGACTCGGCGGCCAAGATTGATAAACATCCGGAGAGGAGGTTCAAGGCAGCTTTTGCTGCGTTTGAAGAGCGTAGGTTGAAGGAAATGGAGAGTGACGGAAGTGGACAGGGTCTAAGGCAGAACCAGAAGAGGGAGAGGATTCGCAAGGAGTTCGAGAAGAGTGAGGAGAATCCGTTCAACCAAGTCAGTGCGCGATATGATGCTAGTAAGGATGAGATCAAGGAGTTAAGGGAGCAGGAGAAGGCGAAGATCGAGACTAGATTGGGTGGGAAGTGAGGCGAGGAGCGCAATAATATGGTCCGACATACCGATGCTTGATGGATCCATCCCAGGGAGTTGAGAGAAACCTGATGGGAAGGTCTGATGACAGGGCGGGTTGATGGGATCCTAGAGGAAGCATCCTGGTGCATACGTAGCACAAATTCACACACACTCCAGAATAGGATAATGCATTCATGGATAACGACAATAGACACTGTTTTGCATCCCTCGGCTAAGATGGTTTGTTTGTGAACTCCTCGAGTTGAGACGTTTCGTGTTCTAGAACTTTTAGCGATATCGTATCTCGAAGCTTGACCTCACGTCTCCCAACCTCAACCTACGCGTCAGTAACACAAGAATGGCACCACGACGGCTCTCCAATCTGCCGGCTGTGCGGAAGCAGCATTTACTTGTTGAATTGTATGTTCACATTACTACTAAACCATTTCCTCGATTACGGACAGAATGGGAAGCTAATACCGGCGTCGCAGCTCGAGTCTCAAATACGCCTGTCCACATGGCGTCTTCATGTCCCTCACGCCTGGCGATCCAACCCTTTGGTCCGGCGTCCTATTCATACGCAAAGGCAAGCCATGCCTTCCTATCCCAATCCCACCGTTCTGCCCATACCAACGCATCAGCTAACTTCCCCTGAAAGGACCTTACGCCCCGTCCGTCCTCCGCTTCCAAATCTCCTTCCCGCCAACCTATCCCCTCCTCCCACCCCTCGTAACCTTCTCCACCGATATCTTCCACCCGCTCATCACACCCCTTACAACCTATATGTACACAACCGACGTTCAGGACGGCGGCACTGTCTCCGCAACCGACGAGGAGCGTCTTCCGCCCGGCGGATTCTCCCTACGCCACGGCTTCCCAGGCTGGTTCGGACGCGCGAGTCGGCGAAGCGCGGAGCGCTCAAGGGGTACAAGTGCACAGCTACAGACGCCTGGTAGAGCAGGAGGGAGTTGGAGCGGTGTCTCGAGCCCAGGGAGTGTGGTTAGTGGGATGAGCGGGAGTCCTACGCCAGGCACAGGCACGACGGGGAGTGGTGATGGTTCTGGTGGGAAGAAGGATGAGATCAGCACGTATGAGGTGTTGAGGTATATTAGGAGTACGTTTGATGATGATGCGGTGCTGGATCAGGTTCCGCTGGAGGCGGCGGGAAATCCGGGGGCCTGGCATGCGTGGAGGAGTTATAGGATCAAGGCGGGGAAGATATTGCCTGCTTTGTCTGAAAATGGGGCTTCTGTGGGGAATACTGGTGAAGGGAAAGATAAGGAGAAGGGCTCTTGGGCGGATGGTTCGAGTGATGATGGGAGTAGTTCTGGTGTACATGATGGGTATCAGAGGTTGGCGGGAGGTACGAGTGCGCCAATGGCTGCTAGAAGACCTGGAGAGTGGAATTGGGAGGGCGTCTGGGAGGTCAGGGTCCGCAAGGGAGTCGATAATAGTGTGGCTGAGGCAGTGCTTTTTGGGAGAGATGCCGGCGATGATTTGATCAGGTTCTTGAATCTGGATGAAGGGGAGGTGCAGGGTGTGATGGAGAAAGTTAGAGCGGCCATTGAAGTGAGCGATGATGTACAGAGAAGAGGTGTGGTATAGCGCTGCGATCGGAGAGGCTGGAGCTGTGCTGCTGGGCAGCTGTCAAAGAGGAGAGGTTTGGGCATGGTTCTGTTTGGACCTGATGCCAGCTGAGATACCCATTCGCAAGTTAAAGTTGAGTAATTTGCCTTGTGTCTTTGAAAGATTGGTTCCAAGAGGTCAAATTTCATATCTCTGCTGCGCTGCCATATCTCGCCGGACAACTTTGAAGAAATTTGGTTTCTCTCCTTCATTTCGTTACACTTTCAATGCTTGGGGAGATTGCTCAGAGGAGAGCTACAGATTTGGCCCGCAAGGTCTATTTCATTGCTGGATCTGTATAAATCTTTCGCTCGTTACCGGCGTCTTGTCGGAAGTCAAAAGGTCGGTCGTTCTTTCCTTGAGAAGCTGGTACTCAACTCAAGATGCATTGTTTTCGTCAACAACCGCTCCTCTCCTGTATGCATAATCACAGTCTATTCTGCAACGTCCACATTTCTTCAAAGTTTTGGCTATGAGTAGCAATAATCCCGCAATCGGAGCACTCATCCTAGTTCCGATTGTAATAGCAGCATCCGCAGCATTTATCGCTATCAAAGCCAGCGAGGTCTGCAAACGCGCCGGACGATCCATCAAAAGCTTTTGGAACAACAACTATCCTTGGTCGAGCACCAACCAGGCACGCCGCAAACGCAAGATTCGAAGATCAAACCTCCGCTCCTCCCAACTATACGCAGATTCCTGGATTGACCTCGAGAGTATCGACTCTAGGGAAGGCTATAGTAGATTCATCAACCAAGAGCCTTCCCGCCGCGGCAAGTCTTTCAGCGAAGGTAATAAAGAGTACACGTACGGTGACACCGCACAGAGGATATGGCATCCATCAAGATCAACCCGTCTGGCGTGGAGCTTCGCGAATCCGAGATCGCCAAGCCGCAGCCACTTCGAATCATCAAACGTAGTCAAACCGTCGCCAACTGCTCATCGCCCAGAGAGGCTATCGGTAGAGGACGCGGATCGTCTAGCGGGTCGTACGAGAGCAAGGGAAGTCCGCCGCCGGGAGTCGACAGACCTTTGACGGTGAGGAAGAGACACGGGAGAGGAAGTGTGATTGCGTTGAGTCTGGAGGAACCTGATAGAGATGCTGGCTCAGGAAGTGCTCTTTCAGATATAATCAGAAAGCATTCCGGTGAGTCGAATTGGGCTTGATTTAAGAGTGGTGCTGACATTTTGCAGATATGAGTGAGATGGATGATGACCCAGATGTCACGCCAAAAGCTCGTCCATCAACAAGAACTGCCAGTGCCGGGGCTTTCCTCAAGTCCGAACTGTATCAGCGAAATCAAGACATTGATTCCACGAGATTCTCGGTTCGGGATAACCGACATCCAATTTTTACACCACAGCCATCAAGTAGAAGATCTCCAAGTCCGAACAAAGCTAGTCCACCAAAGATTCCTGACCGCCGCCCTTCCAAATCCAGTAACTTCTTCCTCCGAGCCATTGGCGGCCGATTGTCTGATGAGTCGAAAGCGATTCGGCGAAAGGATTCCGGAGCATCCAGAGGGACACTGATTCGTCGTCTGTCGCGAAGCAAGAACTCCAGTTCTGCGGAATCTTATACAGACAGCATCACTTCCACAGACAGCAGTAACACTTTCGAGCCTGGAAGTCTAGATATTACAGATGTCAGCATCGATTCAAGACTATCTTCTTATGAAGGGAATCCTCCGTCATCAACAATATCCGATGTTCTCCCACCCGACGTCTTTGTTCTCTGGCCTCAGATCGTTATCACTCCCGAAATCTCCAGTGTAGATACTGGATGTTGTTTTCTCTGGGTAGCAATTGAAGTTACAGGTATCTTGCAGAAGGCAGATGGCTACGAGGCGCGATATGATGGGCCCAGATTACCGAGCTCGCATGTTTCAGGTATGTCAATACCTGCTCCAACGCCGCACACACTCATAACAATCAGACCTCGCGGCTTATGGACGTCTACATTCTATGCGTATCGACCTCCATCCAGGGCAAGGCTGCCTTGTATCAGAGATTATTGGGGACCTTCACAAAAGCAAGACCATCCGAGCAGGAGAAACCCAACTAATTCTCGCCAAGATCAGATTCAACAAACTTATTGCTCCGAGTCATTTGAGAGAGTCGTCATCAGATGGCCTCATTGCTCAACTCGAGAACGATCTCGGTGATACTATCACCCCCTATCTGACAGTGCGGCTCACCTATAAGCATTCCGGCTTCCCCAATATCAAGAAGTATGCTGTCGTCTCGGATGGAATGAGCATGCATATCACGCGATTACAAACAGAAGCGACTGGAGTCATCAAAAGACACAACCCTCTTTCAGCTTGGTCATCTCGAACTTCTCAGACCGACGACTCCCCACTTGAGGTCAATCCTATCCTCAATTTGGTAGAGACATACCTGCCATCAGAGCAAGCTAGGGAAGTCATCAGGAAGCTGGCAGGTGAGCGAACCCTTATCCCCCTAGCGAAGCGGTTCGAACACGCCTGTCGCTTAAGCGAAGAAACAGTCAAGCCAGTCCCATCCAATCTCGCAGCCCGTCTTGGTTCTGCACTCTCATCTCCACTGGTACAAGTTGCTTCAGTCAAAGGCGTTATATCGCCCCCACACAAAGCAGGTTCTCCAAATCCGTTCGCCAGATTTGGCAGCACCAGATCCACGCAAGTCGGGAGCATGGAGGAGATGGATCCAGCAAGGCGGATCTGGACAGAAATGCGACGTCACTCACGCGGCGGCAATCGTTCTCGTCATCCACGAGGCAGTATCAGTGCCGACCATTACTATAGTATTGATGATAGTCCGAATAATCGTATCAGCTCGATCAATACGACGGTCTCGGCATTCTCTGCAGGTAGAAGTGGTGAGCTGTGTGGGGTCAAAGAGGAGAGGGGCAGGATCAAGGACATGGCTTTAAAGAATAAGAGAAGTGTAGGTCAGGAGACGCTGAAGAGTATTGTGCCCAGTGTGGGCAGGCAGAAGGGTGGTGCGCTGAGTTCCTTGGGGCTGGGCGTTGGTAAGTCGTGGGGCTGGAATGCGAACTGGTGGTGAGCGAGTTATGGCTTTTGATGATATTGTTGTATTGTTTGAGGGGTAGGGGTCTGCTATTGGTTTTCTTAACTGTGGGAAGAGTTTTTACGCTGTTGAAGTTTAGCAGAGAAACGCAAATTATTTTTTGTCTCCAAAGTGATTATGGTTTGCTAGATGCTTTAAGTAATGTGATCAATAATTCAATAAGCATTCGTGTGCTTCTACGCGTCAAAATGAGCTTTCTTCCCTGAAATGATCTGAAGGCTTCGAGCTTCAGTCTTACTCAACTCACGAAAAAGATCATCCATCACACCTTGCGCATGGTCTTGAAGAAGTAGCTGGCTTCCTATCCGGTGTTTCATCACGCAATCATCGTCAAACTTGAATGAGGCGTCGGGACACAGATAGATCAGGGAATGAGACAAGTGACAGAGCGTTACATGTTTGAGTGCATAAAGGGTATCTTAAATTTGACAAATGCAGGCACGAAATAGATCCGAGAGCAAATCTCCAGCTAAGATATCCAACACCAGATCCTCAAAGCTCTTAATGTGAGCGTCAAAGGTTCCCGGGCACCTGGAGCCGCTGTAGGTGCGAGGTGTGTGGTGGAAAGTGTGCTGTATAGCGTGACTGGACAGCGAGGGCGCTAGGGTCTGCCGTGGGGACTTCGTAGTCGTCCGAATCGCTCAGTCAGCTCGTTGACTCGCTGTTCAGTCGAATCGGGAAGTGAGTTACCAGGTTGAGGAACCTGTGGTGATGTCTGCGAATTATACGAGAATGGCCGGCTATATGCCTTGTTTATTTTGCCGTCAAGATAAGGTGAAAAGAAGAAAGCTGGAACGGGTAGTGGTTCCTCAGTCCAACGTGTTATACGTTCGTTCACATTGTACCCTGTGACCGCCGCGTGCTGTGACACGTACGTATCTGGGGCGTCGAAGCTACCCTGTGCTTCTGGTGGTGGGCGGCTGGAATCAGATGCATGCTGTGTGTTTAGGTTCTGGCTGGGCGACGGAACTCGTGCCAAATCTTCACGAAACTGAATGTCGGAATAATTGACTCCTTGCTGGAATTGAGAAACTTGGCTCGGACGGACTTGCATTTGGTGGTCTATGTCGGCGCGGAGGTATCCAGGAGAGATGGTGCTCTGCGGGGGACTGACTGGCGGATAGATTGTCGAAGAACTGCCACGGGCTAGCGTTTCCCTTCTAGCATGCTGAAAAGGTACTACAATTGATGGATCGGGCGGAGAAGCATAGAACTCCCTTCCTGAATCATCGTCCGCGGACGCTGTTCTGCTCGGAGATAACAACATGGCTCCCGACTGTCCAGACCCTTGTAATCTGACCTGATGGGCGAGTTGAAATCCATATAGCAAGCAAGGCAAAGACCAGAATACCACATCGCCAATGTACCTTGCAAAAACACCGTAAGAGACTGCATAAACCTTTTCATATTTCACACAGGATGCCACGGCTGTTTCCAGAAACGTGGGATCGTTGACCTGAACGTGGACAGCATCGTTGGGGTGATTGGTATTATCGAAGCAACCATCGAAAATGATAGGACTAGACCTTGCGGGAGAAGCAGTCGCATCCTGTTTGACCAGAAGACACTTGCAGTCTATGACTCCTTGCTCGAGCACAATGAAAATGAAGCGTAGAATACGATTTTGGTCTTCGCGATGCGTGAGGACCTGAAAGACCCGTCCCGATCGGTAAAACTCGCGATCATAAACAATTTGATTTTCCGCCCCTCGTGACGAGTGCCGCTCTTCAAAGAGGTAGTTGTACCAGTCGATTGAAGATGGACAATTGCGCTGTTGAGTCGGTGAAGACACGGGCAGAAGCTCCTGGCGTGCAACAGCAGGGCCAAGCAAGGAATCGACAAACGCCTGTTCCAGGTTTGGGAGATGGCTCGGCAGTATCCGACCTACGCGTAGGATCTTGAGATTGTGCTCGACCGTATATATCTTCCCAAAATCGAGGCGTGACGTCGGAGCAATCGTCTCGCCTGGTTCTTCCAATACAATTGCAAAGCTTCCGATTGTGATACTCTCATGCGGCAGGGGCTGAGGCTCGGTATCCAAAGCAGAGTAAACTATTGCATGGTCCTGCGAGCGTACGCTCCCCTTTGCAGACCCTTGCCCACTGTACGTGTGTATAGCCAAACACAGACAGCTGTGAAGCCTTTTGCGAATCACCACAAAATATCGTAGTTTCGCATAGCTGAACTGGCCATATCCGACCGGATTGTAAGCCAGGTGGTTATTTTGTGGTCTGTTTCCAGCAGGTTCGACCCAAAGTGTCTTGAAGACTCGGCCGACATTGAAGAATCGAGAGGGCTTATCCGGAACGACAAAGCCTACATTTGTTAGTACAACGCGACAATGCTCAGGATGGCCACCCACGAGGATCCAACTGGTTGCTTTGCTCAGTATTCTCTCGGATAGTAGATGCAGAAGAGCCAGGCTGTGGAGCGGGGGATCTCATTCCCTTCGAGTTGGGTTGATGGAAGCACAAAGGCGTTGGAGGGTCATTCCCGCAAAAGGCAGATGGTTGAAGCTATTCTCCTGATACTCCAGAATAGCTCAGTCGAGGAGGAGGGAGAATTCAAGCCCCTCTAGCCTCATGTGTGCTGTTATGAGCATGTGCACTGCTATGGCTGACCACATGGTTCGATGTCGTGAGGTTGGGACTTCGATGCTTAGCTGAGGTGGTGATGGCGGTCTGAAGTGGCAGAATTTCACTGGACAGACTCTCTCTGTCAGTATGCGTCGACAGCCTCACCATCGCTTCTATCCATTGTGCCATCAATGTCATAATTCTGGTGTGTCTCCTCGTCGTGACGTAAAATGGGACAAGTTGCCTTATGTAGGATTTACGCTTCATTTGATACTTTCTCATCGTCTGGAGGTTGTAGGCTTATTCAGGCTTTTCCATAATCTCTTCTCGTTCTTGGTTCGTGTTCTGAGTCCCTCCACGATTATTGCCTCAAGGCTGTTTTCGTCCGAGCGATCAAGGATCAGTTTCTGCCTTATAACACTTGATCTTGCCTTACACTTCGGTAACAGGTAAGTTCAAGGCGCTGGTGGTGATGGGCTGCAAGGCAAGGCTCTCTTCATGCAAGCCTCATTCCATAACACTCGGTCGATTGGTTCAGAGATGCAGGACATGGGAATTGTTGCAGCTGTGCCGCGTCAAGTTATGGCCTTACTCATGAGGCAAGTCATGACCCGTACATCTAAAAAGGATGGACTGCGCCGTCTGCTCGAGATGCATGATGTTCCTTAGAATGTACTGAGAAGGCCGACCAAAAGCCGTCATGTCGACACCACCACGGAAACGGCCAAGAAAAGGAACTTGCATCACTTGTTTCCTCAAGCAGAATGAGGTTTGTAAATTCCGTTCTCATTCCGTGAGCCTTGATTTATGCTGACACCATCTCACAGTCGTGCAACTATGGTTCAATTCCTGGCTGGTGTAGACAATGCAACTCTCCGGGTGCTGCTCAGCTGGGCCCCTTTCAGAGTCTCTTTAGCCAAGGCATGCCAACCACCTCCTTGGCAGTCATGGTCGAAGACTAATATAACATGCTGTAGTACCTCTGGCTTACGCAGGTCGCATCTTCCAGGCCAGAAGTCAGTGCCCTCTGGGAAAGAACCCATTGAATCACGATGTAGTCGAATTCCACATCCCATATGTTGGAATCGGTGCTGGAGTGCATTCATTGAGTATCTTGGGCGACTTTCTGTCGTCGGACACGTCGCTTCGAGACCAGATGGATCGGATTGTCGGTGCAATATACTGTACGCCAATACCTCAAGCGAGTCCGCCAGACAAGCTGGTGACGGCCGCATTGACCCTCCGAAGCTATATTTACGCCTTATCTGATATGTTGTTTCCGCCACAGCTATTACACAATTACGGAAGCAAGGACGATGCTGAGACCACCTCGAAATATAATCTAGACATCCAGATCTCGTATTTTATACTGTGCCGCATAGACGAGATTCTATGCAAACTTTTCGTTGCTTCCTCCAAAGAAGTGAAATCCGAGACCGACGAGTACTGGGGAAATGTCGTTACCGCTGTCGTTATCGTGTGTACTGGTATGGGATGCTTTGACCAGGACCTGGGTAACAGAAGCACAAAACACTTCCACGTACGTAAATCTTACAAGATTGACTGCTTTCAAACAGAATTCTAACGATCTTCAGGGGGGCGAAGAAAGTCGAGAACTGGTTTCGCATCTGAAATACCAAATACAAACTAGCACGGAGCGATTCCTCCTTCTGCTACGGGAGCGAAGCCTCGGATGCAATCATGAATGGCACGCACGCTTTGATGATGTCTCGATACTGCATACCGTCTCTCATTTTCCAAATGTCAGTATGGCCTTGAAGAAGTGGCCATCTGGAAATGCCGTAGGGCCAGACCTGGGGTTCGACATGATCTCCAGGAATTCTTCAGTGGACTGGGAAGTGCCTGCCAGAGATAGCGCCCTAACTGGACTAACCTCCAATTTTGAGACATCCATGAACACTCCAGGATCATCTACAAGCTCAAATGGTTCTCAGCATACGCCCGGCTGTTTGTCGCATCCACAATCTACCCAGTTTCTCATTCAGTTCAGTGATGGTCTTCCTGAGCCGCATCGTGGTAGTAGTGACGGGTCATCATCGAGCATGTCTACCCTGCCAAACGTGGAGACGACGTCGGATTACCTCTTCAATTCTCAACCTCCACAGTCTTACAGCAATCACTACCCGCCGTTCTATGTTCCACCTGAAATGACTCCAAGCTCCAAATTCTCTGGTCCTTGCCATTGGAATCAACCACTACAAAATACGTCGATCGACTTTGGCCAGCCTGCTCCAGGTGGCCTGCCGTTCGACTACACCTCCTTCCTGTCTGCCGAAGAAATGCTTCAAACAACTCTATCACCTAATGCACAGACCTCTACTCAAGAGCACTCTCCTCCACAGGACAACAAAATCCCGCGGTACATAACCGAGCAGTCTGCCGCGTGCCAGCAACAATGGCCTACTATACTTTTTGATACGTGATGTCTATACAGACTCATCATTTCTTTCTCATGTCTTTACGTTGCTTTCGATTGTTGCTTTCACTACGATTAGATCTACCTTCTGTTGCCGTATGCCTTAATTCTGCCAGGCCACCAAATTGTGAGCAGGCCTTTGTCCAGTCAATCTATGCTGATATTTATCCAATGCCGTCCGACGTTCACTACTCTCTTAATACGCGTTGCCTGGACTTGGGGTTTGGTTTATTCAGTACAGCGGATCTTGATTTAGACACCAGACGGACAGCGTTGTTATTTCTTTGTGTACTCCAAGCTATCTGGCAAAGTAGTGGTAGCGCGAAATAATGAATTCATGAACTTGATACATGAATATCATTCTTCCAGTCGTAATGGATATTCCCGATTCCAAGTTCTGTACACTGCTCATGATACCGTCACATTCAAGGTCCCGCCATGACCCCAACACCTCACTGCAATCACCATCTCTCAACATTAATCTTCTCCTAGGCGGCACGCTCTTCTACTAGAATGGAAGCAAATTTTAAGCTCCATATGCCTGATATACGCTCTCTCGAAGGCTGTTTTAGGCGTCGATTGCATGAAGAACGCCTGAAGAGAGTTGAATTTGCAGTGAGAAGTTGGTCAAACAGACTGTTGCGTGAGGCATATCCGAAAGTCGAGGAAGTGGCGATGCATTGCTGGCGGAGGCACTTTTGAATTGGGAAAGATAGAACCTTGAGATGTAGACGACTAGGTACACGCTTCCGATGTCCCGGGCTACTTCAGAAATGACCGGGTCCTGACCGGACATTCTCGCTGGGCTTGTGAAGTGTCAAAGTCGCTATCTCGGCCACGATGGAGACATTAGGTGGGAAGAGGAGGATCAAGATGATGAACAGGATGAGAGTTCTTGGATAATACATTCTTTCTGATTTATCTAAGCAAATGAGGACCGAGACGAAATGATAGAGATGTTGTCCATGATGTCAGGGATGGCACGAAGGAAGCGAGGATCTGGCCTCAACTGTGCCGCTGACGGATGCCTGCAACAACTTCACCAGCGGCTAGACATGGTTGAGTGTGATTATAGGATGTACCAGGTTTAGCTCAGGATATCTTGCAGAGAGACGAAAGGCTTCTCACAAGGATTTATTATTCAAGTCATCTTTTCGCTGTACACGTGATGTTTACTTCGGAAGAAAGGATAAAGTGGACCCTCGTCAAGAGATGCTTCGTTGGCAGGTTGGGTCAGGTCCGAGGAACTCTTACACCGTGAGCTGAGAACCGTCAACGCCGATAACAAATCTTGACACGACGACAATAGCTATTCGGGTCCATCTAATCACCCCTCCTCACCCAGTCTCATAGCACGACATATTTCGGCTCACTCTCATTCCCACCCCTAGCAATCTTGATCCCATCCCACTCCACGCCGTCCAAGACCCTCAAATTAACATTCATTCTTGCCCTCCAAACATCATAATCCTCATCCGCATCGCCAAAAGCATTGTATTCCTTCGTAGTCAGATCGTGCTTTCTGGCCCAGACGCAGACACCGCAGACGGGACAAAATTCCCAGCTGCGAAATTTGCGACCGAAGGAGTAGGATGTCAGGAAGGAGGCATTACTAATTTGGACTTGTTCTGGTGAGGGGTACGTGAGGATAACACCTTCCTGGAGAGTTATTAGTCGAAGGCCTGTTTTCGGAAAAATCGGGAACCTGAGAAAGTGGCTTACTCGTGCGCAAATGCTACAATCGCATTCCTCGATATGCTGGCCGCTCGAAGACAGTGGACCTGCGGTCTTCATTGCCATTCCTACAGCGCCGCAATGACAGGTGCCCGTGTATATCTTCGCGTTATCGAATTCGGCAGTGGGTTCTGGCCCGTCGTATGGATGAGGGATGTATTTTGGCTCTAGAGCGGCGCCGTCCATTCTTAGTGGGTGTTGTCAGTCCAACATTTCAGTGTTGCAAGGCAATGAGGTTGAAGACTTACTTCGTGATCTCCAAGGACCAGAGATCGACATCTCGTAAAGTTCTCGCCTGCAACTCTTTAGTCACGCAGAGGTAAGACGGAATGGAGTAATCATACATTGAGACCAATATCCACTCCTTCAGGGGATTTCTTGACCTTACCATATACACCAGTCCCACAGGTCGGACAGAACTAGCTCGGTCAGATTGTCTCTAGTATAAGGGCTGTTTTGGAAATACCTTATGCGCCATCGTGCAGTTCCCGAATTCATAGCTCTTCAACTGGTCCTCCCCCTGCTCGACAGTAAGATCTCCTGGGCCAACCATCACCCACCAAGTTCCTTTCTTCAAACAGATGCTGCAATTGCATGTCATTGCTTCTTTCAATTTCAGAAGCTTGACGCTGAACTTAAAAGCTCCGCAATGGCAACTGCCATAATAGATTTTGAGTTCTGGAGATGGTTCTGCCATTTTGAGCGTATGGAGAGATGAAAGAAGAGTGGGAAAGTCTGGGTGGTGATCTCTCAGCTCAAGCTCAGCAGAGCGTGCCTAAGTATATATAACATCTGGCTCTCCTATCGGAACGGTAAACGCGCTCCCATGAATCTCGGAGCGGAGATACACCGCTCTTGAATGTCAATTCGGTTTCTGACATGTAGCCAGCCAGCTGAAGCGGGGTACCAAGCCTTGAAGCCAATGATCATGGGATTTCGCGTTCATATCCCGCCCCACGCGTCAAAGCGGCGGTGACAACACGCCCTTCAGTGCATGTTGTGGCTTTATATAAAGCATTTGTGAGTCATTTACTGATTGTGGCTTCTTGGTTGTGTCCTGATGTGCATGGCTTCATGCAAGGATGGAAACATTCGGCCAATCGCGACATCACGTGGCGTCGCGTTGAGGGGTAATATCAATGACGGTACCTGGGAAACTTCGGAGTCTTGTTGCTTTTTGAGATGATATATTATCACTAGAAGATGACGATTGATGTGTAAGGAGTGCCGTGCCTCAATCAAGATCCGTGTAGATCCCTCTGAAAGTGAAACCGAAGAAGTGTCCCCCATTTGCCCTCGAACTGCAATCCCGTCTGGAAACTCTAGAGGCGCCTTGCAAGCTCATCTCCGAGATCATTCACACTAGCATCTACCCTCAGATGGTCCCGCTCTCGCACCTCCAGGTTCCATTTCTCCAGCTGTTCCTTCCATCTCTTATTCCAGTCTCCTGACGCAGCCTTCCACTCCTTGTGGCTCTTCTGCCACAGCGCACTCTTCTCATCCATAATATCGCGGAACTCAATCATCATCTCCACCTCTCTCTTGAGACCAGGATCACAATCAAATTTTGCGTAATCGAAACCGAGTGACTTACGGTGTCGAGTAGTCTGCGTCCTCGGGGCCCCAGGCCATAGCATTGAATTGCGCACGAATTTCTCCAATACGCCCTCTGACCCAATGGAGGTATAATGAGTGAAATGGCGGTTTTTTGCCAGTGCCCATGCTGGCAGGCGATTCGGTTTTTATGATCCGCTCTGCCGGAAGATATCTGTACTCGGTAAGTGATGGCTGCTACTCTATAGTGAAGAGATCCTGACTTAGCTGCTGTGAGGCAGGAAACGCCAGCACCGATTACTGCAACTGTCGTTAAGTTGCGAGTCTTCCGTGGGAGGGGAGAGTCCTTCATATTGTTTTTTCTCGACTCGAAAGGCGACATCGCTCACTTTGCGAAGAATGAAGTCGATTCTGTGGAACGAAGGACAACAGAGTAGGGGGAAGATTCTCAGATTATACGCACAAATTTGGCCTGCCTGAATTACTTAAAAGCGTAGGGTCTTTGCTGCCTTTTCCTTCACTACTGCACGTTCTTCAAAGAACTGCATGCCTAAGCATTGTTGAAGTCACTGTGGTCCCAAAGGGTTGCATGATGCGTTGATGCCCAGGAAAGGGTTCGTAACATGGCGAAGTCTTTGAGATAGAAATATCCAAAGCACAGTACTATCAATGCGTTCTCTCGTCAACGACCTTATGACAAGATAATATTGTGATACAGCAAATTAACTGCTGGCTCAGTATTACGTGAGCATGTGTTTACCAACAGTATCAAAGACTGCTTTGCAATTCGATCATGACACACTGGAAAAACGGATTTCTGAATCGAGATGCACACAAGTGAAGAACAATCTTCCACCAAAATTCTGGGAACCTCAAAGGGAAGAAAATAGAGAGCCTGGCACAGCATTAGGTACCGATGATCTCGAAAGCAATTAAGATCTCATGTGGAAGCGCCGTTGAGGGGTGGCAACGTCTCCGAAAGACAAAGTACAAATGCACCCCAACATCGGTTTTGTTCGATTCGATGAAGGGCTAAGAGATAAAGAGATCCGAATGGAGCGCTTTAGAAGTCTGTTAAGTGTCCTAGAAAAGATCCAGACTGACAAGGTAAGTCTGTCTGACCTGTTGCGTACGTTGGGGCTGTCAGTCAGGAAGCTACGTGTGGGCCACTTCACCAACTGAGCTCCAGTGAAATTGCAATGCCCTGCAAAACATATTATCTCTATTTCTAATCAGATATCAGTGCTCAAAAGTAAAAGTTCAAAACTCAAATCCGATGAAAACAGAAATCATGTTAACAGAGTCCACTTCCTAGGCTACCGCATCATGAAATACTTCTCCTCGCACGCATGGTACGGCATCTGCACTCTCACACCGAGCGAAAGACAATCATTCGCAGCGGTCAAGCACCTGGTTGTTCAATACGATTTCTTACTCGGTCTGGTGTTACCATTCGTCGAACGATTCGAAAACCTCGAGACGCTGGTGGTAGAGGGCAAAAACGCTTGGGATTCGACCGCGAACCCACCTGCTGTTGATGAGCATGCTTTTATGGATACGCTGAGGTTACTTGCTAGGAGAAGAGGGAGGGAGGGAAGTATGCCGTTGGTTACGTCCATAATTACTGGATGAAGCGCTGCCGGGGGAATCTACGGCTTCTGCGGACGGAGAGGAGTGCTGGAGTTGGGAGACACGTTCATTTTGGAACAGGCGTTGCACATATTTACTGCCAGGAACAGGCCGCCATTTCTACCACATAGCCAACGACTGTCAGTGCCACCTAGGAGAGATTCCTCACGCTCACCTTCGAACACAAAATATTCAGTCATTTCCAGCCAAAAATTTAATTCTCCTTCTCAAAGATTGGACGGTGGTGATACTCCAGTGAAATGAACAATTGGAAGGTAGTTCTTGGGGGTCTTTCCCTGGATTTGAAAGCTGAGAGCATTCGGTGATTAATAGGGAGGAGATTGTCTACTGACCTAAGCGAGACTTGGGCACTCGAAGTAAACAACCATATTTCCGGCACGGAAAGACTTAGCGACAGCCTACAAATGGCCGGATATCATCAGTCGAAACTCAAAGTCGAGACCACCAAGACTTCATTGTTTGGCTGCAGTGATGGAAATTCTGCTTTAGTATTCGGCGGGTACCCACTAAGCAGTGGTTCACTATCACACACAACATCCAACTTCAAACGCCACGAGAACGTCAAACACTTGACCTTGCCCCTCCGACATCTTTCACATCCTCAAGTTAACCTGCAACATTTTTCACCACCTTCTCACCCTTCTCACTTTTCTTCCACACAGGCCTCCCCCTCTCATCAAAAACCGCCCACTCAAACCACTTACACCCCCCCTTCCCCGTTCCCTCCACCGGCACAGCAACACTCCCCGCATAACACATCCAAAAGTACTTCCCGAGATTCTCCCTCTTCCTCTGCACAACCCGCAACACAGCCGGCACATTACATCTACACCTCGGCGTATATTTCGGATGCAAATACTCCTTGTAATCGCGATACGTGATGTTGATGCGTTTATTGCCTGCGATGGGGTGCGGGATAATGGATTGAGAGGGCGCGATGGAATGTTTCCAGAATTCTTGCATGGAGGCGTGCATTATTAAGAGGGAGTTGTGGGGGAGGTGGATCGATATTTGGCCTTGGAGGTCGGAATTCTTGGTTTCCTTATCGGGTTTCTTCTCTTTGGAGGAAGTCGATTTGGAAGAATCGTCTTTCTCGTCGCTCGGGACGATCCTCCTTACGCGGAATTCGCGTGCGACGCCGAGGGAGATCGAGCCGATGACAGCGTGGGGGCCGAGGTAGGTTAGCTGGTCGCTGTGGTAGCCTACGCTCTCAGTGGGCCCATTGTAGCAGTTTACGAAGGCGGCGTTGGGTCTCCAAGGTTCGGGCTGCAGGGTGGACTGCTTGCTGGGTTCGAGTGTGCTGGTGATAGTAGGGTGGGATGTTTGGCGGGCGGCGATGGAATTGTTGACTGCGCCTGTCACCTTTGGAGCAATGATTTTCATCAGCGGTGTGAGTTGGCGGACATCCTAGATACAGTCAGCATGTAAGTCGGGTAGCAAAAGCATATGATCGATCAGAACAAAAAAAGTGAAACTTTGTGTTGATGTCGAGATGAGGGGAAGAGAAGAGTAAGCGAGAATGCTTGGCCATCCAAGAAGAAGTAGCCGTGAGCAACCCGTGAACAATAATCGTGGGAAAAGGAAAGCGAAAAGAAACTCACATCCAACTTTCCTCCATTATAAATATACTCCGTCTTCTGAGTCTCCACCTCCTCCAAGCTCTCAACATAAAAACAAGAAGTATGCGGACTTTGCACCACATTATCAAACAGCTTAAAACTACTCCTCTCAAAGCTCTCCGCCTCGTCCAACAACTCCTTTAACAGCGCATTCGCTTCATCCCCCGGCAGGAAATTATGGATGATAGAACATGGCGTGTGAGCTTCTACGTCTGAGGGTGAGTAGAGATGTAGAGTTTTACCATGTTTGGTTAGGAGTTTGGCCTTCTTGGATAAAGAGTTTGGGTCCGCTGAGTTGGCCTCTGATTGGGAGATGAAATTTGATAACGAGCTCTGGTATCCTGTCGCCGCTGTTCCCGAAAGTGAAGTTGAATGTGAAGCTGAAGATGTATTTTTCGATGATGGTGACGCGCTGTCGGTAGTGAGTGCAGCCGAAGCTTCATCCACGGACCCGTCATGAGCTAGCAAAACGTCGAGAAGGAGCTGTTGGTCTGTTTCTGGATGTAGAGATGACAACAAGGCTAGCTTGAAATCCGTTGACTCCGTTTCTTCGTCATCTTCAGTGAACTGAGTATTGAGATCCGAGTTGGACTGGGCCTCAGCCTTGAGTGTTTGACACGGTCCTTGCGAGTAGTCAGGGTTCCTTGTTTGAGTGGCGAAATGAGAATTGGGGGAGAGTTTTCGCTTCTTGCGAGAGATGAACGCCTCCATGCTGCTGATATACTTTCGCACTGCAAAGTATTTTCGCTTTCTCTTCGCCAGTTCCACTTTGTGCTTCTCTTTTGGCTGAGTTTGCTCTCCTGTTGATGTTGAAGATGTCGAGTCAAACACAAGGCGTTCTCTTGGCTTGCTCTTAAAGTACGTCTTTTCAACCAATCGCTTGCCAGACCGCCTCCTGAACTAGCCGACATCTAGTGTTGTTCTGCCACTCTGAGCTTGAAGGCCCAAAATAGTCTTAGTTACTGAATCAAAAATCGGAGACTAGATATGGAGGCCAAGTCATGGAGGTGGAAGTAGAGTTGTTTGAATTACTACTATGATATACAAAGCGGCCATTATAAGAGGCTCGCACCCCACAGAACTCCTTCACTCGGAGGTCTGCGCCGTGCCAGCCCGCCGACAAAATAGCCAGCTCCCAATCCCAAACGCTCTGCAATGATATGTCTAACCCATCCCGACAGAACGCCTGTAACTATTCCTACATGCTTTGCCCTCATCTCAAATCTTTCCTTACATCCTCCTTCGTACATCTCTGGCACCCGTGTCCTAATCTTTGCGTCGCTTCCTGGCTCCCTGTGATCCCTTATTGTACAACCCCAGCTCGCTCGATATCGACACAATGAAAAGAGTATGGCACTTGAAGCACATCCGCTCCAGCCGTCTAGTATACACCGATGTCACACAAATTGGAGCTCCTTAAAAGCTGGCATCTTGGCGAGGTCTTCCGCCGATTCCTCCACGGTCGCCACCCGATCTTCTGTCACCGCCAAATCCACCACCTCGTCCGCCTCTATCGAATCCACGATCTCCACGATCTCCACCAAATCCGCCGCCTCGTCCTCCACGATCGCCTCCAAACCCGCCGCTTCGTCTATCACCTCCTCTGTCGCCGCCGAAACCACCACTTCTTCCTCCTCCAAATCCTCCACTTCGTCCACCTCTATCACTTCCTCTATCACCACCAAATCCACCGCTTCGGCCACCGCTACGACCTCCGAAGCCACCCTCATCGTCATCACGCTCTCTGTGACCGATATTGACACCCGGAGCTCTGCTGATGCCTAGCTTGCTAGCAAGGCCAGGTGCAATCGGTGGGGGGTTCTCAAAGCCCCAACCGTATCTGGTCAGCTGGTTCAGAGCCTTGACAGTAGCGTTGCCACCTCTGCCTCTAATTTGTCCAAGAGCTCCCATATAAGCCGCCTCCTTCACCTTACGGCTCACATATTTCGTTCCCTCGGCAACTTGGCTGAGAGTCTCTGCGATAGATTGTGGTAATTGGGCGTCTTGTGTCATGTCGACCTGGGCAGTTTCGAGGGTCTTGTCTGGGATGATTGGGAGACCGCGGAGCATGTTTCGAGCTTCTCCGAGAGCAGATTGATCAACGATGATGAATCCATCACCAGTCTTATCTCCTCTGCCTGTTCGGCCGATTCTGTGAATATATTGTTCGCGGTTAGGTGGGAGCCCGATTTGAACTACGTGTGTAACATTGGGGAAATCCATGCCTCTTGCTGTCACATCCGTGGAGAACATGATGGCTGATTTTGCTCGGCGGAACTTGTCGGAGACGTATGTACGTTGTTGTTGCGAGAGTTGGCCGTGCATCTCAGAGATTTGGGCTGGGTAAAGTGGGTGTTGACCAAAGAGACCACTTCCAGAGCTCTTCAAGTTCTGGAAAATGTCGCTTGCCAGGACGACGTTGGCAGTAGAGGTAAAGTATACAATTGCTTTGAATGGTCTGACCTCGCCTCCTGTCTTTCTGGCCTCGTCGGCCTTGGCGATTTCGCGCTTCGCCAGCTCAAGGAGGGCTGGCATGAAGTTCTCCATACCGGGTGTAACCACAATGTGTTGAGGGACCTTCTCGTGCGTTGCGAGATCTCCTTCCTTGACAGCCTGCACGAAGTGGAAATCAGGCTTTAATGTCTGTCGAACAAGTCGCATAACCTCTCGTGGCATCGTCGCAGAGAAAAGTAGAGTTTGGCGATCGACCTCTTGTCTGTCTGGCAGCAGATCTTGAATGGCCTCCACATCCTTTGAAAATCCGTCATCCAGAAGTCTGTCCGCCTCATCCAGGACCAAGGTTGTTAGATTTGGCGCTCTGACTCCGCTGTAAGGATCCGACAGCAAATCTTGCAATCTCCCAGGAGTTCCGACAAGAATATGGCAACCTTCTCTTATGGTCTTCTGGAGCATAGATCGCTTGCTGTTGCCACCAACTGCTACCTGCACTCTCAAATCCGTGTTGTCGCATAGCTTCTCTGCCTCCACTGCAATCTGTTCCGCCAATTCACGAGTAGGCGAGATGATGATGGCGCGGATGTCTGAAGCTCGAGCTCGGGAGTATCGCTTTCGGTGGGCCAATTCTGGGCTCTTTCGCAGAATATTCTGAATTGTAGGAACAAGGAATCCGAGAGTCTTTCCGGTACCTGTTCGTGCTTGCGCAACGCTAGGCATGTCAGCAAACATTAGATAGTCTGATACTTCCTTTTATTAACTTACATATCAGTACTCTGTAGACCTTGGTTGATCGTCAACGACTGCACATCCGTCATGGTATGATGTCCCATCCTCTTCGTAATCTGCTCCACAACGTTGGCATGAACCATTTTATGATCAATCAGCTCCTGGAATTTTGTAACGTCTCGCGCCTCGTGAGGCATGGCCGGTGATCCCCCCGTCGAAGCTGGATGTAAGTCGCCATAGTCCTTCTCTGCCGTTGCAGCATAATTCCTCAATTGCGACGACACATGTAGCCACCTTGCTTCGAGCGGTACTTTGGAAGAAGTCTGGAGAGATAATGACAGTGTCGAGGGTCTCGTGGATGGTATGCGGGTTGTGTTCGAGGGTAGAGAACGAAGGACTCTGGATATCGAGGCAGGGCCTCTTCTGCAAACGCTGAACATTGCCGTGAACCAGAAAATAAACAAGCCCGTTGGAATTCGGAGTATTAAATAGTACAGATAGAAGTTTCGAAAGAGGTACAACAAGGAGCGTAGATGGCGATGTAGTTTATTGTCGTGGATGCTGAAGTTCTCAGTTGATGGTCCCCAACTTCTCCTGTCCTGGACTTTTTTTTGTACAATGCGCTAGCACGTGCCACAAACCGCCGGATCCCTGTCGATGAACGAGGACAAGACGGAATAAGATGGTATGATCGAAATAAAGTCCCAGGTATAAAAGTTGAGTACCTGGTCAAATGAATCTTAATCATGAAGAAATCGATGTGTGGCAAAGAGCATTAAAGTCCTAGTTGTTGATACTCCGAACGAACAATTCAATTGCTGATCGCTGCAAGTGCAAGGCTGACTTTCAGCCTCTTGGTAGCGGAATACGCAGAGCCTTTCCAAGAACCAGCATTGCAAAACTATTTCCAAGTCTATATACTCCCATAATCTAGAAACCAACCAAACACAACAACGCCAATCCTTATTAATCTGCGTGGGTATCATAAATCAAAAGTCCTCTCCCATCTCTTCATCAATCATTTCTCCTACTTATTCGTATCGCTCATCTCCTCTCCGGACCAGAACTCCTCCTTGGAGCCCCCATGATGACCATTCCCTCGCCTACACCCTCATGGATCCCACCCGTAACACCCTCAACAAACCACGCCGCCGTTTTCGTAATGACTTGCCCAACCTTTCCATCTCCCATCCCATATATAGCACCCGTCCAGCTCAAGCCCGCCTTGCCCAGCGTGTCAACAGTTTCAATCCCTTGACTTAGGACCTTCTCAGATATCTTATGCTCGCGATCGTATTGGTACGCGGCGCTGAGCAAGTATTTAATATATGGAAGGACGAATTGTGCAAAGATGAAGAACTGGACAATGGTCGATGCTAGGGTGCGATGGAGGAGCGATGGCTGGCTATCTGATGCAGAGGCAGGTGGTTGGGAAAAGCCATTCACTTCGAGACGGAGAGGCTCGACAACACCTTGTGGGAGGGAGCTTCGAATACTGAGTTGTTCTTCTGTCGTCAAGTCTGTCGGTAGAGCTCGGATGAGGTACGTAAGAGCGTGAAGGTAGAGTTGTCGTGCAAAACTTGCGTTTCCGAAAGCTGGATCTTGAGATATTGTGGAGGATTCTTCGACTGCTAGGCTGAGGAGACTGAGTCCTGTTCAACTGTCAGTATGTTGCTACGAGCTTGGAGAGAGCGTGGCTTGCCTTGATTCGCAAATTTCCAGCCGATGCCACTCTTATTCTCCGTCAACTCCATATTCTGCGTTCTGCCCTTCCTCGGCATCACAGTCTCTTCGTCACTCGAAACATGCTCTACAAAGTAGTCAACCAGCCCATCATCTGCCATCATTGTCCTTGTATCGCTCAGCACCATGGCAGATGTGTACCCCCGCTCTGGCGTCCGCATTCCGGAGGATGCAGACGAGGTGGAAGATCCAGACGAAGGCCTCAACGCTGCGGGCTTTCGCTTTCTCGACATCCCATACATACTGACTGAGCGGCGGATAGAAGGAAGGCGGGGTAATCGGGACTGGACTGCTGATGGTAGGAGAGAGTACAGCATTGAAGGCTCTTTTGTTCGTGGGAGGAAGTCGGAGAGAGGGAGGTTGGATGGAGGGGTGTTGGAGACGCGTTGGCGAAGTTGTGCCATCGCAGCAGATGGTATATAGGTATGAATTCTGTTGTGTATGTCTTAAATCTAGATACGAAGAATGTAGGTCTAAGAATAGAATTTATCTGCACTCAATTTGAGCTGCACTCTGCTGACTGAATGAAAAATTGAAGCTCAAAGAGCATAGAATGCGTGGATCATAACGAGGACATGACTTTCGCAAGAAGAAGTACCAGAATGAATGATATTGACGAGACGGGGGACCAGAGAAATGTCAGAGAAATCATGAGGCAAAACTTATGGCGATAAGCAACGGGTATGCACGGAATGCAGAATGTTGAGGAGGAGTGGGCGGGACGAGAAAGAAACATGGACCCCTGTTTTGGCATGTGAAGTGAGGCATGTGAAAATTGCAAGTTCCAGCTTACGTAACCACAACTACATTTTAGGTGTCGAAAGGGAAAACGACTTCCAGATAATCATGATTCTTGACTTTGTTGATATGCAGTCACAAATTTTACAGCATTTCCTTCTGGAATGTGGCTCGCAATTGCAATCATTTGGTCTCGAATTGTCACGCCCCCCCTTCCACTAAGCGGGGCCCTCCCCTCCCCTTTCCCTCGCTTGACAATCAACAATGCCCTCTGATCCTCAACACCAATCTATGCGGTGCACACCTCACATCTCCAATACAAAGCACACACTCCCTTCTCTTGCTCTCGTCATCCCAAGGACTTGGTTTTCCCTTCCCCCATTCCACCATTCCCTCATCAAACTCATCCCACCACCCAGATCCACCAGCAAGGTGCACCTCCGCCCTCCTCTTCCACGACCTCTCCCATTCCTCTCTCGTCTCCTCCTCTAGCTTCCTTTTCTCTTCCCGCTCCTGATAGGAACCAAGATTCAATAAATCGATCCAATTTTTTCTAAAAACTCCCCACTCAACCAGTCTCGCACGATCACACATCACGTATCCCCAAAGGCGGACTGTGGTGTAATCTCTGAATGAATTTGTCAGGACCATGAAAGTGGGAATATTGGCTTTTAAGCCTGAGTGCGCCAAGCGCCATGCGTCTTCGGGTCCATCGTCATCGTTTTCGAAGAAGCTTTGGATGAGAGGGTCGTTGACAGATGCGACGATGGCGCGGGCTGTGTGCGCGTTGTTCCTGCCTCGATGGAAGAATTTGTCGCTGTATGCTGGATACAGTCTATACACTACTGCTCTGCGGGCAGAATAGCCGAAGGCTGTAGCGATCGCGTGTACGTGACCCAGGCCCTGACTGAGGATTGCTTGGATGTATTGCGAGCTTGCATCTGTCGCAGCTTCAATGTTTGCACTTCCCCAGAAGACATCGTGGGCAGCTATCTCGTTGAAAGCTAGATTTCCCTAAGTATTTCCGCCTTTCAAAATCTCAGTAAAGCAGGTGAGGGAGGAAACATACCAGGTATCACAAGCTGCGCCAAAAACTCATGCACACAAGCCAACTGCTCATTTTCCCACGGCGAAAAATACTTGAAGAACATATCCTGCTGAGCTTCGACACGCCAATGCCTGTTCTGCTGAAAGCGACTAAATATATGACGATACATCTCAAACCGATAGAAAGCTCTCTCGATGCGATCAATTTCTGATGGGGAGGCTGGCTGGCTCGGAGAGGCGCATTGGCTTGCCGTCAGCGCTTTCCTAAAGAAGATCCTCCTGAGCAAGTCCACACGCATGTGAAGTTCGGACATGAGAAAAGCATCTTTGAAGCTATAAACACTCGAAGGAGGTCTCCGCTTTCTGAAGTTCGCCTCAGCGAAATGCTCAAGATCGCTTGATTTCAGGCAGGACGATGAGAGTGCCAGGACAGCTTCAGGTAGGACTCCAAAGCCGATTTGGTTGTACAATATCTGTGCGATGATAAAACTCTCTGCGGCCTTGTATGAAGTGTAAAGGACAGGACATGAGAGTGCGCATTGTTTGAGTGAGGCTATTGAGGTGAGTGAGCTAAGGATTGCTTGCTGTGTCTCGATAGGGAGGAGCTCGATGGCAGAAGTCGAGGTGGGGTCATTTTGGGGCATTGTGAGGCCAGAGCAGGATGGAATCAGGAAACGCTATCCTTCTGTTACATTTAATGAATGAATTGAGATGAGATGGCATGTTGGAATGAGGATGTAGAAATGTCTCAGCCTCACTGACTAGATATGACTCAGCCCTACCAGGCAACCCGTTTCCTTGACTCATCCAAAAATTCGACTTTCATCTTCATACTGAGTTCCATTAATTAGAAGATAAATGTTAGGAGTTTTCTTCATAAATGTTTATTATCCATTCTGAAATGTCCAGTTGCCGCCGGCAGTGCTTTCATGAGTATCCTAACTATGCCAAGATAATCGGTGCATTGTCCAGCGAGCCATCTTCGTGGAAGGCGGCTCATCATCGTTATTACTTGACAGTATCGTAGCAAAAATCAAACGAGTGATTAGTATTGATCTTACTGAAAATAGCTGGTATAGACAAAGGAACAAGGATGTCAAGGATAGAAATCAATATATTACTCCTCCCAGAACCAATCTGAACAAACGACGGGATATTATACCGCAACCGATCGTCAACTCATAAAGTATATAATGAGACAAGTAAAGAAACAAACAAAAGGGGTGACCCGCGAGACGTCTCTGTGCTGTACTCGTACGCTGTCGCTATCCACCGCCGTCCGGCGGAGTGAACGATTCCCCTACCCTGCTGAAGCGCTGGCCACTCGAATCAGGGTTGGTAGTCGAGCTCTCCAGTCTAACCACCACACAACCTTCCATGACGATCTTTGATTCCTGCAGCATCACCCCACATCCATTGTCTAGACTTTCCAATCCCGTTCTCGCTTCTGGCTAACTATCTGTTCCCTCCCATATTCGAGTACGGACCCAAGCCAGTCTCCTCCTCCGATCGCTTGAGTGCTGCCTTCTTTGCCTTGCGTCTCCTCAAACTGTACAATCATTAGCTACAATGAAATCCAAATCGGAAATGATATTCTGAGCCCCGTTGAAATCGCATCATCGACACTCGTGAGAGACAGTGAACATTTCGGAAGATGGGGATACTCACTACCACCAGCCCAACGCAGCTTGAGGAGGCAATGCTGCCAATCCGCCAATGATGTACCACCTATATTTCTGCCAGAAGCTTTTCTCTTCCCTTGCTTGAATCAAAGCCCGCTCGGTGATTGCTAGTGATATCGCGTTGAGGGTCTCCATTTTGAGGGATATGTGAAAGTCGGAATGTTTATGTGAGGTTTATTGTGAACAGGATTCACAAAAGGTTCGTCGAAGAAGAGGTGCAAGACAGTGATATATAGTTTCGTGAAGCAAAAGATTCCTTCGAGTCGTAGGTCGTGGAATGAGGGCGATGGTTTTGTGCCTAGTCCATGTGTTTACGTTCTTGTTCTGGCCAAGCGAAGACAAGACAGCGAGGTATGGTCGGTAAGTAAAACGTTGCTCCAGTTCGAGTTTACTTCTGCAGTATCGAGGTGCCCAGAGGACCCTTATACTCAAATCTTCAAGCCACAAACCCAGGGTCAGGAATGTTCGGATCGTACATGCGTCACTTCGCTCGCTGTCCAAAGGCTTAAATACGCTGCAACGCGAGCGTTCGCGTCTGCCCTTCCCCAACACTTACCTGGAGATCCCCTTCTCGGACGGCAGATTCCATAGATCGCTGTATCTGGAGCGACCAATCACACTGCTCATGGTTGCTGTCGGTAGTCCAAAATAACCCGACTGCGAATACGAGCCTCGGATGCGCACTCGCACTCAGCCCAAGACTGCCCCAAAAGTACCACAAGAAAAGCTTATCTGGGATTTGACGACAATTGCGAGGCTGTCTAAACATAGTTGCGACGAGATAGTCATACTAGCGCCTGTTTGAGGGATGGCAGTTCCCTACTTTAGAGAATGACGAGGGGATATCAATCTGGGCTGGGCTCGGCTTCATTCCGAGAACCCATGGCATGGTACTCGTTTGTGGAATCTGGAATGTGGGTTATTTGCGAAAGAACAATTACGAGGAACACAAATTGTGTTCTGGAAGCCGAGTTTGCTTTTCTCGATATAGTTTGTTTGCACTGGCGCCATTTCCATTTCGAGCTCTTTCGCTTTCTCGTTTCTGCAGCTGACAGATGTATTCGCGTCGAGGACGTTGGCAATGCAGAAATAACAATGCCAATGCGACGAGATTGGATGAAGATGAGATGACCGGCTGGTTCGGAAAGTATGTTTGACAGGCTTGGACAGCTTCACTTGAGCTTATCACTGACAAGACAGCCCATTGAAATCCAATCATGGCTGGGGAGGACTCGATTTTCTGTAACGACTTGATTTGAAATGGACGACAACGCAATTCGCAATGAGTTATTTCCACGCTCATGTTCCCAACGATCATACGATCTTCGATATTCATACCAACTCCCACTCGTCCGAGATGGCAGGAGAGTAGATCAGATACTGCTTCTCCGTGTCCTTGCCAGATTCTGTATACCACTTCACGCCGAAGGACTCGAAGAAGTCCTGGAAAGTCCACTCATACTTGTCAGCGGTGATGACAAGAATCGCGTTATCGCGATCATGTCCGACAAACAGGATCTTGTCGGTCGAAGTGCTCTCAGTAACTTCGATGGTGATCTTGTCAGACCGGATCAGGACTTGTTCATCATCGGTCTTCTTGAAGGCAGTCCCACGGACGACGAACTTGGTGCGACGCTCCTTGGTGGCGATGATGGCAGACCCGTCGGAGTGCCAGTATAGATCTGGGATGAGTTTGTTGCGGATGAAGAATGAGCCGCCGTTGAACCACTGGACATTCGATTAATCGATGCTAGTGAAGGAAGTAGATTGTCTGAATAATATCTTGGTACTTACATCGGATCCCTCGACAATGTTGTTGATAATTGGCCAGTCACGAGTACCATTGGTGTCACTCAGGAGAGTAGCCATGACGCTATAGTTCCAGGTGGCATCACCCTCGAGGATGAGTTTGATAGTCCACCAAGCTAATAAAAGCTGTCAGCAACAACTTCCAGAAAGGTCTTCAAACTCCTATGTTTCTCCAGAAAAAGAAGGGAGAGCTACATACGCTCGCCATCCGTGGTATCATAGCACCACAATTGAGGTGTGGAGCGATGGAATGTGACATAGCGGAGATTGTTGACGGTATTCTTCACCACCTTCATGGCTCGGTAGAACTCGTCGGCCGACTGTCGACTCTCGAAGGTAAGCAGCCATCGACCATAATTGGCCCGAAGGTAGTCTGCATTACGAGCATACTTGAGGTAGACGTAGTACACGGCCATACTGATGCAACGGGATTGATGGAAGTTAGATGGAGTGAGAAGCTTCGTTGTTGATCAATTGAAATAGATTTGACGGAGACTGAGCTTTACTGGAGAACAGGAATTTGGCCCTACTTATATCTCGAGCGGCCTTCGGTTGGGTATCTGGTGATTGGCGACAAAGCAGCAGAGTAGTTAATGTACTGCAACGTCGACCCCTCCATCTCTTCTCAGCTGGATCTTGAACGCCGGCGCGTCTTCGACAGACACACTTGTTATCGTCTCATGGTATCAAGGGGCAACGTTTCACTGCCGCCGCGAAAATGGGTAGCTGAACCGGGAGCTATTACTCAACATTTCCCGAGCTTAATGTTCGGAGACAATTTGCAGCTGTACTGACATTGTCTTTCCATGAAGGATGACAGCGACTGGCAAGCTTTCAAAACAAAGCACAACAGCCACTGCGTGCTATTGCTCATATTTAAGTTGTCGAGCCACAGCTGTTAACATGCAAGCAAATACAATCCTCAATTTGCCTTGACCTCTGCCGTTGCCATTGGCGCCAGTCCTGCTTCCGGTCTTCGACACTGAAGTGTTCTTAGGGAAAGTGCGACCAAGATGTCGCGATCTGCTGTGCCTTGCAGCTGTAGAAATTCCAACCCTAAGGAAGGCAACCGATTGGTCTGATCTATATCATGAAACAAACGTCGTAATCTCAGCAGAAGGTCTCCTGTCTGGAGGTTCCACGACAGGAGAAAATTGCACGAGGGCCAATATCTCTCAGCTTGAACGGAACATAGCAACTCATCAGTTTAGTCTGGAGAGTGGCTGGACGGGCTCATATGTATGCTGTGACCGCAACATGGGACATTTCAAGGATCCCAGCCCATGTTGATAAAGTGCGAAGAGAAAGTCGTAGAGAGAATTACCCCGCTCGAATTGACTGTGTACAACTTGACCAGTGCGAAGTGGTCTGATATCCGGTGTTCGACCATCAAGAATCGATACAGACATCTCTCAATTCCGCACACAGACGTTCATCGAGTCGAAGAGTTCGATGGCTGCTGCAGGACTTTGAGGGGGAAGGTTTAGTTGTAAGGAAATCTGTCGGGCGACATTCTCCCTTGTGAAGATGAAATTCCAGTATGGCCAAGATCCATGATCGCGAGATTCCTTCGGATATTTTCCATGTGCATGAAGCCCCGAACCTCACAGCAACGTGTGAAGATTTAGTGGATGGAGATCATGAAGAGAGGTGGCTTCCGCTGTGGGAGCTCGAGAGAAGCTCGGAGAGGCTTAGCGATGCTGACTAATCACATCTCCTTGAGCTCAAAGACCTTCAGGAATAGAATCCTTCTATCTTCATCATCGCAAGAGAATCATCATGATTAGGAACCTGATTCATGAGCACAACGCCGTCGACACGCACGATCACACCTCGTCAGTGTCCTGAAACAAAACAGCCTCAGATGGTACTACTAGAGTCACAATTCGATGCCCGACAACATGGCAACATGGTTCAGGGCCTGAACGCGTCGAGAGGGGCTGAACATACTTCTCGTGAGCAAGACCTAATCGGAATCTGTACGCAATCGTTCTGCGACTGCTCCCGACTCACGAGGCTACTGTCCACTCAGCCAGAACAGCAAGGAGGCGACGCGTCACGAGATCATGCACTTCGGCATTGTGATGAGCCCATCCTGAGCCTTCTGATCCATCTCAGCAAATCGATTAAGGACCAGGTGGGTGATCACGACTTGATAGTTCAAAGGCTGGATGATATGATAAATCTTGCGACAGAGAAGCTCTATGCTTTTCCTTTCAAAAATGTTCCGCCTTACTGGCCGCATGTTTTCAGAGAGGCGAGTCTGCTGAAGTTCTCAGCACTGGCTGTGAGAGAGGTCTGGGGAGGTCCGGGCAGCCTCAAAAGAGGCGAAGCACGAATTCAAAGGTTTCAGAGCGGTCAGATGAATGAAATGGTCAATGTCCTTGACATGGCCCTTATCATGGCTGGGCCTCCAGATTCTGAACATGCTCAAATGTGTATCACAAAAGTCTTTGAATTACTGCAAGAAATACACCTTTCTTCAACGAAGCAAGACGAGGATGGTCCCCCACCCAAGAGGCTGAAACTAGGGCCAGATCGCAAGAAATCTTGGGATAAGTCTCCTGTCTATTCTTCAACATTCGTTCCACCTGTGGTACATCCAATTCCCCGGGAGCATCTTCCAAAATTGGGCGCCTTTCAAAAGCATATGTCCAAGCCGCAGAATCCAGACTTGGGCCCTGAGCCTATCATCATTACAGGGGCATTAGATCAATGGCCGGCTCGCAATAAGAATTCCTGGAACAGTCTAAGTTATCTGCTTTCCAAAACCATCGGTGGAAGGCGTCTGGTTCCCGTCGAACTTGGTCGAAGCTACGTTGACGAAGGATGGGGACAAAAGATTATTCCCTTTAAAGACTTTGTGCAACAGTACATTCTGCTCGACACCAACTCTCCTGCTCGGTCAACAGGATATCTCGCTCAGCACAACCTGTTTACTCAAATACCTTCCCTGCGTCAGGATATTGCAATTCCCGATTACTGCTACACATCACCACCACTTCCTCACCACTCATCGCCTCTTGCCGAGAAACACTCCAGGATGCCTGAACTCGAGGAGCCATTGTTGAACGCTTGGTTTGGTCCAGCTGGTACGATCAGCCCACTTCATACGGATCCGTATCACAACATCCTCTCGCAGGTTGTCGGCAGGAAATACATCAGACTTTACGCTCCACGAGAAAGTGAAAAGTTGTATGCCAGAGGAGTGGAAGAGGGTGGTGTTGACATGGAGAACACAAGCGAAGTAGACATCGGGCTTCTATGTGGATGGGATGGGACGGAGGAGGAACAGGATGCAGCTCATCAAAAGTTCCCATTATTCAAGCATGCTCAGTTCGTGGATTGCATTCTGGAAGAAGGGGAATGTCTGTATATCCCCGTCGGCTGGTGGCATTATGTACGGAGCCTCAGTGTCAGCTTCAGCGTCAGCTTCTGGTTCAATTGAGAGAATTCATCGTAGCTCATCATCTCCTTGGTCAGTTGACGCAGAGATGGACGAGGAGCAGCGCATTTTTTGAAGGCTGGTCTCGTGATCGGGATCTCAGCCCCTTTTCAGTGGGGCTTGCTGACGGGCTAAACAGCATCATGCATGCCTCATACGGTTAGTCCATTAGACAAGCTTTGTCGATCACGTATCATTCGGAATCAGCAGATCCACTGCTTGTGCTGTGTCAGCTATCGATGGCTTCATCTAATTTTTTGACAGGTCAACCATAGGACAGCTTTCAAATCTTTGTACTGTAACGCTTTCAACGGCTCCTCCGTACAGACCCGCTTTCCGATTGTTCAGACGCACTGCCATAGTCTTACGCGTCAAGCAGGGCTCCACGCCCTGCAGAGTCACTACGCCGCAGCGCGTGTGGAGCATGATGACATTGAAGCAATGAAAGAAGCTTAACTTATAAGGCGAGATACCTGCAAAGTGGAAAGAGATTACAAAGTCATCAAATCCTCTAGCCGCTAGTACTTCTTATTCAACATGGTGTACTGCGGCAAACCTTCGGCGGCGTGTTCGGAGTGTAGAAAGCGAAAGACCAGAGTCAGTAGCTTCTTCTTCAAGGATATTGGATGCGTGATATTGACGAGATACAGTGTGATAGAGCTACACCATCATGTAGCCAATGTCTTCGGGCACATCGGGTATGCCCTGGGTACCGAAGCCAGTTGGATCTTATGTTCCGGAACGAAAGTGACGCCGTGAAAGTGAAGGCTGTCAAGTCAAAAGAGGCACCGAGGTCGAAGTCCAAGAGCCCGGTCGAAGATTCTGCGCAAAAGTCTACCACTGGAGTTGAAGGACTCGATGTTCTTGCTCGAGGCAGCGAAATTACCGAGTACCCCAATACGCCACTATCCAATACCGATGTTTTCATCAGAAGTATGCTGCCGAATTACTCTATGTTTCCTACATTAGAGGAAAGGTCGGTTGCATTCTTCGGTGCTCTGGCTCCTACATGGTTTCGAGCCTTCGATCTCGTGGAGACTCTTTGTGGAACAGCAGTCATCGAGGAGCACTTGCAAGCGAGCATTCTCGCAGTTGGTCTAGCCGGATTCTCAAACGCTATGCATGCCCCAGAAATTATGGTCAGAGCCCGGAGGGACTATGTCAAGGCTCTGCAGTTGACCAACCAGGCACTCAGGTCTCCAGTAGCTGCGAAAAAGGACAGCACGCTCTTCTCCGTCATGGTCCTCAGCATCTACGAAATGATTTCCGGGAACAATGAACGATCTCTCGACTCATGGACTGAACACATCAAGGGAGCCGCGGCATTGGTCAAACTTAGAGGTCAAGAGCAGTTCAAAAGTCCCGCAGGACAGAAATTGTTTCTGCAGGTGACCTCGAATTTGATGCTCAGTTGTATTCAACGCACAATACCAATGCCACAACATATCATAGACTTGCGACAAGGAGTAGAGAAATTCATGGATGTCAAGGCACCTGGATGGCAACTTGCCGGGGTTATCATCGACTTTACTATCTTTCGATCAAAAGTGAGGGACTGTGACATTGTTGGGCCTCGAAATATCATCGAGCAAGCTTTAGAACTTGACCAGCGATTCGTCGATGAGTTCAAAGACCTGCCCGACGAGTGGAGTTATATGACGGTCTACACAGACGAGAATCCCGACATCATTTGGAACGGCCACTATCACGTCTATAGGGAATATTGGATGAGCCACATCTGGAACGGGATGAGGACATGCAGAATCCTTCTCCATGAGCTGGTACGAGATCAATTGCTCGCCGCCTCGACTGCTAACACTCGAATTTTTACCGATGACGAAAACGCTATGCAGCTTGACTCCTCAGTCAAGATCATGCTCGAGATGCAAGCCGACATTCTCGGTAGTGTACCGCACCACACTCCATCATTATTGAATCAATCTTCATCGGGCTTGTTGGACGGATCACGTAGCTACTTCGTGCTCTGGCCATTATTCCTGGTCGGTACAATGGATTTGACAACAGAGCCTATTAGACGCTGGGCAGCCGCACGTCTACGGAATATTGGTGAAACAGTTGGAATTCGGCAGGCTATTGTGATCGCGGAATTGCTCAATCGGCGAGGATTACCCATTGCCTGGGATACCAAACCAGCCCCACGCTTGATGTCCCACCAGTCGAGGATTCAAAAGTACTGGGACTCTGAAAGGCGCGGTTCCACGCCTGGTTTGATAGAATATGAGGAATCTTGCGAGATGGTGGAGTCTTGCGCCACAGCTGATATTTCAGGAAACATGCACGACATGGCACTAATGTCTGGGACGTTCGATCGATCGCAAAAGCTGAGGCAACCAGACATCTGAATTCCTAGACCGCCCTGAATCCAACTACATACTCTCTGCGCTCAGGGCCTCCTTTCTCGAATGCTTCAAGGGATAGCCAAATCACAGCGTACTACTTTCGTGGCATGAAAGATCGACACATGGCTTAAAGATTTTCCATTAAACCGAACATCCTTCGCCACTTCTACACATTTCATCAAACATAAGCGCTCGCCTGCAGCGTGCCATTCGCGTGCACTCAAGGCTCCAACCCCAACTGGGGCTGAACATTCTACTTCACCTATCTCGCTCAATATTCATCGATCAGAGGAAGTGTAAGACGAGGTATTCAAAGTGCTTCATGGACCTAAATCCCGTGAAGGTCATTCATTGCCTTGGAGGACTGGGAGCCAGAAGAAAGAAACCCCGTGCTGCCCTGGTCGAAATTGGAGGGCTTGAGCTAGGAGCCGAGTCTGAAAGCTGCACTTTGAATAGACAGCCTGCCGGGCAGGTCTGAAGGCTCTTTGCTCCGGTTCGGGGATCGGGTGAGGGTATGATGAAGCCGGATAATACCGAGATTTAGTGAAATAAATGAGAGATAAATCTAAATGGAGAGTCCTTAGTAGATCTGGTCCGTTAATACGGCACTTGGAGATTTGCATGCTCCCTTTCGCAGTCTTGAACTTGGGAGATCACAAGGGCACTGGTTCGAACCACCCCTGAACTCAAAGATCCGAATTAAAAGAAGCAGAATGACAAGGCTGTGCGGTCGCCTAGGGGTGCTTATTGGAGAGGATTCCTCTTCCGTCTTCAGGACTATTGGCTGTTCTTCAACAACAGGTATCTGGGAAACCAACATCGTGGGACTGTACAGGCGAGTCGTTACACGACCTCATGGCTGTGCTTTGCCAACTCTTCTGAGGGGCAGTGCCCGCTCAGTCTGGCCATCTATCCTTCTTACCAAAGTCAAGATAGAAACTCCTAGCTTCGACCAACACTTCAAAAGTCACTCAATTTTAAAGCATATGACCTCCATCGCACCACAAGTGCAACATGGCAGAAGTCGTTGCAAGCGCAGTTGGAATAGCAGCCTTCGCCGTTCAGACCGGCGAGAAGATTCTCAAGCTCTTGGCAATCATCGAGAGCGTCAGGGACGCCCCATGTGAAGTTAGATACCTTCTTGATGAGATCAACATTCTTCATCGCATTCTCGCTGAGTTCAGCTCCTCATACACCAATGACCTCGATGGGAAGAGGGCAGTCGTTGTAAGTGAGGTGGAACAGCTCTGTCTGCACAGTACGGAGATCCTGAGTAGAGTGGTCGAGGAGATCAGTGTGGATATCACGAAAAATAGAATGCTAGGTAGCCTCAAGGCGATTGCGAAGAAGGACAACGTTGAGCGGCTGAGGGATAGGGGATGCAAGGGCTATGTTCCATTTTTCAAGACAGCTGTATTCCGAGTCAGTAACCCACCCCCCCTCCCCCCTCCTCCCCACTCCGCGCCATTCTCGAAAATTATGAGATGCTGAATTTTCGAAGATCATTACAGAGGCAAAACTGTGAAGCATTCGTTCGTTTGCTTGCTCACCAATTCGAAGGCGGGCAACTGCTGCCGCATTGCATTGCATTAAGGCGATCCGAAACCCATGCCTCAAAGTGTATGAGCGCAACACGCACGCATACACCTGGCACATCTCTCAGAGATGTCGAGAGTGATACAACAATCTTGACGGCCTCTGAGCACTCAGAGAAAGTGGGAAGGACCGAAACCAAAGCCGCTATCTGTAGCGTCGCGTCATATACTTCGAGTACATGCTCCAGGATGGTTCAATTTCGCGACCAGGGGTATTCAATCCTGATGCGCCGAGCCACGTATTCCATCGATATCATCATCCGCATGTACAATGAAGTGCCTTGGAATTCAGAAGTGATGATACTTGCCCAACATGGGAACGTTGAGCGAATGCAGAATCTGTTTCACAGTGGCTTTGCATCTCCATTCGATAGATGTGGTGGGAAATCCTTACTTCATGTAAGCAATGGATCGATGTTGCAGCACTTTTTACATGTTTTGACTGTGACTAGGCTGCCATCTTTGGATATCAAGCGGACATATATCGGTTCCTCTTGCAAATGGGTTCATCGATCGAAACTGGACTTGGTGATGACCGACTGTAAGCTCATATCTCAGCGTACTTATATGGTTCGCGTAAGTTATATTTAAGCACTAACCTGTCGCTTTAGAGATTGTATAGATCAGCTCTTGTGCTCTGGACCTGAATCGAGCAACGGAGACGGGTATTGGAAGACCTTGAATGCCCTCGCTTACGATGCTGATCTGGAAGATCCTTTCGGCTCATTCTACTGCTACGGCTCACTACCCCGTACAGTAATTCGTGGCGACGCAGAAGTGCTCACGTGGGTTTTAGAGAAGACGGAGTCTGACTACCATCAACGAAGTCCTGGACTCAAAGTCAAAGTCATTGAAGAATTGTTAATGGTACTGCGGCAGCCCAATCCTGCATCGCTGATGTGTACGCTACTTGCAAATGAAAAGATAGATCCAAGTCTTTTCGGTATAAGGACCTGGGGTGGGTCTACGCTTCTCAATTGCACTTCTTGGGGGTTAGGCGAGTATTATTTCTATTTCAACAACACGGTTGTAATCTATGGGAAGACTTTAGCCGTTTGTGAGCGGCGAGATACTTACACGAGACATTTTGCCACTCATGGAGATCTTCATCCAAGTAGGAGTTGAGAGCCTGCATTTAGTTAGTAAGAGGTTCACCAGAAAGCATACGCCGCTTGGGGGCATTATTCATAGTTTCGCGCACTTGAGCTATCAAGACTGGCGGGAACGCTTTGATGCCAAATACTTCTTTGCATCTCCAGACACCCCCAAGTTCACAATCTGGTCTCCTTCAATCACAAACATTTTGGGTGCCCTTTTCACTTGGCTCACGACCCTGCAGAGAGTCGGTGTTGATCTTGAAGAGTATGGACGAAGGGAAAAGGAAGTCTGGTTGAGTAATGAAGTTCATACAACCATAAGATATGGAGGTTCAGCTGAAGATACTGGTAGGCAGGGTCGTTCAGCTTTCAGCTGTGGTATACTCGACAGTCATATTTTCATACGGTCCAAACCTGAGCGATTGGAACTTCTGGTTCATCGAACTTCCTGATAACTCCTTAGTCGAGTTCTGGGAGGGTCTTGAGACTCCGGGAAAAGGAATGCCAGGCGCGTGGAACGACTACATCGAAGATGAAGACTTCTACCCCTATTGCAAATGAGACATAATGATTTCTGAAGATCCATCTCAGCCTCTCTCACCACGAAGAAAAAAACAGAGTCACATGTCATGGTTGGTCCTATGACACACAAGGAGCAGCATTCGTCATCCATATTGTGTCGCTGATGGTCTTGAATTTTTTTTCTCGATCAATTTCAACAAATTTATCAGACCGATTATTGTTCCATAAGTTGGTTCCGATCCGTGAGTGAGCTCTGAGCCTCCGAGGAGGAGCAAATATGCATCTCTTTCTGGTCCACACTTTAGATATCGACTCTGTACTTCTCTAACAGCTCACCCACAAGCTCAACCGGGAAGCCATCTAATCTGATCCCATTGTGTCCGGTTCTCCCCAGTCTCCCAGCGACTAGAGAGTTCAAAATCGCCTCCTCAGTAGCCTCACTAGCAGCACGGAACATTGTATCCATACTCTCGTTCTTGATGATCTTGATATCATTGCTCTCGATGACAGAGATACCATTCTTTGGAGTGTTGAGAACACGTTCATTAGTTTTGTTACCCGTGGAAAGAGACAGAATTATGTCGCCTGAGAAGTTCGTCCCGACGCCATGACTGCCGACTTGGGTGAGTCCAACGGCGCAATGGCGGGAAAGGCGGACGAGTTGGTGGGGCAGCATTGGTGCATCGGTACTGAGAGGGTCAAAGGATGTCTAGAGTATTTTACCGAAGATGTGAAAGGAGAAGATTGAAGTTTGGGAGAGTGGATGAGATCTTACATGAGAATGATGACAATGCTACCATCATCTGCCTTTCCTCCTTTGAACTCGGTTTGCTTTGCCTTCTCTGGCATGTGGACCGGTGATCCCTTCTCCTTCAAGATGAGCTTTCCAATGGGAACTCCTCCAATCTATTCAGGTTAGCTGCTAAGCTAAATCTAACGTAACCTAGGTCCCATCCCTCTAGAATCCCGTGTGCGACCTCTAGGCCGGTTCCTGACATGGGTGGGGGAGGAACGTACCTGCATATCATGTGTATGTCCATAGTTGCTCTGGCACAGAACACCAACTGTGTACTCCATACCGTCACTTCCCTCTCCTCCCTTTACAACCCTTGAACTGGTACCAGTCCCACCAGGAAACATATGGCAAATCATCCCCGCGCCTCCGCCATTCTGCCCTTCGAGTACATCCTCTTGAGTAATAGCATTAGCAAAAGCCTCCTGCACAGTCTCTGACTTCAATCCCGCAGCATGAACGTCATTCAACCACCAATCCGCCGTCTCAGCAACAATCGGCGTGCCATAATTATGGCTCATGGTCTCCAGCGAAGTGCCTTGCTCGCGAGCATTCTTCAATGTCCATTCCCAGATCTGTTGAAAGACAGTGCCGAAACTGGTAGAGTTGGTGAGTGCGATTGGCATATTGGTGAAGCCCCAATCTTTGATCTGGTAGGATCCACTGACTTCGCCGTTGCCGTTGAGTGTGTGCATGCCGGCGTAGCAGGGGATCGAGATGTCATCTGGAGCGCGGGGGAGGATTACGGTTACTCCGCTGCGGACGGAACTTCCGTCTTCTCCAACAGTTGCTTGACCGACTCGAACTCCTGCGACAGTGTTGTCAGTATTCTCATTTCGGTCTTCTGGAAGTAAACTTGCCGTTCACGTCGAGAATGGAATTCCTCGGTCCAGATGGCAGCTGTCCGGGAGTGTACCCCGCATCTCTGATTGTCCTGCGAGCCATGTTTATTTTGGTTATAGCTTTGACGTCAAAATATGACTTCAGTGATAGTAATACTGATTTGGAAAATGACAAAAGTAAAAGTTTGGGCCGGCTTTCGTTTTCGTTTTTATACTCCAATCTCTGTGGATCCTGACGAAAGCCTAGAAGTCTTCTGACCTTGCTGCGGCCCATCCGAGTCTGACTACTTTCCCAATCCAGTATCCTTTAGCAGTGACTCAGGAATAAGCTACAAGCTCATTGGATTCTCTCCAATGATACCTGGAACTTCGCATGAATATTCGAGTTCCAATGCAGGTACAAGATTACCCCGGAAATTTAGAGCGGGGCAGGAGAATTGAGATGTCGACTCAACATGAGTCATGCTATGGACATGGCTGTGTGAGAAATACGGCTTGAATAGATGCTTCCTTTGATAATGGCAATGGTCAGAAGCCTTCAAGTAGCATGATCGCTGTGGGCCTCACAGAAGTTAATATTGATGAAAGAAGGTTGCCCCAAGTCCCCCACCTTCGTCTAGCCCCTCAGCGGAAGAGGAGATACAAGCGATCCTAGCGAGATGGAAAAGAGGCAGGCAGGCAGTTCAAGCGCAACAGAACCTGTTCTCACAGGAAACAGGCAGTTTCCATCATTTTCCGAGCTCCAATTCCAAAATGTCTGCTTGAAGCTATAAGTTATCATCACGTCTTTGATTATTTATAAGCGAAGTTTCCTGAGCTTTAGTATTATATTGCTTCTGAGATTTTACCAACAAGTAACATAAACACTCCTCCTCCAATCCAATCCACTCCTGATAGGCACCGTAAATGCCTGCTCCTTCGCAGCATACGTTCCCTTCAAGAATCCAAGCGTGTTCGTAGCAACCGAGTCCTCATCTTTTTCTTTTGGATTATATGTCGTCCAATCATCCTGTCTAATCTTGAACACCAGAATCACAGCCGGCAATTCAGCTTTTGGGGCAGCATTGAGTGCGAAAATCGCACTAGACGAGCCATCAACGTTTGAATTGAACAGGAATTGAATATCTCGCGTGTAAGATGATGATGGAATGAATAGCTTTCGCTTCAATATCTGGATTGTTTGATTCGTGGGAGATGTGCTGGAGTTGGATGGAAGAGGAAAGCGCAAGAGCTTTACGGCAGGTGACCCGAGAGCTGCATATAAAGTCGAACCTTCCCAGCAGAAGGATGTTGGCAGCGAGAAACTACTGTTGGCATATCTCCATGATGTTTCTATGGACACTATTGCTGAAGCGTCAATCGTCGGAGCCTCAGTGGGCGATCCTAGTGATAGGAATGGGATTTTCGTGTGCCTGATGACAAAACCTTTCGTAGTGGATCCGTGAATTGAAGCACGGTAAATTTCTTTTGTGTCCGTTGAGACATGAACATCTACATTGTATCAGCATTTGGACGCGGTACTGGAGCGCCAAATACATGCCTTGTGATATTATCATCAAATCTGGCGTCAGCATAGATAGTAGACTGAAAACGGACGTCTCGAACTTATTTGTGTTCAGGAACAGGAATTTGCTTTCATCTTGCGGCCAGAGTAGCCATTGACTGCTGGGTATGAAGATTGGGGCCGACTTTTGCAATATTCCTGCCTTTGCTTTGTGATGAAACCAGCGTACATCATTTGGGCCTGTTGTGACTGATAAGAACCATATCGCAGGATCACTGGCGACAGGTACTGCTAAGACTTCATCTTCTGATGTTTCGGTTTCAGTATCGTTTTCGGTGTCAGAGTCAGTATCATCACCTGCCTTGGAGTTCTTGGATTTCTGTTTGTATCTGTAGATGCTCGCCGAGACATCCTGCTGTGAGACTGTCGCGTGATGTTGGTACTGCCAGTCGCCTCGGTATCCTCTGACTGTGTCTTTAATGTATGATGCCTGCGTGAGAACATCTACTGGGGAGCCCCTGTGCCAGGTCGGTGAACCGGAGTTAGCTGTGTGATATTTAATCACACGATCCTGTTGATGTAAGGTTTCGTCGAAGCAGTCCACCTTGACATCACTCGGCTGGTTGTTGACATGCCAGAAGCTTTTTGGCCCAAGGACACTGGCAAAATATGTCTGAATCTTGTCAGGATATCGCAGAAGAACCTCTCCCCACTCCCGGACAAACATGTGATAGCCCCAATTCAGGTGATGTCCTTGGTCGTCGTGAGTACTTAGCCACTGTGGTAAAGCATGCGCATAGAATTCTTCCGCGGTGTCAAGACCAGAGGTATTCCCCGAGATGGACATATCATAGCTATTTTCCTTGCCCTGATACGCTACGAGCTTTGCAAACATGTGCGGGGCGAACTTGCTCTGGATACGCACACATGTCCACATGTTCGGAGATCTCAGGAGCTCCTTTATTTCGTCATAGAAGTACTCGCTTGGGCCTGCCTCCTGTACGTGTTGGTGCCAGAATATTGAAGCGTACTTCAGGAATCCATGGTCGACCGAGTCCTCATCTAGCTCTGCGACATTGAAATCATCGTAGACCTCATAGTTGAGGTATGTCAAACAGCGGCGGCTGATTTCAGTTTGACCTTCTTGATATTTTATAAAAAATCTGTAGCAGCTCTCGGTAACAAAATCTATCGTCGTCGGGTCTTGAGTGAGGAAATCCCCGATCGATTTATGCACAAGACGAATAGCGGGATTTGCAAAGTCGGCTTCGTAGTCTGCTTCAACAAAGGGAGAACATGCTGATAAGATCACGGCTCTTGTTCGTCGACGGCGTTCTGATGGCTCGTGTCCAATCTTGATCGATAGGAATTCGGTGAGTTCGTTGAACGTCATCGGCTGGACAGCAAGAATCACAGCAGTGAATATCATCCTGGCAGTGTTGTCAGCAACACTCACAACTTCTATCTGGTCTCACCCACTGAGCCAACTCCTGGAACTGCTCGCTGCGCTGGGATAGTCTTTGCAAACTACGAAACCAACAATTCCCCAGATCAGGTTGGAAGTCATCTAGAGCTTCTTGAAACTCCTCGGAGCAAGTGAACTCCTCGTTCCGAAATGGGTCTACAGTCAAGCGCATCATCAGGAAATTGCCTTCCGATAGGTCTGTAAGCCTTTCCAATTGTTCTTCTGTGCCACATAGCTGCTCGGAGTTGTCCTGGAGAAACTTCCGAATGTCTGTCTGAACAACTTTGGTAGGAACGGAGAGGATCGCCGACTTGGAGTTTTCAAATCTCTTCCTCACCAAGCCTTCATTGCGACTAGCGAAGAACCATTTGGTAATGCCATATGTCTTCTGGTCTCGAATTCGAAGGAGGGAGTCCAGAAGAATGCTCTCGTGACATTCGTCAAGTCCATCAACGACAATCGATATGTACTCAATGCGTTTCAGTAATAATCCGAGAGCCCGTTCGGCGATCTCCCCATGCAGAACATAACTGTCCTCAGCAGTGAAGTCATCCTGATACAGCTGATATAGATCATCGGGAATATACTTGATCAGCTTCAACGCCTGGATTATGAGGGACTTCAGAGCCGATATTGCTTTACACTTGTCAGGCTCGTCGAAACGGCAGAAAAAGTAGATCACGTTCGTTTGCTCTTTCCGTTGTGACTGCATGAGGTGCTCCACAACTGAAGCAGACAGAACACTCTTTCCAGATCCTGGAGCGGCGTTCATCCACATAGTCGCACTCTCTTTTGATGACAGCCAGTTGACAAAAACCGGATCTTCAAAAATCCATTCAGATGTACCGACATGCCTTGCTGATATATGTCTGTCCAAGTCGAATTGAGGATCAATTTTCGAGGCTCGACTGCCAGCGATCCATCGGCGGACTTCATCGTGGCGCGATGCTTCGGGGGTTGGGCGTTAGTAATGCACATATGAATTGGTGGCGAGTTCTTACCTGGACCTGGTCCCTCGTAGCTTGGAGGACGAGGAGACACAGACCGAGTCGATGACCTGTCAAGCGCAAATCCCAATTCACGCACTTGAGCCTCTTGAGTTCGATTGAAGTTCGCCTGTTGCTGCACATGCAGAGCTTGTGCCATGTGGCGGATATTTTGCGCATTCTTGTCGAGCTTCTGCTTGAACTTCGAGTACCGTTCGTTGAATGGAATGAGCAGCCCACTTCCCAAGAAACGTTTGCCTCTCTGATTTAGGATTTTTGAAGCGTCTCTCCAGAACAACAAGATATCTCTGTATGAGTTGAAAAGTACTCCGTTCATATACTTTTCCTGAGCAAATTCCAGCGAGTAGATGTGAAAGTACTGCAACTGCACTCCGACATCCGACATCATTTGGACAATCTGCTCGAAGTACTTCGTGTAGCCATTGGCCAGCTGCACTTGGGATTAATCATCTATATCAAGGTACACCATGAGTCCGAAAGCCTTACCTGTAGAATGAGCTTCGCACCACCATAAAGCAGTGCCGAAACGGTGGGATCTGCTTGAATCATGACATCCACAGCAGACGTGTATTGCAGGAGTCCTTCAACCAGAGGCTGGGCGGACGAGAGAGCCCTCCGGATACCGTTTTTCTTACGATGTTGAACTTCCAAATCCGTGATGTAAGTGGATAGTGTCTCAGCTGAAAGCTGACTCTGTCGGGCGGGGTCGTCCGTCAAATAGAGGCGACAAGCCACCTGAATTACTTCCTTGTAGAATATGCTTTTTCTATCCTCATTGTCTCTCAATTCGTCTATGAATGACAGGATCGCTTCGGCGAAAGGATTAGAGCTACACAAGAGGTTGATAAGCTTAAAACTAGTGTAAAGGTACGTATCGTAAGAGCGTCGGAATCTCGCCAGTGGCACCACATACCTCAACTGTGGGGAGAGTATCTTGGCGTCCTTCTTGAGGGAATCGTCCTTGAACATCGTTTCGACCCTGCTGTCAATATCGAGGTGCTGAAGAAGACGCGATAACTACGATGAGCTGTCTCATCTTATTATTTTGAATTTTTAACAACCAGAAAATGAAGCTGTCATTCGGATTTGTCAGCAGCATCCTCTATCAGGCAATGGCAAATCCCACCCGTCAGTGGTCGCCACAGGGTCGATGGTGGGTCTTATTGGGGGCCAAACATTCTGATTTCCAGGGGGACCACACCATAGGCTCCTCAGCAAGGTGCCTTCCTTGTTCTACAAAGGTGCACTTCACATTCTATTCTATTTCAAGAACTTATCCTTCTCGACATCCAATAAGGACTTCTATCTCGGGATCTGATTTGGCAATAACAGCTGAGATACTCGGTGAGGCAATTGGGTCAACAAGATGACCCAATAATAGGCTACATGCATGCTAGTCAGCGGCCCCTGAACGAACACAGCCAGCGAGTTAGAGCGAGTTTCAGGCAGCACAGGTACCCGGCTTTCCACGCCGGCCCCTCTGTATCTTGAACATTCATATTGCTCGCTCATCGCAACGAACGCTGATTCTCATCAGCAATTCCCAGCATCATGGGCGACGATAGTCACCCCACAGAAGCGACTCAAGAGATCGAGGCGAGTATTGAGGAAGAGACCGAAACGGAAGGACCACGATGCGAGATCAAAAGCCTTCTTCTGCGCTCGAAGAAGGGTGAGATTGAAATTGTCGAGAAGAACACCAAGGTCACGAATGAAGATCCGTACAGCAAATATGCCCTAGTGTCGAAGCAATCATTCGATGAGCAGCATAAGCACACAGGCACGACTTTGGAAATCAACTCTCCTCAGCTTCTGGCCATGTTGAAGGATGTTGTTCGCTACTATCCGGGAGATTCTCTAGACTTCAATACGAAGTTCACGATCGATGATCCGTACGTATATCTTGGAACGCCCAGGCTTCCTCCCGTAGCAATGCAGAATTGATGAGGGCCAAAACATGCCGGATTCCAGCACGGCATGACATGACTTCGACTAATTGATCAATTAGTTACATGATGTTGGTTCACCATCGGAAGGAAATCCAAGAGTACCGTGAGCACTGCGAGGATGCAACGACTAGAATGCACATTGCCCTCCTTCTGGAATATCTTGACGCCGAAGCCGGATCAAAAGGCTTGGAGATCAACGAGATGATTAAAGCCGGCTCGATCACTTTTCCTCTTCTCTGGATGATTTTCAAGCCTGGAGATCTTGTCTATCAGCACAGCAACGGCCATACTCGGCTCTTCCAACTGCGCAGACATGGCTACGGCGAGAGTGCTAGTGGTGGCAAGTATTTCGACATCAGCTGCTCTTTCGTTTCTTTCGATGGCTTCAAAGCGGGTGTTGCCTCCGAACGATTACGGATCTGGGATAGACAAGAGTTCTTCGGCTTGTTCTCTGCGACTATCGAGTCACTCACTGTCTTCCCATTGAAATTCCTTGACGCCGAAAATAGGCTCAAGCTCGAGGCCAAGTTGGCTGAAAGAGGAGAGCGATATTTGGGAATCACGAAAATGTGTGTTAAGCAGTACCACGGATTGTTTCTTTACCTGAAGCGTCCTCCTTGGGATTACTACAACGAGCGAGCCGACTATGATGGGACTTTCCTGCCAGAAACTATGAGTGGGCGTATTGTCATTGATCCTCGAACATTCAACGAAGAAGCGAGGGCTAGAAAGGAGTCAATAGCGGCAGACGAGAGCGACGGAGAAGAAGACGAGAAGGAAAAGAAGCCAGGTATGTCTGCTCCAATCGTTTCTCACTTCCAGTCAGGACTAACCAGAACAGAAATTATGGGAAAAGAGCCAGAACCCCAGACAGGCAGCTTAGATCCTAGACTCTGCCCTCCTTATGTCTATGGATACTCGCTTGAGAAGAAGGAATGGTGCAAGTTTTTCATCGACTCAATGAGTGAAGTTGGTTGGAAAAAAGGCGCTATGGATTCTTTGATCCTTCCTAATCCTCAAAAGCGATTACTGAAGGGTTTGATCTCCGGCCACGAGTACCCAGAACGTGCTCGGGATGAGACCAAATTAAAGGGCAAAGGATTGGTCATCCTGCTGCATGGTGCTCCAGGGTCTGGAAAGACCTTGACAGCCGGTGGGTAGTTTTGCTCAGAAAATGAGTTGCGGTCACTGACACTTGTCACAGAAATGACTGCAGAGCACACTCGCAGGCCTCTACTCAACATTTCAACAGGAGAACTTGGAAGCTATCAGCACCGAATCGAGATTGAGCTCAAACGCCTGCTGACTTATGCGTCAACCTTCCAAGCAATTGTCCTGATCGATGAAGCTGATGTCTTCCTTGAAGCTCGCAAAAGCGGCCCATCAGATCAGTTGGAGCAAAATGCCATGGTTGCTGGTAACGAACCTCCATCAGCCATCCGAAAACTTCCAGCTGACAATTTGTAGTCTTCCTACGCCAACTGGAGTATTTCCAAGGCATTATCTTTCTGACATCTAACCGCGTCTCAGTCTTCGACCAGGCCATCAAGTCGCGCATTCATCTCGCTCTGCAGTACACAAGCCCAGGAAAAGAAGTTCGACGCATGCTCTGGGAGAAGCATCTCGCAGCTGTTCCGACAGACGAGATCGAGTTGACCCTTGCCGAGGCCCTTGCAGCTGTCGAAGACACCGAGATGAATGGTAGAGAGATCTCGAATGCGATCACCACGGCGAAGACTCTAGCCAGAAGTGAGGGATCTAAGCTAAAGTTGGAGTATCTACAGACTATCGTGCAGGTATGGAACGAGTTTGAGATCAGTCTGCTAAAATTGCAGAATGTAGATATGCTGGAGACTTGATACTTGTAGATCTTCTAGAAGGGTAGAAGTACGGCCATAATCTTGACTTGGAACCTCGAAAGATTCTCCTTGCATCCAGCCATTGTTCATGGAGCTCGTTTACATATGAAAGTGATTGGTGATCAGCTGCACAGCTGCGAAAAACCAGCCGGCTTCCAACATTTCCAATTTCAAGCGGCGAGCCTTTGCAAACCTGCCCACTCTCCTCTCCCCGTATGTTAACTCAATACCTCATCGGTCTTCGGGACGGTTATTCCGACCTTGCTGACACCCCCACCGTATCCAGAGAGTGCCTAGGTAGGCACCTACAAACCTCCCCTACCTGTAAGCTGACAGGGGACCTCGACCTTTTCTCGTCGTAGGAGCAGGTGGGTGTCTTGGCTTCTATACAGTCTCTGTGATTTGTAAGGCCTTTTAACAGCTCCGTTGCAGTTGTGTGTCTATCATTCGAAACATTTTTCACCATTGCTACTTCTCCATCGATTGACCATGGGCTCCTCGGTAGCCTCAGAGAAACTCGATATCATAATCGTAGGTGCCGGATTGCAGGGCTTGCAGCAGCGACGGCATTGAAACATGCAAGTCACAAGGTCACTGTGATCCTCGTTCCAGCTGTTATCTCAATCGCTACAGAACGCCGCGAAACATGTCAGATCCTCGAATCTTCCAAGCTCCTCCAAGAAGCATGCTCTCCAGACCTTCAGGAATTCGGACGTGATGGTGGGGCAAGAAGAAGACGTGGGGGCCAAAATCGCGGGGTAATATGACCAGCATTCAATGATGACCTCGGGACGTTCTACCCAGCTACCTGTTCTTCTAATCGTACATACTCAGGAATTCCAGTTCTTTTGGGGTTTCTTACTTCATGATTCAACTTTCGGTTCGTCATTCCGTTATTCTGGCCAAGAGATCCTTCAGTCGCTCTGTTAGTTACCAGTTTCCGAGCCAAATGACTCGCCAATATTTGGCTTCGGAGGATTCGAGGAGCCCTACCATCTTGATTTATCTTTACAGTATTTGTTTGATATGTATCTAGGTGTGTATAGAAACAGTATATCTTGTACTAGTACGACTGAATGAGCACCTCCTCAGAACGGTCTCAATTCGGTACTTTCGGCGAACCATCAATCGAGCTTGAATATGGCCATTGATGCTTGAATGATGGCTTCGCCTTTTCTATGTGCACTCAAACATCTCTTCAAAATTATCCCATGGAGTCCATACAGATCATTGGAGTGTTGTGCCAAACAACCATGTGTATGATGTCTGAATTATGCACCAGGCGGAATAATCCGCATTATACTGAGTTGACGTGAAAGCACAGATCAGTGCCATGAGCTCCAATCAAAAACTGGGAAGCCCGCGATCCAACAACAGAGATTTTCAGATTCCAATGAGGCTCATCAATTGCTGGAGTTGGTTTCTGTTGAAGTGATTAGTCGGTTGTGGTGCACCAGGTGTTTTCGGAGCATCGCTAAGCTTTGATTACTGTTCCTCTCGCACGTAAGCGTGCAAGGGAAAGGGACAGTCTGTCATCGCCTCGGCAAATGTTGATCAACAGTCATTGAACTTTGGAAATCGTATGTCGGTTCCGTGGTAGCTATCTGCGACGTGTGTATTGCGCAATATAGTTTTTGAACCGTGCTTACGAGCCAGGATACGAACTGAACATAAAAGGCCAAGACGTCCCACAGAATCAATGCACTTACTTCTGACATCTCTACTCTACAATCATCTCCCCCCCTATTTTATCTCTACACTAACGCTCCATATATCCTTTATCTATTGTATCGGTTTTTGAATTTCCAGACGCAAATTGATCATGGCATCTCCAACCGAAACTATCCTCGTCATTGGCGGAACAGGAGCACAAGGCGCAGCTGTAGTCAGAGGTACCTCATCTTCTTATCTCACTACCCACATTTTGACTTCATATCATACTCACCTATAGCAGAACTATCTCTCAGCAACAAATATACCGTTCACATTCTCACCCGCTCCATGACCTCACCCTCTGCCCTGTCACTTTCCTTTCTCCCACACGTCAAGCTCATCGCCGGCTCCCCCCACAACGAGACCGATCTCCACTCAGCTCTCAGCGGAATATCGGTCGTCTTCGCGAACCTGAACGGCTTTGCCATCGGCGAAAAAGCCGAGATTTACTGGGGAATCCGCATCTTCGAGATCGCAGCCGAGAAAGGCGTCCGCCATTTCATCTGGGGAAGTCTCGACTCGTCGTACAAAATCAGTGGATACAAGCCTCGGTTTCGAACGGGCCATTTTGATGGGAAGTCGAAGGTTGCAGATTGGATTAGTGCACAGCCGAAGGATGGGAAGATGAGCTGGAGTGTGCTGACGAGCTGTATGTATGCGGAGACGCTGTCCGAGATGCTGAGACCGGTTCCCAAAATGATTGATGGGGAGGATGTTATGGTGTTTCAAGCACCTGTTGGTGATGGAGAACCGCCGTTCATTTACTTGGAAGACCTGGGCAGGTATGCATTGTGGTTGGTGGAGAACCCGAAAGAAAGCAGTGGGATGAATCTCAGGATTGCGACTGAGGGTACTGGATGGAAGGGTCTTGCGAACTCTTTCTCGGAGGCTACGGGTAGGAAGGCGATTTTCAGAGATATCACAATTGATGAGTACTTTGCCTCAGGGGTATTTCCAGATCCGGACATGAAAGTTGGACACTCTGTTGGACATGATGATGAGACGCTGCAAACATACAGACAAAATTTCTCTGGGTTTTGGAATACTTGGAAGGAGAATATATTGCAGAGAGACTATGAGCTTCTGGACAGGATTTTACCGGAAAGAGTCAAGAGTGTCAAGGAGTGGATGTTGTTGACGAGGTACACAGGTCAGCCGGACAGCGTATTGAAGGATTACGTTGACTTGGGCGAAGCGAGAAAAGCTGCTGCTGCTGCTACGAAAGCGTAGAAACATGTAATTTGCTGTGGTTATAGTACAAGACAATATATGATTTCATGAGAACTCCCCTGCCGTTGAGGAATGCTTCCCACCGCCGTGATCTCACAGACCTCCACTGATCCTCTCACCCGCCTTCCAAAGCGTCATGATTGGAACAGCCAATCCTAATGCCCAAGTCCCCGATCTCGCCATAGCAAGGATATTATTCTCAATACCTATATACAGACCAGTATATAGCACTCTCAGACCAAGATATTGAGCCGCGCTACGATTGAGATCTTCTTTTGGGATGCCGGCTACGGTTCCTGCTATCTGTGGGAGAGTTAGAATTCCATCCAAGGTGGAGGGAAGTATGAAAGGGGGTCATAGGAGGATGGCTAAGCGCCAGAGAGAATCCTTGCCGTAAACATTTTCAGTAAGTGAGATTGACATACCATAGCGGCGGCGAAAAGTGGAAATGCTTCCAAGGCATTAATATGTGCGCATTGTGCTCTGTAGCACGAGTTCCAGACACTAGTTGGGACTTTGCCTTTGTACCCATCCATATTCGATCTTGGCCTGTAAGTCATCAGCCTCAGTCTATTTGAGAGCAACCTCCAGGTTCCCTTCCTCCTTGTTGAAAAGTGTGACATTCACGTGATACAGGCAAGGAGGACGAGTCGAACCAGGAAAGAGGAGACAAACATACTAAACGACCACTTCCCTCCTGTAGCAGCCATCATCCTCAATGTCGCGTAGTAGCTTGGAGCGAGCGCCAATCCATAAGCGGCGATGATCGATGGGAATGCATATTGGGGTGTTGATTTGTCCATTTCATCCAGGTCTTCTTCTTGGTTCGATGCACTTTCTGCCGGACCTTCGGTTTGGCTGATGGAATGGAAATGAGGAAAGGAACCGAGAGTATTTCTATATTCTCGATGCGTTAATGTATACTAAAAGCTTCTGTGTATGGACGAACTCGCCGATCAAACTGCTCGAATGACGCAGTCCACTATGATCAAGCACGTGACGCGATAATGACTCGGGCTTGGGGAGTGTTACGTGGGGGCTGATGGAGCTTTGATGAGGCACAGTATCATCCCGTGAGCTTTGGACCGTGAATTCACGTCAGGCTTGAGCTACTAGGCTTATGCACTGAGGTTGTGCACCTTCATTTAGCAGATGGCTGAGCAGATAGAAAGAAAAGGAACATGGTGCGGAAGAAGCGGCAAGCAAATATAAACAGTAGACATCAAATGTATTATGTACAGATTAAAGTCACAAAACAGCTTCACCAATACGTAGCATAACTACTCTTTCCCTTGACCACCTTCTCGAACTCTTTGGCAATGACCTGATCGGTTCTCTCACTTGGATGCAACTCATCGTACCACATATAATGATCCAGGCTCAGACTACTTGTCGTGCAATTCGACCCGGTGGCAACATCGCATAGGTAATACTGGCCTTCCACATTTGCTGGCGAGGACAGGTATTTCGTCGGGTTGTTGTAAATGTCAGTCATCAGGCTGTGGACGTCGAAGACGGCAATTGAGGCACCTGGGTACCGCTTGGCGATTTTGATCTCGAAGGGGGCACGGTAGTCGAATATGGAGTTTACGAGATTCGTGTACTCCTTCATTTTATAGCTCACTTCGGTGACGTTCGCTGGCTGGTGGTTTGTGAGTGTGGGAAGGAAGCTTTGACATTTGGGATAGAGAGAGCTTACCTTGTCAGGCCAGTAATGACTCGCAGCCAGCCCACCCTTTCCAGGTAGACCATACAGAGGGGACAACTCAAGTGGCGCGGTATTCATCAAGACGAAATACCTTCCTCCGTTTTTGTAAATCTCGTCGAAACGGTCGAAAATGCAATCGACATAATCAGGAATAGTTGTTCCATGTAAGCTGCTGTCCGTCAAGAAAGCCCCGTTGCCAAGATCGTTCGTCCCTATCCACATCGAGTAAACAGTGTTGTCCTCATATCTATTCGGGTACAGCGTGTTCTTCTTCGTCGTAGCATTGACAAATTTTGTGTCCGCGATGAATGCATCGACTTCATACACGACATCGGGGAACGGCCCGAAGATGGATGCCAGATATCGATAGATAATTTTGTTGTCGCAGACAGCTCCGGACACTGCATAGTTGTACAGCTTCGCGCCCGTGTAGTTTGAGACCCATCGATCCCACGTGATGCCTCCGCCAGGTGTTGACGTACTCGGGGGAAGGAGAAGCCCAGGTGGTGGTGCAGTGCCGTTGTTGTTGATGAAATATCCCAAACGGCTCTCATCAGTGTAGCTACAAAATCGTCAGTTTTGATTTCGGAATTTTCGTCGTAGTCTTCACTCACCTGTCCCCAAATGCCACCAGATTGTCGAAGTACCTGATCCAAGAATGAGACTTAGATCCTCCGCCACGATTACTGCTCTCTGGGACAGCAGAAACGACTGCACTTGCAGCAAGTAGACTTAGAGCCAGGAATTGCATATTGATCCCCTTCGGAACTCGTACCAGTGGGATTGGGCAGAATAAACAACGAAACGAGCAATTGCGAGACGGACAAACAATCGAAAATTCAAGAGCAGATACCTACATTAAATAAACTTTTTCTTGACAAGGTATGACAGCACGATAAATGAAAAACACCATGCCGTATTATTTACCCGGAGCATCATACTCCGCAGAAAGTTCCATCATGTACCCGGATCAGAGGAGCTCATCCTTGCAGACTGTAACCCCGCCTCCAGATCATTGATTAAGGTACGAAGGACGATATGCCACCAAAGCATTCTGCAAGGCATCCGACGAATGGTAAGCATTCCGGTGAAACTATCCTGATGAGGGGCAGCACCCGAGCGAAGCTTAATGAGATGGCGCCCGGGATGGGACAAGAGATGAACCGTGGACAACCTCAGGGGAGGAGAAATCGACGAATGGCAATGGACTCAGGAGAAGGAAATATGGACCCGACGGGGCGGTTCCTGTGATGATGCTTGATGGATTTTGGGGATTTCCGTTCAGGCTGATTTCAATGGCAGTTCGGCAAAGTCTGCAGATCTGCGGAGATGAAGGTGGCAAACGTAGTCCGGTCATGTGATGATGGCCGATGAAAATTGACACTCGACTGAAGACCCGAATAAGAGTAATCATTATTCTTAACCAGGTCAGCAAGATAGAGTTTAACTCTTTGACTCAAACTCTTCAGTTATGATTCAATCATATCGGAGTTTCATAGCTGCACCGAGCCCTCGCAAGGTACTGTGATCAATGTGAAGATACACATCCCGTCTGTTTCTTGAATGTCCCCGAGACCATGGACCTTGAACACATCTTATTATTTCTATAATTTCTGTATCGGGACTAAGTTCCAGTTCTAGAGACGCTTGTGTACCTTTCCATAATTCAAGCAGCGATCTCCAAAGCCTCCGTGTCAGCAACGAGTCCACTCTCCACCATCGCAGCCGATTCCTCAGTACACTTCTCACATCTACATGGCATACCAAACCACCCCATCAGCTTCCGTCTCCTCTCCAAAACCCCCATATTATTACCAGCATTCCCAATATAACTGATACAAAGCTCTTCGCCCTTCTTGCAATCCCGTGTCGCAAACATCGTCACCTCACTACTCGCCGAATCATGTCTCCAATCCACATTCGGACTACAGCTATGATTCAACATGCTGTAAAGACCACTGATACTGGTACCAGGCCAATCGCCAAGAGTCTGACCATGCTTATTGTTTTGTAGCCGGCACTTGATGGTGTGCAGGACCCAGGTGTCATAAAGGGGATTGGTGAAAATGTTGATAGAGAAGGTTTGGAGGATCGAGATCGGCGTTTGGATGTGGTCGGCGAAATTGAAAATGATAAGGTTGGGTTCTTTGAAGTTGTAAGCGGGTGTGAGGCGGACCATGACTTGACTTTTCAGAGGATGCTCGACGTCCTCGGTCAAACTTAAGGCGATGACTCTCATCAAGAGCAGCGCATCAAGCGAGAAATCTGTCGTGACCGTCGCTTTTCTTGCTGCTGCGTACAGGTACTCGAAGTCTTTACCGCAAATCGGGTTGTGGAAAGTGGCGAGTGCAACATCGGCGCAAACTTGCGAGCAGTAGAGCACAGAGCAGCAAGAATTCCAGAAGTTTTTGACTGGACATGCACAACAGGTCGGACAACCGCCAGGATCCGCATCCACACCAACCGAGCCAGCAGACATTTGGTCAATCAGGATAGTCTCCCCAGAAACGATGTCTCTCGTCGCAACTGCTCCAATGCAATCATCTTCAGTCGTTGCTTCATCTCCATTCTCTCCCGTCGTGTTTCGAATTGTACTCCTCACCACCATACAATTCGTCGACACCCTCTTGAAGTCCTCCTCAATACTTTCGAACACAGTTTCGTCTCTGATCAAGAATCCTTCCTTCATAAAAGGATACGGCACAGGATAGACCCCTCCATTCAACAGTGTCGTCTCCTTTTGCGCCTCTGTCATATTTCCACTCTCTACTCTCGCCGACAAAATCTCCTCCCGCTGAGCATACCACGCATCCGAGTTCGAAACCTCACTGGGGAAGAACTCATCATCGGGAAACTTCTCCACGGCCTCCCGACTCAAGCGCATATAATCACTGCAGCAATTCGCGGCCATCAGCCCCTCCATCAGTTCCGTCCAGATCTGCAATTCCAGCCTCTTCAGCATCTCCGTGACTTTCTCAGCCAGTAACTCAGGCGTGGCAACTGAATCAGCCCATCGCATCCACGCTGGATCAGTCGTGTGAAGCACATGTGTCTTCTTGCGAAACGCTTTACGCACTTCATTTCCAAGGACCGAAGACGTTTCAAGTAATCCAGCTTCCACGAGGAGACGGGCTTTATACGCATCGCCGAGTCCAAGCTCTGGGTACCCAAGGAGCCGAAGACAATTCCCGCGAGTCAGCCATAATTCTGGATCGTAAGGCAGAGTGGCGAGAAGCTTCGTGAGTCTGATCACTTCTGCGCTTTCAGACGCGAATTGCTGCGTGATGGTCAGTTGGCTGAATGCTTGACAGGAGTGAGGTACATGGGCTACCTAGCGACGCGCAGGGGAGATCAGGAGCTACAAACTTCGGGGTCCAAGGGTACGGGTGGAGAGATCTCGCAAGCTGAAGAAGGTGTGTATTGTTCTGGTTTCCATGGTGAGTCCATTTTCGAAATCGAAATGTTGATGTAAAGAAGCTCGACAGAAGTAGCTTTGACGAAATGGATACTTTCCTTAAAATTGGATGTTTTTGGATCGCTTTTGACATTTCTTCAGATGGGGCGGTCAGTTTTGGAAATTTTTGTGTGGATTTTAGTAGATAAGGTTAGGCAAGGATAGGACCGGAACAGGAAAGTGGGTCGTTTCCTAGTCAACCTAAGCGCTGAAAATAAACATCCGCTGACTTCGCAAATCATCCCTAGTAAATCTAACACTCTTATGTTGTCTCAATCAAACCTGTTATCACAAGTGTATAACATAGCACATGGTGCTACAATTTGGCTAACATCCCTTCACCTCGAACAAAGCCGAAAATTTCGTGAGTGTGATGGTACAGAAACGCGAACAGTGTGGTCCTACACTCTCAGAAGCTCTCCTCGCGAAACAAAAACTCATGAGAAACCGGTTCCGTATCCTCTCGAACTTCTCTCATGTCGAGTCGATCGTACCATGAGCCATACCACTCGATAAATTCGATGATAGTATCAAATAGATGCAATTTGATGTCGCAACGAGATCTGTCCGTCCCTATCGGCTTATGTTAGCGCGCGGTCTATAGGTACGCACCAAAAGGAGAACCTGTCTCGTGCCCAGGGGCAGGGAGTTACATAGCTAAGTGCGAAATACGGGTACTTACAGCCGTCATGGAACAGTACTCGCCACTGCCAACCGTTTGCTTCAGTATACATTTCCTGCGGGCAGCCTGCTTGGAACATAACAGACAATCTACCTTCTTACAGAACACATAGTACGAAGTCCAGATGCGACCCGATTCACCTCTCTCAGTCTTATTACACTTCACCCTAGTCTTACCGGCCTCGGTTTGGACCAGAACATCAAATCTCTGACCACCCTTCTCGAAAAACCGGTTGCCATTCATGTCGCACTCAAATTGCCAGGAGCACTCGCTGTCGTACTTGTCGAACTGGAAGTAGTATTGATTGTCTATATTCCACCTTGGATAGAATCCGCAGATGTCTGATTTGCGAAAGTCGGATCTTGTACGCCACGAGGAGTATATTTGACGAAAGATATGAATTCATCGTTGAGCCGAAGGGGTCATCCTTTCATAGTCCTGCTCTTTCGTTTAGACGCGACTCCATCAATTTTATCTGGTCTCTGTCCCAGGGAGGTCTGACTTGAGACTCTTCGCAGCTGATTCCATCGCCAAGTGGGTGATCCAGGTTCAGAATGTCATCAACTGATTGCACAACATTGTCTGACGACCACAATGCTTGATACTTCTGGCAAGTCGTATCATGTGCCAAATGCGTCGAGCGATACCCGTGGGACGGCCACATTGCGCAAAGATGTCCTTCAATCCAGAATCTTGCGATGCGATCATGTTCGTCTTTCTTGCTAGGCAGATTCGAGAACTTGACTTCTTCGATTCGATCAGCAAGGAACCTTCGGTTTCCCTCGCGCATTCTCAACGCGTACAAATTCAGCATAGCCTCCAAGTTTACATCATGTGGGGAGGTTATTTCTCCTTCAGGGAGAGTGAAATGCATATCTCCTTCGACACATGAATCTCTCGAATAACAAAATGAGAAGTTGAAGCCCGTCAATCCCTGAGACAAATCCTCCAAGTATGATTCATAGACAGAAAGGGGTTGCACTGAGACTTCCAATGTGATTGCATTCCGCTCGTATTGTCTGCTGACGTGTCGGGGTGGATTCCAGGTCTTGTTCCTCCGCAAATGTTCGTGTTCGTAGAGCTTCACTCGGCAGAGGTGAGGAATATATCGGCTTTTATGTACTGCTAGCTCATCTATCCATGTGCAATTCTCGACAATTTTGATTTCGGTCCCTGAGGCAAACGTGTGGTCTACCACGCTGGAGTTCACGTGAAATTCAACCTGAATTCGAATAGAATTAGCAGAAGTCACTAACTTAGCTTTCAACTTACGATCAGGGTTTCTGGATTCCGAGGGAGACGCAAGTAGAGTCCGTCGCGCACATTTGTCTCAAAGTTGTTATCGTCAATGTCGTCAATGCTGGGGAAAAGGAACCCCTTAGTAACGCCCAAGGAGTTCAAAGCCGTGAAGGTTGCATAATTGAGTCGTAGTGAATCTTTGTAAGCGCCTTGGTTGCCCAGATGTGACTTGTGCCCAGTGCGAGCTCCGAGCTTGAGAGACTGAAGAGTGTCGGCAAGTGGGGCAAGAAACCGGCGCAAATGTAGTTCGTCATCTGTTTCCTCCCACGGGGATTCGACAATCAAGTGAAGACTTGTCAGCCGATCGCATCGCAAAACAATGTGTCCTGCGAGAATATCATACTTCACCCAAGGTCCGAGTTCGAGATGTTCTAGAGCTGAAAATTATGAAGAGTCGGATTGTTCACGTTGCACATCGGCGCCTGTGAGTGGAGGGGATGGACTTATGATTGATCTGACCGAAAGCTTCCTAAGTTGAGGTAATTGAAGTATGTCTAGAACGTGTGTCTTTGTAATTCCAAACGTGGACAATATCAGTTCCTTCAGAGTCGAGGTCGATGGCTGCCCTCCAATCGTCAAGTAACTGTTCAGTGTCCAATATTCTTGCCAATGACCAAGGTAACAAACCGATTCGATTCTGGAGATCAGCTTCAGAGTGCTCTGAGCTTGGGTCGCGAGAGCGTATTTAGTGTCTGAATGGATGGTGGAGTCGATAGTAACAGATCGAACAAAGTTCGCAAGACTTGGGACCTCAATAAGGGTTCTGGAGAAACGTTTGAGATTTCTACAGATAGATATAGCAACAAGAGAGGAATTTGCGGCGCGATAGCTTCCTGAAAAGAGAACTGCACGATAAAGAATAGAGGTAGCCTTGGCATTCAGGAATCTGTTGACACGCGCAAGAGCGTACCGATCGCGCTGTGTGATGGCATGCAACTGAGTATCATCTCAGTCACCCCCAAAGGTATGTCGGGAAGTGGCATGATGGCTCTGCGATCTTGGGCTTCGAAGTTGTCGTACTTCGAAGTGCATGGTGTGTTCGAAGGGGGAGGAAGGTGAAGTTACGTCAAAATTAAGGGCAACGACCTCGAGTAATTGCCTTCTTTAGGCACTAGCGTCATTACGTCTCCAGATCGCAGACGACCTTGGGACGTGCCTCGTGCTGTCTTAGGCCCACAAATTTTTTCATATTTTGCAGAAAATGGCGACAGAGACCTGTTTCTCTGAAGTGAATCACTTAGTTTCATTCAAAGCGGCGGCGTATGCGCTGCAGGCTCTCTTCCGGACCCTGAAAAGAGAATGGATGCTGTACATCTTGCCTTTGTATCTCTTATCACCTTCGCCAGGTCAAGCCTATCAAACCAAGATCCATACCAAAGCAGAAAGTCTGGTATGTCGTCAAAAATATGCGTGACGTCTGGCCCGCAGTTCACTAACAGGTTGGCATTTGTAGTGCAGTAAACCAGAATTCGCCAATGCCATCCCTTCTCTTCGGGGAAGATCTAGCGGCCAGGTGGCCATCCAGCCACGTCTCCCTGCTTGAGCTTTCTGCCCAAAAAAAATACTCGGAACGCCAGAGGTCACCTCGATATGTAGTCTCACTCTGTACCCGGCCTATTTTTGTTGAGCTAGCATTGCAGCGTGCAGCTGCATCAATTTGAGTTCCGTCACTCAGGGTGAAGCAGTACCTTTGCCTACTCTTTCGACCCAAGGAGCATCAAAATTTGTATCCACTGGACAGTTCACGAAGTGCCAAGTATTGAACCCACGAATTCCAGAATTGCGGAAATCGGGATCCTGTACCCCTCCTGCAGTGTGTTTCAGAAACGCTCCGAACTCCTCGTTGAACATAAGAGGTCTAATGGCGGCGAAATCATGGTACAGTCCAGCATCCAGGTGGATCCTTCGCTCGAGTTTCCACACATCCTGGTCGGTCCAGAATCTACTACAGATGTCCGACAAGCGAATACCATTGCAGTATCTGCTCTATACCAGCTCCTGTGAGATTTCTCGCTGCGAACAGCATATTGCCATGATAATTAGTATTGCTTTCACTTCCGACAGAGCGAAACGCCGGGGGGTGGTGTGCATGATCATCATTAGTCCATGTCAGCTTCAAAAATCGCACGGCTGCAACCTTGCTCGGATCACTCCGAATGGCAGCTTGAAGTTGTCGGATATTCGTTGATATCAAATGCTGGTCAGTTTCATCACTTTGACGTCGAACTCGATGTCCTGATATAGGAGTATTGTCACCATGTGGTGAAGTGCTCGATTACCCCTCGTAATTGAGCATATATCCTAATTGCTGATATTTATATCGCGAGGTATCTGTTGGATCAACTCGGTAGGCAGGCGATCGAGAGGCATAGCCGAATAAAGTCTCTCTGTTGAGATCTCAAGGTTCGAGACGATGAAGCCTCGAACAAAGTGCACGGCAGGAAGCAAGGGATGAAACGAAATTATACTGCACGTGATCCAGCCTGCGCTCTTTCCATGCATGTAACCATGAGATGTCTTGCTGGGTACCGTGTCACGATCAAGCTGTTACTGACCCCGAATCCTTCTTCAGACTGAAGCATTTCCAAAAGAGGTATTCGAGCTGAGCTCTGCGATGCATTTGATGTTTCATTGGATAGGATGAAGAGGTTTGTTGGGGTGCTTAGGCCACAGTGCTTCCGTCCAGGGAAATGGTCTCACTGATTTTGTTCGCGAGGATGGAGACAGTGGACGAGATTTTGTCGAATGATGGACTTGTCTTGGGGCTCAGGTGGGTAACATGCCGAATGTGCTGTGCCTCGATGCTCATTTTCGAAAACGGTCAATAGGCTGGCCCCTCGGCTGGTTCTTTGATTATTCCCTGGAAGTTCGTCATTCTTATTCTCTGGAAGTTCTTCTTGATCATCGCCGGCTTGGTGACAGTTTTGGCACTAATGAATTTCATGATAGTCACTTCCGATTCACTTCAATCTCTCATATTTCTAATGCTTGGTCCCGCTTAAAAAGTAGATTTTGCTTGCATTAAAGTTACTTTTGAGGTACACAGGGAACTCTACAGATTCAAATGCTTGTAACGCCAAACATTCAGAAACGTATGAATCAAATTCTTACACAGCACGCATAATCCCCTTCTTGTCTTTTGCAGAAGTCACAACCTGCTCCCACTCCAAATCTCTAGTCGCTCTCGGAGGGTTCGCAACACAATAGTACACATCTCCAGGTTCAGGGCCAGAACCGTCTGCATTCCTATCATTCGACCCACAAAAGCTATATCCGTTTGCATACTTCATACAGAGCGGGATACTGTACCCGTAAGGGAGGTCGGAACAATCAGAATCATAAGTGCAGCTTGGAGATCGATCTCTGAAGCCACTGATGCAGTATGTGTTTCCGTCGTCGCAGCCGGATCCGCGCTTCAGGCAACCAATACAACCTCCGTTGTTGGACGTGCTATATGGTGGATAATCGAGGCGGTGGCAGCCAATCGAGACGTCACATTTAGTGAGTGTGTTGGAGTTCTGGCAGGTTGGCACGACAGTACTTTTTATTTACGAGTGAGTGGAAAATTCTTTGACAGGGTGTGCAAGAGAACTTACGAGGTGGTGACAATACTGCAGGTAGGAGACGCTGTGGATGTGGATGTGAATGTTGATATTGTCAAGGTTACGCTCGCCTGTGATGATCAGCACCCGACTTCAATTCCAAACTAGCACAGGATAAAGGGACGAGACGTACAGCAAGACCAGTCTTCGTCTGTGTTGGCGTGGCAGTCACTGTCGCCGAAGTCAAAACACAGCGACATGCGCTGCTGAGTCTTGCTGTCTGAGCAATCTTGTTTGCTGAAGTGCACGCTGAGGAAGCTTTCGATGGGAACGTGTTGATGGCTTGGCGTTTGTTGATGATGACCGGTGAGGCAGAAACGGTAGTAGAACACAGTATCGCAGGAGTTGTTGTAGAGAGAAGATTTACAGTCGATGTGATTGTGTTTGTCGGTGTCACGGTCGTAGTTGCTGCCACTCCAGTGACTGTTCTCGTGCCGGGAGTTGAGGAGAGGAGGGAGATGCAGAAGGAGGATGCGCTCAAAATGTCTGCGCCTTTGAAAAAGCGGTAGCAGTTATCTGATGACTGTCAATAAAAGCTCTGAGTGCTTTTGGTGGGTTGATATACCTCCGCTACATGCCTGCTGCCTGGCTTCCAGTTCTGTTGGGATAGCAGAGACAAGGATGTTAGAAAAGAGGGCGAGAAGTGCTGGTGTAAGTGGTGAGAAATGCATCTTGAAGTCAGCAGACTGGATGATCGGGATTAAACTTTTGAGCTTGAATAAAGCAAGCTATGTGCTAAGATTCCTTTTATATATTCCTTCAAGGTACCAAATGCTCTACGAAGCTATTGAGATTTGACTTCGTATTTTCAGCGTCCTCGACATGCGCTTGTGGCTTCACCTAACGGGTCAACATCCAAAAGAGAAGGGTAAACACCTTTTCCATGCAGCTATCAACAACTCCATGATCCACAACTCCATAGTAGACCCGTTTTTCTTGCGGAGAGGCCGTAACGTGGAGCGGCTGAACAGTAGTAAAGCTTCTAGACTCTCGCTTAAGCTTGACCGCTCCCCTTCTTGGGATCAAGCAATGGTTTTCAAGGGCACTAAGGTAGCTCATAATTCCCGTGCGCCAGCCACAGTACACTCGACGTCTTAGACAGGAACAAATGAGGTAGCAAGGGATGAACCAATAACACGTGGTACTGAGCTTGCACTTGGACTTCTTAGGTAGAGTAAACACCGCAACAACTCATACTCGGTAGCTACCCAACTTAAAGCGACACCACAATTTTATATTAAGCTGTCAGAGGATTGTGTTATTGGGAATCGCAATGTATACAGGAGCTGTTGTGACTGGCCCCGACGACACGTGATCACAAGTCGTCATAATGACTTGGAAGTCCTGAAATGCCACAACGCTCGACAGATACAAAATGCGTCTTATACCCCATTATATTATGACAGCACTTACTGAGATTAGCATACTTATATCAAGATTGTTGTGACTGCCTTTGGGTCACTCTGATCCTTATCTGTTACTATTGACGGTTGCTATTCAACACATGATTCAGCGCTTATCTCGCGAACCGTGATGTCAAGAATATAAATCGTGATAGAATTGACCGGAACCAATCACGAATGTAGCACGGTCAGGTATAAATAGAAATAGAACTCCCTTTGAAATATTACTCCTTGCTAAAGATAGCTTGGAACATTGCTATTAGCTCTTCGGACAAGAAGTCACACAACTTGAAGACAATGTCACATTTCCATCCATCAGGTCCACCACCATCTTACAGAACATACGGTCAAGTCACCCACGAGCAAATAGAAGTAGAGATTCAAGTGGAAGAACGCTCATGGAAAGAAGAAGGTCACTACGGCCTGACCCTCCCAACGCCAACGCCACGACCTTACGGCCTCCCAGATTATGTGTGGATATGGGTTCCTCTCGACGATGTCTTCACTATGCCGCAGCTCTTTGCTTTGGATCAACATGTCACTCACACGCGAATGATCAGATTTGAAGTTGCGGTTGGTAAACGTCTTGAGTACATTCAGTGTTTGACGCCAAATTCGGCAGTAGATCCTCATCAGAGACCGTTTCGGCTGGAAACCGAAAGATTTGCGTTGGATCCGGCAAGTCGGAATTGGAATGGTCAGGTTTGGCTTTATTGACTGTACCATCAGGTGAAAGATAGAGATAGAGGTGAATGGGCTTAGCGAGGATGGGTCAGGCGTCGGCTCGTAGTTTCTGTTTCGGGAGAACAGTACCTAGAGATTGTTTGTATTGAAATCATTGCTCATTTTGATTCCTTTTCAGATGGTCATGGATATCGTCATTTCAATAGAATGGTGTTTCAAAGTGAGCATCTAACGTTCAGTGCCAGAATCATGCAGGACATTCACCCGAGATATGAACTCTGAGCATATAATATGGCCTATATATCTGAGAGTTGGCAGTACTCCAAGATCCTTATTGAATCACACTCACCCCCGCGGATGAACCAGACTTCTATATATGTTGATCTCTCCCTCCATACTTTCTAGTATTCCGAAGACCAATGCCAAGTGATCATTTAATTCAACAACTTCAGAACTGTCTGATATCCAAATCCGTACCACATCTAAAACAACCCTGCCATATCAAAAAATGATCAACGCAACCGGCTTCGGCCGCCGCAACACCAAACAAATAGGAGGCAGGCTAGGCTATTGACCGAACGACCGTCCCACAACCCCTTCATCACCCTGGCCCGACTCCCTAGCCCTCATCACACCCTTTCCCCTTCCCATTTACCTCAACGGCCTCTTCATCTCCCGGTCGGACAGACATCGCACACACATTGAGCAGATTATGTCCGTGAACCCACTGCTCACCGAGACCAAGTCCTCAAGTATCTTACCTACCTAGTAGGTAAGGGCCGATTGCTGAGAATCAAGGACATGGTTCCGTTTGGTGGATATGAAGTGAACTTCGGCTGGATAAATGCACAGTTAGAGCAAGAGGGTGGACTGAAGAAAGTTATGTTTACGGTGAAAGACTGGGAGTTGAGTCCAATCACGACTGTACTGGGACCCGTGGTGCAGAATATGGTGTTGAGGGATCACAAGTTTTATTTCTTCGTTGTCAAGGATACTGATGAGAAAAAGGATGGGACTGGCCAGAGTTCGAGAATGCATCTTAATTCCAGTGCGATGCGGGATGATAGTTCGAAAGTTGCGCGGGGACATGAGATGTCAAGCAAGAGCGACACGACTAGGCACAATGTTCCAACTGCAGCTCTCTCTCTCTATCACCGACCTTAAAACATCTTCAACCCTCCCCAAAACCAGGCCTCACAATGATTCTGGATGCTCACAACATACCAAACCACATATCCACTCTCTAATCTCTCAAACTACAACTCACTACCACCGAAATCCTACTACGACTCAAAGAATGCGCTGATGCAGGATATATGGAACGTTTAGAAATCAACGTGTACAGATGGAATGTCGACTGACTAGCAAGACACTAAGTACCGAAGAGGGAGGGAAACAGATAGGATATGCGTACGATGGGAGACCGGCGAGGAAAAGGAGTGATTATCCGAGAACGATGGTGAGTAGTAGAGAGCTTGCGAAGGATGGGTGGGAGAATACTAGGCCGAGGGAGTTTGTGGTGTTGAGGAGGTTGGTAGAGGAGTAGAAGTCTGTTGGATATGTGCCGGGCATGAAAATAAAAAGGCCATTGACGTGTTCCAGTCGGTTGAGGTATGTTGGTGTTTAATTTGAATGCAGCTTGAGTCTCGCTTAGCGTGATTTGTTTACTTCACCACTTTCCATCAATAGCACCCTTTTCCCCCCCACGAATTGGACAATCGCCAGAATAGCCCAAAACTATTGTTCTAAGTCTGAGCCACAGTCTAAGATCGTTTAAAGTGCCCAGTTGCAACGTAAATCCTTTACTGACCTGAAGTTGATGATCTGAATGGATCACTAACTGAATAAGCAAACAATCACTTATGCACAAAGACAGAATATTAGTGAATAATCTATTTCTCTTCCTCAATCAACCTCCATCTCATAGAACAGCCCAAGCGAACCTCCCTACAGCAACTCTCAAAACCTCAATCCCACTCAAGCCTCCCCAAAGTAACGTACTCATTCCCCTGCAACCCCATCACCCACTCATAGCTCCTCTCTGCTCCCTCCCATCTAGGATCCTCCCCTCTCGGGGTAGAATCAAAGCCCCACCCTAATCTATCCTTCCACCCCTCCTTTGCCATCTCACCCATCAACCGACTCTCCTCCCACAACCAGATAGAAACATCCATTCTCTTCAGATGTCCCGCCTTAACGCGCTCGGCTAGCCGTGTTTTGATTCCGGCCGGAATGAGATCTTTGTTCCAGATCTGAATGTCCATGAATTACATAGGCATGGTTTGCCAGCCGAAAGCGGCCGGAGAGACGGAGTCCTTGTTGCGAGGCGGTGCTGGTTCCGGTATTGGTAATGCCGCTGGTGTTAGACTGTTGGATCTGGGGCTGGGTTTGTCTCTGAGCCAGACTCAATCGTGAAGTCACAGAGCCACTTCGCCACTCGTCAGGTCCCCGCGAACTCCCACCATGTAGCCCTCCCGTTTTTAACGCATCCCTAAAGTTACTCGATCCCAGATGTTTGTCCTGATTACCTCTCCCAGGCTTTCCCTTTTCTTCAACGTCAACATCAACATCAAGCACATAACACCTGCAATCTCGCAGCACCGTAGCCCATATCCCCGGATTCCCGATCGACGTCCAATAACTCCTCACAAACCTCACATCCCTCTTCCCCTCATCCATCTCTAGCTGTGCAGCAAGCCATACCTGAGAAAACTTATACCCAATCAGAATCCTCCCTTTCCCAAGATGTCGTGCGATCCGTTCTATGGTTTCTTCGTTCGTGAGGGTGGGGTTTATGGTCGCTAGGTGCGAGGGATAGAAGGTTGGGTATTCGGTGGGGACGGTGGGGGTGGTTCTTGGATCTGGCTCTGGATTGGATCCTGACGGGGTGGAAGAGAAGGTCGAGGCAGATGAGAGCGTGGGGTCGGGAGAGGGCCACACGGGTATGTATTGCGGCTTTCTAGAGAGCCGTCCCGTCAGGCTGGGGTATGGGCCTGCAGGTGTCGAGTTGGGTTGGCTTTGAACTCCTCGCAAGTATTGAGATAGTCGAGCTGCTTTCATGTAGTCGTGGAATCTTGACATGGTTTGAGCTGTGGTTTGAAATGACTTTGTGTGGGTTCTTTCGTTTAGTTGACAGTCCTCGAGATGGAGATATGAAGGTTCGTCCTTTTTTTATACGGTTTGGATGTCAAGATGGAAGGACTGGAAATGAAGCCACGGTGGAAGCGGCTTGGAGGAAGGCTAGGGTTGCCTGGGATTTATACCCTGCCCGTTCCCCCTCTCAAGCGTATTTTTAACTCGGGAGGGGTCTAAAATAAAGGGGCAAGAATCGCTGTGATTAGAGGCTTTGGCTGATGACTTGCTGTTGTGAATACTAAGCACAGAGAACAAGAATGCTTCTTGGATGACACTTTGGCTACCATGTGATTGCGATGGAAGTCTCCAATTCGAAACCGACAAGCGCATTGTATCCCAGCGCTTTCAACTCTATTTATGTACATTCTTCCCACTTCTCTTCAAAGCTTTTTCATCTCGGCTTGTGGTTCGCTGCAAGTGTAGTTCCTCTAGACGTCGACTTCTGACCCTTTGCAGTGACCTAGGTAATTCTCCTTCACTCTTGACCTTTTCCATCTCAGCCTGTTCTTTATCTTTCTTAGTTTGGCTACGTGAGAAGGTTGTCCTCCTCCTGACCAACCCAGTCAGTCTCTCCTCGGCTGGCTCAGGCATCCTATCTCTACCTTCTTGCTCCTCGTCGTCATCCTTGGCGATAGCCTGGTCAGTCTCGATGAAACCATCATTCTGTCCCATATGCATCCTGTCAACATAGCCCTTGTAATTGGGTCTCGTTAGCATGCCGCTGCGGAATTCGTTGGCGCCGACTAAGAGCTTCACAAGGTCAATCAGCTCTTCTAGATACTCGATGACTTCGATCTGTCCCGCACTAGCTGCGTTCCAGCTTAGGAACTTCTGACGCACAACTCGCTTGACCATAGTCATTTCGATTTCGGAGCGTTCGCTGGAGTTGTGATGGTGAATGTCCCCAGCGAGGACAACTTCGCGGACACGATTGACCATGCGAAGGTGAGCGAGACGAGCAGAGGGGAGGAATTGCGGAAGTGGTAATTTGGTTGTGAGCGCCTCATGAACGGCAAACAGAACGATTGTGATGGAGGCTGCGACATTACGACGATATGGATAGACCTTTTCATTTAGCTCTTCCAATACACCGGAACCGTACTCGTGACGGAGATGAAGCATGTTGTCCATCCTGTCGACCACGGCGTGAAGGACGTAGAGGATCTCTGCGTATACGAGAGCAAGGCCTTCGAATGATCCTTTGAGACGAGGCTCGTTGGCACAAAAGGGAAGGAATGTCTCCGCCGCGGTAAGTGCTCCTTGTGCTTTGCCTCTGGCCCTATCGAAACGAGCCGAAACTTCTGCTGAGTGGACGTTGATGTTCGTTTCCGTTTCGATACCGTAGGCCAGACAAGCTTCCATTTCGCTTATCTGTTGGATCGACGCTGCCAGCGACTCGACCAGTCTATCTCGTGCTCGGACTGGAAAAAGGACGACTTCAACAAGCAGTGCCACGACACCCCCGATGAGGAAAGCGATGAGACGCTTTAGGAAGTTCTCTGTTGCAGTTCCCGGCACAGTCCCATCTACAGTGGCCAGTGCCACCACACACATCGAAATGATGGACACCATTCCGGCCTTGACATATTTGCTACCCAGCTGAATGTAGGTGGAAGGTATGATACCGATGACAAGGACAATCACGCAGACCACCCGATCGCCATTTCGGGCTTCGTATGCCGCATATCCCCAGATACAGCCAATTGTTGTACCCACGGCTCGAACCATGAATGTCATGACAGAAGTACCTATGGCAACCTCGGTGATGAGGACAAGCTGGAGCGAAGCCCAAAGTCCACGGTTCAGCGAATACCAGACATTCCAGTTGGAGACAAATGCAGGCCAGGAGACTAGGAAGACTGCCACTGTAAGCTTGATGGCATACAAGAAATCTTCGCTGTCCGCCAGATACTCTATCACGTCTGCCAGACAATTTCGCAGACGGTAGATCCAAGTGCCCTTGTTTACGGCTCGTTTGGTTGTTTGGTGAGCAGCAAGGCTTGGGTCTGGAGATTTTGAACTTTGCTTAGGAGGAGCAGATTCGACATCTTTCTTGTTCAGTAGAGTTTCCTTGCTAGCCATAGAGTCATCGTCGTCGTCTTCAGTGACATCCGTTCCCTTGCCAGTCCGAGCTTCCTTCCTTGCGTTTTCTGGCAATGCAAATGGCTCGTCTTCGCCACCAGACATAAGCCACTTGCGCCAATTGATCCTGGGTGCATAAAGCCTCGATCGGCCATGTCTCGCCTGTCGTTTTTCCACCAATAACCTTGAGTGGTGAAGCATCTGCAAGGTATGCAAAGCAGCTTGACGCAGATTCAGCAGAAAAGAAGATACCAAGAAAGTTTCCATGCGAGGCATGATATCAATCTGTGGATGTTCCAGATCGTGTAAAGATGCGGCAGTCTCTAATGCGGATGCCGAGTCTTTGTCAAAGTTCGCCAGTGCCTCTGTCAATATATCGACGCGGATATCAATCTCCTCAAGCTGGATCCCAGAAGGAGCTCGTGCCCCCGAGGGTAACTTTGGGACATCGTAGCAATATGCTAAGCAGGACGTGACAGCATCTACGCTTCTATCGATAGCATCCTGTAGATCTGCAAGCGGTTTTGTAATGCGACCCACCAGATACTTTAACAGCTCGATGTCGCCAGAAGCAATCTCCTTGTGCGGTTTGATCAACTCCAAGTTATCTAGCTCGCGTTGTAGCCTGGTCTTGCTCTTGTTCCTCGATTTCCTATTCTTTCCCTTCTTCCGCCTTTTCGCGTCTCGCTTCTCGTCATTAGATTCGTCTTGAGAGCTCTCTACTCCGGTACCCGGTCGAGAGGATTCGTCGCCACTTTCAAGCCCTACAGTTTTCTCCATTTTCTTGAGCTCATGTTCATTTGAGGTTTCGGGATCTTCTTTGTCGTTATCGTCTCCCATTAAAGCGTACTTGCTCTCACAAGCGCCGATCAAAGCTATAGTGTTTGCCACAAGCTTATTCATATTGTGATCACTTATGACTTTCAGGTCCCTCGGAGGAAGGACGGCCCATGCTAGTTCGAAATTGCATTCCTGCTGCGCAGCTTTACACCCGGCTAACTTTGCACGCAGTTTCGGTTTTGCATCAGTCAATGACTTTAGCTTTACAGCTTTGGGCGGTTCGGCGGCCTTTGGCTTCGATTCCTCCTTTTGCGCCTTTTTCAAAAGTGCGAAAAGTTTCTGCACAAACGAAGGCGATTCTGTTTTAGATTCTGCTGGCTCTTCTGCAGCGGTTGCAGGTCCACTCAACTCAGCCTTTTGCTTCCCTTGGTCATCAACAGCCTTAGCAATAGCAACAAAGTACTGCCCAGCGTCTCTTAAAGCTCCCACAGTCTCTCCCAATGTCTCAATAGTAGTTATACCAAGGAAACTACTTGAGAACTCCGGGAATACTAGCATGTTGACAAGCAACAAAATCGCCACAGCTGTAAGAATTGGATACAAAATGACGGTAGCACTTGCAGAAGAAACAGCTGTGGAAGTACCAGTCAAGCTGACTACACAGACAATAACCAACAGCAAGACGAAAATGAACAGTCTCGGCGTATGTGACCGCAGAAATCCATGGAATATCAAAGCCGCAGCCAAAAACACACCTTTCACAGTGTATGCCGCAGGAGCATTGTTTTCATAAACCAGACTTGACAAGTAGATTCCAAGAACAGACCATCCAACTCCTAGTACTGTCCCTGATACAGCAAGCACGAGAGCTTCAGCCATCATACCAAATCTCCTTCCCGGATGTCCAAAGACCGTTGTGATAGGCGCAAGATACGCGGCACGTCCATAGACTTGCACAATAGCCGGTATCAGCGCCAATATCACGGTGATTGTGGTTGCCAGGGTATTCTTGAACATCCTCTGCCATAGATGGTTGGTGAGAAGATTCGTCCAGATTGCCTGCGCCCTCTTCTCCACCCATTGATCCAGCTTCTTGAAAACATGTTTCAAGTTTTGCTGCGAGGTAGCACCCATTATGGGGTAGGCAAGGGTATATTTGAGGGTTTAGAGATGCTTCTTTCGTGCCGGATGAGGTCGGATTTGTGACGCGTCGTCATGGTATCGAAGGAGGAATTGAGGACGTAGCTCGGGTCAGTAGAGGTCAATTGGTGTCTGGGAGAGAGTTTGGTAAGATTGGAACATTCGTGGTATTACTGTAAACACTGATGCATGTTGTCGAAGTGGAATGAAGCCCGACAAGCATCTGAAAGCTTCGTGAAGTATTTTAGCGCTCGAGGTCATCCGCGGGCTACCGTAGCTATCAGACCCCGCCATGTTCATCATCGCATCGCATTCCAGATCCTAGGCACCCCTCGTTTCTTCTGCGCAGCAACTCCTCCTGACCACTCTTAACATCTGACACCTCTTCAAAATGGCGCCGTCTTCAACCGTAATAGTGAGGAGCTCTTGTTAGCATTCTTGTCACAAGTTCGCACTAACAAAGATCAGGCCAAGCTCAAAGTGCAGCTCAAGCTGTCCATCGCCCGGCTGCGAATGGTCCAGCAGAAAGATGAAGCAGTCTCCAAGCAACAGCGACGCGCAATGGCCCAGCTTTTAGAAGCCGGAAAGGTCGAGTCTGCAAAGATCCGCGTCGAGAATATCATCCGCTCCGACATCACCACCGAACTCCACGAGATCCTCGAGCTATACTGCGAACTGCTCCTTGCGCGGACAGGCCTCATGGAGGCGCAAACCTGCGATCCGGGGTTGGAAGAAGCTGTCAAGAGTCTGATATATGCGGCGCCGAGGACGGATGTTAAGGAGTTACAACAAGTCAGGAATCTGCTGGTTGATAAGTACGGCAAGGAGTTTGCGCTCGAGGCTATTGAGAATAGCGATCAGAAGGTCAGCGAGAAGGTGCTTAAGAAGCTTACCGTCACGCCACCTGCGCAGGAGCTAGTCAATGGTTACTTGGAAGAGATTGCGAGGACGTATGGTGTAGATTGGCCGAAGAAACCAAAAGAGGAGCTGGGCGAGCCACCGGAGTATGTGGATGATGACGATGATGAGAATCCGAGTGGAGGGCAGGCACAGAAGAATCTGGAGGCTCCGTTAGCAGCGGATGGAGGGAAAGCAGTTGAGGAGAGAGAGGCGTTGAGTAAGGCGACGCCGCCGAGGAACTTTGGTCCTACGAGTCCGTTGAGGGTAAACCCACCGAGTCCGAGCACAGACAATCTACACCCTAGGGTCAAGGGGACACTGGATCTGAAGCCGACGAAGAAGATGGTAGAATCTGGGGCTGGGAAGGGCACGCAGAGTAAAGGTCCTGTTGGCGGGACGATACCTGATGTGGATGAGCTGGCTAAGAGGTTTGCGGCGCTGAAGAAGTGAACTTTGGATAGGAGGCATAATTGGAGTTTGGTGTTGGTGGATCTAGTCAGCGAGAAGCATAGGGAATGAAGCGATTTCATTACACAAACTCTTGAAGAACACTGTCAATTCGTTCTGTTCAGTGGACTTACAGTCCTCTATTTGATTGATGACATTAGGCAGAAAGCGCCGATGACGGTCTTTCGGATGTACAGAACTCAATAGCTTCTAGGCAGACCCAAGACCTTTTCGCCCACATAATTCATAATCATCTCTCTGGACACAGGTGCGATCCTCGGCACGAAGCACTCCCTTAAGTACCTTTCAACATGATACTCCTGTGCATAACCCATACCTCCTAAACTCAACACACTTCGCTCGCAGGCAGTAAAAGCTGCTTCAGCAGCAAGATACTTAGCACTATTACAAGCAACTCCCACCGCTGCCTGCGTCACCGTCTCATCCGTAGTCGACTGATCATAAAGCCTCGCCGCATGATAAGTCGCCAACTTCGCAGCCTCAAGATGCATATACGCATCCGCCAGCGGATGTTGAATCCCCTGATTCATCCCAATCGGCCGTCCAAACACAACTCGCTCTTTAGCGTAATTCGAAGCCCGGTAAAGAGCAGCATAGCCGAGACCAAGCGCTTCACCAGCAAGAAGGCAGCGCTCGGCGTTCATGCCATGCAGAACGATCTTGAAGCCTTGCCCTTCCTTCCCGATAAGCGAGTCAGCTGGGATGGTGTAGTTGTCAAAGAAGACTTCATTCGCATCTATAGCCCTCCCGCCCATCTTCTTGATCCGCTTGAGTTCCAGACCAGGCTGCTGGCGATCGAAATCGATGAAGAATAATGAGAGGCCTTCAGATGGTTTCTGGACTTCTTCTAGAGGCGTCGTGCGTGCGAGCAGAATCATCTTCGTAGCCACTTGGGCGGAGGAGATCCAGATTTTCTGTCCGGAGATCTTGTAGGTGTCACCAGAGCGAATGGCTTGAGTTCTCAGTTTGAGGGTTTCGAGACCGGTGTTGGGCTCTGTGACGCCGAAGCAGGCGCGCCAGGTGCCGTTTATGAGGTTGGGGAGCATACGTTGGCGTTGTTCTGGTGTGGCGAATTTGGCGACTGGTTGTGTTGCATAGACATCTATAAGGCGTGAGTAATGGTGGTTAGGTGTAATTGGAAGAGTAAGGACGACTTACTTGCATGTATTGACTGAGCACCTGCCATACCTGCTCCGCTCCTAGGATCTGTAAGTTACTGATGAGACTGGAGAGAAAACGACCCACTCGGAGATGGTGTGAAGCATCATTGTTGCCTCCGATATGCCCAGTCCAGCTCCTCCTAGATATTCTGGCAGAGCTATTCCAATCCAGCCATCTTTTGAAAGATCTCTGTGTAACTCAAGGGGGTATTCTCCTGATTCATCATGCGCTGCCCAGTATTCCTACTTAGACATCAATACTAGGCCAAGGAATCTCAAAAACATAGGGCGAGTAAAGCACGAGTAGCGTAGTAGTGGTCTTGTAATATCCTGCTTGAATTCGGAGTTCCAAAGCAGCGCTGAACAATAATAGGGACATCGTAAACATGCCAAATCAAAATATTGCCTCGGTAAACATGCTAACCGAAGGGCAAGATCGGAAAACGACCGAATTTACGATTGATGTTTTCGAGACATATACTGACATCTGGATATTTGGAACATATTTTAGATATTGCTTCTCTAACTTGCAATTGAGTGTCTGAAAAGCCACTAGTTTCCATCAAAGTATTTGCTCGACGAGGAGGGGACAGCGAAAAGCATCGTAATCCTGACATGCGGGGATGATGACGTGAGGATCTGAGACATCTGACTAGGGAAGTTCGAAGCATGTTTGGAAAAGGTGAATTGATGTACTTAGAGGACATTTGGGGGAAGGACAAAAAGAGAGAGGAATTATTGACGAACAATTGAGATTCTACATTTTGTACTTGAAATAGCTGGGAAGAGGAGGAGGAGGTTGTTCCCGGACCATTCCCCTTAGCGCCGATCGATGCTTGGCACAATCACGTGGTAGGTCGCGCCACGGAAGCAGGGAAGCTCGACCAAAACAATGAACCGAAACAGATCCACCAAATTCATCAACTTGCCAGCTTCGCCCACTCACGACAACAACAATCCAGGACTTCGCAACTAATGCTATAGCTTTAGCTCTACACGAAATGCTTTTATGATCACCAACTGAAACTTCTCTGGTCGACTGTGTTGAATCCTACGCCCTCGACGCGCATTGTTTTGATTCGATATCATGGCTGCAATTCGACCAAATCCGCGACTTCAGGTCGGATCAGCACCATGGGTAGCTGAAGAGCGTTCGTCTGCGCTTCAGATTGCAGAGGCTGAGACGGAGGAGTTCACGTTTTCTGCGAGAAATGAGGTGGACTGGTTGAATGAGCATATGGCGGAGATCTTCAGCAAGAATCAGGTGTAGGTAAACACGATTGTGAATATGGGCCGTACTGACAAATACCGCGCAGTAACGTAGCGGAAATATTCAAGACACCTGGAAAACTACGAGGGAAGACACCAAGGACTGTTCGGAAAGGCAATCCATTAGACGCGCGTGCAGTAGGTGGGATGGATGCGAACTGAAGATATCCACTAACAGTATATAGCCATTGACCGATGTCTTCTCTGCGACGCCCCAAGCCCGAGCGAGCCCATTCAAGCAAATACATTTCGAACGACCGGTCTCTACATTCCGGGTGGCTGAAGATGATCCTATGGATGAGGACGAGCAGGTCCTTCCAAGTACCTCAAAAGCACATCACAAATCACTCCCAAAACCTATACATAACACTTTCGACTCGGGATACCATGGCAGTCAAGCAGATGATGCGACCCAGCCAACTCAGCCCAATGATCCATTTGTTATCCACCAGACACCGCGAGTCTCGCCCGCGAAGTCTGCACCGAAATCCGCACCTGTTGCGTCTCCAGTATATTCCGAGTCGGAAGACGATTCTGATGAGAACGTCGTAATATTGGGCCGCGATACCGAAGAGCCCGAGGAACGACGCACTACTGAGGGATCTTTCCAGTCCGCGAGGGAGGAACAGACGCGTCATGCGACCGAGGCTCCTCAACCAGAGGTCGAGGAGATGGTGGAAAAAGAAGAACATGTTCAACAAGAATCTGAGCAACCATCATACCCCGTACTCGAGTCACCAATGGAAGTGCGATACCAAGGACCGGCTTCCCCACCGAAAAGATCACCCGTGAAGTCTTCACCAGTCAGACAATCACCGGCCAGATTATCACCGACGAAGGATGTACAACTGGTTGCTGAGGAGGCAGAGGAGGAGATTCCAGAGGAAGATGTGCATATGGATGATGCTCATTCTCCAAGTGTTCACTCGCCATCCGAAGGTTCCAGCCCTTTCAGGCCTATCGTACGGAAGAGCAGTTTGAACTTTGCTTCGCTCCCAGCCCGAGAGCCGTTGACGACCAAGAAGAGTATCGGCAACCGAGTCTCCCGGACCAGCCAGCTGGAGCAGTCAAGGACCAGCTATTATGGCCGACAAACTGGTGGCAAAAGCTTGGGCAATACTCATCACGATGAGGAAGACGGGGATGATGAGATGGATGTGGATGAGCCCATGAAGGATGACACTGATACTAAGATGTCGCGTCTACACAACAAGACCTCAACCCAGAGACTGCAGGATCAGATAAGCAAGCTGGGGCAATCTCAATCCAATGTTCGGCCATCGAAATCATTTGCTAGCAGCAGTATGGCTCAATCACAGCCTAGCCAAGTGATGCAGGGGGTTCCAGTCCAGGACGCGAGGTCAAAATCTCCAGAGCGCCAAAAATCGCCAGAACGGAAATCTCGCCTTCCAGGAGCATTCCCTGATGATGAAGATGACAGCTGGATTGGACCCCCTCCTCAAGCTGCGGCTGAACCCTCAATTTTCAGTCCTCGCCCTCCCATCACTAAGAGCCACACAACAGATGTAATGGAGCAGATCCATGGAAAGGAGAGTGTCGGAGGAGAGCAATTCAATATTCCTAAACGAGGTACCCAGCAACGAAATCCGTCACCGATCCGAGAACCTATTATCCCAGAACGAACCACCAGTACTCTTGGTCACATGAAATCGGTTTCGACCTCTGTCCTGCGATCACCGAAGAAGGCTGGAGACTCTCCTGGTCTTAAGAAGACAATTTCAGTATCAAATCCCACACCTTCCATTCATACCATCGATGAAGGACGGGCGACCTCACCTCCCAAATCGCCTTCGAGAAGTTACAAGGGCAGTCCGCTGAAGGCTGCTAAGGATAAGTTTTCGTCAATTTTAAAAACATCAAGGGGATTGTTTGCCAGCAGCGCCGCTGTGAGCGCCGAAGCCAAGTCTTCAGCACTCTCTCCACCATCCTCTCGGATGGGCATGAAGGATAACCCTTCATTGGAGGACGTATTATCTCAGTCAAACAACAGAAATCCCGTTTATCCAAACCTCGAGAATAACTACATGAGCAGCCAACAATCTCTACAGATGCCAGCTAGCCCTCCAAAGGCGAGCGCTCGTAAGACTCGTGCTTCGACTGAGAGGGAAGAGAAGAGGAAAGAGGACGAGGCCAGAGAAGCGAGGGAGATGAAGGATGCCCAGAAGATGAATGACCAGCTTGAGAAAGCTCGCATGAAGGTTAGAGAGGATGCTCGAGTGTTCCATATGGAACAAGAGCGTGTCGCAGCTATGCAAAAGGAGATCGCTGCTAGGAAAGAGCAGGAGAAGCAGGCAAAGACCAGTCAAGCTGAGCTCCCAAGGCCCACTCGGACGAGCCCTCGCAAGACTAAAGCTCAATTGGAAGCTGAAGGAATTGCGGCTGCAGCTGCAAGCACAGATGAACTCGCTGGCAAGGATGTAGAGATGGCAGAAGCGCAAGCATCTCAGGCGATGCCGCCTCCAGCTATTCCTCGGCCGAAATCACAGATTGGTAGACCTGGAGCGAAGCGACCTTTGAAGCCAGCGGCAAAGGAACTAGCCACGAAGGGCAAGCCAACTGTGATCAGAGTCGACACTGGCTCGCAACGAGGTCATCATCACCATCCGTCTAATTCGACACTTGCGGCGTCACTTCAGGATTCATTAGCATCGTCCCAGCACTCCGCAACTTCGCAGGGCTTAAAGCACAAGGCAAGCACAAGCTCCATCCAGAGCAACAAGACCTCGACAAATAGTTTCAAATCGGCGGCTTCCAAAGCGTTGGAAGCTGCAGCAAGAAAAAAGGAACAGGTAGGCATCGCATCGTACAGACAATGAAAATTCCACTAACAATTGTAGGACGAGCTTGCTGCACAACGCAAGCGTGAGGCCAAGCAAGAGGTCGAGCGCCAGCGAGCCGCTATCAAGGAGGAAGAGCGACGGAAAGAGGAGCAGCAGCGCCGTGAAGAAGCTGAGAGGCAGCGTGAGATCCAGAAGGAACGTGAAAGGGCCAACGCTATTGCCGATGCCAAGAAGACAGCATCACGACAAGCCATTGAGAAGAGAAGATTGGAAATGGAGAAGGCGAAGGAGACTCGAGCTCCACCACCAGCAATCCGTGCTCAGCCCAGTGGTGACCTTGCCAGAGCTATGGACAAGGCTCTGCCTCCTGTCCCACAACAACGAAACGATATGGGCCAGTCTAAAGCTCCTCGCATGAACACTGGGGCACAGCGTTCACAGGAAGAAACGGGCCGCTCTGTTAACTCATCAATACAGAACAGTACCAAGGCTCCGCCGAAACGACCTCTCCAGCAAGATACCGATGACTACCACTCTCGACCTACCCTCCAGCGTAATGGGCCGTCTTATCATGAACAGCAGAGCAAGAGACCCAGAATGACCGGAGAGTTTGATGATGATGATGACTTGACCGAGAACCACCCAAAGATGACTGCTCCTCCGATCCGACAATCCAGCGTCCGCCAAAAGGTAAAAGATATTCCTTTTTACAACTACAACATTGCTAACATTTCGCAGGATGCACCGACCAAGTCACTGTTCCCGAGTGGTTATGCCAATGCACCGCAGCAGACAACTCTTCAACGCTCGACACTTATTGCCCAACATCAAATGAACCAGTCCAAGCCTGCCCATCCTATGGATATGGCTCAGGTATCGAAGGCTCCTATTGCATTTGCATCAAGTTCCAGTCATGCCAGTTCTCAAGCGCATAAGACTCCAGCTCGTCCTGGTCAACCACACGGAACAAGCAAATCGGCAGCCAAGTCAGCGGCGAAGTCATCACCTAAATACCAGAATGGAGAGAATATTGAGCTTCCAGAGATCCACACTGATTCGGAAGATGAGGACTCTGATGGAGGTGGAGGAGACTTCGTGGCTTCTGCCTGGACGGAATCACCTGCTCTGCGAGAGAGACTCATCAACCAAGAGAGACTCGATCCCTCCAGCATCTTTGGTCTGCCTGGAGCACTGAACATGGAAGAAGTATTCAGCAAAAGCAAGGATCGCTTCCACAAATTCCGTGCCAGGACTTCGAGTGCCAACTGGTCTGGTCAAGACAGATTGACTGAGGATGAGATTCGCAAGGATATTGAGGCTCGTGATAAATTGAGGAGACAGGGAGGATGGACTTATGATTCGATGGTTTAGGGGTATACTTATGGATGGGAAGGTCATTGGGTGATTGGTTGCTAAGGTGATGGGACCAAGGTTATTGGTGTTGACCTGATGCATGGATGACGGATGTATCATTTGGTGGCCTGTATATTTTTGACTTGAGATGAGAGGATGATAGATGGACGGGCGGATGCCTGTCATTATCACAAGAGTGGTGGTGGTGTTTATGGAGTATGGTATGGCCAGCTTTTTATCAACGGGGTTGGAGTAATGAATATGAAATGATTCTTGATTCTATTCCTATTTCTATTTCTATTATGCCTGTGCTTATGTTTTTGTTTTCTTTTTGTGGATGTGTTGTATCCTGTCAGCCTGTTGCCGTGAAGTGCACTATTCGGCCAAGCCTACCTTAGCAGTAAACTACAAGCTTCTGCTTCTGTTCTGAAAGTCTGAATATGGATATCCAAGTCATTGCCTTGTCAGACTCAGTTGGGCAATATGATATCATAAATACCTACCTACCAAGGCTGACTTATTATGATCCGCTTCATCAAGATCGCACAACCCAAAATAGCACTCGAATGGGTCTACTGACTCGTGACTTATCACGTGCCTTATCGATAAGCTCAAGCAGCAGGGGTCGTTACGCAAGCTACAGCGGACGTAGGCAATGATCTTCTCATACCCCAGCTGACAGCTCAGCAGCAATACGACAGGACACGCCCAAGAGCACATGCAAGACGCAAGACGAGAAGCGCAGCAGACCACAAGACCTGTCTATCAACCTGTGCCCGAATACTTGGGAGAAGTGAATACCTATACAGGCACACGTTGAAGCCATTCAAAAGCCTTTATGCTGATGTCATATCTGCTTTGCCTTTTCGCTAAGCCCTGAAGTGCAGTGCAGTGCAGTGCAGCACAGCAGCTGTGAGGGCGCGGGATTTTGGTTGCTGGGCACCGACCACCACCACTTGACTGACCGCGTCGATATTAATGGTCTCGATTGATTCGCAGGACAAGACAGAAAACGAGATAAAACAAGACCAAGCAATTCGCAGGTTCTTTGGCTACCACTATCTACGACTGCGATTGTCACTGGTCACTGGTCTCACAAGGCAACAGACGCACTCCAGACTCTTCCCCCACCAACATCGTCACCTCCCACTGCGTTTGCCGTCAGCCACCACCGCACTTCGAGAACGACGCGAAAACAGAATTGCACTTCGTTACCCTCACATTGGGCCCTTCTCAATATTCACACATATTGTCCACCCATGCTGTTTGCCTCCTCGCGCTCAGACTGAAAGCAGCCTTCCGGCCGCCAAGCGAACACTCGTTTCTTTCTTGCCCTGCCCTGCCTGGCCTGGCCTTGCCTTCGCCTTCGTTACCTCTTGCTACCGACAGGGCTGGCTGGACAGCATTCTTCTGCCTTTCTGCGAACCTACAGCAACACAATATCAACCCCGCCGCAGAGCCTCTGTACTACCAGCGCTATTGACGAGGGCGACGTGCGTACGAGCCAGTTTACTAGTCTGCGAATGTTAGCAATCCTTAGCAGCTTTTGATGAGCTTCCTTTCTTACAAGTTGCTTAAAATCGATCCTTGTCTGCGACCGACTTTGAGTTGCAGCGCCCACAATGGTGAAGGCGGATCTCACTCGAGATTACTATGGTGATCTTGAGATAGCTCCTGGGGCGGACGTCAGCGAGATAAAGAAGCAGTTCAAGAGGCTAGGTAGGATTACTTGTGGGTGGAAAGAGGTACATTGCTAATAGGATACTGTAGCTCTCACATACCATCCTGATCGCAACCCTGGCAGAGAAAATGAAGTCACAGCAAAATTTCAGAAGATCCAGTCCGCGCACGAGGTCTTGATTGATCCCCAAGAACGAGCAAAGTACGATGCGAATAGAATTAGAGGCGGTTCAAGATATGGAGGAATGTCTTCTGGTGTGAGAGGGAACCCTTGGTCACAAACAGCATCGCAATATCCTCCACCACCGAAAGCCCCCACAGCTCGATCCAGACCGCCTCCTCCTTCGACTGGTGCTAGAAGATACGAGAAGTTTGCTACACCGAACCCTTCCGCATACCAAGCATCTCAAGAAGGACCTCAAGCTAGGAAAGATACGTACGAGGCATGGGAGAAGGTTAGGCATCAGAAACCCACGCCAGGAGATGGAGGACCTGGACCTGGCAAGACTTGGAGAGCACCACAGCCACCACCAAGAGGTACACCGCAGTCAGGGCGAGAGGAGAGCAATGCTAAGAAACATGCCCCACCGCCACGCGCGGGTCCCGGGTTCGAGGAGTTCAAAGACGGCTACAGTCCGAGGAGAAGCCAAAGTACAAATAATGCAAGTCGGAAGGGATTTATGCCAAACACACCTGGTGGAGGAGATGAGCCACCTGCTCCCATGGGGGCCTACTTCACAGAGCGCAACAAGCCCACGGCCCCTCCTGAGGTTCCGCCTCGAGAGCCACAGAGAGAGCAACCTCCTATGAGGGAACGTCCACAGTCCTCGAAACCGATTCCCAACCCTCTAAAGCAATTCCAAGACAAGCCAATGGTTCACGAGCCTCGCATTAGCACACCATATGCGACTCATGGAGGAGAAAAGTTCAATCCTTTCGAGAGCACTAATATCAATAGATCTAAGAGTACTCGGGAGCGTCATGATAGATTTGATGACTCTCATATCCCTCGGACCGGATCAGATTCCAACCTAAACTCACCGCAACGGGCTCGTTCATTCGCTCAACGAAATTCTCCGAGGACGCACAAGTCTACCTTCTCAGAGACTATCAATCTAGATCCTTCGAGTGAGGAGTCTAGCTCTGATGGCTTTGTACAGATGAATCCTCGTTCTCGTGTGCCACGGACCAATGGTGCTACGAATGGAAATGCGAATGGTGCTGCCCAAAGTTCCCCACAAGGACCAAATACTGCCAAGCAACCCGATACTAGTAAGTAGAAGCCTTTTCAGAGGCCAAGGTGAAACCTCGTTTTAACGGTAACATAGATGGACACACTCCTCAGTCCACCCGGCCTCAAACTCAGCCACAACCACAGGCCACCCAAACAAACGGAGAATCAATGTATGCATATTTAAGTTCTTCGAATTCAGTCATTTCCGACCGGCAGCGAGTACCAAACTTGTCTGTCAAGCTTCCGACAGTTTCGGAAACTATCCGTTCTGGGGAGGCATTCGCACCAAAACGCGTACCTTCCAAGGACTTTACGGATTCAAGACCTGTGACACCTCCCAGTGGATTCACAGCTTCTGCGCAGTCTCTCAATGCTTTTGAGGGGCTTCAGCGGAGTCTCGTTGACCAGCTCCTTACAAATAAGCGTTCTGGCGGCAAGAAGTCTAATTCTAACTCTGGTTCTGCTGAGGCTTCACGCTTCGGACCCGGCAGCCAGGGATGGATGGATCCTCATTATCCACACCAAGAGAAATCCGCTTGGACCGAGTATAGGGATGTAACTCCGGCAAGCCCGTCGAAGAAGCCCAGACCGGTCAAGCATCTTCATACTGTTCACCCCTTTGATTCCGAGCGTTCTCACCAGTACTGGGAGGAATTGAAGAAAATCAAGAACCAAGCTAATCACCCTGAGCGATCTTCTAGTTTCTCCTTCAATATCAATGATGAGACGTTCAATCGAACCAGACATCAATCGAACGGTTTCAGCAACAGTGCTGAGAACATTAGTACCAAGTTCACCCCGGAGGACTGGGATGGCAAGTTCGAAGCTGGCGCCGATTACTTCAAGCCAGAGGTAAAAAAACGTACTCAATCCACGTCTCGACCAAGGGGACGATCGCCTGTCAAGATTCGTCCGGTGGATACGAAATTTGCACAACCTCGCGTTGAGTCGGAGACCCCAATTGAATCTCCAGGTGGTACCAAGTTTTCGGCCGAGGAGTGGAATGAGACTTTCAAGCCACAAACATTCATGCCAACAACCATGCCCCCTCCTCCTCGTACGGCTACAACACCTAGCAGGAAGCGAACTGGACCTACCATTCGACCAACCATGGGTACTGCTGCAGTTGTAGATGATAGTGAGACTTCTGATGAGAAGCCACTCTTCAATGGTCGCAAGAATATGCATTCTATGGCCTCGAGTCCTGAGCCTATGGATGTGGATACTCCTCCCGCCACTAACACTGTCCCTCAATACGCTACAACGCCCAACTGTCATCTGAGAGTCAATACTGAACCTCAGAAGCGCGCAGCGTCAACATCAGCATCTCAATCACCAACGGACACCGAGGGTCTTAAAGTCAACTTTGACGACCTCAAGATCCAAGACTTGATGTCAACACTCGCTCTTCCAACGCCGCCTCAGCCACCTGCTCTCCCCATCGACACCGAGTACGAGCGTCCCAGCCGTGCTTCCTACGAAGACTACCTTAAGCGCTACGCAAAGTACATGGGCGAGTGGGACGTCTTCAATAGCAAATACCTCCTCCACATGGTTGCTCGTCGGCGTCAAAACGACAATCTCAAGGATAGACGGTGGACGGATCGAAACGGCACTGAGATCTATCGTCTGGGATTGAAGGAGGATCAGGCTGTCTTGAAGCGCTGGGGCGAGATGCAGGAGATGCACGAGCAGATTGTGAAGGCTTTTGTGGTTATGCGGGAGCGGATGAAGACGAGGGAAGAGAGAGAGGGTGTCCCTCCTCCGAGTGATCGGCCTCGACCGAGGAAGAAGACCCATTGAGGACGTTGAAGCTATGGACCATTTCTCCAGGGCTGTGGAATGCCTCTGTGTCTTTGGTTTTTGCATACATATGCAACTTCAAAACTACCAAGTTGGGGTTATGCACTTTCCGAGTGATTGAACGAAACGATTATCAACAAGAAGCGAAAGCGAAAAATTTACAATACTTCGGAAAGCGGGCGAGCGAGCGATACGATACGATACGATATGCGTGGTTGAATTTCTTTATCTCTTTCTTCCTCTTGCTTGTTTGCATGCATAGCGCGCGTATCAGCAGCATCTGAAACTTTCTTCGACAGTCTTTCCTACTCGCGAGTTTTGATTGATTGATACCCTGGGTCTACTTTCAGTGGTTGGGTGGTGCGGTGAACTGAGAGGATTGGAGAGTTGAGGATGGGCTGGTGCTTCCTGTTCCTGCTCACTGTCTAAATCTGCTTTCCGTTTAACGGGCAGGGTGGTGAGGATCGCGTGGAGCATCAGAAACGAAAGACTTCACAGACGACTGGACGGGATATCACACCGATGCCATGGTAGGCGGGAGCGATACGTGCTCGCTCCGTCAGCGGACTTGGGTTCTCTTTTGATGCGCAATCCTGTAAGAATACATCAATACTGGCGTAGCGAGGGGTGGATGGAAGCGTTATGGTTGGTGCATTGCAAGGCGTTGGTGGTCTATTGTGGTCAGTTCAGCAGGGTATGAGCTGGATGATTGGGCTTCTGACATAATATGGAATGGACGCTTACTTAGCTACCTACTTAGATGTTGAGCCTGCATGAAATCAAAAGAAAGAAACGAAGGCCAGTCTTGGTGTCTCTGGTATCGTGTCTTTACAACTCTTCAGACAAAACAAGCTAGCGGAATGAGGTAACCAGAACTTCAGGTTGTAAGCACCACTGATCCATGATTTCCCCATAGTTGAACTGCTGGCGTTGTAGATCATAATTGTATAGAATGGCATACCGGTGGGTCTGTGATATGTGGAGTACGATAATTGACTATTGATTCAATCTTCCAATGGAGTAATTGATATTCATCACACTTCAGAGGCCGAGTTGTAAACTTTTGGCTCCCGCGTAGGATACGAACGCACAGCACATCCGATAATCCGTACTTTGAATCTGAATTGCTACTCCGGTAGTAACGAGACATAAACGGACAATAGCAGTGCACGCTTCCAACCCATTATTTGGAAATATTCAGATACCCTCACTCCGACCCCCTCAGCCGATCCCTCCCACAAGCGTTTCGATCACCCCTCGCTCCAAACTCTAAATTCACAACAAGAAGGGGCCTGCAGCCTTCTCATTGGAAGAGCTCCTTCACAATTAGAAATTTGCGTCCAAGCACGGACAGATCCGCGACCCGGGAAGGGAAACTCTGCACGACTTTGAAACGCACATCTGAACGTTTCGAGGCATCTTGAGCATCCAAACAAGTTCGAGGCCAGGGTTTGGTTGTGAATAAGTATCCGCCTCGCAGTGTCTTGGTCTGAACCCTCTTGACTCTATCACTCCTGCCGGAAGTCAAATACGTCCGTTCCATGCATGGTCCATCAAACTCGTTTCGGCTGTTCGTCAAGCTGAATGAATCTAATCTCTTGTCGCGCATTTCTCTTGGTCTCTCCGCCCATTGTCCTCCCCCTGAATCAATCTCTTGATCAAACCAAAAAGAAGAAAGAAACATCCGAATATTTCGTACCCGGTATTATCAGAGGGATCGGATCGGAACCCCACCTATCGTGTTCTGCCTACCTCTCATCGAAACCATGAATAACTCTCGTCTCACACATAAGAAATCACGGAAGGGCTGTCTCCAATGCAAACGCCGTAAAATAAAGGTGTCCTATCTCATTCTCATAATCTTCATCTCACCTCGCCGTCAAGCTCATACCAGGCTTGCCGGCCAGTTCAGGTCATGCTTGGAATAAGCTAAGCTAAGCTAAGCAAAGAAACCGAGTGATGCAAAGCAATGCTAACAGCCCAAGAGTGCGACGAACAGAGTCCACGATGTACACCCTGTATTAAACACCGCGTATCATGTTCCTTCAACGAGGGCGAGCCGTCGTCATCGTTGTCAGCTTCCCTGGTAGCGAGTCCGATCCTACCTAACCAACTACTTGACCTTGAATTGCTACATAATTTCACGACGGCGACTTCAGATACGCTTTCCGATCGAGATGGAGTTAATGAGCTGTTTCGAGTTGCGATGGTCGCTGAGTCTTTTAAATACGACTTCCTCATTCGTACGTATACGTAATATCCTTGTGATTGAGCATATCAGACTCACATCCCTCCGCAAAGAAAGAATTTCATATTATAAGAGACAAATGTATGAAAGTGATTACTAACATTGGACTTCCTTACTACTACACAGACAGCATCCTCGCAGTCTCCGGCTTCCACCTAGCGCGCTACTCCGAATCCCCTCCACAGAAACGACTCTACTCCGAAGCAGCAATAGCACACTACAACACCACGATCCAGCTCTTCCGGAAGATCCTAGTCGAAGACATCACGCCGACAAACTGCCACGCGATATTCGCCTGCTCGGGCATGATCTTCGTCGGCTCCTGCGCCCAGCCCCGTCCTGAGCTCGACTACTCTCGCGTCCTAGAGTGGTTCACGCTACTCCGCGGCGTCTCGACAATCGTCAACCCAAGCATGGAATGGGTTTCCGTCGGCCCCTTTGCGAGAATGGTGAATCCCGAACCCGTGAAAACGAAGACTAATCTAGACCCGGGGGTGGAGATGCAAGCGGAGTATTTCGATAGCCATTTCGAGGCGCTGTCTAGTTATTTCTATCAAACGTCTACTGCTGCCGACTATGAGGTTCTGAAAGAGACCCTGGTGCTCCTCAGACATACTTTCGTTGGGCAGGCGCCGCATGAGGTGCGCTCGCTGTTCTGGTGGCCCGTCATGATCTCGACGGAGTACTTGGCCTTGTTGGTGGCGGGGAGGCCGGAGGCGATGGTTGTGCTGGCCTGTTATTGCGTGCTGCTTTTTAAAAGAGAGTATCGGTGGTGGCTGGATGGGTGGCCGGAGTTTATGTTTGGCGTTGTGAGGAGGGAGTTGAATGGGCGCTTGGGGATTTGGATGAGGTGGCCGATGGAGAAGATGGGTGTGCTGGGTGAGAGGAGGGAGAGGAGTGAGAGTAGTGTTGATGGATCGCCTGGGGAGGGAGGGTATGTGGGGTCTGAAGTCTCGGGTACTTCACCGTTTTAGACGTTGAGGCTCGGTGAGAAGCTCGAAGGTTGAAAAGAGACATGGCCTTTCTATGTTTATTGTTGAGAATGTTTCTTTGAAACGATTTCTTGTTTTCGGCATGCATTGAGGCTGGCCGCTAGGCCGTGGAGTCAAGGTGATGATGAGAATCATTGGCGTTTGGTTCGCTGGATGATACCTTTATATTTCATACAGGTGCCAATTTAGACGCAGTTGGTCTCAAAGTCTGTCCTGCACTGACTAACGCCCTAATCTCATCGCTAGGGATTCATGTCTCACTACTGAAAGAGGATTATTTTACAAGAACATGATCCACAATCCTTGTAGCTCAGAAGTGGTCGCTCCTTGAGGTAGGACTTCCGCAGTCAAACATTCCCAAAGATTGTCGCAACGCTTTGCTTTATTTCCCGGTCAGTTTCGCTAATTAAGTGATGAAGTCATGATTCACCTGGTGGTCACTTCTCTTGAAATTTCCCGAACATTCACGAAGAAAGACCAAACTTCATTGTCCCCGGCATTGCATATTTAAATCTAGAGGACACAAGCTCTTTACCAGGTAACGTGCTCCTGCTTAGATGTGCCAAGTATCATGACGCGACTTGACATTTCTCCGTTGATTGATCAGACGTCGCGCTGCCCAGAGGGACATCGACGAGGAAACTTTCAACGATCGCTTCATCACCAACTTCAACAACATGTACCAGCATCGACAAACAACGGCTGTAGTCACCATTGATACGGTGTACTATCTTGCCGAGAAAGACACTCGGGACCAGATATGTAAGCGTATTTTTGTGGTTCCCCTCCCAGAGTCTCTCGCTAACGGTCTTTGCACGCCAGGTCCTGGAGTCGATTTTCTCTGGTTCCGATCCGAGAACGAGAACGAGTTCTGAGTCCCATCTTGCGCAACTATTCAAGAAGGCTATGAAGAAGATTGACATGGACGGGACTGCTGTACAGAGAGTATGGATGAAGTGTTTGGAGAATACCCAGAAGGTATGGATGGGTCTCGGTATGGAAGGAGTGCAATACGAGGCTGAGAAAACATTTTGGGAAATGCACTCTAGGATTTTCCTCACGAACTTCCCTATCTCGTGATAATTATGGAGGCTTACACGAAAGTTAGGGTCGAATCTGGAGAGCTTTGAAGGCAAGGATCTGCGGAAAGTCAATACACTGTGAAGAAAGCTTACGGGGGAGAAGGTGGGAGCTTGACGCAACTTAGTTTGACTTTGTGATCCTTAACTTCGCATACACTGGTACATAAACATGCATGTCACCTAATCTCATATTTACCCTTCCCCGCCACACAGGAATTCGCTACCAATCCCGTGACGTGCGTCGAGTAGTTTTCTCAATAGTACTTCCCCGCCATGATGGCTGCTTTGGAAAGGCAAAGGCGCTTTCACATACAATGTTCCATCAAGCGAGCAATTCCCTGATCAGATAAGATCATGATCTGCCGAGATGTAGGAATCACTGCGGAAAACTGTACCTATATGTTCTCGCTTAATCTACCAAACAAACGGCTGGAGATGACTTTGCACTGAGGACTCCTGTTAGATGCTATATACTTGAACAGGACTGTTCCATAAGTATGAGCTTTAATTAATATCGCGGGCTTGCCTCCTGTGGGCACCTACAGAACCAGCCGCTGCTCGCTGGCCTAGACAGTTTGGGGTTTAAGGTGTCACTTACAAGTTCTTCCGGTCGGTGAACGTTGATGCGTTATTCTCTACTATCTTATCAGATTGGAGCTTACTGTTGGGGTCTGTACATAAGTGAGTACTTGGTCGAGAAGCTTAACCATGACTCGAAATTCGGGCCAGCCTGTGTTCTTCCCACAGCTTCAAAGTCACCGTGCCAAAAACTCAGTGCGTATCATACAAATCACAGTTAGCAACATGGAACTAATCTTACCTGGTAACTCAGTGATTGAGATCCTCGGCAGTTTCCTTTTTTTTTTCTCCTTTTTCACAAAACTTGGAATTCAGCACGAGAAAAGAAAAACATCACAGCAAGTGAAAATAATCAAGGTACGGTTCATGTCCTTCATTCATTCATCCCATGGCCATGCGGCTTTCATACATCGATCGCATTACGCAGAATATTCTCCATCCCTAAAAGCACATATTTTCTTCCTCATTCCTTTGAAAGACTGTATTCCACTGTCTTGGTGATACTGCCAAAGCCATTCTTTGGGTGGTTAAGCGGCCCTGCTGCGAGTTGTCCAGTCCTGCCTAAATCCGTCTCGCTTTCACGAGCGCTACTTTGAATGATGTACTCCTCCGACTCATTATCTCCTAGATGTGTTTTTTGATCCATTCCGGTAATCGTCGTCTTGTTGAAGCCTTTCCCAGCAGTACTCGTGTATGTAGGGTCGAAAGACTGAAGCTGATGAGAGCCTGAACGGGTCTGCGCGGTGGCACTGGTGCGGCCTTTGGAGGTGCCGAGGAGTGCTGGAACGTATTTTCGTAGGAAAGGTCGAAGTGTGGGAAAGTTTCCACCTATGATCGAGATATTCAGCTCGATGACACACCACATCAGGGCGGGAGTTGTTGCTTCTGACAATATGTGTCAGCTTGAATTCCAGTAGTCCTCATAGCTTGGATCTCGCGACACACTTACTTGTTAGGTCAGTTGAGTCAAGAAGTGTCTTGATTGATAGGAGTCGAATGATGGAAACGATGCAAACAAATCCACCCATCATCAACACAGCAGACACCCCAATCTTCTGTCTGACTGGCATCTGCAACTTCCATAGAAATGGTAGCGGAGCTGCTAAAGTTGCAAAATCTGTGAAAATACCGAGACCAGCTTGCGCGAAATAGAAGACAGGGCGATTGATGCACACAGCAGTTGTCGCAAGTGCAAGGTCCCACGAGCCGCTGACAGGCTTACACGAGAAGACGTTCACAAGGACCGAAGCCAAACTATAACTAACGGTAAAGATCACAAGACAGAGGATGATGAGCTTGAACGTTCGAGAGGGAAAGATGCGACCGTAGAACAGCAGGATCGAAGCTTTAGCGAAGCCTGTTGCCGCGCAGAAGAATATGGCTGCAAGAACATTACTCTAAATTTCTGGTTAGTAGGAACATCATTTATGAGTGCAAAGGTATGACTTACGAACAAGAAGTTCGGGTATAGCATGTTCAGTGGAACATCGTAGAGATGTTTTCCAAGTCCATAATTAAGAACTGTTCTTCGTCAGATGTAGCTGGCAATACAGAAGAGGACATCTCACGATTTAGAATGAATCCTGTCAAGACGATAGAGCATGCCTGCAGAAGAATTAATAATTGTTCAGAGTTGTCTTTTCGTCGACATACCAAGGCCATCAACATTAGGTCTGTTCCGGTCAGCAAATGTTTAATCTGCCATCATGTTTGATCGTAACTTACAGTCATCTATAGCTAATTCCGACACAATACGAGAACGAGTGTAAATACGGATAGCACTGGTTATAACAGCCAGAGGTAGAAAGACTCCAATACAGGCAATCAGCGCTGTAGCATCATACGGGCGATTGAAGTCGGGAGTATACCCATCTGGCGCTGGAGCACTGTAGAGAACTCCGTCAACCAAAGACATTTGAGCTAACCAGCCAGTAAAGCGGGAATGAAAGCGACAGAAGCGACAGAAGCGAACAAGAAGCAAAGCAGAGAGAGAAGCGGGATCGGGATATCAAAGTCTAGATATGTAGCCGGCACTTCGAGGATCACTCTACTCGAAAGCAGGTCATAGCCCTCGTTGATACTGTAGCAGGGTTTCCGGCATGTGCAGATGTGACAGATGTTTCTCAACCGATGGGACAAGAGTTCCGCGAGGGAGTATCGGAGTTGTACCTGCTTCTGTGGTTGCACTCAATTGGACGAATTGTGTTCCGAGTCCAGGGTCAAGGTGACTAGTTGCAGGCTGGAACGGATTATTATAATCCCCTTTTGTATTTCACTTACCCTCCCAGATTTCCGATTGTAATTACTTCTAGGAGAGCAACGTTTCTCGCTTTTTGACCTTGGGTCAGCTTATCATTTGATTTTGTAGGGCCATCATGTTCTCAGGTCTGCTCTGAGACTGATCGTCGGTCACTTCTTTTATTATCGTGGCACTTATTCAGCATGATTTTCATCTCGAGCCTAGGATCCTTATCGACCCATCAAGCTCCGATTTTGAACAGGAATGTTTCCCACCTGCTCAATTCGGCAAGACATCCGTCGCGACTTCTGGATTCTCAAACATCGCTTACGAAGTAGAAGTGTCTGCATAATCCCTCGAGGTGCACAGGGATTAAGTTAGAGCACACTATAGTCTGATGGGCTTGTACTGGTACATGCCGTAAATAATGTACATTCACTGTCTGTGCGGCTTCTAGATAATTCCGCAAAAACAAGGTACTCTGGCGAATCATCGTCCAATTTCACAGTACATTAGTACCCAAACAAGTAAGGCTTTAACAAAGTGCACAGGCGGCGAATGTACATTATTTACCCATGGCACGAAGTATGCTCCACTTGGATACGGTCTTGCTTTCCCGACCAATACGATCAGGTCAATGGCCTGCACAACTGACAATTGGTCGCTCTTGTCACCAAGACTTGACACTGACTTTGCTGTTAGAGGTACATGCCACCACATGGAGCTCTGCCACATGTTCAGATCCTAGTCTGGTATTCGTCCGAAGATCCTATGCTGTGGTCGCGGGTCGTGCAAGAAACCAGAACAAGCCTTCAAATTGTCGCAACCATGGAAGTGGGAGGCGGGAGGCTTTGGTGGCGTATAAATCCCCGACTGGATCTTGGGAAGCTATCAACAGGGAGCAAGTTAGCTTGCTAGGATGGTGATGCAGGTCCCTGAACACCATGCAATCAAGCTCTCGAAAGGTTCTCCTTGAAATCGTTCCTGTCGTTCCCGACCTCATGGCTGTCCCGACACGGTACAATCCAGTTTACGACACGTTGTACGCGCGGATACATCCTTTAGCGTGAACATAAGGAGAATACGACCTTAACCCACAGCCTACCAAGTCCATAAAAGAGAGTCAGTGATCGAAAGTATGCAGGACAGAATTTTTGAAGTTTGATGGGGAGCTTTCGCCCGATGTCCCAGAACTGTCCAAGTCCCGCTTATCCTGGATCCTTGCCTCCGTGGATGAGATTGCCACGAATCCACCCTGAACGAGATCGCGCCACAATTCTGCACCAAGCCAAGTCACGACTGGAAATAAAATCGTACTCCTGATTTGATGACTTCAATGGATTCGTCGAAGCCAATGCTTGGCCTCAACGTGCGCCCTGCTCCTTTTTGCTTGATGTTGAAATTTTCTTGAGCTGGATATAATCGTGTAATGAAAGTGTTTATACTTTCTATCTCATCTTGCTACGGCAAGGCTGGTCAACGGAAAGCCAAAACCAACAATATTCTGGGGAAAAGGCGCCACCCGAGATAGACGGCTCCCTTGCCGCTGAACTTACCGTACCAAGCAACGGCCCCAGCTCAGTAGACTTGAACTATGCGGCCCCCTTGGAGTCCCCTCATTTTCTATCACATCCGTGCCTGGTTCGACCCACTAATGATTAGCTGAATGACAAGACATGATTTCCGAACATTCCATGGTCCACTTCTGCCCCTCTCTTGTCTTCGGACGAGATCGCATTAATGCCTGGAACCAGACAGGACCGCCGGTTCCTGATCGATAGGCGGACCTCAAGCGCAGATTCAATATTGATGCAAATCGGCCGTGTGGGTTGCAGCTTTCAAGGCTGTATAAATGTCCTCAGCTCCCTGCCATGTAAAGTTTTTCCGCATCCTCGGATGCTTCCTCGTCAATTCCCTGAAGATCTGTGCTATCAAAGGCTTCATCATGTCCTCTTCCCTGCTCAAGTTCCTCCTGGCTTCTGTCGTCACTCTGGCTTCTGCCAGAGGGATCAGCCTTCCTCGCGATGCCGAAGTCAGTACTGCGGCCATTTCCAGTGCTGGCTGTGCGGCACTGTCCAAGGTCCTTTCGACGAAGGTCTTCTACGCCGACAGTCCAGTGTACCAATACGAGAACTCAGCGAGTGAATTCTGGTCCAATGTACAGATTCTTGCCCCTCTCTGTGTCTTCCGACCCGAGTCTTCTGGAGATGTCGCCACCGCAGTCTCGGTCTTGCGAAAGTCATCCGGATCGTTCGCTGTCAGAGGAGGTGGACACATGGGAATTGCTGTAAGTACCCTAATAGACTCCGTCATTTTCCCGATCTAACAGTTCCAGGGTGCGAACAACATCGACAATGGTGTTCTGATGGTCATGTCGAACTTGACCACCTTGTCGCTGTCATCTGACAAGTCAATTCTGTCAATGGGACCTTCCCACCGTTGGGGAGAAGTCTACAAGTTCCTTGCCGACTATGATCTCACCGTGCCCGGTGGACGTCTGTCACCAGTTGGCGTTCCAGGCCTCTTGCTTGCGGGAGGTGTAAATTTCTATGGCAACCAGGTCGGATTTTCCGCCGACAACGTGATTCAGTACGAAGTTGTTCTGGCCACTGGAAACATTGTCTACGCTTCCAAATCTAGCTACTCAGATCTCTTCTGGGCTCTCAAGGGTGGAAGCTCCAACTTCGGTATAGTGACGAGATTCGATATCAAGACCATCCCTTCAAAGAAGGTTTGGGCAGGTATTTACTCAGTCGCAAGCGCAGATGTCCCTGCACTTCTTGCTGTATGTCTTCCTTTCAGAGCGAACTCTTCCTGATGATGAACTGACACTCATCGTAGGCTACTGCTGAGTATGCCGCAAACATCACTGATCCGCTGTCGCACATTGTTCCTGCTACAATTGCCACCACTCGTGACCCTGTGGACTTCATCGCCGCGGTTATCCTCTTCTACGACTCCGACACGATCACTTACCCAGACTGCTTTAAGCAATTCTTCGAGATTCCCTCTATCGGTAACACGATGGCCTTCAAGACCATCGCCGACTTTGCAGATGAGACTGGAACTGCCGTTGTCCCTGGAATCAATGACATCTTCGCAGCAGGAACCATTGTTGGTACTACCTACGATGAGCTTCTCATGGGTATCAACTTGACCAACAGCGTCTTCTACGAACGCCTTCCTCTACTGTATGATCAAGTTCCAGCATCTGAAATTTCCATCATCCAGATTGACTGGCAGCCGATTGGGAAACTTTGGATGGATGCTACCACCGCTGCGGGTGGCAATGCTCTTGGTCTAGACTCGTCCAAGATCTACTTGGCTTGGGCCGAAGTACTGGAGTGGATCGGAAGTGAATACGATGATATCTGTTTGCAGTAAGTTCTTCCCTTCTTCGATTTTACAGTCTTGATGATATTCGGACGCTAACGTTTGAACCCTAGATGGATCAAGGAGACCACAGCCGTTATCAAGGAAGCCACCAAAACGGCCGGTATCTACTCCAGCTTTGACTACATGGGCGACGCAGCATCATTTCAGACTGAGGCTTTCTTCGCTGGCTATGGAGCTGAGAATGAGGCCAAGCTCTTGAGCATCTCAAGGAAGTACGACCCCAATCGACTCTTCCAGACTCTCATGCCTGGTGGATTCAAAATCGGTGCTTGAGTGGATGACTTATGATAGCTATATGGATACATAATGAATAATCTACTATAATTATACACGTGTCTCTGAGGAGTCGCTTGAGACCGAAACTTTAAAGTTTCTGTGTCTTGACCTTTGTGACTGACAAGAGGTGCCTGAGAATTGTGTCTTGAAAAGCCAAGTTTTATGGTTCACGATGGAATGCTTTGCGAAGGGATGATACACAACTCCAAAAAAGTATAGGAAGGTATTAATAAGCGGTGAATCAACTAGTGTGTTCCGTTCTTCAAGCGGATGTCAGCGTAATGGCAACGCTTGTCTATACAGCTTCAAGGGATGAACCCTTGGGGCATGGATCGCGAGTGCACAAAAAGCGGTGAGAATGCGTTTGTTTTCCAGAAAGATAGATAGTTCATCCCAGTAGTTACATATCTTAGGTATACTTGACGTTTGACTTGCGCGCAGAGATGGTTATGTGGAGTTTCGAATCTATGTTCTGCACTGGGAGGACAACTATATCTCAATTCGTAGTCTCGTTATCGAAAGGGGAATTCCAGTCGGCTGACAAAGAGTTACATTAAACATCTCGTACATTTAAAAACTTGCTACATGAATGACTCAGGGTATCAGCCGTGCACATACTTGATCAGTAATCCACTCGTGCCGGCGACATGCTGCCGCTGAGGAGGTTATTCTCTTTCAAGACTTCCGATCTATAATTCAGCGGGTACTTCTCTTTTGGAAACTAAGATTTGAAATAAAATATGCAAGTAAGATCAGCAAGAAGTTGATTGGTCAGAAAACTTGCGATTGTTTAGAAATGCGGTGAGTAATATTTGCGATGCCTAGACTTTTACAGAAGTTACAGAACCAGGAGCTGCATCTGCATAGCACATATCCATTAGCCAGGAACTCCAACAGCAGCCTGAAAACTCTGCCAGATCTCTTACTAGAGCAGCATTAGATGCACGTTGTCGAATACCTTTCGAGGCATGCACGACATAGTGAGAGATGCCAAGACATAAACAAAGACTCGCTTAGGCTCCAGGCACCAGTTGCCCACCTCATACTTTTGACCTTGGCTGAAGGCAAGCCTTCTGATTAACGCTACAGTATTACGAGTGGCACATCGTGGTTACTTTGTATCACGGGTTCTTTCCTCTTGTGTGATTCTACTGCTGGGAGGGAGGCCGAAGAAGTATGACGACCATGTCAATTACATGTGCCAGGACTGCAAGTCGAGAAAGAAAGTAGCATATTCAGGCATTCTGAGCTTGTCACTAACTCTTGCGTACCCACCCAGTGATTCAGATATGGAAGTGACTGGTTATAGCCAGACACAACCGGGGGCAATTCTCCATCGCTCTTTCCTCGTATCCCAAAAAGCTCGGGCAGGTGCGCGCTCAATCGGTAGTGGGCGGCTGATAGCAAACAGAAGCAAAACGCAACACTTTATTATCAAAGGCTCGCGAAGGGGTTACTTAACTTACAAATCAACAAATCCAATCCGTGACCTGAGCAGCATCGAGTCCTTGCGTACTATCTCGACCTCCACCGTGTACCTCGAGGGCAGAGCCTTACTCCTCCCCTACGTTCTATCAAATCCGAAAACTTCAGCACTCCGAAGATCTTCAGATCGCCAAGAAAAATGGTAGCAGGCAGTCGATACAGAGGCCTTTCTAGGTTCACCTTTGGCTGAGCGGCCCACGTGCACTCAACCAAAAGCTTTGGCCTTGCCGCAACATCTCGTTCGCCTTGTACAGCACCAACGGCAGTTGCCCCAAGTCACTGTTCCAATAGCACGTAACATCATTATGAGGCCACCATACATAAAACCTCCTCGACAACCGATGACAGGGAACTCTTGGACTTTAAGGAAGACACGTCGTCTGCTGCGTCAAATACAGCCCAACATCTTCCTTTGACCCCGCGGTCGCCACAGTCCCCTCCAGTCAGGGGCTCGCTGCTAACTCAGAGTACTTGCCCTATTCTTGCAATAGAACAACCTCAAAACCATGTACAACACAGGCTTCCATCGACATCAAGCGTCAAGAAACCAAAGCCCCTCGAGCCAACCCGATCTGTCAAAGCGATCCAACCTCCCCCACAGTCTGCCATCGAGACCCCATGGATCCCGTTGATGACCTCCTTCGTCCGCAGCCTCCCATTAAGTCATCCACATCACCCCTTCAGAAAGTCCCATAGTTTGACGAGACCACGACCAAGGAGCGCAAGCTAGTTGAAAAGAAGATGATCGTCGTCGACAGGGACATAGACGGGAAGACCATGAAAGTTGAGCTTTTCTACCTTGGACTTGACGACGCACAGAAATACGGTCGTTTTCTCGTCTACAGCGTGGGTCTCCAGGTTTCTCTGTAGAGCTTTGCTAACCAGTCCTCAGCTCTTCGACTTCATTTGGGTCACCCCGACCATGACTCATACAGCCGACTTCAAGATCTGGAGCAGGAAATTCCCACATGGCAGTAGCACTATCCACAATAAGGGTTGGAGCTATGAGATCGGAATCAGCGGTCAATTGAGGCACACCAGTACGTCGAACACGTTGAAGGAGGAGCAGACTACAACTTTCAGCTGACTTGTTCACGCCAAGACGAAAGGTGAGGATCCAAGCTGGGAAGAGATCGTTGCTGCACTACACAACTCCTTTGGGATAACTTATCGAGCTACCCCTCTCCAGCAGAACCAGCATGTGTTTGTCAGATCACAGCCACCCGGACCACCGAAACTCTAGGAGCGAAATCCACGCGCTTCTATCCCAATGTTTCCTTCACATCTACCTCCAGCTCGATACCAAAAGGCAACTTGGGACACCCACGCAGCATCACTCGATCAAGAGGTAGCTGGCCGAAAGAGACAGGCCGAGGAGTTTGTTGAGTCTGCTCTAAAGCGGCCGCAATACCACCATTGACTTGGATTGGGAGGAGCAATCGCTGAGTACAGAGTCGCACATAAATCGCAAAAGCGGATCTTAGTCATAGAAAACAGTTCCTGAATGCTGTATTGTTATTGCTGATTCGCGGTGTGATCCATATTTCAGAAGCAGATTGCAAAAATCATCATGTATTGTCTCATTAGTTTCCGTAAAGCGACACACGCTGAAAACAATATTCGCAAGTGTGGGAATATTGAAAATTGTCGCGGAGGAGCATTCCGGCCGTGAGAAAAGCCTCGTCAACTCATCATGTTCCGCATATTTCGTAACCGTAAATACCAAGCGGCAAAAGCTGTTCGATGTTAAACCAATCGCCCAATGCCCGAGTGAAAATACTCGGAGACTGTCCACCTTAAAGTTAGTGTTTACCATATCATGCTCCCCACCATAGCTCGCTTAGCATCATATCCCGCTCTGAGCTTCGCCCATGAACCCCTTGCAATCGTCTCAGAAGACCCCTCCCGTATCACCCCATTGTTAACTCAAAACATCATCCGAAATCAAAGCTCGCTTGACTACTTGACAAGATATATCAGTTAATAAAGCTCATGAATCGCGAGCTAGCCGAAAGGTCAGCCGTACGACCTAAAACATCACTTGATTACAATACCGTTGATACGAAGGGTGAACGGATGAGCTGTATCAATGTGGAAGGTGGGGTTCTTATATCGCACCACTCAAGATGGCGTAAATAGATGGCCACTTTTCGAAGTCGAGTACTCTGCATCCTGCACCAATATGCAGATTACATATGCAGAAATTGAACTAGCTCAACTTCACCCCACTATCTATGCTGGCAGATCTTAGCCTTGACTTCCATTCTATATCATCTTTCTGCCATTCCCCTGATTTCTGGACGTGAGGCTGCAAGATCGGTACTCATTCCACGACATTAAGTAAGGCAGAATCCTCCTATCCTTTTAGCTTTTTGTGGCTGATCTGTCCGCGAAAGTCACGATCTGTAGAACCCCCCTGGTCAAGATGACAGAGATGAAACCTCAGTATGATGCCATTCAAGGCCCCTACGATTTCATCCGCACAGCATCCATTGCGCTCATTGAGCGTGAAAACGTCTCTGATGCTGTGGCTCCATACGTCAAAGATGCTCGTGTTCTGGAGTGAGTCCAATTCTGTCGATTCTCAAATCAAGATACCTCCTCCATTCTTAAGATAATCTGAGTCCAGATTCTGGGATAGTGTTTATTCCGTCTTATAATCACTTCCTACCAAGAACCGTGCTAATGACATCCAACACAGACTTGCCTGTGGCTCAGGCTTCTATACCTATAGCTTTCTCTCCTGGGGCGCCCAGTCAGTCCTCGGGGTCGACATCTCCTCCGTAATGATCTCCTCAGCCGTGCAGCCTTCACACGCAGAGAAGATTTCCTTCATCAAAGCAGACTGTTCCCTTCCCTCTGTCTATCCTGGCGGCCCATTCGACATCGTCTTTGGCGCCTGGCTCCTCAACTACGCACCCGATCGCGCCAGGCTGGTCAGCATGTTTCGGAACGTGGCGATGAATCTCAAAGATGGGGGACAATTTGTCTCTATTACTGTCCCGCCATCTTCAAATCCGATCGAGTCCATTAATGCGGAGAGGGAGGCCAGACCTTTGCCGGCTGGCTCGGGCTACCTTGTCTATGAGCCACTCCATGATGTGGCGGATGGAGTCTATTTCAATGTACACGGCGAGACTCCCGTGGGAGACTTCGATTTTAAATGTTATCATTTAAAGAAGGAAGTATACGAGGAGGCGGCAAGGGAGGCGGGGCTGAATAGGAAATTGGAGTGGGGAGTTACGACAGTTCCGGAGAGGTACTTTGAAGGGAAGGCGGAGGGCGGTGCGAGCCTAGAGGAGTTAGAAACATATAGGACGATTCCAAATTATGGGATCCTGGTCATCGCAAAGTAGCGCATTCGTGCATCTAATTCTCTCATTTAAGTGCTAAGACAAAACCTCTACCAAATTTAAAAACCTCACTAGCAAGTTCATGTCTATGCTTAGTCTACTTGCAAGTAATATCTATCATACAATCGTAAGGTCTCATGTTCTTCCAAGCACATTAAATCTGTCGCCCGCCAGTAAAAGCTCATGCATCGCGCCTATATTGTGTCACCGCTACCGTCTTCAAGATCCGCGGATTGCTCGCATCTGAATCATGTTCCTCGTCCTCCCATCCCCCGGCAAAGACATTCGTTTCCGAGAAGCCTTTCTTCCCAGCCAAGTCCATCTTATCCTCTGGGTAGGCGGATCCCTGAGACTGAGCATCGCCCGCGATCCTCTCTTCGCTCCCGACAGGATTGAATGTATTCCCTCTCTTCATATTCTGCATCGTAAAGTTCGACTTATTGTTCGTGGTGCTTTGCGAGAAGCTTCCGAGCTTGAATGTCCGCGCGACTAATGGCCAAAGGTATGGTACGTTTGCTACGATCATTGCAGTTGCTGTTTCGCCGGCGTACCAGTTGAGGTAGGAGAGAGACCCGAATGGTGCGAGGAAGTTCGTGATTCGATTGAGGACGGCACAAAGGATCTAGTTATGTCAGAGGTATGGCAATGTACGGTAATCGATTTAGTACTTACCACAAGTCCACCTAAGCTGAATACCCCGATGAGAGCGCATTTTCTAAAGGATGGTCAAATCAAAAGGCCTCGCCTGCAGAGAAATGGGACGAACCTGGCACGAGGTAGCTTCGCTTTCACCAAGAGAGGAATTGGTAGGCAGAGCATCACAGCATCCCCAGTAATGTTCAGGCAGGCGTCAAGTATCATATGTTTCCTGTAAGTACTGCACTCGCCTGTGGACCACCTGTCAGACAAATAATGGAGATGGGCAATTAGATTCGGTACTTACTTTTGTCGTCTGGTACGGGGACCATCCAGCTTTGTGGTAATTTAGCTATCAATAACACAATTTTGCCGTGTCGAGGATTCTCAAGCGGTTTTGAGATACTGAAAGGGAATGTGGAGCTCTATACTTACTAGACATTGAATGGTTGGCACCAAAAACCAAGCAAAAAAACTATGACGACCACATATCCTATCGCGACATAAATCGAAACTGCTATGACTGCTTTTTGGTACTTCTGCAACCCCTTCCTGGATGAAAAAGAGAAAATCAGTTAATGTTCTCAACTTATGGTTGATGACATGTCCCCGAAAAGACTCACGTCATGCTGAAATATAGAATAAGTAAACAGGCTTTGCAGCCCCAGACACAAGAGATTTTTGCAATCTCCATTGCGAGGGCCCATTTACTGCCCATCGTGGCCAGTCGGTAGTCTTCGGGAGTCCAGTCCACTATCATCTCTGGAGTGACATAGTTGGTGCCCCAAAGGATCTGAACCCAGATACCATACGCCACAACCGTCCAGAGAGCCTATCACCCCTATCAGCTCTTGGCTACGTAGCAGCTTTTTTATCTTCTGATTGTCGATGACGAATTCTTGGTATAGGAAACGGTGGCCGGGACTTACGAGGTTCAAGACCATGAGAGCATCATCGAGGTCAAAAATCCTAAGCTTATCGACAAAACCTCGAGAGGGCCTGCTTCCCATGGACTGAAAAGAACTATGTCTGATGACTTTGGAAGCTCTATCAAATTATTAGGCGTGTCCCAAAGAGCGGTGCGTGCCAGTAAAGCAGAAGCATCACCCATGTTTGGAGTACTTACAATCTGGCTGCTACAAAGAATAGCACAAAGCCACTGAGAACTGCAACCTCAGTCACGACAGACTTGCCTCCTGGAATCATCTTGAACAGAATTGTGAACAGTTCCCAAGTCAATTGAGTTCCTCAAAGATCGCTGTTCAGATTATGGAGAAGTTGTGGGTTGCGTGCGATCATTTGTCTAAAACAGCGAGATATACCGCAGATAGCTGAATAATGAGACGTATCTACTTTTCCAGCAATCGCTGCAGCGGTATCACCGTATCATCGACTACGCCTCTTTTGCATCCTCTGGAATCATGATACTGAATGCTGCAAGGTATCTTCAACAGGGTGACACGGGAGAAATCGTTCCTTTCCTTTTTCTCTCATGTACCCCTGTGCAAGGGACCTTGATCCGACCTGCTGCCCAATACCCGTGAAGTGAAGAATCATGCTTTCTCTTGATTGTTTCCGATCCTTAGCGAACAGAGGAATACCAATTGCAGGCATCGGCTCATTTATTCGACTTTCCCTTGTGATAAGCCTTCGCAATTGGAGCTTCAGACTCCAGACTAGTCGCTCCATCATTATCTCAACTGGTTTCGCTTTCATTGCTTTTCTGCGTGCCGTGTTGACTATTTACGCCTCCTCGTGGGGGGGGCTAGTCGTGATTCGGGATCCAGTTTCTGGATGCAGATACCTGGTCGCTGCATCCTGGCATTCCGGGACAGGATCGACATATCCCCGGGTGGAGAAGGTAACTTCAAACTCGACTGAACGCGGAGAAAACGACGGAGAAAATGACGGAGAACTCATCTGAGTCTCTGGGAACAGACTTATTGTGGGTTCAGAATGTTTGTGAGATCGAACGTTTATTCTCAAAAGTCGTCAAGGAGGCCCCAAAGTGGAGAGAGAATCACATCTAGGCGACCCGGACCAAGATGATACCAGCGAGCCGTGCCGTGCCGTTAGTTAATCCTTCAGCGGGAGACAACGACATGGCAGGGATAGTTTCAAGGCCCAGGATGGGGAACGTGGGGGTGACTTGTTTGATATTCTCACGCCTATCGCCATCCTCCAGAATTTTCATCTCAGAGTCTTTCTTCTGTGAGCAGCTCGTCGTTCTGCGGTGCAATCATCAGACTCAAAAGTGCTTGATCTGATAGGTGTACCTTGTCCGACTTGATATCAAGACACTCAAGGCTCTGGGGACAGTGGGTCAAGGTATCGAGGATCAGTGGGTAGTGCGAGGGTGGAGCCGGCCATTGCTTGCGAAAGACAATGCTCCATAGGATAAAGGGTTGATAGCTTAGTATGCATGCATGAGGCACAGCTTCTTCCTTCGGATATGCAATCTTCTCTGACCCGCGAAGTCTGTTCAGTCCGTGGGCTGATATCTTCAGGCTACCATCCAATCAATGTACCTTTGAGTGGCAGGGGAAGGACATTCGGATTTCACACACCGAACCCAATCGATTCGGTCTCCAGGCGAGACAACAAGTGGAAATCTCGCCTCATCATCTCGTTCTCCCCTCATTACGTACGAATCCTACTCTTGGAGCTGTACGAAGTCAATCAAACGGCCAAGTACCAAGAAAGAGAGCGGACATGAAGGCTCGCCTTTCTCGCGAGTCTGCAAGGTCGAAGGTTCAGGGGTGTGTTGGGTAAGCGCATTACCATTTCCAGTGGATACGGTGAGTGCCATTGGGACAAGAAACAAATCTTAATGGATGTCTTCTCTCATTGAGCTTCGTTATCCTGACTTTCCTTGCACTTTCCTTACACCGACGAATTATCACGATGGCAACAGTCGACGAAGTTGACATCGAGAAGAAGGGAGGGGAGATTCGCACAACACCAGACGACTCGATCGATCGAGATGGCAATGCAGCGCCTTCCGAGACCAACCCGGACGGCCAAAGAGACTGGAAGTCCAAATTTAAGGGCTTCAAGATGAGCGATCTTTGGAAGTTTGAAGCTCGTGGCATCCTACGAGTTCGCGACGACGAGAAGAATACCATTCGACCAGTCCATGACTTCATCCACATGTTCTCGCTCTGGTTCAGTATCAACCTGCAAGCTATCAACATCATTATCGGTCTTCTCGGTCCATTGGCTTATGGGCTCGGCTGGGTTGATTGTGTCTGTATTGTTATTTTCGCGAATGCCCTGGCTTCGGTTGGGATTGCTTATGTCGCGACTTTTGGGCCTGAGAGCGGGAACAGAACCATGGTCATCGGCAGATACTTTATGGGGTACTGGCCTGCAAAGCTTACGGCTGCTTGTAACGTTGTTCAACAAGTTGGTTTTGGCACAATTGGCTGTATCGTCACTGGGCAGATGATCACTGCTGTCAATGGGGGAGGGTTGAGTCTGGCGGTGGGATGTGTAATCGCTGCACTCTGCATTGGACTGTAAGTTTATTATCATATCCAATTCATTTATATTTTGCTGCATGTCTCGCAGATATTTCACGACCTCAATCCATGCTCTGAATTAACTTTATGCTGACTCGACCTGGTACAAAGAGTCGCAACCTTCGGGATCCACTATCTGAACAAGATGGAAAGGTAAGAAAGGCTACTGCTGAATTTCCAGCATCAAAAGCTTATGTTACGTAGCTTTGGATACATCCCTCAAGCAATCGTCCTGTTCGTCCTCGTCGGTTCAGCAGCTCCAAACTTCGACACCAGCGCTCCGTCAGTCGGTGATTCCGCCACAATCAACGCCAACCGCGCCTCATTCTTCGCCTTGATCTTCGCCAGCATAATCGGATTCTCCGCCATATCCGCAGACTTCTACGTCTACTATCCCAAAGACTATCCCAAATGGATGACTTTCGCTACAACCTGGTCAGGCATATGGGTCGCTCTTATCTTCACCAATATAGTTGGAGTGGGAATAGCGACTGGTGTGCCAAATATCCCGGAGTGGAGCGCTGCATATGATATCTCGTCTGGAGCTCTGCTTCTGGAGTGTTACAATGGTCTTGGTGGATTTGGTGGGTTCTGCGTTGTGATTCTGTCGCTGGGTGCTATTACCCAGAACGCGCCCTGCACATACAGCGCGGCGTTGACGATCCAGGTTCTTGGACGTTATGCTGAGAAAGTCCCACGGTGGGCTTGGTGTGTTATGATTACGATAGTCGAAGTAAGTTTATCGTGCTTTCTATCCTTCTTCTCAATTCGAAATGCTGATCGAGGTTTCAGCTTGTGCTCTCCGTGGCTGGACGCAACGTTCTATACACCATCTTCCAAAACTTCCTCCCTCTTATGGCATATTGGATCTGCCCGTACCTCACGATCGTTATTGAAGAACATGTTTTGTTCCATAAGCTTCCAAAGAAGCCTTTCGATTGGTCCATCTACAATACCCAGGAGAAGCTACCCATCGGGCTTGCCGCGCTCTTGTCGTTTCTCATCGGTTTTGCTGGAGCTGTGGTCGGCATGTATCAAATTTGGTATACTGGTCCTATTGCGGCTATGCTTGGTGGATATGGTGGCGATATTGGGGCTTGGATCGCTATCGGGTCTACGGGCTTGATTTTCCCGCCGTTGAGGTGGTTGGAGCTGAAGAAGTTTGAACGTTAAGATCGCTTCGATGTGAGGTGCAAATCATGCTCCTCCCCACGTTGAGGTTTCACTGTAGCTCATTGCACACTACGACGAAAACAAAGTTTTTACTCCCTAAGCCTAATTGCTGTATGTAATTAATACCCTATCCCTTCCTTGAGGCGGAGGTCCACCACGTTGTTTATTTCAGAGACTGCTCACGTGATGACAAGCGAGCTTTTTTATTTGTCTTCTTTGCCGATTCATCATCTACAGTAACCTTCATCTTATCTTATCCACTTCATCAGGTACCTACTGGATATCATCTCAATTCCCTCTTTCGTAATAACTTAGCAGCCACACCACATTCCATCCCGTGGGGAATTGCCGGAGTCAGGTCCGTGTAGGACAGGACAAGATCCATGCACGCGAAGTTACACAACCCGATTTGGGTCTTTACGAATCAGAACTGGAAGTCATGATTCGCTACTCGACAAACATCGTTACACCTTACGGACTTCTCCACTGTGGCTGAACACAAGCCTTGCGGATAGCTCCACATGATGGCGTGTTGTAGCGTGTTGCGGGTAGAGGCTAAAGTGCAAGCGGGGATCTGACCGGACCGGACTCTATGTACTCAGATATGCACAGAACATATATCTCGAAGCTCCAGCCTCAGGATTCACTCCGGCTCTATATCTGTTCACTCAACCCAGATTTCTTTTTTTCCAATACTAATATTCCACGAATCCCTAAAACCTAATTCTAAACCACACCACAACCCTCACACCCCCAAACAACTACCCCCAACCCCTCCAAGATGCCAACCACGACTCTAATCCACTCCACACGCATCTTCTCCGGCACGACCCTCCTCACCTCCTCCGGCAGCATCATTTTCTCCACGTCACCACCCACCATCCTCTCCCTGCACCTCAGCAACCCAACCCCTCTTCCCCCAGCAGACATTGTGATCAACGGAACGGGCCACACGATCCTGCCGGGCCTGATAGACGGACACGTGCATTGCCACAAGGGAGTCCCGGAACTGGCAAAGGCGATCAAGTTTGGGGTTACGACGGTTTGTGATATGTATTCGGAGGTGGAGAATGTGGAGGGGGTGAAGAGGGCGCTCGGGACGTGGGAGAGAGGTGATGGAGGGGAAGGGAGGGAAGAAGGGAGAGGGAGGAATGATGTTGCGAACTTTAGGACTGCGTGTTTACCTGCTACTGTGGAAGGTGGATGGCCGGAGCCGGTTCTGAGGGCGACGGTTGTGGATGGGGATGTGGTGAGTTGTGCTTCTCTTTCTTCTCTTTGACGTTTCTTGAGAGCATTGTTCAGAGATTTTCAAATCATATGAGACAGTCTTGGATTTTGAGAGGACCTCGCAAATGAAGAACAATATAAGATTGGACTAATTCATGACTGATTCATGGACATAGGCCGATAAGTGGATAGCTCGATGGCCGAAGTTGAAGACTGCCGAAGACGCAGAAGCATTCGTCAAGCTAAACATCTCACGGGGAGCAGAGTACTTCCCTCCCCCCTCACCCTACCCAGGTCCTCATAGAACTAACACTCACCAGCTACATCAAATTGATGCACGAATCCGGCTCCGTAATGGCACATACCGGCCCTCTCCCAACCCCAAGCATCGCTCTGCAAGCCTCAGTCATCGCCTCCGCACACGCTCACAACAAAATCACACTCGCTCACGCCCTGTCAATGAAAGACACACTTGCAGTGCTAGAAGCTGGTACTGATGGTCTGGCGCATTGCTTTTGTGATGAGATGCCTACGAAGGAACTGGTTGAGGCGTATAAGAAGCATGACAGTTTCTTGATACCGACGTTGATTGTTGTGGCTACGCTGACGGGTGAGGAGGTATGTTTAGATCTTTCCTTTCTCGGAGTTCTCGCAGCCACTATTCCGGAACATGGCTGTATCCCAAAGACGATATAGTTGTTGAAACTGACTGCAAGATAGACGGATAGCAGCGAAGATTTCCTGAACAGCGATCTAGCAAAGAAACATCTCGGCGAAGAAGAGAAGACCTGTTTCTGTCAGCGAATGATGATGGGCAAGAAAGAGTGCAAAGTCGAATACGCATACCAGACCGTCAGACTACTGAAGGAAAATGGTTTGGATATCGTCGCGTGCGTTACCCCATACTTCAACATCCAAAATCCCAAACACTTTAATTGACCAAAATCCGCTAATCCTCATCACAGCGGCACCGACACAGCAACCGGCCTCAAAGGCACCGCATTCGGACTCTCCCTCCACCAAGAACTCACACTCTACGTCGAGCGTTGTGGGTTCTCTCCTATCGATGCGTTAAGCAGCGCGACGAGTGTCTCAGCTAGACGATTTCGGATGAGTGATAGAGGGGTGTTGAAGGAGGGATTTAGGGCTGATGTGTTGATGGTTAAGGGGGATCCGACGGTGGATATTAGGGATTTGGGGGACGTGGAGGGGGTTTGGAGGGGTGGGGAGAGGTTGGCTGTGTGAAAGGATGAGGCTGCGTGGCAAAGTTCAGAGGGTGGAGATATTAATGTGCGACGGATAGGGGCCAAGTAGTGATGAAGGCTACACAGTTAGCTAATCGCGCGTCTCATAGGGAAGTGTCTGTTTTGGGAAAGCTTAGGCTAAGTGAGAGGTTAACAAATCCACTGTGGGCATAACTGTTGCTGATGACTAATGTTGAAACAGAGATCTAGCTTTATTTGATTGAATAAACCCAAAGACCTCCTATGGTCCAGTCCCATATCCCCTGATTCATTCATACCCTGCCAATCCCTAACCACAGAACCATAGAGAACGCCATGTTGCCTGTTGACACACCCACCCAACCCGAACCCAGTCCCAGTCCCAGACCCATCCCATTCACAAATGAAATCCTACCCTCAAGCTGAGATCATTCTTCTAAGCCTTCTTCCCAACAACAGGACAAACCGCCCCTTCAGCCGCACCCTCCACAGAAGGATGACTAACAACCTTATCCTTATGATGCTTCAACGTCGCCTTCGTAACCGGACAAACCTCCGCCCCATCCTTCGGTTTCGGATGATCCGGTGGCAGAACCGTGGAAACCGGTCCCACAACCGGACAGATGCCCTCGTCCAAAGCCTTGTTCTCTTCGTTGTCGATCTGGTCTTTCAGAGCTGGGCAGGATTTGGCATCTTTGTCTGAGATGTCGGATGGCAGACCGGGATGTTTGTGGAGTTGGTGGTGGTGGTCGGTGGAGGCGTTGGTGACGGGGCAGACGAGGCCGGGCTTCGAGGAGTCAAAGTCGGGGTGAGAGGGTGGGAGGATCGTGTTGGTTGTTCCTACGACTGGGCAAACTTGGGCGTTGGTTGCCATTTGGGGTGATGACGTCGATGGAGATAGGCTGTGAAGCTGGGTATTTGGATTTATGCCTGGTATTCAAATCGAAGACTAATGCTCCTCGAATTAATTGAGTTGTTGTTTTGATCTTGATGTTGTCCTTGGTCTTCTTTGTATTGTCAATCAAAGCAAGATGATAGGAGGAGAGAAAGGGATGCGGTGTGAGGTCTTTAAGTAGGATTGTGGGGTAATTGGCGCGGGGCACTTGAAAGTTAGGACAGGGCGACCAGTACTGTAGCAGCCAATGACAACGTCTCCAATGATCAGCAGGTGGCCCAGACCAAGTCGCTAAAGCTTACCTCCTAAACACTCGGCCAACGCTAAATTCGAGGTTTACGATGTCTTCGCATTTTTATGAAACACTCTGTTTACATAATCGATGTGTTGAAGGATTGTAGGTTGACAGGCAGCAGTGCTTCCAAAAGAAAAGCCTTGCCAATCATGCATATATGTATATGGGAAGCTTGTTCTTCCAGGCTGAATGCGTGCGTGCGCGCTGCATGGTGGCTGAAAAGTGGGGAGTTGTGGGTAGAGAAGCTTGAAACCGCATGTCGTAATAAAGCCCATGAACCGCAGATACGAGCCCCAGTCGTTCAGTACTGGCTGTCGGCAAGCACATCCTATCTTAGTGGGCAGCCCTGATCCATCAAGATCCATTAAAGTACTGTAAGTACAATGGGACATTTCACAGCTGCCTAATTCATGAAGTGGATGATGTGAATTGTTGGTATATCGGACCACTTTTTCTAAGAAGAACCCTGCGGAAAGAGGCTGCTTTGAGCTGCAAAGGACCGAGAATAGCGCCATGGTGGTTTATATGTACTGTAGCCGCCACGACCATTTCCAAGAGTTACAGTTGAGAGCGAGAAGTCTATATTTACAGCAACATCAACCGCAAAAGTTCTTCTCAAGATTTGCGCCCAGTAGATGGTTAAAAGTCCGAAAAATTCGATAACACTTTTCGCCAACATGCGATTCCTAATGGCTTTCGTGCTTGCGTTGAAATGTGTTTCGATGGCTCATTCCATGTCCTATGCCGACGAGGATGAGGACGAGGATCAGGCGCTGCGCAGGCTCTCGGCCGAACAGAATCAATGTCGTGGCTGTGACACGACACGTGAGGAGGTGCAGGTTGATCGTAATAACATCAAAGTCCGTGAGCGGTTCTCGATTGATCAACACTTTTCGTTCCTCCTTTCCATTTTCCCCGTCTTACTTTGAAGGTTCGATCTAGCCAGCATGTACTTGAAGCTAGAATTCTGAGGGATCTCAGACTACGACAGTCTGTCGATTGGCGTTTATCTAAGGACATGTGACTGACCTTCTTAGGATCTCTTTGGCCTCACCACAACTCTCAATGAACTCGCTGACACTTTTGGGGGGTTTGTGAACCGCATATCAGGGCGAGGTAGATGTAGTAAATATTATGGCTCAAGTAAGTATTTCTTCTAGCCCACTTCTTCGCATATAACTCCATTACTGACTCCGGACTAGCTGATGGTATCTCCTGGGTCTACCACGCAACAGGGCGGGATTGCGAAACGGCACCAGAGGCCAGCAGAATCAAAGGCGCCGTCAAGAATCGTCTTGATAGCATGGACGGCGAGACCATATGTGGTATGGAATGCCTCGACCTCAGCAAATCCCGCGACTGGAACGGCTTTCTTCTCATCGGACCGACCAATAAGTTTGATTACGAAATGTACTGTGGTCCTACCCTTCCTCTCAAGACTTGTTCATCTGGAAGAAAGGGGTTGAAGGATGAGCTCTGAAAGCAGGATCGAGAATAAGTTGCTAGATCGTGCAGCCGGTCTTTAGTGGAAGCGGTCAGGGGACGAATCTGGCAGTAGTGATAATGGGACATCATGTTGCTCTCATCGTGTGGACTTCTGGACAGCTTACGCCGTCTTGTCGAGGGTATCACAGGGTCCATACTCCCAAGTCAATTGTTGACATTGTATGCCTGCGCATACTGCTTCATGGACCTAACGTTGAAAAGCTGCGGGAAGACATAGTAGATGTTTCAGAGAATGCAATCATAATGACTGTTCGAAATCGTAGTTCAATCTCCCCAAAACTTCAAGACCCAACACTCGCGATGCCTAGAAATGGCTCTGCGCAAACCTTGACACAGTCTTAGCCGGTACGTCCGTATCGGTCCCAAAAGTTGTAAGCGAGTTTACTGAACCTTCCATCTCTGCTATAGCCAATGCGAGGCCGATTTAAGCCCTTCTCGCATTCGATTTGAAGTTTTGTTTACCTTTCCATCGGCAAAGATCCGCTTAGTAATCCACACCCCCTCATTGCCTCGGTATTACCCCGCAGCCGCCCTATGCACACTTCAGCAACCCCGCGGTTCCACTCGCAACAACAGCAGATCCGAACAAACCAGCATCTTGAACAGAAGTGAATTAAAGCATCGGGCAACTACTCGATTTTCCGATTACGCAACTATCGGGCCAAAGACGGGCCACTTGTGCCCGTGCCGACGCCAGTTCCGGGCAACTAGTACAAATTTATAGAACTCCTCACATCTGCCAGCATCACTTCTTTCCTCATATTTCTTTCGCCACTTCTACTCAATAAGGCAATCCCTTCATTGTCCATACCCCATAGGGAAGAAATCGGTGTTTTACTCCTCTCGTCGCACAGCCAAGCAAGCCAAGCGTGCAAGCACCCTTGAGCCAACGTCAGCCCGTCCATTAAATTGCAGCACATTCCCATTTTCAATTCCAGAAGTTGGGCATCGATACCTTTACTGCGCAAAAGAGGAACGGCAAGAACAGAAAGGAATTGCGCTGTTGCAACGACATCCCTGTATTGAACGCCAACTGGTACTGCATCGATCCTAACCCCATCTTTGGACACAGTCCAGGATTCGACCTTTTCCACACTTTACAGTTCAAGAACTCGAATTTATCCTCAAGAAAGCTTAAAAATGGCACCTCCATCCGCAACATCAAACGGCAATGAGAGCCAGGCCGGGACCGCCACCCTCGAGCCAGGCTTAGACAAATCTCAAGCTGCCAAGAAAGAAATCACCATGCCAAAATTCCCTGGACCAAAGAAATTCGAAGACAAGTACGAGGAAAGAGACTACCAGAAGGGCAGAATCGCTTTGGCATTTAGGATCTTTGCCAAGTTTGGGTTTGATGAGGGCGTTGCTGGACATATAACTTTGAGAGTAAGTGTGCCCGAAAAAGTGTTTCAAAGAAGCATTGAGTCCGTTTGGAGGCTTCTTCCTACTAAGATCTCCTATATTGGATTTCATAAAGAATGCAGACATGAGCTAACACAACAATGCTAGGACCCCGTTCACCCTGACCACTTCTGGGTCAACCCATTCGGAGTTGCGTGGCCCCTCCTGAAAGCCTCAGATCTCATTCTCGTCAACCCCGAAGGTAAAGTCGTCGACGGTGGCCCATGTCGTCTCCTCAACGCAGCTGGTAAGTCCATTCCTTCAACCAGATCCATTCAAATAAAAAGCTAAAAACCTCCAGCCTACATGATCCACCACGCCGTCCACACCGCCCGACCAGAAATAAACTGCGTCGCCCACTCCCACAGCATCTACGGCCGCGCCTTCTGCACCCTCGGCCGCAACCTCGACACCATTACTCAAGACTCTTGCGCCTTCCACAACGACATCGCGCTTTACTCCTCCTTCAAAGGCATCGTCCTCGCCGAAGACGAAGGCATCGCGATCGCCGCCGCGCTCGGGAAAGGCAAAGCCGCACTGCTGCAAAACCACGGCTTGTTGACTTGCGGTCAGAGTATCGAGGCTGCGGTGTTCTGGTTCATGAGTTTGGAGAAGTGCTGTCATGCGCAGTTGCTGGCTGACGCTGCGGCGGGAGGGAGAGGACATGAGACGGTGAAGATTGATGAGAAGGATGCTGAGTATACGTATAAGACTGTGGGGACGGAGATGGCGGGGTGGTTCAGTGCGAAGCCGACGTTTGATCTGATGGAGAGTGAGGCGGGGGTGGATTATAAGTGGTAGGAGGGATGTTGATTGTGGGGTTGGTGGTGGGAGCGAAGCGAGGAATTGGTTGTGTTGTGGTGCGGATGTTCCTCAAGAGAAATGAGAAATTGGACAAGTGTAAAGCATACTGCTTGCTGTATTTATGGTTATGGAAGCATCGAATATCATGGTAACCCCATATCTACCAAAGGCTGTAAATGTCTCAAATATGGTTCATGTCTTTGGCGAGCCTTATCGTTGGTTGGTGGTGGCGCATCACGCATATGCACTGCCTCCGCCTCATCGCAACGCTCAAGAGGCTACAACTTCGATCTCCATCTCTCTTTTCGCGATTGCTTAAAATCCCCTCCCTCTACATACAGCACAACCATATGGGTAAGTGCTAAAAACTTTCTTGGTAGAAGCTTATGTCTGACAAAATACAGAATCAACGACTGCACCTCCACCGCAGGAGGCAGCCTCACCTACAGCCTCCGAGGTATCATGGCAGACCCTGTTCTGGATCATGGCCACTCTAGCCCTCAACTCCATGACTCAACCTAGCGGTCGAGTCTGCGGTTTTCACAGCCGCTACCGTACTTACCTTCGCAGCTCACCTCTAATATGCATCCTCGACCCAATGCTCACTGTCCTCCGCTTCGTACAGCTCACTTTAAAAAAGCGATCGCAAGAGCCTGACATCTCGCTCTTAGAGACTCTCGGTCTCGTCCTCGACGAACGATTCTACGATATAGATGATGTACGTAGTGTCGGCTCGTCGACGTGGATTCGCTGGATATTGTTCGTGATGGGTCCGCTTCCGCAGGCGATTCGCTTGGCGAGCTTCCGCGGAGTGCGCTGGAATCAGATGGTGGGAGCTTGTTTCCTGGTGTCGTGGATCTGGTGTGAGGTGTTGATAGGTCTCGCTGAGAGCGGGAAGATACCTACATTTGTTCCACTTCCACGAGACAGGGTATCGTGCAAAGCGAAGCGGCCTGAACCTGTTGTTGATTGGAGCTTTGTAGTACTCGGGGCTTTGATTTCGACGTTTTGCGTGCTGCATTGTGGCTTTCATGCTGTTGTTTTTACGTCTTTTTCTTCGTGGTATGTGGTGATTGTCTTGCTGAGTAGTGTTGTGTCGCTCTTTATCTATGCTGTTGTGATGTGTTTGCTGTTTATGGTATTTGCGAATTTGTTCAAGAGATGTCCGAGATTGGGGAGGAGCATGCTTGTGGTGTTTCCAAGGGGGAAAGAGCATGATGGCGATGACTACGTGGACGACATTGCTTTGTTTCTTCTTGTTCTATTCTTGCTCAATCTGTGGGGATGTATTGTTGGATATGCGAATTTCTATGATCCCAATGGGACTATCAATCCGGGATGGACAGGTGTTTTTGGGTGATCCCATGGATTGCCCCATATTACTAGAGAATTGAATATATCCATCCATTTAAGGATACTGGAAATAGCACCGTTTTCATGACATCCGTTGGTAAAACCTAATCATCGCCTCCGCCGTCTCAACAGGCGCCTCCTCCGCCACAAAATGTCCAACCCCTACCCCAACACTCACAAGTTCCAACCTCCCATCCTTTCCAACGAACTCCTCCCAAACAGCTCTCATATCATACTTACTCCCCAGAAACAACTCCGAATAGATCTTCAGCACAGGACAATCCATCTTCCTCCCCGCCTTCTGATCCTGTTCCTGCAACAGCACATCCTCCTCCGCACCAGCACGATAATCATCACAGCTCGCTGTTACAACACTCTCTCGCTTAAAATCTTTCGTATAGACATCCCACGCGTTATTGTCCTTGAACTTCGCCAGTGCAGAGGCAGAATTCCCGCTCCAGCGCTCGAGACAGAATTCCGCCCATTTGTCGCCGCCGAATGCGGTGATCATGCTTGTTGCGAGAGAGGCGTTGGCGAGGAAGGGCCAGTGGAAACCACCTACGGAGACGGTGGGAGTGCTGAAGCTGGACCAGCGGGTTAGAGAGGGGGTTATGTCGAGGAGGATCGTGCCGATGATTTTGAAGGAGGGATGAGGAGCGGAGACGGTGAGGCGCTGGCTGATGTGGGCGCCGCGGTCGTGGCCGGCGAGGATTATAGGATATGGTTGGATTGAGGAAGGCTGCGGAATCAATGTGGAGAGGATATTGAGAATAGCGAGGCCGGTATTGATTTTGGAGTGTGATATCTCTAGCGGTGCTGAACGTCCGTAGCCAGGTACCTGGGTGCGTTAAGGTTGCTGGAGAGCGAGACATTGGAGATAGGAACGTACATCAGGAATAAAAAGTGGCATGGTAGTTGGTAGGAGGGGGATGATCTGGTCAATGTTAATGTTGATTGGAAAACGAGGGTCATCAATACACTTACATGTCTCCACCTAGAGACTGACATCAGAGGTGGTGTTCGCGTCAGAGAATACGATCATATACAGGAAGACAGACGAAAATTCGAATGAAACCTCTAGGATGTAGAATCTTTTTGATACTCACATGAAGCTTCTACGAAGTATCAGCATCATGGATCGTTGCACAAAATCAAAATACGTAGATAACGTAAGACATACGATTGAGGATATCCATGAATGAGAACAAGAATTGGGAATGAAGCATTCCAGTGTTTTAGGTCACGATGATAGTAAAAGACTTTTTCTGCAGCAGCTGTACTGATATTGCTCTCCAGTCCGAGGCTTTTCATGTAGGTGAAGTCGTCCGCCGACTCGGAGTACAGTTCTGTGTTCGACAAAGAACTCATACTGATTGATACTTCACTCAACAATAAGGATTCCAAATATTTGAGAATTGAGACAGATAGTGATACGTAAACTCGACTCGAGATCACCTTTGTCGCCAAGAAGTGGCATGGGCTGCTCCGAGTGGCTTTACTGGCCATCACACGCGAAGAGTGGGATAAACCACCACGTGAGCGGAATTGAGCAATAAGAACGCAGAAAAGCATCTTGGAATGAAAGAACTTGCTTCACACCCTTACAACCCTCTAAGTGCTGACATCTGCGCTACCACGCCTTTAAAATGACAACCCCACGCTTCAAGCTCATCTTTACTGTGCCACCCCCAGCTCTTGAAGCATGCAAGACGGCGATCTTTGCTGCTGGGGCAGGCCGATATCCGGGCCCGGGAGGCTACACCAATTGCTGTTGGACAACAATGGGAACCGGTCAATTTCGCCCAGGGGATACGGCGGTCCCTCACATTGGTACTCCAGGTGTGGTAGAGCAGACTCCGGAGGTGAAAGTTGAAGTGATGTGTGTTGGAGAAGATGTTGCAAGGAAGGCCGTTGCGGCTCTGAAGACGTAAGGCGCTAACTCGAACCTCGATGTATCCATTGCCCTAATTTCTTCCTAGTGCCCATCCTTATGAAGAAGTGCCTTATGAAGTGTATAAGTTGGAGGATTTCTGATTAGACATCTACCAGGAAGGGCTTTTGGTTAGGGGAGGATATACTGAGGGTAGAAAATCTCAGCGGGGCAGATCAACTTAATCATCTATCCATTTTGGAACTGGGAAATTTTGCTCCTGCTCTCTTTGAGTGCTTTGTGTTGTACAAATGGTGAATGATCAAACGCGAGGTGCCCAGGTGGCTTGGTTTTGGTGAAGAGGTATTGCACGTGATCGGCTAATAGTTATTCCATGACCTCATCCTTGTCCAAGCTTCGAGCTTAATTTTTGTGAAAATGAGATCTCGATAGCGAATGATAACCATCTCCATTCCAATTCTTCCACATTTGACCCAACAACCACAAATCATGGGTCGCGGAGGAAACAAAGTGAGTCTTCTATGCCCAGAATCGTCCCATCGATTCTAATGTACCACAGGGCGGTCGCGGTCGAGGACGAGGCGGTGGTGGCAGAGGTCGAGGAGGGCGGGGAGACAATCGTCGTGGTGGGGAGGACAATCGAGTCAGCTTCGACAAGGTCCCAAAACACAATGAGCGCCTCGAGAGATACTACAATACAGTGTTAAGGATATCCAATGAGGAAAGAGAGGACTTCTGGGACGCATTGAAGCGCGAATTGCCTAACAGCTTCCGTTTCGCAGGTTCGAAAGGGTATGCCTCCAAATCCCTAGAAGATTTTGGAGATCCTGACATTGACGATTGTAAGCCATGCGCTTGCAGTGCAGAAACTTCTCAAAGAGCGATACATCCCAGAAATATCGAAGATCTCTCACTATGACGGCACACTCGTCGAACCTCCTTTGCCAGTCCCTTGGTACCCCGACGAGCTCGCATGGTGGATGACAACTCCGAAGAATGTCGTTCGACGATTTCCCCCTTTCGCAGCCTTCCAGAAATACCTTGTGTCCGAAACGAGCGTTGGTAATATCAGCAGACAAGAAGTTGTTAGTATGATCCCGCCATTGGTCATGGATCTTCAACCTGGAATGACCGTCCTCGACATGTGTGCTGCGCCTGGTAGTAAGGCTGCGCAATTGCTTGAGATGGTACACCGTGGGGAAGAGGCACGAATGCGCAAGTCGCTCCAAGAACATGCACAGGAAGATGGACGTGAAGTAAGCCCGGGTGTGGAATCGATGATGCTGGACGATGCGGCAGACCTTAAGGTCGATTCGACGGACAACGGACGAGCCACCGGGTTGCTCATTGCCAACGACTCGGATTACAAGCGAAGCCACATGCTGATCCATCAATTGAAGCGTCTCTCGTCGCCCAATTTGATCGTCACCAACCACGATGCGACGATGTTCCCATCTATTAAGCTTCCACCTACTCCCGAAAATCCTTCAACCAACAGATACCTCAAATTCGACCGAATCTTGGCAGATGTGCCATGTTCAGGAGATGGCACCATGCGGAAGAATGTCAACCTGTGGCAAGATTGGGGTCCTGGAAATGCCCTTGGTCTTTACGTCACACAAGTCCGAATCCTGGTCCGAGCTCTGCAGATGCTCAAGCCTGGTGGTCGCGTGGTTTACTCCACTTGCAGTATGAACCCTGTGGAGAACGAAGCTGTGATTGCATCTGCCATCGAGAGATGTGGTGGTCTTGAAAAGGTTCAATTGCTTCCCAGTGAGAATCAACTCCCTCTCCTGAAGAGACGGGAAGGCTTGAAATCCTGGAGTATAATGGACAAGAGCGGAAAGGTTTGGTATTCGTGGAAGGATGTTGAGGCTAATATTGCTGAACACGGCCCAACTCCTGCTACCGAAAAGCTTGTCGAGGGCATGTTCACACCTACTTCCACAACGGACATCCCTTTCGAGAGATGTATGCGTGTATACGCGCATCTTCAGGACACCGGTGGCTTCTTTATTGCCATCTTACAGAAGATGTCCGAATTCAAGGCCAAGCCGGAGTCAGAGTCGAAGAAGACTGATGTTAAGCCACCCATCACCTCCATCGTCGAGGAAATCGTGGCTCAACCTACTCCTGCCGATGGAGGGTCTGTCGCGCCAAAGATTGAGGCAGCCGATGCTCTGACCCGACCTACTCTTGATACGGAGTCAGAGGTCACGCCCGTGGCTCGTCAAAACCAAGCAAATCCGGAACCTGATGCGACTCTTAACTCCAATAAGCGACCCGCCGAGGATGAGCCTGTCATCGATGCCGTTATGGAGACGAAAAAGTTGAAAGTCAAGGAAGATATTGACGAACCTGCTGAAGCTGGACTCGAGAACAGAGAGGTGCACTTTCCACCACCACCTGGAGCCGAACTGGACTTGATGACTCGGCCAGGCGATATGCGCTCAGACGCACCAGCACCACGTCCGGCTCGGAACAGAGCAGGCCAGCAATTTGAGGAGCCATTCAAATATATTTCTTTTGAACATCCCGAAGTTCAATCTATCGAGAGTTTTTACAAGCTATCTCCTCGATTTCCCCGTGACAGATTCATGGTACGAAATGCCGAAGGAGAGCCAGCCAAGACCATTTACTACACATCTGCCCTGATCCGCGATATCTTGACTGAGAATGAGGGTAAGGGTATTAAGTTCATCCATGGAGGTGTCAAGATGTTCATGAAGCAAGACGTTCAAGCAGAAGGCGTATGCAAATGGCGGATACAGTCTGAAGGCATGCCCATTCTCGAAGGCTACGTCGGCGAGGAGCGTGTAGTCCGTCTGTACAAGAAGGAAACGCTTCGCAGCCTCCTCATTGAGATGTTTCCCAAGGTCTCAGATGGCGCCTGGAAGAACTTGGGCGAGATCGGCGAGCACGTTAATAACATTGGCATGGGTTGCTGCGTTCTCCGCATTGAGCCCAGCGATGCCGAAGATGGATTTCAGGAGCGTATGGTCCTCCCTCTATGGAGAAGCTTGCACTCCCTGAATCTCATGTTGGCAAAGGAGGATCGTACCGCAATGCTACTCCGTATCTTCAATGACACGACACCACTTGTCAACAACCACTTCCCTGCAAAGAAAGCCCAAGAAAACGGCGAGAAGGAAGTCGCTCCTGGTTTCAAGGTCGAGGACGGAGAAGTGAAGGTCGATACTTCTGCTGCCATTGAGTCTGCCAAGCCGCTCGAGTCCGAGGAAATGGAAGGTGTCATTAAGCCTGGTCCTTATGGAACCATCGTCGCAGACCCGAACAACAATCTGCCTGATGTCAAGGCTGAGAAGATTATAAAGGGTGAGGATACTGGTGGGCCTGAGCAGCAGCTCAATGGCATGGGTGGAATTGAAGGCCAATTTGGTGGCGTTTCATAAATACTTGGATGTAGGGTTGGATGGATGGCGTTATCATTGCGGATCTGGAATAGAAAAGCTTGCATATGTGTACTTGACGATTTTCCCCGATTCTTAATTACGTGACCGTTGATCTCACTGCTTCTGTGACCTCGATTGACTTGACTTTGCGGTAAACGTCAGTCCAGCCAGCAGCTATGTCTCAAGGGTAGCCATCCTTTCGATCTCTGTACTGCTCTGCATGTGGTTGTTTCCCAAAGCCCTGGATGGCGTGCTCATGAAAGCACTAGCGCTCGGTCGAGGGACAAACACTTGGGCACGTGAGCTACATTATCGTGATATCAATGGACGCACCATATACAAACAAAGAATCAAGTATGCTGAAAGTTGAGTCTGAAAGATCTAGGAACTGGGTATCACTTATAGCCAAGTGAATGCAGCCTCTCCTAACCTATGCTTGGTTCTTCTCAGTCGTGAATGCTAGATTTATTAAAAGCTAGTACTGGAATAGTTTGTCCAATCACGAAGTGTCAATAATAACAGCGAATACTTCATACACGTTCAGTAAGATGTCATTCCATTCATCTGCAGCTGTTTTCGAAGTCCTGTTCATCAAGAGACATCCAGGCTGCCGTGCTACTTCATCTAATTATATCTAAGCATATTATAGTTCTGAAGTCTTTCTCTGCAAAAGCTAAATGTTATCTTTTGTCCATACAACTTAACGACTCCACGGCTTCACGGCTCCATAGATCAATCACACTTGTACCTTTCTAGATGTTTCTGTAGTCGTGTTGCTGGGTAATTTCTGGCTCGCTTAATGACTTTCAGCAACAGATTGCTTGTCTTGGCTGTTTTCATTTGCTCTGGTTCCCACACTTCTGCAGATTGTTTCGGTGGTGAGTCAGATGCGACATATTTGTTCATCAGCTGTTCTATAAGAAGTCATCCTTACCTCCTTGGAGAGGTCATTTACGGACTCACGGTCCTACCGATACATCAGTGGAGAAGAGGAAGATTGTGTACCGTATAGACTCTTCTTTCACTGCGCTGGTACAGCAAGAAGCTCGCTGTTGGAGTTTCATTCTTCCTTTATGTCGCTTTTCCCGTACCCCACATGTACGGTTTTACAAGTAATGACCGGGAATCAACACAGCATGGATCGCCTGTTTTGTAGTTTCTACTTTCAACGTCTCACAGGAAAGTGTAGACATTAAGTGGCCTTAATTAAGATGAACAGACGTTAGTAGAACTGCCAATTTCTTGCCTTTGATACACAAGTGTAGGAAATTCAGTGACTAGCTATTCCCTGCGTCTGTACTTATTCATCTAGTGTAATTAAATATAATGTTACACTACACGTAAGCGATGAGGTTTTTGAGATTGTCTTTCACTCGAGCAGTCAATTTGAAGCTCGCCAATTCTGTCGCATTCAGCCAGTCTAAGTTGAGTCATTCACGCCGGGCACATCGACCGACAGACACTCTCGGCCAGGCAGTTTAAGCGAGAATGATTCTCCTCGAACACGACTCCATTTCATATATAAACCCTCGAATGTTCATACAAGAGCACCATATCGATTCTCGACATCGTCCAGATTCGACAAGACAAACTACATCCACTACCAAGTCTTTTCAAAACAGCACTTCTCGATCACTGCCTTCTTAAGTACCTCGTACACCACTTCAACACCCAGCAAGCACCTTCTTTCATCAACAGCCCATCACCAGTATGTATCTCTCCAAGTCTCTTCGTGATCAAGTTCAATGCTAACCTTTCTACTGACAACTCTTCCTATACTTCCACCTACTACTTCTCACAATGTCACAACCACAGACCCTCCGTATCGTCCGCCTCCGCCGCCTCAAGGTCCTCAAGGTCGCCTACCCTCCTAAAGACTACTTCATCGCCGAGTCCCAGGAGATTTTTGACTTGTGGGCTGAGGAGATGGCCAACAACCCACTCGGAGACCCTCGCTACCATAATGGAGAACCATACCCAACCCACCTACTCGACAAGAATAAGTTGCAGTTTGAGGTGGGCCCGGACGACAATATCATCTTCGTGGACTATGCTAACCCGGATGAGGTCGTTGGCTTCGTATACCACGGCCTGCTCAACGATCCTGCCCTCTTGAAAGTTCTGAATGGAACTGTCGTCGACCACTTGAACAAAGTTCGGAAAACTTTGCGAGTAAGTAACGGCTCCATCTATTGCCTACAACAGCCTTGCTGATTACTCTAGGACAACGACCCCGGTTTGCTCGCCGGCGTGGGCTATACTTCCGGTTCTCGCGACGCGCGTAGCCTTGCTTGGACAAACAACCTAGGCTTAAACACCACAGCAGAGCAGAAGCGCGAGCATGCCTATAAGCTTTCCGCTCTCTTTGCTCATCTTTGGAGTGAAGCAAAGAAGGTCATGCCCAAGGTAATTCTCGACGACTTCGAGAAAGCGAATATAGAGCTTGACGGTCTCCGAATGGACGGGGGTGTCCGCAGCGAGAGTAATAAAGAAGTTACCAAAGTCCTGCGGTACACGATCGTTGTCGACGACGAGGAACGCTCTTTCGAGACTTCCGTTCTGGCTCCTCCTGGCGCCCTGATGGGTATCAATTATGGACGGTAAGTAACCATGTTTCACACTCTTCAGACACACGGCCGCTGACATCCCTTCAGCCATATCCACAACGAGAAGAATATTAACAAGTTCTGCCTCAAGTACATCACCCATCGCTCTCACGGCCAAGACTATGGCTCAGGCTTCTTCATCGCAGACACGGTATCTACATGCCGTCCCGCGAAGACCAGCTCGCTGGCTGGACAGATCAAGGCCTCCACGGCACCGGCCACGCCAAGAACAAGCCCCTCGATGACGATCCCGATTTCAAGCAAATCGGAATCGCCTTCGTCCTCGCCTCTGGCATCAAGGCAGAGCTCATCAAGGAGAAGGAGAAGGGAGATATGACGATCTCAGAGGATTTTGACCCAGAAAAGCACGGCGTGGTGACCTCCGCGTTTCTCAACGACGTAGAGGTTGAGCCGAGAAAGCGTCCTAGCATGATCAAGCGCAAGGTCAAGCCCAAGAAGATCTATGCGAGAGAATACAAGGACATATTCAAGTTTCCACCTGGCCATGCGTACTCCGGCAAGGAATGGACAAAGACGAAGCTGATGGAGGAGTGCCTCAAACGTCAGCATGCAGGAACTCTCACAGCCTATGCGAAGACTTGGCCGGTGGATAAGTTCAAGGCCACGCTATTGCAGAACGACGGCGCAGAGGTTCCGCTTACCAAGGTCCTTCGTAAACAGCTGCAGGTTACGGATAAGAATGACCAGCAGGAAGACACGGAAGTGGATGATCAGGAGGAGGCTGTAGATGACGAGGAAGAAGAGAGAGAAGGAGAAGACGAAGAAGAAGAGTACGGTGAGTACGGAGAGGAGAAAGAATGAATTTTGGGAAGCGATGATGCGAAGGCTGAAGAGTGGCAAGAATCTTGGGCAGAGGATATCTTGGATGGCCTGATACAATCACTTATTCTTGTAAAAGACCCCTACAATCAGTTTTCTTCTTCTCATGATAGCAAAATACCCAAAGCGCTAGATTTTGGTTGGGCTGCATTTTGGGTCCAGAGTGCGGCCCAGATGCGGAACTTTGGAAGAATAGACAGAAATCTGGAGAGGTTCTTGGTAATAACAGAGCTAGATATATGAAACATCAACATAAAATTCATTTGGGCGTCTCATTGATTAGTTCTTATCTTGGTGCACTGATGATCAAACTGGATGTAGTCATTGACATCATCTGGCCTTGAATTCCCTGATATAATTTTTATTTGTCTAGATGTATGATCAAATTCCAAACACGGGCGCAAGTCGTCCATCAATTTCTGTAAGCAGGAACAATGATTACCCCACTCCTACGCTCGATTAACTCGCTGAGTGACAGAACATCCCGATGTAAACAACCGTCTCGCTTAATCTCTACAAATGCACGTCCCCTCAGCTCGTAACTACCTCACATCCCCAAGCCCCCCGAAACATCCTCCCACTCCTCCAACCCTCTCAAAATCTCCAAGCATTTCTCCCTGATCTCCCGTACCGCATCCTCCCCCAACGCAAGCCTCCTCGGGAACTCCCTTCCCTCTGCCCTACCCTCCCCCTTCACAACTTCAATAATCCTCTCCACACCCTTGACAGAATCATTCCGCTGAGTCCCATGCGCATTCCTGAAATTATTATAAGTTTTACTGGTATGTATCTCATCGTCTTCGATATGCGAGGCGACGAAATGCGTGTTGGTGTCGTTAAGAAGCTCCATTTTCTGGAGGGAGCCTGGTTTGATGACGAGGGTGTGAATTCCGAAGGGAGAGATTTCGGTTGAAAAGGATACCGCGCCGGCTGGAACATGCGATTCTGCATTCCAGCATCGATTTTCAAAGTGCTACGTCTAAGCTGTAGACCACAAAAAAACTTCGAACACGATTCGAAACTAGGTCTGACACGCCTGACCTGATCGAGTCAACAGGTCTAAGTCGCCCACCGGAAGAAAATAAAGCCCATTCCGTTCCGTCCGACTCAGGCCAGTAGTAATCAGAGCGAAGCCACCCCTCTCTGCCTTCATAGACAGCATCTAGGAAGTACACCATGGGAATTGCAATCCCAACCATTCTTCGAATGCAGAAGATATAGAGTCTGAACCCTCGCTTTATTCCACTCCTACAGTCAACACCCAAAAGCGAGCATGTTGGTTGGTCTCAATACTGAAAGCAGACGGTTGTACAATATTTTACGAGCCCGATGGGATGCTACCGTTTGGAATCGAATTTGGAGTCCTGGAGTCGATACATTCGTTGATGCAGATCTGCAGCTTAACGTCGCGTTTGATTGTATCGGGATGGATCTCTCCCAGCTTTTCCTTACTCCAGGGTACGACCTTTCCGAAAATCTCCCTCGCTTCTTGCCATCGCTGTTCCTTCATGTACAGTCTGCCTAGATTCGCCATACTGGTCAAAGTATCTGGATGAAGTGGTGCTAAACCCTCTTGCTGGAGCACCAAAACTTCCTTGTAAAGCTTCTCGGCTTTGCGGAATGCCCCCAAAGCTGTACATGTGGTCGCAAGATTGGCCATACACCTCATTGTCTCAGGATGCTTATCTCCCGTAACTTTCCGCCGCGCAGCCAGGGTTTTGACTTGAAGAGTTGCTGCCGTACCCCGATCTCCTATCTTGCTATACATGGCAGCCAGATTGGTGATACTTAGGAGCGTCTGTGGATGGTCTGGACCTAAGAATTCCGCTCGCATCTCGGCCACCTTTTGGAACAAATCCAATGCCTCGTCAGGCTGGAGATAGGCATTTGTAGTAGCCAGATTAGACATGCTTTCCCAGGTACGAGCGTCTGATGGGCCATATAGTCTGGAGTGGCTGGACAACACTTTCTCAGCGAGATCTCGTGCTGATTTGTATTGACGTTGCTTGCAGAAATTTGACGAGAGTGCCAACATAGATTCCAGGTGTAGGAAGTGGTCTTCTCCAAACTTCAGACTTTGTGTTACAGCTTGATTTCCGAGGACAGCTGCACTTTTGAGCGCGAGATATCCGCCTTCTTCGGTGAGTCGTTGAACGACCTGAATCATGCTAGATATGGTATCAACATGACAAGTGCCGAGAGTAAACGTTCGGATTACGAAAGCCTCCTCAGCATGTGACAAGGCTAAAGCATAGTTACCGTCGAGTCCAAAGCATTCCGAGACTTTGTAATGAAGACTTGCAAAGCACGCTGGGCATGGGTCTTTGTCGGTAGAGTGCCCTGGAGTATAATGCGAATCTGCAAAATTTTCAGATGCCAGAGGCTCTATGATCCTGTCCTCGTACTTCGCTACACGGAGAGCACGTTTCATGTAGGCTCTGCCTGGTAGCAAGTCTTCGACTCGGCTCTCATGGAGTAACTTCGTAGCATGAGGAAGGTATGCTGACCACGTAAGCTTTGTTTCCCAGGTGACTCTAGAAAGTCGAGAATTCATGATCTTCGTAGCCTGAACGGTCCTTGGCACCAGCATCATCTCACTTGCCAACCATGAACGCATGGCTAGGAATACAAGACGGTGGATGTCAAATGTCCTTTCGTTGCGGCGTATCTGTAACGTCTCATCCGTCCGACTGCTAATCAATGAAAATGCCTGAAGAGTCCCCAATGCAATTGTAACATCGATAGAATTAATGCCGAAATTTACCAGAGTCTCAGGAACCCCTTGAGGATCGAGAACACACATTCTGGAAATAATCTCCGCCGCTAACTGATGATGGACGCGCAAGTGTTCGAAAGATATAGCATAGGTAGTAGCGACGGGGTTTTTGATTTCATAGTCGCGTCCCTGTTATGGTAGCTGTTAGCACGCCGATCCTAATCGATGGAGGCTCCAGTTCCTCACGGGATCCTCGAAGTTCTCACTGAGAAGCCGTATCTTGTTTCTATCATTCTCTCGATAGAGCACAAGATATTCTTGTATAGAGATCCGATTCCCAAGAATGAATGCAGCAGCCTGTGTAAGAGCCAGTGGCAGGTTCTCAAGCTCTGTCGCTAGTTTCCAGTATGCCACTGATTCGTCTACGGATCTGTCTGATCCGAACCGGTTAGAAAAGAATAGATGAACCTCATGTTTGTCAAATGGTGTGACTTCGATGATCCCAGCGGATGGGGCGAAGTCCACTGCAACTTTGTTATTGCGGGTGGTCATCAAAACCGACCCATTTTTACAAGAAGGGAGATAATCGATATGTCGCGTAGGTCCATAGAGTAAATCGTAATCGTCCGCATTATCGAGGATTAGCAACCATTTCCCCGACTGCGGACCTTCTAGCCACTGTTTGACAAGAGGCAGCACCGAATCACTGACCCCGGACTCCAACATTGGACGGGTCTGAGATTCATCCCATCCTGAAATGTCATTATTTTTCAGTATCTCAATATATCCTTTTTCAAACCGAGCAGAACTGCTAGCATGAACCCAAAAAATTGAGATTGCTTCTTTGCTGAACAGTTTGGCTGTCTCGAGCGCAACACGCGTTTTTCCTATTCCGCCAAGGCCAAAAAGAACGGCCTTGCAACTCTGATCAGGCAAGCAAAGCAACTTTGCAAGCTTGGCAAGAATGGCCTCACGACCAATGAATGCTTCCTTGCCATAGGGTAATCGTGTCGACTGAGCACGAGAATGGTTAGGCTCAGACGCGGAATGGTCAGCCACGCTTTCTGACACAATCGGATCCACAGGCGGCTGTTCGATGCTGACAGGACTTGTGGCAGATTGAAAGTATGTCAATGTCCAGACAACCTTTTGAATCTCCCGGGAAATCTCCTCGATTTCTTTCTCTTGTGTGAGACTCATCAACGTTTTCTTCCCTCGCCGCCAGAGAGAGTCCTTCTCTTTCGGCAGGAGCTTGTTTAAGAGCTTGTCTAACTCCTCTACCATGCTCTTACATCGACCAACAAGTGGCTGTAGTTTGTTCAATGTCGCATCACTCACGGCCCCAGAACGTGCTTGCTGGCTGGTGCGTTCAACAGTATCGAGCACAAGCGGTAAATCTGCCGCAATCCCCTGAAAAGCTTTAGGGAGACGCACTGAACTATCGCTGTATTCGTGTAAACGGCCGAGAACTTTTGTGCCTATATCAACTAAAGCGACGAAATTTGCAATGATGCCAACGACGGCGAGTGCTTCGGCCATCTTGACAAGGTGGAACGAGCAGAGGAGGAGCTGGAGCGCAATTGACCAAATTCAACGATTTAACCCAGTGCTATTCTGCATAGGAAGATCTGAGTATGCATGGACTTCCTTGTTCACTACAGCAGTGATCCAGATATACACCAAGAGCTGACAGAAAGGATGATAACGGGTTTATTGGAGAGTCGTCGTGCAAGATCACTTGGGAGGTTCGTGCGGCTGAGCAAGCTGACAAAGCAAGTCCGTGCAGCACAAGTTCCAGGAGCTGTTTTGTTTCGTAAGATAAAAGAGTCATTCCGGAGGCCCATATAAAATGATTTTGAAAACTGGCTTACTGCTTTAGGAGGGATACCGAGGATGTGGGGCTGACAGGTACTTGAATGCCACAATTTGAACGTTTAGTGAAGAAGAATAAGAGGGGCTCTGTACGTTGCTGAACGTTCCAGCGTTCAGTTGAAAATGCTGAAAATTGAGGGCCCCAATTTTCTTCATCTAATCAATGCTTCGATCCCGATATCCTCAGACCCGCAGAGGGGTTCTAAATATGGACACCTAATCGAAGTGAGCAAGGGGATGAGACTTCCAAACCTGAAAAGGGGTGCTCCAAGCTAATTTTCCAGATTTCAGTTTCAGCGGGGCGTGCTAGTCGGAATGACTCTAAAATCAAGGTCTCGACGTATATTGCTACTACAACGAAAGCGACTTTGGACTTGTAAGTGTTGTGGTGCCCCATCCACGAGGAATTCCTACTCATAGGCGTGCTCTGAAGAGTCACCAGACATTCAGGCTACCATATAGTTATAGCTGAATATTACTATATTTCCCTCTTTTTGAACTTGGTCGGCAAATCACATGCGGTCATGGACTAAATCGATAGCAACAGAATTGGAGCTATATCCGTTACTGTAATTGTGTTGCAGTCTGGGTAATATTTCAAGTGGGTCCCCAAGAGCAAGAGACAGGAGCGGATCTCTCAATCCCGCAAAAGCTCATTCAGTCACCACCAAAGTCAAGATTTGACTGCTATTTACACTTCCTCACCCTCGAACCATGCCCACTGAAACCCACAGATCCTGTCCGTCCATCTATCCAGCTTATCTTCAGTAATGTCAAAGGGTGCCTTCCTATCCAGATCCATTTCATACAACCAATCCCTATCAGCGACATCCAAGAATGCCCCCTTATCAACAAATAATCTGGCAATAGCATCATGCTCCAGCATCAGCGCTTGCGCCAGCGGCCGCGGAGATAATCCCAAGTTGACATCCGTGCCGAAGTGAAGGAGTAGCGTTGTGATTGCCAGATGACCTCTAACGATTGCTTTCTGTAGTGGCGTTAGGCCGTAGGGACAGTAATTGACAGGTACCCTGTACTGTAAGAGAAGGATGACTGTGGACTCATCTGCTCTCTCGCATGCCTCGTTGATCGAAGAGGAGAGGAAGGACAGATTTATATGGCGGGTCTTGAATCGCGCCAGTTCAAGTAAATAGATCAGCATGTCGTTGTTGCCATTGGCCGAAGCATTAGTGAGAAACTCCACCAGGCCAGACCATAGCACAGGTAAGATCCTTTCAAAGATCGAAAAGTCAGATCGGATACATCTCGGCGCTCTTGCCTGGCATGCATGTCCTCACAGCTTCGGAGGCCGCATAGCGTCTGGGGAATTCAGCGTCTGGGGAATTCATCTATAGCCAACTGTGAAAGACCAGATACAGCTTCTTCAAAGCATTCAAGTGGTCTCCCATGAAGGCGCCTTTGATAGCCGCTACCTGAATATCTTGGGCTGCTTGGCCGTTTTTGGATTGGCTGGAGCTCAGAAATCCCACGATGTTGCAATTGCGTGCCAGAGCTGCTGCTCTCGATGGAGGACCGAAGACACCGCCGTAGCGCGATGCATCGACACCTTGATTAAGGAGCTGCGTTACAAGGGAAACATCATCTAAATATGCAGCAGCTGGCATGAGGTGAAAGTCAAAATGATCCTCCTTGTACCACGATCCTTGCCAGACGTCCCATCGATCGATTCGACAGAGGGTTGCCAAAGGGCTCAGAGCGTTGATACAGGCTTTAATGTCCGTTTCGATTGGCTCCGCATTGCTCAACTCTCGATTGTTGTCGTTATAAATCCTAGAGGCAATTCGATAAATGATATTGAAGACGGATGACTCGTGGATGCCAGACATTGCCCAGTAGACGATGTAAGTTTCCCAGAAATGACTAGGACGGTCTAACATTGATTTATCAGCGAGTCGTGATACGAAAATAGCTTTCTCGGCCTCCTGGGCAAATAGTCCTGTGTTTGTGAGGGTCTGGATCAACAGTTGATCAAGATCGAAGGTGACATGGTATATACTGTTGACCAGTCTCAATCTCAGTCCCAGTCTCAGTCCCAGTCTCAGTCCCAGTCTCAGTCCCAGTCTCAGTCCCAGTCTCAGTCCCAGTCTCAGTCCCAGTCTCAGTCCCAGTCTCAGTCCCAGTCTCAGTCCCCGAGTCGTGACAGCTTCGATGAGACACATGAGCAAGAGCTCGGGTGGGTGGCAGTTCAGCTAACAGCATCTTGTCACGTAACAACCTTGTTATGAATGATCAGGCTAAAGTTTGTCCTTTCGAACAATATGATTGATGTTCTTCATGCGAGGAGGCAAGATGTGAAGGCAGGCGTTGACGATGGCTGGTTGCACTTGCCTCGCTAAGTGTAGTTAGCGCGGAGAAAGAATGTAAACAACTCGGAAAATGATGAAACAAGTGAGATCCAGTGATAACACCCGCGAAATTGAAGTCCTAGCATACTACTGGTCAATGACGAAGTTTGAAGTATTTTTCTGAATTGACGTAACTTAAACGTAAGTATCAGTGTATGAATCATTCAAACTCTAGAAATCTGGGTATTTAACATTTCCACTTCCACTGCCACTTCCACTGCAATCACTTCACTACCCCTTCTCGATCCATCTCTTGCTTACACCCTTCTTGTCTCTTAGAGCAAGAGAAAGCAACTCCAGCATCAAGCCACCCACCCCCGCTCCAAGAATAGCCCAAAGATAAACATTCTACATCATATCATCCCAAGAAAACCTCCTTCCATCAAGCCCAAATTCACACCCGTCCATCCCTCTGTGATTCGCAAATTATAACTCTCATCGTCTCCCTCTTCCCCTACTCTCTTTCCACTTCCACCTCCTATTCCCAAGTCTTCCACCAACTCATCTATAACCCCGCACTCCCAGGAACCTTCTCCGTACTAACCGCCCTCTTTCCCCACCCACCCCAGAACCCACCACCGCCACCACCACTCGCAGGCGTCGGCGTCGGCATCGTCGCACTTGGCGGCGCAGATACCTGATGCTGGGGTTGCGGCCTCGAGATATACCCTCCAATCCCCGACGCCACGCTCGCCACACTGGGACTAACACGATGTCCCATCGCGCTCGCAGCAGCATTCCCATCACCATTAACACCAAGCAGTTTCCTCAGACTCTCGAGTTTGGATTTCGCTTCTTCGGCTTCCTGCTTGGCGATAGCTTCGGCTGTTTTGGCTTGTACGAGTTCGAGGACGAGGGCATCGGTGTCGTCTTGTTTCGATGCGGAGGAATTCGAGCCGGGATGTGCGGGTTCCGATGGCGGCGTGACGGTTGTTGGGGGTGGGATTTCGTTTTCTTTGGTATTGGCGAGACTGGATGTGCGTTTATTGAACGTCATTGGTGTCTTCTGAGAGCGGTTCGATCCAGAGCGTCCGAGTTTCAATTCTCGGAGGCCGCTATGGCCGGATGATCGGTTTGGCCATTCGCTTTCCTGCTCTCTGCTTCCGTCTGGTGTGGTGGCGGGTGTCTTTCGTGATCTGAGTTCGTGAATCTGTCTCTCCAGTCGCTGTTTATCCTGGTGAGCATTTCGGATTGCTGTGTGTCCCTCCTTGACTTGATCTTTAAGGTTTTGGATCTCCTGCTGTTGTTCGGAAAGTCGGCGATTAAGATCCTGCGTCTTTGCTACTTCATGAATGAGTTGCTCTTTGGCACGGACGATGTCCTCTCTGAGTTGAGATTTTGTCTGCAACATCGACGATCGTCTATTGTCAGCCGGAGCAGCAAATCGATCTTCGACAACATCAAGCAGACTGGAAAGATCTGCAGCCCCGGGAGCAAGACTTTCTGACTCTGAACCATCTGCACCCTTGTCGGCCAGAATCGTGGCATCAAGGTCCTCGTCCTCGACAGGTGACACTGGAGCAGCCTTCACGGTATCAAGACTCTCATCACTACGGCCACTCCCTACCGTCTCAGAACTAGTCTTCTTCCTCAGCCCATCGAGCAAAGACCGAACAGCATTCCGATCTTCATCACGTTCCTCTCTCTCCCTCTGCAGTTGTGTAGCAAGAATGGCATGGTCCCTCTGCAGCTCACTAAGCGCCATCAACAGATCCTCAATCTGACCATGCAAATTCTTATCCTTGTTTGGCTTCGAGGCTTGACCATTAAAATTGACAGATTGACCCCTTAGCGAGAAACCATCTGTATTCGAAGAATCTCTCGAAATCGATGTAGCATCCGTCGAAGAACTCATCATGCTGTCCGATCCTCCACCCTCGATTGAATTCAACGTCGAAGCAATACTCTGCTTGGAAGGCGATCGTTTTAAGAAGCTTGAAGGCCGGGAAGGTGCTGTCAGACCAGGGCTGAGATTTGTTGACTTCGTCGACGAATTCGAACTCGTCCATAACCGTCCGAGGAACGTCGACGCAACCGATCGAACATCGGTGGGCGTAACTGTGTCGGCAGTTTGAGCTTCCTTGTAGCTAACTTCCAACGCCTGTAGGCTCTCCCTGGTAATGGCTCCAGTCATGCTAACAAACTCGTTGACGAACTCGTCCGCGTTGTAGTGATACACATCCCAGAGTCCTCTGGACAGAAGCAGTTGCATCACATCCTCGAATTCCGTGCACGCCATGATTTTCTCCTGATTCTTTCGCATGAGAGACAGTGCAACCCGCATTATTGTTTCCGAAGCACCCTCCGCAAATATGACATCGTAGATTCGGAAGAGCATTGGGAGCGGACATGTAACGGCGAAGAAGGACAGGAACCACTGGGAGACGTATGCAGGTTCGATTTGTAATTGGTCGAGATATGCAGAGAGAGCTGGGAGGTGCAGTTGCAGCAACTTCTTGAATTGGTAGATGCGAACATGAAGTCCCGAGAGATCGGGTAAGAAACAGCTTCGCAGGTCGTAATGCTCCATCAATCTAGTCACATTAGCTTCCACTCCTTGAGGTTACCAGTAGAACTCACCTAACAAGTACACAGAAGGCTTGCTTGTCACCCATATGCATCAGCAGAGGGCCAACAAGGAAGCCCAATCCCTGACAGTACCCAATCTTGTGATCGTACAGACTGAAGCACTTCAACACTCGTCCCAGCATCCTCTGTCCATCACCTTCCGGATCACGGAACATCTCAACTCCAGGAAAGCTGCGGCCGAGATCCTTCCCAATGATACCCTCATATGGACTCGACTCTCCACACAGTCTATCGAATTGCTCCTCGAGCAGTGTATCCCTGGCACCAGACATGCTCTGCCAAACCACGCCTCGCAGGGGCGGCGGAATACCACTGCGTATCTTCTTCGACAGTAGAGTCGGTAGACATTGTGCCGTCCTCGTATAATCCTGTACCAGCGCAGCGTAGAACTCCAGATCTGTCATCGGCGGAGCTGGAATCATCGAGTATCGCAGAGCGGGAGGCGTAGGTCCATTGACCAATCTTTTGAGGTGTTGAATTGACGGCGGTCTCGACTGTCCTCTAGGCCGTACATTCTCGACGATTTGTACATTCGCAATACCGGATTTTGGATTCGATACTAGAAGGTTATTCTCCTGCTCCAATCTGGCTAGCAGTAAAGCAGTAGACTTTCTCTAATTAGCATTATCTGGGAAGAAGGGAGGGCGGAGACTTACATCATCCGAACTCTCATCCCTTGGTTCATTTTCCTCCGTCTGCTGCAGCTCCTCCCAATTGACACCACCTCCCTCCACCGACTCCTCCGAGCTATCGCTCTCTCTTCTCGACTCTCCATTCTGCGAGCCTGCAGACTCTGAGCCCGAGGGGCTGAGCAGCTCATTGCCATTCGGATCCATCATCGTGATTCTGGGCGACTCCTCTTCTTCTTCCTCCGCTGCATTCTCCGCAACACCATCTAATTGTATACCCGGTGTGTCCGTCGTCTCCTCCACCACCTTTTGTGTGCTGTCCCGAGATGCGTTCTGTTTCGAAGGGATCGCAGTGTCAACTGTGAGGGCAGGTGGTTCAGAGAGTCGGACTGTGACCATCGAGTCGTGAGCAATGTGGCTCATATGGCTCGTCGAGCTGACGATTGGACTCGGCGTCGAGTCTGCAGAGATTTGGCCCTCCTGCTCCTTCTCAGGCTTCGCCTGCGGATGTGGCATATCCATGATTGCAACTGCTGCTGGAAATGGCAGGGTCGTGTAGGTATTTCCCCTCCTGAATCCTCCTTCCTCCCTTCGAGATGGGGCGGAAAGGCAACGTCAGATCAGATCACGGCAGGACAATCAAACCTCCGTCTCGAAACGGATTGTTCTTCCTCCAGTACAGTAGAACTCAATCTCACTCTCAACTCAATCGACAATGAACCTTCGAATCGAACCTCCAAACGTTCCAAGAACCTTCTATCCTTCCTTCGAAAGTCAATTCCCTCCCTCCTTCTCTAGCTGTTGGACCGCACTGCACAATGTATGTTTCGAAAATCGATCGATGGACCGATCATTCGAGATCGAGAGGTCAAAGTCCAGGGCGAGTTCGAGTTCGAGGCCGCGGTCAGGGTCGAGGGAGGTCAAGGTCAATGGCGTGCCGGGTTTCGAAGCTCCACAAATCCCATACAATAAACAAGCTCGATTAATTACTCGCGGGTCATGCACATCTGCCTCAGCAATACTAACAACATAAAAGAGCGTATTATTAAATTTGCAACGCAACGCAATGCAATACAATGCAGCAGTTCAAAAGAACGAACGTCGTAGATATCACGACAGGACGGTAAAGAGCGGTGGTGAGTTGTACAATGGAGTAGTGGAGGGAAAGGTCGGGATAAGGAGAGAGGTTGAACCTTGAACGGGTTGGATTGAGGTGAGGCATCCAGGTCCCCGTCCCTCCAAGCTTAAGGTAGCTTAGTTGATTGGTGCTTCTTAGCATAATCTCACGCTTGGTCAGGGGCATGGACGTGCTGATTGGTGGGCGGACACGCGAGTAACAAGAGCCGATTGTAAAGGGGAGACGATCTTGGGACGATGATTTTGGATAACGAGCCCTGTTCACCTACCTCTGCTCGGGGTCACGATTTCTACCTAAGAGGAAGCGGACATTGAGATTGTATAAATCACATGAGAATTATTCCTCATCATGAAATGTAGTTATCCTCGAAATGTTATAGATCTGACAGAGGAATTCCACATCGCTGAAGTGTCCATCACAATCCAGGGGTCAACCCTCATTTCGCTCCATCTCGGCACCTAGATTAGCATTTACCCGACTCCCCAATCCAGCCAAGTCCGCCTGTCTTCTAGCTAGAAGAACCCCACCAGATGTTTATTTCCATTCCTACCCTAATCCATTCCTAGTCCACCAATGCAATATCAAATCCACCTCTTGCACATCTTTAGCTCTAGACTTACCGATCCTCACATCCCAATTATTGTGATATTCGAAAGTTGAAAGTGGTGAACATGACTCAAGTAGCAGCCAGGAAAAGAGTTGGTAGACACGAGACAAGATCCGAGGTGGTACAGTACTGCACGCTGATTGCTCAATCGCGTGATTATCAACACTGTGACGACGCGCCAGCAACAGCCAATCAAAACAAAGCGTCTCTCTTTACAGTACAGTACAATGCAATGCAACCCCAACCCCAGCCTACCACCAGGACACATACAATGCCTCCCAACGATCAGGAACCGGGCAATAAAGTACCTATGTCAAGGCCGGAATCCGAGCTCAGGATCAAAATGGATACTGTATTGGCAATTTGGTTCTGACTTTCAAGAGCCCAGTCAGTCAGTCAGTACCTCAGGTTAGCAGACTTTAATAATAATTAAATTTGCAAGACAAGAGGGGTATAACACTTCCCGAAGGGCTTCCAAAGGGAGGAAAGAGTAGGGGAGGACTTCATGCACAGTTGTACTTGAATGATTTTCATTTGCATGGTAGGTACGCACAGCACTTATAATGCATGCAGTAAAAAGTGCCATCCGGTCGATAGAGTAACTATTTATACAACAAACATATCAGGATACCACGATGATCGATGATCGATGAAGCAAGCATAAGAAGGCAGGCTAGGTAGAAACCCACGCGCACCTAGTATACACCAGATGCACCCTCCAATGCACACCTGCCTCGCAATCAGGTAAAAGCAAGCAGCAAGCAGAAAGAGGAAAATATCCATGAACGACCAGCACCATAACTAACCAGCCCAACCCAGGTGGCCCCCAAAGCATATCATAACCACCCACGCGGAAACGCCAAAACGGATATTATCAGGCAGCCCATCCTCGCAAAGGAATTCTACCCGTCAACCTAGTCGCTATCATCAAAGTCATCTTCGCTCGCCTCATCAACGAGGGCAGACTCGTCATTATCATCAACGTCCATCTCGTCCTCATCCTCGGAATCGATGTAAACGGGCTTCTTCTTCGGAATAACAGCAGCGGCGCGAGCTGGTCTTCCACGGCCACGAGCAGCTGGCTTGGGTGGTGGAGAATCGGCATCCTCCATATCGACATCTTCATCCTCGTCCTCACTGAAGTCGTTCTTAGATGTAAGCTTCATCTTGTTCTGCTTGGCAGCGTAAGCCTTCGCAGCTGGTGAAAGTTGAGTTGGCTTTGGTGCTTCGACGGCCTTCTTGGGCGCTGGAGCCTTTTTTGGCTTGGGCGCAGCCTTCGCAGCGGGCTTTGGTGCCGCCTTGGGAGCTGGTGCCTTGACCGGAATCTTCTTGGTGACGGGAACAAGTTCCTCGTCGTCGTCAGACAAGAAACTATCCAGATTATCCTTAGCCGGAGGTGCCTTATGAGGAGAAGACTTGGCGAGCATTTCGTAGTTTGTCTCGTCGGCATCATCACTGAGGTCGAAAGTTCTGCTGGGCTTGGTCTTCAACTTCGGGAAATCTGTGCCGTGACTGCTGGTGGGACGAGCCGATGTGTGAAGAGAGAAATCACGACCGTTAGCTGCAGTTGTACCGTTATCGCCTCCACCAATTCCCTTGACCATAGCACCGACGTCTCCCAAGAACTTACCGTCATCACTTTCAGACTCTTCGTCGTCAGTGATAACCCACTTCTTGGGAGCCGCAGCTGCAGCACGCTTGGTACGTCCGTTGGCTGGCTGCTCGCTCGGGGCTCGGCTAGGGCCACGTGAGGACTCCTTTGACGATTCCTTCGACGATGCGTTCGACGGTTCCTTACCTTCAGGCTTGACTGCTCTCAAGGCATCAAAATCGTCGTCTGACATTCCGTCAGAAATCTCAGCGAATTCATCGTCCTCAGCGCCATCGACACCCATACTGGACGTCTTCTTTGGCTTAGCCTTGGTAAACATGTCAAGGAATCGCTGGTGTGTCTGAGGCTTGTTCTCAACCTTGATGACACCCTTTGCAGGATTGGCCTTGAGCGGCTTGGGATTGTACTCTGCATCAGCGACCTTGGCTGGTCGGCCACGACCCTTCCCACCAGCTCCGATCTTCCGTGATGCTCGACGGTTGGTGTTGCGAATAGTTTTCTGGTAGTCTTCCTCCTCCTTGAGTTGAGCTTCCCACTCGACGACGAAATCATCAAGATCCTTGCACCAAAGATCCTTCTCATCGAGCTTCTCCATGGCATCATGCTCTTCCTTTTTGGCAAGCATTTGAGCCTTGAGTTTGTCGACACGCTCTTGAGTGAGCGACCAGATAGGTAACTAAGTCATATCAGTAAACACGTCGATCGCTTGTTCGGAGCAGAACTTACACCGAGCAGATAATCAAAGTCACGAGCACCGGAGGCCTCATCGGCGGGATCATCGTCGTTCTCAACAACATCGTCGGTCTCACCTGCCTTTTGCGCATCCTTGAGTTTGGGGAATGCCTCGTACTCTCGTTTGCGAAGCTCTGCAACAAGTACTGGCTTCTTCTTCTTGGAGACAACGAGCTTATTGTCGATGATTTCCGTGACAAATCTAGCTTGATTCTTGAGCTTGCGATATGCCATGTTGATTTGAGCCAACCAATATGCCTATTACTAGTCAGCTATTTGAACCCATCTCAAGCATGGCGAACAACATACCTTTCTCTTCGTGTACATAGCCAGGCGGTAGACATAATACTCCTCAAGAATATCCTCAACCTTTTCGTACTTCTTGATCTGACCACGGTGGTCGAAGGCGACCAGATTAGAGGTAGCAATGGTCTTATTGAGCTTGAATCGCTCAGAAAGACCGTCTGCCAAGGCTGCCTGCATATGCTTGTCGTCTAGCTGGATGATAAAGTGGACATTCTTGTGGTCGTTGTACTCTTTGTAATCCTTGATAAATGACGGGACCTTTTCAGCCTTGATGATCTCCTCGAGTCTTCCCTTAAAATCATCGGTCCAGACTCGGATCGGAAGTTCGGTGATCTCGACTTCGTTATTGCCAACATCTCTGATTACACCGTTGAAGTTGTATCTGTTGGCCCCAGCTTCTTCAGGGGTACCCTTCCAGCCACGGAACCATGGAATCATAGTCTGGAAAGGCTTTTCCTCAGTATCGCCTTCTTCCAAACGACCCATGCGACGCTTGAGATTCTTGACGATATCGACTGGATGATAGTTGGGAATTGTTGTACTCCAACCGGTACCAATTCCGTCAGCGCCATTGACGAGTACCATGGGGACGACTGGGCAGTAGACTGTTGGCTCAATGATTTTGCCATCATCAACATTGTGTTCGTAAAGTGGCTCATCGAGGGAAGAGAAAACGCGACGGGCAAAGGGAGAAAGTCTGGTGAAAATGTAACGGGGACTAGCAGAATCGCTGCCGCCTGCGAGTCGAGATCCGAATGATCCACTGGGCTCCAGACAATTGATGTTGTTGGATCCGACGAAGTTTTGAGCAAGACCAATAATGGTCTGGTGCATCGACGTTTCACCGTGGTGGTAGGCAGTGTGTTCGGATACGTAACCAGCCAATTCAACAACCTTCATGTCCTTGTGAAGATTTCGCTTGAAGCAAGCAAACATGACCTTGCGCTGACCAGGTTTCAATCCATCGATGACAGACGGTATCGATCTCAGATTGTCTGCCATGCTGAAAAGAATAAGCTCCTTGTTGACGAAGTTATCATACGTGAGAGTCTTCGTAGAATGATCAAGGAACGTTCCAGGAAGAAAATTACCAAGCCATTGCTTACGAGCATCTGCCTTCTTCTTCGAGAAGGCCAAGTCGATCAACTCCTCTTCTTCAGGCTTGATGACTTCGAATTCTCTCAAATGTTCGTCCAGATTACTGAAGTACACCTGGGCATCTTCAGGTAAACTGGTACCCAGACCCTTGTAGTACTTGTGTGACCAGCCTCTGTCATTTGCATGTGCCTCCTTCCATGTTTCGTATTGCGGCATGGTGAAAAAGGACTTTTGGCTGATCGGTCTCTTGGGATTACCCTTCCAGACCTTAACGATAGGAGTGATGAATTCTCGAAAGAAATCCGGCAGCTTCAGTAAGCTGGGAAATTGGACCTGGAGGAAGTTGATCAGAAGACCCTTGATATGACTACCATCGTGATCCTGATCGGCCATGATCATGAGATGACCGTATCGAAGCCCATTGGTGTCTTTGTAATGTTGCTTGTGCTTCAGTCCCAAGAACTGTTTGATGTTCTGAATCTCGGCATTCTTCGAGATCTGGTCGATGGATGCATCACGGACGTTCAGTAGCTTACCACGGAGCGGAAAGACACCGATGCGATCAGGGTCCAACACAGCTCTACCAGCGACGGCGAGAGACTTCGCTGAATCTCCTTCTGTCAAGATCAAAGTACACTCGTGACCGCGCTTCGTACCAGCAAGATTGGCATCAACAAGCTTAGGATTGTTCATTCGAGACCGCTTGTTTCCGTCACTCTTCGCCAGGACCTGATCAGCCTTGGCTTGTTGGAAATTCAGGATATTCTGAACTGCTTCGGTCTGGCCAATCTTCTTCAAGAAAGGTTCAGTTAGGATACATTTGCTACCGAATTGCTTGGCTTTGGTAGTCAATTGCTCCTTGGTCTGAGATGTGAAGGCAGGGTTGACAATCAAACAGTTGACGAATAGAAAGATGTGATTGCGGATCTGGTTCGTCTTCAGAGCCGTGCCTTTGGAATTCTTCTTTTTGACGACTTCCATCAATTTCTCGCAGATTTGGTCGGCGATATAATTGACGTGAGTACCTCCTGATGTTGTGGCGATCGAGTTCACGAAAGAGACCTGCTGGAATGAACCATCAGATACTGCAAAACCAACTTCCCACTTTTCGTGAGCTTTTGGGTCTTCGATGATGACAGTTGCAGCAGGAGCCTCTGCTCCTTCCTCGACACCACGCTCCTTGTTGATGGCTTTGGCGTACATCTCGATGTATTTCTTGAAGTCAAGCTTGATCACCACACCGTTCAGAGTGACTTTCACCCCTTTGAGAGTACCTGCCATATCGTAAACACGGCGCTTGACAAGGGCTTCAAAGTCGTCATCGATATTGGCCATCTTAAAGCGTCGGTAGTCAGGTGTGAAGGTGACTCGTGTGAAGTCCGATGATTTGCTGGAAGAAATCTTTGCCTTGCCCATCTTGCTCATGTTATCTGTCCATGTTTGCTTGTATCTCTTGCCGGTATTAGAGTCCTGGGTTTCCAGTGTAAACTCGGTACTGAAGACGTTACAGAGCTTAGCACCATAACCGTTTCGACCACCAGTAGTCTTCTCCTCATCATCATCGTAGTTGGATCCAGTGAGAAGGTGACCAAAGATCATTTCTGGAATGTAGATACCCTCTTTCTGTATGTGGGTCAGTAATCATTCCAGAGTCCCAGACGGGATCAAACTTACCTTGTGGATCTCAATTGGAATACCAGCACCGTCGTTCTCAACACTAATCTCGCCCTTCTCACGATCCACAACAACCTTGATGTTCTTCATAGAAGGGTCACGTTGCTTGTTGTCGGCAGCATTGACCAATATCTCGTCGAAGATCTTGTACAGGCCAGGTACGAAGGTAACTTTGCGAAGCTCCATTTGAGAAGTCTCGGAGTTGAATACCCACATAGTTTCAGTTGTGCTCTCGACGGATCCAATATAGGTGTCGGGCCGCTTAATGATATGTTCCAATTGTGTGAGCTTTTGATATTGGTCCGTAGCATCCTTCTTTCCTTTTGCCTTTGGCTTTGGTGCCGTAGGGCTATCCAGACCCATACTCTCATTGTTGATATCCGCTAGAGGTTTTCCGCCGCCCTTCTTAGCCGGAGCCTTCTTTTGCTTCTTAGAGCTAGGTGGGGTATTTGAGAGTAATGAGGCATCGTCGTGAAGAAGAGAATCAATATCTGAGGGAGGATCTTCATCGTCACTGTCTGGTTTGGGGCGCTTTTTCGAGGCAGGCTTTGTGGCTGGCTTCGAGGCTTTCAGGGTAGTCTGAACCATCTTCTTAGGCGCGGCGGCTTTGGGAACTTTCGGGGCCTTGGGCGCAGCAGTCTTCTTTGGAACGGCTTTTGCTTTAGGTTTCTGTGACAGATATATATTAGCAGAGCTCAATGGCAGCTGGCAGATGTGAAAGCGGCGCTTGCTTCGAGTTGAGCTGCGACAGAGAATCACTCACGGGTGCAACGGGCGCAAAGTCATCCGAATCGCTATGAACGGAATCAAACACCGAGTCCTCCATCAGAGAGTCGTCCATGATTGAGAGTGAGCGCGACAACGCGATCAACTCTGAAGTATTGCTCGAATCTTACAGAGGGGCCAGAACTGGAAGTTGAACTCGAGATGTTTATTTAGTAACGAGACGCGCAATCAGATGAGTATAAAAGAGCGTCTGCGGTCAGAGGAGACCGCGCTGTGTTTGGTGGTGATCGTTCTTGTCGTGATGTTGTACAGAAAGAAAGTGTGGTGGGTGGGAGGTTGTCTCGAAGGAAGTTGTTTGTTGTTTTGATCAAGGCGGGACGCGTTCGATCTGGTCTAAAGTTCGGCTGTCGCCAACCTAAATCGTTCGTGACTGCCCGAGATTCGAGGCAACAATACCGCATGCGGCCGCCCCTTTAATTCTCCGAGCCGAAGTGAAAGCGATGGGAGACAAGAGCGACGACTAGGTTGGACTTTGTTCTCCCTTCCTCTCTTTCTCCTCTATGACATCTGCTCTCATCCATATCTCTCAACATCAACCTCTAGTCAGTCTGCCACACTACTCATTACGGTCTACCTAAAGCCTCAAGTCTATCGACCTCCTCATCTCGGAGATTTCGCTTACTATTTGTTTTGATTGGGGTCCAGGTGCCACCTTGATTGTGAGGACTGCCACTTACTCAAGATTGACGCCTCTATCCCGTTCTACTCACAATATACCTCTGTTGCTATCCTTAGACCTGTAACCCTACTCAAGTCCTGGTTCAGCATGCGATTGCCATGAAGCTCGCCTCATTATTTCTCGCAGTCTCACAGCCTTCCACAGGAGAAGATCCTTTGACATTCTTCACGGCAGTTGCGATGCCGCATATGTTGATCTGAATATCAAATTTTGGTCATCTCTCAAGTCGCACGACAGACCACCGGCCAATACACCGTTTCAGTGTAACTACGAGGCCTTCATTACCGCCATCGCCAGCTTTCCGATGGCCGGCATGCAACAACCCGTCTTGATACTGCCGCATGGGCAACAAATGCCCCGATCAAGCCCAACATCTGGTCTCCAAAGTACCTCTGTACCTCTCCACGCGTTCATCGAGAGAGATCTGACACAGAAACGGCTGTCAGAACAACAGCCGGCACTAGAGGGAGCACCCCGAGCATGGCTTGTGGCACATGGGCTGCTCGTTTGGGCGGCTCTTGCAGAATCTCACTCCTCAGAACCTCACCTCATCTATTCCCAACATCAGTACGACCTTCGCAACAGCAATAGCAAACTCACCCCTTCTGGCGATTCCTGGTCCAGGATCACAATTTGCGATGATCCTCTCGTTTCGCCGACATCGCTCACGATAATAATGACAGCTTTTCTCCGGACCCTTGCCCCTGCGTGTTGGTTTCGTCGAGTCTCCTTAGGAGAATGTTCGTGCTACATAGAAGAAGGCTCATGTTGTGTTCAGCTGGTAGTCGTCTTTGTCTCTCCCTATTCCCCTCTTTCGTTTGCTCCAATGTGTAGGCGAGAACGTGGTAGGCCTACAGGCTTGAATCGATGCATATACTGTACGGGATGTTGCAGAATTTGGTCCATATCGCGTTGTACCTACTGACTCAACCTTCAGACCACGCACGACTCGAGGAAGAATCGTACCTCAGGCGTTGCAAGCAAAAAAAAAGATTTCATTCACGCTTATTTAATTGGATTTTGATGCGTTACCCTCAATTTTTTTCCCGATATGCCTTGTCAATCTCTGCATCATTTCTACCATTCTTCATCTTCTGTTACTCTGACTGTCAGATAAGGTTGGCCAATGGAGCATCGATATTTCCCCATAGGACTCCTTGAATTGGTCTTCTAGTTTTGATGCTGGAACAGCCAACCAACTGCAGGCGTCGCTTGCTTGCATGAAGCCCGTGCCTCAACCATGAATTTCAAGTGACAGCGGCAAGAAACGTTCTCCTAGATTTCTCGAAGAGCCGTAGAAGTGGCCGTAGAAGTTCTGTGAGGACGTGGAGGAAAAATCTATGATGGAACGGCAACAAGCATGAAGCTTCACAGCAAGCCTGCGAGATTTTGAATCATTCCAAAATCTCACCTCCGAGACATGATCTACTGGGCGATGTCTTGCTCTCTGGTCGGGTGGCTTAAACATGGGATGGAGCTTGTAGAAATGCTATCCACGTGCATCGAGTCAAGCAAGCTGTTTCTCAGCCATTGGGCCTAGTGTTCCTATTTCTTTGTCTGTCTGCAAAAGATGGCTGTCCATCGCGGTAGCTCATCCGCGACGCCTGCAGCCTCCCGGCCCAAGACTCCTGGCCAGCATGTGTGCCCAGCAAATCTCCTTCCTCCCCACTTTCAAACAAGCTCTGCTCCCGATCGGGCTGTAGCACGAAGGTGTCAAACTCTGTTGATGGGCGCTGGCGAGGTGCCATATGCTGCCATGCTACTGGTCGTTGCTCGTTTCCACCACTCTCTATTCGGCAATATCAATTGTTTTAGGGGTCTAGTGAAACACTCATCCTCGATTTTTGGCCTAGAGGGTCTCTATAGGGTTGCTCGGTAGGCCTTGTTGGTTTTCATGACGGGCACGGGAACGAAGATTCTTCATAGAAGCGTTCTGCAGGTTGTTTGAACTGCCACTCTATCATCTCGGGAACACTTCTCCCTAGCAATTCCTTCGGTGCATCAGCAACTCATAAGAAATACTATCTCTCAAGCTTTGATAAATAACCTGAAGGGTAGAACAAGTTCTCCTCGTCCTCCAGATTCGTCTCAAATACGGTATTGGTTTGCGATCTCGCCCTCGATTTCGCGAATGAGCGGTGGAGTCGTGCAAACGGACGCTCAAGCTACCCCAGGTCGGTTCCTAGACATGCCAACGAAGAGCACTTTCACACCGAACTTGCTGACGGTCATTGAAGACACCAGTGATAGGCCCTTGATTACAAGAAGCTGTACAGGTACCTGAGGTCGAAGATTCAGAAGCTCTAGATTCGCTATCTACCCATTTCTCCATAAAGACCGCGGGAAGACCATTCCTGAAGCTCTGTTTGCTTCCTCCAAAACAACGGTCCTCCGAGCTGCGCGCCAGTCCTCTAACCGGTTGAATTGCTTACCAGATTTTGGTTGCCATTCAAGAACGAGTTTTACCCTGCGGTGCCGCAGAACTGGAGGCTTTATTTCTTCGAATCCGACAACACACTCTCACTCACTCACCGCCATGCTATCCGTAGCATCGCTTCTTAACCCTGCAAAGCCAGAAGCGCGGGGCACACGTCTTCCATCAAGTCCTTCATCTTCATCGCGGTGCACCTCCTCTTCAACTCATGATAGCCCCTTCTTGTTACTTACGACTCAACCTTCCAAAAAGGCGAAAATGACTAAAGACGGTGCTATTTTTAGTAACGGCAAGGTCAAGGGCGAGGTCAACTTCCCCCCGTTTGAGCGCTTTGACGAGGATATTCTACGAGAAGTCCAGAAGTTCCAGATCTACCCGCTCGGCAACATCCAAGAATACGCCCAGCATATCCCTTATAACAGCGAGAAGAAAACCTTCCTCGAGAAGACGGGTCGGGAAAGCTTCGAAGGTATGATTACAATGTCAAATTGATATAGTGCCTCTTACTGATCTGACACAGTCTTCAAGTATGTCTTCAAGGTCCCCGGGGACGACAAGGAATACGTTGTGATGTGGGATTATAACGTCGGACTCGTTCGCATCACCCCATTCTTCAAGTGCTGCAAATATTCAAAGGTCAGCCAATACCACCTAACATATAAACATGCGATCTGTTGGGACTGAGAATTGACCACAAGCAGACAACTCCAGCCAAAATGCTGAATATGAATCCGGGCCTTAAGGAAATCACGCACAGTATCACAGGCGGAGCTCTCGTAGCACAAGGTAGATTCCTTTCCCAGCATCAACATTATACTTTTCGTGCACTTCTCAATACTTACCACTTTCATTCCAGGTTATTGGATGCCATACTCTTGTGCCCTCGCAGTTTGTACAACCTTCTGTTCGCACATCGCGGGGGCCCTAATCCCCATTTTCGGTCCAACCTTCCCCTCACTATGCGTACCACCCGAAGCCCCCGAACACGGCCGCATGATAATCGACAGCCAGACCGTCCACGAAGCCACCGCCGAAGCCGAAGCCTTCCGCGTACAATACAGCAGTTTTCCAGCCTCTCGCTCTTCCACCCACGACAGTTACTCGCCCATCCACTCTAGTGATTGTGAGCGCGAACGCCTGTACTCCGATCCCAACATGCGGCGTACACCTCCCAATCTTAGCCGTCGTCTACGCGTTAGGCGAGCTTTCGGTGGAGACAGTGCGTACGGCTTAATGACGGACACTGATTTCGACGCCAACGCCAGCGAGAGCAGCGGTGACGGATATTTCCTCAGCCCTGTCACGCCCGTGAGTGCAAACAGCATGATATCTACATCTCACGCACAGTCTCACTCTTTGTCTCAGCCGCATCTACACGGTCATGGTCATAATCACGGCCAAGGTCAAGGTCAAGGTCAAAGTCAACACACCATCCTCCTCGCACAACCGACCAAGATCATGACCGGCTGGCACACCCACAACCTCTCATCCCACGCCTCGAACTCCACCATCAACATCTCGCCCCACCACCAAGTCCATCACGCACACACCTACAAAGGAGCCAACCCGCTCCTCAGCGCCATCCCCCGCTCCACCGGCCTCGACATCGCTATGAGCGGCACCTGGCGCGCTGGAACTAGTAAGCGCCGAGTTGAGGAAGTCGATGCCGATGATGAATATGATGGCGAGACTGCTAGCATCGCCACAGATGATAAGGGGAGTGCAGATGGGAAAGGTGTGGGTAGTACACATGGAGGCGGGAGTGATAGGGAGATAGAGGATGTGGGAGGGGTAGAGAAGAAGGCTGCTTGGTTGTTGATGAAGCTCAGTGTTAAGGACGGGGAGGCCGGCGCTGAGATGTATGGTGGGAAGGACAGGTCTGGGGACAGGGGTTGCGGAGGCGGAGTTAGAATGGGTGGTGCGATGGGTGGTTTCGAGGGACCGAGGATCAAGCGACGTCGAGCAACGTCTATGTGATGCTTGTCCATCTCAACTTGTAATTTCTGATTTGGAGTTTGGGATTGGATCACGGGATTGGGGCATTGGCGTGATTCGGTATGGTCAGGCATGGATGGTGCAGCATAGCATGGTACGGCAAGGTATGGTTCGGATGGTGTTTACTTGGCTGGTGTTTACTCGGCTAGCATGAGACGGTTGGGTCTTGGACACGAGTACGCATGGTTTGCATGGGATTGGATTGACACAGTACCCGGAACAGGAAGGGAGAAGGATCTAATCGGCCGTGCATTTAGTGCGCATATCTGGATTTTTTCAATTTGTTGTTCTTGCGGGTGCTGCATAGATGGAAACAGAGGACAAACATAAACACTGTCGGAAATGGGATGGTTACGGGGTGGGGAATGGAGGGAAAGGAGTATCTCAAGGCTCGACAAGCAAAGTGTGTCTGTCCATACAATGACACTGTACCAACAAGTAAACTTTGCTTTTCACGGATCCGTCTGTCTGTGAATCGTTGCAATGGAAATCGCACGCTTGTATCACGCATGAATGCTTTCTTCCAAGTTCTTCGAGCAGACTTTCTTCTTTTCCCCATTTCGAGAATCATGTTGAATGAAGGTTTGTTTGATTGACTCTGAACGTACGGCAAGATATCGTCTCTAGCTGACTCACTAATCACGAATGGAATGGTTTTGATATTTTGCACGCGCCATTGCATCATAAATACCATTGCCATAACCATGGCCATAGCCAGATGCGGCAAATGATCGCCTACACCTCCTTCCATCTCTGTGGCATAAACAAACCTATCTGTTCATCCATCCGTTCGTTCGACCGGTCAAAGGTTCGATGGTTCGTACCAAAACATCAATCAATCAATAAATCAATAAATGGTACCGAGCAATCAAACTCAGCACCGCCACGCTCACAACCACATGAAATATAGTCACACACTTCCACTTCGCAAAAATAGAGATGGATGGGAGGGAGAGAGCGCGGCTCCAATTCCATTGTCGCACACATACAAATAGATAGATACGTATTGTATTGCACACAACAGTGGGCCACCCCTTTCCGACTAGCCGTCCATCGGTAGTTCGTGCTACCGCCCCTGTTCTGTCCCTTCAAGCCACGCTATGATATGACATGCCATGCGCCACTCCCTATTTCGACGGAAATGTAGGGGCCCGTCTTTCCTTCTCCACTCTCCGTTTCCACACATATGTCACTTTCCTGTCTGGACAGAAACTAGAAGAGAAAGAAGCTTCTGTTTCTTCTTTTCCTCCCTCTCCAACTACTCCTTGACAGGCGCAGTGCCTTGCCTGTCACCCAGGTACCCGTCCCCTTTCATAACCCGTTCCATCGCTAGACCTGCCTGGTGAAGCAGATGGCCGAATCGAGAAGTTGGAAATCAAACTTTCCATGACGTACCCGTCTGCAAAGTAGCCCAATCAAATATTGGGTCATTCACTGTTAGTCGCGTCATTCTGGACTAGAATAGAACAGGGTAGATGATTCCAAACAAGATGAGGCTCAATCTCAACATGCCATACACGCAAATGACACACATGTACGCATACAACCTCATCCCGAGATACCCATCTCCTTCGCCTTCTTCTCCTTGAACTCCTTAACCCACGCAGCAGCTTTCGCCTTAGGAACAACGAAGATCTTGATCACCTCATCTACAATCTCCACGTTGCCTTCACGCAGGACTTTCAACAACGGGACTTTCCTCCCGACTTTGATGAGTCCTCCCGTAACGGTCTCCATGTAGCACTCCACGCCCGTCGGTGTATACTCGCCGTTCTTATCCCAAGGCAACGGCAGAATGTAGCTTAGATGATGGCCAAGAGGCTCGGTCTCGTTGAAGGCTTTGATGAAATCTGATTCGAGGTGGAGAGGGTATAGTAGGACCGTAGGGAAGGAAAGCGTAGATGTTGGATCTGCTGGGTCAGGCACGAGCGAGATAGCCGCATCTTCCATTTCTGGCGGTTGAGCCGTCTTGCGTGTCTTGATATCCCGTGCTTTCAAAGCCGCTGCCAGAGTGAAAGCCTCCAACCTCTTCCTCTGTTCGCGCTCCAAATCTTTCTTCTTCCTCGCAGCAACAATCTCGTTTCTCTTGATGATCTCTTTCGCGACGATCTTGAGAGCTTTGTTCTCTGGATCGATTGCCAAACCGCGCGCACATGCATCATCTGCTTCAACAATCCGATCAAGTGCAAGGAGTGCCTTCGAACACCTGTAGAAAGCCTTGACATTCCGGGGATTAATCCTCAGCGCACTCCCACAATCAAGCGTACAGCTTCTGTAATTCTTCAACTCCAAATGGCACGCTGCGCGATTAACAAGACTCGCCTCCAAGATCTTAATCTCCTTCTTCACTTCCTCCTCATCAACCTCTTCCTCCACAGCCACCTTCCCCTTCATCTTGCTTCGGATCTTATTCGCAGCTTGTCGTTTCCGAACTTCTATTAATAGCACGTTGATGCCTTTCTCGTAGAACTCTTTCGCGTCTTTCCAGCTCTTCTCGGCGAAACTCTCGTTTCCGCGTTCCTTGAAGCCTTGCGCTACTTCTGCCGGTGTGCCTTCGTATGCTAGTGCTTTCAACGCTTCAATTCCGTCGTTCTCTTCTAATTCGGTCATGAACAAGGGTACGGTGTTCAAGTCTGCGAGGATCTCGGCGCCAGTCTTGTGCCGGATGTCTGCGAGTGCTGGAGGGAGGGCGGGTGTTGTGCCATCGTTCGTAGTGGGGGTGGAGGAGGCGTGAGCATTGAGGGCGGCGGTTAAGAGATCGGTTTCGGGACCCGGAGCTGTATTCGAGGAATTCGGAGGAGAGGAGATGTTCACTGACTCGTCGAAAGATTCCGGTAATTCTTCTATCTTCATGATTGCGGTAGATGTGAACAGCAGATTTGTGGTGTTAACTTTCAGAGAGAGAAAAATAATTCTATGGAGGGGTCGCCAAGACGCGGAGAGGAAGATTGTTTTCCCGCCCCTGTACCTGGGAAGTGAGGTTGTGAGCCAAATCAATAGAACAACTTCATTCATGCCATCATCCTAGAGTCAACGGAATATTCCCATTTTGTTACTACGGTCTACAATGCGACTTTAAGATCTCAAGATGGATTATCTCTTTGCTGTCATCGTCGTACTCATGTACACCTGCAGCCAAGATATACCTTCATCAGACTGTGACTCGGAATCGAGTTCCAGGGTCGGAATGTAGCTTAGAAATCATCCGTGTACATACGTAGTACGCGGACTTTACGGACTTGAGCCTACGCAGCCATTCAATTGACCCATGGCCCTCGGCCAGGATGAGCAAGACACAAAGCATCTCGGGAAGGTGGGTTAGATGTTGATTTCCAATGAGGGGCAGACATGGACGAATCATGGAGGAATGCATCCTGCCCACGGATCACATCGTGCATGTGAAGTAACAACAGGCATATTAGCTCATACACATCATCGATGCGAGATATATTTATAAGTATTAGTATATCCTTTTCCTAGATCAGCAACTCTCGATTCTGAAACCATTTAATTGACTTGCACTATCACGTGGCTCCCCTCAATCCAACACTCAGATTCCGACCGTCAAACCGGATCTTTTATTACCGGAAAGCTTCACATCACTTCAAAATTCCACCGGCATCGACTTTTAGAGCTTTCAAGATGGGTTCAGTCTCAGCCCCCAAGATCATTCTTTACACCAACCATCGCTGCCCATGGGCTCATCGCGCTCACATTGCACTCGCTGAACTCGGTCTCGAGTACACCGAAGAGATAATCGACCTCTCCGTCCCACGTACTCCAGAGTACCTCAAAGTGAACCCTCGCGGCCTCGTGCCATCAATCAACTATAATGGCAGTATCGTCACTGAATCCGCCATCGTCGCACAATTCCTAGCCGACGCTCATCCTTCCCACCTCGTGAAGACAAGCAGCGAGGAAGGCGGGGCTCTCCAAAGAGCCAGAATCGCTTATTTCGTCGACGCCTACTTCAGCAAAGTCAATGGGGGATTCTGGGGAATCCTTTTTGCTGAGGGCGAGGAGAAGGAGAAGCTTGCGGAGGCTTTTGTCGATAACGTAGTGAAGGAGGTTGAGCCGCTATTGCACGATGCTGCGCCTTTCTTTGGAGGATCGAAGAAGTTGACTCTCGCAGAGGTGTGTTCTATATCCGTTTCTCCAAATCTTGATCTGCTCCTGAATATAAGAGAGTGTCCAGGCTGACGCGCTCAGGTCCAAACTGGTTCCTTCCTACTCAGAGTCATCCATCTGCCTAAGTACGAAGAGGTTCCGCTTCTCCCAAAGAGTCTCTTGACCGGTTTGGAGTCTAAAGCACCCGCGTTCTGGAAATGGGCGAATGCTGTGGTTGCTGAAAAGAGTGTCAATTATATCTTTGATGGTTCGTCTTTCTCCCTTTTGACCCCTCATCGATCCAGATTCTTCGACTTCTGGTCTCATGAACTCGGTCCACATCCCCATCAAATTTTGCATTTGATCACAAAATCAGACATTTGAGAGCTCTAGGCTGACTTCCAAAATAGTCGAGGCGATAGCTAAGGGCACCGCGGCAATGATTGCCAAGCGAAAGGCGGCCGCAAAGTGATTCTCTACCTTTACGAAATGAGCGAATATTCTGATAATTTGCAGAATTTGATAACCTGATTTTAAGTCTCAGTCGCGTTGATTCGATCTTGGATTGCCGTTGCGTGTTCCGTCGATCTTGCGATGCTGTCTTTGATACTGTTCCGATGGCCGAACCCGGCAGCGTGGTTTTCACCACTCCACCTATTCGCGAGTCGTGAAAGGCTGCGCGTTCTCGAAAAAGTAGTAAAGTTTCGCTACTTCCATTTTAGACGCCGAATTTCTTCAAAGCTAGTCTATGACTTTCTTCCAAGAGCTCAATGCCTGTCACTGTTTCAGGTCCCAAAAGTTAGATCCCCTTCCTAATCGGCCATCTTGGTCGATACGCACAACTGAAAGCGCCACAACATTCTCATTGAAAGCAGGACCTCACCGAAAACTATTCTCACTCTTTCTCTCCAGCCACCCCTCATGGTTTAATAGCGGACAATTGCGCGGGCAAATTTGAGTCCCGAGCACAATGATTGTCCTGCGTCGACGATTTAAACTTTCCGCCTAGGCCGAACTTGCCAGGTACCCCATGCATATACTTTTCCAGCAAGCAGTTCACTGCTTAACTTGTGGGTTACCCCTTTATTTGCAGTCGCATGTTGATCATTTTAATGATTTGGTAGGGCAGATGTTTGGAACCGCTTCTGGCATAAAGTTATGTTTGTCGCTGCCCAGCGTGGCGGAGAGCTGAACTGCGTATGCATTCTAATGAGGGTGGACATTTAGGTTTGCATTTAGACTTTGACAGTTGTAGTACTCGCTTCTTCCATCTAGGTATATATTCGCAGTATTCCTCGGGGCATGAGTGGTTTTGCTCTTCTAATTCTCAACATCTACTCTTGGTGTGCATTTTCAGCTTTCGCTGTTTCCTTTTTCATACACTCCTTTAAAACACGATTAGCAATCGTCACAATGCATTGCCCAACTATTTTCTCGTTCCTATTGCTCTGCGGCTCGGTCATCTCGACTCCAGTCGCCGTCAGAGCACCTTCTAAATACCCCACTTTGCCATACGATATCTCGTCCAAGAGAGTGAAGACGGATGGTTACCGCGCAGTGGGATACTTTGGCAACTGGGTATGTACATTATCAATACCAATTGAGACGTCAAATCTAATTTCTTCCCAGGACATTTATGCTCGTAACTACTTCATAACGGACGTGCCTGCTTCTCAGTTGACCCATCTCGTTTATTCTTTCGCGAATGTCAACAGCACCACCGGCGAAGTGTAAGACTCCTCATTGTTGTCACAAGTGTCCCACACTAAAAGGATCACAGATACATGACCGACGAATGGGCTGATCTCCAATACTCATACCCAGGCGACAGCCCAGATACCGCCCCCGCCAACACCACCAACGTGTACGGAAACGTCAAACAAATGTATCTGCTCAAGAAGCAGAACCGCTCATTGAAGACCCTCCTTGCTGTTCTGGGATGGACCTACTCACCCAATATGGTCCCGGTGCTCGCCTCCCCAACTCTTCGCGCCAACTTCGTCTCGAGCTCAGTCTCGCTAATGACCAACCTTGGCTTCGATGGTCTAGACATTGACTACGAGTATATTAGCAATTCAACAGAAGCGGCAAATATCGTCTCATTGCTCAAGGACATCCGTCTAGCCATGGACGCCGCGGCTACCAACGGCTCAACACCTTACATCCTCTCCTACGCATCTCCAGCAGGACCAGCCCGCTACAGCCTCATGGACTTCAAGGGCATGGATCAATACCTCGATTTCTGGAACTTCATGGGCTACGACTACGCTGGTAACTGGGACACTCTCTCCGGTCACTCATCCAACATCTTCGGCGATAAATCTAACCCCGCCAGCACGCCCTTCAACACATCATCAGCCATCAACTACTACCTCAACACAGGCGGCGTCGCAGCCTCGAAGATAAATCTCGGCATGCCTCTCTACGCCCGCTCATTCTCCAACACGAATGGCCCAGGCCAACCCTTCAACAACACTGGCGCACCCGGCTCATTCGACGAGTCCAGCACCTGGGATACCAAAGCCCTCCCTCTCCCTGGCTCCAACGCTACGATTTACAACTTGAAGAAGATCGGGGCGAGTTACAGTTACGATGCTTCGACCAAGCTGATGATCAGTTACGATACGCCTACAATGGCGAAGGTCAAGGCTAGCTGGATCGAGAAGATGGGCTTGGGAGGCGCCATGTGGTGGGAAGTGAGTCAAGACAAATCTGGGAAGGATAGTTTGATTGGAACGGTTGTGAAGACTTTTGGTGGGGAGAAGAAGTTGGATAAGAGCTTGAATCGGTTGGATTATCCCAATAGCAAGTATGACAATCTCAGGAACGGGATGCCGGACAACTAGGTGTGCGAGACGGGTGTCGGCGTGAGGGGGGAATGTTCCGCGTTGCCAAGAGGCGAGTTTTGTTCTTTGTGTATATATTTTACCTTCTTCTCAAGAAAGGGCTTCTTGGGCCCTCGCTACGAATATACCAATTGTCGTCGGTATATATGATTTTGCCTTGCCGAATTTGTCTTTGGTAACAGCACCACAATCAGGAACCACTTTCCCCACAATATTCAACAACCGAATGCCAGTCCAATGACTCTCTTCACCAAGAGATCCAAGACCATCAACTTTTTCTTCATCTCTGTTATTCCAATTAGGCGCCACAATTCTCAGTGAGTAAATCACAAGTACCGATAGGATATACTGGCGAGTTAATCAAGCCCCTTTAACCGAAGGGGCATTGCCGATGCTTCGCCCAGCACAATTCATCTAATCAGTATTCCCTCCAATATGGCTGATATACCTTGACCTGGGTAAACCACCCTCACCAAAGCTCTTTAAGAGAAAGACGGTCTCTGTTTGCGGCATCTGAAACCCATATCTTCCAGTCGAAGATTACGGGAAAGACAAACCAAACATTTCCTTTTGATCCAATTTGAGTTGTTTTGAGTGAGCTTTGTTTGCAAGGTCGAAAAGCTTTACGATGGTATTGTCACTTCTGACTTCGGTGGCTCTACTGAGCAGTAATGTCTTCGCCCAGACTGGTAGCGCAAGGGGATCGGATTTCCTCCGTTTCGGATGCTCGCAGCTGGTCGTTGAGCGGACCGATCCGCTCGTCACACCAGGACAGGTCCCATCGCCGCATATGCATCAGATCGTTGGAGGAAGTGCTTTCAACGCCAGCGTACGTTTCCTTTCTCTTCACTTCTACTTCTCGAACCTATACATTTTTAAGCCAGATGGCTGACTTTCCACATAGATGGATCCCGCCGATCTCGACCCCGCCAAAGAGGCGCAATGCACATCCTGCAAGTTGACCGAGGACTTTAGTAACTACTGGACAGCTTCCATATATTTTCAATCTCCTGAGAATGGAACGTTCAAGAGGGTTCCGCAGATGGCGAATGGGATGTTGAATGGCACGCTGCTGGAGCAAGATGGTGGTATTACCGTGTATTATATGCGGCCGTTCAGTGGGACGAATAAGAAGGTGACCGTTATGCCAAAAGTAAGTTTATAAGTTGCTGAAGATGGGAATGGCGAAAGGAAGACGGGATTGGTTTAGATATCGGTACTGACTGACACACGATTCAGGGCTTCCGAATGTTTACCGGAGATCCAAACCTGAGGACGAAACCGAGCGGAACGATGAAGATATGCCATCGATGTCTCGCAGCCAGGTCAGTATATCTTCCCCTCCCAAAACAATGCATAGCAAACATACTTACAACCCAACCAGCGAGAGAACAATGGGCGGCTCAGGTGCACCCTGCGACTCCGGCGATACCGCCGAATTCCCCAACAAGCCCTGTCCAGGCGGTATCCGCGCAACAGTCATCTTCCCTTCCTGCTGGGACGGCAAGAACCTCGACAGCCCAGACCATATCAGCCATGTAGCATACCAATCTGGATCCGCACTCGCGGGAGACAAGTGTCCTTCCACGCATCCTGTGAGGATTCCGCAAGTTATGTATGAGATTATGTATGACACGAGTGGGTTTGCGGATGAGAAGTATTACCAGAATGGGAAGCAGCCGTTGGTGTATAGCTTTGGTGATCCGTAAGTATTGCGTATTTCTGCTGTCTTGTCATTTGGTGGAAGAAGAATGTGGATGGTACTAACATGATCTGATACAGCACGGGATACGGTGCTCACGGCGACTACCTCTTCGGCTGGGTCGATGGCTCCCTGCAGAAAGCTATGGATACGCTCGGGACAGAATGTTTCAGCGAGACTTGCCCGCCTTTGAAATTACAATTGGGAAAACTGGCTATCGCTTGTACCAAGGCTCAGCAAGCAAAAGAGGATATCGGCAATTCAGCTTGTAAGTCAACTTTCCGTTCATCATGATCAGACACTGACGAGATATTTAGGGCTTCCAAGCTTGCCTGGTGGAATGCCTATTGCGTAAGCGAAGCGAGACCTCGGTTTCGTAATGTTGAGAGGGCGAGCTCGGAGAACAGATCTATTTCATAACTCCTGTCTATAGTATTTCTTCCCCAGATCGCTCAAACATGTAGATGCAACCAATTGTAAGACTCATCAGAACTCTCACCGATATTCAAAGCATGGACTTCGTCTTCCCATAAGCGATGTCGATCTCTTTCTCGTACACAGCGACGATTTTCCTCCGACTCAATTTCTGAGCAGCGGTCAAGAATCCCTAAAACAAAATTTTAACCATCATCAATACTATTTGAAGTGAACATGAAGCTTACGTTTTGTGGGGTCCACTCTGAATCTGTCAACACGACTCCGTCAAGGATCTCGAATGCAGCCAGCCCCGCTTTTCGGCCTGTACTCTGCAGTTCTCTCAATACCGCTTTCTTGACCTTGTCGTCATGTACGAGCTGCTCGTAGCTTTTCCCCTCCAGATCAAAATCTTGTGCAAGCTTTTGCAGTAAAATTGGAGCAGGAATGACAATGGCGATTGGCTTGTTTCTATCAGCCGCGGCATAGACGCATAAGTTGAGCACCACGTTTGATGATCGGTAGATAGACTCGAGCTGGCACATTCATCAGTACTGGAGGGCACCATAGACGGACGACGAATTACCTTCTCAAGAGCAATGTACTCCCCATTCAAAGTTTTCACCAGATTCTTCTTGCGATCAATGATCTTTAAGTGACCAGTAGCAGCCCACTCCCCAATATCGCCAGTCCGGAACCAGCCGCCAGGAGCCATTGCTTCAGCTGTCTCCGCTTCATTCTCGTAGTAACCTTCCATGACTGGATCTCCACGAATCAGGATCTCTCCTTGCGGAGGATCATTGGTAGAGAAATATCCTGCGTCTGGAAAATCGACGAGTTTGATCTCGATACTACCAGGGATATCACCTAACGTGTCATCCGTCCATTCTAGTGGATCTTGCAGTGCTCCCATTCTGTACCTCGTCAGTCTGGATGGTTCAAAGTAACCAAAGCCGTACTTACGCGCATGTTTCGGTAAGTCCATAACCGCTAATGAGCGGCACCAAAGCATACGAAATGAACCTCCTCGTCTCCTTACCTAGCGGCCCAGCACCATTAAAGCAAGCTCTGAGTCTCCCTCCAGTCTGTTGCTTGATCGTATTGAACACCAACCAATCGAGCCACCCTGCCGGCGCCATGTATCCTTGCTGACAGAACCACGTCTTCGCTTTCAATGCTCCCCAGAACACATTACTGCCCACGAGCCCCATGCCCGACACCTTGTTCTCTATGCCTTTTCGGATTGTCTCCCATACTGCAGGCACGCCGACTAGAATTGTTGGCCGAAACTCCTTGATGTCGCCTTGACTATTCTTCATCGAGAGATCGGAAAGAGTCTTCGGGTTTCCGTAGCCCATTTTTACGCCCCAGTAGAGACATGCGTTCTCGAAAGCAAACTCGAAACTGTGTGCTAGGGGTAGGTACGCGAGCACTGAATCTGCTGGACCGACATAATCTGTAAAAATTGACTCGAGGCCAGCGACTGAAAACACGTCAGATTTCATTTGATACAGAAAATACGACTAGACTTACTTGATGCGACGACGTTCCGATGTTTTAATGGCACTCCTTTGGGTGTACCAGTGGTCCCGGAGGTGTACATAAGGCAACATAGATCCTCTGGTTGAGGTGGAACAGGCTTGCATGGATTTGTCTCGCCCACTGATCGCAATTTCTCCAGGGATAGAATCTTGATATGCGGATGTGTCTGTTCCAGCTTCTGGACATCGTCTGCGCTGACCTCATGTTGATCGTTGTAGATTATCCATGTCAGCTCTTTTGCTTTCGCTAGAGGCTTGATGAGTTTGTTGAGCAATTCTGGGTCAACGAAAATGGCTTTTGCATGGCTCTGCACCAGCGACATCTCAAGACCTTCCTCTCCCAGTGTCGCGTACGAAGTAACGATCGGCATCGATTGAGTGACGGCGCCTGTGCCAAATAAGCGAGAGCACCTGACCTAATTTGGACTGGTTGAGGACCAAAGAAAATAAATAAATACCATGGGCAGCGGCAAGCCAATTAGCACTGTATCATCATCAGCAATGCGTTTCCAACAAATATTGAAACAACCACATACCTCGTAGCTGCAAATATATGCACCCGATCTCCCTTGCCCAGACCTAGTTTTCGGTACCCCGAGCCAATCTGTATCGCCCGATCGAAATACTGACCGAACGTCACATACTCATACGGACCCATCTCAAAATATGTCCATTTCTTCTCAACTTCTTTCTCTGCACCCTCAACAATTTGCTTGACCATTTTGGACTCGGTATGCATCTCGATCAATTTCCGCGTTCCCATCGCATCCAGCTCGCCAAACTTGGCAGCCGAGCGCACCAGCACATCGTACAACGTCGCCGTATAATCATCCGGTCTTGAGACTAATTTATCGACATATTTTGCATTGCGTCGTGGGACTGTCTCGCCTTCAACTTTTGGGTGGTTGGGTATTGGGAGACTGAATGGTGGCGATTTGAACATGCCCGGCTGCACAATCGTTGTCTTGAGGGATTGAGACATGTTGAGGAAGTGTTGAGACGACAGATCAGGAGAATTTGTTGACGGCAATAGTGAGTAAGGACCTTACCAGGGTTTGAATAAGAATTCAAGTCGGCTCTCAGGGTGCGATTACGTTGATATAGCGGATGAGATGGAGGACGCGTCGTGATGATAAGCCACGGCTGGGCAGAGACGGGATGGAAAACCGGAAAAGTGGTCTGAGGCCGAGGCGAGGTATCACGTGTTCACGGATTCCTCGAAAGCTTCGACCACATTATTCTTGTTCGGAAAGTGAAATCGAGATTCTTGCTTTGCCTTTTTCTATTTTTACAAGGTCTGACGGGTGAGTCCAATAAATGCTAGTGTCACGTTTAGTGCTGCCCAGACCTAATGAGATCGGAGAAGGTTTAAGCGAGTTTGTTTTGTTTACGCAACACTCGGGTCAGCATCAACACGCCGTAAGTCAGTTATTAACCCTCCCCTCCTGTTTCCTTAGAGTACTCCATACGGATATGTCAGTCCACACCAAGCAATTCTACCACTAAGATGTTTTCTTGACTACTTTGGTGGCTTCACCAATTGCGAAGAAGTAAAACATGATCCCTCTAACACCGGATATTCGCTTTTCCATCTGTGATTTTCAAATAATTCTGTCTTACTTCACCTAAAGTCCATGATCTTGTGTCTTTGAAGCCTCAGCTCAATCTGAAACCAGATCTACGCTGTCCACCAAGATCCCGTTATCACGACGCAGCGCTTTGATTATTTCCTCCTTCTTTTTGTTGCTCGTAGAGAAAGAAACCTTAGACCCGGCTTCAATTCTCTTTTTCATCTCCTCCGCAAGGTCTGGTCTCTTCATGCTTCGACATCTCTTGGTCTTAGGGCATTCTGGTAAGTCAAGAACTTCCCTCCGTTTGATAGGTTCCATCGTGGCACGAAGCTTTGGCTTAGTATGGAAGTCGTCAAGTATAATCGGCGTGATGCTGTCTTCTGAGGTTATAACCGGACTTTCGTTCTCAGCGGCATTCTCATTGTTCTTGCGCTCCACAGGTTTTCTGAATGCGGATTGGATGCCCTTGGGATGGTAAGCGACATTCCTGACTGGTTGAATTCCGGGTTCTTATCCAGTGGGTCGCATAGGGGAAGTGTAGTGCCGTGAGGTCTCGAAACGTCAAAAATAACAAGCTGATCTGCTCGTCCCGGAATGAAGATACCATGACTGGCAATGTAGAAATTACCTCCGCACGACGTGGATTTCGTTCTCGAGGTTGTGATCGACGCTCCGAACGTGTTCGCGTTTGAGTCCTTTTGGGTTTCTCTGGATTTTGTCAGTATTCTTCGCTGCCAGTTATTATCTTACTGGGGGGATCCGCTAAGTTCGCAAAGTTTTTGCTTACTTGACATAATTCTTGCTGAGGTTCGCACAGGGGTGGTGCGAGATCGGAAGTTTCGTAAACATAATCTGCCTCCTCTTCTGCAATAATGTACCGAAGCAAGGTATTTTCCTTCCCTCGTGACCATTGTCCAGCGTCCATACCAACTCCTCCAATAGCGATTCTTACTTTGTTGTAATCGTCAACGACCTCTTTCGGGAAATATGGCTGCGCTAAATTCCATCCATGTGTTCAGCCAGCATGAAGTTTTATGCGACAGCTTTTCCGTCTTAGTTTGTTCACCAATCAAGTTCTTCGTCCAGGCAAAGTTCGGCTTGCTTCGAAGACCTGCTGTGTAGCCGACGTTGGTCATTAATCTTGGATTATTTGCCTGGTAATATTCAGTCATATATCTTGGCTCAAAATTCAAGGAGGCATATACTTACCTGAGTTCCATTCGATTGGTTCAAATGGTGATTCAAGCCACCATTTGCATTTTGGACTGTTTTCTACACAAACATCTTCTGCTTCACAGCAACTAAAAGGTCACCCGTCTTTGAATCCCGAATTTCGACGCGCTCTCCTAAAGGAATTGTGTACTTGATCTTCTTGAAGTTCATCATCACGACTTGTCTGCGGGTTTCATTTGCGCTCCGAAGGTCGCTGAATGGCGCGGCTTTGAGATGCTCCTCCCATGCGGTTCGAATCTCTTCAGTCTCTGCAACAAGATAGCAGACTGGCGGGTAGACCTCGGGGAGCTCGTCCATTTTAATGGTCTTCAGTGTATGGACAAGTAATGACGGCTTTTGGTATAGTCGCCTTTCAATCCAGGCCGACTCACCGACTCCATACCGGTCCGAGTCGAGCTGTTGCTTGTGCTAGACATGGGTTTGAGTATGATGACCCGGATCGTGTTGGGGATGCAACGACTAGAGATGTGTATTTTCGTGTAGATCTGAAGAAGCCTATAGCATACTATTAGCATACTTTACTGGGAGGGAGTCAGTGCGACTGGATTGAGGCATTACTTACTTGATTGTGCTATGCGGATGTCCGGATCTGCAACTTGTGTGAAAGTCTGATCGAAGGTTTCTTCCGGCCGTACATATTGGAGGTGCAAAATATGAACTTAAGGTGGTTCTTTTGAAGACACTCTGAATTTATCAAGCCGTCCATTTTTGCTTTGAATTATCCTGTCATCATTCGACATGGTTGAACCAAGTTGAAGTCCCATGTGACATACAGAAAACTGACTGCCTTCCGAGTGAATTATAGTTATAGATATATCCACGCAAAGTTACGGGATCTTTCTGTTGACCGCTTTTGCACCCTGAATGGATGACCAAGTAGCGGCCCTGAACGTAAATATAACAAAGAGCACTTTTTTTTTGAGATCCTCAACAACTGTGCACCAAAATAATGAAGAGCTTTGATTTTCGTTATAAGACTTTCATAGCTCCAAGTCGCTTGAAATGTTTCTGTCTCTTGTCTGCAGTCTACTTGATCAATGCCAGCCCAGCTCTTTACTGGGTTCTTCACGTGTAGCTCCCAAGATCTTGCTGACCACTCAAGAACATGGGTGAATGAATGATCAAGCAAATTAAAAAAACCTTGCGTGATACATCATAACTTTGTGGCATATGTATCTGCATTCATTGAGCTGCACATCCAGTGAGAACCGAAGTGAATTATGGTCATGATTACAGTAAGAACATTGAGACGTACAACAGAATGCTGTATAAACTGTTTGTCAAAAGACAGTCAATTGCGAAAGCCTAGTTATTCATGCAAAGAACAAACGCTGCCCACCACTACATGTCATTTTCAGCAGACACTCGCATGCAATATTTACGACTTTCAACAGATTCAGAACTATAATCGTGCAGAAGAGGCACTTATATTTATATAGAGTTGGGCCAAGGCCACTTAAGACCCTTGACTTGAAGCAAGCAGTCAATGTATGCTCAAGATTCTCCAGTCATTCTGAACCTTCGCGAACGATTCTGTATTGTCGACCGCGGCTAAGATTGCGTCTATCACCATCTACCTTTCATTATGTACAGTGTAGCAAATTGATGTCAACATATAAGCTTCATCAGCCACGTTTGATCTTTGCCTCGTGACCCAAGGCCTCGTGAGCTCCATGCCGCATGTGAATTATCTGAACCCCAGTCTCACTTCTTCGCACCCGCAACATCCTCTGTTTGTCCAGACGAAGCGCCGACTGATTCACTATGTCCAATCTTGCCTGTCTCAACGTCGTGGATAATCTTGCCAGAGTGAGCAGCATTGGCGATCTCCGGATGCTCCTCCTTCAGTCGAGCAAAGTTCTTCTCCGCATCCCAGACCCACGGGGTCTTTGCAGCAAACAAAAGATCCATCTCCTCAAGAGTCCGCTGATTTGATTCCGGATATAGCGCCCAGACCATCGGGATCGTGATCACGTTACTGATAGCAAATATGTAAAGTGTCTTCTCGTCGATAGCGTTGAACATCACGGGGCAAAGTAAAGTCTATATTCCAATCAGCCGGAAAACGGTTAGTCATTTGATCTGATGCACTTACAAGCCAGCCATTTCCGATACTCCATCCAACAACTCCCCAAGCGTTGCCCTTCGCTCTCACTTCAAGCGGGAAGATTTCGGCAGGGTACAGCCAGGGAACTGTCAACCAAGTTGCACCGAATACGAATGTGAAGATAAAGATCATGGAAGCTGCGGCAGCACCATATTGTGATGCTTTCGCAGTGTCTCCAGCATTCGTCGCATTTTCAGCAAGTCGTGACATTCCTCCTGCGAGGAACATTGCAATTCCTTGACCAACAGACCCCCAATACAAGGTCCACCTACGACCAATGCGATCCAGTGTGAAGACGCAAATTAGTGTGGAAAACTGGGCTACATCAGCAACCTCGCTTGGCTTTTCGGGGAAAGGGCAGAAGACTCACCATGTAGAATATGTTGTTCAGCCCAGAGATCCATTGCGACTTCTCCGTATCGAAGCCTGCCATCCGGAATATAGTTGGAGCATCTATATGTGTGAGCACTGCCTAGAATGTCTTCTCACACGGTATACTTACAAACAGTAACGCCAGCAATTCCAACCCACTCCTGCATGATCTGCAGCCAAATGACGAGCTGTACTCTTCGGCCTGTGTGCAAATCTCCAGATCCTTGACCTGTAAACATTGCCCAGTACGAGGTCCGGTTGCCGGCTTGCTTCTCCAGTCGTGACACGTTGCAAATGTCTTGAAACTCGGCCTCAGCTTGGACTTTGTCGTCTCCTTCGTCACCACGCAATCGTCCCAGAATGAAGCGAGCTTCATCTTCTCTGCCAACTTTGACCAACCATCGTGGGGACTCTGGAAACCACCACACCACGCTCAGAAGAATGAGAAGAGGGATGATCTGGAAAGCAATTGGGAATCTCCACCGAATTGGAGAAGCGCCGTTGTCAATGAATGAAAGTCCGCTGAAAGTCTGTCAGTATCACTAAGTTGAAAAAGAAAGGGCGGCTTACAACTCGAGCCAGTAAGCAACCACTACACCAAATATATTCAACGTGAACTCGATGGCGATAAACTGGCCTCTGCCAGTATGAGGAACACTTTCAGTTGCCCAAACAGGAACGATGGCATTGAGTATGCCTGTTCCAAATCCATTGATCAAGCGAGCTAGGCATTCAATAAGTAAATGTTGATTGCCCCCAAAGTTTGAGCACGCGCTCGAGACTTACCAAATATCATCCATGTATGATTCTGGGCAGAGCATTGCAAGCTAGCGCCAAAGACTCCCCAAGCAGCACCCAAGGCAATAGTCTTGACCCTCCCAATCTTCTCACCAACCCATCCACCAGCAAGGGCACCGACAAGAGTTCCGAGGTAATACACGGAGACGATGCCGCCTTGAAGCAGACTATCTGTGATGACGGGCGTGTTCGGGGAGCCATCGATGGTCTCCACGTGACCGAATCCCATCAACTCAATGTAGTCCTTGGCATTATTTACGCCACCCATCATCCCTTGATCGTAACCGAAGAAGAAGATGGAAAGACCTGCAATACAATTGATGGCTATCAGAAGTTTGCGCTTCTGTAGCGAATGCGCCACATTCCACTTATTGATTTGATGGCCCATCTTGGAGACTCTGGTGACTGAAAGACCTCACCAAAAGAAAACAGGGAAAGTCGAGTGTAGGTATCGCCTTACAGAAGACAAGAAATAAACAAGCAAATGCGAAGAGGACGGAACGTTCCCTTTTGAACTCTTCAGTCTCGGGATGAACTCCGTCGGCCACCTACGTAAAGCGCCGGTACCGCTAGAACCCTTCAACATCTCCGCACCCCATCTTTAACCCACAAGTCAGACGAGTCCTTCTCATGAGACAAAGATGGGGTCTTAGCGTAAAGAAACATTTGAGCATGTCATACAGAGAATCTTGATTAGGAAATAGTGAGGCTGATCGTGACAGCGTGAGCCATGAAAGGCTTAGCATACCGACGACCCCACATCTCAAGCATGAGAATCGGAAGGTATGCCGACATGCGCACCAATGAAGAACCTCTTTCGCTGCGACGGTGAATGCAATACTTTCCGTCAATTGCCTACAGAGACCGATTAATGGTATATCGGACACTTACTTCATAGTACTGAGCACCTTCGAGAACATCTTCTGTCCATGTACCTGAAAAGTCACCAACCATAGTATAGCTACGTAGTGTTAGCCTGTCAGCATAACTACAACTGCCTACACCAGTCAAGTCCTTAATCTCAATTTTGATCGCTGAGGGAAGCGTACCTGACGATAAAGTTGCGCTCTGACTGCCATTTCTATTACGGAATTAGAGCCTGGGAAAAAGGAGAATGATCGCTGGCATATGCACACAAGGCTCCGTGTCATCATCGTACATTTATTTAATGGATACACATTACCCAAGTCTGCGAAAGAAGCACAATGAAGGGAAGGACTGTGGCAGAATGGTACCAAGTGGATAAGGGCCAATCTAGCGAGGGAGCAGCCAAGCAAGTCATCAACATCGCCTCAAGTCAAGCCTCGGTGAGACTTACTGCAGACAACAGCAAATCATCCTGCAGGTATAGCGGTATGGAATATTCCCCGTGTTCACGATTTTACGGTAGCTCTACCAACAGAAAAGTATAAACTCCTGCAGCTTGTGTTGATGAGAAATTGGCTCATTGCTCGTCGTTTTCAGGCAAGAATAAAACCTGCGAATAATCATATGATGGTCACTAGATAATCACACATCTAGCAGGAGACCGGTGACTATTGGGTAGGTCACGTACGTTTGCTATGCACCACTATCGAAGAAAACGCTGCCTGCTGGCTCCACGATAACCACACTGCCCACGCCGTGGAATCTGCCTCCAAGTGATTTTCTACCATCGTCCTTCCGCATAAAAAGTAGGTGCCATTGAAGGAATGCTCTAAATTACTCTATACCATCGTTAAATGTTGTTATGGTCCCATCTCTTCGTGCTACGATAGTGGCACAGCGGAAGAAGTCAAGACATAGACATATACCGAACGCCTTTCAAAGACTGGGCATGCATATTATAGTATAGCACCACAGTGCTTTGCAGGGACATCAACAGACCTAGGTTCTATTGACTTCGAACTCTTCGTGGGAATGGCGACGTCGAGGTTTACAAAGCATAGCATGAATGGTTCACCGTTCACCGCACTGCGTCGCTTGTTGACAACATAACACATGTCGGCAACACGGACGAGGATATCTAACGATGAAGCCGATATCTTACTTTTGCAGTCTCATTGGTCAGAATTTGCGACGTACACGTGCCCATTCCTACGAATGTGCTGTCTTTATCATTCACAACATTGGAAGCAAGCATTTGCACGCAATTAGCTAGTTGCAGCGGCAAAAACAGCAATAGCAGACTTTTGAGCCACAAATCCCTATCTAGCGTTCTAGCTAAGCAGTGCTTAGGAAGTCTTCGCAGACCGCCAAATGTTTTGCAGCGCGCCTCGTGAGCAGGTAAGTCCATTTCACGGTTCTGTATGTACCGCAGTGATGATTCCCACCATCATAACCACGCACAGTTCCCGTTGTCTGCAACGGTATTAGCTAAAGGGTTCTCTCTACATTTGTTTAGAACCCGTGTTTTTGCGACATGCCGTACACCATCTTGTCGTCTGATGAAGTGAGAGCTAGAGAGATCATCCTCTCGCCAAACGCGCCGCCCAATCTGAAGGTCATCGCTATTGACTGTCTTGATGCTCCATACCCTATAGTGGAGTTTTATATGGCACAGTCGCCAGGAATCCAAATACTATGGGAGGAGCACATCGAGGCTCGCGTTCTCGGTGACGCGAGAGGAAGGAAACGAGGACTACAGTGGCTTGATCCTGCGCGACTACAATACGACGTCAAAAAGGGTGAAAATATCATTTTTGTCAACTCGATTACAAGTAGGACAGTAGCTGTCGTCATCCAAGGTCTGATCCAGGATGAAGGCATCATCAACAGCTTTGACAATACTATCGTCGACCACTTGAATAACTCCCAGCCAACGCGGCTAAGCTCCGCTCAATTTGAGACATCTCAGGATATCTAAACATATGGCAGGTCGATGACCCAGGTCTTATGTCAAGTATTGGTTATACCACCGGACTTCGAACAGCACCGAGTTTTAGTTCGGAGGAATCGGAATGGACGGCGGAGCAATGGGTCATGGAGACCCATGCCTCCACTATACAATAGTGCGCGACGGTATTGAGGAGAAATACGAGATCTCTCAATTCTCCTCAACGACAGGTTTGGTTACAACGAATTACGAGCGGTAAGTATCGCGCATGAATTAATCTTTCCCGATGACCGGCATTTATCTGAGACGTAAGCAGGTACACACATAATGAGCGCAATCTCAATGAGTACTGCGTCAACTATACAACTTCACGCACACAGCTGCCCGACTTCGGAAGAAATTTTCATTGCGCTCAGTAAGGTATCTGCATCTCTGGTCGAAAAGATCAATTTGTCGTGTGGCGCGGCATAGATTATCACGGAACAACTCTTACCAAGGTTGATCCTCTCGACGAAAATCTCGAATTTAAACAATCCGGCCTGGCTCCCATTCTCCGCAAACGTCTTCCAGATGCTCTTGGACAGACAAACAGGAAGCGCAAGGCTGGTGAGATGGAAAGTGGTGAAGAAGGAAGCCAAAGTAGCAAAAACAGCAAACGTAGCCCCGCAGTTGTTTTCGACGATACGCCAGTCACACCAAATCCAAGGGCTACCATGCCTCTCTGGAACACCGGAAAGTCTAGAATGGATAGGGTCTACTCAGCCAACAAGATACCGATATATTCTCTGCATACGAATAACAAATATAACAGTTTGTTCCGGCGAATGGGAAACGAAAGCTCAATTGATGGCTGAACTCGACAGACGCGTTCTAGAAGGAACACCACAGAAATATAACACGGCAAAGAGCAGGATACACCTAGAATATCTCTTGCTTCTGGGTGATGGCGAAGAAGTTTCTCTGGCTTACAGGGACCCTCCAAGAGAGACTATTGCAGTAGACTTGGAAGCAAAAGTGAATTAGCAGAATGATGAGGAATTGAAGGACGAGTGTAAAGGTCAAACTCGAATCAACGAAAGACCGAGTAAGGGAAGACTTCTTGTGAGATGATTTTTAATAGTACAGAAGATAGTCATAGCGATTGGTCCAGAGCCTCGCCACGTACAAATAAGATTGCATGGTGACATTAAGGTGATGATTTCAATTTTCCCATGAACAAGAAACCCTCTTTTCGAATTTGGAGTATAATTTGGGGGGCTGTGTGGAGATTATTGCGCCTGCAAACTTCAGAACTTCAAGTGTGCGTAATACGGCACAAGATGAACCCCATGGAAATGAGGACTTTTTAATCTGATGATATACGTCAGGTGAAGACTAAAGATCCAAAAATGAAACCAAGAGCATACCCTGAAACCTAGTTGGGATGCTCGAAGTGCCGTACTTAGATCTCTCCACATTCAATCCACCACTGGTACACATGTTTACTCAAACTCGCTTAAGCCCTTGTTCAGCCGAACCCCACCTCTTAACTTCAAAATATCGCTTTTCGGGCACGACAGCTCTCTTCGCAGAGCCGCCTCTCATCATATTGGTCTCGGTATTGAAGCAAGACATTTGTGACTTCTTCTTGCACAGTGGCCAGAGCTGCTTCTTGTCCATATCACAGAAAAGTCCTTCGGTCTCTGAAACAACATCTGGACCCCAAGAGTTTGCATTATCGCAGAGATGCTTGGCTGAATGCTCGGGATGTCTGCTCGAAATAAGAGTGTGGTGCATAGACTTTGGACGAATTGATGACATTTTCATCTCACTTCGCTTCGAGGGATGGTCGGGAGGAATGACAGGGTTCTCAGGTGTTGGCAAGCGGACTGGATGGATAGGCTGACCAGTCTTATCGATGGTGATGTGTCCGTAATCTGTTTTGTCGACGCCTGGTACAAGAACCTTTGACGCGTCCAGATCAGTTCCATCAGCATTGTAGCGCAGAGACGGAATAAAAACTGGCGGGGAGATGTCCGGGAGCATTGTTGTCCAGGCTGAGAATCGTGGGGCGCTGTCGCACATCAAGTTGAAATTATTGTTATATGCCTGGGCCTGGGCCTCGGTGACCTTGCTGAAGTCAATGATATGCATGCTGAAACCTTGAGTCTTGACATCGTTCTTGGAATCTGGCCCCGTGATCCACACACAATTCGGACGGTATCCTTGCGTTCCAGCATTGCCAACGACAGTTTCTGACCAGTGGAACTGCATCCCACAAGAAACACCAACATCGGAGAACCATCCGTATGAGACCTCATCATTGGGGTTCTTGAGTCCCACCGCAGATATGCAGATGGCATTTGTCCCTGTCGCGACGACGGAAATGTATTCGCTTCCAACACTGTCTTGACCGGCGTTATTTTCCATAGAAACAGAGTTCTTGGATCCCGCTTTCCAAGTCTTCTTCTTGTCCCCTTTGCTGGAAGCAACGAGGTTTCCAGCTACACTATAGACGCTGATAGCTGGGATGTTGCCCGCCAGGTTGTACGGGTCATCCTTCTCAGGATTATCGGCCGTTTGTCCGACGGCCACACCGACGTTGGTGACTCCCTTTGGTGGACTGGGCACTAGACCCTTAATGAACTCGTAGAGGCCGACTGCACCAAAGATACCTCCAATGATATTGGCCCCGGATTCGAAAACGGGAGGAACGAGTGCGGTGGTAGAGAGTTCCATGATAAAGAATCGGCCCGAGCAAGATAATTAGATAACAGTAATGCGCTGAGTATGAAGGCAGGGACAGTAGGAGGAGCTCGTGGTTGAAACCAGCGTGATGTGACGTCGAGAAAGTTCAAGTTGAAATTTGTCGAGTTATTTGTGAGCTGAACTGATTGTGTAGAGAAATATAAGAAGCAAGTGCTGAGGATAAGAATCGAGGATCCCACGAGCAGGTTATATACTCGAATCTTAGACAACGCGCCAATTAGAACCTCTTAATAGACATGAGTGAACAGGCAGATTACAAAGCAGACTCCGGTATTGAGTGACCTGGGGAGATAATCTGCCCTACCATTCCCAGAATATCGTCGCCACCTTCATCACTTCCGACCCCCAGAGCAGTCGCAAAGTTGGAGTGATCGAAACATTGAAAGTCCAGGCAGATTTGAGACTTCGCCTCTCAAGAGATGATACTGCGGGCAGAATCCTCATCGTAAATAACCTTAGCCGCGAAGTACATACGGGTCACTTCTCGAATCGCACCGAAGGATGGCTTTGAGACCTTCTGTATGCTATCCAAAGCTACAACAGACGAGTAGACCAGACAAGCGCTCTCTAATAGTACTAGCCGCCAGAACCCCACGGTCATCCGCGGTGGTCGTGGCCTGCTCGTGACCTGCAGCTGTTTCACAGTCTCGCTGAAGATACAAGTCAGCCACATTCCGGCCATATTGTGGGCCTCTCAACGAGATTCAGCCATCGCAGACCCGAAAAGGAGCCCAACTGCGGCTGGATCCGCTGCTACACATGTGTGCGTAGAGATCTGTTTTTGTTGATGTTGCAGAACCGAGATTGTGCCGCAGAAGAAACTAACATGCCTCGCCTCAAAACTCCCAGACATCTATTCAATTCTAGACAACGCAAGTGCTGCTTAATGATGCTAGCCCCTAACGTCTCTAACAGTAGCCGATTGAGAAGCCCACATAGTTCCAAATAGACACATCGCTCATAAAACTGTCAAGTGTGTAAGGCGCATTTCACTCGAAATACAAATCTGACTTGAGCAACAGTTTCGAACAGACGCCAGGATTCTAAATGAGGCAGATTGCCTAGCAATGGGCGCATTGTCTCCAACGATCGAACAATATGTTCTCCAGACTTGCAATCTGGAAAGTTATATGTACTGCGTACAGCTCTGGACTTTCAATATTCTCACCAGCATCAGCACAGCAACTACTTAAAACAGCGCGCCTACTACCAACACGCAAATAGTTTATCGAAATTATCTCAACGTCAGAATAGAGTCCCTCTGAGTCATCTTCAAATTGATCTTTAAGCTCGTTCCAACGCCATGAAGATCTCGCTCGCAGCAGTCCTATCGCTGGGAACTGTCTCGACCCTCCTTGCAGTAACGGATGGAGCACCGCTACGACATCGAGAGAATGCGTTGAACACTCGATCATGCACCCACGACTGTACCAGTGAGTTCAAGGTCAAACTTTGCAGTAGGTAAGCACTTACTCGAAATACAGATGTTGCCACGATCGGCAGTTATACCAGTGAAAGCGAGTCAGACTACCTGAAGAAGAAGCGTGATGAGCTTGATGAGACAATTGCCAGAATCCTTGTTAGGGCAGGCCCCCTGATTTCTCCGAAGGGTCCAAAGGGTAAAGATGGTGATTCGACCTCGGATGCAGCACCCGTCTCGTTCACCGGAGGGACTGGAGACAAGACAGATCCAGAAACCGCTGGAGGTCTTGATGGCCCCATTATCGACACACGCCCACCCTCAGATCGTCAAAGTGGTGAAGGGAGCGGAGCTCGGCCACCTGTTCCGGCAGAAGCTGCTCCTGTCACAGCTTCAACTTTCTCGAATCCGAAAGACGAAGCCACTCGGCAAGTTGGAGAGTCTCGAGTCAACGATCTCAGAATTGCCATTTCGACTAACAGGGCGGATAAAGACCGAGGAAGCGTTGAATCGAATGGCTACATACGCACAGACGACCCTGATATGACAAACCCAGCCAGAGGACCATTGGAGAATGAGTTTGGTATGGATCGCGGCAGGTACCTTTCACAGTTTGGCATCCAGGCCACCAAAGACATGAAAGCTGGACCTGGTAAAGTCTGGCAAAATCTGGTGGTCAAGAATCGCGAAGGCAGCGGCTACATCTCGCAATACGCGGTCAGTGCATCTCAGAAAGCCATCATTCTCAAGGATTCGCGCGCCAAAGACAACGATGAGAATCTTCAGCCTGGAGGCGATCCGGATATAGCCATGAAGCTGAGAGATATGACCATAGACAGCTGGCGATCTGCAGCAGGAAATCCAGAGGCTGTTAAGGAGCTCAAATGGATTGTCCGTAATGATGTGGTTACTGATGAATCGAAAGTTGCAATCGATGCAGCCTTCGCAAAGGCTGGAGCAGATCCTAAAAAGAAAGCTGTATTCAGATCTGACTCCCAAGACCCGAACGAGCTCGCTGCCTACCAACAAGTTGCTGGATCGTTTCAACTGCGAGGCATAGTTCAGATGTTGTCGGACCATCACCAAGAATTGGGCAACCTTCAAATAGTTGCTCTTCATGTCTTTACGAACAAGAATACCGAGAGAGAGAAGGCTAGGGACAGGGCGGGTAACTTGGCTGGGTATTATGCCATTGTCACAGAGCTTGGCCGCCGATAGACGAGGTTATGGTACGCTAGAAGTATGGCTGCACATTGTTGGCGCGAAATTCAGGTTCGCCCGGCGTCATCCAGATGTCGGCTAAGGAACGATCTCTTTGGCGCAGTACTGTTCATTGTTAGTTGGATGTTCACAATTTGTTCGCGACTTGTATTCTCACTCCACCATTTGTACCTACCACCATCGCTTTAGCCTAGTCAACGATCCTAAACAACTACACTTGTGCAATCATGTACGGAACTAAGAGGTATTTTCCAACCACGCGACCGATGTCGTGTAAAAGAGACTCAACATAAGCCTGGGGTAACATAGCTCTGACCTCAACCTCCAACACAGCCAACTGAGCCTCACGGCATAAGGGATCTCCTCTTATCTCTTCCAAATCGACAACATGCCTAAAAATTGCCGATGTACGTTACAGGAGAGCAGGTCTGGCAACTGTGACGATGAGAATGATTGATGGCCAAAGATGTATGAAATTCTTATTCCTTATAGCATAGGCTTGCGTCGGCTTCACACTTTCTCTCGCATACCCCGATCTTATTTCAATCTCCAACGGGGCATCTTTGCCCGCTGGAAGAGATGAGACCACTCTGAATTACATCTCAGCTTCTGAATTCCCAAAAGCCTGCGACCTCAACCGTCATATCTGTGAGATGCTCGCGCAGCATCTCCGCGATATCGCAATGACCAGATTTCAAAGCAGTTGAAATAGACTTGCTAGTTGGCTCAGCACCTTCCTGGAGGAGCAGCTTCGCCATTGATTCCAGTCCATCCTTAGCAACAACGTCAAATGCGAGGCGACTGACTCGCGGTGACTTGAAATCCGCGCCCGCCTGCTGCAGAAGACGAAATATAGCCAGGTGCTCGAGCTTGATAGCGTAGATGATTGCAGGAGGACCATCTCTAGATGCTCTGTTCACATCTGCGCCAAATTTGAGTAGCATTCGTACAATAGCTAAGTGGCCACGAGCAGCAGCGACTTGTAACGGGCATGACATGGGCATATCGGCATCCATATCCGGGCTCACACCTTTTCGCAACAGCAGCCGGACCGAATGCTCGTTGCCGGAGTTGCAGGCGGCCCAAAGTGGATTCTCTTCTCCCCACGTTTGAGTATGGTAACCCGAGAGAGGAGCTCCTAGGCGACATAGATGCAGCAGCAGCAAAGTATGACCACGCTCAGCAGCACATCTGAGCAAGTGCCCGATGCTACTGGCAGGACGATTGGGCTCGGGGTCATGATCACGGACCAACGCGTATACCTTCCTGAAAATATCGAGACTGCTGCTTTCCATCAGTCCCCGAAACATTGCTCTTTCGCAGGATTGGCGGGATACGGGGTTCCCGCCGTGATAGAATCCCCATCGAGGTTCCAAGAGGAGATTGACAGTCCTGAGGTTCCCACCAGTAATAGCCCAATATAGAGCACAGATATTCTTTGAAGATGGTGCGTCATGCGTAAGAATCACTTCGAGTGCCTCGTCGTTTCCCTGCATAGCAGCAGCCCCACTAGCTTCTCCAAATAGCTGGCTTCGTCTGCCACATCCGAAATTCTTGATGAGGCGCTTGAGAAGAGGTACGCAGTTTATGTATGCTGCCGCAACAATAAGATCGTAAGCAGCGTCGTCCTCGCTGTCTTTTCCATTGGAAGAATCACAGATTGGAAGGTAGAGACGATGCTGGACAGCAAGAGAGCAGAGGGCCTCAACGTAGGAGCGTAAACTTTCCTCTCCAGATTGCGCGATTTCTGCGCATAATGTCACAGCTGTATTAAGGATAATACACAATGGCCGCGGAATATTTTTCCTATCGGAGAAAATCTTGTAGACGAAGTAGGACTCTAGGAAGCCTGGATCCCGACACTTGGTTTCGTCCAGTAGGCGAGAAATGAATAAGACCCTCTTGACATCAGTCGCCCATCTCTCTATGAATTGGTCAGCTTCAATCAACGACCAGATTCAGTAGTTGTCATTCTAAGCGCTATTACACATACTGTTCACAAGTCTGAGCCTCAATCCCAATATCACACCGCGGATCAAGACAGCTTTGAGCAAAATATCATCGAGAAGCTCGCATGGCAGATCCGTAATGGTGACCATTGTTCTGGACGACGGGTTGACGGCGGAAATGGTCTGCTTATACGGAGATTTGACAGTGCAGGGGAAAATCGACGAGAGATTCCAGTGTACTTGTAGTCAAAGACATGTAGGTTTGAAACACCAACGGAAGGAATTTGGTTGCAGCAACGGCCGCCTGGCTGGGGCCTGATGTGGGCGTTAGTGTCACGTGGCGAGCGATGCAGATGGGTGGGCACATTGAAATCGACAGTTTTGAAGACTCTGGAAGCTGAGGTATGTGCATCCGAGTATCATCCGTCCGAATCATCATCATCAAAGGTCTCCAGATTGAAGACCTTACGCTCCTCCCTCTGCGGAGCAGGTCCGCTATCACTCATGCGCCTCTCCATCTCCCTCCGTCTGGCCTCTTCTCTCTCAGTCCTTTCCTGCTCTCTCATAGCGTCTTCCGCTTCCGTGATCCTCTTCCTCTCGGCCTCTAGTTCGGCGCTCTTCTCCGGATCAAATGTTATCGGATCTACTCCTTGATCGAGCAGAACCTGTATGCTCGCGAGCGCTCCTTTTCTGATTGCCTCTTCTGTTGGCCATGGTACGAAGGGCATATCTGCTGGTTGGTTCAGGTATTGTTCCCAAAGAGATAAGTTTGTGGAAACACCTGGGTGCTGCGACGGCTGTGTTTGGATCGGTGTGTTTGTGCCATTTGTTTGTGTTTGTGAGCTGGGCTCCTTGGGCGTATTGCTTCCTGTCTCAGCAGCATCCCCACCCTCCCGATATGTCGGCGGTAACGTGAACTTGCTGATCCGGCGCGCATAATCAAGAAGCTCGGAGTAGGATATCGGGTTACCACCTGCAGTCGTAGGTAGGCTTGTAGCAGGTATTGCTAGAAGGTCTCGTCGGGTTGTTGTAAGGAGGGTGAGGGTATCGCGGATCTGATTGTCGAGGGAATTTGAGGTTTCTCGGAGGGTCAAGAGTCTTGCATAATTCGATTGATGGGTTGATACTACGAAACATTAAATATCATATCTCGTAGAGTGGTAGGAAGGAGAGACTCACGTTGTTCGAGACCTTCGCTGAGCTCTGCATCCGCGGCAACTAAGTTGTTGGCCAGGGCAGGAGCAGGATTGTATGTCGAAATTGACGTTATCAAGGTCGCGAGAGCCTTCTCGACCTGCTCAAATCGGTTGTCGAGGAGTTTGTCCATCTTGCTCTGCGTCGTGGAGGATGTTGATGCTGTGATGATGTTTCCGAAGGGGGACGCGATTTGGTAGGGCTTAGCGTCTCGGCAGACACGGTCACATGATTGTGTATATTCTTACGTTGCATCTCTCTCTCTCGCAACGCTCGCGTTTCATCTGATCAATTACGGCATGGCCTTCATCCATTACAAACCGCAACTCCGAAAGATCATCCCGTAAGCTTCATTGGTACAGCTTTCTATCCTAGCCAGGCGTACAGTCACCAATCTAGGGCTGGAATCAACCTTATTTCATGATGCAGAGTCAGATCTAAGTTTTACGATCAGACCAACTTCGATGGGTTCTTCTAATCCAATCAATCTTGCCCTTTTGACAAGCAAATACCATCGGGATGGATATGGATACCATTTCTGGGTAAAGGCCTGACCTATTGGCTGGTCAAGCCACAGCTGAAGCCCAAGATGGCCAGCAACTCACGCTGTGGTAAGCACTAACTCGAAGAAGTTGGTGTGCCAATGCAATGCACTTGTCGTATTGTCCTACAATTGTCAGCGTGAAGCTCATAGGTTGTCTACTATTTACGGCGTAGGTATTAAGGAGACATAAGTTGGCCATGCCAACGTTGATTTCAGAAGTTTCTCTTTCATTCCACATAGCCATTACATCTGAATAGTTTCTATTTTCGAGCTTCGCATATCTTCGTTTTGCCTTGTCCATCAATTCACTGAGTCAAAATGGGTCAAACACATCCCAAGATCACCAGGCAATGGGCAGATGGCCCCTTTCCACTCATTGAAACTCCAAGGAAGCGACGCGGGGTAGTCTCCAATTCCTTCCTGTTCAATTATACACCACTGAACTCTTCCAGATTACCAACCTTCAAACAGAACCAGGTGCAGTCAGCGCAGCGACAGAGATGTGCCTAGTCCACAACGTCATGATCCGCATCATGAACTGCATCTACCTCCAAGCACCCAACGTGAAACTCGAAAAGGATATTACAGACTTCACCATCTTCATGCACAGCTTCCTCGTTCTGCTACACGAGCACCATGGCAACGAAGAGAAGTTCTTCTTTCCCATGCTCGAGGAGTATATCGGCACTCCTGGCTGGATGGAGAAGAACGTCGCGCAACACCACGCATTCTCCCGAGGACTAGAGGGCTTCGAGGAGTATGTCAAGGCTCTCCAGGGCGGGAAGGCGATGTATGATGGTACGAAGATCCGGAAGCTGGTCGATGATTTCGCGCCTGTTCTGGCGGAGCATTTGACGGATGAGATTGTGACTTTTGAGGATCTTGAGAGTTTGGGGAATAAGATCGATTGGAAGACGTGGAATAAGAAGGTCAGCGAGATTGCTGTCAAGACTGCGGAGACTGTATGTGCTCTTCGACCAACCTTTATTTCGTTTCCGGGCTAACTGGTTGTGATAGGATCACGAAATCCCGATCGTGCTGACGAATATGGACATACCATTCGAGAAGCCTTTCCATCAGGCTGTATGGCCGCCGTTCCCATGGTTTGCGGCACTCATGTTTCGCTGGATGTACCTTCCTAGACACAAGGGCGCTTGGAGATTCTCATGTTGTGATTGGTACGGCAACCCAAAAGAGTTGGAGTTCGTGTAGACAGATGTGCATGTATGTATAATGTTATTGTTATCAGCGGCGCATTCGTGATTTTTGGTTTCTTTTGGTATTTCATACATAGACTTCCCACTGGCACAGTAAAGTTCCCGCGGGTCCATTCACTTATTACATACCTATTCAGAAGTACAATTTATGTCACCTACGATCAAGACTGGGGTTTTCATTTCCTCGTTTCATTCAACCTCTTTTGCCTCAGCAAAAATACAATCTACAAAAGCAAAGAAAACAAAACATACAACAGTGGGTATTCGCTGGTGGTCACCCACCCAACTACTAATCCACCGATTTGAGGTTTAAGTACGGCAGAGCGGACGGGATGCCCTGATTTCCTCAATCTATGGTCGTATGTGACAGCCGACATCTTATTGCAAAATATATATGCTCGAAGACGGATTAATAAGGGCGTACGAAGAGAGCGTTCAACGACAAGCGAGAGAAGAAGGTCAGCACGGCTATCACTTGACAACATCAAGCACAGGCACTTCCGAGTGCTGATACATTCAATCCAAATTCGATTATCGAGACCTTACTCATACTGTCTTGTGATCCGTTGCATTCTGAATACAATATATTGACTTTTTAAGGGTGGGAAGGAAGAGCATGTTGCGAGAGAATTTTCTCGCCTAAAGTCCAGGCCACGCTGCGTTGATGTTTACTTCACCGCTGACCAGCATTTCAGCACACATCTGTCTAAGATGAAGTAATTCTATACTTTGAATATGGTATTATGGGTCTTACTGTCTCACAATGACATGATCTCTGCTTGACTTGAGTGCCGTCGGACCGTCCCGTTCTTCAAGCTTGGCTTCCGCTCCATCACAGACACTATATATGCGCAACCAATTTCAGCTTCAAGGAAAGTAATGACTTTATCTGGTCGAATGCGTTGCTTTCAGTGCCAACTCTTGTGCATAGCTTCTAGTTCAGCCCATCCCTTAGAAGCCATCAGGATCCTTGGCTTACACACGTGGGCAACACATGACTCAAATGCGGCTCAACAACTCCCCAGAATCTTGACCTGAAGCTTGGAACACCTTAAACGACATCAACTCTATGATTGGTGATCATCAACAATCAAGACAAAGCAAAACAAACGAGTTCAGTATCGTGAAAGCAAATAAGCGCCTGGTTTGCACAGCCTCATCTACGGTGGCCGAATTTCTTGCTTCTGCCCCGCGCTTTTCAGAGGGGAACAGGTCCAGAGCCAAGTCAAGGTTGCCTCTCCACTCCACACCACCAAAGCCCGCTCGCTCAACTCATGACATAGCGACAACAACAATTACTTGTCCTGTCCGCTGCTCTTCCCCTGCTCGACCTTTCTCTTGATCGGCCCTTGAAAATTCGGCCTTCTGCGACGACAAGGCTATCAACAACACTATCTGCGCAGAGCCGCTTGTCATACCAAGGCACGACGACATACCCCACCTGCCAATTGCTGTACCTGCATAGCCTGGAAGGAGACCTTTAAACAAGGACGGAATATTAAGGTCAGTAGCTGGAAGTAGGAAGGGAAGAGAGGTGTGCGAATGCTCCAATAGCTTTGTGCCTCTCTGTGGTAATGCCGATTGCTAATGCGCTGCCTGTCGACAGATTGCTACAGCCTTCCGACCCTGCCGGACGAGAACATTCGACAGACAAGTGAGATTTACAAATTGAAGGGGCGATTATCATTTGTATGTGCTATAAGCTGGTGCAATATCCGCAGATGTTGACAAGGGCTTCCCCTAGAGTCGACATTCCGAACTAGAATCAACAAGCTTGCGCGGCGCGGACATTCCAAAACCACGAAACAACGACAACAATACGTATGTGGCTGCGCACCTCTCCATGAAGGGTCTGGACTGATTATGTCCAGTATAGCTACTGCTCCTCTACGAGAAACACCTTGCGCCTCAGGTTGCGCTCAAGACCTTGTTTTCCGTTGCGATAGCAAATACAACCCCTCTTTGGAAGTCGCAAACACAAGGCCTCAAAATGGGAAAATCGTAAGGACTCTTGTTCCTTCAATGGAGAAGTACGCATGAGGCCATTAGCTAATTGCGATGGACAGTCAATCCAAGCTCTCGCAAGAGCAACTCAGCGAACTGCAGCGATCCACCCATTTCGACAAGAAGGAGTTGCAGCAATGGTACAAAGGTAGGGATATCTTGTTCTGTGGCGCAGAGTTCCAGCTAAATGAGACTAGGTTTCTTGAAGGATTGTCCCTCGGGCATGCTGACCAAGGAGGAGTTTCAGAAAATCTACCGCCAATTCTTCCCTTTCGGCGACCCATCGTCGTTCGCAGATTACGTCTTCAATGTATTCGACAGCGATAAATCCGGCTCGATCGATTTCAAAGAGTTCATCTGCGCGTTGAGTGTCACCAGCAGAGGAAAGATGGAGGACAAGCTAGACTGGGCGTTCCAACTCTATGATATTGACGGAGACGGAAAGATCAGCTACGATGAGATGTTGGCCATCGTCGAAGCTATCTACAAGATGGTACGTTTTCTATTTTTGGACCCCTCCAGGCCTAGTCACGTGTCGATCTCGCTTGGCCCTGCTCCATGTCAAGCTTTCTGGCAAAGTCATGGCAGTGCACTAACACGATGACAGGTCGGATCCATGGTCAAGCTCCCAGCCGATGAAGATACCCCCGAGAAGCGCGTCAAGAAGATCTTCCGCATGATGGACAAGGACGAGAATGGCAGTCTAGATATGGAAGAGTTCAAGGAAGGCAGCAAGCGCGATGAGACCATCGTTTCAGCCCTGTCGCTCTACGACGGACTCGTGTGATTTCCCCAATCTGGCCACTTCTTTTCCTTGGAGGCGTTGAGCGAATTTCGTTATAGACTGGAGTCGAGGATCCTGCCCACGCTCCTTCCTCTCTGTGTATGCCTTGCCTCTTTTTTCCCAAACGACTCGCTCTTGTTGCATCATGGCTGGTTGGACGAATGGATGGAAGGCCGGATATGGGGTGGGAGGGTCGATTGTTGCTTTGTGCGAATGAATTACGGCATGGAGGGATCCTGGAAACGTTTACGGATAGATATGCAAGATGATTGATGCGGCTGCTGATGTGGTGGATTTGTGTGTCGAGCGACTGATTGATTGATTGACCTGATAAATGAAAACATGCAATGAAATGGAAAACTTATGGACCTCTCGTATTAGCTCTTCGCCACTGTTTTGTGGTTGTCTTGATGCCAAGGTGGAAGGTCGACTTTCGGTGAACATCTGGATCCACGTCTGACGACTTCGACCTGAACCTCAATCTGGAACCTTCACAATGACGACCTGGTTACTCACTCGGCATTCCAACCCCCAACATCCTTGCACATCCCTCTGAGACTTAGAGACACAATGTTGGCTTTCGACAATCTCCCATACGAGATACAGTACCAGACCATCGTCTACTCTATGATAGTGCGGTGCACACCACTCATAGCATCCTCACAAATCATGAAACTGAAACTCGTGAGCAGTAAGCCTCTTGTCTTTTCCTTACCTCTCCCAGGACTGCTCAACCTCCACCTAGCTAAATGCCCAGGAAAATACTCCACATCTAACAACAATTCAGAACACATCGCAAAACTCGTCGACGACGCACACTCCACTTTACCCTTATTCCACCATTTTTTCACGCACAACCCACACCCCTCTATCTGGAAAATGGACACCTCCCGCCTAGCCCTCACCCTCCCGCCACCCTCAGCATATTGACTCCTATCTCAAAATCCCCAGCCGTCAATCCTCCACCAGCAAGTCTACTCCACCGCCAAGGCTCTATTCAACGAAATGCATCAACGAAATGCATCAACGAAATGCATCAACTGCACATGACCAGCGACGAAGGACTGCGTTCTGTTACAGCCACACTCCTATAACTTCATGAAAATCATGGGAAGTTATTTGGAGACTAGTGGCAGCAAGCATCTCGCTAGATAGACATATTCTTTCCTTGAATGCGTTCGTGGATCGTTCTTGACTATTCCTCATCCCGGCTCCCTGTCAATCGCATATGCCAATGCAACTACAATAAAGCAGCTAGGATTCACTTCCTCCAATATTATATCACGTCCCAGCTACTCCATACCAAGCCTGCTATACCCCTCTTACAGAAAACAAGCCTATTTTAAGGTTTCCTCAGCAATAGCATTTTGAACTTTCTCCCCAGACTTTGTCATGGACTCGTGAGGCTCAAACAATCAGCTTGAAAACGGAATGTGATGCTCGCAATTGTTTGGTGAATCCATGATGTGGAGTCTTCGTCAAGCTCCTCGTCAGACAAATACCTCTTCGACTTGCAGCGTTTCCTTCCATATCTTGAGTCGCAGCTCGAGCGGCAACTATGGAAATAGTGTGAATGTTGTCAAGACGGCCGAGGCTTTCTTCATCGCAGTGTTCTCGGCCTTCAGGTCCCAGATCTGGTCGAGCATGGCCTGAATCTCGCTGTCGCAGACCTGGACCAAGTTATCAGTGAGGCGATTTACGGTAGCTTCACGATGGTTGACAGCTTGGTCGCTGGCGAGAATGTCCTCTTCGGAACTCGCCATGATGATGTTCTCGAAGAGCGATGGAGCTTTGAGGTCGTGATGTTGGAGTTGAAGGGGAGAAGAGGAGATGTCAGAGCGAGGTTGAGATTGAGGTGAGATTCAACATTTGTTAGCGAGGAATGAACGCCCGGGCTGCCACCCGTTCTGTCGTTTTCGGCAAGAGTATCCACGCTCGTGACTTCACAGTCTAAAGACTCACAAAATTGGGAAAGGTAGATCAATTGGGAAAGTAGTTCACCAAACTTTTATGTCACTGAAGAAGAATTTGACCACAAAGCTAGTTGCGTGTGTTCCCACACGGCAGATAGTATACAATAGCTAAGCATGATACATTGGACTTTGAGACCCATACATACTTCTACAATCACAATTGGACTTCCCTTCGATCAGAAACGTAGTACAGCCCACATCGTATCTGTAAGCATCTTAGCTTTGTGCCTGTTTCATACTTCAAAGCACGATCATCAGCCCAAGAGAAATGACGTGCCAATTTCCAATCTGAACCTAATGTCGGGAACCGTAATATCATCGACTGTGTCCGGATTTTCATCCAACTCTTCGATAGTCCAAGCCCGTAACTCTGTATCTGGTAGCTCTGTAAATCGTTAGCGTTGGATGCCCATCAGAGCCATGGCAGTACTTCCCTGTTCCTAAATATTCTCTGTCCTTCAACCGTTCATTATTCCAGTCTCGCATCCTCTCAATTTCCTCCTGCTCCAACATTTGCCATGAAATCTTGTCATCCACAGCATTGGTACTATCCTGAAAATAGTAGAAGTCGCTCGGCTGGGTGTCCTTGGTGATCGATTTCTTGCCGGCAGTCAGGCAGAAGTCCTTGATGCCTAGCGTAAGCACCAATCCGCGCAGGCCTTTCTCTCCGAACTGTCGATATATGTTGCTGGTCGTGTATGGTATGCCCTCATTCAAAGGTTCGACCCAAGACTTGTATCGAAGTTTGACGCGCTGAAGCTGGTGGTCGACAAGGAACCCTTCATCGCGCATCTCTCCATCCCACCGATTGAACCTGGGCAACCAAGCTGTATCTACATCCACGTTGAACCATGTGTGTTTGCCATGAAGCTCGAAGATGCGCAGGAATTTGAGAGCTTCCGTTCTTGCCTCTGCATTGATACCCAACAGACTGGCCTTGCTGGTGATTTGAAGAGCCTGGACCTTGAAATCGAGCCACGATCCGATTCTCGGTCTCTCATCATCCCAGCCAGGATCTCGCCAATCCTCGAGGTTTCCATTCACGTCTCTGAACATCTCCCAACCGATAGCAAAGATCTCCTGCGTGAAAAGCACCTCCTGGAACACTTTGAGTCGCAGCTCGACTGGCAACTTGGAAAATTTTGGGAAGGTTGTCGCTGTACCGGGTTCTCGCTCTGACGCTTCGATTTGTTTCTTGAGATTTTGGAGGTGCTTGAGCATGAATTGGAGCTTTTCGATGCGCAAAGAGGTCTCCTCGAGCTTGGCAGGTGAGGTTTATGTGGAGACGAGACTGGAGAGAGTGAGAGGAGGAGTATCGGGAGGGATCGAAGATGGGGTGGCGGGGCTGGATAGAGTTACCATGACGGCGTTCTTGCTTGTTCCGTAGATTGGTGTTGTGGTGTTGGAAGGATGATAGGGACGCGTCGCGCTTTAGCTCCCAGATAATGTTGAAGTTCTACCTCGCTTAGCTGCAGAGCTGCGATTGTTTACCTTTCCAAAAATGACATTACAAGTTGATAGCCTCTTGAGGTCAACTTACAAGTAGCAACTAAATGATAGGAATTCGACAAATTTAAATTTGAAAGTCTATAGCCCAAGTAGCCATTAGATAGTAAACGTATTCTCCATTTGAAGTTCGGTTCTCATCAGCCCTTTGAGCACAGCTAAGTGAATCCCAGGACACACAAAGTCCGGTGGGATTAAAAGGACTGGGCCTATGAAACTTTCATCTGTCGATCTATCCACAACAAAGCTCTATGCAACTTCCCCATAAGGTACTCAACGCAATTCGCCTTCGAAATCCGGTACCGCGACACAGCTTTCCGACTGCTAAGGCACTGCCAGACAGACCATAAGGCAAGGTACATCCATCAACATACGGCCTCCAGTAGCGAAAATTAATACTCCGAAACCCTCAAACCAAGTTCAACGACAATACTTTGGAATACAGCACAATAATCGCGAGGCAGCCAGCACCAAGGGCAGGAATAGTGAATCCAATTACCGCATACGAGCGAAGAGAAAGTTATCAACATGGCGGAGAAAGAGAGCAGTATTGAGCTCAACATCACTCAGAAGGTCGAGGAAAACACCACAGTCCTGAAGGTTCTCGACAACAAGGAAACATTCACGTTGTTCCCCAAGCTCGCATCAGAGCTACGAATCAAGGTCTGGAGCGAAGCATTACATCTTGAAGAAGTCCTCATAATAGACTTTGTCCGACCTGACAATTGGCATGTAATAGGCCTGCGAGGTCGCTCTTCTGTCGGCAAAGCGCACGTGATGGCCGTCAATCGCGAGGCTAGATTCGAAGCTGTAAGAGTCCTCAAGCAATTTAGAGGTGGGGCACTGTTCAATCCTATCACAGATGTAGCATGGTTCTCGCAAGTCCCTTCCTATGGTCAATGGGGCGGCTCTAGAATACTCGATAAGTATTCCGTCCAGCTCAATGCTGCAGATCAGGTTTACAAAGTCAGCATCGAAACTGAATTCACAGAGGTCTGGAACAGGAAGGTACAATTACATTATTTCATCGACATTTATCCTTCTATTGCACATGTCTGCCGCGGTGGAAAGCGAGAAGTGGTCATCCTCTTGGGTTGCTCGTCTCTGTTGACTGAGACCGCATGTGGAGAATATGCGCCGATTAAGGCACAAGACAAGTACCGTGGCGTATCTGGCTGGGTAGAGGGAGAGTTTGAGAGTTGGGAGGTGTTGGGAGAGAAGCTGTTGGCTGGATTGAAGGAATTCCAGGCATTGGATGTCGTGAAGTTGCAGAGATATCATAGTAAGCATATTGCCAATGCCACTTGTCAAGGATATATCATTAACAATTTCTTACAGTGGAAGACATCAATGATCTGATTCTTCCATCGAAGATCACATTCCGGGAGGTAAAATCGTGCAAGGAGCTTGCCCACAAGTGCTGAACTTCGCTACAAAGATCATGGTCTAAAAGAATGGTCGCAATACGCATCGGAAAGCATCAATCATACCCGGACTCTGAGGAGTATTGTGCGCTGCATAACGAAGAAGGATGAGGGGCCCGCTGGAGCTGAATTCTTTCTCTCGCTCATGACTACCACACAATCATGAAGTCTCGATGTCTTGCTCATCAGACATATGTCACAATCAAATGCGATGAATTCCCTGATGAGTGACCATCTAATGTTGAGATCATACAATCACAGCGGGGTCAACCCGTCCTACCTGTGAATTCATGGACTAGCAGCACAATCCCCCCTCCTATAAGGTCCCCTTGTGTCACCACCACTCCTGCCCTCTCTCCAGTCCCATCATTACATTCCAAAGAGTGAAAAGCAGAGTATTAAGTGTGGATCCCTTTGGAACGTCTCATGTGCCATTATCCAAGCCCCCACAAGCCATAGACCAGAAACCGACAACCCATTTCCAAAGCAAAGTAATAGTTGCCCACAACTAGCTCTACAGCAGAACAGACTAAACTTAAGACCACAAACGCACCTCTTCTAACATAATCATGGCTCCCTCCTTCAAGAAACTTTTCTCTCGCTCCTCCCCCTCGTCAAAACCATCCTCAAAGCCCACAGAACTCTCACTCTCTCCCACCTCGACAACCAAACCCGAACCCACACCCACCAAAACAACAACCACAAAGACAACCACCTCCCCAAACTACACGAAAGCCATCACCAAAACTCCATGCCCGATGCTGGCGAGCCTACAGAAGTCGCAGACTCCATCCAGATCGTCGGCCCAGGCTCCGACCCCCTCACCAACAAAAACTGGATGGGCGACGAAGTGCCAACGATGGGAAAGGGCATGGTCGTACGTGTTTGCCTTCCCCCCCCCTTCCCCACCTTCCATTCCTGTCTCATATCCCCTATCACATACCCCTCTCCTCTCCATCTCCTCCCACGCACTGCCCCTTCCCAGCCCAGCATTTGCAAATACCTAAAACCCCCAATCCCTAACCCCCAACTTCCAACTTCCCATCTGCCTTATTTTCCTCCTTTCTTTCTGTGTTCTGTATTGGAGGGTAAGAGACTCATGCCTGCCCGGTTAATATGTGTAGCCTGCCATAGTAGGCGAAGAACAATTAAGTGCCGAGGAGATGGCGAAGATGGGGACTGTGCCGCAGGGGAGGTGGGTTAAGGTTGGGAGTAGTAGGACTGTCAAGAAGACGACCAAGAGGACAACTAAACAGGTGTTTGTTGAAAGTAAGGCGGAAGGTAAGAGCACGAAGATGGAGGAAAAGGTCAAGGGGAAGGATAGCAGGGAGAAAGAGAATAAGAAGAAGGCCATAATGTCTGGCAATGCTTTGAAGGATAAGATTCCAGGATGTAGCTCGAAGGAGAGGGCAAGAAGAAGGGCGGAGACAAGGAAGGGAGAAGCGACGACGTGAATAAGTAGTCTCATGAACGCACATATGGGAAGTATGTAGAGGGTCAGATACTAGTATAGAGCAGAATGAAGCTTTGCATGATCTTTTTATGTCTCTTTGCCATGACTCCAAGCAGCAGATAGAGAGGCTAATTCGCTAGAGAATAGAACGCATGCCATGCCATGCCATGCCATTACAAAAGACCGACATTTGTCACCGTCCGTCCTTCGCAAAGAAAAAGGTGAGCCATTTTCGCCAGAACTCCATCGCTATTTGCTTGAATGCTATTTTGTTTTCGTTTCCTCTGCTTCGCATCATTCTTATCAAGCAGAGTGAGCAGGCCAGTAGACTTATCCCCGCTCGTTCACAGTCCAACGTCTCTTCGGCGCGATCTCGCGGATCTTCTCCGCGTATCCAGGTGGTCTTGGACTGCCCCAAAGACCACCAAGCGGCGCAACATCGTCTTCTTCCTTCTCGACATCTTTCTCCTCGTCGACTGCAATGGCCACATCTTTCTCGGCCGGGTTATCAGCAGCCGAGTCGTCGCCGAAGTTCAAGATCATGTCGTCTTCTGGTTCTTCTTCAGGCGCCTCCTCCTCAGGCTGCGGTGCACTCCAAAGACCGATGGAAGTCTGACGAACGGGCGTGTAGCTGCGAGGACCAGTTCCAGCTATGCTAGCTGTACGGCGGATACTACCAAAATTGCCTGATGTTGGTACTGGCCTGTTCTTCGCAAATGTAGAGCCATCGAGGGATCCACTGTTACTGACGTATCTCTCACGGAAGGATTCTCTGAATGCAGGTAAGCCAGCTAGTGAAGGCGAACGAGAACTTGAAGGGGTTGAAGAGGTGCTTCGCAAGTGCTCAGTATTGGCAACCAGTTTCACGTCGTACTGATCGGAGATCAGAACAGTCCGAGAAGACGCTCTGGAATGAGCTGGTGTGGTGGCAGGCGAATTAGCAGGAGTTGGTTTTCGAACAGCCATGGTGAGTGAGGCCATTCCGACATCAAGCAATACCGGCTGATTCGTCAATGCTCCAATGAGGGCATTGCACCCCGCTCCATGTGTAACCAAGATGATCACAAGATCCGTATCCTCTTCGTCTGAATTGTCTTCGGTATTTGGTCGCAGGTGACTCGTGTTGCTGGACTTCGTCAATAGCTTGCTAGGATCATCGATATTGCTGTACCATCCAACCAATTGCTGCAATCCCTTACGAAATCTCTTGTGCATTGAGCTCCATTCCTCACCATACTCTCCACCATTTCCCCATTCTTGCGGATCTCTCATGCTGTCCCACTGGTAGTCAACATCTACACAAGCGTCCCTCGAATGAGCGGTATATCCAGCTGGTATAGGGTCTGAGCCTGAAATGGCGTATGCAGGAATGGGAGGTTGGTATACTCCATGCTCTGCGGCTGTAGGTAGGTTTGTAGCACTTCGGTGACTTTGACGACTTCCACTGCTTCCCACACTGCTCAAGCTGCTTGTTCTATCTCGTCTAGGAAGTGATTGTCCGAGGGTAGATAGAGTTGACAGGGCACCATCATCCTCTTTCTTTTCTGCAAGAACAACAGGACTTCCCCATCCACCTGGAAATCCCACAGAAGCAGTCGCCGGCTCTCGAACATGGGACAAGCTACTGTAGTCTTCTTTCCTCAATAGATCTGCTTTGGCTCCAGCGACCATCATGACCGAGCTGGGAGGCGGCGTGATGTGTTCGAAGTAATCTGGAGAGAGCCATTCTCCTAGGAATGCATCCACACGTAAAGTTGCCTTCTTGATATTTTCCTGCTGCTCGTTGGGTCTGCCATTCAATTTCGAAGCAACAGGCTCTGGAATCGGAGCAAGTGAAGGGGATCCAGTCGCAACGGTAGGGCGCATCCTAGGTGACGATTGCATATGTGTTGCCTTGATCAGAGGCGAAGAAGGGGGTTTGTGATGGTGATGTGTATGACCTGGATTTTGCGCCAACCCCGCACTGATGGCAACAGAAGTCTGCACGCATCTCAAGAAAGGGCTTGTGTGAATGACAACCTTGTGCCTCCTCTTCTTTGTTGCTCCATTCTGTCCCTCTCCAAGAACTTCATCGTCTGTCTCCCGACTCCGCAATATACTGGCAATCCTCGCGCCCAGGGCTCTTGATTGTGTCCATCCGCCGTAGGTTAGCGGGGGATCGTAGGGCGTTGGAGAAGTAAGATGCCATTGTTTGTCTGCTGCATCCAGACGTGCGCCGTGCCTAGAATCTCGTCAGTTTGAAATCCTCAAAGTCGCGGTGTAGCCAGATGCGCCCGCGAGACAAATCAACGCCCAGTCTGCAACTAGATAATAGAAGATAGAGAAGAAAGACGGACAGAAGCGCAGACGTACCTGACGACGATGACAACTGCTGGCGGCCAACCCATTACGATGACATGCCGGTATTCCCAGCTCTCGCAGAGTAGGGGAATTGAGTTTGTGGGATGAAGTGAAGAGTGGAAATTTACGAGTCAGAAAAGAAGAAAGTCGATGGTTGATATTGGCTTTAGTTTGCTCGAGGGCGGGGCAATTAAAACAATGGATACCTACGATGTCGTCCTTTCATGTGACTGACGTGTGGAATGGCGGCGGAGTGGAGTGGAGTGGAGTGGAGAGGACCCCTACGATGAGGCGCACCAATCAGATGGTGGCGGAAGAAGATGCGCCGCCGCTGTTGATTGGTAAGGGAGTGGACTCGGGAAGTCCTTCAGGGGAGACGAGGGATGTACTACGACATCTGTAAGCACTACATATCCAAATGCTACCTAGGTACGCAACACAATACAAAACACCACTGGGGAATCCTCCTGAAATACGGATGTATCCTCTCTGACGTCTGAGCTGTCTCTTCAACTTCAATCCTTTGCTTCTCCGTCAATCATAAACTCGCCGAACACACCATGAAGCTCAACAACCTGCTCCAATTACCCCTGGTCCTGGCATCTCTTCTAGGACCTACGGCCATAACAGCAGAACACACCAGCAACTGGGCCGTCCTAGTATCCACGTCGCGTTTCTGGTTCAATTACAGACATCTCGCAAATGTGCTCTCACTCTATAGAACGGTCAAGCGCCTCGGCATCCCCGACTCGCAGATCATCCTCATGTTGCCTGACGACATGGCATGCAATCCGCGCAACGCCTTCCCCGGCACGGTCTACAGTAACGCAGACAGGGCGGTAGATTTATATGGTGACAACATCGAGGTTGATTATAGGGGTTACGAGGTGACAGTGGAGAACTTCATACGGTTGTTGACAGACAGAGTGGGCGAGGAGATGCCGAGGAGTAAGAGGCTGTTGACGGATGATCGCAGTAATATACTCGTATACATGACTGGCCATGGAGGGAATGAGTTTTTAAAATTCCAAGATGCAGAGGAGATCAGCGCATTTGATCTCGCAGACGCGTTCGAGCAGATGTGGGAAAAGAAGAGGTATTTCCCCGGTCCTCCTCCATGACTATCCAAGCGTCTATACTGACCCCTCCCGCAGATATCACGAACTCCTTTTTATGATCGATACCTGCCAGGCCAATACCATGTACAGCAAGTTTTACTCTCCCAACATCATCGCGACCGGCTCCTCGGAAATCGATCAATCATCCTACTCTCACCACGCAGACAACGACGTGGGTGTCGCAGTCATCGACAGATACACCTACTACAACCTCGACTTTCTCGAGACACAAGTACGAGAACCGAGCAGCAAACAGACACTCGGCGACCTCTTTGACAGCTACGATGAGTCCAAAATCCACTCGAACCCTGGCGTCAGGTGGGATCTGTTCCCTGGTGGCGAGCAAGGTGGCCGCGACAGACTTGTCATGGATTTCTTCGGAAATGTGCAAAACGTGGAGGTTGACAGCGTGGGTAATGACACTGAGTACAGAGAAGATCTCTTGGCGCTAGGTAGGAAGATTAAGGAGTTGAGGAACAGGGCTGATGCTATTGATGCGGTGGCTAAGAATGCCACGGCTCCTGCTCCTGAACAGGAACACTTCAATGTGAGGAGAATCAAGGCGGCGAAGGTGGAGGTTGATGATACTTGGTTAGGAAAGAGAGCTATCGGCGCGTGGGCGCTGCTGGGCTGTGCCCTTGTGTGGACAGCGGGGTCGTATCTGGAGGCTATCTAAATTGTTTGTATACCCCTTTATCCTGTAATGTATCTTTGTTGCCCTTAAAGCAGCATTGGTCTTCCTCGAAAATCCCGTACTGGCCATCTTGCGTTGGAAGTCATAACCTGTATCCCTCAGTCTGCTGGCGGGTGCTACCTCTGCGTCCGTACCCGTGCAAGAGACAGGTGAGGATTCGCGGTCGCGGTTCTTATGCTCATTTACTAGGGATTGCATTAATGCAAAGCTATTGTAGAGCATAGCTCTGAGAATTTCGTGTCCAGGGTCGCCTTGTTGCCGAAAAAGGGGCGCCATGTGACAACTGTTTGCTTGTTGAATAGATTTCCAACTCTTGGCCTGTTGCACGCCCACAACTCTAGCTTTTGCGACATGCAGAAATCCAAGATTAACACTCCATGCCTTCAAGAATCTGGTCACTGTATAAAATCGCATGTTCCCGTATTCTTGCGATTTTCACATGTCAATGCGATGAGGCCATACGTCATAGCTTCAAGACCGCCGTTTCCGAAGCAGGACCAAAACAAAACTTTACAGACTCAAAATTCTCTCCTCCGACTTTCATCTCTTTCTCTAGTTCATTTTGCATTCTTAAAACAATCTGATTCTGTCAGCTATTTCCCCCAAATGTCGTCCCAAGACTCAATTCTCTTCCAACCCTTCCTCCTCATCTACCAACTCATCCAATGGTTTCTAGATAAGCTTTTGTCCCCGGCCGCTCCCGCCCCGGGAGCTCACCTTGGAAGACCGAAGATCGCCATTATCGGTGCTGGCTTGACAGGCGTGGCTGCTGCTAGCCACTGTGTAGGTCATGGATTCGATGTGAGGATATTCGAGAAGGGGGATAGGAAGGCTCTTGGTGGAATTTGGAGTGTGAGTCGCATCCAATCGATCTCCCAAATCCCCTCATTCAAAAAATACCATGTGGCATCGTTATATTTGTGTTGGGCCAAGCTGATGCGCAAGTAGCGAGTAAACAACACCTCCGGCCTCCAAATCCACAGCATCATGTACAGGTTCCACCCCTCCATCCGGTGGACAGGCGGCTACCCCAACCAACAACAAATCGTCTCCCAGATAACTACGCTCTGGAAACGCTATGGTCTCGAACCCAAAACGCACTTCAACACGCCAGTTGAGAAAGTCTACAAAGATGACCAAGGCCGCTGGATCATCAATGACCCGTCCCTCGGCCGCTACGACGGCATCATCGCCGCAGTAGGCACATGTGGCGACAACAAAATGCCTCATATCCCCGGACAGGAGAAGTTCAAGGGTGAGATATACCACTCAAGCCAGTTGACTGGGAAGCAAGCAAAGGGAAAGAAGATGGTTATTATAGGAGGGGGAGCGAGTGCGGTCGAAGCATTGGAATTTGCGAGTCATGAGGAGGCGAAGAAGACCGTTATTCTTGCTAGGAGCGACAAATGGATCATCCCACGGAACCCCGTAGTCAACATGTTATTAAGCTTCAACATTTTCGGCGGCGAGACGATATTCTCCTGGATACCGGAACTGCTCCTGAAGAAGTTCTTCTACCGCGATCTTCAAGACTTGGCACCTAGCGAGAAGGGACTCTTCACGGGCACGCCAATGGTCAATTCAGATGTTATGGACAAGATCCGCTCTGGACAGGCGGAGTGGCTACGGGGCGATATCCTTGGCTTCACCGAAACGGGTATCAAATTCAATCACCGGGGTAAAGGAGTCCCAGCCAACGGACCAGGCAGAGAAAAAGTCATCGAAGCCGACATCGTCGTAATGGCGACCGGATTCGATCGACCCAGTCTCAATTTCCTCCCTGAAGACTCATTCGGCGAGCCATACAACCCGCCTAATTGGTACCTACAGACCTTTCCTCCATCTCACGTCTCTGTGTCCGCCATAAACTGCACATACATCAACGCGATCGGCTCAGTCGGAAACTGGCACATCGGGATTTACACTCGAATTCTGTTGATGTTCCTCTCCGATCCCCTGACCCGTCCTAGATCGTTCTGGATGGAAAGATGGATCGATATGACGAGGGTGTTGAAGAAGTTTGCGCCGACGGGCGCATTCGATTTCTTCACATACTTGGAACTGATATGGTGGTTTACGTTTTGTATTGCGATTAATCCATTCAGGTGGAAGTGGGCGCTGTTTGTTTTCTGTGGGATAGGTAGGGGTTTACCGAAGAGGATTGTAGAGGCGGAGGATAAGGTGAGGAATGGGTTGGGAGTGAAGAACGGGGACAACTATGACGTGGGAAAGAGCTTCTAGGTAGACGAATTGGGGGTGGAAAGCGGATTATCCAGGAAAGTTCTGTGCTGTCTGAAACTCTGGAAGCCGGACGAATGAGCCCAGGGTCCTCGCTTAGCCTTCGAGATCAAACATGTGTTCAATCAATCACCTGTTATCTCCACGGACGATACTTTGAAATATGGGAACAAAGTCATCTTCACTAGTCATAGGCATTACCATGATTGTTCAAGCTCTCAACTTCCCAGTCTGTGAACAATATCCGAGAAGATCAAGTCCTTCCTAGCAACATCTTCCGCATTCCCTCTATCCTTGAAAACCTCGTCCATCTCCTCCAACGTACGTCCATTAGTCTCTGGGACGAAGAACCAAGTCCAAAGACCAGATCCAAGACAAAATGTAGCAAAGAAGACGTAAGCACCGAAACCAGTCTTCTGCACCAACGGCGGGGTAATGAGTCCGATGATGAAGTTATTGAGCCAGTCTATCGCGCCATGTAAGTAAGGGTCTTCGCAGTGAACTCAGGGAGATCGATATTTCGTGACTTACTAGAACAGGTCGAAATAGCCACACCTTTAGCCCTTAACGAGGACGGGAAGATCTCCGAAGGCATAGCCCACGGGACAGGTCCCCAACTCGCACCAAACGAGATCATGTAGAACAGAAGAAACGCGACGCTTGTCCAGCCCTCTGGTCTATGCGAAGGCCAGTTGTCCGAATACTTCCCTACTAGTATAGAGATGATGGAATGCGAGAGGAACATTCCAGCGCTACCACATAGCAGAATCGAACGTCGACCGAATCGATCTAGTGTCCAGAGACTCGAGAGAACACCGACCATCTGGGTTATGTTCAATACACCCGACATGGTGAGCTGCATTTCGTAATCGAGACCCATGGTGCTAGGTACTACTATTAGTAGATGATAACACAGGGCGCATGTACAGAAAAGAAAAAGATTTTATCGTACCCGAACAAAGTAGGAGAGTAGTAGATCAAAGCATTGATCCCCACAAATTGCTGGAAGAACATGAGTCCTGCACCGATATGAGTCCGTCTCCAGCACCCGGGTTTCAAACAGTCCGTCCAGGATACGACTTCCAATTTGAGTCTATTGACCTTCGTACGATTGTTCACAAGCTGGGGATGTCGCTCTTCCAGAACCTGCTTCTGAAAAGCAGATTCCGCTAGAATATCCATCCATTCCCCTCGAACCCGTACATCAGATGTCGGGAGCTCCCTGAGCTTTCCGAGAACAATCAACGCCTTGTCTTCGCGGCCCTTGGAGGCCAGCCATCTGGGAGAGAAAGGGAGGAAGAAAAAGGTGCCGAAGCCGAGAACGAGGCCGGGAAGAATCTGCAGGAGAAATGGGAGTTCCCACGACCAGTTGGAGGGGATGAACCGAGTGCCGTATGTAATCCACTGCGGGGTTCTCAGTCAATTTCTTCAATGCAAGATATAGTGGAGGATGAACTCACAAATGAGATTATGATGCCCGCCACAATGCTGAACTGTTCAAACACCAGCAGCGTTCCACGGATCTGAGGTGGTGATATCTCTGCGATGTACAAAGGAACAACCATCGATAGCCTAGGAGGAAGATTAGTGGGGGATAAAATGCAGATCGGGGTTTGGATCGAATTGAGCTTACATTCCGATACCCAGACCTCCAACAAATCGTCCAGTAACAAGCATACCATAATTGATCGATGCCGTCTGTAGCACGGAGCCGATCGTGAAGATGACCACGGCAACCAAGATAGAGAACTTTCGAGAGATCCAATCTGCGATCCAGCCCTGGTTCAGAGCACCTATGAACTGTGTCAAAATAGAAGCCTTGTTCTTCCAGATGTGTTTCTTACCCAGCAGTGCCCCGAGCTCGATCATGCCCGTCATCAACCCTTTGTAAAACACAGCTCCAGAAGCAGCTTCCGACACTTCGGGGAAGCGCTCGAGAAACTGTGGCATGACCAATGTGACTGAGATGACTCCCTGGCTGTAAAATGTTAGACAATTCAAGCAATCTATGGTCCTATGGATTGGAACCCATACTCATAGCCAAAGAGCAGGCCTCCAAGAGCCGAGAACGCAGCACAGAGTGCTACATAGCGAGATCCGACGACCCCTCGAAATCCAGATGGACCATATGGCTCCAAGGCTTCGCGAGACGTGAAAGCGTTCTCGTTCTGGTCGGCGAGTCCTTTCTCGTTGGACTTGCTGGTTATGGTTTCTTGACGTTCCATGTTGCTGTCTGATCGGAAAATAAAGCTTCTCATAGGACTCTTGGTGTGAAGATAAGGTAAGAAATTTCCAGAGAATCAGAGAGGACCTTCTTCCGTGCTTGTGGACAGAAGAGAAAGTTGGGAGCATTCTCCTAGATATATAGGTATCCGGGGAAGTGGCCAAGATAACGCATCAAACATCCCATGTCCAATGGATTCATCGGGATTTGATTTCAATGCTATAGTATGCATGTTGGATTTATCAAAGTTTCAATGACTAGCGTCTCGAATTATCCTGCACAAAACTGTTGACGGAGACTCGAGGATATCTGGGGCCCCGCGTTCTCGAAAGTTTCTTGGACTGTGGCTAAGTGATCAGCCGGAGAATACTGAAGGATGTTTTGGAGGTTTACCGAGCCCCTAAGTCTGCACTCTTAGATGGGTCCGAGAATACTTACCTCTGCAGCCCAACTCAGCAGGTCTCCAAGGCTTCACGTCTGTAGTGGCCAATCAAGACCACGTTCCAGGAACTAGTTCCAGATACGTACTGCCAAGGACGGGTTTTGACGGCGGGAACTGCTCGGAAATAAATGCCCCTCAGAATTCGAACCCACCTTTGAGAAGATGTCTCCCAATTCGACCATAAAGTCAAGAATTCCTGTCAGGTCTCGCCAATCTTGATTCTCGCACGTTGTGTACGTCAACCTTATGTCTTATTGCAATGAGCTCAGCAGTTCTGGCCTTGGTTGAAGGTTCGCTCAATCCTTGAGCTACTGTGGATTATGACTTCAGTGACTCGGAAAAAGAATAGCTGTACCGTACGTTACTTTGCATGTGACCCAACTCTCAACCACATTACTTGAATCTGATGCTATTCAAACCCCATTAGTCATGTCGTAGGCGACACCTGAAATGTAAGGAAGAGTGGACTCAGAAAGAAACTTCACCACGACCTTGGCAAGCGGACTGTATCGGGTGCTGACTACGGAGCAGGTGATAATATAGAACCAAGCTGTGCCAATTGCGTTGCTGCGAATCTTGAATGTGCCCGGCTTGTGAACGTCCGCTTTCGGCATGTAACAGAGTGAGTGGCCAACATACACATTTCTCTGAGATTATCAGACTCCAACTGATGGACATCAAGCGTCGGCCCGTTGGACCCAGAGCAGAAGTGGGTAAAGACTGCATCTAGGACCCGTCGGTGCCTCCCATTTCATCCATCAGAAACCTCTCACTGACTCAATAAAGGCTTATTCGTCGACGAGTCACAGTTCTTGCGGACGATCTATCGCTCAGAGGATGGATCAAATTCGGATGCCAATTTCCTAGACTCACCTCAAACTCCAGAGACAAATTTGCATCAGTCAAGTTCAAGTGCATTCCAGTCCACACTTTTACATTCTCCACAATCAGCCGTAGAATCAGCATCCACAGGTACCCACACCGCGGAACACTCACTTTCCCAACCCAGACCGCTATCACACATTCCCATTGGATCCGTCGTAAATCGCGCCACGACAGCAGAACCCGAAGGAGGGATCGCATTTCCACTCAGACAAGAACCCGAAGTTCGGCTGATGAAATATTACATCGATTACATGTGTCACTGGTTCGACCTCTGTGATACAAGAGGAAACCATTTCGGACAAGAATTGCCTAGAAGGGCCATTGAGTCGCCTACTCTTCTGAATGCCATCTTCGCTGTGTCATCGAGGCACTTGAGTGTCATTGGTCAGTTCGATGAGTATGCTTCAGATAGATACCATCAAGATTGCCTCAAGCATTTGAGGAATATCCCAATCAACGACCCCGCACTGATGAAAGACGACTTGCTTGCTGCTACTATCCTTCTCCGCACATTGGAAGAGTTAGATGGTAAGTAATTTTCTCGTTATACCTGATGTGTTGTTGTTGTCATTTGAGCATTTGAGCATTTGACATGTTAGGAAACTCCGATCCATTTGTTGATTTCCGTGACAGTTCCACTTGTCGGCGAAGACTATCAGGGTCATCTGCTAGGTATCCAAATTTTTATGAATGCTCAAGACCCCTCACTACCAGCAAGCGGCCTACGACAAGCATCATTCTGGATCGGTCTTCGACAAGACATATACATGGCATTCGTGAACCAACGTCCACTCAAGACCAAGCTAGATCACAGTTTCATCGATCGGTCGCTAACACCAGCCGACGACGATACCTGGGCTAAGCGAATATTGATCAACACCGCCGAGATCGAGAATTTCTGTTTCGGCGACAACGAACAGCCGGTCAGCACATATCGCAGATTGAAAGAATATGATGAAAGCTGGCTGGACTCAAGACCATTGTCTTGGCTTCCACTGTCGTATCGTGCCCCGGATGAGGCCTGTGGGGAAGTGTTTCCAGAGATTTGGTACATGAATCACGCTGTTGGTACGCCAAGCCCCGACTCAGCCCCTAATCTTCTCCTCGGTACATGAAAGTGACAACTCTGTGACGCAGTAATTGGGATAGTGCACAGTATAATCGGCCGCGTCCTACTCATGTGTTACAACCCAACCCTCCCACGTATTGGACCAACTCACAAGAACGCACTCGAAGAAGTAGAAGTAATCCCAACCATCCCCTCATCCACTAATAGCACGGAATAGTAACAGACCCGCAGGAAGAAATTAGGAAACAGATACGAGAATTATGTGGAACGGCACTTTCCAACCGGCGGACCATCCCCGCTCTGTTTACAGCATGTATGGGCGTGACAATGTGCGGGGATCGCTTCTCTAATCGAGCTGAGCAAGAGGCTTTGTTGAACGTCCTCGTGGTTACTGAGGAAGACCACGCGTGGCCTACTTCTGCTGCGCAGCTACATCTGAAGCGAGCTTGGGGCTGGGATGTTGAAAGCTAGATATGTTCTCAAATGATCAAACTACTTATCAAGGCCGCACAGCGCGACTTACATGAGCACATCGCGTGCTGCGGTGGATTCTGTGGCATCTAGGGCCTATCGTTCCCCTCCAGAGACCCTGCTTCGTAGCCTTTTCCCCGGAATATGGGTTCAAGGCAACAAATTCTAGCCTTTTCAACATCACTTGCTCTTCTTGTACGACGTGAAGTCCTAGCCAATCAAGCTACCCGAATCAGGCGCACAAGAATTCTGCCTCCAGATGCTGATTTCGTATCGGAGACTAATCACTGACCCTTATCCCCAAGTTCAGTACCTAGGTCAAGAGTCTTCCGAATTGCCGGCTGCCATTTGGCAACCGTGTTGATCCTCGCTTCAACGACAACAAAAGTGGAGCTGGACAAACTTGCCTGGGCCCGCTTCGGCGGGCTTTCCCCGCTGACCACATCAAGAAAGTATTTCCGGTGCAGTCGAAAACTCCACGCCCCGCTTACCTAAAAGGGTTTGTTTACTTCCTCGTTTGAGACTTGAGGACATCTACCAAGGAATGGCCTCTCAATTCGCACCACACTGGCTCTGGCAATGAGTGGCAAAAACTCATTCAGGACCAAGACCAAGATGAGTCCTTATAAATATGGAGGGTGCGTTCTTGAAAAAGAGGGCTTGTGAAGAAATAGAATTTTTCAGATTTACTTCATCTTGCTGAGCCTGCATTTCCCAATATACTTGCGCTGACACTCGACTTACATGATGAGCCCTCCCAGACTCCAGGTCGCCTGCGCAGGACTCGGCCGTATGGGAAAGCGGCATGCCCTCAACTTCCTAGAAAAAGTGACACGCGCAGAGCTCGTAGCTGCATTTACGCCCGACGATGCGGAGATTGCATGGGCGCAAGTGCATCTCGAGCCATTTGGTGTGAAGCTATACAAGGACTATGATGAGATGTTATTACAGCAAGGGTTGCAGGCGGTAGTTATTGGTGAGTGCTTTTGTCCTCAAATAATTTGATGTGGATGTTTTATGTTTGTATGTTGAGGAAAGTGGCTGATTTGGTGTTCTTGGGAAATAGCAACTGTTACGACTGTACATGCTGAGCAAGCTATCAAAGCTATACAGGCTGATAAGCACGTTTTGTGCGAGAAGCCACTTTCGACCAGCGAAAGCGTTGTAAGATCCCTCATTCCAAAACACCTACACTGAACTGGCATGAATTGATTTTGTTACAGTCGCAGAGTGTAGTCACAGCCGCGGCGAAGAAGCCGCACCTCAAAGTCATGTGCGGCTTTTCTAGACGTTTCGATGCTTCGTATCGTGATGCCATGGATAAGATGGAGTCTGGAATGATCGGCCGGCCATCGATTTTTCGAAGCCAGACTTGCGATGTGCTTGACCCTTCAGGGTTCTTCGTCGCATATGCTCAGTTTTCTGGCGGGATATTCGTCGACTGTAAGCCAACAAGCTCTGAAGCTACCGCAGAGATCCCCGTACCCAGTAGTTGAAATGGCGAGGCTGACTAAACACACCTTCAGGTTCAATCCATGACATCGATCTCGCCTTATGGTTCTTTGGGCAAGACAGCCAAGTAAAAAGCGTAGTCTCCAGCGGTATAACAGCCGTCCAGCCAGGCCTGCGCGCACACAACGACCGCGACAACGCCGTCGGCATAATCGAATTCTACGGCGGAAAAATCGCCTACATCTTCTGTTCACGCATGATGGCCGCGGGACAAGAAGACTCCACCGAGATCATCGGTACGTCCGGCAAACTGACCGTCAACACTCAACCCGTCTCCAACCTCGTCAACATCTACGAGCCAGGCGGCATCCGTCGTGAGATACCGCAGAACTATTATGGGAGGTTTAGAGAGGCGTTTGAGAGGGAGGCGAAGGAGTTCACGGATTGCTGTCTGGATGATGGGAGGTTGCCGATGAAACTTTCCGGGGCGGTGCAGGCTGTTAAGATTGGATGTGCGTTACAGGAGGCGATGATTTCGGGGAAGAAGATCTGGTTTGATACTACTGGATCTAGGATGGAAAGGGCGCAGATGTGAAGGTGGGAGGTGCTGAGCAGCACTGAGATGAAACCCTGTGAGCGATGTCAGGGATGCGGAGAAACCTGAATTGCGGTATGAGGTAGGAATGATGGAAGTACTAAACATGCAAGCTGTTAGAACGAATAGAGAGCTTGTTGTGTGCCAAGTAGATATAAGAGCGCAGTAAGCGGTCTTCGAAGCAAGTCAACTCTGTATAAAGCAAAAATAGGAATGATGGTTGTGACCGTAAATCAACTATAATCCAGATCCGTAATGTGATAATTTGTATAGCCCACGGTCACTTGAACACGGGCATCATAGAGTTACATCAATCAAAATTATTACAAGCCCAAGACTCGACTTTGGAAGACTTCCCGCGGTATGAAGAGAGAGAAAAAGAGATCCACATTAGGATAGATTTGAGGTAGTGGGAGTCCTTGGAAGGCAAGTGTTTGCCTGCCTTGACAAGTTATTCTTTTGGTATTTATCAGGCAACATGTTACCTCCGCCCTCTATCCCGCCGACCAAGATCCAGAGTCTTCAGCTTCTTCTGCATATGCTGGCCCTGTTCTCCACTTGACTTCGGACCATCCGAAGCAGGTCTCTTCCTACTTTTCTCAACCACACTTCTCGACCCAGCCTTCTTTGTCGTCAACCTCTCGATACGATCAATACCCTCCCCAAGACCCCTCCATTCCTCCCCACCGTATCCAGCATCCTTTCTACCCTTCTTAGCCTTATCTTTCTTGCTCTCCTTCGGCAATCTGACATAGTTTCTCTCTTCATATTCTCTCCTTTCCCGTTCGTCGTTCTTCTCCTTCTCGCTCTTACTTCTGCGACCACCACTCACAATCGTAGATCCAATGCTAGGCTCGGCGAATGGCGCAGCTGAAAGTTCTGTGCTGACGAACTCATCGAGAGTTGCGGACTTGTTGGGCTTCTTGTCTTGCTTCTCGCGAGGACCGGTCGTAGTTGGCATAGCTGTAGCTTGAATACGAGGTGGCTTGTACACTCCGTCCGTGGATCTGCTATGGGAATTCTCCTCTGCGCCAGCAGCTGGTCGGACGAATGCCGTAGGATTTGGTCGGTACTGTAGGTCATCGATTTCAGGTCCCTTGAGCGCAACACCATTCGTTGATTCGGCATCGCTATCGTCCTCCGAATCCTCATCATCGCGGACAACTTTGCCATTTGTCTGTACGATGGTAGTCTCTTCTGCCCGTCTTGCATCGTCTGCTGCGCGCAGCACTTTGTCGATTTGGTATTTCAGTCTGCTCTCCAGCGGTCGCACACCCTTCTCTAGGTAGACTTGCAGCTCTACCAGTTTCTTGACTACCGAGTTGTCCAATTCTTCATCCTCATCTTCACTTCCGCTTCTGCGATTGCGCAGTTTGAGTATTATGAGGAAAACCAGGTTCTGTAGGTAGGAAAGGAATAGCTCATTCTTGACATCGAGGAGGGAAATGCCATCTTTCGGAGGAATTGGTGCGTCGAGTTTCTGGGCAGATTCTGCAGCTGAAGACAAAGCTTGCTGCAGTGTATCGAGCAGCGCCGGAAATGTTGTGGCTGTCTTTGTTGCCATTTTTGAGATGTTGTTCTTGAAGAGGGGACTTCGGCTCTGGAAATTTTGAAGAGGAACAAAAAAATAATGATGATCGGCCGGGGAGCGGGGATACTTTCCGCCGGATCCGAAGCTGCATGCAGGGCAGGTTGGAGTTGGAGCCAGATTTATTTTGGCCAAGCCTGTGACGGTTGGCTGGCTGAAGCTCTCCTAAACTAATACGACCACTTTCAACTTCTCCTGCTGCGCCTTTTCTTTGAAGAAATAAACAATCTGCTTCCAACGACTGTTTCATCCAATTGACAAGCGATTTCGCATATGAGGTTATAATCATTTGGTTGACATAATTGCGGCAACTTACTGCGCTGCGGGAATCCTTTGACTCGTAAGCTTCAATCCCTGGTCCAAGGCTGCTCCCAAGATTCCCCAACAAGGACAACAACTACGACGACCCACCTTCGAGTATTTCTTCTAACAGGACATTGTACGCCCAGATAACTATCCATCATGCGCCTGAGAGACTTGTCGCCATCTGCGACGCTTCTAGCAACCCTACTTGCAGCACCACAGCTATCGACAGCTTTCTACCTCCCTGGTGTTGCGCCAACCACATACAAAGAAGGAGATGCCGTATCTCTGAACGTTAATCGTCTCACTCCAGTTGGATCGAATCAAGATGGCACTCTCAAGTCCGTCGTTTCCTTCGATTACTACCACCCCGCGTTCCACTTCTGCAGACCAGAACCAGAACCGCAATATGTGTCAGAAAGTCTGGGAAGCATCCTCTTTGGGGACCGGATAATGACTTCGCCCTTCGAGCTCAAGATGGCCAAAAACGAGACATGTAAGAAACTGTGTTCGACAAAATACGATCAAAGTTCAACACATTTCGTCAACAGGAGGATAGCGCAAGGGTTTGCGCTGAACTGGTTGGTGGATGGACTGCCTGCAGGACAACTAATTGAGGATGAGGTCACGAACACGAAATTCTACAGCCAGGGATTTGCGCTTGGAAGTGCTGATGCGAAGAACCTGGCCCTTAACAACCACTACGATATCCTGATTGACTACCACGAGACTTCTGCTGGACAATACCGAGTTGTGGGTGTGATCGTACAACCGGACTCGAGAGAATCGCAGCAATCTGGAAATGGACAAGGAGTCAAGCAAGCCGGACATTGTGGTATGGGTGGTGCAAAGATGGTCTTGAACGAGGGCGCTGAGACCGAAGTGATGTTCACGTACAGCGTATACTGGATTCCATCTGCGACCGCCTGGGCTACAAGATGGGACAAATACTTACACGTTTTCGACCCAAAGATCCACTGGTTCTCGCTCATCAACTCGGCCGTAATCGTGGTCTTCTTGGTTATCACAGTAGTTTCGATTTTGTTGCGTACATTGAGGAAAGATATCGCCAGATACAATGCCCTTGACTCTATCAACCTCGACGATCTGTCTGGAACATCTGCTGTTGCTGAGGATGGCATTCAGGAGGACTCTGGATGGAAGCTGGTACATGGGGATGTGTTCCGTACACCAACGTCCCCTCTGTTGCTCAGTGTCTTCCTAGGAAATGGTGCTCAGCTTTTCGTCATGACTGGCTTCACAATTGCTTTTGCCCTCCTCGGATTCCTCTCACCATCGAACCGTGGCTCTCTTGGCACCATTATGGTTCTTCTTTACACAGTGCTCGGGTTTATCGGCGGATATGCTTCGGCACGAGTGTACAAGTCCTTCGGAGGCGAGCAATGGAAGCTCAACATTGCTTTGACACCTGTCATGGTTCCCGGTATTGTCTTCAGCACATTCTTCCTACTCAACCTCTTCCTCTGGGCTAAGGGATCTTCCGGCGCTGTTCCGTTCACGACCATGCTCGTCATAGTCGGTATCTGGTTCTTGATCTCAGTCCCTCTCTCTTTCGCAGGCAGCTGGGTCGGCTTCCGCCAACCACCAATCGCAGCCCCCGTCCGCACCAACCAAATCCCCCGCCAAATCCCACCCATGACAACCTACATGAAACCCATCCCATCCATGCTCATCGTCGGCATCCTCCCCTTCGGAGCCATCTTCGTCGAGCTCTACTTCATCATGTCCTCCATCTGGTTCAGCAAGGTCTACTACATGTTCGGCTTCCTCTTCCTCTGCTACGGTCTCATGATCATCACATGCGCCGCAGTCACCGTCCTGATGGTATACTTCCTGCTCTGCAGTGAGAATTACCATTGGCACTGGAGAGCGTTCATGACAGCTGGCGCATCGGCATTCTACGTCTTCGCTAACGCGCTTATCTACTGGATCACGAAGTTGAGGTTGAGTGGCTTGGCGGGGAGTGTACTGTACATTGGGTACAGCGCGTTGGTTTCTTTCTTGTTCTTTATTCTTACTGGTAAGCCTCAAACCTCTCCTTCCCAAAATTCTTTGCTCGTATTGATACTAATTCTCGCGCAGGCTCGATCGGGTTCTTCGCCAGCTGGCTCTTCGTGCAGAAGATCTACGGATCTATCAAGATCGACTAGAGCACAATTTAGTGCACAGGAAGGCAGAATTTTCAACAGACGACGAAAAGATCGAAAGAGTTTCGACCGAGGTCAAAGGCTGAGTGTGCAATGTACCATAGCTAGGAAGGAACAAGGTTCAGAGAGTGAAAAGAAAGGGAGAAATTCAAGCTGCGAGATTCAGCTATGTTTCTTCTTCTGTTGTGAAACCTCAGGGGCGTGCTCGGCGTGATTTTGCGGGGACTTTGTATGATATAGTATGATGCGAAATTGTATGGCTGAGAGGGTGTGTGATAGACTTCAAATATTCACTTGGTTAGCTCTTTGATTATCCCGCAAATGGTGTTCGTTTCTACCTTACCAATGAGCCAGGTGCCGCAAGTGCGAGTGGGAGGGCCGATGAGTAGCTATTTGAATCACGCTCTGATTTAATTTGCGATGCATGACAAGGGGGAAGATAGTTTGGCGGAGGGCTTGCAGAAGATGAGGCATATTGTTGGACTTGGAGACCTGATAGGGCCGTGCTGTACGAGATTCGACCATTTCTCATAGTGAGAGGGTGCGAGTGAATTGTGCTGGCCTTGAGCCTAACTGCCCTGTGCGTTGTTCCTGCGAGTGCTTGAGTGATCGCTATCAAAGTCCTCACCATTTTCGTTCGACCACTTGCGATGTTTTTTTCTCAGTTGCTGCTTGCCTGTACTGGATCACAGTTCACCATATTTGCTGTGGAGATCCAAGTCACAAGAGAGAAACATCTCTGCAGGAACATAGGAACTTAGCACCAACAGGAGCAAGTAGCAGCACGCGACGGTCTGCAAGTGGTCTCCATGATCATTCTTGTTCTTGGAAGCTCAAGAAGTTGTAGATGGTGGTGGTGTTTATGTCATCCTTGTGCAGTCACTGCTTAAGCTACCTCGGATGATTAACTATTCGTTGGTGAATGATGAATACTATAGGTGGGAGAAAAGCAATGAACCACTTCCGCCAAACTGCACGATCACATCCATGTTCGCAACAGCTGGCCCATTCGCCCCTTATTTTCACTCTACTACCTCTACATGACATAGCTCCATGTTGCTTACATAAAAGCTAACGCCAAATCCCCAGTCTAGTTCTCCCCATAACTTTCTGCTCGTCAGAATCCTACCGAGACCGATTGGCCGGGCGGTCAGGGTGCAGACCCAGATAATGTTGTTTTCTGAATTATCCCGTCCACTTGAGTCTGCTTTCCTGGGGGAAGATTATCGCGATTCGTGAACAGGTATACTTGGAGAGATGAAAGGAAAAGCATGCATAGACTTGTAAGTGCTAACCTGCAGTCGAACATCAGACATTCAGTGCGTACCCAGGATACAACCATTCACGAGTCCGACACGTAGCTGCAGTGGGAAACTAGGACTTGTGGTCGTGATGATTCGATCGGATCCAAAGGTCCTCAATAGCTCCTTGTCATTGATGGCCGTTTGTAAAGAGCTTCTTAGGGAAAAGGTGGGGCTTATATCTTGTGTTTCCTGGATCGCTTAGGGGTCACCGATCTCATAAAGAATTTCACTTTACTAGCTCGAAGAATATGAGGAGGGAAGTAAACAGTCCCTAGATGTATTTCGATACTTTAGGCTTACTTAGTAAGGTGTCGTTTGGTGAAAGAGGATCGAGTTTCGTCGGAGTTGTAGCTGCGGCACCGAAAAGCAGGAGTAGAGTGGGGAATCGAGCTCTGGTATAAAAGATTCTTTTTAGGTCCTTGCAAAGCAATTAAGTATTGTAACGGTGCAGTTTCATGTCACAAAGGGCTCATACTGAATGATAAATGCAATGGGATTTAATTTGCACAAGCATCGTTTCCGCGGTAAAGATCTTCACATAAACGAACGCTTTATGTACCTCCCTCCAAACATCAAAGACGACGCATAAGCTAGAATCAACCCCTTTAGTGGATCCAAGTGTCGATACTTCCCATCCTTATCCACCAGACAAAGAAAATCGGTATCCAAATTCGCCAGCACAGGGCGATATCCCGGAGCAACTCTTCCAGCAAGTTTGTAAAATTTGTTTGCCACACTCCTCGCCTCTTTATTCACCATCAGAATAGACGAATGTGTTGTACAGGCCGCTAGGAATGATTTGCTCTTCCATTTGCTAAACTCCGGACCTTTCTTCCTTCTCGGCTTTGGCGTGAGATACCAGGTTGGAGCGTACCAGAAAAGCGATTCTGTTCGGACGCGGATTACTTGGGGCGTGTTGCAGATGGCTTCCCGGATGAGAAGGCGGATCTCAATGGGAGTTCGGAAAATTTGTGGAATACTGGCTCCCCTTTCTCTTTTCTGCAAGCAATGTCGTTTTTGGGCTGAGCATCCGTTCGTGGGGATTTCGGATGTAGTTTTGTTTCGTTGACACTCTGTTCTAGGCGGCGTTGTCTGCTCCTGCTTCTTTCGGCGTCGGCGATATATTTCTGTAAAGGTTGCACTGGATCCTTTCCAATGTCTTGTAGCCGGTCGAGCACTTTGCAATGGTGCAGCTTCTTGCGTGGTGGTTTTTATGTGAGTTGAGGGCTTTTTTGATGCGTAATTATTGCCAAATTAAGTGATCTCTCGTACTGTTGTAGCTTTGATTTCTAAATCTCATATTTTCTAGAGTTTGAACGAGATTGTGGTATTTTGTGTTAGAAGTCGAGATTCACTGCATGTGAGGCATACGATCGTGACCCTGACGTGTGTTGGCCGAGGTAGTGAAGAAGATTTCCGGCGTAACTTCAACATTCAATTGCTTGATTTTGAAACTGAATTCAAATAGCGGTGGATCTGTCATTTCATAAATCAGAGCATTTGTAATTAAGGTGCGCTGTCCAACGGACTGCCCGTAGATGCTGCAAGTATGATCTTACCCCACCACTCAATTTCTATCTTCCATCTACACTTACAGATTCAGGAAATGAATGGTTTTACTTCTTTTTGTCGGTTCAAAATTTCAATTGAAGATTTAACACCCGTTGGGTGCTCCTGCAGAAATACATATGCAGAAGACATGAATACTGGTGCAAATAATATCAAGTGTTGCGGTTGAAGCTTGGTTCCGTGACGTAGGCGAGTACTGTCTTCCGTCAGATCTGCCTGGGGCCATGCTAGGTCAGTTGGACCTGACGGTCTGGGCTAGCGTGGCGAACGTGTATAGATTGGGAGGCCTGAATTGCAAATCTAGCAAGAACTCAGAGATGTGTTCCGGTGATTCTATAGTTTGGAAAATTTCCTCGACGAAACACAAAAGCAGACTTGATTGTTATACTTCGCTGCTCAGAAGCGCTGTCCTCTCGTCCTGAGTCTGCCCTTGAGCTCCACCAATCGCATTTATTCCACCATTGTCCAGCTTTCTCTCTTCTCTTAGGCAAGCCTTCACATAGTAAATTGTCCACAAGGCCAGCAATCCCGCCAGAGGAAATGGCCCTGCCCATCCAACAGCATATACAGCCATAACTGGCAGCGTAAAGACCAAAATTGTAAACCATGTAGCAAGGGCAAAGAATGCCAGACACCAAACGACACTTAATGTCGTGATCATACTTCGGAACATGGGACTACTCTCGTAACGCGCACTGAAAGCTTCTCGATATTCTATCCCGCCATTTCCATCCACTGCAACGACGTCTTCAACGATGTAGTAAATTGCAGGTCGGACCACAATCCCCGAATCCATGCTGCCGAATCGAAATGGTAACGTGGTTCCCAGTGCATTCAGTAGTATCGATAATGCTGTCAAAGTTGCCAGGAAGTACATCAGGACAGGAGCTGGCATTGACAGAAGTCTAAGCTGGAACTCATGGCAATCATGATCGTTGTCATCTCTCAGTAAAGTTGAGCTGATCAGAGAAGAGATGATGATCAATGCCCCGAAGTATCCCCATTGGAAGATATCGAGTCCGTATCGAGGAGATTTAAGAGGTCTAAACTCGGGCGAGGGCTGGGTAAGCTTCCAAATTCTTTCGACGATCGCTATGACTGTGAATATGCCCAAGACAGCAGTTGGGATTGTCAGGACTGTGGTGTGTTAGTGCGGGTTGAGAAGAGTGGCTAGCAAGAGGCGACCTACCCGCGATTCGATCCATGTCTGGACGACCATACCAAAGACCATAAAACGAGCCAAGGTTGATGAAAATCGGGGGAATGATTATGATAATCCAAGCAATGGCGATGGACCTATAGCGCGTATGCAGACTGTAGGGAAGCTCAACCACCATCTTGAACACCACCCGTGGAGTGATCTGGCCTAGTTCGATTTTCTTTGGCTGCTGAAATGAAGGAGAGGAATACAAAGATCAATTATCGGAACCTTGCAATAGTTGTCCTGCTAAAATGCAAGGACAGGTTCACAATGATATAAGACAGGCTGGCATGAGGTGTCGTCAGAACCGGAAGGCTCGGCCCGATGAAACATGAGCTAGCGACACATCACGATCTGAATCAAGTCCTTGAAGATGTGATGTCTTATATGTGAACAAATCTCCAAATTGCTGTAGGTGTCTCGGAGTATCGCGTAAAATCGAAAAAGCTGACTCTCGCTTCGAATTGATACACATAGGATGACCTTCAAAGTTCCTGTACTGCTAGTTGGCTACTATATTGCGAAGCTCAACAACCATTTTCCATCTGTCTGATCTTGATTGATGGTGTTCGCCAATTACGGACAATCTTTGTTTGCCTCTGATATCTTTTAATTCTTGCGGCGCTTGACCCAGTTGGTGGTACTTGATTCGTCAGACACAATGCGATGCGAGGGATGAGCAGCAACTCACCCATGATTTCCAGCCACAGTATCAACCACTTTTTGTATTGTCTCATCACTCCTGTCAACGCTTTCTCCAAACATTCTACTTCTATCCCAGGCAAGGATTCTCCTAATAAAATGTCTAAAACTTCTGATCTTAGTACTGCGGCTGGCATAGACATAGAGGTAGTGTAGCTAGATATGTCCTCGCTTCCATCCACTAGAATGATTTCGTCGATTAATGATAACATCAATATTGTCCACAACCACCTGTCCATTGGCATCAGGCGAAACCGACTGGAGAACTGCTGTTCCATCCTCATATCGACTTCCTGAATATTGACCTCAGGAACGCTCTTGGAGTTGTATACTGCTCTTGTTCGCCGTGAGTGCTGGATGAGGAGGAGACCATGATGAGTTGCGAGATCACGCACAAGCTAAATAGAATGGCTCAAATTGATGCTAATGTTGTGTTGGGCGGAATTCTTTTGGCAAGAAGAACACGGGGATGTCACATTCTGAACGAGCACCTGTGCGTGAACACAACGAGCTAAAATGACACCATAAAACTCTAGTGCCATGATGTGGCCCGTGAAAAGCTATTGGTAAGCTAGAACCTGAATTCCACGGCTTATCCCAGACACCGGTTGAGGTCCATGTATTTAGCTAAAACTAGTAGTCTAATACCAAGTGCATAGCAGACAGACAAAGCAATCAAACAAAGACTTAAGGACGATAGACGGGTTCTAGAAGGGCACTGTCTTTGTACTCTAATTTCTGGTCTTTTGCGTAAAATAAAATGGACTGTACAAAGTAATCGCACACTCAATGCTTGCCCGCCATCGCCTTCGCTCGTTCACGAGATATCTCGATCTGCTTGGTCAATCGCCAAGGGTAGTCAAACTGATCCATCACGATCTCGCATACCTATGACCATGGTTAGTATGCACTGAAGTAAACACGATCGGACATATCACTCACCTGAATACAGTCTGCCTTCGCAAACTCCTCGTCAGTGAGAACCTTCTCCAACTCTTCGATAGTAGTGCACTTGTAACTCTTGCTTTGAATCCCAGTCTCCTTCCTAGCGCCGAAGAATTCCAGCATCTTTTGATGATCCCAAAGCATGCTGACTTCATTGTATTGCTGCTTTGGTCCGTTAATGGCTCTTTCAATTGAATAACCGTTGTTGTTGATCACGAAGATAATAGGCTTAAAGCCATATCGGATGTAAGAGCCGCTGATCGCTGTCAGTACTCGACATCGCAGGTCCACATGAAAGCAAACTCACATCTCCTGAACAGTCATCTGCATACTTCCTTCGCCCACGATAAGGACAACTCTGCCCGGCAGCTTGAGCTCCTTAGCCGCAACAAGAGCACCAAGACATGCACCGACAGTGTAGCCGATCGACGACCAGAAGATCTGCGTAATGTAACGAACATTTGCAGGGAAGGTGGCGTCGGGCATTCCAAATCTGCATAACGACGTAAGTATTTAGATTCTTATAAGTACTTTTACGTTCTACTCACTGAGCAGTTCCAGACTCGGCTAAGACGATGTCATCAGCCTTCAAGAATTTGCCAAGACGTTGCCATGTATATGATTGCTCGATGGCCCCAGACGTGGATTTGTTCAGAAGAGGTGCCTGTGAAGGTTAGGAAATACAACAAAGTGAGAGGCTGAGATGTCTTACTTCAAGTCGAGCTTCCTTTGATGGCCTGGGAAGTTGGTATGACTCGGGATCTTTCTTCAAAGCCTCCACTAATTTTCTTAAAACGGGTAAGAAGTGGATACCGTCATACTTCTTTCCCTTGATTTGGCAGAATTCATGTCCAAGCAGAACTACATTTTCGTCTTTGACATCTCGTGTGAATGCACCAGTGTTGGAATCTGAAAGAAGCGGACCTAAGTTAAGCACTAAGTCCGAGCCGTGAATGGCTTCCGCGACTCCAGGAAATGATACTACGACAGTCAGTATGCTTAACACTCAGCTTGAAGTGGATAGCATACCGGTTCCATTATAATTCCCACCATAGCTTGGGTGATCTTCGTCAATGATCCCTTTCGACAGGGGTGTCGAGAAACTTTGAAAATGAGTGAGATCAACCAACTCTCTGGCTAATTCCCGTCCTCCGTGACGGATTGTCAACACATCAGCCAATATGACAGGCTTGGATGCGCTCTTGATCAATTCCAACACTGATTTGACGACATCATCCTCGGCAGCCTTGTCGTTCTGGATGCTTGTATCAAGCGGAGTTTCCAAACGCTTGGCATCCAATTGAACAGACACAACATCCGTGGGAATGTAGATGAAGACTGGAAGCCTGCTCTTGACGCCTTCAATAATAACTCGATCAATCTCTTCGGCCATGGTGGAGTCATCCATAAGAAAAGTGTGAGTCTTCCGAACGGGTTCACTCATGCCGATGTAGATAGCGTGGTCCATCCCGGGTTCCATGGTATGATGGATAAGAGCTCGCATCTTTTGGACTGTTCCGTGTTAGATCTAGGTACTTGGAAAGCATCTGCGACTTACTTGGCCTGGAAGTCATGCCAACAAGGTGTATCATTCCGGCTTGCTCCGCATAAGCTCCTGCGACTCCATTCATTGCAGAGAGCTCGCCTACACCATATGTGGTGAGAAGAGCAGCCGGATGCCCCTTGATTCTAGTATATCCATCAGCAGCATAGGCTCCGTTGAGCTCATTGCAAGTTCCGAGCCACTTGAGCTCGGGGACATTGTAAATCTCATCCAGCAAAGTTACTGGAGAGCGAGTCAGTACCATCACGTGCAGGTAATCTGCTTGTAATCCTTACAATTGAAATCTCCGGGAACTCCAAATACATGTTCGATACCCAGAGATGCAAGTCTCTTCCAGAGATACACTCCCATTGGAACCGTCGAAGATGCCATGATAAATTGGGTGTCGTCGTATCTTTGTCTTCAAGTATTGAAGTGGGGTCCTCTAATGCGGGGTAATTTGGCGGGGTAGCTTGAAAGAAAGGAAGGATATTCGGGTATTTTGTCTGGGTGTATTGTCGGATCTTCTTTATTGACATCTGTCGGAGAAGGTCTTGGGACATCCAGATGTATTGTAGAAAAGTAGAAAGATTGAGCGAAGGGAGCATGTCGACGAAGAGCCGGTGTAAACCGAGGCGGCGAGGTTCCGGCCAGAGTAGGGAGGTCTTGTTGATTGGCTGGAATCACAATTCGATGACTAACGAACATGTAGTTCGCGTCAGCTTGCGCTTTTAACTTTGAATTCCGGGCCTATCCCGTTGACTCGGACCTCGGACTAGTCGGCGAAAGAATAGCCCGGCGTTGTGTTGCTGCTGCAACAAGAGATTTGTTATTAATTTCACGTGGGACAAATAGACCCCTGAGCTTACCGAATCTGTCGCTTAGCTCGGCGAGATGGCATGTTGTGTCTGGAAAAGAATAGGAGTATCGGAAAGATAAACTGGGCGCATTGCAAAGCTAGCATTTATTTATTGGTCTTTTATTTTAACCTCGAACGTAAATTACTGACAGGTGGAAAATAGCTCTCCCGTGCTGGAGTTAAACAATACTGTACTTTGGCCGCTTCGGTGATATGCTGACATGATCTTGGGAGTTATATGTTGAAGGGTATATGACGTTAAGTAGAACACAAAAGTTGAGGCTTATAATGCGCGCTGACTTGTCTCAAGCTCTGTTTTCACGACGCTGCGCAACACCATGGGAAGTTCCCCGGTGCCCCCCATACACTCACGTTTCCTCCTCAGGTTCTGCATGGCAGCTTTTTGCGACATCCAGTCTGTTCCTTTGTCTTCAAATTACCTCGCGAACATAATCAATTTCTACTGCTCTTTTCCTTGGTGGCCCTGGCTCTGAACACGAATCCAGCTGTGGTCCTAAATAAGAGAGCACAAATCTGTCTCTGTCTTGGCGCGGGCGCTACTGTCTTCACTGTCACTCAGACTCTCGTCACCTCCGGGGAGGTTTGGAATAACACTAGCGGTGCATGTTTATGGGCTCAACTCAAAAATCAAGAAAGATATCACGCAAGACACGTTCGAGGTTATACCTTTATTTAAGCTTGCAGCAACCGTATTCTTCCTTATCGTAATGCTGGGTACTGTATAGTGCACTCCGAACTCCAACAACGAGGAGACCCCGACAAAGTCTGCTACCTACGCTGGGGCTCTCACACTTGCAGTGAAGATGTGGGCGATGTCATATTCCCTTTTCAGAATGGTAGTTCTGTTTGGTAGGTAGCTGTATATTAATTTGTTCTAAGCTTGAGGAGATCTATGAGAAAACTTGCCGGCGACAGTACGTCGAAGGCGGAATGGAGGTTGTGACAGGCGACTGCTGTTCTGACGTGACTTTCTGTTCTATATACTACATTTTGGGCAGTTGCTGACATGTACTGACTGGATGAAGGAAATTTTGGAAGAGCTATGATTCCTTCGGCCCAGGATGAATGGAAATTTCACTGCAGATATGGAGAGTAATTACCCCTTCACTCACTCAAGCCAAGCCAAACCCCAAAACAGTCGAGGTTCTTGACATGGTGTGTGCGCTACCTCCCCACGGTATATGACTAGCAGCCGTCGTCTTTCCTAAATACTCAGAACAGCACTTGACAAGCCCTCGACGCAGCCTTTGAATACCGTACTCCCATCCTAATTCTCCAGATGGAATGTGCGAATTGCAAGAAGCCTGCCAAACTTGGCTGCGCGAACTGCGAAGAGTGTCCTGTCATCGAAGGTGATCATCCAGCCGTCCGATACTGTAGCGCCAAATGCCAGAAGTCGGATCTGATCAAGCACAAGCTGGTCTGTGAGCGCCTACAGGATCGCCAGTAGCTTTATCAGGTTGGACAGGTCGCTCAGAAGATTTTCATGATCTTCAGGGAATTGAAGTGGTGCAGACTGAAGATTGATAATGTTGAGAAGGTTGGACAGAGCGTTATTCTTCGTGATCGGGTAAAATACACGCTCACTCTTGCATCGCAAGAATTCACAAATCTGAAAATTTATGACTGACCGTTGTATACCATGATCAGAAGTTTGAACAAAACACCTGGCCTAGCGAGCACACCCATCTAGTACCGTCACCAGAGGATAGCCAGGCTCTTCTTAGCTTTCATGGATGTTGTGAGGCGTTATCGTGGGTGATTGAGTTTAGCAATGGCTTTCTGAAATGTAAGAGTGTTCTCCGAAATACCTAAATTCTAATGCTTATGGGAGTCAGACTCGATCACAGAATCTGAGATCGTCGAATATCAGATCAAAAATGACAAGCTCACCATGATGCTCCTTCCCTCCGGCTTCAACAGCATCTTCGCTCTGGGCGGTCCTCACCACGAGATCATGAAGGTAACACTTCGTTCTGGAGAAACATTCTCATTCGACATCACCGGCGCACAATATGGCTATCCGGGGCCTATCACTCCATGGAAGACGTACCATGAGGAACGAGTCCTCGAGAACATCAAGACCTCCCCAGCTCCACACTCCAAAGACTTGATCCAGGTCGCTGAATACAGTCTAGCCAAGATGATTCACTTCTACAACGATGGAAGCTGGGTCTACCACCCCAAGCAGACACGTGTCCAGCGATACAATGAGCGCTATGAACTTCCACTTGCTTGAATGGCAGGCGGATGAGCATTTGAACCTGAAAGCAATGTGGAAGCTTTCCGAGAAGAGATTCCAAATAAAGATGACAGACATGGTCAACTTTATGGAGTGAAAATTCAGTAGCATTCTTGGCAAAGCCTATTTCGCCGTCAATGGCCGACGACACGCTCAGACTCTTCGGGGTGGAAAGTGGCTCCATGGAAAGTGAAGACTCGCTGTACTCTCACACCTATATCGGATTGCTGCGGCAACTGCGCTGAGGTTTCTGGCACTCAGGCGTTGATTCACGGCCATAGTTGCGGGCGGTTTATGTGCTCATGGCTGGGGACTGCTACTGGGCAGCCAAGCAGTCATTCTAGATAGACCCAATCAAACCTATGCTTCATTCAGTCTTGATGTTTTTCACTCACATCTGCGGACGATTATAACTCCACAAACTATCAAAGATTCATTTCAAGATTCTGTGAATTAAAGTGATTATCTTTCTTTCTTTCCTTGTTTTGTTATTTTGAATCACTTCGCGATAGGACTCCAATGATAGTAAAGAAGTCACTAAGTCACATTCCACTATGATATTCTAAATTGGATTCTGCATCGCCCTGATCGTCGTCTGAGTTACCTGCGCATAATCATGATTAACAGAGCTTGACAGACTCAAGACAGATGTACATACTAACTTCGCCATTCATTCCCGCTTCATGAAAATCCTCTTGGAACTCCCGACATGCTTTTGTCGCACTTTCTTCAACTGTAGCCCAGGAAAGCTTCCCGTCACAGATAGCTTCTAGACCAGGGACTTCGGCCCAGCAGCGAAGGTCATCGACATGGAGAGCCATATGAGGTGGCCTGTGTGGCTCGGTGAAGGCTTTGTTGGCAAATGACATCGCAGCCTCTCTTCTCTTAACCGAGCTGACGATGATGAAGAATCCCTCTACGCCTTTATCTGTAAGGAACGAGAAAAGGGTCTTGTACAGGTCGTCCCATAATTGATGCAAGAACCATTCATGCGCCGGGAGAGCAATTCTATGAAGGCAGTTTTTGATGCTTCTGAGGTCGCTCATGCCGTAGTGGCATTCGTAATTCTCGCCTCCAGGGAGCACCCAGAAAATATCGACATTGGCGTTAAGTGCCACTGACTCCGCTATTGATGTCTTGGTCGTATGTAAGGATTCGATTCGCAATGCCTCCGCTCGAGCTTCTTTATTAACTTGCATGATTGAACTTTACCGGTCCAAAGTTGTAAGTTTGTGACAAGGGCCAACTTTGACAAAGTCGATGATGAAGACTTTTGGAGTAAACAAAGCAAAATTTCCTGCAGATAACAATGAGTCAGCTTTGAATAAAATGTTTCTTATCGACAAGCAAGTCTCGAGCGCTCTGCTATAGGATAAAATTTCCAACACGGTAGTGAGTAACTTACAGATCGGTCGATGTAGTTCGAGAGGCAGCTTTAGGAACAGAGCAAACTTTGTGATTGGAACCAAGACCCGATAATTTCCATGAGGCTTTCCTGTCCGACCAGACCCAGACGACAAGCCGACAGCTTTGGACCTATCGACAGGGCGTCCCATGTTGTGAAAGTCTTCAGAGACTTCGGATCGGTGTGCAGAGATTCGCTCGAGGTGAGGAGATGATGCTGACGATCGTTGAACAAAGTTAGCCGTGATACTTCAAACGGTCTGTTGCAAGGGAGAGAGAGGCGCAGACGTACGCGGAAAGCTGCTTCAAGTTGCCATCTGTCAATTTTGGAGATGTCAAGAATTAGAAGCGTCTTTGGAGATGTCGTTCGAGGAGATTGTGGGCGAGGCTATTAAAAATAAACATGGGTGTCTCGAGCTAGCCACAACAAACATGACAGGGGTCTAAGCGAGCGCCTAGCCTGAGGCCTTGCATCAACACAACACAATACGAAGTTCACGTACATTAGGGAAATTGGTCACAATGTGATGCAAATCTTGAAAGCAAGGGCATATATCAAGTAACATTTCAATGGGATCCCAAGCTCGCAGGGAGAGAGAGCATTTATAGCTTAGAAGTCCCAATTCAGGAAGACTCTGAAGTAGCATGCGAATGGGAGATGGACACGAAGACTTACACATAACACAAGGGAAGAGCAAGAGGGTTGATGCTATACACGCTTCATTAACAATTGCGAGAGACCTGGCCAGCTTGTCTGTACCGCTGGGAATGAAAACAGCCCCGCGTGCGAAAGCGCCTCAAATCCACGTCATGAAGAAACCAGTAACAAACGCCCCAGCTTCCAAGCTCACTGTCAAACCCCATAGCACAGTGTAAACTTACTCTCTCTTCATTGAAGTGTATGTAGCCGCCTCCATGAAGTGCACCTTCTTGAAACCCCAGTGTGAAATATCGACGAATTTCCCTCTGTAGTGGGCGTGATCCGGATTAAGGCCAGCTAGAAGTGGAAAGTTAGCCACAAGCATCCAAACCAGACATGTGAAAAAAGAACTCACCATCTCTCATCCTCTGTCGGACCTCATTTCTCGCACTCTTTGTTCTCTCAATCTCCGACAGCAGCGTCCGGTCCAACTCCTCCCATGTGACATTCGCCGGAAGTTCACGAAATCGACTGATGAAATTGGTATGCAGAACGACTCTTGGCTTTCCACGAGGCTCCCTCAAAACCAAACTTGGAGATCTGAAAACCGCAGTATTGCCCACCAGAATGATGACCTCTTCTGTTTTGTAAGCAGAGACAGCATTCAAGAACCGTGATCTCGTATCGTTGCCAGACATGAGACGATCCCAGAGCTCGAGACTGACAGCGATCTTGGGGAGATGGTTGTGTGCCAGGAGGCCGTGCAGGATTGTGAAGACGAGGATCCATTCGTCGTCGCTAATTCCCCAGGCCGAGAGCCAGAGGATGTCGACGGTGGGGTTGATGAAGAAAGTTTTTTGACCGACTGTGGCCTTGTTGAGCGTGACTTGGGCTTTGATTGCTTCGGTCCTAGATTCTCGACAGATAGTGCGAAGGTTGTTGATTGGTTGGTTGTAGATCGGATTGAGGAAGGGGCGAGGGATCATGATATCGGCGCTGATTGTTGTTGGAGTGTAGAGTACAAGGTTCCAGATGATGCGGCGAACTTCCAGTGGAAGCTTGGGGAACAGTGTGAAGGTCTTGGCTGGAACTGTTGGAGGTGTTGGCCGAGGGACAAGATTCGATTGGCGATTGCTTGGAGTCTTGGTTGACCTGGCTATGAATTGATCATTTTGTCTCTGGAGATTGCCAATGTAACCGAAAACTCTTTCGAGTGTGTGGCAGGTCATTGTGACAGTACTGTATCCACGAGCTTGGATGTTCCTGATGAGCTGCATAGATTGAGCATACATGAACATCTCTCGGCCCGGCACAACAACTGTCTGGCAACCTATGTTGTAGGGTCTTTGAGGCCGGGGATGTAATATTCTGGCATGTTGCTGTTGCTGTTCGACTTCAGCCGTGTTGTTGACTGCTCTTTCCATTGACTCCGAGTTGGTAGATTCATTGTTTGACCTGAAAGGCGGATCGCCAGCGTTGTTAAGGGCGAGCGGGGATGGACGAGCACGAAAAGATTGGCCAGTTGAGGTAGATCTATATGGAAGTGTCGAGAAGGAATAATTTCCCTCCGAGTGATGATTGGAGCTCATGGTGAAGGCTCAAGGAGGATCGTGGAGAGTGGTGGTGAGGAGCGCTGTGCCAGATCTGCAAAGTTTGCCAGAGGTTTGGGGTTTTAGCAGAGTACGATCTAGAGCTTGATCGATGGAGAAATAGTCAAGATGTCGACCTCTGACAGACATGTGCAGTATATGACAACTCTAGGTCTAGGAATGTTCAGTGTTTAGCTATTGTTGTTTACTTTGATGCCTGAAAAGCCGAAAGATCCATTCACCGGCCAGGCGAGGAAATGAGATGATGATCGACACCATTTCAGCCTGAAATAGTATATCTTCACAGAAGATTAGTAGTTCAAAGGGACCTTAGAGCTTTGAGCTCAGTCTGCTAGTCAGGTTGACCAATGAAATGAGCCTTCGGCAGGGATCAATAAAAACATCGCTTGGTCGGCGAAAAACGAAGCGAAATTATTGTGAGAACCCACAAAACTAGAGGCAGGGATAATTTCTGGATTCCAAAAAGGCTTAAAACTCAGTCTCTTGCAAATTGGTCCGACTAGTCGGTAGGTTTTACTGTAGCCACGTACCCTTGCCAGTGATAAAAATGAAGTAAGGTTAGGCAATATATGCGCAATGAAAGGTAGTTAAACATCCAATAAAGAACTATTTAGAGCCGGTCACCCTGTTTGTTGAACAAAGTACCAAGTATGTATCCTGTATTTGCTTTCATACGTACGCTGAATAAAGAACGCAGAGAAAGAGAGTCTTCATGTTGTGTGATTTATGTTCACCACGGGCATGCCGAGTATCTGGTAGAAAGCCCTCGAGTATGTCGCGACCATGCTGACCGACCAAAGTGACAGGAGCCCAATCCCTTGATTCCATTCCAATGTGATAAATGACAGTCCGGGGCGAGAATGCGGAATATGTACATCTGTTGCGACACTTCATTGCTGATATCGTGAGCTTGACGGGTTAATCCCTCCATTCCATTCAAGAGTCAGCCAATTATACAGAGCCCACATCGAAGTAAGTTGCTTTAACCAGCCGAATTTTGAAGGTCCAGTCTGCGGCCTCTTCACTTAGGAATTGGACATCCTCTGACGAAGGGTCCGTTTGGTAGCCGGCTGTGCTGTCGCTACTTAGTCTACGGTTGGTATTCACGGGAAGGAGACGATCTGGGCGTACCTGCAATAGCTGCCTTTTTCCGATCTCCTAATTCCGTCTTGTAGAACCGAAAGCTCTCCGCAATGCGTTCTCTCAGGAAGTCCCATGTACAACGAATAGTAGATTCTGGTACCCAGAAGGGAGGCACATGATCTTCTACCAGCTCAGTGGGATCTGCGCGAGGCTCAATGAACACAATCTGTCTTGAGCCAAAAGCTGCGTATTCTCCAACCACAAGTAAAACCTCTCGACTATATTTGAAGAGACGCCAGGCAATATCGCGGATGGAGTTCGCATTTCTCGTGGCATAGTACCACAAACTTATGCTAAAGGCCGTTCTGGGAAATTGTGGCTCGAAAATTGTAATACTTTGCATATTGCCTCTTGGAAAAGACTCCCACCAATTGTCTGCAAGCCAAACGATATCAAGATCTGGATTCAGAATTTCCAGTAGATCGTTCTTCTCACTTCGTGACTCCTATTCAGACTAGCTATGATTCTCTACAGGCATTCGAATGGTTTCTGCACTCTCTATGCCTCTGCTCGAGCCTCTTTGGATACTGCAGTCAAAGCACACTGGTCGCCGGAAGGATCCTCGAGATCTGTGGGTGTAGTATCGAGCCATATTAGTTCCATGAAGTCACCGCAGTCGACAGATATGACTTGTGTATTAGTCAATGCTTGGTGCCAGATCATTCGGCGTAGCTCAAGTGAAAGCTTGGGCAAAAGAGTGAAGACTTTGTGAGGATCTGCGACAGCGGCGGCGGCAGACCGGAAGTTGAATGTTGAAGAGCTTGATATTGGGTTGTGATCGAAAGACGACCCTAATTACTTTTGCTTAGGCAGGAATAGTCGAGGATGAGGGAAATTCATGAGTGGAGTCTGAGCACCCATCTCATTGATATTGGTCTCTTGATCCATGGAAGAGTGTAGGCTCGTCGTGCGAGAGTGGAGTCCATCTCCGGCATTCTCTTGGGTTGCTTGTAGACTCGCATCGAAATTTGTGTTCGGCCGTGAGCAGCCAGTCGTGGAGCTTGGAAGCATGATCTTGTTGCGGTTCATGAACCTCTATTCATTAACTAATGCCCTCATACTTCTACCAATAGGGCTTCCGTGTTCTGACCTTATTTCTGGTTTTAAGTCGGTCTGGTGGGTGCAAAAGCTCTAGGAGCTGGCTGGCTTTGCTCTGAGCCCAGTTTGCGCTGGGTAGGAGCGTTGGGAGCAACGAGAAGGTCGATTGGATGGTTGGAATAGACCCTGCAGGTACGTTCAGAGAGATTGAACCTCTGGATCGTCGTGTACTTGCAGGTTGTTGATAGTCGCCTCGAGGATTTGTAGTCGTAGCGTTTCGAAGAAGGACCGCGCTCTCTTCTTGTCCTTCGAGAAGGCGGGTCAAAATGGCAGATTGAACTAACCTAAACAAGGAACTCACGTGATGCGACCGAGGAATCGTTTTGGCAGGATCACACGCGACAATCGCTTCAGGTCATGTTTACTCTGATCAGGTATTTATGAAATATAGACTTAAAAGCCTGATCAAGATTCTGACTAGGAAAGACTCTGACAGAGAGCGACCAAGACTTGTCGCCGCGAGCCCTGGCTAAAATACGTCCCAATTCTCTTGAGCTTGATTGTCGCCACAAAACTTAAAATTACACTGATAGCTGACAAGAAGAGCAGCCTCAAGAGATAAATTCCTCAACGCCCCAGACTTAGTTTTGGTGGTAGTCCGATTGATGTGTTTGGTTGTTTGCTTTAGTAAACCAGATAAGCTGACATCTAGTCAGTGTACAAAGATCGTAAAGGCTGCATTTTTTTGCATGCTCACCACGATACCAGATCGAACCTTAAAACTTTCGAGATCAAGCTGCTCAAAAATGTGTCTCTTTCCATAATGGAGACTGTTTCTCTGAAACAATCGTGTTTACTTGCGGTCAAGATCCTCGGTTACGGTTGGCGGGACAGCTGGTCCGCATTGAGAATTCTGATCATGACCCCTCCACCCGCGACAGCAAGCCAAGACCAAACCCAAACACAACGTAGTTAAGTAGAAAGAATTTTGTACAAAAAGGCAAACATCGCTAGGAGTATAATTCAGAAATGATAGTCTGGGTATCAAGCTCATGGTCCTAATAGGGAAAGGACCAAACTTTCTTCCCAACCTACTCCAAATAACCCCTGTCGATGTTCAAGAATGAGGCTTGAAGCCATTCACCTTTTGAAACGCGCAATTTACCAGATCCAAATTCTTCCCGATCGCGGTACAAACCACTGGCCTCTCCTCTGCACCACCGCTCAGCCTCAGCCTCGTGGTCCTCCCCTCCAAAAAACCAACCATCAAATCATGGAACGCATGAACGATTCGTTCGATTAGCTTTTCATGCACGCATTCTGATCAACCAATCGCGTCGACCCATTCCACCCATTCACACCCAATCCGATCCAATCCTCGTCCTGATTTAACGAACGATAGTTTGGTTTGGTTTTGCTGATGGAAATGCGCCTTCGGAGAATATGTTTGAGCTTTGGCCGCTCCGTAATCTATTTTCACACATGGAAAGGTGGGAATGCGACATATATGTTCGTGATTATAATGAGGTTGTGCTGACTGGTGAGGCACGGCGCGAACCATACCATTGAGAATTATAGCGCGGGTGAGGGTGCAGTGAGACTGTTTTGAAACGCGTAATTATATGGGACCTGGGTCTTATAAACGCGTGACTGATGGGAAGGAAAGTTTGATTCGTGTTTGCACTGGTTAGGCAGTTGTGAGCAAGTCATTGTTTTGCTTTTGCTTTTTTTGTTTTCGCGCTTGCTTGGAGATGGACTTGGTAGACAGAGCTGATGCAGACGGCCTCGCCTAAAATAGGGGAATATTCGAGGAAGCTGTCCTTCCTTCGCTTGCATCTCTTTTGCATCTTTTTTGAATGCTATAATTCTACAATTGATACCAGAAATGCATTCGATGATTTTTGGTACTGTTTATGGTAGCCAGATCGTGTCCTAGTTATTCCCCTTCCACCCACTAGTTCTTCTGCATGATCAAGCCTTCCACTGCCCCGCAATGCACTCCAGCATTTCATCCCGCGTCGTTTCTATGCATCATGAGCTGTACTGCAGATGGATGGAAGGAACCTTATAAACAAGCTGTTATGGCGACTTCCCGTTTCTATCTTAACGTCAAGTTTGGAAATCGGGCAATGCATGAGAGAGCAACTCACTACCCCCGTATGCTTTCCAGTACTTACTCCACTCTGCTGTGAGATGCTATGCTTTTAGAATTGATACTGGATATGCCAAACAAGACCTAAACAGTTCCGCATTTGATAATAGAAAACATATGGATTGTGCCCTTGAAATTCTACTCGTGCCTGACTCGTCACGTCACCACTGCTTTTGCATGACTCAATCCATTCCCTCTCTATGCATGTAGCATTCCTTTTTTGAGCTCACACATACTCCTGTTTTGGTCTTCGCGTCTCCCTTTGAGCTCGAATTTCCTCCTGACCGTGCCAGAGTCCCCCCTTCCATCTGTCCTTCTGCTGCTCTCTATCCCGCTGTCATCCCACCTAAACATGACTAAGTACCACAGTGACCCTTGACACTTTTCCAAAAAAGTGACAACAGATCAAAAGCAAATATGGCATCATTTCGGGCATGGTAACAAATGAGATCATTGCCCCACTGGCCGTCCAGCGCACAACCTTCAAATCTCCATCTCGAAGGCTGCCCAACACCCCGGAACATTAGATAATCCGGCACCCAACCCTAAATTTCAGGGGTTCCCTTCACCCAACCAGGCGCCATAGGAAACACGTCTCTCCACTCACAAGCGGGCTGGACGAGCGGCCCCTGACAAGGTGGACATGCCCTTGCGACAACACACTTCGTGATGCTGCTGGCGATCAAGCACGCATGAACACTCGACAACTAAGCATCCATTCCTATAACACCACCGCCATATACCCAGCTGGCGGGTGCGGGTCAATTAAGGTAAGGGCCGGCATAGGATAGGACAGCACTGGACAGCGCAGCTTAGGATGCCATTTATTGGTACGGTGAGTATCGCAGTGGGCAAGGTAGGTCAGTCTGCGTTTCTGGTAAAGTAAAAACTCTTCCTCAGTCTCTCCTTCAGCGCGTCTTTTCTCTCTCTTTCACTTCGTCAACACCGTTTACGGTATTTATTTCATACCTTCGTTGCACCATGGCGCCGAACTCGCGCCCTCCCTTGACCTCACGCATTCGTGCCTCCTTCGAGGGCCGACGCAAATCTTTCGAGGGAACCCGCAAACTCAGCAAATCAGGTCGAGGAACGACTGCAGACAGCAATGGTGCTCAGGAAGTCAGGAGTCCTACAGCTATAGACTCCGAAGTCGATAGTCCGCTACATACGAATGGCTTCAGTACGCAGGATCCCGATTCCATACGAAATGCAGTCGATCAAGCAATCAATGGCGAAGCATTCCAAACTGCCATGGCGGCAAACCTGGCGAAACTCATCAAACCCTCCATAAAATCGGCCCTAGATACCATACAGCCCGTGGTGGAAGCAGTCTATGCACATGAAATGCTACTGCGCAAAACGAACCAGAGCGTGGAAGATGTTTTGTCACGGATGGACACAAATGCCGAGACTGCTGCGGCTGTGAGGAGGGAGTCCTTCATCGATTCTACATATGTTGCACCAGGCACACCGGCAGATGGAGAGAAGTCTGCAGATGCAGTTGAAGGGGCAGTGAGGCCGAGAGACATCAGCGGACCCGATTACGACCAATTCAAGCAATTAATGGAGGAATATAATGCGAAGACACTTGCAACGATCTCCGAGGCCATCGAACCTAATACCACCAAGATAGTAGAGTTGGCACAAGTGGTCAGTGATCTCAATGCCTCTGTGGGACCCACAAAAGATAGTATCGAGTCCCTGAAGTCTGCTTCCGAACAGGCCAATACCACATCTTCTGTTCTTCAAGCACAGCTTGATCAATTGAAGCTGGACATCGGACAGATTATCGAGGCTATTGGTGCAGATCTTGGGAAGAACATTCAGGCCATCAGTGAAAAGTCTGGGGCACCAGATGCCGATTTACTTTCTTCACATACTACCAAGCTGGACCTTATTACTACAGACTTGGCTGCTTTGAAGGGGCATGCCGATACAGTGGAAAAGATCGATGCCATATCCTCGGAATTGGGCGCCCTCAAAGCCAGTGTCGATGCTGGGAATACTTCGAATGCCGAAGGTTTCACAAATGTTCTCGCAGCAGTGGGAGAACATAACACCGTCCTGGGTGAGATCAAGGAGAAAGAACCTCATCCCGACATCCTCGCAGCACTACAGAAATCCAACGATTCTCACGCCCTCCACAGCACTACATTATCAGAACTCAAAGAGCGATCGCTCGGCTCTGCACCAGCCCCTGTTGTCTCAGAAGGCGGCAGCGTCGATAACTCAGCCGCTCTCGAGCAAATCCGGACTGATCTCACAGCACTCAAAGAAAACATCGCAGCAGGCCTCACAACTAACAATGACTTGGGGGCGAAAATTGACACCGTACTGACCACGATCGAAGAACACAAAGCCGGGGATTCAGGCTTGGAGATCTTGGCTGCAGTGAAACAGTCGAACGAGTCGCATGCGGCTCATGCGGCGGCATTGGAGGGTCTCAATACCAATAATACCGATGTTAGCCCGGAGCTGGGAACCCAGATCACTGGTATCGTCGGAAAGCTGGATGAGCATAGTGCTGTGCTGGAGGAAATAAAGACATTCGGCGGTACACATACTGCTGCTCTTGAGGGCATTAAGTCAACCTTAGCTGACCCTCCTGTTGATGCTGGCGACCTCACCGCTCAAATCTCTGCTATCATCGCTAAATTGGACACCCATACTGCGGTATTGCACGAGATCAAGGGCGCAAGTTCAACAAACTTGGAAACTACGCCGGCTGCCACAGGTGATCTCGCGACCCAAATAGAGGCCATCGTCACGAAGCTCGATACTCATGCTGCAGCTTTGGATGACATCAAGGGCCTCAGTGGAGCGCATGCAATTGCACTCGAGAGCCACGGCACGGCGTTAGAAAGCATTAGGTCGGTTGCGCCAGAGGCTGCTGCGGCGGATACCAGCGATCTTACCACTCAAATAAGCACGATTGTTGCCAAGCTCGACTCTCATACTGCTGCTTTGGACGAGATCAAAGGCATTGGTGGTTCTCATGCTACCGCGTTGGAAGGAATTAAATCTATCAACCCTGAAAATACCTCCACCCCAGATAACAGCGAGCTCACAACTCATATCACCGCGATCGTTAGCAAGCTTGACGAGCACACTTCCGCTCTTGATGAGATCAAGGGCCATGGCGCTTCTCACGTCTCGGCTCTTGAAAATCACGGTACTGCTTTAGAGAGCATCAAGTCACTGGGTGTCAGTGCGCCCGCTGAAGGTGGCAATACTGACCTGGACGGTCAAATTGCTGCCATTGTTGCAACACTTGAAAAGCATGGAGCTGCCTTGGACGAGATCAAGAACCACACCACGACCATTGAGAGCCATGGCTCAATCTTGGATGAGATCAAGACATCCACTGGCGCCCACACTACTGCTCTCGAGGGCCACGGTGTTGCTATCGAAGGCATCAAGTCGCTGAGTGCTGCTGCCCCCACTGAAGGCGAAAACTCTGCTTTGGAGGCCCAGATCGCTGCTATCATTGCCACTCTGGACACCCATGGATCTGCTTTGGATGAGATCAAGACTTCGACAGGCACCCATAGTACTGCGCTGGAGAGCCATGGAAGTGCCTTAGAAAGTCTGAAGTCCCTAAATGCTGAACCAGCTCCCGAGGCTACCGATGCTTCTGGCCTCGAAAGTCAGATCGGTGCCATCATCACAACACTCAAATCTCACAGCGCGGCGTTGGACGAGATTAAGGCGAGTGGCGGAGCTCACTCCTCTATATTGGATGAGATCAAGACTTTTGGCACCACCCATGCTACAGCTCTTGAGGGTCATGGTACGCTTCTCGAGGGTATTAAAGCGCGAAGCGTGGAGCAAGCACCTGTCGAAAGTGGAAGTGCGGCATTGGAGACTCAAATAATTGACATAGCTGCCAAGCTGGAATCGCACAGCGCGACCTTGGAGGAGATCAAGGCCAGCACTGGATCTCACACGTCGGTTCTGGACGAGATCAAGCTCGCGAGCACCACTCATGCCAACGTCTTGGAAGCCCTCAAATCACCGGGCATTCCAGCTGCCACTACAGACCCTATGAACCTCGCAGCTCTCGAGATCCAGATAGGATCCATCATTAGCACACTTGAGACTCACAGCGCAGCATGGAATGAGATCAAGGCCAGAAATGATCCAGCAAGCACAGTAGTCGTGCCAACTGACACCGGAAGCGAGAGTGGAAAGCCGGAGGGGCCATTCGCAACCATTATCGAGACATTGATGCTGCACACCAACCTACTCAACGAGATCAAGGAAGATGTTGCTGCAGAAATCCTCACCGCTCTGCATGACATGGGCCAAACCCAAGCAAATCAAACAAATCTCCTCACTGAGATCAGAGAAGCTGATCTCGACGATGAAATTTTGACTCTTCTGCATGCTTCTAGCGAGTCTCATGCTAACCACACTTCTGCGCTGGACAAGATCCACTCTGCCGTTCTGGTATCCAATGACTCGCATACTGCACATGCTACCTCTCTGGATGAGATCAAGTCTAGGTCAATCGAACCTGCTGCTCTGGCTAGAGAAGCACCCGAGCTTGGCGATTTGAAGGAGAAGATAAGCAGTATTGCAGAGAAGCTTGAGGAGTACAGTGCCACACTCTCTGCCATAAAGGATGCCACCGCTGCTTCAAATGATTTGCATGCTGCTCACGCAACATCCTTGGATGAGATCAAGTCAAGATCCGTTGAGCCCGCTCCGGCTGAAAGTAGCGACCTTGGCGCGTTGGAGACTCAAATCACTGGCATTGTCACGAAGCTAGATGGTCATACAGCAGTTCTATCGGCCATCAAGGACGCTACCAGTGTGTCTAATGAGTCGCATACTGCACACACTGCAGTGTTGGCACAGATCAAAGAGAAGACCGAGTCTTCAGTTGAATCTCATACCGCACATGCAACACTTCTAGGTGAGATTAAAGATGCAACTCTAGCGTCGAAAGAGTTTCACACAGCTCATGGGACCTCTTTGTCTGAGCTGAAGGAAACAACATCTGGGTTCAATGACAATCACGCCGCTACATTGTCAGAAATCAAAGAAGCCACATTGGCCTCCAAGGATGCCCACGCCTCTCACACGGCAGCGTTTGCAGAGCTCAAGTCCATCCAGCCCAGTGCCACTTCAGCACCAGAAAACAACGACCTATCTACACTAGAGGCACAGATCACCTCTATTCTCAGCTCTCTGGAATCCCAAACCACCACTCTCTCGGCCATAAAAGAAGGCACAGCAACCGCAAACCCCGAAATCCTCGCAGCTATCCAACAATCTCACGACTTGCTTACTTCCCATGGTCCGCTGTTGGAGTCTATCAAGGAAGGTACATCGCACGATGATATCCTTGCCAACATCTCGGAGTTGAAGTCCATCATCGAGGACTCCAAAGCAGATGTCGCTTCGCATGGTGCTCTAGTCAAAGACCTGCACGCTGAAACAAAAGATTCTCACTCGAACCTCGCTTCTGCTATTGGTGCTCTCGCTGTTGGCGGCGCAGCTGGAGCTGGAGCTACAGCTCTTCTGTCCAAGGATGATGAGCCCGACTCAGCTGTTCTCGATGAAGTCAAAGCAGTTCGTGCATTAATCGAGACCAGTGCTGCAAATGCAGAGGGCACAAAAGAGAAAGTCACTTCCCTCGCAAGCCAGATCGAGATCAACCATACCACAATCACGACTAGCATCTCCACATTGAGCGATGAGGTCAAAGCCGAGATCGATGCTAGTGGTACTGGAATCGTGGAATCTATCACGACTCTAGATGGTTCCATAAAAGCCATCGATATCTCTCCACTCGCGACTTCTCTCGAGCAGCAAGGCGCCGAGCTCAAAGCCCTCTCCGCACAAGTTGACACTTTAAATGGGAATGTTGAGGATAACAACACGCATATCACGACCCTCCACAGTGGCGTTCATCTCAATGACACAGGTATCGACCAATTGAGAGAGCATGTCGGCAGCCGCTCTGTGCCTGCTGGAGAGGTCGCCAATTCGATGCCAATGACGGAAGGTGCTTGGTTCGGTAGTGCTCGCAGTGGTAGCCGAAGCCCCACACTATCGAGAGTTGCATCGAGAAATCTGGCTGAGTCTGTCCCAGAGGGTCAAGAGCAACAAGCCGAGGTAATTGATGCTGGTGATGGCTTGTCGGAGACGGACGAGGTCGTCGAGGCTGCTGTCGTTGAGCCCGAGTCTGTCACCGATTCTGCAGACGAGAGGCCTGAAGGTGTATTATCACCTATCGTTGAGGAGGAGTCTCCCGTTGAAGCCGGAGTCTCGTTTGAAGAAGATCCAGTGGCGAAGGAAGTCGAAGACGATTTGCCCCAAACAGAGGTCGTCGAAGCGGAACCATCACCTGAAGAGCAGGCAATTATTGACCCTTCTGCTGAAGAGCCCCAAGGCGTCTCAGAAGTCGTCGATGATATTTCACATTCGCCTGAGGAGCCTACAGTTGAGGTCGAGCCAGCGGTGGAAGACCTCGCAGAAGACAAGGAGGTCGTGGTGAACGACGACCCGCCCAAAGAAGAAGAGTTTTCGTCCGAATCACAGATCGAGGAACCAGCCGCCATAGGTGCTCCTGTCGTCGAGCCTGATTCAGCTCCTGCAGTCGATGAGGATGTACAAGTTCCCATTGAGGACCCCGTTGCCGACACCGAGCCTGTGGTTGAAGAGCTAGCCAGGACGAGGAAATTTGGGGTCGATGACGATATGTCAAAACAAGAGGAAGTCCCCGAAGAGCCAGAAGTCGCTGCTGATCTTGATGCTGGCCTCAAGGCTGCCGAGGTAGCTGAGGATAAAGATATTCCACCATTAGAAGCCGCTGTCTTGGACAAGGAGTCCGAGCCTTTGCCAGCTGAGGAAGCCATCGAGGCTGACCCAACACCGACTGCTGACGAAGTCAAGGCTATTGACAATCTGGTGTCTGAAGCCGCTGTTGAAAAACTTGACGATACGCCCGCTGGAGCTGTCGACCAAGAGCTCGCTGACGAGGCGCACGACACGATTGTTGTAGACACTAAAGACGAATCGCCTTTGGACAAGCAAGCAATTGCTGGAAATGCTACACTTCAGACTGACGCCAGTTCGCTTGAGCCAGAGCAAGTTGTGGACACAAACAAGGACGACTTGGAGCTACAGCCTGCTTCTCCCGAACTTATCGTCGAAGAAGGCATGCTTGAGAAGACCATTGAGGAAGGATCCCAACCACCCACGGACGACTCGGTACAGACTGAAGTCAAGCCGGATGAAGCCCTTGGAGAGACCTCTACAGATGAAGTAGCGGAAGAACACGTTACCGCCGATGAAACCCATCCCGATGTTGAAGTTACAAAAGACATTGACGAGCCGAGTTTCAAAAAGCCTTTAGAGGTCGAGATCAATGATGACACTGACCTGACAGAATCTGCGCCAGTTGGCGAAGAGCCTCCTGTAGCAAACAGTGCCTCAATTGAGACTCCTGTCGCCGAAGACCTGGGTTCACCCGAGCTAAAGACTGACGAGTCTGTGATCGAGCAGCCAGCTGTTGTCGAAGATCTACCTGAACAAGATTCTCCATCAATAGAAGGACTCATCGATCCGCCGGCAAATGTGGATTTACCCGAAGGCACAACAGTCTATGAGCGAGAGCTACAGTCTGGAGACAATTCAGTCACTGGTGGTGCACAGTCAGAGTTGGGAGATGATCAAGCACGCACTGTCGAAAATACTGAAGATCTACCCACTCCGAAGACTGTGGAGCAGTTTGAAAGCACTGATCTGGCCCCCATCAAATCAGAAGGACAGACATCAAGACCTGTTTCTCCTATCGTTGATTCCATGGACAATGATGCTCCTGGCGGCACCTTGTCTCCAACTGCACCTGCAGATGTTGATTCCCCGAACGCTCTAAAATCACACCCTGCCGTGCTGGAACATGACGAATCTCCACCTTCACCCGATGCAGAATGGCCGCTGTCTACACACGAAACAGTTCAGACCAGCTCGCCCTTCATTAAATCGCCCGCCGTTGCCCGAGATCTCGACGAACCTCACACCAGTTCCCCAATAGAACAAGCGCCATTCCTTCCATCCGCTCATCAGAACCTTCTGGGTGACCAAGGTCTAGACTCTGGACATGCTACACCTCTCGACGATGCTCGATCCAACCCGTTCGAAGACTCGGACAACCTATTGTCACCCTCGTCAGTCCTCGCACCAGAAGCTGAAATTGATGCTCTTACTTTCCCTGTACGCGAGCGCATGGAGTCTATAGATGAGGGTGGGTTCGTATCGCCAGAGTCTGGCAATTTTGCTCGCCCACCGACATTCCCTGTTTTCCCGGGAACTACTCAACATGCTACTCAAAAGCGATTCGAAGACTCTGACGATGTCATGTCACCTTCTTCTGAGTACGATGCACCAGTGTTCTCCGGTACGAGACAACGAGCACCTGCAAACTTCGCAGAGCATGGTTATGACCCACACACGCCGCAGCCGACATTTCCGTCTTTCCCAACTACTGGTCAGCGCGCCGAACAAGGGGGATTCGAGGATTCTGACGATGTGATGTCTCCTTCATCCGAATACAATGCTCCAGGATTCACAGATGTGAGGCAGAGAACACCCCAGCAGAATCAGCCTTTGGACAGTCCTGAGTTTACTCCTGCACCTTCGTTCCCTGTCTTCCCCGGTACTGGACAACGCGTTTCTCAACAGCACTTTGATGACTCGGATGATGCCATGTCACCTGGGTCTGGGTATGACGCTCGTGGTATGACACAAGGATCTTCTTTCCAGCGACAGAGAACCCCTGTGCAACCTCAAGCTCTTGAAAGCCCTGATTTTACCCCTGCTCCATCATTCCCTGTTTTCCCTGGGACTGGTCAGCATATGCCTCAGCAACAACAGTTTGACGATTCCGATGATGCTTTCTCGCCACGCACTGGATATGATGCTCGCGGTATTGCTCAAGAATCTCCTTTCCAAAGACAGAGAACTCCTGTACATAATGAACCATTCGATAGTCCTGAGTTGACGCCCGCGCCAGCATTCCCTGTGTTTCCTGGAACAAGCCAGCAGCACATGGCCCCACAGCGTTTCGACGAGTCGGACGATGCCAGGTCTCCCGGAACTGGATATGATGCCCACGGTCTACCACATATGACACAAGAATCTCCCTTCCAAACTCGCCATCCTGATACTTCATATGACCCATCGTCTCCACAATATGAACGTGGGTCTGCGTTCCAGCCTAGAGGTTTACAGCGTGAGAGTAGTTTCGACTACCCTCAAGAGAATTACGAGCCAGCAATGCTACCCAGAGGTATTGTCGAGCAACCTGCTCAGAGATACGAGGATGATGACTTCAGAACTCCTCACGACGCGACCTTCGTACGTCAAGGTCTCGGTCGCAGGTCCCCTCTGCAGCCACTAGATGATGACGATTACCGAGCTGGTCAGTACGAACGGTACAGTCCGGAACCAGAGTTCTCCGACTTGAGACAACGATCACCAGTGGATTCTGCTGGCTTCGATGATTCTCATGGAACGCTGCCGCCTCATCTGCAGCTCGGTTCAGCCTTCCCGGCTCCTAGACAAAGGTCGCCGATCCAACCTTTCGAGGACGAATACAGCTCTCCACGCCAACAGCGATACAGCCCCGAGCCAGAATCCTCTCCATTCATCCAACGCCAATACTCACCACAAACAACATCACCGCGCCAACCCACCCTCCCTCCTCACCTGCAACTCGACACACCAGCCTTCAGATCCTCATCCCCTATCGATCCCTATTCTGAACGCGACGCCGAAATCGTCTCGCCCAGCTCCGAATTCGCCGTCCCAGTCACACCAGGGATGTCCGCGAAACCAGCTGCCAGCCCTACCGCTCCGGCTGATGATCCCCGCTCCCCAGAATCCGAATGGGACGAACCTTCATTCCCAAGCCAGTCACAATCTCAATCTCAATTCCAAAAAGGCAAAGCCATTGCTTCACCAGGTCCACTTTCCCCAGATCTCGGTTCCCCAGCTGAATTCGGATTTAGTCGTGAAGAAACGGAGACGGAAGCGGATTCTGCGCTGGCCAGTCCTACGAGTCCTGTATTCTCGGAGGGAGGAACTACAGTGGCGGAGAAGAGTAGTGGTGGTGGAAAGAAGAAGAAAGGGAAGAAGGAGAAGAAGGAGAAAGGTGGAGGGGGAAAGAAGAAGAAAGAGAAAGTGCCATTTGAGATGGAGGGTGAGGATGCGGAATAGGAATATAAATCCTGATTTCGCACGATGAGTGAGGAGTTCAGGTCGCGGGCGTGGTGTGTATAACCCGATCGCACGGATGAAGGTTAATGGATGGGATATATTGGTATAGATGTAATGCTGGAAAGCAGGTCGGCGCAATGTCTCTGCGCTTTTCTTTTGGTCTGGCCTTCTGTTTGGATCTGGAACATTCTATAGCTGCACATTTTCTTATCTTCTTGTCATTTATTTTGGCTCAAATTATCTTGCTATCTATCTACCTACCTACATATCCACTTTGTCTTCTTGTTTTTGTTGTTTCTGGTTGCCTAAGACTGTTTGGATGGACACGGGTGTTGGAATATGGACTGAGTTTGCTGTCCAAGAAGGAATTTCGCTACAGCTTTTTCTTGTGTTTCTTATTTGCTTGTATGTTTACTAGCGATAAATGAAGTTGAATACATACATGAAAGAATTGAGATACAGTCAGTCGACGCTCGTGCAATTGTGAACGAACTAAAGAGAATGCAACTAATTCTTCTTGTGAGATTGCAGGCCCCTTGCTTCGCCTATCCTGCTTGTCTCCATGCACTCCCCCAGACCTCAGACAAAGCAGCTAGATCATGTGCTGGTCGTTGGGCAAGTCTACACTAATTTGAGAACGTCACTAGATCAAACCATCCCCCACTAACCTCTCGCTTAGCATGTTTACGAATCCCACTCGAGTCTTCTTTTTCCTTTCCTCCTCGCAACTCCTTCAGTGTCAACCGCAACCGAGCGACGCGTTGACTGCCTACCAACCCTGTGAGTCTACCCACGATGTCTTTCCTCTACCTTTACGAAGATCCTGATGGCGAGGGGAGAGTACTGAGATTGTTTTGGACAATACGAAACCACCCCTCCCGCACGACTGAAATCATCCAACATGAATACCCACGATCATGGCTCCCGCACAATCCAACAAAGACGCCACCGAAGATGACTCAGACACCTGTCAAGCCCCCATACAGATTGCGAAGTCCGCTGGTGATAATGTTGTTTCTATCCTCGCCGCACTGCTAGTCTCCTTGCTCTCCAAAATGCAGACCATGCAGCTTCAACTTGATGGGCTCCGGGCAGAGCTTTCTACTGTCAAAGGTGATCTAAGAACCTTGGAGGCAGCGTCTGGTATGACGTTCCTCCGCTTTGAGAATCTACCACTGAAGATTCGTCGCATGATCTGGCGCATAGGCCTCTCGAAGCCCCGTGTCATTGGACTTGAGGACGCTCATCGAGTTGTCAAGCGCAGAGGCAAGAACCGTGATGTGTTCAAATACCTATCATCTCAGGGCATTAATCCGCTGCTTTACACTTGTCCTGAGTCGAGAGCTGAGGCAATTACCATGGAGACCCGAGTTCTGATGGACAAGCATGATAAAGCACCACACGTATACAACAACCCCGACGTCGATATCCTATGGTACAGATTCGTGGATGCAGAAACAGAAGATAGCTGGAAAGCTCTCGAGTTGTTGGAATATTGGGATAAGTATCCCGTACCTGGACTTTGCTCCCTGACCGACAGCAATCTAAGACCCCGCACGTCGCAATCAGTCTCAAATTCTGGGATCACTGGGCACGAGGCAAAGTCTACTTATTGCTCAATAGATTTATGAACTTGGTGTGAGGAAGACTATGTTGTCGTTGGAGAGCACGCCGAGTACAATGGCCCCACCCCCACTGGATCGAACCTGATCATCACCGAGCCTATTGTAAACCCTCACATTGCCCTTACAAGCCAATCCAAGAAGAACATGTAACTACACTTCGAAAAGAAGCTTCACCGCATGAGCTTTGAGGAAGTTGGGAAGGCTGAGATGGAGGAAATTCGTAAGTTCCAACAGACGAGGGCAGATGTTCGAGCAGAGAAGATTGCTAGTGAGTGGGCTCCTAGTTTTTTGCCTATCCATGCTTCAGTCAAACTAATACGAAATCTCAACAGATGGGGAGGAGCTCGAGGAAGACTGGAGAAATTAATTGGAAGATGACACACCATGCGTCGATTTCTGTAAGTGTTACGAGCGTGTCCGTTGCCTGGTGCGCATTTCCCCTGTTGGGCGGGCCATTCCGTCCCTGGCTATCGAACTATCGACCTGGCTCAACGACCAAAGCCTGAGGGGTCTCATCGGTCTGATGAATACGATATCTCCCTTAGGAGTAAGACAGCTTTCACGTTGTAGTCCAAAAGGCAAGAATAACGAGTTCTACTGATATCAGTTCGCTCACCCCGATCCCCGCACCTGAGAAGTTATTTCGGAACCAACTTCTCAACGATCCACATTCGGCATTATCCACACCGTCTGTCTCACCAATCACTTGGGAAAGTCTTGGAATTCAGCATATGAATGGTATCTTGCGCGAGAGAGATGCAACAGCTGAATTAGAGGAATTGATCGACAGTAAGTCTCAAAACATGCTGTTTATACGCAAGCGACAGTGCTAACGTGGAAGAAGATGGACTGGACCCTGACGAGGAAGAGGTTGAGGATGGGGAAGAGCCATACTTGCAGAAGCCTGTGCTACCGTGGACACTTAAGAAGTTCCGATATGTCTGGGTAATATTTCCCCACGCGAGTATGTCTTGTTTGGGTTTGGAAACGGGCTGCAGGATAGATTCAGACATTGGCGTGGTCCGCAGTCCTCAGGCTTGGGTATTTGCATCCAGAGAGGTGTGAACATAGGTGCTACCTCCGAGCGTTGTTGAGCATCTCATTTGCGTACAATTTAAAATGACCAGGTGAGCGAAGGTAATCTCGAAGACACTTCCTGGGAAGGAAGTTCTGTGGATGCTTCCTCGTCCAGCCACAACCTCAGCGGACCACTAGCAACGTGTATAGATAAAACATCACAACACACATTACAATGATCCCATCAATATATGCTCCTCTGCTTTGGGTAGTCTCCTAATTTGCATAGTCCGAGTGATGTAACTATTCAGTAGGATACGGCATCTACACCGTTACGAGCACTATGGTGATGCGCTAGGAGCTTGGAGTAGCCAGGGCTTTTAACCTAGTGAGAATCTCCAGTGTCATGACTTCCTATAGTTCATTCTTTCCGTCGTTTGTGAGCTATGTCGTCTTTCTGCGTATCTTTGGCCAATGAGATCCGAGCGCTCCTTCTCTTCCCTGTGGTGGGAAGCTCTGCCGTATCATCCTCGTGACTTTGTCCTTGCTCTGGTTGCAAGCCCTTCGCTTTCTTTGATACCTTCTTTGGTTCATTATATGGCTTTGCCTCTGGCTCCTTCTTTGGCTCCTCCTTTGGCTTCTTCTTTGGCTTGACTACATTCGCAGCTTTCTCTTCCCAGCCACCCCAAATTCCCGTAACCCCCTCAAAGTCCCACGAGATTCTGCCCTCTTTACCTTGCTCCCCTATCTTACCCTCGTTCACGATTTTCAACCACTCCGCAACCACTTTTCCAGTCAACTCCCCAACAGCCTGCGTCCCAGCTTTCGGCTTAACAGTCATCCCATGATCCGCACTTTCGGCAACAATTCTCCAAGACTCCGCATTCATCTTTCCCATAACATCCTCCAGCTTCTCCAGGTCACACATCTCATCCCGATCCCCGACCACAAAAAGCACCTTCACACCCTCTCCAATCGCCAATAAAATATCATCCCTCATATCCCCCTTGCCCGTATGCAATGGATAACTAACCAACACCAAGGCCTTGACATCCTCTTTCCCCTCGCCAGCCATAACCGCCGCTCTAGCGCCCATACTCCTCCCACCTAGCGCTAACACAGGCGCTGACTCGGCGTGATGAGATATCACAGCATCGAACATTTTGACGCGTGAAGAGAGGTTCATTGAGCCTTGGAAACATATTATGGGACTTTGGCTGGCGAATCCGATGCGAAAGTTCAAGATTCCGTCTGAGTGGAGAGTGCCGCCTGCGCCGTGGGTGAATATTAGAGATGGCGGTGTTGCGGTTTGCGCGAATGGTGTAGATTGTGATGGGGAGCTTGAGATGCATTTAATGGGATTTTTGCCTTCGAGAGGTAGTTCAAATTCGTGGTGTTGGGATTGATTCTCCATCATGCGCGCATATGGTAATTTGGATTTTGAAGTGAGCAGAGTAACGCCGAGATGTTCAGGATGCCTAGTTGAGTTGCTCAATATACTCAGTTTCCTTCACGCGGTGAGCTGAGGTGGTTAGCGCCAAGGTTCACTAACTCAATACGTCACTTGTGAATGTGAAGTTTGTCTCAGGACACTTTACTATTATGTGATTTCAAAAGAAATGTACTGGAATTATTCTTCAATCATAACGACTTCCAAACGTTTTCCTCTTGGGTTCTTCACAAAGCATTTCTCTTTCTCCCAGCTGAGGGTATACAAGAAACACTAATATTCTTATAGTTAGGTTGGTATTAGTCATCATGTCCTCGCTGGCTTTCATGGATGTGAATGACACCACATCAAATCCGAGGCTGAACGTCGAAAGTTCAACACAACGATGGGCAGCTGAGCTCATACACTGGCAGCGTCTCCTTCAGAAGTCCTGACGATTGCCTTCGGAATCGGCTTCTCATGAGGTCCCTCCCGTTTCTCATCTGAAACTTTCGCATGCCATTCAAGAGAGCTACGGGTACAGCACGCCAGGGGGCCTCGCCCGTGTTCGTATACCTATTGCGATCTCGGGAACAGTCTTTGGACATATAAGAGCATTCGATACTATTCCACGGGACGATCTCTCTTTGCACTTTACAGCGGCGGACGAAATTCACCTTCGACCCGCTTTCATTTGTTGCCTCGAGGCACGAGGCACACTCTGTCGTTACGGAGCAGACCAATATGGAGGAGGTCAAAATCAACGGCGATTGAGGACTCGATTCATTACGATCCGCTACCTATATCTGTCGACTGTATTCGACTCCTCTATCTTGATTTTCGTTGGAAGTTGTCAAACCGGATCAGTGGAAGGCTGACAACGGTTACTTTCGCTGAACGGCCCAAGTATGATGCGCTGTCCTACGAGTGGGGGGCGGACAGTCCGTCGGAAACCATTGCGATCGATGGAAAGATGGTCACGATCCGGAAAAATCTCCACAGCGCATTGACAACAATATTAAATTCTCGAAATGCAGGGACTACCGGTAGAGTGTTTTGGATTGATGCATTATGTATCAATCAACGAGACTTCGATGAGAGAAGTCGTCAAGTTCGGCTTATGCCATTCATCTATACTCGGGCCCAGAAAGTACTTCTGTGGTTGGGTAATCTAGCTGCACTCGACGGGGACCCAGCCCTTACTGGAATGCGAAGTGAAAATTTCAAAAGAGGCCTTGCCAGTGCGGTTCTACCTCTTTGCCTAGATTCTTACTGGAAACGAATGTGGATAATTCAGGAGATCATTCTGGCTCGCGAGGTAGAAATTTTCTTTGAGTCCATAGAAGTTCTTTACAAGTGCCTGGAACGCCACCATGCGATTGATAACAGACATCTGACGAATGGCACATCAATCAAATGGGTTCAATTCAGCGAGCTTGCACAACAGTTCCCTGATTTACGAGCGGCACAACTGATTGAGCAAAAGAAAGAAAGGTTCGGTGATAGCCACCTGCTCCTCAACCTCCTTCGGAACCATCAGGCCGCATTGTGTCAGGATCCCCGAGATAAGATATATGGTTTGATAGGTATTGCCATCGATGTGGATGCGGACTTCCCAATGAGTTATGGTACACCTTTGACAGAAGTTTACGCTGCACTTTTGGATTACCAAAATAAGAAGTACGCCAAGTCTCAGAAGTATGGGAGTCATAGAGGCATGCTTGAGTTCTGTCAGCTCGTTGGAGAAGCTCTGCAGATTGACGGAGAGAAAGGCCAAGAAACAGTCAGTCCGATCCTGATGCTACCTTTAGGACTTTCCGGTTCGGAACCTCCTCTCTTACGCGTTACTTTGGGGCTTGCTGGCTATATTCAATCAATAGGCCCTTCGCTGGATGACATGATCAGCGTCCAGAGCGCAACAATACAATGGCGTACGACTATTCGTGAGGAATTGAAAGCCGATGCCATTGGACGAAGAGAAGCTTTGGAGCAGAATGAGTCCTTCCTAGAAGTGCTGGAGAATTTCGACCATGCACATCAAAATATCGTCTTCTCGTTCGAGGATAGGCCACGATGGTCGGGAAATCGGCACTGGAACCGAAGAGTGACTGTCCCCAAGAGTAATATGCAATCGAGCGAATCGTCAGATCACTCCGGCACTCCAATTTGCCCTCGAGGTTTTCTTCTCAAACCAAATGGCTGGCATGGTGGGAAATCGAAAGACCGGGTCTCGAATGGCCTGAACCCAGGTCTCATTGGCCTTGCACCCCCAGACTCCCGGCCTGGTGATCTCGTATACTACATTTCTGGCTCACAGAGAGTACTGATAATTCGAGACCTTGGCGTTATCGTAGGGGAACCAAGCAGCAATGGAGGAGAACCAGTGCGAGACTACGCATTCATCGGATGCGCAGGACTGGCCCAAAACCATTACTGGGCATTGAGTGCCAAGAAGAAGCGGAAAGAACGCCAACAGGAGGAGGCTAGCGCTATGGATGCGTTTTCTATACATCCGGAGGACTGGCTTTCGCTATGGGACTTCGAGATGCCATTAGAGCTTGCGCAACGACTTTCGGCTCCTTGCTATGCTTGACTCGCCGAAGGTCGCCAGACAGTAAACAAAGGGCAGAACAATCCACAGTAAATAAATAAAAGATAAGATATCAGACAATGGATATCCTCCCTGCTTGATTTTCTCATTGTAATTGCCATCTCTTTATCATAGGCATACTCTTTGTAAATGATCAATGCCTTCAGGTTGTATCGCTCCAACTTATTGTTAATAACAGTTCTTCAGGAAGAATATTTTTCCACGCCGTATACAGTGGAGTAGACTTCACATTCACAGACCAACTTGCGGTTCACACACTTCCAAGAAACTGACCTCGGTACTTCCACCAGTAGATCCCAAGTAGGCAGCACATCTCCAACATATTTCCAGCATTGAAGATGTCGACTATCAGAGCGCTCAGAGAAGCATTCAACTCGTTGAAAATCTTTGGCAAACGCCATGATAAGGATAAGCAAAACCCACCCTCGCGAGCTACTTCTTTCACTTGTTTTCAAGACCTTCCAAGGGAGCTTCAAGACCTGATCTGGGGCATTGTTCTTACCGCTCCAACGGTAATTATAGCTGCACGTCAAAGGGCTTGTATCCACGATGTCAGACACCCTAATCCCTAGTCACTGGTACCCGGCATTCCCCTTAGCCTGCATAATAGCGTAGCAGCCCTCCGAAAAGACTGCACTAGATCTCGTCTAAGCGCCAAAAACTTCCAAACTAGCTTCGTGGATGGTGGTCATATCTGTTGCAATATCAATATTGACGTTCTTTGGCTTAACTTCCCTTGGCAAGGACAGTATTGGAGAGGATCCTCAAACCGATTCGATGATTTCCCAATTTGGGATGGTCGCGTGGCTTCCCGTATCGCGGTTGCCGCGGCTGGCATTCACCAAGGTGTGCGCCATATCTGTCCATTGTTGGAACTAGAAGAAGTGCTCTACTGTCTATATACGCGTGTTACCTCTGAGTTATATCTAGTCATCAATGACTACGATCCTTGGGTGCAAATGAGATTCCATATCTGTAGTCCCAAGTTGATGCCTCCTTGGGATATCTTATCTGTGATGCCGACACTTTGTGGATAGTAGCCAAATAGTAGGACACTATTCCGTTCCCAGCCCATTGTATCATGAAACTGATGAGGATGCAAATCACCAGCCGGTGTAAGCTGCCCTTGGTAGAGATGAAGGCGGATCATCGATTTGCGCTTGTGTGGCGTTTGTTGGCTTCTAACGTCCCACCCCCCTATTCCCCCTACCCCCCCATTTCGCCTACTTTGCTTAACCTTACTGTTACTTCTACCTGTTAACTTTAATAATCAATTATATTTTAATCTTTGGTTTGATTTCTTTTAAGTTTAGAATATAAATTATTTAAATAATACAACCTTAATATATTAAATATAATGTGGAATGCGTTTTGAAAAAAATCGTAAATGGTAAATTTTTATAAAAGGTATATTTAAAGTAAGGTATTTTGAAGTTTGCTTTTCGTAATTATAATATAACAATGTAAATATATAAAGAGGTTATGGATTACTTGTAAAGGGTATTTATAATGTGGAGGGGCAAATTCCAAGCAACCACACAACAAGAGAGGGAGCATTCAAGGCATAAGGGTAAACTTGATATAAAAAAACGGTTTAATTAAATCAAGAAATAAAATAAATCTAAGTAGCGGAATTTGTTATTTTAAAGGTAAAAAAAAGAATGTATTAGATAGAAATTATCGTTAGTTATAAGATAGGTGGTGTTGAAAGGAATGGAAGGAAAGTTAACTCTTATACTGAAGCAGGCTTGGCAAAGCTGCATCCGATAACGTAACATCTAATCACCAAAATCAAGTGGCTTTGCCACATGCGCCTCCCTTTCCAAATAATTAACTTGTTCTTGAATTATAGAATTGCAGATTGTAATAATAAAATCAAATAGCTAAATTATAGTATAATTGTGAAGGATGCAGTTATATTAGGTGACAATCGATAAGTTAGAATAACTTCACTTTTGAAAGCAAACATTTACTTGCTTAGCGCTTTTGTTACTAGCAATTATATATATAGGCAGCTTCTTTCCCCGCAACTTGCAATTTCAATTCTTTAATTATATCTCTTTTTTTTTCCTTTTTAACTTTTAACAACGCAATTCTTTTGCATTCTTTAACGCTTTTTTCATCAATTTTAAGGCTTTTCTTTTATAACAACGCGTTGTTTGAAGTTTCGCACTATTGATCTTGCGATTTCAACTTCTTGCGGGGCAAGGTAAGGTTGATCATTTACCTCGCCTTGATTTAAGCTAACTAAATTTAGTAAACACAAAGTTAAGGCCTCCTTTCTTATTAACAACTTCTTTAAAGTTTCATTACTCCATCTTCTTCTTTTTCAATAACTTTATTATCGTTGCCAATTCCTTTGATTACAAGACTTGCGATCTATTCAACTTCTCTTTTAAACCTTTGAAGCTTTCATCTAGCTAAGTTCTTTTTCTTTTTTTGCGCTTTTCTTATAATTATGAAGCATCTTTGCAACGATTGACTCAATGCAACGACTACCTCTTGTAAATCAAAATCTCTTCGCCATAGCTTAAATTATTGCTCTCCTGCTAAATTTCTTTTCCTTTTTATTTGTTGCAACTTTCTAATATTATTATCTAGAATTGAACTTTGCGCGATAGCAAAATAAGATTAAGTTACTTTTTCATCTTCAAATTAATTTATAGTATCATAATTTTAGCCCACTTTAAAATGAAATTCCTTAATTATCTTAATATGCCTTGATTACGCCTTCGCTTCTTTACAAATTCCCATTGTCATTACTTTGTTGTTCCTCAACTTTTGAAGTTAAGTTATCTTCTTTTTCAAGCTAATTATCTTTCTTTTGCCCTTCTTTCTTCACTTCTTTTTCCTTTTATTACAAAAGTTTATTAACATCATATCAAGTTCATTTACTTCTTGCTTTTTAGAAAAGTTGGTACTCTACTCTGGTATTTAGGAAGAAGCTTTAAGCAATGCGCAACCTTTTACAATGCTTTATGCAACCTCTACCTTTTGGATTTAAAATGTGCTATTACATATGATATTAATCTTTCCTTAAGAATGGAACTTTATAAGATATAAGGTCATTTAGGCTTTAAGTAAGTATAGATGGAAATTCAACGTTTTACGCTTTAGTATTTATGGCCCTGGCAGAATTCAAATCGATCTTCTTTTGCGTTGATAGTAAGCAAGCTTTTTTTTTACTTTAATTATAAATATTTCGCAAACTTCCTTGATACTCCTCCCTTCTTCTTTACCTTGCAACGGTTTCTTACCTTAACAAATATATGCGCATGCATAAATATATACTTATATAGAATTGGCAGCAGTAAAGTAGGATTTAAAAGTGTTAGGTAATTGATAACTTCGTAATAGTTTTGAAAAAGGCGAAAGTTAACAAACTAATCTTTAGCAATAAGAGTTGTTAAAGCTCCTATTTGCTAGCACGTAATTTTTTTTAACTTTGTTATTATTATTAAGCTGTAAGACCCATTGAAGTTGACGGAATTTGCAAATTATATTTAAGATTTAAAACCAGCGATACGCTTAAGAAAGATAGGGATTCTTTTTAAGTTAAGTTATTCGTTATGCAATTTCCAAGTTACTTAGCCTAACTTTAATTTGATATAAAAGCAAATTTAACTTTCTTGTTTTCAAAGCATTTAATATGTTAAGATTTATTATATAAGATTTGATTTTGATTTAGTAATAATTTTGGAAATGTCTAATAGCTTTGAAAAACGTATAAGCCCATTACTGATTCCATTATCTTAAGGACCTTTTAAAGCCGTTTAACTTCAGTTATTTGATGTTGGCTTTTGCTTTAGGCTGATATGCAAGCTCGCAAATTTAAATGCTATTATATTATACCTTTGCTTTTTAGCTATATCTCTTGCTAGCACTTAAATTGCGGCATGTTTATGCTCTTTTTATCCGCTTGCTTTCACGCTTGGAAGGTTGATGGTAATGTAAGTTAAGTTTAAACTTAGCAAGCGTGATTAGGGAAAATAGCGCGGCTTTTTTAAAATGAATGTAAAACTTCTTTCTTAAAGAAGTTCAATTGGAAGTTATCAGCCGATAACATATTTAGATTTCTGATAAAAGCATGAGCACATTTTGCTTTAGTGAAAAACAAAATTAGGGAATTTTTACTTATAATGAAACCTGAGCCAACTAATGTTAATCTCTTTAAAAGCTATAATGAAAGTCTTACTTGATAAGTAATCATTGAAAAGACAAATATAAAGGCAATCTTAAATTTAAAGCAATATAAAAGCGCCTTAGTTTTATCGTTAGCTTTTGAGAAGAAGTCGATTCCATGAGATTAATGAAGCCGCCTACTTTGTTATTTTTTGCTTACAGATTTCTTTTATCACTTTACTCTTTACCATAAATTAAAGATCTTTATTATCAAGTTAAACATTGCTGTAAAGGGTATTATAAGTATTGGCGGCAAAGTAGTTTTAAGGAAACAAACATTTTAAATATTAGATGTCGCTTTTAAAGGAATTTCATTGCTAAAGAATTTAACTGCTTATTCCGGGAAAGCGACGCTTAAATGAGACTTGCTTTTGCAGCGAATTTGGCATGTAAGGAAACAACCTTTCATTGCTTATTTCCAAAGTATGTTGCTTAAAGCTATTGCATTTGTTATAAAACGTGCAAATCAAGCCCTGATCACCTTTCCTTAACGGAATAATTAGTAATTTCCTTTTTGGAAGGTATTATAATGATGAAAAGTTTTACAATTCTTATTATATATTTAAGAAAGTTATCAATGTTAGCGTAAGTAGCAATTGGGTGCAAAAATCGTTAAGCTTCGCTTCGTCTTTATACTTGGCCAGCTGCTTCGTAAGGCCAATTCTTTTCTTTAAATTATTAAGAAGGTTTTGGCTCTTTATTCCAGCGTTTACTTATCGAAATATAATGTCTTAAACAATTGCTTTAATAAGTAATTTATTAATTAAAAAGCTATTCCTTAGTGTACCTTATGCTGGCTCTGCTTTTTGCTTCTAATTCCAAGCTTAGCATTTGCAATATAATGCTAAAAAGGTTTTTGAAACCGCTAAAAAGTCCGTAGCAAAGCGTTTTTATAGCAGCGATAGGGTGTATGCTAAAGGAGTTGTTATTGCTGAATAAAAAGTTTCAATGCTTTGCTATTATCATTTAATAATGCTTTGTCAGCGTTTTGTTAGCACTAATTTCCGCCCCCCTTTCCAATTACCCCTCGCACTTACTCATCCGAATCATCCACAAATGCCCTGTATTGGCTCCTTTATTTAGGCGTTAAAATAAGTACTCTAATCATTATTCCATTTGGCCTTATATATTATTTAATGATATGTTCAAGATTCTCCAAATCCATAAGGTTAGCTGGTGAGGTATTTTCCCTGCTTGAAGTAGCGCTTGTGTTATTAAAATGCTATTTTGAAATTTTATTTTTAGTATTATAAATAAAGTGTTGTCGCTTATGGAAAAGTTTAAGTTAATTTCTAACGTATATTTCCCTAAGTTAAGGGCCGTTATTTCCTAATTCTTTCAAGATGTAATAGCCTTTATTGTTAACTTCAGCAATCTCATACGGTTTAAGCCACCAAAAGTCTAATGTTTTATCAAAGCTTTTATCAACTTCTTTTAAAGCATTGTGCCTTAAGATTAAATTTTTGACTTTTAAAGGTCGATATCGAATGTTATAACTTAAATTAAAAGCTTCTTTTCCTTCTTGTTTTTGGCGTGTCTTTTGAAGGTAAGCTTTATTCAAGTGATTTTGCTTAAGTTGAAATTGGGTAACTCAAAGCTGAATAAGTTTGTTGCGATTTTCGATTTCTTTAATAAACAAGCTCTTCCAAATAAGGTAACAAGTTTCCACAAGGAGAATAAGCTTTCTTCTGTAAACCAAATAAAAGGGCATATAACTTGTAAAAACGTTTATTGTAATTCAATCAGCAAACAATACTACTGAAAAGTTTACTATTCACTTTCCCTCCATTTTCGAAAATGCGTTTTTGATTAGTCCGTAACCTTTCTCAATTATTCCGTTAGCCTTAAAGTTATAAGCCAAGACTTGTATCCTTTGAATTTCCATTTTATTAAGTAGCCAAATGACTTCCTTCATGTTCTCACCCCCTTTGTTGATAATAAGCTTCCAAAAAAATTCGTAGCAATATATAATGTTTTGCCAAATGAATTTAGCAACTTGATCTACTATTTTTAAAAAAAGTGCTTTAGCTTTAACTTATTCACTTATATCGTTTTGAGCTATTACCAAATACTTCTTCCCGTCTTAAGTAAGCATGTAAGTGATATCAATAACCTATTTCTTTATTAAGCTATTTGAGGTAATAGGAAAAAGAGGCTTTTCTTATTTTTTAGCATCTTGATGTTAGCATTTAGTATAAGTCTTGATGTATTCGGCAGCATTCTTATAGCATCTTTTTTAATAATACCTTGCTAAAACCCAATGATACATGCTTTCTTATTCTTTATGACTCAAATCATCATAACAATTCTTAAGAATTTGGCTTTTATCTTTATTAGTGTTAATGATAAGCTTTGTAAGCGAATTTCTCGCGGGTAATTTTTAAACTTTTCTATTATGAATATCGTAATTCAAAGCCTTTTGTTTGAATTTCCGAAAGTTCTTTTTATTTATTCCCTTTGGAATTTTCATCATTGTGACATATTCAGCGATTTTTAAGAAGTCTTTGCTGTAATCCTTAAAGGATACTGGCGAAGTTTGAGGGTTTTCTTTGATGCTTTCTATGTCTAAATTCAACGCTGAAATTTCCCCATCTTCTCAAAGCTTCCGAATTCGCTCTTTCATTTTCTTAAGGATATCACTTCGTCTTTCTAGCTTAAGGTCTGTAAAAGCTTTACATTTTTCTTTAATAGCTTTAATAAGGCAAAATTTATATGCTTCAAGTTTGGCAAGAATCCAATCCTTATCATTATCTTTTCTAGCGGTGTTTGGTTTTATATCTTTGGGGTGTTTAGACCTTTTAAAAAGAAAGTTGGCGGCGGTATGCGTAGCGCCCTTAACATGTCGAATCTTGAAATTGAAAAGCCTGATTTAAGTAAGCTAGCGTATAAGTATAGCGCTAGGGTGGTCATAAGCAGCTCCGTTTAGTTGGGCCATTAGCGTATTAGCGTCCGTTTTTATAATAAAATGCATTTTAATAAGCCAAATCTTCAGTTTCTTTAAGATATGTAGCATTCCTTTGCACTTTCGTTTAATGGCGTTGTAATTGCGTTCCGTTTTATTCCAAAAGCTATTCTTATAATAAGCAGGATGTAATTTCCTATTATTTTTGCTTTTCTAAGCTAAGAAGCCTTCTTAATTATTATCACTAGAATTTATTGAAATCATTATTTCTTTGGCATCTTTATTATAATCGATTTTACAAAAAATCGGAGCAAAGCACAAAATGTTTTGAAGTTGTTTTTTGGCTTTTTCTTAAATATTCGGATTTTAATGAAACTTGACTTCTTTTCGGGTAAGCAAGTAAAGGGGCTTTGCAATTAGCCGAAAGTTTTTGATTCAAATGCGAAAGTAAATAACTAATCCGAGAAATCCTTTCACCTTTTTGATATTGCTTAGCTTAATCCAATTTTGCACTTTAAATAAGTAAGTAATTAAGGGTTCTTGTCTAACAAAGTTCGTAGCGTAATCGATAATATTTATTCTATTCCGGCAAAACTGAGACTTGGCTCCAATAGTAGTTTCAAAGCGCTTTAATTGTTTAAAAGTTTTATCAAGGTTAAGAATATGCTTTAAAACAAATTGCCAAATCCCAAGGTAAGCTTCTTATTATTTATAATCTATAAATAGTTCTTTTACATCAACTTCGTTAAAAAAAGGCATTACAACGTTAAAGATAATGTCTTTTAAGATCTTAGTGATTATCCGTACGAACTAAGCCACCGAATTGGTATATCCCTAAAGAAGTGTAATGTTTTTAACTAAATCGATATTAGAAACCCAAAAGGCAATTATATCTTAGCTAGCTTGGTGTAAGATTTGTTGATTATATTCGGAATAAAGGTTCATTAAGCTTGTAATGTGACATTTAACGAATTCCTCGGAAAACTCATTTATAAAAAGAAGTAAATTAGCATCTTTTCAAGTTACCACATGAAGCATTGTTGCCAAATTAATAAATCGATATTTGCCTAACTTTTTCTTTTTGATTAGAAATCAAGCATTTCGATATAGTCTTTCTGAAAGTTTTAGAACTTCTTTGTTAAAGCAATCTTATACCATTTTCATAACTTCTGAAATTAATGCTTGAGGTAGCAAGAAATTTGGTACTTGCTATATCTTATGCAAAATCGTCTTTAAAATTACTAAAGGAAAGACATCTTTATAAAATCGTTTACACTTAGGTTACTCAAAAGAAATAACACCTTTTCGATTAAGCATCATTTTATCGAATAACACTTTTTCTTTCGGGAAAAGCATATCTCTTATATCAAGATTAGCGAGTCTTTTCAAAGTAAGTTGGGTTTTACAAGGAATTGCCGAAAATTGAGGTAAAAATAAGTGTTAGTATTTTTTAACTTGCTATTGCGAGGTATCTTAAGCCTTTGAATATTTGTACCAATCATTTTTTCCCTTTGAAAGGTCACTAATCTTGTTAGCTTTGTTTATTGGTTGCACTTTCTTAGCTTTCGACTTATATATTATCCACATTTGATAAGTTTGCTTATTAAATCTAAAAGGATTACCGAGTTTTAAGTTCTTGTAATCTGTAGTGAAATCGAAAGTTAACTTTGGGTTTGTTATTTGGCTACTTTTAAATAAAGCCTTTGAATTCTTGAAATCGGCTATCTAAATGCAAAACTTTTGTTATATATAAAATTGGTGCAAGTATTCCTTTATCGAAATTTCCGTTTTTGATTTGACAAAATTGTTTCCGCCCTCTTTTTCAAAACGCTTAACCTTAAGCGAGGAAGTGTGGCTATCAAAGCATTTAATTATATTAATAGCATAGCTTTAAATATTATTAGTTATTTGTTTTTCGATAACTTATTTTCCTCTTCCAAGGTATAATTATCACTTTAGCTTTTGTTATACCAAATTCAGCCGATTCCGTTCTTGCTTTTTATTGCAAAAATATCTTTTGCTTCATGAATAGCAAAATTAATTTGAATTACAAGATTTCGAACTAATTGGTGATTCTAAAGTTAAGCTAAAATTGATTTATCTTCTTCATCTGAAAGGTATCGGAAAAAGAATCTTGCCTTCCGAAAAAATGGAAAACCTAAAATTATCTTGATACCTAAAATGTCTATAATATAAAACCAAATGCAAACAACTAAGTTTCCAATTGTAATAGCAATATTATTCGCGTAACCAATAAAATAAGATTTTGTTTTAGTAATAATTTTCAAGGCCATACTTTGATTTTTGGTGATTAGTAAGCCTAACCGGATTGCTATTTTTAGGGTAATATAACTAACTTTGGCTCCACTGTTAAAGGTAGCTTTCACGTCGCTGATTTTAGTGTTTCCAAGAATCGTAACCATTATTTTTAGTATTGGTAAGTGGAAAGTTGCCGATTAATTTCCTTCTATATTTAGCAAATATACTTCGGCGCCTTTAAATAGAGGAGTTAGCAAGTTGCTTTTGATAAGCATATCTTTCCATAATTAAGTGAACCTTGAATAATAGCATTTGATTATAACAACAAAAATCGCTAAAAAGAATTCAATGATAAGTACAGTTCCAAGTGCTAGCTAAAGCCAAAAACTTTTTATAAGTTTATTATAAGTTGCTAAAACTTCCATTTGCTATAGCTTTTAGCGAATATAAAGCTTCAGAGTAAGGTCCGGCCTAAAGATGCCGTGATGAGTATTTGTTTATTCAACTCAAGTGTGGAACTTTTTGCTTTGCCTTAAAGAGGTATCTTTTTTGTAACGCTATTCAGATTTCCCTTCGTTTGAAATAAAGATAGGTTCGTTATCTGAGGGGTAGTCCCTTTGTGCGACATTTTCGGATTCATAGTTATCGATACTCGAAGGAATCGAAATAGTTGGTAAAGGCTGTTTTAAGATGAAAACATCTTTATCGTCAAAGAAACTCACGCAAAGTGACTCCATTGTAGCGTTCTTTAATTACCGGGAGTTTTATTTGTGTTAGTAGTTTGTTGATTACTGCGTCTAGCTTGTAATTTCCCCTGTTCAAGGCTTCTTGCATTTTAGGACTTCGTGAGGGAATCTTTTGAATAAAAGTTGGTAACTTCAAAAGTAGGCTTATTATGCTTATTGAATTTGAGGGCTTTAACATTAAGGGTTTCTTTGCTTCAGGGAGCAAGGCAATAATTGTTAACTTTTTAGTAATCTTTTTTATGCCTCGAGTAAGGATTTTTGAAGGGGCTTTTTTAATAGGTCTGGAGGCATCGATTTCCATTGGCTTAATCTTTTTCTCAGATATCCCTTCAAATCAAACAAAACTCTTAATTTCTTTTCAAACCTTTAGCCTTCCATAAGAAGCCTAAGCCTTGATTTGCTTTTGCAGGTTATTAGATGCCTTATAAGATTTGGCCCATGTTAGTATTTTCTGTACTCTTATTTTTACAAGCTTTACAAATATAGCCTCTAGGTTACTATCATTTCCAATAACAAGATTTTAAATTTTAGCAATGCTTTCCTTGTTACAATCCCTTTGTTTAAGAATGTCTAAATCGCTTTCAAGCTTTCAAAAAGCTTTAATGCTTTTTATATTACTTCCCAAGTTTGGAGCGTACAAGCCTTCTTAAGCTAAGGTAACTTCCTTCAATTGCTTTAGCATTTCTTGTATTGCTTTCGCTTGTTTTTCAGGATTCATATTATTAATAATGTTAAGTACTCATTAAATAACATAATCTTAGCAACTTTTGCCATCATTTGGAAACAACATAAGATAAGTCTTTTTGCTTTCCTTAAATGATTTGATATAAATATAATTGTTTTTATCAGACTTATAAATAATACCAAAGCTAACAAACTTCTTATAATTATAGCACTGATTCATATAATTATGCTACGCTTGCCATCTCATGTTAGATTCTTACTTGTTGTTGCATTATTTACACCCTTTTGTAACTAGTTCTTTAAAGCGCTTGTACTTATTATAAAACATTTGCTTATATTATATAATTGCCATGTCTTAAGTAGCTTTATAAAGCTTTAGATTATTAATCTCAACCATAAGGTTCATATTCTAAATTCTCTTAGTTATAACATATAAAATATATAAAGAATTGAGTCCTTAAGTGATAATTTCCAGTTCGTTCTTAGTGGCATTTTGAACCCCATCGATAAGATGTTATAAGGTAAGCATCATCTTCTGGCCCAAGGCTTAAGCCGTAAGGAGCTCCCGCTACGGCTCCTCTTATTGAAAAGTTTCATTAATAACTTTTTTTAAGAAGTTATTTTTATAATTAATAAAGTCGGTTTGGTAACTAAGCTTTTTAGGTAATAGAATTCTAGTAGCTATAAGGCTACTAAATATGTTCCGATGAATTCCACTTTTGGGATACCCTCTCGATGTAGCCATTCCTTGTTTTTCCAGGAGTTTGTTAAAGTTTTTTTTATTATTGATGTGAGTCTTTATATTGTTGAAGACTTTACTAAAAGGCATAATGTTGTTTTGATCAAACTTCTTCTCAAGCTTTTAAGCCGCTGCAACAACCTTCTTTTGCAAGTATTTTGGAAGTGTAATAATAAACTTTAGCATTATCATCTTTTTCGTAAGATTTCCCTTTTGCTTGTAGTTGTACGCCACTTCTTGAAATAGCTTCAAAAAGTATTGAAGTTGTATTTAAGTGTAAATGCCGATTTGATTTTGAACTTCCCTAAAGTCTTAAATAATCGAATCAAGGTAAGTTACCGTGTAAAAACAATAGTAAGAATCTTAGCTTTGATATTCCTTACAAATTGCTAAATAAAAATTTAAGTAAAATAACTACCGGTAGTAATTAACTTGTTCCAAGTTTTACGCTATTAAAGGGAGTGAGTAATTTAGAACTTATTGCTTTTTCTCTTGATCTCTAGTGATATCATGCGTTGTAAACATTCTATCGATCGTTTTAAGGAATGCCGTAATTTCAGCTTCGTTAAACGTAAAAGCTTTAACAATTTTAGGAGTAAGCATAGGTTAACTTAGATATACTTAAAACTTATGAATATTAAAAGTATTAATATAATGTGGTTTTTCAAAAGGTTTAGCTTTTTCAAAATCATCATCTGAAGCTAAAGGAATAACCTTTCCTTTGCTTTTTCCAAAGTTTCCTTTAGCGCTATTAATAAAGTGAGATCTGATTCCAAAGCCAGATTGCTTAGAAAAGTTGCTGTTCCCTTTTAAAGAAAAAAAAGCTTCAAAGACTTTGGAAGCTCCAACCTGAAAGTTAAGCATTCCGTCAAAGAATATGCTAGCTATGGAAACTTGATAGCTTCCCTTTTTAGGAAGTTTACTTTTAGTGTTTCGCGTTACCATTTCGTAAGAAGATTTAGTAATTTTAAAATGTAAAGATTCGGCAAAAGTTGATAATTAAAATACAAAAAATTAATTGAAAATATTATGCATATGCAAACAAAGGAAAAACAATAAGGAAAAAAAATATTCTCCAAATTTCCAGATACCTTCAACGTTAAAGGCTCCCAATAACGCTATGGCTATTGAAGGCGCCCAGGCCTCTGATACCCGAACTCCTTCCCCCAGATATTCCGCTTACAAAACTGATAAGCTAAAAACAAACATTAAATAAGACTATTAACATAAGAAGTTGGTTCAAATTACTAAGCAATGAAAATCAAATAATGTAATATAGATAAAATATCAAGACAAGTATTGAAGAGATGCAAATATAGCAAACTTGTTGAAAAAAAGAAAATATATAAAACGCGCGAAATAGATACCTTTATACTAAAGGCATTCGCCTCTTTTTAGCTTTATTTCCAAAAGCTTATTTATCTTGATAATTAGCGCTCAATCGCTTTGTGCTTATGAGGTTCGTTAGCTAGCTGGGGATATTATCAAGAAGCTTAAAATTGGAAGGAAGAAGATGCGTTTTAATAATATAAAGCGCTAAGTTAGAATTGTTAAAAGTAAAGGCTTAAATTTCCCAATATCTCGGAAGTTTTCCTGGTATGAATAGGGGTTACCTCGGTTCACTGACAGGCTTGTCTTTTACCTTTCGAATGATCATACCCCATCGCACCTATTTTTTTTATATTAAAAGTTGCGAGATAACCAAATGAATAGCTCCCTCAATTTATATAATTATCATTCTTCAAACCTTACACATATTTTGTTAGCATAAGGCTTATATCATTTAGTTATACCTAATTTTTCCCTTATAAAGAACTTGTTCTTGCGTTAATCATTATAAATATATGGAGAAGCAAATCCTAAGCAATTACATAATAAGAGAAGGAGCACTTAAGACATAAAGGTAGATTTGATATAAAAAAATAGTTTGATCAAATCAAGAGATAAAATAAATTTGAGTAACGGGATTTGTTATTTTAAGGGTGGAAAAAAGAATGTATTAGATAGAAATTATCGTTAGTTGTAAGATAGGTGGTGTTGAAAGGAATGAAAAGAAAGTTGGCTCTTATACCGAAGCAAGCTCGGCAAAGCCGCATCCGATAACGTGACATCCAACCACCAAAATCAAGTGGCCCTGCCACAATAATAACTAAAAATCGATTGATTAATTGTATTTTGAATTAAGAGGCTTTTGATTATAAAGTTATGTATTGTGAAGGGATAAGTCGTTTGTGCTATATAAAAGAAGTTAAGTAAAAGCTAATAGGTGTAACACAAAGATATAAATGAATATGAATGAAGCTGAAAAAAGTATGTATTGTTGTATTGTGGAGGGGCAAATCCCAAGCAACCATAGAGCAAGAAAGGGAACACTTAAGGCATAAGGATAGACTTGATATAAAAAAACGATTTGATCAAATCAAATGATAAAATATATCTAAGTAGCGGGATTTGTTATTTTGAAGGTGGAAAAGAGAATGGATTAGATAGAATTATTATTAATTGTAAGATAAGTGTTATTAAAAGGAATGAAAGGAAAGTTGGCTTTTATATCGGAGCAAGCTTAGCAAAGCTGAATTTGATAACGTAACATTTAACTACTAAAATCAAGTGGCTTTGCTATTTGCGTTTTCTTTTCTAAATAATTAGCTTATTCTTAAGTTATAGAATTGTAAATTATAATAATAAAATTAAATAATTAAGTTATAACGTAATTATAGAAGATGCAATTATGTTAAGTAATAATCGATAAATTAAAATAACCTTACTTTCAAAAGCAAATATTCATTTGCTTAGCGCTTTTACTATTAATTAGCAATTATATATATAAGTAGCTTTTCCTTCTTATAACTTGCAACTTTAACTTTCTAATTACACCTCCTTTTTTTCTTCTTTTTAACCTTTAACAACGCAACTCTTTTGCACTTTTTAATGCTTTCTTTATTATTTTTGAAGATTTCCTTTTACAGCAACGCGTCATTTGAAGCTCCGCATTGCCGATCTTGCGATTCCAGCCTCTTGCGGGGCAAGGTAAGGCTAATTATTTACCTTGCCTTAATTTGAGTTGATCAAGACTGATAAATATAAGGTTAAGGCCTCTTTTCTTATTAATAACTTCTTTAGAGCTTTATTACTTTATCTTTTCTTCCTTTAATTGCTTCGCCGTTGTTGCTAGCTTCTTTAGTTGCAAGGCTTGCGATTCATTTAGTTCCCCTTCTTCTCCCCAACTTCAAAGCTTTCATTTCGTTCCCCTTGGAACTTTGAGGCGGACTCTAATCCTCCTCATGCAACATGATCGACGTATGCCCAAAGACAGAAATTCCAGGCTTGAGGGTCAATGAAACAGGCGCAAGTGGCGACATGTGGATCGAATGTGCAGACGTACTCCCTCGAGTCGACTGCTTGACCATGGGGTACCAAACCCTCCCATCAGCGACTCTCTACCAGCCCTCGAACCTGCCCGCGCCGGGTACAGAGACGCCATCGAATCTCCCGGGTCAATTAGCGACTCCTATGAGTGGGTGGACGTACACTTGGGCACTGGGTACCCAGTAGTATATTGTGACAGCAATTTCGCCAACGGGAACGGCGATCAGCAGTCCTACGACTTCTGTTTCTACAAAGGGGACGGCATCTGTACCAGCCTCAACAACAGGAAAAGTTGGGACGGGCCCTAGTGCTACTGGGATCGCGGTATCAAGCACAACAAGCACAACATCAGGCGCATTCAGACGCACGAGACCACTCCGATCACATGATGAGCAAATATGTATCATTGTAATCAGTGTTCTTTTGATTAGCCTGTTAATTGCAGCTGGGATGTACTTTTAGATCAGCTCGCCTAGCTCAATTCAATTCACCCCCCAACGCCGATGAGATAGACTTGAGCATCAACATCACGCAAGTTCATCATCGCATAACTAGCCTTAAATATACCGGAGATCAAAATATGAACTCATAAACAACGTGTCAAACGTTAGAAGTGGGAAATCGTGCCAACCTCGTCAGCTCGACAGATGCTACGCTCCGTTCATAGTAGAAGGAGTGCAATTTTATCATGCAGAAGGGCGTCCAAAGCTGACAGCCATTTAGCTACATCATGTACCACAAGGCGAGATTATTCCGGGACCAGAAGACTACTAAAGCCATCCGCCGATTCTGAAGGCTGAATCACCAGGTCAAGCTAAAGAGTTAGGTCGGAAGGTGAAGGGATATACCAAAGATCTAAAATCGTAGGAGAGTTCTTAGTTTTTACCGATCGCTAGTAGCGATATAGGTTTGTTACCACAAGTTCATGTCGTCGGAAGTGCTCAAACAATAGCTCCTTTCAACTTGCGATATGGTTCTCATAGAAGTAAGTGCTTAGGACAATATATAGGGAGTCGGCTTTTCTGCTAAGTAGGACTCAACACTTTATTTAGCATACAAATCAACCATTGCCCTTTTCCCTCCTGACGGGACGTACGCTCCAGCGGGTGCGTAGATATGGCGGTCGAATTTAAAGCCCAATAAGAGTCTGACTGCCTGCGGATTAAAAGTTGATGCTATATATAATGAACAATTTTGTATACTTCGCTGAATGTCCGTGATATCGCTCTATCCTCTTCTAAAGACTTCTCTCGCGGTTGTATAATCCAGCGAAGAATTGGCGTTTTAGGTTTCGTCCTCCTCGGCTCCTCCGGTATTGAAACCGCAACTATCGAGCCGTCGCAAACGTCACGGAATATATCCAGTTCTTCGAGGATATTTTCGATAATCAATATGCGATTCTTGAGCTTCTTCGCAGTAGGGACTCTACTAATGTCCTGCCAGGACTTGATGTACTCCTTCTTAATTTCGGCTGCTATAAAGCCAATGTTGCTCTTGCGATCTCCAGGCCAATGGAAGCTGCGAAGTGATGGTGAATTCCAAGCGAAGTCAGGTGAAGAGGCGCAGAGGTTTTTAGGTTTGAGGACTGTGCTTATGACAGATTTACGACATTCAATATCGTGAGAGGATTTGAAGACATGGCGGCCCGAGTTTGGTGGATCATTGCTCAGGGGTTAGACTCTCGAACATTAATCTTGTTAAAAGCCCGAACTTCTTGCTAGCAAATTGTCATTTTGTGAAACTGACCTAGCCATCGACGAAAGGATATAAATAAATGAATAAATAAAGTGCTCGATTTTGCATAGTCAAGCCTAATAAATTGGTACTACGCGACTGTACCAGTCGACCCCTCTCTTGCCGAAAAACACTGGAAGCTATCGTCGGAGCGAACAAAGACCACGCAGGCCTTCTCCACGTTCGGCCACCCGTCAAATCCCAGCCAGTCAGATGTGGCTTCAAAGACTTTGGTCGTAGCTATAGCCTGGAGCTTCGTGCTATCACCGGGTCCTTCTTGTCCGTCCATGATCCCCCATATGACAGCAGCGATAGGACTATCATAGAAGAGGAATTTCGTACGTGCAGAGTCGACCGCTACATCGGGATCTATGACGATTGTGCCTGTAATCTCGCTAGCTATCAAAAGCTCCATAGGACGGGAACCGAACTGATATAAAATCATGAGGGCCTTTAGGTGATCAGGCCACGGATCACCAAAAGTATCTATAGACATGTTTGTGTCGAAGTTTATAGTTTTGTTATTCGAAACCAGATCTTTGACGTTGGAGGTGATATCTTGACCACCGAAGTTGGCTGAAAATATGTAGAGGTTGTTCGTGTCCACGCCGGTACAGAGACCGAAACGCGGTTGGCTAGAGCGATATTCATGATTAGCTTAAGCGCAAGGGGATTCAGAAGGACGCCTTCCAGGGAGATCTGGAGATTTGCAACTCACCACCCTACTGCGCACTGGTATTCGTCCGAAGTGCAAAGGCCGTCCTTGCTGCAGCATGTACCAAACGCGGTGCTACAAGTGTAGCCGTTGTAGCCGCCACATGTGCCATCGGGAGTAGTTCCCACCACCACAGTCTCATTCGTAGCGTTCCAATCATAGGTTGGCCCGACGCAGTATGTCGTGTTTGTTTTCAAGCTCGACGTGCAGTTGCTTCCACTGAGACTCGGATTGACTTCTTGAAACAGCCCGATAGGAATTCCCTCCTGAATGCAAATATCCACACATTGTTCGTCATCCACCCTTTGGTGCCACTTTCCACACTTTAAGGTCGTTCCGCCTGCTACCGTTGCGTCGTCTGGGGGCGGCACAACAATGGAGGCATATCCAGTAGCTGGTACGGGAATCGTCGTGTCGCCAGTCGTAGGACTTGTCTTGTTGTACACTCCGTTCTGGGGGCTAAGACAGAGGATTTTGCCGTAGGTGGAGCTTGCTGCTTGAAGGTTCTCGCAGCTGAAAGATATCCAGGGATTGAATGTTCTCACGTCTCCAAACGTCAAGTTGAAAAGCGAGTTGTACTCAATAGTCGCGCAACTATCGCTCGCCTGCAAAACATAAGTCTCCGCACACGACAGCGGAAGGCACAGCTCCAGATCGGGCAATATGGTAGTGCAGTTCCCGATTTCCAGTTGATTGGCCATGTATAGAGATGCTGACGAAACACTAAATTCTTGAGCAATTTTGTCACATGAGTCTCCGTCTTTAGTAGTGTAGGTTGAACCGGAAGTACATGTCGTATTGTCTGGAGCACGCGGGGTGATGATGACGGGTGGGATATCGGTGGGTCTTGTTACTCCGCATCGAGTATGAATGTACTCCAGGTCGGACTGGTAACGGTCGTTGTAGATAGAGTAGGAGGTGCGCTGCATCATTTCGTTGCGCTCGATATAGCAGTAGGAGCAGATATCTGCTTGTAGCATGTCTTCAATGCTGCTGACTGCCCCGAAACCATCGATCACGTCTGGACGAGACGTAAGCATTGACACTGGCAAGACAAGATCAAGAAATCATCAGAGCAACAACTTACCGTTGCAGTTAAGTCCTGTAGCTGGATCCTCCAAGCAAGTCTCGTTACATGCTGCCCATATCCTACCGCCAATAATAGTCGGCACTGCACCTGTTATATTGGATCCTGAGCAGGACAGATCAACAGAGTTGAACCAAGTTCTTAAGCTCTCGCCACAAGTTGCGTCGCAGACTGATTTTTTAAAAGTGCTATTCTCGAGGATTCCATGATACTTTGTCTCTTCGAATGTAGCAACGCAATTGTCGCAATCAAGAACTTGTGTCAGCGCTGTTTGACAGCTCGTCGAAAGATCCAAATCTGACACACTGTCGGCTGTGTAAAGCGAGAATCCTTCAAAGGTTCGTGGCCCAACTGTTGTGTTCGATCCTTGAAGCCACGCTAGAATCGAAGATAAAAATCCATTTACATTGTCTCGGGCGTATATAGGAACTGCACCCTTTGGGCTAATCATCTCGACAATAGCTTTCGTGCAAAGGTTGTATATCCAGATGTCGTAGCTCTGCTCGATCTCAAACCCTCGATCTTAGCAGTTCTCGGTTACCAAGCAAGCTTGATCGTATTTACTGAACCAGCTGTATAGGCCACTCCTTAGGATGTATACGGTAGAGGAGTCGATGATGCGAACCGCCCAAGATACCGCGCAAGTGTCGGAGCCCGAATCGCAGTCCTTGAATTGTGGATTATTGCTAAATAGACCGGTAGGGAAAGGATTCGGGGCCTGTGGTGCACTCTGAAAATACGGAGATTCCGTTTGAATCATTGCCAATAAGATGTTCTTCGCGTCAGATAGCTGATACTGATAAAGAACGCAGTGCTCGGAAGCTGTGCCGTAGAGCCATGCAAGCTGGCTTTCGATCAAGATCTCGCGGCCGGCGTAGATGTCGATCTGGTCTTGCGATTCTTTGTCCATATCGTGGTCCGCCACCCAGGCCCAGATGTTCTCGAGATAGGCTGTGGATTTAGGCGTAAGATACATCAGCATCGATGCCGCGATACAGTTTGGGTTTACGCTGCCCGAATTCTTTGGACACTGCTCATTCTGGAATTTAGAACCCGTAGCGCCTCCAACTCGGATATGGGAGTTTGTGTCAAGGAGTCAGATTGATTTCAGACGAAGATTCGGACTCAAGAGGCTGCAAAAAAAGAAACAGTGACTTACCCCACATCCCTGCGGCACCCTGAGACGACTCCTGGACATTCCATTCAACTACTATAGCTCCTGCCGTTGGGCCAGAAACCGTGAAAAGCATGTCCTGAACCTCAAGGATTCCCACATCACCAACGCTCCCCATCTGGACAACAGGTCGCGGAGAGTTAGCATCTTGGAATTTAGGTCCTGTACCCATTATCTGCGACCATGCCTGGCCTATGATACGGGAGCCAATGGGGATTTTGACTGTGTCCGTAACCATGTACACGCCAAATGAAAAGAAAACGATCGAAGACATATTTGCTGCAGCCGAGAGGATGCTATTCAAAGCCGATGTATCGTCTGTTGCGCCATCTCCTTTTGCGCCCAGGGCTTTTACATCTATAATCTAGGCCGTACCAATGTTGTCATATTTCGGTCTCCGACAAGTGAAGAGGTTTGGCTTTACATAAGAAAGAGTTGTGCTGAGGAGTTCTGCTGTGCGGTTCATCGCTGGAATAGGTGCACCGTTGACGAATGTTGCGTTGCCCGCTGCGTTACTCATGAGCCCAAAGCCCCAGCTGTCAACCAAGACCGAGGCTCCACCTGCGAGAAGAACCTTGTTGGACACGTTGTCGATGATGCTGTCTTGAACGTTAAAGAACCCAACGTTCTGAATGAGGAGGGAGGTTGAGTTCTCTTTGTACAAGGACGTGACGATGCCCTGGGGGGGATGTGGGCGATGATGGCGTCTGTAAGTATCAAAGATCCTACTGACTGCCCAGTGCTTAGGGGACCCCCAGCCTATAATTTATCAGTAAACATGCAGATCAATTAATTTTTTTTATCTCGCACTTACACCACCAACCACCACCAACCACCACCAAGCCCCTTTGGCATGATTCGATTATAAAATCTTGCATAGTCCATGCCCAGTCCCAATGTACTTGTAAGGCGGTGGCACATTGGACAAAAACAAGTTGACTCGTCGTAAACTGTTGATTGCCGAAATATGCTTTGCCAAAGATGTCAGGATGAGTAAGGACCCCATAGATCGCGGATGGATTACCCAAAATTGCCACCAACAAAAGTCAAGTCGGCAAGGAATCCACCAGAGCCATTTTCCATGTAAATTCCCTAGGTTGTCAGTCTTTCCAATAGCAAAAAATGGTTATGATAACTGACTTGCTGTGTATTTGATGGTACATCTGTGTTAAAGAGCATGTAAAAATCAATGTTTTCCAACGATGCTGCTTGTGCCTACAATAGAGCGTCAGGCCAATGCCTAGAAGATTGGAAGCACGCAGACTTACAACTTGCCAATGAATTCCACAAATATAGGCACCAGTATCCGTGTTCTACGCACCACCACTGTTAGTGAGATTCGGGAGCGCAAGAGCCTAAGTCTCCTTACCCGAATATCAATCTTGAAGTTCTTGATACTGCGAAGAAAGTTGTTTGTGTTTAGGTACCTATTTTCGAAAATCAGTCTTCAGGTTGTTGGTATGTTTCAAGAGGATTAAAGTGCTTACCATTCGGTTTTCTCGCCGGTATAGACGTCAGAGATGATGATTCCAGAGCCAACAAAACTCTTGGCACCTAGAAGGGTCGGAACGTTGATGGGCTAAACAATAATTAGTTGCGCGCATTTCTCCGAGTCTCGCGTGGACTTACATCACCCAGGAACTGCGTATTGTAGTACTGAATCAGAGGCGTGCTGATCAGGTAAGTTCCTGATGGAAACCAGATCACAGCGGGAACAACTGTGCTAGAACCACCTAGTATCAAGAACTAGCAGTCTGAAGCGATACAGAAAGAAGAAAAAGTCCGCATTACTTACAGTCAGCACCGCACCTCCCGCCATCAGAGATTGCTTTTTGGATTGCTGCAGTGTCATCCGTCACCCCATCTCCTTTTGCGCCATAATCCAACACATTTCGCCAAACCTGATTTAGAAATGAGCAATGAGCACTGAAAAACGAAGCAAGAACTGGCAACCACCAACCTTATAGCCTGCAGGTCCAAAAGGGCTCGAGCCTCGCTGTTCGATATTGGCCATCCAGAAAGTCGTAACAGGGTCACGTTTCGCAAGCGAGGAGCTTGAGGGAGCGGTCTCGTTGGCCGACAGCGCCAGATCCGTCTCCAGCCTGTAGCCGAGAAGTCCGTCGGCAGCGGCGAGTCTCTGCGCAGGCTGATTTGTGTCATTGACCTTTGAAGCATACTTTTTTTCTGATGCTCGCTGCTATCTCTGGCTGATCGCCAGTTGGAACTTGAGTGGTAGATTCAGCCAAGTTGCGAGCTGCAGCTGCAAGCTCTGGAGAGATCGAGTAAGACTTTCTCAAAGTGTTTTCAGTGGACGAATTTGAGGCCGTGTCTCTCGCCTTCTTCAGAGTGCTGTTTTGGAGAGACCCCAAGCCGAGATCGAGCGGCGGCGCAATGGAGCTTCCATCAGACGCGGAACTCTGGTTGCTGAATTCATAGATGTTGAAGTAAGGGTTCTCGATTCTGGCCTTGTTGACCACAGCCAGGGCCGCGAGAGCCTGTTGGATCAGCTCTTGTGGATCCCCAACTGTTCCATTTCCTGTGGTTGAATTGGACGTTCTGATAGCTACAGGCGCCGCCGCACAAACTTGCGGATGTGCTTTCTTATGGAGGTGTTGATGGCCAGCTGAATGGGATGCGGAAACCGCAGCAACAACAAAGAAGACAGCATAGTAAAAGCAAGACAAAAGAGTGAATTGTTTCGCCATTATTGCAAAAGAATGATATGGCGAGACGTGAATGTCGTGGTCGGGAAAGCGACGCTTGATGAGTTGAAAACTGCTTCTGAAAAAACACCTTTTCCCGTCATGTGTCGCTTACTCGCTACATTGAGGTTTGGTCTCCGTCGGGCCTATTAATTTTTATTGATTCTACTCCCTTTATTCAGTGGTCTGAAACTGGGTCCTCCAAGACAGATCTTCGTAAGGGTCGTTGACCAATAGAATAGACGTGTTTCCTAGTCGAAAACCTCGATTTTGAGAATCCGGATATACCGATATTATTTTCGGAGATTTTTCATCAAGTATCAGGCCACTTTTACCTGAATATTAAGGTATTTAAGGCTTAGCGAACGAGTACTAAGACATTCGTATTAAGATAAGTGGGATATATAGAAAGAGAAATTCCTAGGAAATAGGGAAAAGTGTTAGAAAAGTTCAAGGGAAGACTAGTCGCTGCGATTAAAGAGATTATTTACTAGGGACATCTCTCGCACAGCCTTCTTGATCGCCCTTAGCGGCTCCAGTTTCAGACCACTGAATAAAGGGAGTATTGCATTTTGGAAGTTACCATTTCGGCCGTCATTTCCGGTAGCGATCAAGAACTGTCACTCAAAGGAGTAAGGCGTCAAAGGACTCGGCATTCGGCATTTGGATGACATCTCTTGTTTATATGGTAGTTCAAGTATTCACATGTGTCTAATACTAGTAATCTATGTTGTTGACTCTGAAGTCCTAATGCAAAAGTAACATCCTTACTAATTACTTATTACCATCTTTATGTTAGCTTTTTATATATCTTTGACAGAAGTACACTTGATTTCCTAAACGCCTTGCAAATGATGATTTCTTTTGATTTGCAAGCCATTGATACCGTATCATGATAACTATCTGCTAGCAAGGACCTTCAGTAAGCCCTTAACAAAATTAAGTAAAGTTTCCGCGAAATGTGACGACGCATTGACTGGAAAAGTGTTTTTAGCTGTTTATTTTTCAACGGTAATTGTGGAATCGGGGACTACTACTTTTCGGCAAGACTTGCAACTTCAATATCCGATCCCACAATTACTGCAACCCTCATGCCAGAAATGCGTATCAGGCAACTAAGAAGAGAGTTGGGAACGACAAGGGAATAGCCTTAGCGAAGCGGCGAACATTTGCACGGAGATTCCTCTCTTGCGACATGAGGTTGTCGCAATATTGTATAACTCCATGCAGCCGGCGACAGTGCAACTGCTTTGTCTCTTCTGCAGCTCCTCCTGCCACTCTTTTATTTATCAGTTTGAATTCGTTGTCCTGCCATCTATACTTCATAGCTTTACGCTCGTTCAGGTCGCCACCAAGGTAGTTAAGCTTTCTTCTTGCATTATTTACAGCATGCTCTCTCGTTGCTGCTTAAGGTTGTAGCAAAGCCAATTCTTGTGCCACTGGTTGTTGTAGTCAGTTTGGATTCTGTGGCACTGATGAAGATCATTGTGATGCTACGTGCGTAGATACATGCGATTACAAGCTGGGCTGCGACGCCTCGAATCCTTATGCGTCGGGTTGTTGTAATACATTCGGCTTTTGTGGTCTTGAACCAGACTGTAAGTTTCAAAAGGCACGTGTAAGATGAAGCTGAGTGCTAACCGTGCCGAACCAGATTGCGGCGATACCTGCGTTGCCGGCTGTGATAGCAAGTCGTATTGCGACCCAAGTAGGTATGGGGATTTTGCGGAAGTTGCACATTGTCCGCTCAATGTTTGCTGCTCCAAGTACGGCTTTTGCGAGCTCACTGAAGAATTCTGTGGAACGAAGACCGTGAAGCGGCCATCGTGCGCCACGGATAGCAGCTTGACCAAAGTGATCGCATATTATGAAGGATGGGCAGCGAACAGACCCTGTCACGCTTTCTTTCCTGAAAACATCCCACTTGGCGTTTACACGCACTTGAACTTCATGTTCGCCACAATTAACCCAAAAACCTTCAAAGTTCTGCCAGCAAACGCAGCTGACATACCAATATATAAGAGACTCACGGGTCTGAAGAGACAAGACCCGGATCTCAAAGTGTTCATTGCCATTGGGGGGTGGACATTCAATAACCCAAGACCAACTGCTACCACTTTTTCCGATATTGCCAGATCTAAGACCAACACAAATGCTTTCATCAGGTCTCTCACTAGTTTCATGGCGACATACGATTTTGACGGCGTAGACATTGATTGGGAGTACCCAAAAGCCGACAACCGAAGTGGCCGAAAAGAGGACTTTGCAAACTTTCCGACTTTTATCGCAAGACTTAAGAAGGGGCTCAAGGCGACCGGAGGTCGAGACGGGCTATCGATTACTTTGCCAGCCTCTTATTGGTATCTCCAGCACTTCGATATCGTAAAACTTGTCGACGACGTCGATTGGTTCAACATGTAAGTATCCCGTGCTGATGTTTGTTGTTTCCAGCTAATTTGGTATAGGATGACCTACGGTACGTTCCTTCTGCAGCTGTCTGCCCCTCACTTGAATGCTAGTCAAGCAGACGCTCGACTGTGCTGAATATCCTTGGTACATTTCTGACTCAAAGATATATATCAGATCTGCACAGCACTTGGGACAAAGGTGAGTCTCAGTCTATAAATTCCAGATATAACCTACTTACAATAAGTAGGAAACAAGTGGCTCGGCGCTTTCCTCAACGCGCATATTAACTTGACCGAGATCACACAAGCTATGGATCTTCTTTGGCGAAATAACATCACCCCCAACAAGGTGGTCTTGGGAACGGCCTTCTACGGCAGAGCATTTACAGCCAGCAGTCCCAGCTGTCTATCTCCGGGCTGTACGTTCGAGTCTGGCGCTAACAAAGGTCTTTGTAGCCGCGAGGTCAGTATCCTTCTCGGCTCCGAGATCACTGATATAATTGCCCTAACCGGAAATTAACCAACTCTTGATAGCGATGCGGTGGTCAAGATCTTAACTTTTGACAGTAATCAATGGGTCGCGTACGACGATACCGATACCCTTAAAATGAAAGCCGATTTTGCGCGCAGCCAGTGCATGGGAGGAATTATGGTTTGGGCCGTTTCTCACGACACTTCTAAAGGGGATTTTTCCAAAGGTCTAGCAACAGCTGCTAATCGCAAAGTTATCGCTTTAAAAGCCACTGACGGTACAAACGACACCACAGTGACCAGCTATGCTCAGTGTAAATGGACGAATTGTGCCGAGAGTAGGTACTGCATATTCTCAAAGAGCACACAATGCTGACTATTTTATCAAAGATTGTCCTGCGGGGTGGTCTCGAGTGTTACGGCAAGATTCTGGTGCCAGAGGGACCGAGTATCTTGTCGATCAGCCCGCTTGTAATGGCATTGGAGTCCATCAATTCTACTATCCGCCTTCGCAAAACCCTACTTGCGGTTGGTACACACATCACAATGGCAAATGTGATCCAACGTGTCCCACGTAAGTCACTACCCGCACGCTTGCAAACAGCTTGAGAAACCAATCAGGAAGCTTCAGTTTCCCCACGATTGTATCACAGTAGGGATGGAGAACTGAAATCCGTCTTACTCTGCTCAAAGTACCTTCTGAAAATGCTGACTTAACCTTTAGCGGCACTGTCGAAGTAGGCTCAAATTCCATGTATTGCAATAACTACAAGTACTAGGCAGCTTGCTATACAATGTCGACCGATCTCTCTGCCATGAAGCTGTACAACTAATGCTCATGGGCAAACTGGCCTATGTGCGACAACGGCGTATGCAGCAACACCAAGACCGTATCTTCCACCACCGGCAGCGGCGGTGCATCATGTAATGTGCGAAGTCTCAGCTCATCCTCTATGACAATCCAAGAGCGAAAGTATTGCTGTAACACGACAAACGAAAACAGCAAATAAGAAGACTGCCAGTGGTATAATGAAATCAAATTTGGGCCTGCTGGCCGCAGCTGGTCTGAGGATAACTACTGTTTAAGTGGTTGTTCTTCAGATAAAGTGCGAGTTAGTATGGACAAATATGAAGGAGGTTGCGTCGAGAAAGGTAGTCGTTCGAAATGTTACTTGCCAAAACTTCAGACCCTCACAAAACGCGAAGATCCGATGGATAACCAGTACAGATACGATCTTGTGGATTTTTTGGAGGACCCATTCTGCGATTACAGCCCTGGTTTCGGAGACTCACAAAAACGTCAAGTGCAAAATGCTTCAATCGACAGCCGTGAGTAAACCCCTTTCAAATTAGGACCCCATTAAAAGGGATGCTCTGGCGAGTTGATCTTATTCAATGCATGTCAAATATTTGGCGACATTCGTATCACGTCGACTAATTATGTCTGCAGGATCTCTCGTACCAAGGTCAAGCGACAAAACTTATCATTCCGTTGAAGCGCTGTTGTTCCTGCTCCTTTTCACTTCCCCCACCCAGAATCAACTGAGCATCTGGGGCGACGAAGTTGTTGCAAAGTACCCAAACTTAACAATTTCCAAAATCAAGGCATGGATCGCTGCTAAGATCAGTTCAACATTTAGCAACGACGACGGCGTGCATCAGGCAGTCTGTAACATGGACGGCCTAAATGATTCGCTTGGAGGGAGCAGCACAGTGAACTGCTATTGCCTGACAAATGACTGCTGTGATACCGACGATAGCGACTGCCAAAGTGGGATTGACTCTGGCGACGATGAGAAGTATGTCCACTTGGAAACTAAACGCGACATACTCTATGGAATCCCGGATGAGACAGGAGATCTTCACAAGGCGATGGAGTACTGGCAAGGACGGGAGTATGCCTACGAAGCATGGGCTAAACTCGAAAAGCGTATTGGAGGTACGCGGCCTTTTACGATCGTGGTATCTGGCATACCATCAATCAATTACAATTCGCTCACCGTAAGAACCCCTTTGCTTTGGCGAGCCATGATTGACATCTTGCTGAATCTTTTGTACAGTACAATCAGGCCGCAGATCTGCAATCCAATGATCCCTTGTGGGACAACGTTTTTGATATGGACCGCATAGGGGATTGTAACAATGTGGATATAATGACTCGCGTTCAACCTATGGCAAATCGTGGGACCGGCACCGGTCTTCAAGGTTCGTCATATCCAGCGTGAAATGCCCGCAAAACCATCTTATAGGCTAAGAGAGGGATCAGTGTCTTCTTGACCCTGCCAATTCTTAATCTGTGCTCTGAGCTCTAGACTTTCTTCTCCAATCATATCATACCATCCAGAAATAGCATGGAGACTAACAGCACTCAAGGAGAACATATTATAGAACTCAATACTCCATCACGATTCTTCACAGCAGCTGCAGCAGGCGAACTCTCTTCCGGGGATACTATCACTGTTGGCAATATTGCAGTTGGCTTCTACCAACATGCACTTGTTGAGCCTCTGCCATTGAATACACCCCCGATGGTTGGTGGGGTACAGAACCTATATCCAATCCCACGACTAATGAATGCACTTGGGAGTCGAGCAAACGGTGCCCATGTTGTTTTGCTTGTCGGGGAAATGAACAATATTAAATCTTTGGTATGTTAGGTACCTCGCCATGAGAGCACAACTGACAGGCTGTTTGACTCTAGGTGCTTCGACATGCAGATCCAGTTGAAAACGGCAAGATGAACAGATTGATCGCTAGGGATGACCCGACCGCCGCACTGATGAAAATTCGAAAGGTACGTATTGCGACATGGCGCACCCACAAGCACCGTCATACTTACGAGAGGTCTCAGGTTATCACAGTCTTGCATTACATGAACCACCCCATCATACAAGCGGCAATGGCCATTACCAACGATAACTTTCGAGCCGAACTGCATCTCGTAGAGGAGGCGCATAACGGCGTTATCGGCAACACGCAAGTCGAGCTTGTGAGGTATTGGGACATCTGGATCCGCGACGATCTAACGGAAGCAGCGCGATAAGCCAGAGTCTGAACTGCAGACAGGACTTTGCAGTTGCGCAACATGTGGGCGGTGAGAACGGACGCGAATGTCAACATGGTTCTTCAGATTATTAGCACTTTGAGGTTGTTGGGATCTGATATAGATATCAACATCGACGATTTCAGCCAGGAGCCCTTTTGAACACGCGGAAGGGGTTGGGAGGTGATGGGCTCTGATCGCTCGATATGTAAAATATTCATTGCAAATAGTATTGCCAATTGCAGAAAGGAAGATCAAAATAGAAATAGGAAGAACCATCATTGTATGAGCTACTTGGTGGACATCATCAGTGCTTATTTGCTAACGTCATTTCAGGAACGAAGCGCGCTGGTGAGAGTCGCAGTGAAACATGTACATGGAAGTGCGGTTCTGAGATATGGGCTGTAGATGAAACCTTTCGAGCCGTGATTTCTTAGCCAGTGTAAGCTTCTTCCCCATCTTCCATCATGACCGTGAACATGTCCTCGATTTCATCACCCGCAAACACATTGAACCAGAAATATTCTATCGCGTTTAATCCGACCTTCAGCCAGGCCTGCCACTCAGAGTCCCCCGGCGCCAGGTACTCAACCACCTTGACCCACACAGCGTCGAGCTCGTGATCTTCACTTGGGTCTTCAGGTGCCGCCGCCACCGAGTTCAGAACCGCCTCATCCACCATGATGCACACACGGTGTCGAGCATCGAGCTGCCGCGACCCGATATCCACCCCTTGACCTTCCAACCACCTCGCGAACGCATTCCTGACGGCATCCGTATCCGCGCCGTCCAGGCTGCGGTCTTCTACAACATTGTTCACGAAACGCCTCTTCATTTCCTTGTTCGGTCCATTGTCGAATGGCGGCTCGGTGCTGGGGGGCATGAACGGCGTCAGGCGTAGGTCTCCGTCAATGAAGTAATCGACGTAGGTCCTAAGCCTGGCCAGAAACAGCGCGAACTGGGCATCTGACTCCGGCGTGTAGACGGTGCGAAAGATAGCAAAGCCCCAGTTTGGCTGGTGCAAGTCGCGAAGCTTCCGACAGACCTGGCGCTCCCATTCTTGTCGAAGCCGCGTTGAATTTGGAGAATTGGAACGTGGGGTCACCAGAAGCGTGGACATGACAACACGTGAAGATATATGAAGTGGCAATGCAGCATTGGGTAAGGTGTGTGAGTTTGTGTATAGCGAGGTAGGTGGTGTTTATAATGCCGGTGCCTACGGAGCGGAGGGGCAATAAGTTTTGGCTCATCGCCCAATGTTGCCAATTAGAATCAGAATTATGTCGGCAGAACAAAAGCGGTAACGTAAGTATAGCCTCACGTGACAACCCATATCATAAAGCCCAGGATGTTTAGGCTCAGCTTAGGTCTGAGGGCGTGGGCACCCTCCCTCTGAGTCCCTCAGCTCAAGTAGCAGTTGCTAAAGGGACAATTAATCCCCAGTTTATGGGTCTTTGATATCATCTGGCATCCCAAAAAAGCTGCGGCAGTTCACCAAATTCTCGCCCAAGCAAACGACCTCCAATGTTGGAAGTAGTCGTGATGCATATCTTAGTAAATGTGTTCCAGCAATGCGTCAGTGTGATTGATGTACGCGCCTCTGTGTGGGCCAGTGTGGCCGAGGAAAATTCGCTGTTGGCCGTCGTCCCCAATGGCCCGAGTCAGAAGGAGAGCGTCATAGGGATTGATGTTAATGGACGCCGATACATTTTCATTGCATTTGTTTGGAATGAGAACTGCACGCCTGAAGCTAGTCTTGAGCTGTCTCGTAGTGCGATGTTGAGGTATTGCCCATGTATCGCCCAAGAATGTCCCGCTCAGAGCTGCTGGGCTTTCTGTAGCGTTAATCAGCTCTATGCATTCTAGTTGCAATGTTCCGAAAGCTGGAGAGGACTTCCGATTAGCTGAATGTTATGCCTAAGTTAGGTTCGGGAGATGTCCACTTGTCCTCCCCGCCTGGCATTTTTGGAGCCCCGCTGCGAGCATACAGGGCGAGGTACAGTCGGTCTTTACTAGACGGCATCGCAGGAAGTTTCATCTAGTGTATCTCGGAAAGGGTTTGGAAAGGGCAGCTCGATACTACTGCACCTGCGCAAAATAAAACGTCTTAGTTGTCGTATTTAGGTGACTGTAAGAGATTATAATCGAGACATGGGGTGGGCTGGCTACGGGACAGCGGGGAAGGAATCGCCTTCTCGGAATTTCCATATGAAGTACGTGTTCTCTATTCGTGGCAAATGCATGAAGCGAGAAAGTTTCCGTTTTCTTGGTCTTTCACGTGACTGCTCGATAGGGTCTTGTTGACACCCGCAGGAACGCCAAACAGCACCTCATCCCTCAACTGGCAACAAACAAAGTGTAGGTGATTATGAAGTGGTGGAATCTACACTTATCGAGCATTTTAGGAGAGGCAGAATGAAAGCTCTTTCCAATCGCTCGAAACTACGACCAAGTCACTCGATACAGATTCCGGCTGCGGCTTTGATTTTTACCTCTTCTAAGGCGCTTAAAGGCAAATCAAGAGGAGTCTCTTTTGGAGGTGTTGACACTTTTGGACGGTGACTGAGCTTCCGCTGACCTTGGAGGTAAATTGCAGGAAGTGCTCAGACCAGTGCGGTAAGTCTGGATGCTCGCTGACCTCGAACTCGAGATAGGATTCCTCCGAATCGGTGTTCACACAACGCTGCCGCTGTCGCCATATTCTGCATCATCGCCGTCCCGCTCAGTCGTATATCCGAGCCATATGTTCGCCAGTATGGCTGCAAACTTCGTAGGCACGGAAGAACACAAGGGAGTAAGGAAAGAAATAGAGGAGGGGGAAAGTGGAGGAAAGAATGTGGTGCGGCAAGGCAACAATCGGATGGCCAAAGTGCTGTCTACTCACGATGGAGTCTCGACTATCAAACCTACTAAGGATACAAGACGCGGCTTTGTCGCCAATTCAACATGAGGTGGGCCAGGGATCATTGGGATGATCAATTTGGGTCGCTTCGCCATCATCTTGCTGCATACTCCACATGCGTTGCACACCCCACCTGCGTTGCACACTCCACCTGCATTGCACATTCGACCTACGTTGCATACTCTACCTGCGTTGCACTCTCTACCACTCCACCTGCGTTGCTACCTGTACTAGACACATGAGAGGAAGTCGCTGACAGACAAAACCAACCTGCTCCGCCCAAGAGGTGTGGATCTTGTGCGAAAACAGTCGGAAGTAACCGTTATGGCCATGTAAAGGGTGACAGGGTGTAGAAGCCTAGGTACTTAACTCTTTTTATTTTTCTCTCTGGATACCCTCGAGTGGAAAGCTGTGCCACTCATGCAGCCAATTCCCATTCCCAGGCCAAAGTTTCCTGACGATCTAGCACAAGATCTCAGAGTCAGCTTAACCCTTCCAAACTACGGTTTTGTGGAGCGTTAATGTCCCAGAAACGACGTGACACTTCGAAGGACAATTTTTACTCCTGAGAGTAGCAATGACCGGGGGACTTACTGGCTCAACTTGTGCCGTTAATACCTCCTGCTCGCGATCCATCCACCTTGTCGATGACCCCCAATCCAGCCCCTGATAATAATCACTTTCCCCACCCAACTCTCTCACCTCCAAGGTGCCGATATCTCTTCTTTCAAGCATCCACGCCCTTTCAATTCGGCGCACAACCTGGAGAACCCCATTGGCATCAGCCGGGTATTGCAAATTCGGTTCTCCAAAGAATGCACCTCCGTGTATAGACAGACGCAGACTAGCCAGCCTCTGTGCACCTGGCGGTTTTGCAGACGAGATGCATTTGAAGATTTCTCCTGCCAGTTTAGCATCGAGAGCGCAGTTTATCAGCATATCTATCACATGGCCATTCCGTGGGTTTATCTCCAGGTCTCCCCCCTGGTCGGGGAAAGATTGTTGTGAAAATTCGTCCCAGGAAGGGTTGTTAAGGATTTCTATCTCGCCATTCGCCAGTGTCCTCACACATGTTCGGTTCTCACAATCTAGATTTAGTCGTAGTTGTTGCAAGTTGGGCATCGATCCTAGAGCTGTGTAGATTGCCTGCTCGGCAATATCGCCTTTCGATCTCGGTACTTTTATTTCCAGTTCTCTTAGTGATGGACACCGGCGGTTGAGCTCACGGGCTTGGTATGCGTCAAATCTTACAGATTCGAGATGTCCGAATGTTGCTAGTGAAAGGCGGCGGAGGGATTTGCCGTGCTTTTCTAGAATCGCTGCGAGGATATTGCTCGTCAAAGGGTTAGCCCAAATGTTCAGGGACCGTAGGGGGGCGATGCCGCGGATGAAAGAGGTGAAGGATCGGCTGTATGGCTCTCGGCTGTGCCGTTCATCCCAACAGTTGATGGGCACTTTTAGTTCTGACAAGGACTTGAAAGGCGCATTCGCTGCCAACCTGGTGAGAATACTGTGTTCAATCGGCCAAGTCAATACAAGGGTATGAAGCGTGGACAAGTCAACAAGCTCGTCCCACTCTTCGTCGAACCTTTGGTTTAGGAGTTGTAGTCTCGTTAGCGGACAGCGGCGTCTTATCTTTTCCTCATTGTAGAATTGATTGAGGTGAGCCGTGGTAGTGATTATGGCTGGTGCCATTGTGAAGTCCTCAATCGAGGCGTAACGGGGATACTGGACAAGGTAAAGACTTTTCAACGTAGGCGCAAGAGCTAAAGCGACCCGCGCGTGGCCCTTATACCTGGTCGCTATCCCTTCCAGGTGTGGTGAAGTAACAAGCTCATGTTCGTACTCTTGCATTTCCGACTTGTTAAAGGAGCGGAGACAGAAAGCGTCAAGATAAAGTCTACACTGTATCGAGCGATCCTGGTGTAGTGCTTCCAGAAGACAAGGGGCAAACTGGTTCGTGCAAGCAAAGACAAGATCTTGAAGAGCTGGTAGTCCGGTTATCAGGCGTGCCAACGGTTGCCACGCACTGTCCTCGTCAAGAATCTGTTGAGCATCCTGATCGCCACCAATATGGCCGTGCACATGCCACAGCTGTTGCAGCCGATCTTCTTCTTCTTCTTTCCATGGCGGTACAGGCCCGTGGCGAAGTTTCCCATCATCGTCCTTCTCTCGTGGTAAAGTACCATCAACTCGCAAACGGTGGACAGATTCCAGACACGCCGACCGCGTCAGCTGTTGGGTCAAGCAATCGATGTCTAAACGGAGCTGTTCCCGACTCAAAACATTGATGTGAATAGTTTGAAATAGCAAGGTACTCGCTACCAAATTTATCTGCTTGCTGACGGCCGTCAAGTTTCTCAAGGCGGAGGGATCGAGATACTCGCAGATTGACAGAAGAATTTCTGGTGGAGTAGAGTTCCAATTGAGAGCTAGCATTCTCGTTTTAGGATTGCGCAGAGTGTGTGTGTGTGTGTTTCGTGAAGCTGGGTAAAGCCAGTTCGTTCTTCTTGTTGAGGTAATGGTGGTAATGGTTGTTTGGGAAACGATGGATGAGTAGGAATTTAGTGGAGGAGGAGAGCTGAATAGCGGCGGGCTGAGGTGGCTAAGCGCTAGATTTCAGAGCACCCATGTCCGCCTCTATAATGGCCTTGTCCCGATCAAGTTACAAGGCTGAATGTCCAACAGGCTTGTGACAACGGGCACTAAATACTTCATGGCCTGGATAAAGACAATCTGTTGATTTCACTGTGGCATGGGTGTCGTTTCGTTTCAATAAGTATTCGTATCTTCATAGTTTAGCAAAGACTGATACATTCTTGTCATTATCTGGTTTCAAGCATTATTCTAACCTAGATAGCGACGCACAGCCTCTCAATCAAGATTGCGTATCCTTACGTGGAGCTCATAAAAAAGTCGGTAGTAGCGTCCACCAGCGCCATCCGCATTTGGGTCATACTGAAAAAGGGCCATCCCGCGATCGCTCTTGTCTATCAATGCCTCGTCCGCGGGAGAATAGTAATCAAGAGGTATGTATGGTATGCTATACACCTTAACACCAGGTATCAAACGTCGTATTGCCGTCGTGAGCTCATTAAGTTTGTTCGAATACTTGTAGTCGGCCACGACGTTACCCTACGAATCTGTTGTGATTACCTTGGCCGGTGACAAGAAAATAGCTTCAGTATTATCGCCCGGCTGATTGAAGAGAGTAGGATCGATGGGGCTGCCCAAGGTAGGCATGTGTAGTGGAACTGAGGTGGGTTGGCCAGTCAATGCAGCAACAGCCCTGTCTTGCCATGATTGCAGGTTTGCGCCATTGTCAGGACTTCCGTCATTTCTCACAGTTCTACCATTAACCTCTATTTCAGGTGCGTTTGGGTCGTAACTGTCCTTGAAAGCATAGCCCTCCCAAAAGTGTGCCTAGCTGACTTTTAGCACAGGGAGCGGCACCAGAGATTGGAATCAGCAACCAAGTTCAAACTGGAGGTAACTCACCATCCAAACTGCTCGTCGTGATATTATCGTAAGCATAGTACAGCCATGCAACGCATTTGTCCCAAACTCAAATGGAATTGCTCCAAACTTTCGATTTCGAGTGACTGTTTTCATATCACCATCTACGTGATGTAATGTCAGCTTAGGACATGGAAGTCAAGGAAACCCCTTGATGGAAATATTCAAACCTGCAAGATGACTTACCAAAAAACCCAAATAAAATAAAAATCGCTTTTCCACCCCTTGAACTTGTCCCAGTTATTAGAGCCTTTAGTTCTGGCTGTTTTTTTATTACCTTATTTTTGTTTCAGCCTTTTTACATTACGCTACCTTATTACTCTCGGCAAAATTTTTGTGAGCCGTATACACTTTATAAGGCTTCGATTTAAACCGTATGATATTACAGTAAAGTCAGTCTAAGAGCTCTTACTTCTTGAATGAATCTTAAAGAGCTTTCTTTAGTAAACGATTCTAGCGAGACGCTTATTTAAATCTTATTCGAAAGGTTATAAAAGTTAGAAGTTCTAAAATACTAGTAAGAAAACGTGTGGTCATTAACCTTATGTCGTACTAGTATGACTTGCAAGCGACGTCCCCTTCTTGGCATCCTTCACACGCCAGTACGTCTTGTTTAAAGTAAATCTTTAGTACATCTTTTTGTACGTAACTAATCCGACAGGGAACGGATGGCCGAAGGAGATATGATCGATAGAGATAACTTAGGAGTCATCTCTTTGAACGTTGTAAACGTGGATATGTTGAGTGCGCCATCAGCTTGTTCCACGAAATCCACCGTAATAGCTCATGAAAGCTTGCCCTTACGTCTCACTAGGAAGTACGGTGAGTAGTCGGTGATATTGTGTTCAGAAATCGCAGAGAAGTTGGCTCACGTCCAGTATCATAAGTGTAAGAAGATGAAAGATATCCACTATTCGAAACCACGCGTCAATCGTCCATCTAAAAGTGTTAAAAAGTGCTTCCACATGCAGCCAACTAATTAACACCGGGAGCATGATTACAGTCCTCATGCCCAGCTTGGTCCAATAGAATAAGTAGACTTTTATTGAAGACATAAGAAGCGATGTTGACCCTGAAAGTTGACTCCAGTAGAATCTAAGGGCTACTTACTTTGGTTGAGAGGGCTGAACAGTTCATGTGTCTTGAGACTAGCCGAATTATATTAATTCCAAATCGAAGCCTTTGTTGCTATTTCCCGCTATTGATATTTCTCGCGTACTCTTGACAAATTCGTTCACGCATTAGGACTAGTCAACGTGTGAATAGCGCTTCTTTATGACAAATATATCTTACCTATTAAAAGCATTGCGCACAAGCCTGCCCTAGTCTAGGAAGAGAGACAAAAGTTCTAGCTACACAGTACCCTTATCGCAAAACACGGTTTCCAATCTGTGCTATAGGAGCAGCACATGAGCTTCCTAAGCTATGTGAAGAGAAACATTCGACCGTATAAGCAATCGAGCACCTTGTTAAGCCAAAGTGCTGGAGGCTCGGAGCCTGCGGCAGCGACTTTCACTCCTTTCCCAAGACCTCCTCTTGAGCTTCATCGAAAGATTGTCAGAATCGCGGCGCTGGAGACAATGATCGTACCAGTGGAGGTCGGAAGAATAAAGGACAAGGGTAGAGACCTTGGAACAGCCCATGTCGTACCCATTGGGTCATCATCACCCCTCCTTCAAGTTAACAAAGAAGCCCACGAAGAATGTCAAATGGTACTCACGGCACACCACGAACCACGATCTGGAGAACCGAACCTTTACCTTAATGAAGCTAGTGGTGTATTATGGCTGATTTATCTGGACGAATGGACATTCAAGCATGAAAGATTTGCAGCTCTTATTCCCGAATCAAGCAATGGCAATTTACCCAAGATCCGAGCTATAGCAACGGGGGTGGGAAATGTCGTCTCAATTCCTCAAGCGCGGTGGAAAGGATTACGAGTTGATGGCTATATTGATGAATATGCGAAAGCTGGGAGTGGAGGTCCTGATTGTCACAAAACCTTCAGCGAGGTTTTCTAAGCCTTGGGTATATAGCGATATCGAGTTCCGCGATTCTGAAGAGATCGATCCGGCCAACGAGCCTATACATTGGAAGATGTTGAGGAAGAACTTGACAGTTCCTGTTGTGACTGTCGGCAATATCGAGAATGCCATGGTGGAGAATATCCAGAGACATCGTGATAGCATTAGAGGCCATCAAGCAACAACTTGCAAGTAAGTACTAAGTTAACGTCCTACCCCTCCCTTCCGCCCACCCTTTTTACACCAAAACTCACTACTTGTAATATTTAATAATTCAATTGTTTCTTGATAGAATAACTTCAAATTTGGAATCTTGATTATTTATCAAGTATACTCTTGTATTCTTAAGTTCTATCGTGTTTGCATTACGTAATACCATTAAAAAAGTGTTTGAATTCCAAGAAGTTTTTTGCTAACAAATTTGGTGGAAAATCGATTTTCTTGGGATCTTTAATAACTTTTACAATTATTAAAAGATTTTACTAAGAACTTTATAAGAGTTGTATTATACTTATATCTTGATAGTTCTCGAGTTTGAATATGTTTCTATCAATAGTAACTATAAAGTCGAGAAAATTATAAAGCCTCAACAAAAGATCTGTATAAGAGAAACTATTTACTTAATAAAACTTTCTTATTAATACAAATACTCCAAAACTCCCTGAATTTCAAGGTATTAATATAAGGTACATAAATTATGAACTTTATATAAAAACAATAACTACTCGGAAAGTAATTGTCGAGTGATTTTTGACGTTTTTTGTGTGTAAAAACATGAATTTAATATTACGTAATATTATATTATTCAAACAATAATTCGCTCTAGCCATTTAATCTATATAAATATAGAAATATGAATATAAAAATTGTAATTAGTATTATTAATTAGTTGCCGAGATATTAATACCTAAAATCACGTTTTTTGGTTTAAAAGGCGGGCGGAAGGGTGGGGTGGGACGTTAATTCACAGACACAAGAATGTCGAAACTGACGGTTGTCGCAGATGGGGTCAGCCAACAGCAGGTTGACACCGACGGGTGGGCGCTTCTGACATGTCTAGGTGGAAGTGAGAGACGGACTGTCCCGAAGTTCAAGTTTGTTGAAGCACATGATAAGACGGCGGAGAAGTACAAGCCTATGGAAACACCTGTTTCTTGGCAACCGAATGGACCTTAGATCTATAGAGTTTCTTACTAGATACCGGCTGGAGCATCTAACAAAAGTGTATGCCGGTCTTCTCTTGCTTGTCTTGAATATGACATGAGTACAATGGTATGATTAAAGAATAACTTTGTCAATACTACACACAACCGCATATTCATCCGGAATTACCCCTCCCTCATCCGCAACATCATCTCTCTTCGCCCCTCGCAGTCTCTCCCAACCTTCCCCATGCCGCTTTAAACCCCTGCCTATCCCTACCCCTATCTGCCTCTCCAGCCACGCGTTGTATCCTCACTCCCACGCTGAACACTTCTCCCTACACTCTTTTCCTGCATCGCCTCCAAGAACCCAAAAATCGCTTCCAAGCTCTCCGCAAGCTTACCAACCCTCTCACTCAACCGTGCCACCTGTGCTTGTAACATAAATATCTCTGGGCTAGCATCTCGTCTGCTGCCGAAAGTAGTAGGAAATATCGCAGATAGGAAAGACGATAGCTGGGCTGCGTCTTGAGGGGACATGGCCATGTCGTTGTTGGAGTGAAAGGACGACATGGGTATTGCTCAGTTTGGGAACAGGGTTTGTGAAGTTTGGCTTATTCTTGTTGTTAATGACGTTGGTGGTGTTGATGGAGGAAAGGTCCGTATGAAAAATCTATGTTTCTGTCTTGTTGTACTGGTAGAGGGCAGTCAGCTGTAAAGGCTTGGTTGGGTGGGAAGGTACTATACAGGGGAGGAATACATGGAGGACAAGGAAGAGTTGAGAGGATGATCTAGAAGAGGACGTTTAAGTAGATTTCGGTATACTGTCCTAATTTCAAGTCCAAAACTGCACAAACAAGGAAGTTTAGTCATGGGCTGTTTATCAGGGAATGCTTTGTTCCCTTACGCAACAATGCAAAGTTTGTGCCTTCATATGACCAATTCAGTGCCAGAGTTCTAGAAACTGATTTTGATGGTTTATGGACTCATTAGAATATCTACTTGCTCTTCTTTTTATATCATCATTATCCTATAATTTTACCCACTTTGAATAAGTCCAGTGCAGCACGGCGATCATAGATAGAGAGTTGAACTCCATCTCATATCATAAAATCATAACGCCACCATATATCCGAACCAAAGAAACCCCCGAACTTTCTGTCTTTCTTTCCTTCCCACCATTTTTCTAGAATGAAAGCCGTCATTGGAGACATGACTCGAAATCCAAGAGCAACAAACCCACATATCCAAGAACCGTGAAACACTTTCCCCACTTTCAACCCAGGGAGAAATTAATCCCTTAAAACAACATCTCACTCTCCTCCCCTACCTCCCCCACACCATCAAGAACCGACGTAAAAGCAGCCACATCACTACTAACAGCCGTCGTCGTCCTCGGCGGCGAGATCCCAAGCATGCTCGCACCTCCGCTTCCACTCCCGGAACCAGAACCAAGAGCAAAGCCCGATCTCGCAGCCATCTTCGCACTGGCCCGCCTTCTTAAAGGACTGGCTGTCGCAGCGTGGACACGGTAGAGTTCTGCGTAGTCTATTGCTGGCCCGTCGCTCTTGCTGCGGGGAGTGGGTTGGTGGATCGTTGGCTGGGAGTGTGATTGGGGATGTGCCGATGAGGGAGAGTGGGATTGGCTTTGGCTTTGGAGCTGCGAAGAGAGGTTGGAGATTGGCTGACTCTGCGTCTGAGCTTGTGGTAAGAAGAATTCTGGACTTCCACTACCACTTGAGCCCGAATTCGAGTTTGAGTTGGAATGGGAGTTGGACCCAGAGAAGTCAACAGTACTCAAATCCATACCCTGCAATTCATGGTCAAATTCCGCCAAGAACGAGTCATCATTCATTAACGCCAAGGGCATCGAATCACCCAGATGGCCGATGCTAGCGCTCGTAATTCCGTGCAGCGCCTTGAACTTCCTCAACAGCTCTACATCGTCCGCAGCTGTCTGATCCATCCCCAAAATCGCTCTAGCTTTAGCGCGCAGCTCGTCATCTGAAGGACAATGTCCAGCGGCGAGCTCGGCTTGTACGAATGCGCTGAGATTGGATTCGAGATCGCGGGAGCAGAAGACCTGTGCGGGCTTTTGCCAGCGTTGGGAGGAGAGGCCTTTGACGAATTTTTGGGCCGTTTTGGCTTTGATGTTGTAGGTTTTGTGGTCGATTGTGACGGGCATGTCGGTGGAGAATTTGTCTGCTGGTGGCAGGACTTGCGGCATGAGGAAGGGCGGAGAGAAGCCAGTGCCACCGTCGGCGATGCGCCATGATGGTTGAGTGACGGGGAGTCCTGGACCAGGGGTGGGAGAGAGACCGACGTCGCGTTTGAAGCGAATAAGCCATTCGGCGTTGTCGGCTGCGGTTTGATTCCATGGGTCGTCGTCGTCGTAGATTACCCAGCGAGCTTGATTTTGGATCTCTTCATCAGACGGGAGCTGTGATCGTTAGTTGCTGCTGATGAGACTTGGAGAAGAAAAACTCACATGTTGATTTGGATTGTTGGGTGACATGCAAGTTGTCACGAAGCGAGTTAGCTCGCGAACCAGTCTTCCATAACAGTTTGCATCATTCAAGAAGTACTTGAGCGGTTGTGTTGGATTGGTATTGGTAGAAGGTTGGTTCTGGATGAGTGTATGCAGTGGCGCATCGATGACAGGCGTGTGTGTTGATTTTCCACTTCCTGGCGAAGGAACCATCCCTGTGCTGTCCAAATCCCAATGAAGAGTCTTCGGAGATGGTTGGGAACCCTCACTGACTTCAGACAAAACAGGCATGTTGAGTCCTTGGGATGCAAAGTCTCCCATTGTTATGAGACCTGCTTGTTGCTTGAACTGGTGGAGGATAGAGGGGTCGTCCATGGCGGTCTGGTTCCATGGATCATCGTTCTTGAACACGATCATCCGTGCTTGGTTTTGGAGTTCTACATCACTCGGGTAGGTCCCGAGGGAAACTTGAAAGCGAACCCAATCTTTCAATTCGTGTACCAATCTTGCATGGTTGTGGATGCTGTAATCAATGCTCTTGTCATCCAACGACCTGATCTGCTCTGACAACATCTCAGAACTCCTTGGCAGGCCAGCTCGTCTTCTGAAGCCCCTCAGCCAACAGCCCGATTGATTGATCAAGAATTTAAACCATGCGACAGCAGGTTTGCATTTGAAGTTTGATTGATGCTCGATCTCGTCCAATATCTTTGAGCATTCGGCTTGCAACTCGCTATCGGTTGGCGTTAGGCCAAGTGCTTGCTTATTCTCCACAAACTTCATCAGAGCTCTCTGCTTAAAGCATGTCGATAGAGCAATATGCGCAGATTCTGGAGCCACCTGAGCATTGACCAGTTCGACTCCCTTGATACAGGAGTAGTTCGGCGAGCCAGGTCGTTCTGGCGTCTCTTCTTCCGTGGTTCCAGAAAGGAGGATCAGGTCTCTGAACCAGGATCCTTCAGGATGTTTCTTGCCAAATGCAACGTCATCTGCCTTGTGCACTATCCTGCGAGCCTCGACAAGAAGATCTGCATCTGTTGGCACACCACCTCTCAAAACCGTATCGTGAACATATTCTACCAATCCGATCTTGACGTAATCTTCGAGACTCTTTTCGTCTTTACCTGCTTCTTTCGAAGCTTCGAATGGATTCATGCTGTTACGCTCATCGTGAATGAGGTCTACATGGTCAGCATAATCATCATAAGTAAGAAGGGGGGGCACATACAAGGTGGCATTCCATTCTCAATAATATCCAAAACCTGCGGTTCGAAACCCCAGTCACCCTTCCAGTCAGCCATAGATTTACCACCTTTGAAATGCTCGGCAAGATGGTCGACTCTGAATGTCCAGGAATCCATCACGATACCGCAGAAACCACATCGGGAACGAATTTCAGGTGTAGCCACTTTCCAGGTCTCCATAGAGAAGGATTGGAACTTGACATCGTGAACTAGATTCAGGTGTTGGCGGAGATGATCTTTCCTGTAGAAAGTTCGTTCTTCTAGTGATCGTTCGGCGCAGCTGGAATGGTTGTGGACCTCGCCGTGATCTAGTGGCGGATTAGGGAGGCCGCAATAGACGCAACGATTATGGCCATAATCTGCGCAGTACTGCGTTGGTCCATCAGGCGAGCACACCCACCGCTCTAGGGACAGATGTAGCGATTTCTCGTGCCTCTGCCAGTCATGTTTGGTTTTGAAGGTTTCCGTGCAGAAAGTACATTGGAAAGCACGGGGAGGACCAGATGCAGGGTTCACCGTGACAGGTTTCGGTGCTTGACGACGGCGACGACGACGTCCCCTGTTTCCAAACGATCCGAATGAGCCATATGAGCCTCGAGACTTGTGTGAAAAAGCTGAAGCGAATGAGCCGCCGCTGGAGTGAGAAGTGCCCAAACTGCTGGTAGAAGAGACATTGCACAGCGAACGACTCGACCCATCATCAGTTTGTCCATAGCTGAGGGAAGGACTAGCCAGACCAGACGAGTATGTCGACGCGGTAACGGCTTTGGCAATAGCAGTAACGGAAGCAGGTTCGTTTTCGGGAGGAGAATTTTTCCATCTTTCAAGGGGATTCATGTTCTCTAATGCCGGAGTTGCTCGTCTTGGGATATCCATGGCGTTGGCGTAATTGTTCACGCTGGGGGAAGTGGAGCGTGGTGGCCTGACCTTGCCCCTACGACGAGCATTGGCAAGCCAGTTGGTGATTTGGGTCTTGTTGAGACCTGTCTGGCGGATGAGCGACTCTTTCTCCTCTTCTGTTGGATAGGGATGTGCGTGATGAGTAGATAGCCAGCCTCGGAGGATGCGGATCGATTCTCGAGAGAACCTTGGTCCGACCTTTGGAGCAGTCTCTGTGAATTCGGCATTGATGTTCTCTTCTGATGACTTGAGGGATACCAAGTTTCCTGTTGAACCCGACCTGCTGTTTGGAAGTGATCCTTGACATTGAGAATTCTGACTTGTCTGGTTCAATTCCATGAGATCTTCCAATCTCCAAGCAGACAGGAAGTCCTTTGGTCTGGCCTTACATTCGCAAGCAAACGACACACAATTGATACAAGATCCAATGTTAGTTCCCTCTCTGATAACCTTGCATTCAAGACCTCGTTGGAAGCAATTCTCGCAAGCTTCCGGTACAGCGTCTTCGTTATCGTTGACTGTCTTGGGAACGCAGAAGTCCCCACAACGGTTATTCTTGACTGTTGACTCGGGATGTGTCAAGCTGCAGGAATGGTCCAATGCAACACAACTTGTACACGAGCCCTTCCGGAGACCTTCTTTGATGACCTTGCAATGAAGACGCATACGAGAGCAATAAGAGCACGAACGGACAGGAACGTCCATGCCGTCGATCCATCTGGGGAAATCCATGAAATCGGCTGGGCCCATCATAGTGGTGTCTTGCATGGCAGTCTCGGTACCAGTTCCGGCACCATCTAGGGCACTGACGGGAAGAGGAAGTTGGTCTTCCGATGACGAGAAGTGCTGGAGACATGTAAAGTGGTTCTCGTCGTCTGTCTGTGTGGCAAAGGCTAGATCGATATCGTATGGGCCAGCTGCCATGTTTGACAAATGGCTGAAGTCCATGGCATTGGGGTCGATGCTTACATCCAATGGATGAGCAGCATCGTCAAAATTGAAAAACTCGTCCATGGTTTCCTCGTCAATGGTGGTCATCTAGAGGGCGCCGGGCCGAAGTACTGAAGAGGAAGGCGTGAGCCCAACACAACAGGATATTGTGTTGTGCAGCAGTTGGGACGGAAGATGGGATGAGGGTGGAGGAAGAGAAGATCCGTTCGTCAGACCAGATCAATGGAAAGGCGTGAGATATGTGAAACGAGATGGTTGTAGAAGAAGAAGTATGAGTAACAAGATTTGAATGATTAAGAAGACAAGACAAGACAAGACAAGGCCCCGAGAAAGACGGGACTAAGGTATTTAGATATCAGCAGTAGATTGCATTTGGAACAGTGCGCGAGTGGACGTTGAGAAAGACTGCACTTTGTTTTGTCTTGCCTGAGTAGTAGAAAGCATAGGTAGCCATCAGTCGAGGTCTGCATCGAATTGTACAGTCATCCAACCCTGACTGGGTGTTTCTCACATGCGGGCGGGGGATCCGCACTTGTCAATTTTCTTGACTTGCACGCCCTTCAGCATCCCGCTTCGGTGGTAGCGTACGCCTGTCCCACCGCGAACTCCGACCCTGGCTGGCCTGGTATTTCTCCGATTGGCACACTGTGTACACGAATGCTTGGCAGAAGAACACCCGAATGCCTTCCACCGCCTTCTCGCTCTCTTCTCGCTGCCTTCTCCATGCATACAGTATCATATTATTTTATACTACACCACTACAGTACTGGTACGAGGGACCCCGACCATCAACTCCCCACCATATCACTTTGAGAGTCGAGACGCAGCCGACAATCCACATCCGACAGTCCACCTCGAGTCAGCGCGACCCCTTCAATTCGACAACACGAACTCGGCATCCCCACCATAGGATCTGGATGCCGATATCTCTAGGATCAACCTCCAGCAGAGATCTGCGCTCCATAGATAAATGTCTTGGTCTTCCCCGCTACTCAGGTACTTTTGAGCAGCCTCCAATTATTCTGTACTCAAAAAATCGGCATATGAATGGAGTCTGGAGAAAATGAAGCCGATGCTGACCGTGTTGCCGATATCGCATGAGATGGCTTGAAGGGTTTGTATATCCGGTTTGTCAGCAATGAAGACTCTCCAATCTGAACACTTTCTCCTCGAGTACAGATACAGCTAGTACGGGGTATCTCGAGCTCTGATTGATCTCTGGATGGTCGATCTGTTCCTCGGAGAAGCCTCGACACCAATTCAGTTGCAGCTTTTGATTAATCTGCATACGAACCTGTGGTGTTGGAGTCCTCAAAGGTGGTCAGCATGACGTCGGGGGAGATGCAAGCTGGCGAGTGATACTCCTGTGTGGCGTCTTTATACCACAGAATAATGGCATCGAAGCCACTCAAGTCAGGCTACCTATCATCCCTATGGTGTTTTGGAAAGTGTGTCGGCTACAACATCCAGAAAAGACATCAAAATCCCATCCACCGCCAAGACTCTAGACATGACAGGAGCAGATATGGCTGGAGCCGAGTGGCTTCATGCTCATTCTACTGGAATTCTTCTAACTCATTCTTATTCTTTTTCTTATTCTTGCTCTTCTCTTCCATCCACTTCCTCATATTTCTTCCAACTCCCCTCTGCCTTACCTATCGTTCTATTCGTTTTCTTTCAGGCTTGTCACTTCCCCGAGGTCGTCCTGACATGTTCTAAATAGGCTAGGAGGGTTCCGAAGTACACTGCGCAGTGCTCACACAGGGAAGATGCTCTTCTCCCTCGGCAAGGAAAGCAGACTAAATGGCCATACACTCTACAATACCCGTTCAGATACGGTCTTGAGTATCCAGCGAACCCCGAATCCGAAACCTGCAATATGAACCCCGTGGCTTCCTTCTTATCATCGCCCGCTCTAGCCCGGTCTTTCATTATCATATGGCTAGGTGTCGATGGAGGCTGAGGGGGAAGGCGGCGGAGGTAGTACGCTGGCGGGACTCATTTTCAAGGTCCTCTTCTCCTTAATACTCTGTTTACTAAGGCACGGGCACTTCCGTCTCAATCAGGTCAAATGTGCGTCAAGCTATTTATTGATTGATTGCTTTAATATGTGTAAATAGGTAAGTAGGTAAGCAAGTAATGTATGCTACGAATACAAGCTAGATAGAGAGCAAATAGCAAAGCTAAGATATGACTGACATATGCTACCAATTCCCATGCCTATATATGCCCCAAAATGAAAACAGACGCCCGAGGATATTCGCGTACAGTAGCATAATGATGCAAATGCGTCTCTCCTCTCGGTTCATGTGCTTGCCCATCATTCCCTATCCTTTCAGTTCCTGTCCTTCCGTCCTCCCCATCAGACCCAATCCCGTAGTCATCCTTCCAGCTAGAGCTGTCCTGTATTGCCGTGTCCCTCCCACGATCCATTCCCCATCATCATTATCCGTATCCATTCCATATCCCATCTTCCACATATCCATTTCCACATTATACCATCAACATCGACAATCACTCATTCGAGAACTCCATCACCTCCTCCCACTCGCCTTCCTCCCCCCAACAGCACCCCCATACGCCCCGGGATCCACAGTCCTATACCCACTATCCCTCCTCTCCGTCTCAGCACTAACCCTCGTACTCTTCTTCCTCCTAGGCGGACTATGCTCCTCAATAACCACCACCTCATCGCTCCCCCCAAGACTCCGACTCCTCTCCCTCTCCCTCCTCGTCTCCCTACTCTCCTCCACAATCACCCTATCGACCCTACTCGGCTCCCTCACAATGCGCACCGGACTCGGCGCGCGTCTGACTTCGACTGTTTCGCTCGCTCGCCGCGTATGCGTCGATCCCCCATGGTGTGACTTCCGCCTTTCGCGTGCGACGACAATGCTTTCGGTGTACGAGGACCGAGAGGATACAGATCCGAATTGCATACAGGTGTATATGAGCCAAAGGATGAGAAGGAAGCCGCCGACGCTGCCCAGCACGATGCCGACTACTGTTCCTGGGGCGGGGCCGTCGTTGATGTTGCCGTAGGTGGTGGGGATTATGCCGCTGGTGGATTGGCGGATTTGGAGGAGGGTGCGCTTGCTTATTGTTGTGAGCGAGGAGGAGAGTGTGGTTGTTGATATTGGGGATGGAGATGCGGAGCGTGGGAGAAGGAGAGTTGTTAGTAGTGGTATTGGTGCCATTGCGGCGGGCGCGAGAGCGCTGCTCGCTGGTGGGTTGGGAAGCGCAGATACGGTATGTGATTTGGTGCGCTGTAGAGTATAGGAGGATTCGATGAAGAGGATGCAATTGATGCGCCGCGCAGTATTCGTCGACGGTTGTTTTGTTTATCTCCTCTGCTCCCCGGCTGGGCTGGCTGGGATCAACGAGGGGGAATCGAGCGGATCGCAGGCCCGAGCTTGAAACAGATGATGCTGATGTCTCTTGTGGATTCGGCGGGGTCTTCTCTGTGTAAACCGCTGGAAGATTTCCGTATGATTTTGTAGACAGGAATTGAATCGAATTGAAGTATTGGAACGAGTGACGTGAAGATAGGATGGAGGAGAAGGTTGAGTGGATGGATGGCGTGGTGGTGGAAAGAGGAAGGAGTGACTTGAAACTAGGCAGAGTTGGCTATGGACAGCAGCAGCTTGAGCTCAACCGGGCGCATGTCCGAGGCTGCAACGCTGTAGTGGTGCATAAGCTCGAAGCCTTGATTCTGCAGCACAACACAGCAACCTGCAGGTCTGCCAAAAGAAAAGATGAAGTGGTAAATAATTCCTGCAAATACGATTTGCAAATGCAAAGATGTATCTATGTGGGGGATGTGAAAATCCCCCTCACTAGTATAATCGAGGAGGCTGGGAAAGTCGTAATCCGAATCCCGTCATCTTCGGCAAATTCTGTTAGGTGAAGCTTGTCTCTTGTTGATGATTTCAGGAGGCTGGGAGCGCTGATAGTCGCTGGCGTGGAAACCATCGAACAGAGCACATGGAATTCCGTTATGTCCGATAGGATGGCAGAGGCAAAAGAGAAGTTATAATTGGGTTCTGCTATGAACGGTGGCAGGGATTACTTGGTGAGGACTTGGAGCCGATGACGATGGGTTGCAGGTAATGGAAATACGCGAGGGTTGCTCTGGTGCCAAGATTTGGGATTGTTGACATTGACGTTGTCGTCGCTTGGAGAAATATGGAAATGAAGCTATTCGCAACTTGAAATCATTGATTGTTGAAGCAAAAAGCTAAACCTAATGGAAGGCTGAAATCAACTTTGGTCGAGATGACAGACGGGCAGAAACTAAGTGCATCGGGACCTGGCGTAGGTCAATGGACTCACGTCACTCACCACAGCCCTTTTTTTTTCTTCACAACTCATTGCTTTGTAAACCTTGCATACTGTCTATCGCAACTAATCTCATCTCTGAGTCCAAAATCCAAATTCGCGACTACATTGCGTTACATCTAGTAGTACCACTCACGCACATCCGCAAAGCTTTTCGCCATACTTCGTAGCCAAGGCATAGATTCCAGGTCCTCTGACAACGTTTTCGAACACAAACCCAACTATGGAGGACAGGCCACCAGCCGTTCCAGAAGCCATCGACATCGGCACGCAGATCGCTCGATCTGTTCCAACGTCCCGACAGCTCAAGCACGCTCTCAAGCTTCCCACAATTCGCCCAATTCGCTCCCGTACTCCAGACATTGATCTGGGAATTTGTCGCAGCCGTTCCGCTCGTAGTGGAATGTGACTGGAAAGGTCGTACGATGCCAAGGACATAATCGCTTCCATCTTCGTTACCCACTGTTATGAGAATGTTCACGAGGAGCGAAACCTCACGTCGACGACTCTAGTGCCTGCTATGATGCATACTTGTTGGGAAGCGAGAAATGTGGGCATGTCTGCATACGAGAAAATTGGCCATGTGAGTCTATCATCGAATGTTTGCATTCAGAACTGTAAGTCTAATGTCATGGAGAGAATATCTGGCTAATCATATCTTGCTCTCGCTCAAAGTGTAATGATTGTACTATCCGCCATCTCGGGATTCGACAGACGTAGATCAACTGAGATGTGGATATCGTACTGCTGAGAAACGGATTTTCTTTTCGGGCGTTTCAGGACGGAGCATGGAAGGTGATCCAAGCTAAGTGCAGGGCATTCGCTGTGCCTTGGACGAATGATAGTGGTCTCCAGTCTGCCATGCGGAATGCTAACATCGAGTTGAAGGCATTGCGGACGTTGGTGGTGGTGTATGGTTATGGTGATGATGAAGAGACTGGAAATGAGGACTTGCTCTTGTGCGAGGGGGAGCGTTTGAAGAGTGAACGGGATGATGCCAAGCGAGCGTTGGAGTCTGAGAGAGAATATGGGGGCGACGGAACCAACCACTCCTCACTAGAGAATGTGGCATTCTTGGACGTGAGGAGGGGCAGGTCCTACAAGTATAACTATTATGCATAGGCTCGGGGTGGGTGACAAGAGCCAGGAACGGAGTCTCGAAAGGACGAGTATGACTGAGAGAAGGAGGGTTGATTGACTCGTCAGCTGCGCTTACTCCATGCTGCTCAAGAGATGAATTTAAAGAAGAGGGAGAAATTAGAAAATGGTTTTAATCAAAATAATGCAAAGCTTCAAGGATTGAGACCTCCCAGGCTGCGTCCATTCCGCCGTCGTAAAAAAGAAAAAGCAGCTTTTGGCAAAGCCAGACTGACCACAACACCGAGAGCTGACAGCACTTCGTGCCAAAGCACTTTGATAAATTTCAACAGATCCGAATAGAAGTTGGTAGGGACAAGTTGACAACAAGAAGCGAACATGTGCTCGCTAGCCAAGGTTGCCAATTGCTTGTGGTGGAAAATATGTCACCCTCACCGAAAGCCGGTCTTGGTGAGTGAACTTCACCGGCAGACCCAGGCTCTACAGAGGGTTCTTAAGTCCCCAAAGAAACGCAGAACATTTAGTAGATAGACCAAAGGCTCCTGGAGATGTCTTCGATGAAAACTCGAAGCTGAAGACCTTTGTGATATTGTCGAAAGTAGATGAGTAGGTAAATGCAAGCTGGAGAGGGAAGGCCAACTTGGAAAAGAGGGGCAACTCTCTCGGCAAATGGATTGGCGTTCATTCCCTTGCTCAGCCACCGAGCATGCGACGATAGGTGTGCCAGAGGCTTCTTTACCTCAACACCTCGCAAGATCTCGCCATTTGACATCTTTTCCTGTCAGTAAAGAAACAAAACGATTGACAATTCATCTTCGAGGGTTTTGGACAACTACCGGCAAAGACGGATCAAAACGAGAACGAGGGATAACAGTAGCACTTCGAACTGTACCCGAACCGGACTCTCGGGAACGCCTATCGCTTCAGCTCGCCTTCTGGAACCTCGCCCACCTGCACTACTCAACTGACTAGCACGAACCATAAGAACGACTACAGTCATCAAGTGGCTTTGCATTCCCTCGTGTTGCCGTCATTGCTTGCGACGACTTCCTTTCCGCACCTTCCTTTGCATCTGCTTCTTTCCTTTCGACTTCCATTACTCTGGAACGGATCACCTTTGGGTTCCCCTTTCTAATACCAACAAATCGAACACCGCAACCACATTCAACGAAGCTTGACGGAGATCTGAACAAAGAACTCTCAACTCCACACCACACCTTCTTAGTAGAATCCGCGACCTGAAACCTCCATCTCTCTCGGAACACTTCACAAAGTACAAGATGTCGCAACAGAAATACGATCCTCCAGCAGGAGGCCCTCCACCACCAGCTGTACGTTCCCAGCCCTATCCCCTCTGTTACTACTGTTTTCTCTACCGCCTCTCCCCACCCTCTTCCACATACAAATGCAACCTCCATACTGACAGTCTCACAGTACGGTTCCGACGCTGGCTCCAACTTCCAATCCCCCGCCCCCGCACACATCGCGCCCCAAGGCACCGGCCAACAATCCGACTACTACAACGCCTCACCCGCCCAAAACTACTCACAACACGCCTTCCCACCCCAAGGTCAATACCCCAATCAAGACCCATACGCGCAGCAAGGGGGACCGCAACAATGGGGTCAGCAGCAAGGAGGTTATTATCAGCAGGGTCCGCAGATGGGATATGCGCCGCAGGGACAGTATGGACAGCCTGGGTATGGACCCGGGGGATATGGTCAGGGTGGGTATCCGCAAGGTCAGTATGTTGATCAGAGGGGGAGGGGAGGGGCCAGTGAGGGGTTGCTGGGAGGGTGTTTGGCTGCGTTGGCTTGTTGTTGTTGTTTGGACTTTTTGTTTTAGAGTGGACAAACCGGCGATGGATGGATGGGGGAGCATGAAGATGGATGGGAAGCACTTGGGACGAGGAAGTGGAATGGTGGCAGGGTTGAGAGTTGAAGATGTTGGAGGAATAAGTCTTTTAATCCGGCGGCAAGAAGACGCATCTACTTTGCATTCGAGATCTAGGCGGGAAGAAGTGTGGTTTTTGTGTATATCTGAGGAAAGGAGAGGAGCTAGATTTGATTGGGGAGGGAAGAAGGCATAGTTGTGACTTTGGGCTGGCTGGACCGTCTTTACTCATCTAGTTACCAGTGGCGTCGACTGCCCTGCACACGCGTTTCTTTTCAGAAGCTTCATTGCATGTGGCAGTTTCGAGGAGATATCATTTGTGGTTTTATCTGGCTTTTGTAGCAAATTGTAATACAAGTTTCTGATACACCATTTTATCCCTGTGAAAAGACAATAGCTTAACCAGGCTTGAAGATTGCATAGAGCAACATTAGGTTGGTAGAATTATCATTGGGGGTTTGATCACCAAAAATGTGCGACTCTAAACTTTCTAACAAGCAGACAGTTTCTCTCTAGATCTAGATTAATGCCTTTGCATCGCATATGGATACAGTACAATAAGGTCGTGCTGTCTGCCGCTTTCAACAAGGCTGACAGCCTTCTCAACCCTGCCCGCCACGCGAGGACGGTGTGGCTGACATGCAGATCAGATCGACTATGACCGAGCGACACCAGAAACAACTTCCTCTCCGCATTCCATCTCCAACTTCTTCCTTGACAAACAAATTCTGTCGATTCTTAATAGCCTCGGGTCCCTGCAAACGATAGGTAGTCTTTACTACTCCCCGATAGCGAATACAAGTCCCACTTGACCTGCACGCCGGCAAGCTACATCAACTTCCTCGACAAGCCCGGACCCCACTTCTACACTGCACAACATCTGCGACACCTCTTGATCTGCAAGTCCTTGCTCGTCTTTGATACTTGAGTTCGTGGAAGGATATCCAGAAGGTTGTCAATATGTCTACAGCTGCTCGTCGTCGTCTCATGCGAGACTTCAAGGTATGTGGTGGCGGTCGGATTGATCTGCATCTTGCATACTGGTACTGACTCGATGTTCTACAGCGCATGCAAACAGATCCTCCGGCTGGTGTATCTGCAAGTCCTGTCGCTGATAATGTTATGCAATGGTAAGTGCAGGATCTTTTGGATCTGCGCAGAGACTTTGAGGCGGACGGATGGGATTGCGTTGGACAAATGCTAACAAAGCTACTCGAACAGGAATGCAGTTATTATCGGTCCAGCAGACACTCCCTTCGAGGATGGAACCTTTCGTCTAGTCATGCAATTCGAGGAACAATACCCCAATAAACCACCCGCCGTCAAGTTCATCAGCCAGATGTTCCATCCTAACGTCTACGCCACCGGAGAGCTGTGCTTGGATATCTTGCAGAACAGATGGAGTCCAACATATGATGTCGCAGCGGTTCTCACGAGTATTCAGAGGTATGATGCTACAAAATATATTGACTTAATCAAAGGCTGGACTCTGCTAACATCACAGTTTACTGAACGATCCTAACACCTCCTCCCCCGCAAACGTCGAAGCATCAAACCTCTACAAAGACAACCGCAAGGAATATACTAAGCGAGTCAAGGAATCAGTAGAGAAGAGCTGGGAGGATTAAAGAGCAGATGAAGCCAACAATATGGGAGGATACCCGGTGTAGCTTGCAGGCATTACATTACGAGACATTGATAATGGCGGGGTTCTGGCGTTTCCGGCGACGGCGAACTTTACTGACGGGAGCTGAATTGTCAAATAGCTTTGCTTCTGGGACTATGGAAAGGGAGTAAATTCTAGGCAGCTGGGTCGTCCTGCATAGCAGAGCGGTTTATTTAGCGTTGTTATTACATGAATCCAGAAATTGTTTCCCCTATTTCTATTTTGTTTCGTTTCTGCTGGGCGGGCGTGGGGTGGGGGTCTGGGTGTCTGAGGAATGCCAACAAACAATGCTGATATGAACCCCCCTTACGAGACCTGGGTCCAAATGAAAACATCCCGTATTGTTTCCTCCCTTTAAATTTCCAAATTCCATCCCATCTCCGGGATTGAACAAATCCTCACTACCAACAAGCATCTTCCTGGCTACTGTAACGTGATCGCAGTGCATTGCATTGCATCGGGCAAATTAGCTGCCTCCTCCGGCACGGCGCACGCGAAATCTTGAACCTACGCGAACCCAGCAAGTGTGTCAACAACCTCCTTATCGACCTGACAGGCCCCCCTAACGTCACCTCGCACGACATCGCAGCAGAGCAGATCATAGAAAGAAGAACACCAACGCCCACGTCTGCATCTGCATCACCACCACGACTCGGCCGCCCTGCGAGCATCAGCTCTGGCACATATGATCGTTCCCGGATAGCAACAGCCTCGACTCGCGCATCATGTCGAACAGCATCAAGGTGGTGGCGCGGTTCAGGCCGCAGAACCGCATCGAGGTTGGAGAGGGCGGGCAGCCCATTGTGGAATTCGAGAGCGAGGACACATGTAAATTGGACGTATGTATTCTTTCCTTGCGAGGAAGATCAAAGGGCGCTGCTGATAGCATGGACAGTCCAAAGAGGCCTCCGGGTCTTTTACCTTCGACCGCGTGTTTGATATGAACTCGCGGCAGAAAGACGTCTTCGATTTCTCCATTAAGTCCACCGTCGACGATATCCTCAACGGCTACAATGGTACCGTCTTCGCATATGGCCAGACGGGTGCGGGAAAGTCGTATACCATGATGGGAACGGATATGGACGACCCCGAAGGCAGAGGTGTGATCCCCCGGATCGTGGAGCAGATATTTGCGAGTATTTTGGCCAGTCCTGGGACCATCGAATACACAGTGCGGGTCAGCTATATGGAAATCTACATGGAGCGTATTCGGGATCTGCTGGCGCCACACAATGATAATCTACCGGTGCATGAGGAGAAGAATAGGGGGGTGTATGTGAAGGGTCTGCTGGAGATATACGTTTCGAGCGTACAGGAAGTCTACGAGGTTATGCGAAGGGGTGGAAACTCCAGAGCAGTCGCTGCTACGAATATGAACGCTGAATCCTCGCGGTCACATTCCATCTTTGTCATTACAATCACCCAGAAGAACGTCGAGACGGGCTCAGCCAAGAGCGGACAACTCTTCCTGGTCGATTTGGCTGGTAGTGAGAAGGTCGGCAAGACAGGTGCTAGCGGACAGACTCTCGAGGAAGCCAAGAAGATCAACAAGAGTTTGAGTGCCCTCGGAATGGTCATTAACAACTTGACGGACGGCAAATCCTCCCATATCCCCTACCGAGACTCGAAACTTACTCGTATTCTGCAAGAGAGTTTGGGAGGAAACAGTCGGACGACGCTTATCATCAATTGTTCGCCTAGTAGTTACAACGATGCGGAAACTTTGAGTACGCTGCGTTTTGGTATGCGGGCGAAGGCGATCAAGAATAAGGCCAAGATCAATGCGGAGATCAGTCCTGCGGAACTCAAGGCCCTGCTCAAGAAGGCGCAATCACAAGTTACGACTTTCGAATCTTATGTTCAGACACTGGATGCTGAGGTGCAGCAATGGAGAGCTGGAGAGGCGGTGCCGAAAGAGAAGTGGGCTGCTCCTTTGGAAATTGCGGGAATCACAAAGACGAAAGCACAACCGCCGAGACCATCAACACCGTCGAGGCTTACCGCCGAGAGTCGAGCAGAGACACCTGCTATCTCGGAACGATCTGCAACCCCAAGTTTACCTATTGACAAGGATGAAAGGGAAGAGTTCCTACGACGCGAGAATGAATTACAAGACCAGATCGCGGAGAAGGAATCCCAGATATCCGCGGTTGAGAAGCAAATGCGAGATACGAAAGAGGAACTGGCCTATCTCAAGGAGCGGGATACCAAGGGGAATCGTGAGAATGAGAAATTAACGGGCGAAGTCAATGAGTTCAAGATGCAAATGGAACGATTATCTTTCGAGAGCAAGGAAGCCCAGATCACCATGGACGGTTTAAAAGAGGCCAATGCCGAGTTAACAGCTGAACTCGACGAGGTCAAGCAGCAACTTTTGGATGTGAAGATGTCCGCGAAGGAGACTAGCGCCGTATTGGATGAGAAGGAGAAGAAGAAGGCAGAGAAGATGGCTAAAATGATGGCCGGATTTGATCTCGGCGGAGACGTCTTCAGTGATAATGAGAGGACTATTAAAAAGGTCATCGAGCAGGTAGATGCTCTTCACGAGCAGTCCGCGGCTGGAGAGGCGATTGCTCCAGATGAGCTTGAGTCTATCAAGGCTGCTTTGGTCGAGACACAAGGTATTGTCCGACAGGCGGAATTGTCACTGTACGGCACTCCTTCAGATGACACAAACGCCAAGCGAAGAGAGGAGCTCGAGCAACGTCTCGAAGCTGTCGAGCGCGAGTACGAGGATCTTCTCGAGAGGAACCTCAGCGATGCTGATGTTGAGGAAGTCAAGCAAAGGCTTGCTCAGGCATACTCCAACAAGCAAGATGTGCAAACATCGTTAGTTGAGGATCTCAAAGCAGATCTCGCCCAAAAGTCAGCCGAGATCCAAAAATTCAAGACTGTGAACGAAGACCTCCAACGCAAGGTCAAAGCAGGCGGCGCCCCCAACGGAGCCGGCGGCATGGCAAATGGCAAGACCGTTCAGCAACAAATCGCCGAGTTCGACGTCATGAAGAAGAGTCTCATGCGCGATCTCCAAAACCGCTGCGAGCGTGTCGTCGAACTCGAGATCTCCCTCGACGAGACAAGAGAGCAGTACAACAACGTACTCCGCTCATCCAACAACCGTGCTCAGCAGAAGAAAATGGCCTTCCTGGAGCGCAACCTCGAGCAGCTCACTCACGTGCAGCGCCAGCTTGTCGAGCAGAATGGTAGTCTGAAGAAGGAGGTTGCAATCGCAGAGAGGAAACTCATTGCTAGAAATGAGAGGATACAATCTCTCGAGTCGCTGCTTCAAGACTCGCAGGAGAAGTTGACAGCTGCGAATCATAGGTACGTTTATCCTCTGTCTCCCTCTCCCCTTCTCCCTTCTTCCCTCTCAAGATAAGGATGCACATACTAATGGTCCAATCACAGATTCGAAGCCCAACTCACAGCCGTAAAAGAGCGTCTCGAAGCTGCCAAGTCCGGCTCAACACGCGGTCTCGGCTCCCCCACCAACGGAGGCTTCTCCTTCGGCGGCGCCGGCTCACGTATCGCCAAACCCCTCAGAGGAGGTGGCGCGGAGACTGGTAACGGGAGTGTGATTTCCGGTGGAGGCGTCAATCCTACGATCAGTGGGCTGCAGAATGAGGCGAGCGGTAATGCGGGAAAGAGGTCGAGTTGGTTCTTCTCCGGGCAGAAGTGAGCTGATTTGTTTCGGAAGCGAGGGGCGAGGCAGTTGTGGATGTTAATTGTGCATGTTTGGGTGGAAGGGAATGAGTGGGTAGAAGGAAATGAGACTTGGGACTCGAGATTCAAGAGTCGAGACCCGGTAGTGCGGATATGGATAGGAGGGAGGGAAACAGGCGACCAGACCAAGCAAGGAGTAGAATAGATGAGATGAGATCATGTATACCCACGTTTTTCGTTTGTCGGAACCGGCCGGTACTTGCACTTCAACTTGAACGGGTGTGCGGTGTTGATTGTTGGTTGGATCGTTCGATCGTGCTTGCATAGGGGATATTATACCGTGGGCTGTCCGGCTGCTGAGTCATGGTTGGGTTGGATTGTGTTGGCTTAGCTATATAGCTGTTTAATCAGGATTTGGCTCCTCTCTTCTTTCTTCTTTACTCATGTTCTCCTTTCAACTATGTCTACTTCTATATGCATATAGGATGTTCGGCTTTGCTTGCGAAGAGTCGAATGCTGATATTCATGCCTTCAATCCACTTTATAGCCGGCAACGTACAATTAATGACTGATCGAGCATCAGCATTGTTCGCTTTGGAGTTGAGATTGGAATTAAGCGAGGAGATGTAAATACTAGAACAGTGGAACTGGAAGTGCGGGGATTTCCTTAACAAACTGAACAAGTCTTTCTCAGGCAAGCGAAACCCAAATCGGTGAAACACAAGCCTGGGTGATGGCTTCGATTGATGCTGAGTTTCATCGTTTCATCTTCGAGATACCAGAAGATCATACTGACTACTTGAACTAAGTTAGTCGACAACAAACCCTGGGAGTCAATATTTGGCGCTCCTTATGAGCATGCTCTATCTGAAACTGTGGATTCGATCCTCTTGACGAGGTGACTGTTGCGACGGCATTTGTTCCTCTGGAGAGCATTGCTTTGACTAAGGCACAAGCATGAGCTCAGCTCACCTCTTCACTGTGCACTCAACCGCATTCGTCGGGTTGCAGCGGAACAGGTTTTCGGGCTGCATTGAGTAACTGCAGTGGTGTCTAATGTATGGAAATCCATCCAATGACCTTATCTACCTACTGACACACATCGATTTCTCTGGTTCGGTGCCAATAGCCAAGTTTTTAGAAGCAGTATTAAAGGAGAGGTTGCAGGGTCACGATCCTGGAGCTGAAGATGAACTGCTTGAATACAACAACCAGCATGTGGCCAAGTAGTAAATAAAGCATAGGGGCCTGTATATTACTTGTGTCTTGCTCTCGAAGAAGGGCACCCCAGCCGAATACTGCCACTATCTTCTAGTCTCTTCGAATGCCCCTTAGCTTGCCTTCTTGACTACTAAAATCCACCGTGCTGGAACTCAGGCTTCGCTTGCGACTCTTCTTCACGGAATTCACGATGCCACCACACGTACAATACAATTTGTTCGAGGCGCAAGCCCCTTAAACTTGCGAAGGGTGACTCCCTGACGACCAAGCATGAAAAGAACGACGATTATTGGAAAGTAAGAACGAATGGATGGACTTTAGAAGTAAAAGAGCTTAAGGATGGGGTCAATCAGTCGCTGGAGCCAATCCAGCTGAATATGTATGACGTGCGTTAGGCCGCCCAGGTAGACTCAAACTGTTGTGGCTCTAGCTGAGGGAAAAGCGATCATTTCTCTTTTCTGGACCCGACCTGTCGCCAACAAGAGAGTCGCAGATTTCAGAAGAGATAGAGAGTATAAAGACTTCACAGCAAAGGATAAAACCTGCCATTTTGCGACTGCTACGATTATTGCGCTTGCACTTCACTGTATGAAATCCAATGAAAACGAGGAAGACAAGGAGGACCGCCGCATGGTTTCTGAGCTTCTGGCCCTCTCACTCCCCAGCACGATGCAGAACTTCTGTACGTTTTGCAAAAGCCCATTCATGAAATTCAGTGACATTCCAAATTTGTCCACGTCGTGGCACGGAATGTTGCCCACGATGATGAGGGCGGCGCCGACAAACCCTTTGAAACACTCAGAACGGCAGCAAACATAGTCGTAGACATTATAAGAGACAATCTGAATACCACTGACCTCAACAACAACAAAAAGGAAACTATGGTAAAGTGGTGGGCTCCATATGCATCGAATGATTCAATGTCCTCATTTGGGTTAGGTTTTGGAAGACTACTGTGAAGACTTAATGATATACCTGAGAGTGATCTCATCTCAGCGCTTCCCGCGTGTATTCCATCTGTGCACCTCACGCAAGGGATACCTAGCAACGCCAACTCATGCTGCTTTCCGAAGAGATCATTGTCCCCAAATGCTCGCTCACAGCACCAGCCTCAAATCAATCCCGCCCTTCCTAGCCAGTGACCGACCTACCAGCCACCCTATCTCCTCCAATTCCCCATCCCATTACCTGTGACATTCCTGCCTCGATTCACCACCCACGCACTAAACACCCCATCCAAAACCCCTTCCAGCTCTAGTACATACTCCCTGTCCCCAACTCTTCCGGCTTCGAGATTTGATATCCGTTCGAAAGCCCTGTCGAGTTCTTTTTGAAGAGTCCAGATCTGGTCCTGAAGATCGTGGGTGCTTAGAGGTGGGGGCCCGAAGCGGTTGGAGCTCATTTTGTCTTTGTTTGGACGAGTGATGTCGCTATGGAGAACAGTGAGAAGGGTAGGTGGTTGGTACAGCGAGGTTTGTATATCATAGAGGGATCGGAAGACTTTGCCTGAGATTCTCCGAAGTGTTGTTGCGGCCACAAACTGTCGAGAGAAAATGTGGTATTTAAACTGCTGGCGATGGAGCGGGTCAAAAGTGATCATGATTCGGTTGAAACCATTCACAGCACCTCCAAGTCGGAAGACCTAAGCAGAAGCGGACGAAAGCAATGTAACATGTATATTTGGATGCTTCTAAGACTCATTCTACAGTACCAATGCAACGAGACTCATCACAGATACCCTTTTTCTTGAAACCTCTACTGACCTCCCTGCCCCATCCCCTTCATTCGTCCTCTAATAATAGTCCCATCCAGAATCCACCTTAACTCCTCTGTCCGAGTGTTCATTTCCTTCTCCGCCTTGGCAATATGTTCTTTCGCCAGCTTCTCAGACTTGAGCATGTACTGATGCAGTTGGACATGCTTGGCTTCGAGCTCGGCGATATGCTTATATGTGCGGATGACTTCTTTTTGCAGGTTGCGGATCTGGTATTGCAGGTCGTGCGTGCTTGGAGCTGGGGGGCCTGGTCGATTCATCTTGAACTTGGTGGATTTGAATCGGGTAAGTATGGCTTCTACGTGTCTGGAAAATGTTTGGCTCAAGAATTCAAGCTTTTGGTGAGTTCTTTTTCCTGAACTGTATGCAAAATATACGTACTTGCTGGAAGTGGGCTGAGCTGCGTTTTAATCACTGTGTGCGAAATGTTAGCGTCACAAGTTCTGAGCTACACGTTCCACGAAGCACGATTCATCCACCTATACAAAGTCGAAGCCCATGTCACATATTTCGTTATTTACAATTATTGCAGCGGAATAGCACAAGTAAATGCCAAGCTTTGGAAAAGCTGGAGGATTTTGAGACTGTGTTATACATGGTTGATGCTACACGATCCTCTTTCACATGAGTGTGTTGGAAGTTGCAAACGTCTGAGGTCTTGCGGGTATCCAAGTATGCATACATCATGAGCTGACATATTGTTGATCGTTTCCGCCCACAAATGCTGAAGGTAAACGAAGACCACCCCACCACTAAGCGAGACCCTACTGCACCATGCGCCTAGCAACTCCACTTGAACACGCCTATCCCACCCTCCCTCTCCAACACAGCCTTATACACCAGATCCACTCGTTGCTTAAAGTCCAATGCGACTATGGGATCAAAGTCATCGGAATCTGCATTGCTCAACCGCGGCAGATCATCAATGATCTTATCAGCAAGCTCACTGGCTTTCGGACACGGAACGACCTGTTTACGGTCTCCACACACCATATCCAGGGCCAGAATGTTCCAAGCACCATCAACGAACTTTTCGAAGATCGTATCGAACAAGCCGTGATTCTTCTCTCCTAGTCGGATTTGGTAATGCTCGTTCAACACTTCGAGGCGCGAACTAAGGGCTATCAGATCGAGTAGGATGGTGGCTTCTGTTCGAGGGGCCAGAGAGTTGACTTGCGGTGGAGAAGGCTGAAAAATGTTTGGGCACTGTGGAAATGGGACCAGGTGGCTGAGAAGCAGAGGAGCCAGTGTGGGCATTTGCTTGTGGAAGAGAGCCGGCAGATTGTGCGCGAGGTCTTGGTGAGATGGCTTGACGCCAGTTAAAGTCTCCTGATGGCCCAAGGATTTGTTGTCGTTGGTGTCTCTCGGCTTCGTCAACACTGCTCGAATTAGAACTCTTAAATTGAAGCCCTGTGCAACAGGGCGACCAGATATTGGCTGTCGACCTGGATCATCGTTGTGGATGGGGAGATTGTTACCTCCTAGTGGCGATCTAGGAAGTTCAACATTCGACCTAGCTCCCACCTGTGATCTTGTGCTGGAAAGGCAATTCCACTGCGGGCCGGAAGATGTGGACCTGAATGTGGAATGAATCCCTGGACCAGGGTAGAGGCTGGATCCTCCTAAGTGTGTCATGGCTGAATGATGATCACGGACAGAGGACGACCGGGCCATTGGTAGCCCGACCGGACGTGGTGGAGGGGCCATGCTCCCCGGTGTCCTGGAAGTAATCTGGTGACTTCCACCCATACTGATATTTCGAGGTCCATTCGCTTATGTCCGAGCCTCCATCTCATTCAACCACTTTCTCGACTTCCTTATTCTTGCCCGCTCCATCTCATCCATCAACTTCCAACTCTAAGTGAAATGATGATGTGCTGTCCAGATTATCCTCAGCTAGGACCTCTTCCTATGAACTCGAGCTGGTATCGAGTATGAGTCGGGGGGCTGTGCCCGGTGCAAGAAGTTGAAGACTGGAAGAGGGGTACTTGGTCGCGTGTCATTTGACTTCCTATTCCCGGGCTTTGGGCCTCCTGGCGTTGGGTTCCTTGCCTGTGGCTCACGCTTCCGGCCCGCTTGTGAATCAGTTGAATGGGAGTCTCCTGGTTGTGAGCCTTTTGAAGGCGAGGAGCTTGTCCCCATGTGTCTCGATCCGGGCAGTCTTGTCATACCTGGGTCTTCAAATGAATCACTACCGCTTTGGCGAGGTTTCTCTGGTGAATGCTTCTTTCTTCCCCGACCTCTCGACTCTGATCGCTCTGCTGCACGTTTGCGTGGACTTCTGTTATCCTGTGGTGCAGCTGACGACATCGTGATACTCTTGCGCGTCTCAATATCTGGTTCGTTGAAGAAATGTACTGATATGGTCTATGTATATATGGCTCAGTGGAACGGTATTCTTTCGCGTTACAGGACCTAGCCATGGCCAGCAGCATCTCTTTGCTTCTATCTTCACAAGACGAGGGTCTTTTTCCAGCTCAATCTAAATACTTTTCTTGACACCATTGACCTGGTTCGCATGCCTCTGTTCAAACCAAGTCACCGGCGCCAGCAACAAAGCACCTAATATGCACATGCCCGTCGCAAACAACTGCCACAGCCAAATGATCGTAGCGCCACCCGGCCAAAAGAATTTGACGACTTCATTTGTCTGATACAGATCCTCCTGAGACTTGATGTAGTATTTTCCATCGTGTTCCGAATGAACGAGATTCAGCTTCGTCGTGAGGCGGACATCCGATTTATAGAATGGAACGAAGAAGAGGGAGAATATTTGCCGGATTTCGACGAATAGGATGGACGACTTTTGATTGAATTCTAGCAGTTTGAAGTGAGTAAGGATCGTAGTTACAAAATCAGAAAGGACTTACCATCGCATTCAACATCAAGGACGATTCGTGGAGAGAGGATTTTGTACCAGCGATATATCATCCAGATGGCCCATCTCGAATTAATCTCTCCGACTAAGGGAAGGTTGAAGTGGGAGAAACTGGGTACCCGGCACAGTGGGTGGATAAAAGCCGCATCGGGAAGAAAGTAGGCATCTAGAGCATCTTTCTGGTCCGCTGGAGAGCCCTCAGTGAGAAGATGGATAACATGGGAGATCTGTCGCTCTACCAAAGAGAAAATATTAGCCATTGACTACCTGTACGAGCAAACAGTCATGCCATAACAGCGGATTCAAGGAGGGGTTTCGCTGGCACGAGTGCCCATCCATTTCCTACTAGTCGAAAATACAATTCTGAGGCGGATTACTTACTAGGGTGATCCATTGCTATGTTTTAAAGTATATCTGCATGAATTGAAGTATACCGGTGTTTATGGACGTTGTTGAAGAGGGATTTGGTGGAAGCTCGGAATAAACTTGGGCTCAGCCGGGGTGTAAATAAGGTTCGCGGGAGTGATGTCACTGCAATAGCGTGTTTCCATGTGAAAGAGACTAGCGAGATCAACTCAGGGGCAATGGAAACAAAAACAAAACACGCTTGAAAGAAAAAGTATTGTAGACTTAGGGCACGGCATCTAACAGTCGAAGTAGATGCCGCACCTTGTTCAAGCTCATTCTTCTGTGTGTGACGTCGATGGTACGTGTCTCAGATCCTTCCTTGTCGGCACGTGACTGGACTCGAAATCTTGACATGGTGCCAAATGCGACAAGTTCCTCGATCACGAGCTCAGTGACTATCATAAACAGAGGGCAGTCATCTGTTACAATTGCTTCTGCAGAATTTGAAGACGCGAACAAAGCTGATGTCTCGCTAAAAAATCTGGGAAGTCAGGGATACAGGCAAGGATGGCACGGCCATTGGGATTCGTTCCTCTCCAACGTCAGCCGCTGGCATTCTCCCGATTCTTCGACCAGTCAGCACCGTATTCAATCCGGAGCACATTGAGTGACACCAAAAATCGCTCAAGGGCCTTCCTGATTGAAGTACTTCCTACTGCTAGCTGCACTGACGAAGGCGGAGTTGTGGGCTCCCAGTAGAGACACCGCGTCAAGCCCAGACCAGAGCAATGGTAGTCATGAAAAAGATCTTTCTCGAACTGATATCGTAAAATTCTCTAGTAATGAGTGAGCTGCCGACAGCTCAGTCCGGATTACTGCCATCATTACATTCCAATATCTCGAGACCCGCTCACTGGCATCCGCGAGGATCGCGATGCTAGATGCTTAATGTGAGCACAGGTTACGAATACCAAATTACTACTTACACGAATCTCGAGCATTGAAGATTTAGAAGATACTTGTCCAAAATAATGAGATAATCTTCATCTGGCAAATTCAGAAAACGCCACAGTGACCCAGACGCAAGCTAATGGTCTTTTGATCGAACCAAATCCCGAGGCATCAACCTCAGTCCTATATCGCCTCCACGAATCTGCTCTGAGTGGGAGCAGGCGCCACGTGCAATTTTGCCAGGTCATGGAGAGTCTGAAACATGGACTCGTACGAGTCAACAGTAGCATGGAAACCCATCTTTCTTGCCTTCCGCATACTCAAGGACAGAGCCCAGCCTCCAATGACGGCTGAGTCTGTGATCCCAAAGATCTGTCCCCGATCCTTAAATGGATCCAGGAGCAAGTTATGCATTTTGGCAAGAACTTTCCAACCCTGAACTACTTCCGGCTGCTCAGACCATTTCATGAAACTAAACGTCGAGCGGACGACACCAAATGGGCCGTATCTATCCACCACGTCAGCAAAGACCGCGACAAGGAATAAAGAGACAACATACCCTCTCGGCGTCCCATTCTTGTGTCTAGATTCAGTCGATCTGTACTTGGAGGTATCTGGATCGGGCGGATTCCATGATGTCCCGTACCAATCAGCAAGATATGGCCACAGACGGCTCCAGGTAAAAGGCAGTCCATCCTGAGCATTAAAAGCCTCATTTCCAGCTTTGGGAGTAAGCACAGCCCACTCTTCCAAATACGCATTCAGCATTGCCGTGCTCTGGCAATACTCTCGGTCCCAGGCAAGGTAGTCACCTGGAAACTCTAGTGGTCGTTTCAAATGAGCCTGCACCGAACAATATACTGCGAGGCCCACCATGTGGTTCAGCAAATTGTCACGAACGGCTCCGATGATGTAAGATGGTCGGACGACATTCCATTGGGCACCGACGTCTTTGCAATATGCTGAGAGGATGTCTTCTTGTGGGTAGTAAAAGTTGTTTTCTAGTGTTACTCGGTTATCAGTCTCGAAGGAGGGGCTGGTGGCAGGACCCATATGAAAACCGTAATGCTTGGCCCCCGTTTGAAGCAGAACACGCTTCGGCGTGAGGTTTGCCAGACGTAAGCTTTGGAGAAAGTTGTTGATGAGTTTGGCTGGAAGTACCGAAATCAATGACCGAAACCTACCATGATGTTTTGGAGACGACACTTACCATTTACATCCGCAAGTGCATCAGCATCCGACCACATCGAAAGAATACCTCCCTTTTGCGTCGGCTGCATATACGAAAAGAAGAATACATGGTCACTTGCAGATATCATCAGCCTTTGCTTCTAACTCTCGAGACTCCTTACACATGAGAAACGTGCTCCCTCAAAGTGTCCGCGATGTTTGCAGGCTCTTCGAGGAAATCCGCAGAAACGTGCTTCACGCGAGACGCTCCTTCACCAAGTCCATTGAAGAAATAATCTGGAGGTGGTCGTCGAGACAGACAGTATATCTTATCCCATCGTTCTGGTGCTGCTGCTAGGACTTTGACCATGTGGTAGCCAGAGATACCATTCGCTCCAGTCACGATGGCTGTCATGCCGGCTTCACTTTTGGTGTAGGTGGGAAGTCCGTGGAACATTCCCTCTGAGCGAATGACTTGTTGAGTTGAATTGGCCATATTCACTCCAGGATTAAGACCTTGAATTATCTCTTTCCTCTGTTTAGCATTCAGAATCAGTTTGACAGACTACGTTTTCTGTCTGTCCTGGAGTTAAATGTGCTGGAGTGGCCAAGAATGCGGGGATAGATGAAATGCGGGGTACAGGTTGTAGATCATCCTAGTGCACATCCATCCGGGCTGTCGGGACCTTGGGGTCGAATTGGAAAGATCCAAAGTAATCAAACGTAGAGAGTACTTAATTAGATCCATAGAATGCAGCTTCTTTGTTCCTACTCAGTGAAGATTCTGAACGCGAGGTTACCCTTCGCTACCCCGCCTCGCTTAACATTCTGCGTACACAAACAGTGGGCTCGAGTACGAGGTCCCTTTAATTTCAAAGAGAACGCCGAGAGTGATGCAACTCTCAGCAAGTACCACTCGAGCTCTCAGCATACGATAGCAATCTCAGTTGACCAATTGGGAAATCTAGTACTCCACGGATCGGATCCCTCATCGTCAACACCAAAATGCCACTCTCCAACAAACGAAGTAAGTCTTCCTCTCAATCCACCTGAAGTCCTCATTGACGTCTCAAACATAGACCATTGAGTCAGTGATGATCTCCGATTCTTGTCGTCTTAGCATCCGATGCTCCTCCCAACACTTTGCTGGAGGCTTCGTCGGTTTTCAGAACTCATTTGTAATACATATGCATTGCATTTCCTTTGGCAGTTCGTGCTTGAGTGCGAATGTCGACATAGGAAATGCAATGCTTTGCATCTAGCTAAGTTTTTGTTAGTGTGCTTCGTGTGGTGGTTCTGGTAGTGCTTACTGTGATCCAGTCGCTGACACCTTTGATGGTGGTTGCGTGAAGACCAGCGCCCTCGATGAAGCCGTGGGTGACTAGAACGATGATTCAACTGTTGCCGTTTTTGATTGTACTCAGATCCAGTGTATACGTAATATTGACGTAGGCACGCATAGTGAAGTATTCCTCCATCCTTGGCGTCACGATGGTACTGTCCCTCGGCAACGGTAGCTGGGAAGTCTGTGAGAAGAGTGTAGTAGTCGACCTCGTTCTAGCCAGCCGATACCTTCAAGTATCCAACTTTGACTTTTGCAGGTGGTGTCATCCTAATTCAAAATGAAAGTGATATCTTGAGCACAAGATTGCCGTGTTTGGTGTAACCTGGCCCGTGTGACTGCACCACCAAATGCTTCGGGTTCCACGATTTGAAATCCCAATTTCTCTACAAGTCTGGCACTGGTGTAAATGGCTCAGTATTGATTCAACCAGGAGCAAACGATAAAACCGTCAATCTAGCAGATACAATTAAATTCAAATTTCCGAACCTGATTTACAATTTGCTTTTCCCGCGAGCAGCGAGGGCTGTCAAATCCTTTCCTTCCTGGGCAAACGCCAGCTCTGTCAAGATCTCCTCGCTGCCTCCGCCCACAACCATGACTCTCATATCTCGACTAATTTGTTCAATACGTGCCCCTTTCCCTGTTCTCGAATATCCTAACCCGCCCATGACCTGCTGAGCCTCACGCACAGCTTGCTCGAGTGCCCTGCCAGCAGTAACTTTCAACAACGCTATCAAGCCTCCTATCTGTGCCTGTTCTGTTGCCGAAGGAGCGATATCATTACCTGTGAGGGAAGTTGGCGGTGTGTTGGAGAGAGCTACCAAGGATTCCATGAAGGCATGTGCAGGCAGAATGCTTCCTGCCATGAGTGAAAACTTGGTACGGATTGCTTGGTGGTTGATCAGTGCTTTGCCAAATGTATGTCTAGACAGTGCATAGCTGTACGCGTCCTGAAGGCAGACTCTCGCCATTCTCAGACTGGTACATGCAAGCCAGAGCCTTTCGTGATTGAAATCTGGCCACGATTAGAATCAGCATATTTCGGTAGAACTCAGGAATACACACTCGACATGATAATCTTGAACCCTTGATTCTCTTTTCCCAGAAGGTTTGCCACGGGAACTTTAACGTCATCAAACTCAATGTATGTCGATCCACTGGCAGCCACGCCCGAATTCAATATCTTCCTTCGACTGACACCTTTGCTTGTCAATGGGATGATGAGTGCCGAAATTCCACCTTTGCCAGGACCACCTGTCCGTACCGCGGCGGTGCAGTGTGTAGCCCAAATGCCATTTGTGATCCATTTCTTCGCTCCGTTGACAACATAGACGTCGCCTTTCCGCTCTGCTGTTGTGGTGATGTTGGCTACATCAGACCCAGCTACGTGGTTTGGGTCAGCCACATTTCTTTCTCCCATTGAGTCACCGCTTGAAGTCTTGTTGAAAACACATACCTTCGACTTCCGTGACTGCAAGGCAAAATCTGCTCTGTCCTTGAATGACCTTTGGCAAGAACTTCTTTTTCTGGTCATCTGATCCAAAGTTGATAACAGGTGGAAGGCCAATCGCATCTCCACAACCAAGAGCCCAGATAACTCCTAGATAGCCACAGCGCGCGATTTCGTCAATGCAGACCAGGTCGTGAAATGCGTCCCATTGGTCTGGTCTGATACCACCAGGCAGCTTGATATCACCTATGTAGGAGGCGATAGCTGCTGGATTCACGGTCACGGCTGTGTATCCACGGCGAGAATGCTCTAACAGGACCTTTGATTGATTTGAGTCAACGAGGTCCGCATATTGAGTATCTATCGAGAGGGCTAGAAAATACCTCTTTTGGTACAAATCCTTGCTCCTCCCACTCCGCACAATTTGGCGTGATCTTTTCTGAGATATACACTCGAACTGTATCTCTCAGACGCCGATGAGACTCATTGTAGTATACCTCACTTGGACGGGTGTGCCATAGAGGCTCAGCGAAGGGCGTCAAATCTGCGCCTTGAGTGTTTGAAGACATGGCTGTTTTGGAATCACGAATCTACCGAATGTTGACGGGAAAAAATCAAAAGCTGGAGCGTGGTAATCAATGCAGCATATGTGTAGCCTGACTAGTCTAAAGTCCCTAGCATTATTCAAACGCTGTATCATCCGGGGCACCCGTTGGTAAGGCCGTTCGCTCTCGTCACAGTTCCTCCATCTTGCAATTTGGGCGAGCCGTGTTTTGTGACCCTAGGATGTTAACCGAGACGTGGAGATCGGGGGGTGGAGACGGCTTTTGGCGGACCGTGGCCGGGTCACGATATTTTACTCAACTCGCCACCTCATACACGGTCAAAACACGAGGTGCTAGAAGAAAATCCGTAAGTTGGACAGAAATTCAACTCAGATATAGTAGACTAGATCAGTGCTTCAAACTGGAAGATCAACTAAAGGTCAATCCCAGTCTCTTGACTCAGTCCCAGCCTAGTCACATGACCCAGATCCGCCTAGTGTTCTGTGTGTAGCGTTGTACTGAATTTGAACGATATGTGTCTTGATAGGGAATATGAAGTGTATTTTACAACTTAGAGGTAAGAAGCGATCTTGTCCTTGACTCCCAATCTACTCTCTTCACCCCTTCTTTGAACTTCATGCGAGCATATCCATGCTCTGCGCCGCTATCCATCATTTTATCGAAAGAATTTTTGATCACGGCCCCTTGTACTTCTCCACCAGCATTTAAATATGCTACTCTGACCAGATCTTTACTCATCTTTGACGCCCTTGGAGCATTAAACTTCATGCTCTGTAAAAGCGCTTCCAAACCCGATTCAAGCCCAGCTTGATCCTGCACAACCGAGTAGAGAATTCCCAGTCTCTCCAGCTCCGAAGCTTTGACCTCCCTCGCAGTTAACATAGCAGTGCGAGCATAGCTAATTCCCCATTCTCTTATGATAAACTTCGATATCGTAGCTGGACAAAGCCCAAGACGGACTTCGCTTAACGTGAATGTGGTGTTGGAAGTTGCAAGCCTTATGTCGCACACGAAAGCTAAGCCGACACCACCGCCAAAGCAAGGACCATTGATGACAGCTATTGTTGTCTTTGGACAAGCATCGATTGTGTGGAAGAGGGCATTTAGGTTATTGAATTGATCCTCAGTAGAGCTCGTCCCCTTCAGATCCATGCCTGTGCAAAAGTACTTGCCTTCGGCACGCAAAATTATTCTGAACACCGTCTCGTCGTGGGAGAAATCTTTGAACAGCCTTGTCAAAGCCTGAAGCATGTTGGCTGTGAGTGCATTGCCATTCTTAGGCCTAGTGAGACAAATCTCAATATTGACCCCGCTTCTGCGGACCTGATAGTCCTGACTGCTCTCCAAGGTTTGCCATTCTCTTGTCGTTGAGGATGCATTTGGTCGGATGCTCAAGTCTTCAAGCTTCGCGACGATGGCCTCTCCTGCTCGGCTTCCATTCGGTAGCCCGAGCTGTGTCGATATCCAGGAGCCGATCTTCGCTAGCTCTGTCAAATTTACACCAGTCGAGATACCGTGCTTTTCCAAGGTGTAGACGAGATCTTCGGTTGACAGATTTCCTTTTGCGCCTTTTGCGAAAGGACAGCCTCCAAGTCCGGCCACACTGCTATCAAAGGTGCGAATGCCTAGCTCATAGGCTCTGATCACGTTCGCAATTGCTTGACCGTATGTATCGTGAAAGTGCCCAGCAAGACGCTCTGCCGGAATTTTCTTGAGGATAACAGTGAATAGCTCTGTGACGTCGGCTGGGGTTCCAACACCAAGGGTGTCTCCGAGACTGACTTCATAGCATCCTGCGTCCAAGAGTGCTTGCGCAGTGCCCACTACTCGCTGCGGGTCGGTATAACCCTCGTACGGATCTTGAAAAATACAAGATATATACCTGGGAGATTTATTAGCAGTAATTAAGCAGTTTTGTTCTCTTCAAGTACCCCCGAACCATAATTCCCAATCCCTTTGCACGTTTCGTCACATCTCGAACTCGGTCCAAAGATTCTGCAACCGAGCAGTTGATGTTCTTTCTGCTGAATGCTTCTGTAGCCGACACAAAGACAGCAATTTCTTTAGCACCACACTCATGTGCTCTATCCAGACCTTTGACATTGGGTACTAGAACTGGAAATTGGATATTGGACTTTGCCTTGGGAATACTTTGAAGGCTGCGCAGCACTTCGGAACCATCGGCGAGCTGAGGTATCCATTTGGGAGACACGAAAGAAGTTGCTTCGATTGCAGAGAGTCCAGTGCTTGCAAGCTTGCGTATCAACTCGATTTTGGTCGATGTCGGAACAACTTGAGAAATATTCTGCAGTCCATCACGTGGTCCCACCTCCACGATCTTCACTTCGGCCAACTTCCTTGCCATTGTCGAGAGACGCAATCGATGCATCATCAGCGAAATGAGATTATTCCATCTGTTGTATACACTGTGGAGTTTCCTGGGACTACCGAATTCTTGTCCGTTGCTGCCGTTTCGGTCTGCACGTGCAGGAGGCGGGAACGGACCGTGGCTAACCACCAGACATTCGCCCCAAGCCGAGCACAGCTAGGATCCGGGGAGAGGTCTTTCCTCTGCCGGAGCTTTGATCAGTTTACTTCCGGCATAATGATTGAGAGACCAGGCGCCTAATTGCAGAACTCAAGTATTTCAAACTCAAAGAAATTATACCGATCGAAAACAAACGATCATCGCACCGAAAGTAACTTCAACAGAAGCCACAATGGAAAGACTTCCCATCTTGCAATGCCCCCAGCTTCGGAACGAGTCCGGTGATCCTGTGATCAGGCGCGTGTTGATCGCCAACCGTGGAGAGATTGCTTGCAGGGTCATTGAAACCTGTAAACGAATTGGCATCACATCTATAGTCGTTTTCACCGATCCGTAAGTATGCCGTTAATCTGAGGGGTATACAGGAGTAACCTATCTTAGTGATGAAGATGCACTGTTTGTCAAGCAGGCAGACCAGGCAATTCCGCTTGGTGAGATTGCTGGGCCAGATGGAAACCCTCACCTGAACATTGGGCTTCTTGTCAACACGGCCATACAATACCAAGCCGATGCCATCCATCCAGGATATGGCTACTTGAGTGAAAACTCCGATTTTGCTGAAGCAATCCGAAAGTCTGGCATACTATTTCTAGGTCCCTCTCCAGAGAGCATGGCAGTTCTTGGCAACAAACGGTCAGCGAAAGACTATCTACTCGAATATGCTCCGGAGGTTCCTCTCATTCCTGGCTACAATGGATCGGAACAAAGCATTGATAGGCTCATGAAAGAAGCAGATCGAATTGAATACCCAGTCCTGATCAAAGCCTCCGCTGGTGGCGGTGGGAAGGGGATGAGGATCGTGCATGAGAAGACCAAGTTCAGAGATGAGTTGGCAAGAGCTCAATCGGAAGCCGAAAGAGCATTTGGCTCATCAGACTGTATCGTGGAAAAGTACATTGAGCGAAGCAAGCATATTGAGATACAGATCTTGGGCGATACGCACGGCCAAGTTGTGTCGTTGCTGGATCGCGAATGTTCCATTCAACGCCGACATCAGAAGGTGATCGAGGAAGCACCGTCGCCATGGCTCACGCACGACCTCAGAAAAGCAATGAGCAAAACGGCAATTCAGATTGGAAAACTTCTCAACTATGTGAGCGCTGGAACGGTGGAGTTTATCGTCGACATCAACACTTCGAAATACTACTTTCTCGAAGTCAACACCCGGATCCAAGTCGAACATCCAATTACCGAAGAGACTACTGGAACGGACATTGTTGCTCTCCAAGTGTATGTCGCGAGTGGAGGATCCCTGGATTCTTTGGGATACTTTCAACATGGGCTGGCACCCCAAGTGGGTCATGCGATTGAGTGTCGTCTATGCGCTGAAGACCCATCCCGGGACTTCTACCCAGACTTAGGCACCATTCGACGCTGGACACCAGCTTCAACAATCCTTCCCAGGTCGAGGGATGCATATTCGCGCTTCGATTCGGGCATTGAGACTGGCTCTCAAGTTTCCGTTTACTTTGATTCCCTGATGGCAAAAATAATCGTTTGGGCACCGACGAGATCTCTGGCCGTAGCGCACATGGTCAAAGTGATGGCAAACACAGTGTGCATAGGGATTCGAAGCAATCAACTGTTCCTGCAATCTTGTCTTCTCCACGCCAAGTTCCAGGATCCTGAATACACGACGAGCTTCATTCCTGAATTGATGACCACACTTGTTCAAAACCCGTATATAAAGCGCAGCGACGAGTTCCAAAGTCTTCTTTCTTTCATTCCTTCAATGCTGCAAAGGAAGAAAATTGCATCTCCTTCGGTCAGACGTCCTTTTGCGACTGTGCCGACATCGTTTAAGAATCAGAAGATGGACGCTGCAAATACGCAAGCTAGCATGGCGACTATTCCGAGCCTCGGCAGCAAGACTAATCTCATTATCTGGGATGGAGATCATTCAGTCAGAATAGTGCCACATAGTGGACCTGAACCCAAAGAGAGTGAACAAGATTTGAAGCCAAGTGTAATACTTGCACGAGGCTATAACGAGCTAAGCTCAAAGTTGCGGGACACTTCAGCTCTCCAGAAGACTTCCTCTCACGCCGTCACCATGGAGATCCAGAAGTGTATACGCTCGGCTCATAGACATTCAGATGTATGGATCCTTGACGATCTTTCGATCACGATTGATCGGCAGCGGTACGCAGCTTTTGTCGCATCTGGTCCACGTAAAGGCCATGAAGCGGGCTCCTATCAGGAAGTGTTCGTCCACCTTCCTGCCTTGGGAACTTACGTCAGATACCACTACTTCTCTCAACTATCATATGGCGAGTCCCTTCGGAGGTCGGCGAAGATGGCAGCCGCAGCTGTAGATAAGTCACCAAAGGCAACTATGCCATGTAGAGTACTCAATGTCTTGAAGAAAGATGGCGATCTGTTGAAAGTTGGGGAGATTGCAATGGTGGTTGAGAGCATGAAGATGGAGATGAATATTCTGGCTACCGCCGAAGGAAAATTCACAGCGAACTTCCAGAAGGGAGACGCGGTTGATGAGGGCCAAATTCTTTTCACTGTAACATGAATATGACAGAGACAAATATCAATCTGTTGCCAAGGAGCGTTGATTCAAATATTGTATTCTGCTTCTTGTTGCTCATCCGCCAAAATTGACCCCACCACCACCTTCAAAGAAAGACGTGAATGGAGACATCATATTGAAACCCATAGAATCATTGTATGCACCATACATATATGGATCTGATCCCATGGGGTGTTGCTGATATGGTGTGGATGCGAAGTTGTTATTAAAGCCGTCAAGTCCAACAAACGGATTCCAAGGCGAAGGAATCATCGCCGCGGTCGGCAATGTGGTGTCCTTCGGAGCTTGTGACATCGTGTTGTAGTCAATTGTTGCCCGTATAGTCTCCATCTGGTCCCCATCAAATGCGTGCCAGTCAGGATTTGGTCCCAGGAGGGTCGCAGAAAGTTTCGATTGGCCGGCAAGTTTGTCAAGACCACGCAGCTATCTCTAATCAGCAAGATCTACAAGGGGTGGGTGAACAGTAAATACCATCCATTCTGCATTCTTCCATCTCTGAGATAGAGTTTTGAGAAAGAGGATATCTGTCTGGTAAAATTGTGCTGACTTCTGCTGGATACTTGTATCGGCGTCTTCGAGGTACAATGTGTGAATGCTTGCCGAAATAGTTGCACAATATCCCATAAATGAATAGGTGGCAATATATCCCGCGGCTTGGACATCTCGAAGAAGTTCTGAGAGAGAGCAGGCATTCTCTCGGCAAGTCTGTATCGCACGGTTCCAAAAGCTGAGAGGTGGTTTAATTCCAAGCACTCGGGATTGCTGATGTAGCAGAAGTGGATGATGCAGTAAGCATTGACAAGTCCTGAAAAGTGCCCGAGAGAATATCACGGGGCCCGCAACCTGCATATCAACAGTACCGTCCTCACCGCGAAGTCGGGCAAAGCTGTCTTGGAGACTGTTACCAAATTCATATTTCATTTCCAGCTGGAGGAGGACAGAGTTGATGGTGGCAAATAGAGACTTCGAGTCCCAAGGCGGCAAGCGACTTTCGCCTCGTAGATTTTGATGGATACTGTGTTGTGCTGTACGACCCAGTGCCGAAGCAGCGAGGACCACTAACGCGAAATTGCTAATCTCTTCCGTCTCTGTCTCGTTCGTCGAAAACGCCTGCTCCAGAGAGAGAGTCTTTTTCCATTCACCGGTCCTGAAAGTTGTCTCATCACACGGAAGTTGCACAAAGCAGTGGGCATCGGCAAGGGCCACTGGTCTAGCGCGGCCGCATGAGCAGAGCTTGTCGAGTACATAAATTGACCAGAAAACTCTTCGCCTTTCCTCTTGTTCGGCATGGCTTAGATCTTGACTTGGTTCCATCATCAGCTGCAAGTCTTGGGCGATACGGATTGATAAGCCGATCTTGAGCCAACCGGGATGGCGTCTGCCGGCTAGGGTTCATGTTAGATCTGACACAGTCAATGTTCAAGGAGTGATGGCCTGTACCTGTAAAATCAATTATTGACAAGAGTGTGACTGCTTGACAGTAAAATATGTTGGGGTCGCTTTCGGGTCCGAAGCAGACAGCGACAATCAACTTCCACGACTCGCTGGCATAACCTCGGAGTGCTTCGGATTTGAATTCGCCAAAGTAAGGGTCAGAAGAAAATCGAACTGCTGAAGCGAGTACCGCAAATAGCAAGAATTCAGGTAGAGATTTGAGCTCCAAATGCCGTCGAAATGACTCTTCATGAAAGAATGAGTAGGGCTGATTGTGGGCTCGCTCGAAGTATAAATTGATCAAGCTGTCCACTACTGGTTGTGGCGGAAGAATTCGGAAAGATGATCTGGTCTTGGTAAGTCAGGGTTTTTCAAAAGACTGGCTAAACTCACGCGGTCGCATTGTGTGGTGGTACAGCAGTGGCAGACGTCATGCTGAGCAGATCAAAGGATTCCCTGCCATTCAGGTCATTCTGGTGAGGTGATGTTGAATGAATGCTGCTATTGCCATTGTCGCGTGCCTGGTTGAGAAGGGCTGGGAGATATCTGCGGATTGTAAGTACAAGACTTGATCGGGCACCAGTTGCAACTCACGAGCTAAGCATCTCCTGTAGGTTGTCCAATTTTGTCTCGATCGAAGCTACTCTTCTCGATAGATCATCCTGCGGACTCAGCTAATGCATGACAAAATAGAATTAATCATCCTACTGAATTGTTCATATCTCTATTTGTAGTTTCATTCGAACTTTCCGAATTTGCCGAATCAACCGTGACTCTGGTCCACTCGCACACTTGATTGAGCCTTCTACAGAAACCGCAAACTGGGCGTTGACCAGAGCACTTCGCCTTCTTGCGCCTATATGCGGATCAGCTTCTACACACATACAACGATCAAAGTTCTTTAGCGGTTTAAAGACTTCGCAATGGCTGCTGTTGCTCGGGGTCGCGTACCTGCAATTTAGACACGCCTGTTGGGATCGTTTGATGCCTCGGTACTCATTCGGGGCTGGTCCGGGTCCAGGTCGCTGGGTCATCATTTTTTGTGCCTGTAGTCTTTTGGGAAGTCTCTGTAACCAAGTTGCAATTGAATAATGCAGATGAATAGATGTGAAGTCAAGGTTAACGATAAGAGGAGATGATGTTGGGGATTGAAGTTGACTAGCGGGGTCCCACCCCGCCTTTCTAACCCCGCAGAGCATCCAAATGCCAAGAATATTTTACAGATTTGTATCACTAATCCCTATTTAGTACGGACATAGATAATTTATCGAACTACTACCAGAGCAGTCCTATAAAACCGTTCCATCTCATTGAGCGGAACGATCGGGCCGAGCCTTCTCTCTTCACTTCTTCTACTAGGAACTTGGTCATCGGAAGACGAATTGAATACTAGTCAAGGCAGATCGTTCTACAAGCAAGTTTTTTGTTTTCATAAAATGATTGACACGATAATGATGGTCTTCTAGACATGAGTAGGAATTATGGAACATTCCTTCGTGGCCCAACCCTCGGACCATTGGTGTTCCAGCTACCTTCTCGTGAAATTGGCCTTGCTGACCAGCTTAGCTTTTGATACTGCAGTTGGTAGAGGAGGGAATGCATGGAAGTCGCAAAGATCGGCCATTGATTCAGACAAGATGTATATTACATTCGAGCCAGTCCTTTGAATCCAACATTACCATATATTGGATCAAGGGTGACAACTTCAAGACTCATCCCGAGGACATGTCTAGTGTCTCTAGGATCAATGACTCCATCATCTAGCAAGTATGCAGAGGTCTTATATACTTCCGAATCCTTCAGAACTTGATCACTGAGCTTTTTCGTCGAAGATTTCAACTCCACTTCGTCGACTGTGCGGTTCGATCTGTTTGCTGCACCACGAGCAATGGTTTCCATGACCCCGCCCAACTGATCTGGACCCATGACTGAGCAGCGACTGTTCGGCCACGAGAATAAAAAGCGTGGAGCATACGACCGTCCGCACATGGCATAATTTCCAGCTCCGTAAGAAGCTCCACAGACTACGCTAATGTGTGGGACTGTACTTGTACTGACAGCGCTCACGAATTGAGCACCTTTCTTGATCAGCCCCGCTGTCTCGGTCTTGAGTCCGACCATGAATCCGGTAACGTTGTGTAGAAAAACGATTGGAGTCCGACTGCGTTACGGAGTTAGGTAGCTTTGCAACAAATTTTGTAATGGAGAGGCTTACTTCTGGTTGCAGAGCCGAATGAATTGTGTCGACTTATCCGCTTCGTTGCAAAGTATGACAGGATTTTGGTTCGCGATAATTCCTGTGAGATGCCCTATCTACTTAGCTTAGGAATTCTGGAACTCGTTCTCACTCACCATGAATACGTGCCCAAACCGTGAGCATACCCTTCCCGAATTGTGGTTTGAACTGTGAAATCTGCGCCCCGTCCACAATTCGTAGAATGACTTCCATCATGTCCATAGGTTGTCTGATATCAGGGTCTACAAGACCAAGAAGCTCTTTCGGATCGTATTTGACCTCCCTATACCGAGATAGGTTCAATGGCTTGTCCAATTGCTTTTGTGCACTCGAGGTTGTCAAAATCCACTCTCGGGCTTTTCTTATGGCGTCTAGTCTGATGGCAATCAGTAAATGTTTGAAATACTTGTGAAAATCTTACTCGTCCACTGCAAGCTGATCCGAAAGACCGGTCACCGTGGAATGCATTGTTGCTCCTCCTAGTGATTCAGCATCGACAATTTCGCCTGTCGCCATTTTCACTAATGGTGGACCACCAAGAAAGACTTGTGCTTGGTCTTGCACGAATATTGTATAATCTGATAAAGCCGGATGATAGGCTCCGCCTGCCGTAGAGGATCCGAAAACGACAGCGCAACTGGGCAACCCGTTTCTTGTTCTTAGAGCCAGATCTCGAAATATCTGTCCGCCTTTATGAAAGACGCGGAATTGTTGTGGGAGGAAAACACCGGCCTGTAAAAGAAGATTTTGATTAGCTTAAAGGAATCAAGCACGTTGATGATCTACCTACAGACTGCACAAGCGCGATTAAAGGGAGTCCATTTTCAGATGCAATTGCTGTGATGCGGTTTTGTTTCAAGACCGTGAATTCATTCCAGGAACCTCCTTGGAGTGATGGTATATGTGCTAGAATCATGCAGATGACCCCACTACGAAAATGATTAGATCCTGTAACGCAGTCCTTTTATATATACAACTGAACTCACCTTACAACTCCGATCCCCGCGACGAGACTTGCAGATGGAGAAGAATCCGGGAGATCATGACCTGCAAAGGCGCACAGTTCGAGAAACGGGGTGTCTGGGTCGCGCAAAAGAGCAACTCGATCTCGAGCTATTAAATGAGCACAAATGGAGAACAATGGGGGGTAGGCATACCCAGAACTTGCTTTGAAGTGTGCTTCTTGATCGCCTTCGCTGCCTTACCTTCCTGACATGCAGCGCTTGAAGCGGTATGAAACTTGCTGATGATATCTTCCCATTTCCTCAAATTCTCTCCGAATTTTGGATTTTTGATATCGATCTTGCTGGGCGTCGACGGAAAGGTGGACTGTGTTGAACTAGAATCCATTACTGTTGTTGGCATTGTCTGGTGCGAATAAAAGACTGTTGTGGTCGTGTGGAATGGCACAATCTGGAGATTTTGTCGCGAAAGAAGTTAAGAGGCTCCTTGTGGCTCGAAATAATGCAAGGCTATCATGGTTAACCAATAGGGTGTTGAGTTCACTGAAGCAAGCCCTGACATGATCAACCTGCTACCCGTAGCATAGTTCGGTAGGTTGTGGTGGGAAGATAGTGAGCCAAGCACGGTCCGTCTCATCCGTCCCCAACTTCCCCACGAAGCCGGTCCGCACAATGATAGCCTCGAGGCGGGAACCAGCCACGGTACGCATTGACGAGTCTAGCGCAGGCAAGCTAATAAGCTTGACTTTGCAATCAAAAGTTGCCGAAATGACTATGGCGGATCGAGGTAGGTCAAATTGCACTGTCCGCCGGGCTTGAACGTACGGTCACAAGCTGACTGTTGGCAACTTCCAAAATTCGTTTTCTTTCCTTCACGAAGCTTTCACCATCACAAGAATGACGGACCAGGCATTGCAGGCTACTATGTTTAGCAACCAGAGTGAAGATGTGAATAAGTGTTGCGAGCAATCTCTGCTTGTCGGCGAGACGACTTCCCAACTTTGGGACCTGACACTTACTCAACTTCTCCAAGAGCAAGTCGAACACAATGCATCCAGACAATGTGTGGTCTTTCCAGAATACAATTATCGTGCATCATATGAAGACCTTTACCGAAGGACTCTAGTGGTTGCCAAGGGACTGAGAAAAATCGGAATTCGACAAGGTGACAGAATTGGCATTTTGGCTGGCAACATACCGGCATACGTTGAACTTTTCTTTGCTGTGTCGCACGTTGGGGGTATATTTGTCGTCTTCAATACCACATACACGGCCAAAGAGCTTCGTTTTGCTCTAAAACACTCAGGTCAATTCTTCCTTTGAAAACCAGATATTGAAACTCCTTCTCTAACGGTAAACAGGATGCAAAGCTCTTTTTGTTGCTTCGTCCATTGGCAAAACTCCGACAACAAAAGTCATGGATATGCTTCGGAAAATCGGCAAGAATGAACTACCTGAGTTGGAGAGCATCGTATGCCTTAAACACACAGCCGAGTGCACGTTTCCGAGCTACGACCAGTTCCAACAGAGTGGGCAAGATATCTCTGATAATGAACTTTTTGCATCGATAGGAGAATTTTCCGCACATCACGTCTGTAACCTTCAATTCACGAGTGGTACGACGGGAACACCGAAAGCAGCAATGCTTACACACTCGTAGGCATCCTCATCAGTTAAAGAGTGTCTTTGCTCACCATACCAGAAACATTATCAACAATGGACGTTTTGTCGGCGATAGAATGCGCTTGGATTCTAGCGATATCATCTGTTGTCCGCCTCCTCTATTCCACTGCTTCGGACTAGTCTTAGGGTTACTCGCGGTGGTTACGCACGGCGGTTGCATTGTCTTCCCCAGCGAAACATTTCAAGCCTCATCAGTCTTGAGAGCGGTGTCAAAGGAGCGCTGCACAGGCCTTCATGGCGTTCCTGCAATGTTTTCGGCACAGTTGGAACTCTTGAAAGAAAACTCAACGATGAACTTTTCTTCTCTGCGGACGGGTATTGCTGCTGGGTCGTCTGTTCCCCGCAAGATGATGGCCGATCTGAGAGAAAAGTTGAATATGAAAGAGATAACAAGTACTTACGGTAAGTGGTGTAGCTTACAGTTCTGTAGAGAGTAGTTTTGACACTAACAGGAATGACGGAAACGTCTCCGGGATCCTTCATGTCGTACACAGATGATCCCGTGGAAAAGCGATTATGTACAGTGGGCAAAATCCTACCCCACACCAAGGCAAAGATTGTGGATGGCAAAGGGGAGCTCGTACAAATTGGTACTCGAGGGGAGCTTCTGGTCTCAGGCTTCCAACTCCAGAAAGGCTACTGGAGAAATCCAAAGCAGACTGCTGAAGCGATGGAGCGAGACGACGATGGCTGCCTTTGGATGCGAACTGGAGATGAAGCTGTTTTTGATGACGAGGGCTATTGTAGCATCACAGGACGTATCAAAGACATCATAATTCGAGGTAGGTATTCCTGGCAAGGCAAATTACTGTTGACTCATCCAATGCAGGAGGCGAGAACATATTTCCTCTCGAGATCGAAGAGGTCCTTGGTCAACACAGATCTATCGTCCAGTCCAGCGTCGTTGGTCTACCTGACAACAAGTACGGCGAAGTGGTCGCAGCATTCCTGCAGCATCGAACGACAGAGCCACGTCCGTCCGGTGAAGTTCTAAGAGACTTTGTGAGGCAAACATTGGGTTGGCATAAGGCACCTGTACATATCTTTTGGCTCGAAGAAGGAGAAGATTTCCCAAAAACAGGAAGTGGCAAAGTTCAGAAGCACATTTTAAGAGAGCACGGAAAGGAGAGACTCAGGCGCTTGACTCGTACTTCGAAATTGTAAACTATTAGCTTTGCTTTTAACGTAAAAGAATACACCACAATTAACTACACCCAAGATATCCAGATTCTTGTCTCCCTTCCTCATCTCACATTTCCATTATGTTCTCCTTCGTTATGGAGATCTAGGATTCAGAGTTTTAGCGCTTAGTAGATACCTCCACATTGTGAACTAGATAAATGCACATAATGATCGGGTAAACGTTGCCTGCCGCCTAAACACACGGATGGCATTGATCCAGCTTCAACAATGCATCACGGTCCGGGGCCGTGGCCGATGCGACACATTCGCTTAGCGGCCCCCTCTTCCTCTTGAATAAACAAACCGTGCTAGATTCTAACTCGCGCCGGTCACCAACACCAGCAGCAAGAAAGACGGTTAATTTGTACTAAGACAACATTGGGTACGATCTTCCCCGAGCCCATAGTCTGGGGCGAGTCGATCCACGTAGCTCATCGCTGCGGGGTAATCTCCACCACCGAATATGATGCACCCCAGTCTTCTCCACAATATCCCCAAGTATTTATAATTCGATTCCAGCCAATACCTTGGCCATACTACAAGCTTTCTGCCCATTCTCTTGTATTCAGCCACCGAAGCCACCAACAACGCCTAACGAACTCTCGTACCACACGAAGCCAACACCATGTCACAAGCAACTCTAGAGCTTGGTGACAAACGAAACGGTCAGCCTTCAACCATAGGCAACGATAACATTAAACCGACACACCAAGAAATCGACAATCTTAATCGTTATGCCACGCATACAAGCGTTGCGGTTCCAATGGACGTCTACGAGAAGATGTACCTGAACCCTGAGACAAGGGTTAAGGGACAGCTACGAAACACATTCGCAAATCCTACTCCGTTGTAAGATACATAATTTATTCAGAGAACAAAGGCATAGTTGTTGCAGTAGATCTAACCTTTCTCTGTACTCCAGGGCCTTGATGGGCTTTCTTGTTGCCTCAGCACCCCTCGGCTGCGCTTTGATGGGGTGGCGAGGTTCGGGGGGTGGTGGAGCCGCCACAATCGGAGTCTTCTACTTCTTTGGCGGTATGCTCCAGATTATCGGCAGCGTGATGGAATGGATAATTGGCAACACTTTTCCATTTGTGGTGTTCGGCTCATACGGTGCTTTCTGGCTCGCTCTTGGGGCGACGTTGCAGCCCTCGTACAATGCCGAGGGAGCATACACAAGCGGTTTGACGGGTGCTGAGGCTGCGGCTGGACAGGCACAGTTTCTCTCTTCCTTCGGTATGTCTTCACCTGCAACCTTTTTCACCTTGTGGAAAATCTATGAACTAATCCCTGAACAGCATTTTATCTCGTGTTCGTCGGAGTCCTTACCTTCATGTACTTCCTCTGCGCCTTCCGAACGAACATCGTCTTTCTAATCATCTTCTTCCTTCTCGACATTGCACTATTCTTGCTTGCGGGCGCTTATTGGGTGTTGGCTGAAGGAGATACTGCCAAGGGTGCAAAACTTGAAGAGGTGCGGCCATAGCAGCATTGGTTCAGAGCATCTCTGCTGACTTAGCAAACAGGCCGCAGGAGCTTTTGTCTTCGCTTTTTGTATATTCGGCTTCTATCTACTCCTCGTTCAGCTCGTCGCATCGTTGGATTTCCCTTTCTCGCTTCCAGTCGGGGACCTCTCCACCAGAGTGCCAAGCGCAACGGACAAGCGTCATAAAGCTGAGGGGAGAACTTGAATATAAATCATGAGACTACTTGAGACTCAGGAAGATATCTAGTGTGCGATGTAGGCAGATAAGGACAAGCGGATGCAGTTGTGTAATATGTGGTTGTGCAGTTCGGGAGGATTAATAGTTATGCAGCATGTTGTCTGCGATGCATGTGCGCACAAGAGCACTTCAGGCTCGCAACATGCCAGGATCGAGAGACATTGCGTTTTGAAGATGCAGTTCATCTAAAACACATAGCATAGTTTCCAGTAGACATTCAAGGGTCGTGGAGGTCTAGATCTTGATAACCAAGACTCGCTTAGTATCTACGGGCTTTTTCAGGCCTGAGCGGTGTGCGGCACAGTGGCTGCAATCGATTTCCCCGGCGTGAGTCACTTCAAAGGGATGCCTAATTGCATGCACTTTGGTACACCTCGTTTACATGTATCCTCCGACTATAAAAGACCTGAGCGTCGTCTCTTTTGCTCCAAGCACTCGACAAATAAGGTACATTGCGCTCATCATGATGACACGCGATCCGATTACATTGAACGATGAACGACTCAGACAGAGAAAGCCGAGCATTCTCGACCTGTCTACGGACGTCCTAGGAAACATTTTTGACAGCTTCAGAGACCTCAACATAATATCTAAGGGAAGTGTGAACTGGGGGTACAGTATCCAACGAATCAAAAATGCCGATAACATTGCCCGCCACCAGAATGTATGCAATCTGCGCCTTGTCTGCCGTCTCTTCAACGAATTCGCATCGCCACTTTTATGCCCAGTACTACGCGTGGAGCTTGAGGAGGCTTCACTCAACCGTCTGGAGAAGTTATCACAAAGCCCCCATCTTGCAGGAACCGTCCATGGAATTCAAGTAGTGCTACACTATCGTCCAAAAGAAGTTGCTATGGACCTGGCTTTGTATAAATCTCGTCGCCAGAAAGACCTGGAGAAAATGATTGGAACCTGCGACTACCTTGCCGAAACTTGGTCTCTCGGAGATTATGATGAGAATGATGATACCATCTGCCCGCTGCCTCATCGACAATATGTCAGAGCAATGAAAACTTACCGGAGCATTTTCTCGGCTTGGTCCGAGGCTTCGGGAATGAAAGTTGTGAGGACAATATGGGACAAGGAGGGATTTCCAAATGAGAAACGAATCGAATATCAGCAAATTCTTTGCGAAGGCCACGGTAGGTATAGAAAGAAACATGAGGAGCAGCTCGGGCTAATTGTGGACGGGTCTTTCGCTGATCGTTTGGCCGCATCGATGTCTAGAATGATCCACGTCGATTCTCTGGGTCTCATCGACACAATCAATACCATCCCTGACCCATATTTCGAGGATCCAACTCTGCTATCCACCAACATGGATCATCTCCGGGAGCTCATGACGAAGCCACACGACTGGGCGACAATTGAGAACTTGGATGGAGAACCGGAATTGCTACCTGCAAAGCTGCTTTCCGAAGTACCGATAGCCATACACAAGGCGGGCATTCGAATACGAGACCTCAGTCTTAAATGCTTTCCGCTACAGCAAAATCAAACCATGGTTTGGCCAAACCGTCAATGGTCCTTCAGTCCAGCATGGTCAGAGTTCCACGCCGCATGCCAGTCGCTTTCGAAGTTCGAGTTCAGCATGAGCAACCAGCCACTCAGGCACGAGAATCTTCCCGAAGACCAGCACAGCGCCATGGATGAGTATCTCGGTGCCATACTTAGCTCTAAGAGCCTCGAGAACGTGCGCCTCGACTTCCACATCTTCAGTGTCAACGACGGACGCGGAAAGCAAAGACCTCATAATGTAGGTAAGCTACTCCAAGACTTGAGGTTGCCACGTATCAATAGTCTGCAAATTGGGGGAGACGCTACCGTGAGCCAGAGCGAGCTTGAGAAGTTCTGCAAAGGGTTAGGAAATCACTTGAGCAGTCTTTACTTTCATAGCATCGACTTATCGGATGGAAGCTGGGCTGGCGTACTGGACATCCTACGTGAGAAAGTCGGACCGAGGAGTTTAGACGGTAGGTGCAAGTTCACAGCTGCTAGTCTGACGGGAGGTGAGTTTGGGCAGAAACAACCAAGGGCCATCTTACTCGATTTCTTGTCATGGATTCCAAAGCCAGAGCCCCCACTTATTTTGAAGACGATCGACTATGTATCTGGTGTGGATGGAATGACGAATCCGCTGCGCAAAGACCGAGAGTAAGAGTATCGGCAGAGAGAAATGTATACGAAAATGCTCTACCTGATTTTGAGATATGTTGTATTGAATTCATACGGTCATTAACAAGCTTCCGCTGAACCTCCCAAAAGCACAGGTGAGAAAACACATTTCCAATAGGAAATCCATCAAGCATTGAATCATCAATCATCAACAAACAGTTCCTCAACTTCGTCCTGTTTCTTCAGCGTATTCTCCTTTTCCGACTTCAAAGCCCTGACTTTGTCGACAAAGATCTTCCCATACTCATTTAATAATTGCATACCCTCTCCTTTCGGCTTGACTCCGACTTCAATGAGCCCTCGCCTTCCATAACCCATGGTCCCCACCTTGCCGACGACGAAAATCCTTTTCGCAGATACCATACTCTTCAACAAAGCAATAACATTCTCACTCTCAGCATACTCGCGTTCTGAATCGTTCTCAGACTCCGAGTATGAGGAGGGCCGACGTGGAGAGGAGGGCTCGCCTGGTGGGGGAGCAGGTGGGGGCGCTTCTTTTCCTTTTCCAGAACCTGAACCTGGCCATGGTTTAGAGTATCCTGGTGGAGGCGGTGGTGGCGCTTTGTTGACTTTTGGTTCTGGAGGAGGAGGTGGAGGCGGTGGGCATCCCAGGGTTGGACCTCTAGGAGGAATAGGATATGTCTGTGGAGGTGGTGGCCTGGGCTTTGGAGGCTCCGGCAAGGGCCACATATGCATGCTCACCTCCCATCCAGGTTCGACCATGGTTTCCCACACTTGTGGCAAGATGATCTGTCCGCTGAGATCGCCGCTCGAGCATATCAAGTCATAGTGACCTTCATTGACATGCGGTCCCAAGACATCGACGTGCAAGAATGCCTGTTTGATAAGTTCTTCAACGCCCTTCGATGACATTAGCAAATCTTTGGATGTAGAACAGGAAAAGGGACACAATGTAGAAAACTTACATTCCAGGTAGCAGCTAAGTGAAACGGAAAGGAGTACTTCCTCCCAACCGCATCCTTGAACCTGATTGGCACTTTAGGTTTGCCCACCTCCCCAATTCCTTGCCTTTCATTGCTGAATGAATTTGGTATAGCGAGCTTCGCCATGGTCTCTTGCCACGCCTCTTTCTCTTTTCTCAACGACGCGAGTTCTCTTGCTACCATCTCAGCTTCGACACGTCTACGAACTTCCTTCTCAATATCAAGTTCCCCCGGCTGTATATCTGACACTTGCTTCTTGGTATCAGAGCTCGGAGAACCCAGATCTCGAGTAGGCTCAACCTCTTTAGAAGGGTTCCTTAGCACTTCCTGCAAATTCGAAGAATTGACGAATCCCACAAAAGAGTATGCGGGATCGGAAGGTAGCATATGCCATACGAGAAGTGGCAAGCTTAGTAGCACGAGTGTGGAAAAAGCACTCTTATATACTGCTTCGATGGCGACTGGTTCTGGTCCACTGGGAATATCTCTGAGCCATTCTGCCCATGCCCACACGTTGTCTTCATTAGATCCGGCATCTGGGAAGTAATCTCTTTCCAGTCGAACAGAAATTAGAGCTCGTGCATGTTTTGTTGAAGACTCAACTGGCTCTACTAATAATGGTACTCTTGTTGGCGCTTGTGGCGCGGTCTTAGATTGAATGTGCTGAGAGCTTCTCGATCTCTTGCTAGAGAACCCCAATAGGCCCCACTCGTCTTTAATGTAAGTTTGGTCCGTTCCCAGCTTCGTGTCCGTAGCACCTCTTGCGGGGAGTGGAGAAAGTAAGATGCTTCTCTTATGAGTGCCATTCGTGATGAATGCATGGATCGGTGTTCTCTTCACCAGTTTTTGGTAGCGGGGCCTGCCGCACTCATCCGTTACAAGATTGCCATGAGCATCTCGCAACACCTCTGGCTTGAGATTCTCCATGGTATTCAGTATTCGACCGTGCAACTCTGTGACTGATATTGGAGGGCCTGTGAACGCCTTTTCGAGTTCTCTGGTAAGAACATTGGTGAACGATTGTGGTCCCGGGCCAGGCGACTCATGATCCGTTCCACACGCTGCGAGGACTTCTGTGGTACCTGGGGGTGAATCGTTGGTTAAGCTCGGGGAATAGCAATGATCGTAGAGAAAGAGAACATCCGATCTGACTTTTCCGTAAAGCATACTATGCAGGCCAGGCAATGTTGACCTCGCATTATAGACAATCGACAAATTGTGTCCCCCATTGTTTTCCCCGATGAACTTCTCGAGCTTGTTCCATAACAGATGTCCAGGACTCGAAGCTGAAATTCTTAATACTTCAACGTTGAAGCGATAGAGGTTTGTAAACACATGTCTCAACCTATCCGCCTCTGCCCACAAACCAGGTTCTCCATCATCCCAGGCCAGCATCAAGACGTGCACTGTGTTATATTGAGGTTTGGGCCGAATCGGCCACGCTCCATCGATAGCTGTTTGGAGGTCTGCGGCAAACACTTCGATCGTGGAAACTTGCGAATTTATGAATGCAGTGTTGTGTGTATTTGGGTTCATAATCACTTCGGGGCTGGTCAAAACTTCTTGGGACTTGTTTTCGTTACGGGGGAGGACGACTTGGTGCGTACTGCTTTCGGAGCGGCTGTCATCCACAGTCGGAGTAATAATTCCATCATCTGTACTATCCACTACCGATTGACTGAAAGAAGAGCCGCTGCCAAGAAGGCCTCCGTTCTCTCGTTTAGCACTGAGAGCCTTGTTGCATCCGCCAGAGATAACCTGGAGATCTGTAAGTTCCTGACTGCTTATTCGTAAAGTGCCGTATCAGCATATCTGAAGGATATAGAAAGGTACTGACATCTGCTAGAAACGGCTGATAGTCTGGACTCCCGATTCCAAATGCTACATCAGATGGCACTCTCATTGTTGCCTCGCTTGACTCGTGAGCGGGGAGCACGACGGAGGTCCCTGACTGCGCCATGTCGCTTCTGTCTGCTTTCACAGCCCTATGTCTGTATGTACAACGTTTTGCCTTGAAACTCGGCAGCGCAGTGAGACGTAGAAAGAGGAGAGAGGATAAAGAAATGATGATGAAGTTGAGATTAGGCCACAAGGCTGAGGCTGATGATACTCAGCATATAGCTGTAGCAAGCTTTTCCACATCGAGCGACCCGCATACAACGCCCAGGTCATATGACCGAGTTGTCACACCACCCATGATTATTCTTGGGTGTAGACAGAGATCTTTTTCAAACGTGGAATTGCCATAAACTCGAAAAGTTCATGTAACTTTCATTCAACCTGCTATTTATTTGGACCCCTTTTCAGGCTACCTAGTTAAACGAAGAACTGGCTTCTGCTCCTGGAACCCTGGCGCTGTGTCCACTGTATTAATAGCGTATGCCCTGGCCTAGCGAGTGGTACTGTGGAGTAGTGAGCGGTGGGTATCAGACATTTGGCAGAACCTGATAATGTAGAACAGCTTTCTAACCGTCAGTACGCTGCTAATTGGGTTTCGCAGAGGCTTCTAAATCTATTACGAATAAAAGGATCTCGGCTGCGGTATAGTTTTGGCTTCTCGGGCGAGATCACGCATGGTTTGCGATGTCAGTTGATACGGTGCAAGGACAACAGGCGTTCGCTATAGTTCAGCCTGTGAAGAAGCGCAATCATTTACTTTCCTCAACGGATCTATCCTTGGAAGTCTAAGGGAAAGATGTTTAACTGCCCAGTTTGTATATAGTATTTGACAAGTACTCTTACCAATTACTGAGCAGGACTAGAGCCGGAGTCCAATATGCTTTACCGAAGTCCCAACTTTGCCACATCGGGCCACTCGGGCCACTTGTGCCTGCCTCTAAAGTTTCTAAATGTGACCGAACTTTGACTCGAGAGTGAATGTGTCTATCCATGCCACAATTAAGGAAGTTGCGAGTGTTCCCACGAAGTCGGGACCCGGTAGAGAATCCCTTTAGTTAGTAATCATCACTTAACGACAACAAGCTCCTCGAAGCGCGTCAGCACTCCGCAAGCGCGCGAATTAGGTAGAAAGGCCTGTCGACGAGATACGGAATCCCGAGATAAGGTAAGAGCTGATGGTGGGGGCAGGTGCTTGAAACTTCACTCTCTTATCGGTATCAATATCAATTTCAAACCCGCATTTGAAGCTGCTGTCGTAAGTCCATGCCGATTTTGTATTTCTTCGGTATTTTCTTGAAATCTCGTAAACTGACGAGTAAACATCTCCCATCTACCTTCATGACTGTATCATGCTTTCCGGTCGTTAATTTCGACCATAGATCATGGACGAGAGACCGTGGTAGGATCGCGAAGCTACCTTTGAGGAAGGTGAATAACCTCAGCGCTGATGCAGCGGCAGTCTCGTCTAATCTGAAGAGTGGGCGGCTGCGGATGACTGCGCAGTACATGCGAGGAACTGGTCTTCTAGAACATCATTGGCGCATAGGGTGCCATCGGGACGAACAGTCGGGTTTCGAGGAACACCGAAGTCTTGAGACGGATTGAGATGGAGTGTCGGTGCTGCCATTCGACTTCGGTTGGCATTTCAGCTGAATAGATCACGTCAGCATGGCGACGAGAATGGCGGCAACAGATCCCTTCGCGCTTCTGTCTTCGTCATAATGCTGTCAGCACATTTCATGAAGCGCCGTCCACTAGAAATTATGGAACTTGTCAGATGGAAGATCTTGGCCTTTTGAGGATTATTGCATAAGGAGCAGAAGCTTTTGTTGTTAGTGTATACAGCTGCGGCTTTGAAGCAGGTCGCTGACCGCTAGTAATGCGCATCACCATAAATCCGCCTGCGAGTTTAGTGATCCTTTGAAATGGTCAGGATTTCATCCAGGGAAGTGATGTCTGTTCTGAATGAAGTCCGCACCCTAGACTCAGAGTGGTAAGAAGGGCGAGTGACGACCTCGTATAGGCGGATTTGATTTGAAATAATCTTCTTCCAGGATTTTGAACCATGGCAATGACAATTCAATTCTTTCAATGGAGGGAGGCTATCGTCATATAGCTGTCGCGTGGAAGTCATCCTCCGTGAAATCCGTTATAGAAACGAGATGAAGACTGTGGACCAGGGGACGTATGCCCTGAAGCAGCCCGAACTCCGCCAGCCGGTCAGCCAAGTTCCCCGAAACTCCACTGCCATGCCACTAAAGATTGGTGTCTTGTAGGGCCTTGCCCCGCGAAAGTCAACGGAGCACTGTCCTGACACCTTAGGCCCTGGCGCGAGTCCTGAAAGCTAGCCCTACGCCCTGCAAGACGTATTGTGGCGTTCCAGGTTATTCTGCTTGGGCATCAGCCCTAGTTGCTTCCACCCACTTCTTCCGCCACTCTACTCCATTCACAACAGACAATCCGTACCATCCACTCTTCTGCGGCCGTACCTGCATCACGCTTCTTCACAAAGCGTCAGCCATCGTTTACCTGTATAGGCATAGCGAACGTCGACAACCACTAAAGCCACAGGTCAGCTGGGTTTCACGGCAATCATGAAAACCCATTTCGGGATATCCTAACTGAATTCCCGCATCAGAGCTTCGTCATTCTAAGCACATCATCGCTATATGGTAACAAAAGTATTGCCATCCATTTTTGCATCCGTCCATTGTCGGCCTTTATCCGGACGCGGGTATGATATCACGTAACCGTGATGATGGGACGCCCCCAAGATCAAGTGTCGTCGCCACGGCCATGTTTGGGGGCATTAAGCTCAACCTTGATTCTGTTCTGGTTGGACCCTCAGTATATTGGCGTATTCAGCCTCGAATCCTATCTATGCCTCTACTTGATAGTATATGGTCGAAACCTTTTGCTCAATTGATATATAGGTGCCAGATGGTAGCTGGCACTAAGGTTGAAATGTGGTGTTATTGTGGAATCTCCTTGCCCCTGATCAATCGCTGACTGGTCGAAGTGATTGGTGCTAGCCACTTCCAGGACACGGGATACTGTATTCAGTTCTGACTTCTAGGTTGATTGCGGCCGACACTTCGACTTTGTGGACCTGTTTCCTCACTTGAACTTCGTCCGACCGGTGACAAGCCTTCTTTAGGAGAAACATATCAGATGGTGCATCCCGACAATCAGGAGTGTGCACCTCGAGCACCTCAAGTATGCTCTCACTGCAAGAGTATCAAGAAGGGATGCGACAAGAGACTGCCAAGCTGTAGCCAGTGCATTAAGTGAGCCTCCTTTTCCCCATTTTCGCACTGCTCCGCCGTACAGACATGTCCTTTAACGGATCTGGATTCGATTATGTATACTGCATTCGCAGACTAGCCCGGCTGACTTTGATATAGGCGTCGAGCGGTGTGCAGATATGGAGAGCCAGAAGAGGCACGACGATCTGGAAGTGAAGCAACTGCCTCAAGGACAGCATCTCCATTACGAATCAACCAACGACTTGCTCCAACATGGACCTCCATTCCCCGATCACTGCGAACAGGGCTATGTCCTTGTTTGCAATTGTCTCTGCTGTTGATCAATTCCCTATCAGAAGTCTTACCTTCAAATGTTCTCGATTCCAAGTCCACTCTGAATTTCACGACAACAGATAGCGTGATAGCTTCGCAGGTCGCACAGATCATTCGTGTTGAAGGCAAGCATCTGGAGGAGATCCTGCTCAACTACTTCGAGAGCATACATCTATGGCTACCGATCATGTCGAGGAAACGATTCCAAGACCAGTATACTGAATTTCAAACAACGCCATCAGCAGATTTCGCTATTCGCCTCCTCACGATGAGTTTGATCACCCAGCATCCATCAACAGAGTCGGAAGTAGACCAGAACCGAAACGTGCTTTATCTTGCTACCAAAACGCTCTTCGCACAAGTCCAGGCATTCATCCCATTGTCTATGCACCTTGTTCAAGCTGGTGTTATCCTGTCCCATTATGAGCATGCACATGGCATGATTGAGGCTGCCTATGTTACCGTCGGTACGACAGCACGAATGGCGTACGCTTTGGGCCTGCATAACAAGCCCTGCTCGGCAGAGGTGGAAAGAAGCGACACTTGGCTTGAGGATGAAGAGGCGCTTAGCACTTGGTGGGGGCTTGTGATTTGTGACAGGTACGAGACCTGCATAAGATACTCGATGTTTAGTAACGTTGTCTAGGATTATCTCTTGCGACTCCAGAATGGACGGACGACCGCTTGCTACAAGACCTATTCGGGGAAACGATTACCTACCTTTGGAGCCAGAGGAGATGGATAGAGAAGAGACCGTCCATGCACCCTCGTATCGATACTTCGTCTCGGCTACATAACTTCCTAATGTTGGTTCCTTTGGTAGAGAGGCTCAAGCTACTTATCTTTACGATAAGGTCAGGTTTTCGATCGAAACAGGAGAGTCTGTTGTAGCAAAATTATATCACCTAGGCAGAGAACTTCAAGGGCTTCTCGCAGTTGTCATGGAACAGCTTGATGGCAGATGGGGTACCTATTGCGGCGCGACACAGATGTTGATCACGTTCGTTGTCTTCCTGTTCCTGTCGATGTCCGCTAACAGTTCGAAGTGGATTGTATATGCTTCACCAAGCTGCACACGGCCAAATGCCCGATTCCAATACTCCTGCGAATTACAAACAGACCATCGAAGCAGCCTTGAGTACCTTGACAAGAATGGTCATCGACATCTCATACGCCTTCAACCGAGAATCTCAGTCATTCGACATCGATCTCCTCGCGCCTGGTATTGCGCACATTGTCAGATGTGTCCAGCATCACATTCTCACGGCCAAGGATTTCCATAACCAGAAATGGTTAGAGGACTTCGAACAACTGAGGCGCATGTTGAGTTATTTCAATCGAAGATGGGTCGTAGCTGGTACGTGTTCACATTTTCGAACTCGAGTTGGAGCTAACGAAAAGCAGGAATGGAGCTGCACAGACTCAACGAGACCATGGAGATGTCAATGGCCATGCATAGATGACCTGTGAAGCAGAGTATCGGTAGTTTGAAGAATCACCGAGCACAAAATTCTCCCCAGCTTGGACGGAACAGTGAAACCCCAAAGCGAAATCGCTTCTCTGATGAATCAGGCTCATTGGTCTCACGGCCCAGCATTGAAGGACCAGACTGGCCTTGGGAGTGAAGTGAAGTATCAATTTGCATGAAGCAACACTATAATATACCGCGCACCGAGTTATGGACTGGGTCCGCTTTAGGGATATTGGAGAGATGGTCGTTCCTATACCACAAGCGGAGGGGTTGGAATTCGCAACCCAGGTGGCATGTTTGACACAACCTCGACGGAGACGGAGCAAGGAACCCATAGAGCACGCTGATGCGGCCGAGATTTACGAAGACAGATTATATATTAAATAAGATCATAGATATACTCACATACATTCACAACTCCCTCCATTTTGATGTCTTGCTCTTTGGCTTTCGAGGTAGAGCAGGGGGATCCTTCAATCTCGAAACACGAATCGCGTTCTTTTACTCAACAGCTGCAAAACAACCAGATTACAGCGCCTGCCAACTACGAAAGAATATTCCAAATACCCATGGCGCGCCCACAGCAAAGGGTTTAGGAATAGCTTTGGTCCACAGCCATCCTCTTAGCAGACCGCCAAGGATCCACATGCCAAGCGACGCAACCGAAGCACGCGACTTCCACCACGTGTTCTGGTAAGCACTGTTCAGCTCCAAGCCTTCAGTTGTCATCCTGGCGGCTGATGGACTAGAAGGATCAAAACCTTGTACGCTGAGGTAATGACTCAAGTGTGACAAAGGTGTTAGACATGGCTTCTTTCAAGGCTGTGGAGCTACGTGCTTACATCGCTAATGCATGCAGTATGTAAGCTGTGATGACTGGGAGCGGCTGATTCTCCGAAATTGGTGCTCCCATTTTTCCAATTGCCTATGAATCAAGAGAGAGAGAGCTCTTATGGATACTGTTTGACAACACTGGACGATGATTGGGGTGTGTAGTGCAAGCTTGAGCCTCGTGGTGGATCATGGAGCGTTTCCTAGGTGGGCAGGTCAGCAAGCGAGCCAATTCCAAAACCGAACAACAGGGGCCCCCCACAATCTCGCTCTGGGACAATCAACTGATTTAGAGGCGGTTCAATTCCGACTCTTGGCACTTGTTGGTTCTGAGGAGGGGACATCGTTTCCTGATATCTTTTTGGACTCGCATATGATAATGCCCCTCAGAAAGCGATCTGGTTACTCTTTTGGAGTACCAAGCCAAGATTTTGCTTACTACATATCTCCACAATCCTCACAACGGGCTTCGCAAAGGCCAATTATTCTCTCTATAATTATGCGTATTCTGCATTCAGTGTTTTGAGATCGTTATGCTGAGCGGCGCAGAACGGACTCGAGAAAAACTGTGACCTCTAGCGTGGAGGACGAAAATGTATAAGATGTAGGGACATCCATCCGATCACGATAGTTCTTCTAGTGTCATAAAAGAGTACGTTTCGGAAGCAGGCTCCAAATGTCACAAAATGCCTTCCACCGGTTCAGATGTAGTAGCTCAATGAGCCGTTCCTCGCAGGCAAAACATTGGATATCACTTGCCGTAAGGAATAGCTAAGATCTCTTTGGAGAATGATTGGTGTGAGAAAAATTCCGGTCTCAAGATACCTATACCACCATACCGACGAGCCCCATGAAAATGAGAGCGAAAAATCCACGAAGCTATTAGGGGTGATATCGGCAAGGCTAAAGTTCAGATCCAGGTCCTCGAGATTCTGCTAGTGAGGAATGATGGGAGGTGGGGAGGGGGGTTAGGGATTGGATGCAGGTGTGCTGGGGCGAGATAAGAAAGAAGGGGCAGTTTAGGAAAAGGAAAGGATAGGCAGGGGAAGAGGGGCGGGGGGTAGGGGAAGGGGAAACAGAATTTGGTCGAGACGATTCTCGCTACCATGCCAGGTGTGTCACGTGTGCCTTGTTTAATGTAGCTACCTGCATAGCTGAATCCACCTAGAAGTTCCATGTGAGGTACGGTATTGCCAATTTGGGGACCAGTCAAAGCTTGGGTTATGCTGAAATGAGGAATGGACACAAAGAAGGTAGAAGTCAAGTATGAAAGGAAAACGTGTCTCATTATTGGCTCATCTATATTTCATATCGTATTCAAATCCGAATCACCCCAAACTCACACCTTCTCAACCTGGTGCACAGTCTCCCTCGTAGCATCCTTCTCCTGCGCATACTTGTCCGCCTCAGCCTGCTGCACATTCGCATCATCCTCTCCAAAGCGTCCAATCTGGTACCACTTAAGCGTGAACAAGCGATCCATACCCTCGAGACTTCTACCCGCCGTCTCAGGGATGAAGAACCAAGCCCAGATACCACCCAAGATGGTGATAACAGTGAACAGCCAGAAGGTTCCTGCGGGAGTGAGTCCACCCTCGGAAGTAGGGAGGAGCATGTTGGGCACGGCGCGGGAGTTGCCGTATTGGTTGACGAAGTGGAAACACATGACCATAGACGAGGACACGGCACGGATGCGCAGAGGATAGATCTCAGCGTTGAGAAGATATTGCATACTGTTCCAGCCCATGGCCCATCCGAACCCAGAAATGTAGATCATGACGATGGCGGCCGTGCTAGCCTGTTTCTGGGACTTGGTGAAAACTTCTCCCTCCTCGAGTTCGGGGACGGCGGTGAGGTATGCGGCGATGAAGCACATGGATACGGCTTGGAGAGTGATGCCGATGCCGAGGGAGCGTTTGCGACCAATGACGTCGACGAGGAACAGGGCACAAATGATGGCGGCGACGAACTTAACGACACCGAAGATGGCGGTTGCGAAGAGCTTCTCGTTTTGGCCTTCTGTGCCGAGGAGAGCGAAGAACTCGGGGGCGTATATGGTGATGCTCTGGGCGCCGGACCATTGGGAGAGGAGTTGGGAGAAGAGGCCGAGGTAGATGCGGTAGAAGTTGTTGGGCATGAGGAACATTTCCTTGAGGATGCCGACCCAGCCTTGGCCCAGAGTGGCTTCTTGCTCCTCGTGGAGTTGTTGCTGGATGTCGGCGATCTCCTTGATGACGTGGTCGTGATCAACGGGGAGGTTGCGAACACGGGCGAGGTTGGTGGTTGCTTCGTCGTCTTTGCCGCACTTAACGAGGTAGCGGGGCGATTCATAGTTAAAGAATGAGAGGATGATAATGATACCCGCGAACATGACGTGGATTGTGGTTGGGACGACCTGTTATATGTCAGACAAGCTAAGATGGGTTTAAGCTGAGGGACTTACCCATTGGTTCGTAGTTCCCTCCTTGATGTGTAATTGAGATCCCCATGATGCGAAGTATGCAAGCATGATACCGATATACACAGAGCCAGAGAAAGCGCAAGTGCAAAGACCACGAACGGACTTTGGTGCGATCTCAGAGAGATAGACGGGAGCGACGACGGTTGTTTGACCGATACCGAGACCAGCAATGAAGCGACCAGCATATACTTGTCCAAGACGTCCACCGTTTGTGAGGAAAATGACGATACCGAGAATCCAGAGACAGCAGAGTTGACGAGTAGCCCAAAGACGTCCGATACGGTCGCAGAGGATGAATGCCCTGATACTGTTAGACTTGAAGTGTAGGTATGGTAGAGTGAACTTACAAAGCAGCACCACCAACACTGCCGATTTGAACCATAGCAGAGATGTTTCCCTTGACGTTTGCAAGTTCAACCTTATCCATTACATCGAGTCCGAGAAGCTTTTGGAAGTTTGATTTGGCGAGAGTACCAGAGATAAGACCTTCGTCAATACCTAGGGGGACATTAGCTTGTTTACTTCAAGGAGGGATTGAAAATGTGAGCATACCTCTGGCTGCTCCCATGATACCAAAGGAGACGACAGCGAACCATAATCGCCAGTTCAAAACTTCCTTTGGATCATCTCCACGGTTAAGTTTGAAGATATTCTGGGGCTTTCCACCACCACCGGCCATGTTTGCGGTTGATAGAAGTGAAGTGGTCGAAGGAGGAAGAGGCAGTAGATGGAGCTAGGAAGGTGATGCTCGAGAACTTGTCTGTCTGTCCAACCTGACCCAAGTCTGGGGACGACCTCTACTTATACCCCCCGCCATCACACCTCCTCCCCATGGAGAAGCCAGAAAAAGTCAAGATCAGTCCTGGAGCCCCCAGACTAAGAACCAGACCCCTCATCGAATGGGTTTGACGGTCACACCAAAACTCACTTCATGTAACCCTAGCCAGGCTTCCTCCCAACCTTCCAGGATGCATGCAAAGCATCCCAGTCCCAATTTCGTGTCTCCTGGCACGATAACACACTGGCTGCCATCTAGCTTCTGGGCGCCAAGGTGAATGACCACTTTTGAGGTTCCAAAGACGTGAAAATCGTGTGTAGGTTGCTGCAAGTGCGGGGTGGGACACGAGAAAGATTCGTTTGTGTCTCGGTCCGACATCCACTTCCTACAGGCCATCTTGACTGAGTTCAGGCCCGTCTTCAAGCCACCATGCCCCGAAGACTGGGCGCCGAGACTCTTGGTGAGCTTGCCCGGTGTTGTCCCGCGTCTGGGCGATTGCTTTGTTGCGCCACGGTTGGAGTTGGTGTGGATGGTTTGGGTTCGCCATGAGTCGGAGATGGATGCGCTATCAATTAGGAGGCAGAAGTGGGATTTACTGCATAGCCAAGAGGATAATGTTGTGCAGTTTTTGAGGGCATCAGCAAATGTCTTGTTTGATGTTGTTATCACCTGTGCGCGATCTTCTCCTGTGCAGTGAGGTCAACAGCACCCCGATCGCTCCCCCAGCTTCCCCTTCTTGACTTGCCTGTCAGCCATGCGTTCGGCCACCCCGCCCTCGCCAAAATCCCCAGCATCACACTCAAGATCGCCAGTGTCAAACCCCCAGAATCAGAACAGGATAAGGGCAGTAAGCAACCTGGCAGACAGACGTCAAGATCCCTGACAATCAACTACCATCCCCACCTCCTCGCAACCCATCTCCGTCAAATACCGCTGTAAACTTCCCGATTGTCGCCCAGCAACCCAATCAACTCTATCAGATATCCAAACACTTACTCTGTACAGCGTTAGTGCCGGTCGACTTCCGTGACACTTAAACAGACTTTGCAAGTCTCACAGCTTGGCGAGCGCTTGGCGGACAAGGACGGGACAAAGTTTTTGGACTGCTTGGAAGAAGTGCTTGTGGAGCTTGACATGGCTTGACATGGCTTGTCTGCATAGAGAAGCATTTCCGAGACTCTTGAGCGCGCGAGTGGCTGCTGATGGGCTTCTGATGGGGCTGAAGATGGAATTTGCCGGGCCGGCTTCTTTTCTTTCGGGTGTTTTTCTGGAAGCGTGGCTTGCGATCGTGCGGATTGTGGATTTTGGGTTGCAGAGGAATGCCCAGGTGGAGGTGATATCTCGGGTTTCCTCCCGTGTCTGTTTTGTTGCTGCTGCTGTTCTTGATGCGGGAAATCACCCCCGCGGCGGGGTTCAATCCGAGTATCTCCCGCTACATACTTCGAACCCTTTCCTCGTCCTCATGCTGTCAGCTTCACATTCCCCAGCATGATTGGATTACCACTTGAAGCCACAAAGTCTATCACATCCCTTCTAGAAATTCTATGCATTAGAGTTGCCTTTGAATTCAATCTGACATCCGGTTTGTTCTCGTCCGGCCATTAACTTGGTTCGCGAGAAGTCGTACGAATCTTATCCGACATGAGTTAAAGGGTGGAGGCTGAGTTACATTCACGATGGCGTTGGATCCCTTCCCCGTATAAAAATATGTGAGTGCGGAGTCCCTCCGACGCGTCAATGTTGGGAGGCAAGTTTGCCAGTCCAATTTCAGATAAGTTATGCTCCGTAGCTTGGCGCTGTTGTGGAGTTCTGGACCGTGCGGAGAGCAGATGATTTCATGTTCAAAGAACTCTGAATTATCAGGGACTTAGCGTGTGTTGGAAAGGGTCACTTGACAAGAAGACATTCCAGTGGATACAGGGTAAGTGCTAGTTGACACTTCGCATCGAGTAAGTTGATCCAGGCCAGAGCTTCGGCTCCAGATTATAGATTTCAACCCCCAGCTTTGAACGTGGGCGACCATCAATCCAAGGCCACGGCCTCGTTCCTCTGGCATATGAAGGAGAACAAAGAGTGGAAAGATCACTCCAAGAAAATGTTGTCTACACCCAAAGCATCATCAGTACCTTCGCCTCGTAAAGCTTCGCCATCCATCGAACCATGAACATAGCAATCTCCAATCAAAACAAAAGCGTTCTGCCCTTGAATCTCAGAATCTCCCTCTCCGAGCCTTCTTTCCCCCTTCGACATGGCTGACAAGATGAAAGGTGTTGATCCGCCTAACAGAACAGCAACTACATCGCCAACTTTGCCGCTCGAGGGACAAAGCCCAATGTACCCTCTCCTCGTTACAAACAAGCGCCTCCCAGTCGATGCTCTCGTCACTGAAGATCCTATGTTCCGTACTTCAGGCACCTCGATGCCTGGGGGCGTATCTTCAAGTTCGATCCTGCCATTTCACCCTGCCCACCAATGCTCCCATATAGGTCGATCGTCATCTCGAATCCGCCGAATTGACGACTCTCCTCGTTCGTGACCGACGTTATATGCACTTGAGCGTTTGCCTTCTCCCAAGAACACATTGCCGAGAGTTGTCCTCCAGAGAATATCGTCGCTGCTCGATGCCGAATACGGGGAGGCGAATCCGGTGCTAGAGTCGATAAGATCTTTCCATGTGTTGAGAGTTTCCATTTGCTGGACACGACTTAGGCTATTGTATCCGCCTTTCCCAATATCTCCAACCCGGCAGACTGCATCAATGATGATGCCAAAGATTTGGAGCTGATCTGTACAATGATGGTGGAAGACAGTCGACTTGCGATCAAGCGAGGCAGTATAGACCTGCTTAGACATATCTGATAAGATCCTTCTTACCTCTTCACTATTCTGAGAACAGCTTTACCCAATCAGTAGCCCAGAATAGCAACGAATCTTTTCCCCTATCATTTCCCATCAAGACGTCAAGATGGCCAGAACAGACAATGTTGTCTAGAACCATGGACCGATACAACGACTATACATCCGCTGCATAGTCCGGCCTCAGCATTGATGTTTGCTCGAAACGAATCAATCCTGACGTTGCATAGATCCTGCCTCTTCTGCCACTATGCATGATGCCTGACTAAGCATCTCCTGATAATATGGCATCTCAATTCTTCTTCTGTGACCACCTTCTGCGCCTTCATCGCATTCAGGCCCAGCCCCAAAGAGCCTAAGATGAACCACGTCGCTGAACACCAAGAGAACGAGGAAACGCTTGGTGAAATTACTTGTCGTGGCACGCAGAAATCCCACAGCCTTTGGTCTCGTTGTTCAGGAATATTTATAAATGAAAATACATGTCGAATCCTTTATCATGGGTACCAATATGTTCAAGTTGCAGAAGTCTGGTTTATTCTCTAAGTAAGGGAACCACCTCTTAAGGAGGGGTGCTAACTAAGGATGCTGATTAAAACTAAACTACTTCTAATGCTTTCCCTCAATATCTCCCCCCCCCTAAGAGCAAAAAGGCTTTACTCCCGTAGAGTTGTGCAATGCAATGATAACTGTAAAAGAAAAGGAAAGGAAAAAAAAGGGAACAAAACAAAACCGAACAGCCGTTCCACTATTAATTCACACATCGTGCAACCGCTCGTCCCTCATCTATTCTCTTCATAACGCTTTTACTGTGAGTATTAATCCCCTTAATTCTAATAAACAATCACTAAATCAATTGTGTCCTTTCTCCAAAGAAGAGTCCAGCATTGCTGTTCTTGTTGGTCCTTATAACGCTTGCATGTTCGCATCAAATGGTTCACTTAACTTGTCTGCCTTTGTTTACTAAAACAATCGTGTGTTGCATTTAGCCACCGCTTTTTTAAGTGCTAATACGTTGAATGCTAATGCAATTGCCTTATGTGCTAATGCAATTGCCTTATATACTGATGCAATTGTCTTTAGTGCAGCTAAAATGATAACCTATAGCGAAGAAATTGATTTTAGTTGCCAAACTAGCGATGATGCCTGATGAAGTGTTAAGTTTGAGATTGGAATTAAGGCGTCGCGCTTGTATTAGTAAGATGTGAAACATTTTACTATAATATCGAAAAGCTATCCGTTTGGTGTATTATGCCAATTCTCTTGGTTCACCAAATTCTCGATTGCGTAAGTTATTGCAGCTATTCTCCCTTCCCTAGTAAGGCCCCAAAGTCCACATAACGCCCGTAAGAAAGGAGTATAGTCCTTGATTGGATCTGTAACTCGCCATTCGACATCCCCTCTTCTGGTGTTGGTTCTAGCTGCTTGTGTAGGTCTGAATACAAAATCTGGATATCTAATTCTCTTCCTGGTGCTATGCTTTTGTAGCACTAACTTGTCGTTTTTGGTCTCAATTTGTTTAATGTTTTACTTGTAGCGATTTCTACTTGGTGTGATTATAAAAGCTATGAAGAAACGTAAGTCTTTAGGCTTGTTGGTATCCTATTCCGGATTGTGTTTAAAAGTCAAGTTTGGTAAAAGTAAATTAGGACTTTGCATTAGTGGCGGGGAAAACAAAGATAAGATATTCCTTAGCGAAACGGTCTCTTGTTTTAATTCGCTTTGGAATATAGATCCTCTTTAAGAAAGGCAATTGTGGTACCATTCCAAAGGATACTCCCCGTAGTTTGCGATATCTTCCGGTGGCGAAAATTTAATAATGTTTTGCAGCTTTGATGGCGAGGATAAGGCTTGAAATAAGATATTTGCGATGGGGATTATGAGATCAAAAGATGCATATAGCGCCAGATAGGGAGGTTTGCTTTGTACTGGACGTTTATAGTCGTTCGCCTCCATATTGAGAACCAGCTGTATTTCCTGGCGGTTCGGGAAAACGTTTCTTATTACTCTAACTATTTGGTAAGTAATAATGCACATGACGTTGCTAATTAAAGAGACGATAGATCGATAAGAGGCGTTCACGATTAATTCTGGCAAAGAATTTAAGATAGTAACTAAGTTGGCTACACTTTGAAGTGAACGGATGCATTTGGAAGTAACGGACTGGCTTTTGGAAAGACTTTGGTTTAAAAATCCTTTTACTTGGAACATGGTATCGGAAAAAGAAACATTGTTTTGGCATGCTTCAGCTGATGCGCAAAGATTATTCATCCTCGTGTTAATGTGTTTGATAGCTTATAACAAAAGGTTTTGGTTGTGCTCGGCATTAGCTAGTAAGGAGATGTAACTCCCGTGAAACATGAAGGCGGAGATCATCGCGTGTGGTATAACCTTTCAACTTGGTTTAATTGTATCGTATCCTTTTATAAGAATGTGATCGAGGATTTTGGCACGATCTGAAATATTAAAAGCAACCACGCCTTCGGCTTTCTTTTATTCCATGATATCGTTTAGGGCTGAACTGGTCTCTTGGAAGATGCTTTGCACTTCCAGTAGCTGGAACGGTTGTAAAAGTGAATTGTTATTTGGTATTGATGTCCCTGGTTGAACTCTTATTTCTTGTCGTTTCTTATTTAGGCGTTGCATGCGTTTCAATTCCTGAGGTTCGGTAAGTACGAGCGATAATGAATTTCGTAGGCAATCTGGTTCTGGGAGTAGAACAAAATGATAATGAAAGTTGTTTTACATCTGATTTGTAATCGAGGACGAATTGAAACCTTGTCCACCGTAAATGATAATGTTGCTATTGGGATATCTTAAGTACCTGATTCGCTGATCAGAGACTCAATTACTGTTCTCGGGATAGTCGACATATATAAGTCAAGGCTGGAAAGGTGAACCATAAGGTATACGATTAAAATAAGGATAACCATTGTCAGGGTTTGCATTAGCTAAAAACCAAATAAAGAGATTTGATTCCTTAAGGTTAGTGAACGCAGCTCCTAAATAAAAGTCTCCTGATCTAATATCAATTGATATCATAATTGGGTTGTTTGCCTCCTGAAATGCCAGTTCCTTCTTATCAAAGAAAGTGAGAGGTATCAAGCAAAGCTTGCTTTCGCTTATAGCTTTATCTGGTGGTGCTTCATAATATGGCATTGTTGTTTGATGAATACCTTGTGGGATGTTTCCGTTCACATCGAGGAACATTAAGGGGTCTTCATTTTCCCGGTTTCATAATTTGAACTAGTTCAGATTCGGCTTATCTCAAACGAATCCAGAAATGTCTCTGGACTTGTAGCATGATGAAGGATTATTTCACGCTACATCTGAGTGCAGCCAAATATCTCTGAGGCTAGCGTATTATGCAAGCATAAAGGCGCGCTATATCAACTCGGGGACTTGTAAAGGTAAGGTCATCTTGATGTGCGTTTGCAAAGGTGAAAATAAGGAAGCTAATGAGCTGAAATGTGCAAGAACTATGAACCATTTGCTCTGGCTTGCTAAAGCAAGTGTTTTGATCTCCGGTGATAGTTTACGAAGCTACTTCATCTTGTTTGTGTAGCAATATGCTTGAGCAAAACGATGTTATTGAAAAGAGGCGCGTTGCGGAAGAAAATATTTGATGATGTAATCAATATTAGGATGGGGCCTTAACCAAAAGTAAATAATGCTAAGGCGGTGACCAAAAGTTCCGTCACGTGAATGATTATCGCTGCTAAAATAAAGAACATTCAAACTTGTTAACTAAATTTGGAACGTCCTCTTTCAATATAGCAGCTGGTTCCCAGAAGGTAATACTATAGCTTAGGTATTTGACTTCGTAATAAAGCCGTTTGATACGGTCTCCTGATTCCTTTCTGAGTTCCTTGCGCAAGATCTTCTCGATGATATACTTTTCATTGCCTTCGTCGTTGTGTACTAGACCTGGTTCCGGTTGTGATCTTTGGAACAGGTCTTCAATAACAAGTTCCAAGTGTTCAATAAATATAACCGAATGTATATTCATCTAATTAGATAATTTCAATTTGTAAGATAAAGGCCCTATCTTTTCGAGAATCTTATACGGCCTTGCCTTAATGAACGAGAGTTTCATTTGGTTTTATAAAAGTTTGTAGCCGTGATCAGTATCACAAGCCAGCCTGATATAAACCTCTTAGTTTGGTTTTAATAAGATTGGTTGGTGGCTTTTATCATAGGTTATCTTCATTTGAGCCTGCGCCAATGAAATAGCTTCAATGGCTTCGTGAAAGAGCGTGTGGTGGTCTCGAATAAATCGTTCCTCTTCGGGCTTATCGAACTTCTCTGGAACTCGGAAGTTCTCTGATTTCAGTGGTAACTTGGCTTTTTACTCGAATCTAAGCTCATACGAGGTGAACCCGATAAAGGCGTTCTCAGATGTATTTAAGATGAAGGAAATCGTAGGTACGAAGTCTTTCCATTTGGACTGATCGAACTTGCCAGCAACAGCGCATTGTAATGCATGAATAAACGTCTAATTAAAGCGTTCAGATTAGCCGTCAGCTTTCGGGTTATTAGCTGTTGTAAAAGCCAGCTTAATATTAGCGAACCCGCAAATGTTATTCCAAAAGCCGCTGGTGAATCAACTATCTTTATCTGTAATTGTCTTTTCTGAAACGCCCATATCGGCAAACGCTTCTTTATAATAAGCGTAAGCCCATTCCTTACTGCTCCAATCCTTATTGCCAACAATAACCTTAACCCACTTTATGAGCTAATCAGTAAAAACCATAATAGCGTCGTGCCCTTGCGTAAAGACAAGGAACCCAATAACTAAATCCATGCAAAAGATACTTAATTAGCGCATCAATAAAGGTATCGGCATTAGCTTTCCATTAGGATAAGCTTGTTTTGGCTTAGCCATTTTATAAATCGGATAGCTGGTTACGTATGACTTTGTGATGCGCCACATCTTTTTCATAAAGACCTTATCTTTGAGGAAATCGTATGTTTGATGCAAGCTAATGTAAGCACAATTATCGTATGCTATTTTCAAAACCTCTAAAACGAACTTGTTTGGTATACAAAGTCTTTTTATGCTGTTAGGATTGCAAAAGAATAGCAACTTTGTTTTTGCGTCAAAGCGGAACGATTCAAAAGTCAAGATATGGGCGTTCCTTGGTGACCTTAGATAAGCAATTCTCATTCATCGATAGATGATACCAAAGATTTTATCGGTAAGCAGCTATCGAATTAAGGTGGCGACAAATTGTTTGTTTATATGTATTGAAATGGCTTGAATCGTATGCTAATCATCCTGTGTAACCAAAAGGCAAGAGATGCTAAAAACGGATATGTCTTCTTGGCTTGACTTGTATAACAAGTTTGAACATGCAGGTACTGGTTCGCCCCCATCACTATGTAACCAGCTAAAAGCGTCTACGTTAAGGTATGTTTTTCCCGCTCGATGTACGATATTCATCTTGTGAGCGTATTTTGCTAGAAATAAGAACCAATTATCAAGTCTAATGCTCTTCTTCCGTAAGCGATTATTAAAGCAAGCTAATATTGCTTGATGATTAGTATACATTGTAAACTTTGTGCCGTCAAAATAATAAGGAAGTTTTTCTAATGCCCAAACCAATGCACCGGTCTCCAGTTCTATAGGCTAGTAATTCTTTTCCGCAGCTGAAAGAGATTTCAATAAGAACAACACGAGCTTTTCGTTCCTTTCGGCATAGAGCTAATGCAAAGCCGCGCTGTAGCTGTATTCCTTTGAATCGTTCACATATAATATAAATAGCCGGTCGAAGTTCGGGAACATGAGAATTAATGCCAAAGTTAATTTGTCTTTAAGCAGCTAGAAGGCAACTATGCACTTGAACATGAGACGTTTTATGTCTTTGTTAGCAGACTTTGCTTTAGCTTTGGTATTTTGTGTTTTCTGAGTTCGAGAGAGATTGGCGTACTCTGGTGCATCGGCAATAAGTGGTAAGGGAATTGGTGTAGACTCGGCATAATTGCTTCTTTTTCTACCTTCTCGTGATCCGTTCCGGAAACCGATAATTTTCAGTTCAATGAGTGGTGCCGCGATAGCAGCATAGTAAGGAACAAACTTGCGGTAATATCCAAAGAACCCGAGGGCTTTTTCTAATTGAGAAAGCGTATTAGGGAACGTCCATTTTTGAATCGCTTCGACTTTCTCTTCTAAGATGCTTAGATCAAGCTTAAAAATCTTGTAACTTAAAGCTTGAATTGATGGTTGAGCAAAGAAACACTTAGCTAGGGCCAGCATTACACCCGCGTCTTCTAATAAGCTTAATGCAATGTCGAGATCATGAACATATTGTTCTGGGGTAGCAGAAAACACAATTACATCGTCGATATAAACGACGACAAACTTCCACAAGTACTAACGAAAAAGTTTCTTCATTCGAGCTTGGAAAAATACCGGTGTAGTTGCTAAACTTATCGTAGCCATTGTAAGCATTTCATGGCCTCGATGCGCCGTAACTAATGCAATTTTCCAATAGTTCTCTAGGGCGAGGGGTTGCTAAAAAAACGATTTGGTTATATTTATATTGAAGAATATAGTTGCATCGCCTATTGCGAATAAGACATCGTTAGCCTTTAGTAATAAATATGCATTAAGTTCCAATTTGGTATTAACCTTTTGCAGGTCGATTACGACTTTGAGTTTACTATTCCGATAAACAACGAAAGCCGGAGCAGCTGCTGGCGATGGCTATCTTAGTGGAACAAGAATCAACAAATCATCTGCTCTTATGAGGTCAAGAATTTTATCCATTTCCTTCTTATCTCTCTTAAATTAAAGAAAAGAAGCTTGTTGTAAGTCGTTAATTTCGACGCCTTCTTTGAATAGAATTGGCATGTTTATACCGTCATTGAACCGCCTTAGCTTAAGCCGGAAAAGATTTGCGTGCTTGTTAAATACGCCTTGTATCTTAGCCTTGATATTGGGACCAAAGGCGTTCGAGATGTTAGATTCTACTCCTTATTTATCAAGCAAAGGGCGAATAAGGAAAGGTGAATCGGTAGGATTAGAACTTTCTGATTTATCCTCGATAAGCGGCTAGCCTTTATAAATTCTTATTAAGTTGAGTAACATTGAATAGTTCTCGTGCCGTTTTGGATCTTCTTTTAGAATGCTTAAAATAGTGCCTTGATGTAAGCAGATAGATGCCTCACCGAAATTAGCAAATGGTAGAGGTTGCGGTGTTCCTGAAGTAATGGCATTAATTACGGAATCAAGTTTCTCGATAGAAATATTGATTTGCGAGCGAGGCGAAATCACGTAACCATCTCGTTGAGGTGGTAATAGTTGGTGTGTGATTGGCAAGTTGATGCCTGTTCCTGGCAGTACTACCGTAGTTTGAAGCAAATAGATGTTGGTTTGCTGGGGAATAACTTTTGGTTTGCGTTGGCTTTGATTGGTTTGCAAAAGGACACAATTATTCGTATCAGCGAGTTGTAAACGGTGGAGTTTACCGTTGGTGCTTCATTGGAAGTCAAGCTTGTTTTCAGCGAAAAAGTCTAGCTCAAGCAAGATACTTCTAAGGATTTTGGAAACTAGGTAAAACTAGTATATTAAGAATTGAAGTATCTTTTTGCCTAACATTATTTAGCAAGCGATTAGCATTTCGACGAAGTCGGAAATAGTAAGGCCTAAACTAACGCCGATTAGGCCCACCTGTAAGCTATCCTTGCGCTGCTAGATTTGAATCGAAGGAAAATGTTGCGTCAAACTAATCTAATCAATAAAGCCAATCAGCGAAGCTGTATCAGCTGCCAACTTTATAAAAGAACTATTTTTAGCGAAGATTTGTATATAAGCGTAAGTATGCGTCATAAATGAAGTGCCATTAACCAGTACTACCACGGAACCGTTCTCTTTTAGCGACACTGATTCAGAGGAACGTTGTGTTGGAGTGTTGGAATGTTTTGCTAGAATGTTTGACGGGGTAGGTTGGTTCTCGACCTGGTTAAGTCTATTATAAGAATTTGGTAAGGGTAATTCATTAGCGTTCGTATCGCTCTTCGATACCAGGATGAAATCATTATTTGGTGTATCTTTATAAGTTGGCGATGTATAACGAATTGATGATAATTGAAGACTAAAAGTAACTTTCTTTTGAGCTGGTAATTTGATATTTGAAGAAAAAGTAAACGCAATCTTTTTAGCAAAAGAAGGCGAAATAAGTTGTGATGCTTTTAATAACGATATTTATTAAACTAATGCAAATTACTAAACCAGTGCTAAAACGGAGAAGTAAGAATAAGAACTCAGCAAGGGATTCCCCCTTACTCCTTGCTCTCCCCCTTTCCTAACTCAGGTGTTGAAGAAAGACTAAAAGTAATAAGTGACTTGTAGCCATCTAAATCATAATCATAAGGATCAGCGAAGCTAATAAAGCAACTAATTGTGTTAGATTAATAGCCCACGTCTTGATAAAAGCCGCCAAAGCTATTCATCATAATTGGAACCTATGCTTGCATTGGAACGTAATATTGCTAACGAGCCTGATATGGATTTGTTTCCGATTAACAACTAATTGATGCAAAGTTTGGAATTAGCGTCATTAACTCCTAAGCTTAATGGAATCCTTTTTTTAGCGTTGCTTGCGTTTAAATTCCATATATTTGATCGCAAGCATCCAAAGACGAGAGTATTATGAAGCTGGTGCCGCCATAATCGGATAATTATTCAATGGTGCCGGAACTTATATAGGTTGGCTTTGGGGATTATAACGATCGCGATGGCTATCGTTGCGAGAATCTCGATCTCTCTTAGTAGCGATCGAGGACGCAATCAATTTTCTTATCTCTTTAATCTGGCTGCTTTGTTTATTTAACTGATGTTGAGTCTAATAGTAGGCCTTTTGAGCCTGATTTTTGATGTTCACGACCTTAGCACGGAAATTATTGATTGTGTTAAATCCATTCTTTAATGGAACCCCTGCTGCCAAACTGGGGTCCAATGCCTGATGCATTCGGCGTACTATCAAGTCCTTGTTCTTTTCTCCAGCCTCCATATATAAGGAGTATTTCTGATCGAGAAACTTTCGCAGCGACAACTCTTTCTCGTTCTTAAACAAGTGTTTCAGGGCATCGGCCTTGCGAACTGCCTTGCTTGCGTTTGTATGAAACTGGCATAGTAATTGTACTTTCTATTCTTCAATATTACTACTTATTAATGCTATGACTTTCAGAGCTAAAATTCCTAGCCAAATAGCGGCTTCTTCCTTTATGCATAATGGAAGAACCTCAATGACAACTTGTTCTCCGTACTAAGTGACAAGCATGTTTAAAATAGCGATGTAACTAGTAATAGGCATATTTGAACCGTCAAAATGCCTAACGTCGGCAGCTTGCAGTCAGCGATGAACATCACCCGATCGCTCAAATCTGATGCTTCCTTAGCAATTCCGGTTAAGACCCCAATAGTTCCAATCCGAATCATTCTAGTAATTATCGTCTAGCAAGTCGTTATCATCGCTATCTTTAAAGAATCGATTGCAAGATTAGCCTTTAAAGCTGGAATTGTAATTCTAACGATTGCAAGGGCAAGCCGGCTCTGATTTAATAGTAGTCATAAGTGCGTTGTAACAACGGGGAAAAAGGCGAGATGAACGGATTAACATTTCCTTATCCGGAGGTCCTCCTTTAAAGCGTGCTATGAACTGATTGAAGTTATTAGCGGAAAAGGTAGCCAAAATCGCTAGAAACCCTAATGCTCAAATAGCAAGATCCTTCATATCACGCAAAGTTGCTGATTCCAAATTGCGCGATAGTAACTTCGCATGTCTAAGATCACTGGCTAAAATCAAGTTCGCTAAATAAGGAAACCCGCCTTCGGTGATATCCTCATGTAAGGCTACAATGAAAACAGCGTCCTTCTTCTATTAATCCTTCAAGTAGCCCAGATTGTTGCCCAATATATCGACAGCTGAGGTTCTAAAAATTGGTCTTAATTGTTCAAACCGGTTCTATAAGAGTAACACTTGGTTCTCTTCCGGTTGTTTCTATACCTGTCCTAAGAGTATTACAAGGCTGTGTGCGGGTTCATCGATAGAAGCGGGTAAACCGGTAGTAAATTCTGATCATGCAAGAAACAGTTGTCGTTAACTAAAGGAAGAGCTATTGATGCCCGCAAGTTCTTCAGCAAAAAAAGCTTGATTCCTTAGGAATTCTAATTTGGCTGGCAAAGAAGCAATGCGTCGTCTTCAGCTGCTTCGAACCTTAAGTATTAGATCGGGTTCTTCGTGGAAAGCCTGCGGGGTACTTTGCACTTGTCGCGGTGTTTTGAAAGGACTTGGCTTCAGGAAACCGTAGGGTTCAGAGAGTTCAGGAATAGGAGATATTACTAGAACCGCTAATAAGGAACATCTTTGGTCTTCAGATAAGTCGTCTTCAGCAATATTCGATTATGGTATTGCTGATACGAATCTTCCAAACTGATCTCTAAGTTAGTGGCCGCCTCGAGAGCTCTTTCCCCCTCTGGAGCTGCTGGTGCTACCTCTGGTTGAGCGGTGCATAAGTATCTCAAAACTCCTCACCCCCAAATAAATCAAGGTTTCTCGTTCCGAGATTGTTAAAGCGATGCCATTCATTTCTAAGTGGGGTGTAATATGCAGCTAATGCAGGAGTAATGGTGAGGTGCTATTCCATGACGTTTGACTGCTATGCGGCGCAGGAAAAAAGAGAGAAGTGATGCGTTTTGTAGCAACTCGATTCCCTGGTGATTTGAAGAGTTCAGTCGATTTATTGTCAAGTTCTTGGTGATTTTCTGGAGACTTGCAACAACTTGGAATTGCTACCAGTTATCATGAGTACCAATGTGTTCAAATTGCAGAAGTCTGGTTTATTCTCTAAATAAGGGAACCACCTCTTAAGGAGGGGTGCTGACTAAGGGTGCTGACTAAGACTAAACTACTTCTAATGCTTTCCCTCAATATCCTTCTTGATACTAGTCGACAGTCATCACATCGAATTGAGCATTATACGAAATCGGAGATCCGAAAATATGCCAGTCGTGGCTGCGATCTCTTTCTGAACCTCTTTCGCGCGATGCGGCAAAATGGCAACGATTACATGAACGACGCACGCCTTCATTCTTTAATATACGCCCGACTCCCGCTACGGGGCGGAGATATGAGATCGAGTGGGCCACAGTCCGTGAAGATGGAGGCGAGGAGCTGGTGTCTCAACTCAGCTTCTATTATTTCGCATTGCCTGGTAAGCTGCAGACTTCCATCTTAGATATTTAGTGAAGTAACGACACAACAGAAAGCCCGGTATCTAAAGTGATCTCAAGTCGACCCATGCTCGATTCCGTCGCGAACGAGCAAGCCATGCGAAAGGTAGAACAAGCATTCAACCAATGCCTCCAGCAGTACGACAGCTGTCCTCGGAGCAAGGTCAGCTTACTACCTTCGCGTGTGGTTGACGTCGAAGCAATGGGTCTGTATGAGGCGGGAGAGGGAGAGCTTGGTACATATGCAGCCCTGAGCTACTGCTGGGGCGGCGATCAAATTGTGAAGACAACGATTGCCAATATTCAATGGAAGCGGGAAGGCATCGCACTTGAAGACCTTCCACGAACACTCCAGGACACGATCCAAGTTTGTACGCAGCTTAAGATTCGGTACCTGTGGATCGACGCACTGTGCATAACACAGGACGACGAAGACGACGTTGCACGCGAGATTTCTCGCATGGGACTTATATACAATCGAGCAGCCTTAGTCATATGCGCTTCAAGGGCCAAAAGTGTGTACGACGGCTTCCTCGCGGACACAGCGGCTCATCTCGAAGAAGCGATCATGCTTCCTGCTCGCTTTTTGTCAACTTGCAAGGGCGAATTGGGTATGATTCAGATTCCTAGGGAATCTTCTAGCGCAGAGCCATTGAATCTGCGAGGTTGGGCCTATCAGGAGATCAGTCTTGCATCGAGGGCAATAATGTACACAGAAGGAGGTATAATTTGGCAATGTAATGCCACTTGCAATCGGTTGGCCTTCGACGGCATGCAAATGGAATCCCACCCAATTCACGACATGGTTGTCACCACAAAGGAATGTAAGGCTGGGTCTCTGCAGAGGGAACAATGGGATCAGGTTGTGAGAGTTTACAGCCTTCGAAGCCTTACTGATCCGGACGACCGACTAGAAGCGCTTGCTGGTATTGCAGCATTGACAGCGAAATTATGGAAAAGCAAATACTATGCTGGCTTGTGGGAATTCGATATGGAAAACCAATTAGGATGGAGAGTTGACAGTAGTATAGACCTGTACGACTGGCGCTGGCGGAAGCTTCAAGCTCCCAGCTGGTCTTGGGCGTCAGTGTACGGACCTGTGTGTAATGTTGTCCGGTTTTGCCGTTCAGAGACATCCAGAGAGGCTAAGATTATCTCTTGCGATGTCAAAAACGCACACCCCGGGAATCCCTTTGGACGGGCTCTTTCCGGACGCCTCACCATCGAGGCTTTTATGATCCATGCAAGATATGCAGACCCCTCATGGCTGGCTGACACATGTATGGATCTCGACGCTTCAAGGCCCAGCGACGAGCAACTTGACGAAATGTGGTGCTTGGTGCTTGGTTGTGCTCCTGATAACGGCATGGCAGCAGATGAGTTTCCTCAATGGGATGGGCAGCTCTTGAGTTGCCTTCCCGACGGAACATTTCAACGACTTGGTCATTTCCGGCAGACCCTGGATCCCGAGACCTGGTTTTATTCCGAAATGAGTTTCGAAGAATACCTTGCCGAGTTGGAGGCTGAGCAGTCAGTCGGCGCAGAAGCTGTTTTTCCTGAAAAAGGAAGCCGGAGAACAGTCGTCATCGTTTAAGCAGTTCGAATGTAGCTACAAGCATAACTATACGATCATGTACTGGTCACTTGATTCCAAAAGGTAAGCACGTAATGACTAGAATACGTTGCAAAGGATCCCTAATACAAACAAACGCCTCCGCTTCCTTGTCTGTAGGATTGAGCATGAAAAGTAGACATACGATCATTGAGCGAACGGTTTCTGGATTTCTCCGATGAAGGGGAACAAAGTGAACATAATTTCAGAATGCTTGCAATAGGCTGGTATTTTCGCGTAAAGAACATCTGTTGGTGTTCTAGACCACCGTTCTTGGCTGTGTTTTGGTCTGCTCGCAGCAACCCCTTTCACTGTTATGATTGGACCGGATACCGCCAATTTCACCTGTACCATAGATCTGGACAGAGGCTTCCAATGCTTTGCTATACATCTCTATGTTCGCTCGCTGAAACACTTTAGCCACGTCCTCGTGCCATCGCATACGAAAATACATTCTGTCGCGTTCCCCCGCAGAGTCCAGGCTGTCGGCCCCCGCGGGAAATGGCCGATTTGCTAGCACAGGCCACTAACAAAACGACAAGAATTCCATGGGATTGAGTGGTATTTAACCTACAATTACAGTTGGACTTCCTTTTAGATTAAAGCAATGAATAATTCTAGAGTGTCTAATAAGTTTCCTGGCTTGATAATAACTTCGAATTAGTAATCGTTGTAGAAAAGCTAACAGAGCTAGGTTTTAGAGGGTCCCCTCAAATCGGCCAGTTCCCACGGGGCTGTAGAGCCAGGCTAGGTACTTACGGCTTCATCCCGCGAGCTGCCCCACGCCGCGTACTGAATCGCTCCTAGCGCTACGATAACCATCCTCTAACCCCACGCCATTGGTCTGGACCAGAACCCCAGAAACAAACAGTTCTCCACCTGCGCTGCACTGCACTGCACCTCCATCCTTCAGCTTCAGCTTCAGACCGGTTGCTGCCTCAGTCTCCGTACAATGCCTGGTATTCCTCCCGTTTACTCCAGACGTAGAGGTACAACGCCCATCAAGAATCCTCAGCTAGATGATGTGTGGCATCGATCATTGTATGTCCTCGGTCTGCAAGAACTGAATGCGCCTGTGTCTACGGCGTCCACTTCCAAGAGCTCTCCAGCCTCACCTTCTGCAGAGATGGCTTCACCGATAGCATGCCCAACGTCAGAACCTGCGCCAACAGACCAACCTGTGCCGAAGGCGAAGATCAATTTCAATCATTTGCCGCTGGAAACAAAGAAAGAAATATTCAAACATGTCAGTACCCAAAGATTCCCACATCTGCGGGGCATCAGGCTGGGCGTTGATGTCCTCGTATCATGTCCAAGATCTTGCTAACATTTCTACCCACAGGCATCCTCTCCAGACCTCATCGCCCTTTCCTTAGTATCGAAGCATTTCCGCGATCTAGCCGCAGAAAGAATATACCGAAGCTTTCACATCCTGTTCCCAGACGAAGATGACCCCTCCAACGACTACCCGTTTGATAGCCTTGCGGGAGGACTGGAGACTTTTGTTACCAGCGACTACAACTATGGCCAATATTTGAAGGAGCTGATAATGGAGACACAGAGCGGTGGTATCAAAGGAGAGATGGCATATCGAGCTTATTTGAATGAACTGAGCTGCGGCAAGTTTATGAACACCTTGCTGCTTCTGACCTTACGACAGGCCAAGTCTCTAGAAAGATTCCAGTCAGTATGCTCCCAAAATTGGGAAGGTGTGCTAAACTCTGCAGATGGGATATTCGCGTTGAATTGAGTCGGCCAGTATGGAGGGAATTACACAAGATCAAGGCTCTCAAGCATCTCCATGTCCGCATGCAATCGGGTCCAACAACATATCAGCCTCTCCCGCCTTTACCAAACTCTATCCTCCCTCCAGCTCCTGGAGAGGTCGACTCGTCTGTGCCAGGATCGATACTCCATCCTCTACCTCCGATATTACCAGTACCCGCAGGTAGTCCAAACTCCTTCCCATTCGGCAACCAGATTGCGAAAATATACCTACAACCACCAGGCGGAAAGGTAGAAGGAAAGCCACCTCCAACACTATGCGGATTCAAGAACCTCAAGACACTCACAGTATTGGACATGGACTCTTTGGAATACCTGGATGAGTTGAAACAATGCATCCGCGATAGTTCTTCGACTTTGAACTCATTAAAAATATCCTTTTCCGATGCTCTCATCAACAGATCTCGGAAACCACAACCAGATCCACAATCGGACGATGATTCGGACCAAGAAGATGAATTTGGTCAATTAATCTCTCCACCAGGCCTCCCTCCACCTCAACCACCATTAGGACCACACCCGGACCCATTCGGACCCTCGAAGACTCTCAAGGCCCAAGAGGAGAAGAAGGACCAAGAAGCAGCGCTAGCAAAGATCCTAGGCTGTGAAGGTCCTCCGCCGAAGCCCAAGCCACAATCACCAGCCCCAACGAAAGCGGAGGTCGAGAAGCCTAAGACTGAAGAAGATCCAAAGAGAAGATTCATCCGGAACTTAGCGCCTGTTGCAGCCAAGCTGATGGGACATGTCAAGCCACAAGGTGATATCTCGGTCGAAGGAAAGGAGACTCTGGCAATGATTGAAAAGGCAGCGCAGATGTACCTCGAAGCGACGGAGAAGGAGAAGCCAGAGAACGCACCTGCAAGCGTTGACAGTAGCACCGCTAAGGCCACTCCCGCCTCTTCAAGCGCCAGCACGGATGGGGTCGAGGATACTGTTGTTATGACCGGTGCTGTTGCCGATGAGCCAGGTCTGTTTGATGAGCCTACGAAGAAGAACAAGGCAAAGGAGGACTCCGATGTTTCGAATCCCGAGGACATCAATGTCGAAGAGCCGGAAGGAAATGAGTTGGTCGTGGATTCGGATCTGCCCGCAACAGAAGCTACCGCCGAAGAACCTGTAGTAACTGAAGCTGTGAGCACTGAAACGAGCGACGATATGGTCGACGAGGCTGCAAGGGAAGCGTCCGAGAAAGCTAATGCAGCAAGAGTTGCTGCAAAGGTTGCAGACATAGCTGAGAAACTGGATCAGGAAGGAAAGGAATTTCTTGAAGTGATAGACCAGCATGCGGAACTGGTCTCTTCCGTCGTGGCAATGGAGCAAGAAGGCGATATGTGGGCGAAGAAAGTGGAGGAATTCACCAGTCAGTTACAGTCGGGTGACAATATCACCGAGGCGGACAGACAGATGATTGCCCAAGCTAAGGCTGCGATCAAGACTGTATCTGAGAGGGTTGTCCAGCTGTCTGCCGGTATGAGTGCAGTCACTGAGCATATCAGTGAGCTAAAAGAGCTGTCTCGTGAGGGTACAGGATCTCGTTCCGCGATGAGTGATTACGTTCGCAGTACCCGTGGTTTGACCCTGGACACACTCTCGATATACATGATTCCCACCAAAGCTTCGGTTCTGAGTCGAGGCGTGGACATCAATGCTTTACAAAGCATCACGCTTCTCAACGTCGGTGCACAATCTCCAATCTGGAATATGCTGGCAAGAGAGAATAAATTGTCCCTTTTACCACTACGCAAAATTCATACCGACAATGTCACGCTCCCATTCCTTCTATGTCTCTCGCAGTTGGAGAGGATAACAGAACTCGTTATGATGGAGCGGACGTCGAAGGACCGCGTAGAGGGCAATGCACTGAAGTCGACGGTAACCATCGAACAAATCCGGAAAATGGTACTGAAGAAGCATGCACCGACCTTGAAGATCCTGGTCATCCGAAACGATACCATCTCGATGGAATGGGGACTCAACATCAAGACAGCCATGCTTCTTTGTGAGCGTGCCAAGAACATGGAAGAATTGGCTTGCAGTTTTGGGGTTCGCACCATGGTAAGTATTCTTTTACCTCTTTTCAAAGGCGTGGCTAACTTCTCAAAGCACACTCTGATGCAGTACATATCCGGACTCACAGCTCTTCGAGTCTTACATATCATCTCCTTCCACAACCCCGAGGACACCTGTACATGGGTGATGCGCGAGACACGCAAATTCGCTGTCGATGTCATCTGCCACAACCCTACTATGAAACTCGAATACCTCGCCCTCGACCAGTCAGTCGATCGGCTAGTCTGTCGCAAGCCGATGCTCAAACCAAAGGTTGATAAGAAAGGCAAGGGCAAAGAGGCGAACTGGACAAGTGCCAAAGCTCTTGCAGAATTGGTCATGGGAAGTGCGGCCGTTGCAACATCTGGTGGATGGAATGAGGAGAGCAAGTACGACTTCCCTGATAGCTCGGACGATGAGGATGGGATTGTGAAGACTGGATTAAGGGTTGAGACAATCGATGGAATTCGATTCTCGGATGTCCTTGATGTTAGGATATTCGAGCGGGATATCCTCACGGGGAAATTGTGATGCAATGCATCTACACACCTTACGCAATATCCCCTCGAGGGCCCGTACACGGTGATCGAGATGAATGGGTGTGGGGGTTGAGAGGAGCAGTGGAAACGATATGGACGATGATGATGAATTCTACGACGGCGCGCAAGGAAGTTATGATATATGGGCATACGTATGACTTCTGATACCTATTTGGCTTTGGCAGATCGGAGGTAGCGAGCGGCATAGCGGCGTTAATGATTTCTAGGTTCTCTGGACATTTCCTCTCATCATTGTTTGTGCTGAATTTCACCCTTCTGCATATTTTATACTCTGTGATGGCTAAGCGGCTACTGTCAATTTCTCGGTGCTAGGACACTCATGGCCTCGGTACCTACATGATCATCAAGATCAAGGGAGTCTTGCTGTTCGGGGGACAGCGCCGGGGTGCCACGAGGTCGGCGTGTCCCACAGAAAATCCTGACCTAGCGTCAAAACTTTCATGATTCCCGTCCATTCATATCTCATGTAAAGCTGAATTAAAGTCTGTCCGGTTTCCTCTAGAATTGTTTTACTGCTTTTGCGTGGCTTTCAAAAAAACCCATTCTACTTGTGAAACTCCAAGGTTTCCTTTTGCAGATTCATCATTTCCAAAATATTTCTCAGTCCTGCCCTTTACTTGTGTGGAAAAGAGCCTCTCGGAACAAGCTTCACAAGCAATCCTTGCATAAGCCGAAGTGCTACCATAAGCTTCGACTAGCGGACAGTTCGTCCACCTTGTCCCCACAAGAACATGGTTATACCTTCCTAGTTCGGGTAAGGTGTAATTGACGCCATCCGAACCAGACGATAGCGAATTTCCAGTCTAGACCCTTACGAGGCCAGGCCCACAGCAGATATACATCATTCGAAATTTCGAAATATTTTCCTACTTCGTCTCTGCGTCCAGTCCATCGGACTCCCTATGACGACAGCCTTCGTTTCGATTGTCAAAGTATCAACATATATATTCTAATTGGATCTTCAAAATGCCCATGCTTTGAACCTATACCTGCGCCATATATTTGCGCATTCCCATTTTGGATTTTCCCTCCCTCACCCAGCAATTCCGAAGCCAGTCTTCAGCGACACAACGATGTTTGGATTCGGCCACCGCACAGCAGCTGCTCAAGCTGCAACAGACGCTCAGATGGACGTCGAAAGCCCCAGCAAAGAACTCGGCGGAAGCAATGTCCACAATGTCCACATGACATCTTACTCCGTCCGGATCGTCCACGCACAAGAAGAGAACAACCTCTCACGAGCCCTCTCTCAGCGACACATCCAGATGATAGCTTTAGCTGGCGCGATCGTAAGTCGTCTCGTCATCTCACCACATGACATCCATCAATCCTCCCTAGCAGACTGAATAACACTTTCCTCCCTCCTTCCAGGGTACAGGTCTCTTCCTCTCCCTCGGCGGCGCCCTCCAAACCGGCGGTCCACTCGGCGCATTACTCGGCTACACACTCGTCGGCCTCGTCGTCTGCGCCGTGCAATTCGCCCTCGGCGAAGTTTCCGCCCTCTTCCCCGTCACAGGCTCCTTCGTCCGCCACGCTGAATTACTCGTCGATCCCGCCCTCGGATTCGCAGTCGGCTGGAACGTAGTCTACGGCACGTATCTCAGCGTGCCCAGCGAGATTTCTGCGGCGTTGGTACTGATCCAATTCTGGACGGATAAATACCCTGCGTTGTGGATCACGCTGTTCATTATTGTGACGTTCCTGGTGGGGATCGTTTTCGTGGGGGTGTATGGAGAGGTGGAGTTTGCGTTTGCGGTGTTGAAGATCTTGCTTGTTATTGGGATTATCATCATGGGACTTGTGATTGATCTTGGTGGTGTGCCTGGACAAGAGAGGATTGGATTCCGGTATTGGGGGAACCCGGGGCCGTTCGTGGCGTATATCGCTACCGGGTCTTGGGGTCGATTTCTCGGGTTCTGGAAGGTCATGATCAATGCCGTATACTCTTTCGCTGGGGTGGAAAGTGTTTCAGTGGCGGCAGCAGAGACGAAAAGTCCCAGGCAGAATATCCCGAAGGCGTGTAAGAAGGTGTTTGCACGTGTGTCGATCTTCTACCTCCTCTCGGTTCTGATTGTGGGAATGTTGGTACCGAGTAACGATGAGACGCTAAACAATGATGCTGGAAATGCGTCGACGAGTCCGTTTGTTACGGCGGCTACGAGAGCGGGTATCAAAGTCGTTCCGTCAATCATCAACGCTGTCGTGTTGACCTCTGCTTGGTCTGCATCCAATCAATGCTTGTTGACCGGAACGAGAATCCTGTATGGCCTCGCGCTCAAGCGACAAGCTCCTCAGATCTTCCTCCGTACAACGAAATGGGGCATTCCGTACGTGTGTGTTATATTGCAGACGGCTATCGCGACATTGGCATATATGGCGTTGTCCAGTGGAGCCTTGACAGTATTCTACTGGTTCTTGAACTTGACAGCTGCAGGGACATTGGTCAGTTGGATTGTGATTCTGGTTAACCACATCCGACTACATCAGGCGTTGAAGAAGCAAAGGATTGCCAGAGAGGAGTTACCGTGGCATCATTCATGGACTCGTAAGCACCACATACGCCATCCTTAAAATCTACTGACGTGGTACTCTAGCATATACATCCCGCATCGCACTGGTCGCATGTATCCTCTTCCTCCTAACAGGTGGATTCACAGTCTTCACGAAGGGAAATTGGGATAAAGCAACCTTCATCTCAGCATATCTGTTAGTGCCTCCCCATTCCTCCCACTCCTGCTCCTGCTCCTACTCCCACTTTCCCCTCACTCTATGTACTGACAATGTCTCGTTTATCACAGCGACATTCCTCTCGTCCTCCTTGCATACACAGGCTGGAAAGTTTTCAAGAAGACCAAGATGCTAGATCTCGACGATATACCGATCCGTCAGGCTTTAGATGAAATGCATGAAAATCCTGAAGAACCGATTCCGCCGACGAGGGGGTGGAAGAGGTTGAATATTCTTTGGGGGTGAGGGATGGAGGGATGGAAGATAGGATGGATACAATACTTGTAACTAATTACGCAAATGTAGAGCACGAACACGAACACGAACATGTTCTATTTGAACTTTACGATATTGGGGTAGACACATAAGAAAGAGAGAGAGAGAGAGAGAGACAGAGGACCGAGGTTCTTGTCTTGTCAAAGTTGTCTTGGCGTAGACCGGCGCGTCGAGGTTTATATATTCTTGTTCGAGTGAGTGTATGAGTGAGTGTATGAGTGAGTGTATGAGTGAGTGAGTGAGTGAGTGAGTGAGTGAGTGAGTGAGTGAGTGAGATGAGGTGCTGTGTTTTTGTTTGCTTATATACTCACTCGTCTTGTTGTTGGGTAGTCAGGGAAAGGCGGGAAAGGAAAGATGGAACTCATAAGGGGAGGAGAGGAGAGGAGAGGATAAGAAATTTGAAGGGTGGGGTTTTGCGTTCTTTATTTGTAGATGGTCTCTGTACAAGAATGGAATATTCAGTACAGTCTCGCTCAGGATGAGCTATGGCCCAGCCCAGCTTATAGCCTTAAGTAGCCGATATTCCAGCCGTTAAGACACAAAATGGCTTTAACCCCACGAGAAAAAGTGATGAAACAAATGTACAAAATCAGAATCTGCAATCCGCTTTCGAGATTCCAGCCACCAATGGATCCCGCCATCAACGCAAATACCATAATCTCCCTTCAGAAATCGCAGGTATCCGGATACCCTCCAGTAAGGCTCGGTGTATCAGCCGTGCAAAACTCAATATTCTTCGCCTTGGAATCATACACGAAATATAATTGTCCGGCTCCTTTTCCGAGGTCTGACTGTGTATCACGGACGTCACGAGTCAGCATGCTAACCACCAAGAAACACGAACATGGCCCTCATGTAGATGACGCTCTCTAACTCTAATTCAGATTGTTAAGGAGAGCACTTACGCTGTAGTACGGCAGGTTTATCTTCTGGCATCTTCCTGATCCCGTATTAGAAGCTGATTTCTCGAATGGCGTTTCTTTGACGCCGGCCGAGGCGATGCTTTCGAGTTCGGATGTGGTGAATGTTGCAGTGCCGGATGCGAGGTTGCATGTTAGTGTCGTTGGGAAGGCTGTGAATGTCGTGGCGGTTGCGATGGAGGTGCTGGAGAGCAGGGCGAGGAGGATGTTGGGTCTCATTGTGTAGGGTGGTGGTGTGGTTTTGGGGTGGGATAGATGGTGGGTGGCTAGTGCTGAGGACGTGAGGTATGGGATGGTTACGTTGAGCTGTACAATGGTTTGTTTCGTAATTGAAGAAGTATTAACATCAGCAGAGAACGGATGGTATGGGAGCCTCTTCATTTAAATGTACTGTTGGTATGAAATACGAGGGGAAGCTTGCAGGGTGGTTCTGTTTCTCCTATAATCAGCTGCTGTATTTGTTAGTCATGTTTCAAAAATATCATTGGAGGAATTTAAGACGCAAGGTTTGAGATATATTTGCTGTGTCCGAACTTGCTCGCATTGCTATATCATACTTTCTCGGGTGAATATTAACCCTTCGTCCGAACTTTGATTACTAACCAAGGTTATGGAATTCCGATGTAGAATGTAGATGAAGAAGAAGCAGAAGATTTTAGTTGTTTTGGGAGGAATTTCTCTCGGTATCACTTTCTTTTATCGGGATTGGGTCTTCCAAAGATGCAGAGTGAGGCTCGTGTTAGTTGACTAATGGATTCTGTCACGTGGGATCCGGGGGCAACCTCCATGAAAGCGAGCACAAGGCCAAGAAACCTAAACAAGATGTCCAATCATAGTATCGGGCGATGACGTGATCTGCGATGTCTAGAAAACATGACAACGTCGTTGCATAACGTTCAGCATTGAAGTCACAAGTTGCATGGAGAAATTTGCATTTGTTCCTTTGAATTTCTCAATTCTCATTTCACGGGCTCAAAGATTGTATACCAACTTCTCCCCGGACACCATTTTCTTTCGCAAAAGCTCCAGACCGTCAAAGACCCCTTCAAAACCAGTATCGTGTATTCTCAAAGGGTGCGGCTTGATCTTCCCCTCATCCAATAACCTTTGAGCTGTTTGAAACCACTTTCTCCCAAAGACGCGTAGCGACGGATCACCTTCGCGACCGAATGGTGCCGGCCATCCAATCTTGGTTCCAAGGATGGAAGGTCCCAGTACCCAGTTTGCCACGACTGTCTTTCTTGTGCTTGTAATATGGGTAGGGAACGGCTCAAGTGCTGTATATCGTCCACCAGATCGTCCAATCGATTGATAGCATATAGTCATCGTGTCCGCCTCAACTATGCAGTCCATTGCATACCGCAGCCCGTTCTTGGTGTAAGCTTTGATATCCTTTGCACAGGTTGGCGAATTGTAGTCGAAACACTTTTCAGCACCATAGCTCTCTACCAAGGCGTTGTTTCGAGGTGAACAAGTTGCGATTGGTGTTAATCCGGCGCTGGACAGGTTTCAGTCACAGCGATCCATCCTCATAATCTGAGACTTACTGTCTGATCAGTTGAATGGCAAGTGTTCCAGAAGCAGTGCTTCCTCCATACACCAGCACATAACAAGGCTTATTCACAGGAAACACACCTGGGTTATCAGGTGTGTTAGGAAGCTGAAGATGATTGAAGAGAGCCAGGCCCATGGTTCCAACACCCGTTCCCAGGGATGCTCCAGTCGACAGAGGCATATTTTCAGGCAGTCGTAGTAGGAAATCCGCCGTGGCACCAACGTATTGAGCAAAGGCTCCGACATCAGGACGCATAGGGTTCATTGGATGCACCACGCCCGCGACGCGATCTCCGATCCTCAGATACTCTCCACTGGCTGCACCTATCTTCACTACGATACCAGCGAAGTCACAGCCGGCTATAGCACCGGGATATGCCATTGGCCCAACTGCTTTGGCGTCCACTGGGTTGACGGCAAGGGCAACGACTTTCACAAGCGCTAGGTCATCATCCACATGAGGAACCGGCACGTTCTGTGAGATTCCAAGCTCGCCATTTGGTAAAGCAATGATGGCAGTCTGCTCTGTTGGTATTGGATCGTCAAGGTGTGGCATTTTGGGGTATCTCAGAAATGGAAAGTTTGCCCTAAAAAGGTCAGACAGAAGTGCAAAAATAAGAAACACGACAATCGATCTTGTTTTCAAGGGAGACAGTCAAAATAAGGATACTTTCTTCTGAGATCATGATACCTTTTGGAAAAGTCGAGATTCGGTCTTGGCGTCGAGGTTATGTAAGAAGAAATCGCCGAAGCAAAGACGCATTCTCAGCTCACTATGAACGGACATACCCGTGAGGCTTATTAGTCTTGGCAAGTGCCAAGGTAGCTAGGTTTTCTTGCTTACTGGTATGTTGAATTCTTTCTTCTGTAACATTTCCAATTCAAGAAGGTAGCATTGGAATCTGCTCATCTAAAATCGCCGAATTCTCAGCATCGATAGATTTACTTTTCACTAGCTCAATATGATCTAACTCAAACTAGTATTCTTCTCAGGTCAATCTATTGCGTGAGAAAAGGACCGATTCTGAGTCTTGCCAAGTATCTACTAAATGATCGATGGATCTGGACTGAATCCTACCAGGCAGAAATCGTAGATAGGTGACGCCCAGTTTCTTCTCAAGCCCATTCTTGACTTCTCTCTTTCCAGCAAAGGAACTTCTCTACACAAATCTCTACATTGCAAGCATGACGATGGAACCACGCAGGCGACTTCCAAAAGTTCTCTGCCTTCATGGCAGCGGTACCAACATTGATATTTTCCAAATCCAAAGCCGCAAGCTACGAGGACACCTCAAAGATCAATTCCGCTTTGTCTTCATCAACGCTCCATTTTCGTCACCTCCTGGCCCCGGGGTTCTGCCATTTTTCGACAGTGACGACGACTTCTTCGCTTGGATTCCACAAAGACGTCGTTCTCGAAAACCTCTTGCAAGACGCATAGACCTCGGAAAGGAAGAGAAAGAAGCGAACGAAGGCTTGAAGAGAGCACTCCTGGAAATAGGAGAATATGACGAGCCGTTTGTGGGAGTGATGGGCTTCTCGCAAGGTGCTGGGATGGCAGCGAGCCTCCTCTTACTTGCACAGCAAGCACGCAACCGCGGAGAGACATCTTATTGGAGCAGTCTCCAGTTCGGAGCTCTGTTCAATGGCACGTCGGACTGTCTAGAGTGGCAAGCTCATCGATCGAGCAAGCAGTATGAGGAGGATATGATACGAATTCCGACAGTTCAAGTCCATGGTCTAATGGATCCTTGGCTTAACAGCGGGAGAATGATGTTAGACCGATTTTTCGATAGAAACTCAGTGCGTCTGATTGAGTTTAACGGCGCCCATCATTTGATTCCTGATGAGGATGGCACGAGGAGACTTGCTGAGGCTATCAAGGAAGTAAGCAGTGGAGCATCAAAAGTCAAGTGGTGGAACACTTCTGTCGAGAGCAAGATTCGGGATGATCCTATTGTAACGATTGAAGAAATAGTGTTTGTTTAGGAAGGGGCCTTCTTTATGTGTTTTTGCATATTTGTAAACTGGGTACAGCTTTTTAATGCAGCCGGTCCTCTTTAGATGTGTATTTCCAGCATGAATATGACACAATCACGTCCAGAATGGTCCCAAGCTTGCTCATGCCTTCCTAGTTGAGGCTGAGAAGTATTCCATCGTAGTGCGCCGAAGAACGGAGAACTCACGACCGAATTGCAGGCGTGATACAGACATTCACTCAAGTGTAACTCAAGTATTCAATTATCATTTATCACGCTGCTTCTCCAGGGCCAAACCTCCTGTAGAAAATAAACCTACCAAGTCGAGCTCAGGTGCTGCTTGGATGCTGCTCTACGGACAGATTCATTTATCTATGTCAGTGCAGGGCGTTCCTATAATTCGGGACCTGAGGAAGGGGACTGATGAAGCACTAACCAAAGTAGACACACATATTGTAGATCATAATGACAGCAGAGACGAAGAAAGAATGTGATCGTTCAAATCGCTAAGGACGGAAGAACTTTTCTCGACACGATCGGAGCCCGATTGTTGTCTGTATATGCGCATGTCTGCGGGGGCAACTTTAATGAGTCGTAACTTTTGGACTATGAGCATTCTTTGATCCTCACAATATGATTGGACACCCAGAAACAAATCACAACGCCACACTTCCCAACGGGGATCCGCCCTCAAGGTATGGTACCATCACAGTACCGTTCGTTCAGCACGGAGAAAGATAGACAAGTGGGCTAGCCTTCCATAGTCACGGCATCTGTTCTAGTACCGTTCTACACATTGGGCAACGGAGCTACGAGGAGGACGTACTACACTACAGAAGTAACCATTTACTTTTATGACTTACATCTGCGTTTTTTCTTCTTTGCAGATAAGTCAAGATGCTTATAAGATGAGTAAGAACGAGTAGAATATATAGTAAGTACTCGAAATTCTCTGCTTCTTTCTAAGCAGATTCGTCAAAGCTCGTCTGGTTGTTCTCCCGACAGCCTTGCACAAGGCTGAAGCGAACTCGGGCTTCGGGCTCAAGCTCAAAGACCTCCGAGACGCTCTTCTGTATGTCAAGATCATCGAAAATAGCCCTGACGTGTGAAAGTTGATTGGCGTGCCAGCCGACATGATCGGAGGAAATGAGTTTCGAATCCGGGCTATGGGAAGAATGAATCAATCGTGGTGATGAGATTCATTGTTGTCGATCGGTTTCCGGCCATTACAGCTTGGCAGTTTTTCTTTTTCTTTTTTGAGAAATAATAGGACACGAAAATCTAACGCACGATGTGTTTGTCCGAGCCTGCCTGCATACGTCCGTAGGAGTGTATGCACTCATGCAGGCAGGCATGGGAAGACCCTTCCCGCGGACGCGGGCAAGCCTACGGCGCAATTGATTCACACCTATTCGCATCCCCCATTCATATCCATGCAGATCATACAATCAGATCACCCATTCAGACACAGACCTGGCAAATGTCTTGGAATTGGTAAACGCTACCACAAACAAACTGTGGATTGACGAGAGAACGTGTTCTGATGAGGGGTCAGCTGAAGGCCCATTCTCACTCCACGCCCCCATACCCTCCCCCCGCCCAGCTTCAGCCAAACACGGTTTCTCCTGACCCGTTGCTGAATTCTGTTCTGCATATGCATGCAATCTTCACGAAGGATCAGATTAGCCGGACATGTTTGACTACGGCACCCGTCTTGGTCCTGAAGACCCCTGCCTACCTCAGCCCCACTATGCCCACTGAGCTTCCACGAGCGCTGACGACCTTCGGATTAGGCAAAGAAGTGTGAATCAGCGGTAGGATACCATCTTCTCGCTGCAGAAGTCTGTTTTTGGTGTCGTCTTACTGACTACATTGGGTGGGCTTACTGCAGTCCAAAGGCGAGGTAATGCTACTGGCAGCCACCAGCGCGGGAAGTGTCAAGGAGATTATCTGACCAGGAAATGATATTTATCAAGAAAGGTCTTCAGGCCAGAATCCAATCTGATCAGAAACATAGCAAGAAACAAAAAAGACAATCAATATGACAGACAGCAATGCACGCAGCCCCGAGGCTGCGAATGAAGAGACAAGCGATGCAAGTGTCGCCGATGTAGAAAGCTACGGCTCCGTCAAACATGGATACAAGCCAGAGTCATCAAATTCGCCGTCATCTAAACGATTCACACGTCTTGCGTGCAACAGGTGCCATAGCCACAAGCTGCGTTGTGTGCGCTCAGACATGAACAGCAATTCAGAGGGCTGCGAAAGATGCTTCAGAGCCAACACAAAGTGCGTATACGGAACGCCAATGCGATTGGGACGACCACCAGTCACAAGCATTACGAATCAAGCGGCAAACAGCAAGAACCCTGGGGAAGGAGATGGTGGTAATAGCAATTCCAGCAACAGCAGCAGCACTTACAGCACCAATGGAAGTATTCCGGCAAACCAACAAACTTTGTCGACGGGGGATGCAGTACTGCACAAGCATCAGGACTTGGTGATCCACGGATCTGTTTCGCAGTCCCCGGATATCGGTACGAAGACGAAGTCGAAAACGAAGAAGCGAAAGGTGGCAGATAGCTTCACTGTCCCAGACACCGATAGTCCGATATTGAGTTGGAATATTGCAGACAATGACGCGTTGATGCCGTTAGACGGTGAAGGACTGGGGCCAACTAGTACCCTGTTACACCACGGTGGAGGTGAGTTCAGATTCACCTTATGCGTTATGCGTCGTGCCAGTGTTGCTCTAACTTCTATTAAATCTAGATCACTTGGGCACAAATTCACACTCGAGCTATGACAATTTTCGAGATCTCAGCATCTTTACGACCTTTGAACCTTTACAGTGGAGTCTGCCGCATTTGAACAATGTTACAGGAGCATCAGACTACTTTGTGAACGGTACCCAACCATTCTCTGACCTATTTCCAGAAAGTTTTGGCAGCGTCCACTGGCCCTCTCACGAAGAATCGAGTGGTGACAATCACACTTTCCCAAGCCTAAGCGACCAGCTGAGCTCGTTTGATTCCTCTCCGACGGATCCATACGGAGACGCAACGAGCACAATGGATGAATGCGTCCAAGATCTGGCGGAACTCCAAAGCATGCTCTACCGCTGCTCTATATCTTCTCATGCCACGGCATTCGGGTCTCAAAGTCGCGTTGTTGATAGTCTGGCGACCACGAACTTGGAGAGCAGCTCGACGAATCCACTCGTGCCCACGGGCATTCAGCCCCCAGCGGTGTCCGACACACAGGCCGATTCAATCTTTACCACAGCTCAGGCTTTCATCAACGTCCTCAATCGGCTTGCAATTCATGCCCCCGGAGCTAATGCTGCCAAGAGCTCCAATACAACCCAGGGTATACCACCAACAGATGCCGGTGGCATGTCTGGGCAACCAGTACCGGGTAGTCAGCCATCATCTTCAACTTCGTCACCGGGCCAATACAATGCTACTTTCTTCCTGGTGCTGACATGCTATCTTCGACTCCTCAATATTTGCGAGCCGTTCATCACTGATCTGCGCTTACGACTGCAAAACTCGAACATCACGGCGCAGCCCACGGTGGGGGATCTTCCAAGCCTCCGACTTGGTCAGTTTACGCCGCCAGCAGCCAGCGAGCTGCAGATACTCTTGCTGGTCCATGCTATCCGCCATTTGCTAGATCGGATCGACAAAGGCATCATGACATGCTTCCCCGTAGAGATGGAAGCAGGGGCGGGATCGAAAGATCAAGCTGTCAATTGCGCCTCTGAGCAAGGAAGAATAAAGGGAGACCCGAATCGTCGAGTACACGTAGTCGCCATGCAGTTCACGCTGAAGGAGATCCAGATGCGGGAGGACATTCTGCACAGGGGGGTAGCTGGCGTCACAGACATGCTGAAAGAGTCAGCACTGCTCTGATGCGATGCTCGAATAATGTGACGTGATGTGGTGTGATGTGAGATTAGTATATACGAGAACCAGGGAGAGTCGGTGAATGTCGGAAGGACGAATAGCATTTCTACAGGCGCGCTCAGAAGTAGCCATTCTTTAGAAGGGAGGACATTCCTGGCTAGAACTGCTCAGCTTCAACGCGGAGCTTCCTGAGGTAATTACTAAATCGGGACCAAAGATAGATAGACAATCTAAACCCCTGAAAGATCTCAGACCCTGGTTAATGTCAGCAGTGATATTCATACACCCGCAGTTCAAGTGGTGTGGTACCGTGGCTGGATTGAGGCTGGCGCAAGGGTTTGTGTCTGTTGGCTAGCAGCAAGAGCGGGATTATGGAAACGAAGTGACCAGGGAGCTAAAACCAGGGACCGTACTCAATCCGTCATTTTCCACATAAATATTACCCGATAGCCTGCAGTAGGGTAAGGCTTGGGGTACTAGGCAGGGGGGAATCAGCGGGATAAGCCGTAACATGCCTGTGAGGGATGGGCTACTTCCGTACGGAGTACTTCGGCGAGCCAGTAGAAGAGACAGTCGGAGAGCTAATAGGCCGATATCTGGATGCTCGTATAATCTGATCAAAAATTTAAATACCCAGAATACGACTGTGAGATCATGAGAGCTAGTTAGTGTCTTTGCCTTGGCTGGCTTGAAGCGAGACAGGGACAAGGACGGTGAGACATACTTTGTAGATACCTTGGACGAGTACAAGGCTATGAGGGTCCTTGTGTCAACCAGTAAGCCTCTAAACAGTACAGTAAGATACCAAGGCTACCCAAAGCCGCACGTTCTCGGTACACGTCTTTCCTTCGTGTAACCACTTCGGTGAACTTATGCATCTCAGGCCTAAATCAATGCACTCGCAGGTGCGCCTCACGGACTGATCTCTACTTGATAAGGTCATTGGTGTGCTCGTGCTACTATCCCCTGGCCCCACCATCCTTGAGAAACGTTAAACGAGGATGGGTTCCCGGCAGGCTTGTTTTGACTTGGTAAGTACCGTATAACGCTCAGAACACGAACCAAAATCTGGTCAATCGGAATAGGAAGGGCGCCCCGTAGAATGTTCGGGAGGCTTTAAAGCCCTTCTTCAAGGCTGAATATCTGCTAAAGTATTGGTTATGCCCCTAGATGACTACCCACAGGAGGTCCAGGTTTCATGGGGTTTAACGTGTGTTCAGGGAGGGAATAGTACGATATTGGCGATCCTTCAGCCCACACGCATGCTTGAAAACGCCATTAGGCTGCTGGACACTAACGGATCCGCAAGCCTCCCGCCCCGTCCCGTCATCGGCCAAGCCCGCCCATCGGAGAAGCATAAGCATAGATCTGACACACTGCACGGAGCGGCATTTGGTAGCCGCCGTTGCCAAGTACCGGTCTCGCTTAACAGTCAACAGGTTCTCTGTGCCCCTGCCCATCTCCGAAATCGCACAGGTCGGTGGTAAATATTAGGTGCTGACCCGACTCACCGGTCTTCCATCTTAACAATACGTAGCGACATACAGGTCGGAGTCTAAAGCCTTGGCTTGGAGTGGCCGTTGGTGGCGGGCAGTCTGTATGTTATGTCGTGGCCGGGGGATCAGGACACCAAGAAATCAGCAAAACAATGCATAGTACTGACAAAGCACTCAATTTTCTCTTGGTGACAAAGGAAAGTCCTATGCTTTACCATATCTACAGAGCATCAGGAATGCCAGTCTATCCTAGTCAGCGAAATCCCACACCACTTCCTTCTTTCACCCGTTCAACAGAGTCTATTCTTTTCATCGTCCTACCAACCTTCACCAAGAATCATCTGCCGTGGATTTGAACATTCTTATCTGACATCAGCTGTCCCATCTGCAAGTCAGCGGCCCACCGGACGGATAGATTCAGCTTGTTTCATTTTCTAATTGTGACGACAGCTTTCCACGATCGAGCGTGGCATCCGTCAACGATGCCCCAAAGTACCCAGGAGAATGTCTCACGTCAGAGGGCTCTTGTCAGATCTTCTAATCTGGTCTCCTGGAACTCCGTGTCAATCATGTTTTCGTGCTTTCGTAGCGAACTGGTACGACTATGAGCGACGGTTGGCGCCAGCCATTGTATTTGGTATCCTGTACATGGTTGATCTTGCGGAGATGACATACCAATTATTCAACTACAGTTCTTGGGCTCTGAGTATGTTTGGAGCACTGGATGATCAAAGCAGGACTTGAATTGAAGATAAGTAGGAGAAGAAACTCGGCTATGTTGACTACATGTTTTCAATTGCGGAAGAGGGGAAGTAGGGCATGTACCAACATATAAGATAGACTTCTGGGAATTCTTGAATAGGAGTATCGTACCTTACTGCTGTACTAAAGCCCCCCAGTTGGTCGAAGTAATCCACACATTATGGTCACAACCGATTCTACATATTGTCCTGCTTGGCAACACGACAGGGATAATATCCCTTTGTTGCTTTGAGATCCCCATTCAAGTTACCAATGGTTTCCAAAACCCAGGAGTTTGATGGAGAGACGCTTTGCAATCGGCTTCACAAAAGTGAAGACCGTGAGTCCTAGTTTGAGCCCTCTGCTATCGTGGGATGCGGTTGAGATCTTGTTAAAAGTAAAGATGACATCCTCCATTCATATGCATTGCTTGTGGCTCTCTTCACCACCGCCTTTCTTCTCATGGTCCCCGATTTATGTCACGTCTCTTCTCTGGAAATAGATTTCTCAATCCTCTTCCTATCAGTGAATCAAAATCAAAGTACCTACCATACGATGATTGTGAAGCCAGGACTATTGAAGATGTCATAGTTGCCGCCCAATCGATTCTGAAGAACTTCTCGCTTAAATGGCATGTGACAATAACACATGAAAATGTTGCGCGGTACTATGTGCATAACGCAAATCTACGACGTGATGGTGGCAATTTATATATGTTTTAAAGGTGAATATGAAATACATAAGTAGTCGTGCGCTCCTTCGATATCGCAACTCAAGCAATTCAAGAATCGTAGTTGATCACGTATTTATTACCTCTTTCGATATACTATCTCTACAAGGACTATGTAACAGAGCAAGCAGTCCAGGGAACTGGCCCAATGTCTCCTACATGCTCTCAAGTAATTGGTCAGTGAAGGACTAAGCCTGGAGTCGTCGCCCAGGATCTGATACCCACAATTCATATGAATTCTCGTTCATTATTTACCTTCTTTCACCTGTCAAGCTTACTGCCGAACTCCACCAGGTCAAACATTTCGTCACATCGATAGTCCAACTACGATCCTTCAGTAATTACGCTACTATTCTGGTGCCACAGAAAGCGACTGAGAAGCGTGGTACAGTACGGACGTACAGTCGGCATATCCTCAGCCATGGTGTCGGCAAGTTCCTCCTCTTATGCTCACATGTTCCCATCCAAACAATGCGGAAGATAAGCTGGGTCAGCTTGTCCATGATTCAAACACAAGATTATGTCTTTACTTTGATCAGATGATTCAGTCGGAGATTCTGATACAGCATCATACCGTTTCGTCGCTGTTTCCCTATGCTAAGTTACGCCACACGTGCTCTGGGTATCTACAAGTGGTATCATCCAATGGGCAAGCAACACAGCTTCACCAACGGCTGGATATGGGACGCGAACCATAGCTGAGACAAAGCTTGGTCTTGTCTTTGTTCAAGCGGCAATTTAGAAGCCGAGGACAACGATGTCCCTTGCATGCTCTCATGTCCAGGATTGTGCATGCATCTGATTGTTATTATCAGGAAATTGAAATTCTGGTAAACGTTCTATGATCTCAAAAAAAGCATCGCAGAATCATATCTCATCAACGCCTCGAAACAAAAGCCCTGCTCCCACCATTTGACATTGTCGCATCCTGACTTGCCACAAAGTACCCAAAACCCTCCTCCTTCAACCTTCCAATCCATTTGAGCAAGCTAATCTTTTCAAACATTCCCAGCTGTACATACGGTGTCAATGCGCTGTCCAATTCCTCCGAGGATATCTTCACCTGACTCGCATGGTGAATGAACTTCGGTTGGCCTACCTCCTCCGACCCGGACAGATAAAAGGGCACAGTCAGTAAGTCTTTTGCCATGGTAGACACGGACATGAGATCGAGGGTCCCGTGCCAGTCGTCCAAAATTGGGAAGGCTTCGATCTTGGTCGAGATTCGAACGATGTCATCCAGCATCCCGGCTGGAATAGCTGTATCTGAAAGAGAAGGCGTCGTACGGTGTATGCAGATCGGTATCGATAGCCGTTTGGCAGCGTTCTGGAGATATGCTTCGGCAGCCCACTTGGAAGCCACGTACCCATTCGATCCATCGTCCGGGGGTAGGCTCTGGCTCACAGATACAGGGTGGATCTGGGGTTGGTCTCCAAGAAGCAAGACACCTCCTGAAGACACGAAATGGATAGGGATCTTTCGACGAGCAGAAAGATTGACAAGTTCCACTGTTGAGCCCAGGTTAGGCTTGCGAAGGACACGATAGTCTTCCCAGAACGCTCTGTTGGCACCGCAGTGGATAATGAGATCCGCTGATCCGGCTAGGTTATCGAAGTCCTCAATTGAGAGACCAAGACGGCGTGATGAAAGATCGCCAGAGTACTCGACGATCTTGTCTGACGGGTTTTGGATTCTGGATTCTTCTGACCCTTGGCCTTCTTTTCGTCGAATTGCGACGCAGTGGATCTCTGAGACGTTGTTGTCAGATACAAGTTGGTCTAGGATGTGTCTTCCTAAGTATCCAGTGGCACCAGTTAAAAGGACATTCTTGTTGTGGACATTGAGAGGCTGAGGATCGTGATGTTCGGAGCCTCGGGCATGCGGTAGCCTAAGTTTGACCTCATCCTCCCAAAGAATGGGCTGGAGAGCTGATGAGTCGCTGATAACCCCGGCCAATTTGCTGATGGTGCTGTATTCGTACAGCTTCACCAGAGGTAGGATGATACTGAAGCGTTCTTTGATGATTGCTTGTAGCCTGACCAGCAGAAGAGAGTTGCCGCCAACCTTGAAGAAATCAGTATCAGCATCGAGATGACTGTTCCCGAGGACGTGTTCTGGAATGACATTTGCCCATAGAGACACGACTTGATGTTCCATGTTGGTTAGTTCGGTTTGTGTTTGTGCTCGCGGGGTTGACGTAGGCAGTGGCAAAGCTTGAATGGCGCGTCTGTCAACCTTTGCATTGGGCGTAAGTGGTAGCTGATCCAGCGGCACGAGAAGAGCTGGCACCATGTATTGTGGAAGCTCCAAACTGTGCAGTATAGATTTCAAGTACGCCTGCTTGTCTTTGACCTTCGAAGTAGTCGACAGAACCACATGCGCAATGATAAATGGTGGTTCGCCGACCAATGATGCGATAGCTTCTGAGATGGTACCATTCCCAGTCCGAATTATCGTGCTCTCAATGTCCCCCAGCTCGATACGGAGGCCGCGAAGCTTGACTTGACTATCTCCACTCATACGTCCCTTGAACAGTAGGGTGCCGTCAGATGCAAGATATCCACGATCACCCGTTCGATACAACCTGTTCCATCCGAGCGCTTTCTGTTCCGGTGTGGCAAAATTGTTCGGAATAAACTTTGCTTTGGTGAGTTCTTCCTGGTGCAAGTAACCCTTTGCGACACCAGCTCCACCTACGCAAATCTCTCCGACGATGCCCTCTGGTAGTCTCTTGCCTGCTTTATCGACAACATAAATTGAGTAGTTTGGTAGTGGTCTTCCAGCAGAGATAACGAGATTATCTTCTGTCCAGTACGGAACCTCGATCTTGGTGCACGACATTGTGATTTCAGCAGGACCGTAGGAATTGAACAGCCGAAGCAGTGGCAGATTTAAGATGCGGAATTCTAAAGCCTGTTGAGGCGATAAGCTCTCTCCAGCACTCCAGGCAGTTGTCCATTGCTTGCACTTAGACAATGTTTCCTTGCCGTACTTTATCAGCATGGAGTACTCTGAGGATGTCGCCTTCGTGTAGGTAATCTTCTCCTCGAGTATAAGATTGCAAAGCTGGACAGGGTCACCTCGCTTCTCTTTGGGAACAACGTAGAGGCTTCCACCGAGACTGAGTGCACTGAAGACCTGAGCGTTACAGATATCTACACTGACTGCGCTCTGTTGTAGGATTGTCTCCGGTCCAACCGCGTATTCCTTGGAAAATCCTTCAATCTCATTGATCAGTCCAGAATGGGTAAGAACAATTCCCTTGGGCTCCCCTGTAGATCCACTTGTATAAAGAACCATAGCTGGGGACTGGGGTGTTGTCAGGATGGGCGTTGTCTCCGAGGTTGATAGTCCGGTAACATTGATGATCTTCGCAGTAGGGCTGAGCCTGGGGCTGTCGTACACGGTTTTGTCGTGAGCAAGAACTGCGACGGTCTGGCAATCCGCCACGATCCCCGCGAGTCGCGGAAGAGGGTTGCGAAGATCCAATGGCACGTAGACAGCACCTATTCTCAAAACAGCCAACATAGAACAAACAAAGTCCACGGAGGGGTCTTGAAACATGGCTACCCTCTGCCCGGGCTCAACACCAGATCTCAGGAGTGCAAGTGCAATAGCCTGAACGCGATCAAAGAAGGCTTGGTAGGTCAAGATGGTGTTGTTTCCATCCTTGACAGCAATTCTGTCTGGGTGCTGTTTGGTTATCTGTTCAATCCGATGGACAAGTGTGGCAGGCCATGTGGATACCATCGAGCGACCTGTCATTCGTTATTTCCAAGAATCAAAGAAAGTGACAAGTTGACATACCTTGGCCGTGGAACGCGATCTTGTTGACTCCTAAGTCGGTGGACATTGTCGGATCATCCAATCGTATTCGCGCGCTGCCAACAAATGAATGTAACAAATTGATATAAATCCCCATTAGCTTTTCAGTATCGTCCCTTGAATAGAGACCAGCTTGGGTCTTGAGCGTGATGACGGAACCGCCGGTAGGATTCTCCAGTATGCTAGAAGATCGTGGAGTCAGCGCATGTAATAAACTGAGGGCAAACGGGAAAGTGCATGAATCTGGGGGAGCGAAAAAAAGGGACGTTATTGGTGCCCGGAAATCACTTACTCTATGTTGAAATCATACGACGTACGACCAAAGTCCCAGACATCCTTCTCTGTTGTGCAGTTGCCGAACGGTTGCTTCTCTGGGGTGGTCTGTCGATAATCGAAAAATGCTTGGAAAAGAGGACTGTAAGTAACATCTCTTTGGATGTTGAGCTCGTTAACCAAGGTGTCGAATGGCAATCTGTCGTTTGCCAGTGCCGAGTAAGCCTTATCACGAGTTTCCTTGATGGCTTGAGCAAAAGACTGCTTCTTGACCGCCCGGAATCGCAAGGGAAGGAGGTTCAAAAACAGCCCCATTACCCCCATGGCACCTTCTTCGGACCTGTTGGCGTCCGCGATTCCAATGCATATATCTTCCGTATCCAAGAGCCGGAACAGCAGCGCTTTCATCGCGGTCAGGAAAAAGTGGAATGGTGTGCACGAGTTTTGGCGGGCGAACGCCATGACCTTGAGGCCTAGAGCTTGATCAAGTCTGTGGTCAACTAAGTTCTGTGCGTAGGTGCTGACAGGATGACGATTAGTGACTTGCGAGAACGGTAGCAAGGGCAAGGGGGAAGGAACGGTTGCGAATTCTTTCTTCCAAAAATCAAGTTCTTTGTGCATTTCTCCGTTCTTAATAGCATTGCGCGTGCTCATAGCGAAGTCAGTATATTTGAGCGCAGCAGGGCTCAGCATCTTGCCGTTGTAGACATCCTGGACCTCGGAGAAAAAGATGCTGAAGCTGTGACCATCTCTAGAGAGGAGTACAGTCAGCGGATGAACAACAGCCTGTAATGGTGGGGGAGAGAGGGATTTTCTTTTTCAAAAAGAATTTCTGAAACTGGGTGAGGACATTGGCTCCTTAATAACGTACAGTGCGATATGGGGGTATCCGACAATAACGAAGTTGGTGGTTGGGGACAATTTTAGCAGTACTACCCGCAATGTCTCCCCGTGCTCAATATCGTAGACATGAGTTCGAATCTTTTCGAACTCGACCGTGACTTCATCCTCGTCGTCAATGGTCTTTTGCTCAAGATGGAAAGGTGGATTGTCCATGATCCCTTGCATCAATTCCCCGTCTTCACCTTCGAAAAAACAAGTCTGTAAAATTTCGTGCTTCTCGCCAACAGTACGAACGGCACGTTCAAGATCATCGATCCGAAGGTCCCCAGACATGCAGGTAGAAAATGTAATATTGAAAGTCGTCTGATCTTGTAGATAGTGCTTCAAGAACCAAAAAGTTGCTTGGGGTATTGACATCTTCTCAGCCCGTGTAAGGGTTGGTGCAGCCACTACCACCGGCTCTGGCTCCTTGAATTCCGCATAGAGATCCTCCTCCTCGCCGCTCAAACTCCTTGATGATCCGTCTGTTTCGGACAGATCAGAAGTGGGTACCGAGGTGAAGTTCAGCTCTATTGGGGACGATTCAGCATCTGAGGAACTCGATGGGCCTTGGGTAGCGTCTACCTGGATGATGTCGGTCTTTGACTTTTCCTCAACCGAAGAATTCTTTTCTGATTGTAGGTTCGGCATGAAAGTCTTTGGGACTTTTTCCAAAGCATCTCTCAGCAATTCGCCAATGGAGGCGCCAGCCAGAAGCTTCAGCACTGCCATATCAACCTCAAGTTCTTTCTGGAACCAAGTTCGAATATCAACAGCGACAAGGGAATCAACTCCCAGCTCGGAGAGTGGAACTTGTTCGCTGATTTTGATATCGGCAGGTAATTGCAGGGTGATCTGCACCTTGATGAAGAAGCAGGCTAGGATTGTTAGTCACTGCATTCTACTCAATCTGAGGTGAGCTTACTTTTGATGACTTGATAAGCCTCGTCCATGTTGGTGGCACTCTCCAGCTCTTTTTTGACCATGACAGTATTTTTCTTGTCTCCGGTACTCTTGGCAATTTCTTCCTCGATAACATAATGAGAGAAGCGAGGATTGTTATACCTGGTAACCGGGATGTCAGCACCTGGAATAAAATGTATGTTGCAAAAGGTTTTGAGGACATGAAAGATCTGGGAGAGGTGAGATTGGGTTCCTCAGTTATTACTTACCAAGGCACGGGTGGATGCTCGCTTGCATTAGTCCTTCTAAGGCCGACTGTTAGCTCCGAGTTCCTTCCGGAATCTGGTTTCCCTGCGATAACGGCTTCAGCAAAGACCTGGTGCAAGTCTCTCTCCGAGGTGAAACTAGTTCCGGCTCTGATGAGCAATTGATGGGTGAACAAGTTAGCTCTTGAAAGGTAGCCAAGGCCAATGATTCCTGCAAGATCCATGCACGACCCAGCGAGTCCTCGTTTTCGTCGCTGAGCTGCCAAACCAGTCAAGAACATATTTGCCGCATTGTAATTACTCTGCTTCCATTAGAAAAGCGCCCTTGGGAAAAATCATATGTCGCAAGTGGGCGCTGGAACTTACCTGACCACTATTACCCAAAACTGATGCAAGCGACCCAAACATGATGAAGAAGTCAAGTGTGTTCTCCGAAAAGCATTCATCAAGGTACCGGCTGCCGTCTACCTTGGGCTTCAGGACTGTCACCATGGTTTCTAGATCCATGTTCGAGAACATGGTGTCTCGGAGGACCATTGCTCCGTTTGCTACACCAGCAATGGGTGGATGCGTGCTCCTGATCTTCTCGACGAATGTGTGAACTGCATCTCGACTGGTAACATCCCTGGTTTGGTTAGTATCTCTATGTGTGATGTCTTGAGGCAAGTTAGCAACTTACAATGACTCGATGGTTATTACCGCCCCCATATCCTTCATCATGTTCAGCCATTCCTCGCTCAGTTGTGGGTTCCGGCTAGTGAGCACAAGGTACTTCGCCCCTTTGCTAACCATCCATTCGCAAAGCGAGTTGCCAACGTCTGCAGTGAGCCCTACCATGAGATAGGTTTTATCTTTCGAGAACAAGTTCCTGTGGTCTGCTAATTCAACTCGGACCGGAACAGTGGGGCTCGCTGTCCAATCGAGGACCGAACTCAAAAGTCCGCGATTGTTGGTGTTCAAGCTGATGTCTCGCGGGTCAATCACGTTGATCGGAACATCATGTGCAAAAGGCCCACTGATAGCGCAGTCAATTGCTAAACGCAGAATGATGTTGGCATGGTCAAGCTGAACCCCTTCCACAAGCTCGGACTCTGTTGCAAGGAAAGATGAATGGTTCTTTTGCTTGCAGAATGTAGGAAGACATGAACGAATGCGAGTAGCCAGGTCTCCGGGGTCTGATCTGATATCCGAAAGGTCGAAGAAAGCCACAGTCTTCGCTGGAAGCATAGACTTAAGGTGGTATAGAGATGTTTTGGCTGGAATTGCAACAGTTTGAGAATCTCCATGCCCGATCTCTCCACTTGTCGTGAAAAGAATCTTGATATCCTTCTTAGAGGAACGTTGCCTGAGCATGTGCTCAATCACTTTCTCGGGCTGGTGTACAATGATGGTAGAGCCTTCCTTAACCGAATCGATGATAGACCCTGCCAGAAGATGTCCAGCAACCAAGAGCAAAACCCTTTGCTCGGAGTCCGGTGATACGTGAAGAGGTACTGTGTAGTTCTTCGGAACAGTCACGATGCTAGAGTTGTGGTCCGAGATGAAGATCATCTTCTCGTTGGTTCTCATGTCGGTGCCAATGCCTAGGAACGCATAACCAATATGCTTCATTTTTATAGACGAGAGGAGCGAGTACTGGACGCGGATCGAGATTGGACTCCTGCACTCCTCAACATCCATTTCGCGAAGCTCGTACATGTCTTGAGATAAACAGGTGACTTCAACGGGGACTGTAGCCTGGGCGACTTCCTGGGTCATTGGACGCCTCTTTGAATTGAAGCGCGCATTGAGAATTTCTTCCTCATAGATACGGGGGATCATGAGGTTGCCATTCTCATACGCAATCTCCGGCTCCACTGTCCAGAGCATTTTCTCGAGGACGCCCTCTTGCTCCCAAAGCGACAAAGCTTGAAGGCGCATGAGTGTCTCTGCAATTTGCTTTGGCTCTGGATTGCTTCCGATAGGGATATCCAGATACTGGAACCTTACGTGAGGCATTTCGAGGCGAACAGAGCGACCGATCCCAACACTCATATTTGCATACGGATCATCGGCTCGGCATCCGGCTGTTATCCAAAGCACATTGCTTGCCTGGTCGAAAATTTTCTGCAGCGACTCGAGTTTCGTAGCTGTGAAGTCTTTGAAAACAGGCACATCCAAGTCCGTGACACTGAGAACCGAATATTTGGGAGGTAGTACCATCGTTGCAATGTCCTCGACCGCATCGACACCCGTAATACGGATGCAAAAAGGAGCAAGCATGGACTTGATCTCTTTGATGAATTCTACAATCAATGTCAGTCAAAGTGGTTCACGAGTGTAGAGTTTATGAAAGTCGGAGAGCTTCGAGTGAAGGAACATGCTCACCTGCAACTCGCGCGGTGGTGCCACCGACAAGAATGAGGTCTTTGATCTTCGGTATTGTGTTTGGAGAAGAGAATGGATCTCGAAGAAATTCAACCTTGTTGTCTACGGCTTGAGCTGCCATTATTGATACTGGCAGAACGACGGTGTCGTGATCGGGGGTCATTGTGTCAATGCCTGCAAATCCAGAATTCAACAAGGCTTCGTTCCATTGAGGAGGAGTGATAGTAGGTGCGAGGATTCGACCTTCCTCTTTCCCTGCCCACCAGCCTGGAAGACCTCCTTCGTCAAATCCAAGTCGCATAGGGCCATTGTTGGTGATTTCGAGCAGGACAAGATATCCACCCGGTTTGAGAAGGCGGCGAGTGTTTTTCAAACTTTTCTCGATGGATTGCGTCGCATGGAGAACATTGGACGCGACGATAATATCGTAGGACCCTGGGGTGAAGCCTTGGGCGATGATATCCTCCTCAATGTTGAGAGTCTTGTAGATCATCTTGCTTGCTTGGTCCTGAAACTGCTCCTGGGCATTGGCGAAGAAGCCGGCAGAGATGTCGGTGAATGTGTAGGAAGAAAAGGACCGGCCAAGCTTTCCAAGAATGGATTTGGTAGCTCCCCCTAGAGAGAAAGTAATCGATGTCAGTATGTTCTTTTGAGATGAGATTCATATCTTGCGGGAGCGGCCATATCGAGTTTTGGATGTCTGCTCGAAAGAAATTGTGTTCGGAGGTGGTGACTTACCAGTGCCGCCCCCAATTTCGAGAATGTTGGTGTGGGGGTATCTATGTGAGAGCTGCTTCATCATCCGCGAGATATACTCGTTCGACTGAGGAATGCCTAGAGCCTCCTTGTAGAATCTGAACAGAGCATTATCCTTCGTCATGTGACTCAGAATATCACTCTCACCCCGAACAGCTGCTGGCAGATTTTCTCCAACAGCAACCATCAGTTTCACGTCAACGCTCTCCGGATAGCTAAAGCGAGTCAGAGTCTAGGACATGTATCAATATATGGATATTACCTTTGTGCAATGGACACTATTAAATCATGGCTATCACTTTCCCATTCCTTCTTCGCAAAAGGATGCGTATCCTGGGCCACAAGCGAGCATATATGACCAGCAAAATTGAAAAGACTTTGGAAATGCGGAGCTGAGCGTTCTCTTTCTTCCTCTTTGAACGCGTGGTAAAGCTTCTTGAGATAGAAAAATGCGATTCGTTCCAAGGTGTATCCGAACTCAATTTCTGCAGCAGTTGCTCTATCCGCATCGGTGACAATCAAGTTTCCGTCTGGGTTACCCACTTTCCACAAGGTTTCGGAGAAGATTGGGAAATCATCGGCTGGAGTTGCCGGGGTAAGAGGCGATGCGGTCATTCCCTCAATCTGGATAACAGTGTGAACCGAATCCTCAGAGTAGACGGCAACGTCAGCAACGATCTTGGATGATAATGTATCGGTAAGATTGGAGTAGAATGGTAGGTCAACGGCCCTACCAGCCTCAATCTGGCACAACAAGGGGTTGATGCTGAATCTTTGGATGTGTGTTGGTAAGGATACCGACCATAAACCTCCATCATTCGGGGCACTGTAGGCAAGAAACACAGCTTGGAATGCAATGTCAATAACTGCTGGGTGCATCAAGAATGAGATATCCTCATCAGTTGTCGGGGGTCTGGCAATGAGACCACTGGCAAAATTCATTTTGCGTTTCGTTGCCGACATTCCTTGGAAATCCAAAGTATATTCATAGCCTATAGTCTTGAGATGCTCGTAGAATCTGTCGACCGCCGTCTCAGTCATGTTTGGGACGGGCTGTTGTCTTGCAGGTAGAGCCATTGGTGACGGCTCGGAAAGGGTGACTTCCAATCTTCCGGTAGTCATGGCCGTCATCTCGGTAGAACTCTTATTCAATGCCGCGTAAATGGTGAAAGTGGCAGTTTTGATCTCATCGGTGGGGCTATCAGTACGGTTGAAGGTAAACAGAACTTCAACCCCAGAGTTCTCATCGTAGAACGAGATTGCCTTATGAATGACGAGATCTTTGATCTCAATGAGACTCGGGGTCGTATCACTGGGAACGAGAGTTTCGGCGGCTTTCAAAGCCATGCAAATGTATCCCGCCGCAGGAAAGACTATTTGGCCTTGAAGCTTATGACCCTGAAGCCACGGCAGTTCTTTGACTTTCAGCGTATTATGCCACTGAATCTCGCGTTCGGTACTGCTCCGACTCTTCACACCGAGTACCTCGTGAGGAAGATCCTTTCGACCATGGAACGCCCTCGTAATACGAGACTCGTGCCAAAATCGTCTTTCGTGATCAAAAGGGTAGGCTGGCAGTTGTTTCAGAAGTTTTGGTGACGCGCTCTTGGGGCAGGCGAACTTCTCGAGAGTCCTAAAATCGACCGAAGGCTTACTCGCATGCATCCATAGGAAGCCTACTGCATTGGTGAAAGATTCGAGATCGTCTTTTCCTCGACTGAGGACACCCGAGTATGGTATGGCTGAGCCAAGCTTCTCGGCAATGGTCGACAAGGCTGGCCCTTGCAGAGCAGGATGGGGCCCAACTTCCAAGGCAGCTGAGAATGAGCCAACTCCTTGGACGGCAGCCTCGATAGCTTGAGAAAACAGGACAGTATTGACCATGTTGTCCTTCCAGTATGTATCCAAGAGGTCAGAGGAAAACTGCATCTTGATTCCTTCCCGCAAGCTCGAGTACCAACTGGTTTGCTGCGAAGGTACGAGCAGTTGAATCTTGCAAGCACGAAGAGACGCCATGTAGGCCTCAGCACAGGGTAACATATGATGTGAATGGTACGCTGTGTCCACTTTCAACATGCGAACAAACTTCTTCTCCTCCTCGAAGACTTCAGATGCCTCTCGAATTGCATCCAAGTCTCCTGAAAGTGTGACACTTGATGAGGAATTGCAAGCAGCGACGGTGATTCTGCCTTCAAAATCACTCAACTCGCAAAACTCCGTTGCATCTTCAAGAGAGGTGCCGACTGCCAACATGCCACCTTTCTCGCCGCTGCTCGAGCGAGCGAGTCCGGCGTGAAATCCTCTGTAGTATGCAATCCGAATTGCATCATAGGATGTAATGAAGCCCGCGGCATAGGCAGCCCCTATTTCTCCAGAGCTGTGTCCGACGACGGCATCAAATACAACACCGGCACTCTTCAGCAGATCAACCAAGACAACCTGGATCGCAGTGCACAGAGGCTGAGCTAATGCAGCTTCACTGAGACGAGAAGCTTTACCGCCTGCTAGGATTTCTGCTTTCAAAGACCAAGATGGGCGATCTGAGATTGGCAGCTCCGCCAGTGATTTTTCAAGCTCGTCAATCGTAGTTTCCACAACTGCTGATTGACTGATGAGCGCAGCTCCCATGGAAGGCCATTGCGCTCCTTGGCCCGTAAACACCCCAAGCAGCCGAGTGGCCCCAGGTGCAGGTCGAATTGCGAGACCTGAAGCACCGGACGCGTTATCATTTGAAGCCTGAAGCTTTGCACCAATGAGCTCGGCCAATGCTGCGGTGGTCTGCGAGGAGAACGCAGCACGAAAAGGCAACACTGAACGACGATTTTGGAGGGTCCAAGCGAGATCTCTGGGTGACAACGAAGGCGCTTCCTGAAGGTATGTTGAATAACTCTGAAGTTGTGCCAGGAGCGCTTTCTCGGAAGCGGCAGAGAAAACAAATGGTGAGAAAAGGGGGGCAGGGCTTGCCGCATGACGTAATTGCAAGTCTTTCTTGTAGACTTCCACACTTCCATTGACCAAGTGCTGCTCTGGGTCGTATGCCTCGAGGATGGCATGTGCGTTCGTGCCTCCGAAGCCGAAGCTGTTTACAGAGGCTCTTCGAGGTACACCGGCAGGTAATTTGGGCCACTTTTTAGCAACTGTAGCAATCTCGAGATTGTTGTAAAACGGCTTCACAGTGGCACTGAGTTTGTCAAAGTGCATGTTTGGGGGGATTGTGGAATGTTGGAGAGCCAAAGATGCCTTCAACACTCCAGCAAGACCTGCTGTTCCTTCTGCAAAGGGATCAGCACAAGTCCAAAACTGCTGATAACAAAAGCTGCTAAAATGATGACGCTGATATTCTAGAAGGAAGGACTAACCCGTATGCCCTACAATAGTCTTGATAGAACCAACGTACAAGACATCGTTGTCATCAGAAGACTTGGATGTCGGACCGAAGAACGCTCTGCTGACAGCTTCCGCTTCGACGGGGTCTCCAGCTGGAGTCCCAGTTCCTAAATTTGTCAGATTGGACTCCAAGCATGTTCCTACAGTCGGAGCTCCATACCATGTGCTTCAAAGTACTGGCATCTGTCTCTCTTGTCAAGCACATTGAGGCCAGCTCTCTCGTACGTTGCACGAATCAAATCGGCTTGGGCGTCCTGACTCGGCATAGTGATTCCCTTGGATCTTCCATCTTGATTGACGCCGGTCTCGCGGATGATAGATTCAATGTGATCCCCGTCTTCTATAGCAGCGCTCAGGGTTTTCATCACCACCGATGCAATACCCTCCCCTCTGGCATATCCATCGGCTCGCTCGTCCCACATGTGTGATCTGCCCTTGGCGGAAAGCATGTGCAGTTTACTTTCGGCAATGAAAGGGACTGTGAGGTTGGCATTAATGGTTTCTCAAATGAGCAATTGGACATGCAAACTCACCAGGACCGAGAATCAAATTGGCGCCGGCAGCAACAGCAACTCTCGATTCGCCGTTTCTAAGACCTTGCACGGCTTGGTGCATTGCTACCAGACTAGAGGAGCAAGCAGTATCAATCGTCATTGATGGACCATGCCAATCGAAGAAGTAGGAAATTCGGTTCGAAATGATACTCCTTGCCATTCCAGTCGCAGCATAAGTAGGGATAGAATCGAGGTCATTGACGATCATGTCACCATAATCGGCACACATCAGACCAACATATACGGAAGTCGAGGAACCCTTCAAATCCTCCATTCGCAAACCGGCAGAATCGAGAGAATCATAGACAGTCTCGAGAAGCAAACGCTGCTGAGGATCCATGGACTCGGCCTCTGCCGGCTGGATGCTGAAGAATTGGGCATCGAATTGATGATTATCCTCACTGAGGAGGTAGGCATCACGAACATCCGTACTATAAAAGAAGACCAATCAGCAATTTGAATGGTCTCAACAACAAGTTTCTGCATATGACGGATTGTCTAGAAACATGCGATTGGGTTGTTTCTGGACTTACGCTCCGTGATGGGTGCCATCTTTGTGGTAAAAACCATCGACGTTGTAACGATCGGATGGAATTGGGGTTAAGACATCTCGGGGATTCTCGAGCAGGTCCCAGAGCTTAGTGGGTGTCGAGGAAGAGCCTGGAAAGCGACAACCGCTGCCAATGATGGCAATGGGCTCGCCTCGTTGAGTGGTTGGTGCCATTGTAACGAAAACAACAGAGTTGAGTCTATGTCTAGAGATGCAGTGAGAATATCGTCGAAGCAAGTTTGTATCGAACGGAAAATGACGGATGAAAAGATACGGCAGTCAACTATTAAGTGCTTCCATGAGAAAAGAATCCTCAGTCTCCATTGCATTCAGAATAATCTACAGTGTTCGCTGTATGAGCACGTTGTCACGTTAAATCACCGAACACTGTTCTGCAACGAACATTGGAACGATTATCGGTTGCCAAGGCCGACACTTTTTGACCTCAACAACAGTGCCGGCGAATTACTGCAAATTCTTAATTACTTTTACAGTGATGTTCCATTCTAGATCCGCCGAGTGAGGCTCGAAATATTTTACTGGTGGGCTTATTCTCATGGGCAACATGGACCTAGGAAAACGACTTGAGGCAGTAAGCCCAATCAGGGATGCATGCGATCGTATGAGAATCCTGTGCACAACATGTTGCCTCTTTCAATCTCACGCATTGCTGTACGGATTATTCAGCGGCACAGCTTCTTGGCAATGAGGATTCTTCCAGAAATCGCCGAAATCATTTAGCCGACTTGAATCGTCCTGTTCAGTCCATGATATCCATTGAAATGCCACCCCCTGGTCGGTAGCTGAAATATGGCGTTATACACGGATGGAGGCTGACATGGACTGCTGAGCCAAGGAACGCGTCTTATTCCTAGAACATGAAAACTGTGGTGAGCTGATCCACAATCCATGCATAATAATTTAGAGTACTGTATTGGAAAAATGGATGGCAGTAAGCACTAAGGGGCATGTTACATGTGGCATATTTCTGAAATGAAATTCATTGAGAGCAGTTAGATGACATATGAAAGTGTAACTACTGTGGCATGAGCACAGCCAGTCATGAGGCTCAAAGTAAATATAGAATGCTTTCGCTCTAAGGAGTCTAATGTCTGACTTGAGACAGTGCTGTTACAACCACCTGGGTAGCACAGCCTGGGATATATGTTACATGCAAGAGTCAAAAAGAAACAAAAGTGATGTTCTGGTTTCAGACCTGACATTATAACAAAGTAGCGCTCGAGCATAGGCAAAAGGAGGCACAAAGAAAAATAATCAAATTCGGACGCCGATCCAACGTCTAAAAACACTTTCTCTCTCACAGCAGGAACATCTCGCCAAATTTCAGCCTCGAATACGATTGTATCCTGCCTTCGGACTCGGAACGACCAAATGATGATCTATATCACATAAATTAGCCTCGTTACGATACAACTCTAGATCCTTCGGTAGGAAAAGGGTGAGTAAAAAGAGATCATAGCTTGCAATTACCGACGACGGACGCACCTCGTACGTTCGGAATGCTTCAGACTGATGAAGTTTTAGACTCGGGAGGGGGCTTTGTACACTCGTTGCTCTCCTCCCAACCATTCCCTGAGCTCAACTCAACATCTCTCTGCTGGGTCTTTTGCTCCTGGCTTTTCTTGCGCAGAGCAGGTACATATTTGGCCGGGCTGTACCACTTGTAGACGACGCCAGTGGAGTTCGAGTTGGGACGCTGTTGGCGGAAGCCGAGGTTCGTGAGGTAACGGGCGGGATGATACCAGTTGAAGATGAAGAAGACGGGAAGAATAAAGCAGGTTTCGAAGACATAGAAGTTCCATTCGTGTGTGATGAGATAGCCATCGCGGCCTTGAGAGAACTCGATGAGACGGTAGATGCAACGAATCTAGTTTTTCAGAGATTAGATTTGTCTTGATTGTGTACCTCTGATAGATTTGAGCGTTGTCGAACTTACGAATATGAGGGCACAGGAGACATTGATAGCCACAAGGAATTTGGGCCACTGCTTGTCGGGCCAGAACTGCTCAAAGCGCTTGGACACAGAGTGGAATCGGACAGAAATGATGAGGAAAAATCCAAAGCAGACGAGTTGGATAATGAGGCCGATCTTCATGGTCTTCATGCCGTTCAAGGCTGTCTTGTTGTCGTCAGAGGTGGCGTCCGTGCCTCCCATGACTTGGGTAACAAATGCAGCAATGTCACAGGTAACGAAGAGTGGTGCTGTTGTATGTTTCAGAGCTGCATCAATCTCTGAGGTCTGGAGAATTACTCACTCATGTAGCGGGGAGGGATCCAAAGATGCTTCACCGTTTGAAATTCAGTGGGTGCAGCATGAAGAGCAATGCGACCCTGATCAGCCATCTCATCAGCACTCGAACGGCAATCATCTGAAATATAGAGGCAACATACCATGGCCATGTAGCAAGCAGCTGCTAGAACTGCGGGGGCAATGAAAATCATCACAAACTGCATGATGTATAGTCCTTGATATAAATCAGCCGGCGCCCTTGATTACAGAACAAGACGTAAGATTACCTTTGTCTGCCTCATTGATCACAGAAGGAATATGTGCGACATAACCAATAGCTTCCACTGTTATTGATCAGTGTCGAACTTCAGAATCTGGTCTCAGGGGAACGTACTCAAGGATCCAATGACCATGCAGATCCAGAACCATGACTTGTAGCGGAAGAACTGGAATGCAGTGATGATGAACGCAACAGCATACAGTATGCCAAAGACGATAGCAGGTGCAAGAACAGGCCGAAAGTCGTACCAGCTGACTAGAGAAGACAAATTCTGGTTAGCAGTCGCTCTGCCGTCCAAAAGGTCACTGTTGAAGACACAAATGCTTACTGATTGGGGAGTCGGGGCCGTCCGCGTGGATCGCCATGGCTGATGTGAGAATGGCGCAGGTTCGTATGAGAGAAATACAAGGAGATCTTGAGCAAGGAAGAGCGGGGACAGCAAGCGTATTTGGCGTTACACTCTTCGGTGAAGTTTTGTTCTTAGGACATTGGACGTTGAAGTCGAGGTTTAGGTTGTGCTTGAAGGTGTCTTTCAAGCCTTCACTGAGCTGACTTATACTACAAGATCTCCCAGCCTGGTAGTGCCGGGGAATCCACCCGCCGTCCAAGCCATGAGACGCGCCGCAAAGCATGGTGAGTCGCCTCATGCACTTTCCGTCCTCTTGGCCGTTTTTCAAAGGCATGTCGGAACTGAAAAGCTTAAGCGAACTCGCTTAAAGATTGGCAGGCGGAGATAGTTTGTTGTCCGTGCCGGTGGCTCGACTACCAAGACATCAAATTGGGCCCCGCAATCGGCGTCCATAACGTGAGTTGAGTCTCCTCGTCTCCCAACACTGCCCTATCGCCTCATTATCCCAGACTACCCATCTCTCTTGGCATGTGTCAGCCACTATGATAAGTGTGAGATCTTACCACACTGGCATTGCTTGATCTGACCAATGCCGAATTATTCATGACTATATATGTAGCTACTTCTGATGGCTTCCCTTCGTACCTTCGCTAACGTGCATGATGCCCCGATGAAACACGTATGCCAGAGTCTGGTGGCTTAAGGTAAGACGAAAATTTCCGGGTTCTTGGCACGGGTGTGGCTTTTGGAAGATTCGTAGTAAGTTGAGCCTGACAGAATCTTGACCTCTCCCCGTCACCTAGGCATACCACAACCTCGTATTCCTCTCGTGACGTTGTGATCGAGATGGTCTGATTACATATTCTTTCTTCTTGATGCTATAAATATGTATAGAATTCCCCTTTCATCTTGCAGATCACAAAGAGCAGACTGCTTTAACAATTCGATCACCTTAAGAAGGCTCACAGGTACCATGTTTGTTGAATCTTAAGACTGCTTCATCGAGCTCAAGGGAATATCGATCGAGGCTTTGATCGTTGACCATATTGCGAGATCAATCATCCGGCAAAGATATCAAAGTTGTTCAGAATGACAGGAGAGAGCGAGCCGAAAAAGTCAGCGAGACCATCTGAGGTAGCTGTTGCTGGACATATTTTGTGGATTCCAAGGACTTAGATCGGTGAATATGCTGATATTTTGGTCAATGATCAGATCCAGGCAATGCCATAGCAATCTGCATATCCATTCGGAATAGAAGTGTTCAGGCGGTTGGGACTTCGTTGTGAAAAGAGTTGGGATATACCTTGATTGCCGTGCAAGTTGTGGCTTCCTGATATCGTGTCTGCCTCTGCTCCAACATCTCTACCTCCGTCATACGGTCTGTGAGATTCAAATTGATATCGGAGCCTTGACGGCGACTATATGGAAGTTCATATCTTGCAGTTTCCTTCCTCGGTACTATCCACATAGTAGCCGAACATTCCTAATTCCCATGGTCGTGCGGAGGTACGTCTCCTAAAACTTTGGCTTTAGATTGCTTTGGAATTGCACCGGGTGCACGCCATAAGTCTGCATTTCTTGAAGTTGCTGACATACTTCTAAAATCCTCGTTGACCGTGACTACGATCTCTTCATCGTCCGACGTGATATATGTTGGCCGGAGCCAGTTACTTTACTCGCTTGGTGTAGGATCTTCTATGCACGTTCATTATGGCGATCCAGCCGGGATCCGGTGCTGCATGTCCGTCCCTTCCATTGCTCCCTCGTACTGACATCTATCCTGGTCATTTCCCTAGGACTGGCAGCTACACGACTGTTCTGTGCCCTTCCTGTGCATACCGCCCAATACGAAATACGACTACCGACCCACGTGAGGTCATCATGCCCAGCCCAGCCCAGCCCAATCGAGCAGTCAGCCTACGTACTATTCGTGGGCTCGTTAGGGGGTGTATGTATGCATGCGGGTGATGGTGGTGCCATAGGCGCATACATGCCGGTGCCGCAATTTGATCCCTGCACCACGGCGGGAGCCCACTTTAACCTTAATAGCCGAGCTGATACGACGGAGCTACGACGGCGATCCCCGAATCCAAACAAAGCAACGTTGAAGCCAAGCAAGCCACCTGCATACAGCGTAACAGCGTCCGCGATCTCAGCTTACGGGCGCAACAGCCCTTCCAAGTTAAGCACATATTCACCCACGTCCATCCACGTCGCCGAGTGCGTGTCATCATTCCTCAGCCTCGTTGTTGGTTCCGCGTCTCGATAGACCGTGATTTTCTATCGAGCTCATAAGCTTCGAGCCGCCTGTGTAGTCATTAGTCTAACACACCAGCAATTATGTCGTCGAGCCGGAGTCCCTCGCTCTCACTTCCGAATGGAGGCATGCAACGGAGTATTTCCGAAATCTTCGACCTCGAGCGTGATCCGCAGGCGCCCTTCAGTTTAGTGCAAGGCTACCAAGAAGATGCCAATACCACCGCGCATAACGCTGAAGAGGGACGAGCCGCCAAAACCCAGTACCTTAATCACGTTATGCCCGTAGTAACACACCTGTGGCTATCCGGCTCAGAACTTCTTGATCTCGCCACCGAGAAACTGGCAGATGCAAGTCGTGAAGGTATGTTGGTCCGAACTATATGATACTACCCGGCTGTTGTCCGAAAGAGCTCCAGTGGCGTTCAGAATGGTGCAATCCATGGCAGATCCTTCAGTATCGATTCTTCCGTCCTTCCGAAGCTCTTCCGGACACTCAGAGGAACATGCTGAACAGAACCATAGCTCGCTGGCGAGTTCCCATTGGCGAGTCTGGCATGCTGGACTTTTACCTCGGAATCCTGCCTCTTTCTGGCGATGACAAGAGGAATTTAAAGCTTCAAACTATGCGACTTATTGGAAATGCATGCGCGGATGTTGGTGGGTTTTCAAGTCACTCCTGGGCAGGCGCTTGATTGAGACTCACAGTGGTTAGACAACAACCGCGCCAAAGTCTTGTTCCGAGGTGCTCTCCCTTGTGTCATAGATCTTATCAAGGACCCATTCTTCTCAAGTATCGCAGTTGTAGCATGTTACAATGTTTGTGTGGACTTTGGTCAGTGCAGCCTCCCCCATCGCGATGGCACACTCTAAAATAAGAACTAGGGCCGGCTCAAAAGGTAGCGTCCGAAAATGAGATCACACATGTTATCACTCACCACCTGTCGGAGCATCATCCTATCTATGAAGCGGAATTTCTTGAGCATTGCTGCGAGTTACTTGCACTCATGATTACTCAAGGTATTGTATTAAGCATGACTCCAGTGACGCGGAGTTGTTGTTCTAACATTCATCTTAGATGTAGGAATCGAATATGCACCATCGGATGCCGGTGTATCTCTCCTCCGACTAGCAAACACAGCAGGTGTGGATGAAAGACTTGCCAGTTTTTGTAATCTACTGGAAGTCGCCACCCTCCACATTCAGCATCCCAAATTCCAAAAGGCTTTGATCGATCACGGCGGGGTGACAACAGCCTTGGATCTAATAACGACACATCTCGAAAGCTTAGAAAGATCGAAAGCCCTCGCATACAAGTCCCCTTACTCCCAGCGCTCCCACGTTCTACGAAACACAAAAGACAAGGCTGTATCGCAAATTCTAGCCCTCAGTCAACTCGTTACCGAGATCTCGAATGTGCATGAGTTTCCTGAAGCGCTATATCCACTTGACTCACACTTTGGGGCTACTCTACTTCACCTTCTCGAATCTTCAAGGCCTGAGTTTCAGGATTGTGCCTGCGTCTTGCTTGGGAATATTGCTCGCTCGGGTGCACGCTCCGAGCTACTTGTACACACTCACGGCGTCCATCAGTCAGTGACATCGATTCTGAAGTCTACACGCGATACCAAGGTCCAAATTTCGGCGCTCTCCCTGCTAAATACCCTAGCAAGTCTGCCCAGAAACAAAGCTGAGCTTGGAAATGTTGGATTGATAGAGTTCCTTCCCACACTTTGTACGTGTCCGTACAATATCCTTTTTTCTCACTTTGTTTCTAACAGGAGTACCTCATTTTTAAAAGAAAAAATCCCCGTACATTGAGATATGAGCATCTACTAACATCACGAACAACACAGGGTATGCAGCACAAAATGTTCCGGTCCAAAATGCCTCCATCCGTCTCACCCGTAATCTGCTTGTTGGAACCTGGGACAATGTCCGCAGATTCTACCGGCGACTATCCCGTGACAAAGACTCACCAGCCCATATGCGCTCCAACATTTCTCTCCTCCTCGCCGTCTTCAACCATACATCAAACGAGACTACCAAGATCGAGATATCGCGCCTCATCACAACTCTTTGCCGTGTAGGAGTTCAGCGGAAGCCGGATGACGCTCTGAAGCTAGAGCAAAATAAGAAGAAGTTCTTCCTGATGCACCCCGAGCTTGAAAAGCTTCTCATATTCATGATCACGCAACAAAAATCCGGGATTGTACGATCCGAGGGTTGGTTCACGCTCGCGCTGATGGCCAGCACACCAGAAGGGGCTGAGTGCGTTTCGGGGGTGCTGTCGGAAGACGGGGGAATGCAGGCTTTGGTAGAAACACTTGAAGGAAAGAGTATCCTAGATGGACAGTCCACTACAGGTACGCCAAATTGGCCTCAATGGATCGACCAGTTTATGGGTGAAGGTTGGGACTTGGGCAGTAACACACAGGCTCCTACCCCAAAAGAGGACTCTCAGACATTGAAGATGGCACGTATCGACAGAAAAAATGCAAGGACGATCTTGAGAGTCTTGGTCAATAGTGGGTTGGACACAATCGATAATGTCCAACTTAGCATGTACGAGGGTCTATTGGTAACTGGCTCTCCTTGAGGTGCGATTAGTTTTGGCGTTCAATTGATTTTCAAGAAGCATCAAAAAATAGAAACACCAATTTGTCTCTGCGTTCCTGGTTGGAAGTCTGGATGAGGAGACAATTTCTGAAATCTATTTATTGATTTGTGTCCATAGTTGATATGAGTTACAAAACTAATCTATGACCTTCAAACCTGGGTTCCATCGTCCGAAGGCTTCACCGTCTCCAGCTTTTTCCACCCCATACCCATGCTCGTAAAGAACGCAACGAAGGACCCAGCAACCCCCAGATAGAATGTGCGTATCAGAGCGTAATTGCACGCTTGTAATACATGATCTAGCGATTGCTCCGGTACTGCAAGGTTCAGCTGAGCCACACCCCAGCGAACCACCTCCTGCGCATCCACTTCGGGAGCAAAGCGAAGAAGGCCTGCTTGGAAGCGGTTCGTGAATATTGTTTGACCGCAGGAGATGAAGATGGCGCCGCCGAAGAGCTGGAAGAGAACGACGAGAGCAGAGCCGGTGGAGATCTCAGAGGGTTCGAGGATGTTTTGGGTGGCGATTATAGGCTGGACATGGTGAATCAGACGTGTCTCATCGGCGGTACTTGGAGGGATTGGACTTACAACTTGTAGAACTAAGCCACGGCCTACTCCGGTTAGAACCTGGTATATTGCCCACTCTGCTTGTGAAGTGTGAAGATTGAAGGTTCCCATGAGGCCGGAACCGATGGTGGTGATAGCTGAGCCTCCCATTGCCCATGGCAGATAGTATCCTAGTCTTGTTACTTCGCGTGAGAATCAGCACTGAGATACTTTTGGATGTCACTTGTAGGCTTGGGGAAGGGGGTGTTGCCATCTGACATACTCAATAAGCTGGAAATTCCAGCCGCAGGAATCTGAGCGAGAAAGGTTGGCAATATCATGACTCCGCTCATCGTCGGACCGACTTTCTTGACGGACTGGAACCAGATTGGAAGATAATAGGTAATCAGCAAGAGAGAACCCATCTGTAGCATCGCCGTCAAGCACTATACAGGATGCTCAAATCAGTTCTGTGTACTAAGATGTACTTGATTGGGAGAATCTCGACTGATGCCACAGAGCAGCGTATCAGAAGAGATGCATCGACTTCAGTTCAATGAAAGAAAGGTAATGAAATAGAGCACATACACTGCTATACACAATCCTCCTCTTGATCATTCCAGTAGGTATCATAGCATCTTTTCCTTGCCGTTGCTCCCAAAAAGCGAACACTCCGATAGTGACAAAAGAGCCGACAAACAGGCCGAGAATCATTGCCGAATCCCAGGCATGCTTGATGCCACCCCATTGTAGAGCCATGAGGAACATAATACAGGCTGGTGCAAATAGTGAGAACCCAATGAGGTCAAGGCCGAAGAAGAGTTCGGTGAGTGTCTTGTGGGTTTTGTATTTTTTGCGTTCGTCGGGAACTTCAATGAAGCAGAGTACGGCACCAGTGATAGCGCCGGCGGGGATATTGATGTAGAAACCTACGTGGAAAATCAGGGAGAATTTTAATTTATGACGAAACATAGACTTACACCACCTCCAGCTCGCATATTGGGTGAAGGCTCCACCGATGAGAGGTCCAATGGCCTGGCCAACGACGGATACCGACATAATAATTCCAACAAGCACTGTACAAGGCTCAGTCAGCTCTGAACTATTATCAATGAGGCTTCGCGGAAGGAAGATGTACTCGGCCGTTGTGTAATTGGGGCCGCAGAAGCTATTATCGTCAAAGCACCATTCATCAATCCTGCGCCCCCTATCCCCCCAATGGCCCTTCCTACGATGAACATTGTGGAGGAAACGGAAGCAGCTGAAATCAAAGCGCCCAATTCGAAGATAGCGAGGAAGGTGAGGAAAGTCCACTGCATTCTGCAATCAGCTTCAAGAACATACACAAGAGCATGCACAATGTGACCATACCTTCAAAGAGTAAATTGTGTACAGTTTCCCACTTAACGGTTGCATGGAACAATTTGTTAACAGGTATACGCTACCATACCACCCGATATCTGCAATGGACTTGTAGTGCTTCGAGATTTCAGGAATGGCCTAGAATTCATAATACCTCAGTAGGGCTTCTAATTGAGATCATCGCAGGTCATGGTAACACTTACTGTGGCAACGATTGATGCGTTCAGCATCATTAGCATTGCAGCCAACGTCAAACCAAATGTAAGGATATGAAGCTTGAACCCCGTCAAGTGAACTGTGTCGCTTTGCTGTTCTCCGTCCGGTCCTTCGATATCAAAATTTGTAAGAAGGACAGTACTCCTACCGGCTTCTGGAAAGCCCGTATGCGTAGAGATATTCCCCCGAGGAGCCCCATTTGAAAGATCGTCTGCCGAGTGGATAGTGAAGTCCTCATCCTGGGATGTATTTATTGAATCCACAGCCTTTTCGCTACCGATGTCTATTGAGGTTCCACTGGTGCCTCGGGTCTCGACTGGATGCTCGTTGCCGCTCTCAGCATTTAGAGGTGTGTTTTTCGGAGATTGAAGTGTATCATGGTCAGGTTTTGCTGTTGTGGACTGAGCATCTACTCCAGCAGAAGGGTCCGCAAGATTTGAATGTTCTAAGGTAACTTGCCCCGTCAGAGCTGTGTTTCTACTGTCGCTATTCATAGCCACACCGGAATGTATCGCGTCTCGATCTGTACCCATGTCAACAACTGTTTGTTGGTTCATGTGTTATTTCTTGGCGAGGGGGAATCGCGGAAATGAAGTAGTATTGACGCTTTGAATTAAGGACGTGAAACAAAGGCGTTGATGTCTTTCAATTGTACTTTACCACAGGACTGGGACCAACAGACGCCTCCCATGACCTGGGCACAGCGGACATGGCAATTCGGACAGCAAGCCTGAGCTCATTCGCTGGCTGCGTTAGCGAGGCGAGACCTGACATCTCGCATGTCGGGGTAGAAATCGCCGTGTTCATGCCAAGCGACAATGAGAAGCACCGATAAAGGAGGGAATTAGCAGTCGCAAGCGTGGGACATATGAATAGAATCACTTGTATCCCGCCCCTTGCCGTCCGGGTAAAGGACTCAGGTGTGCTGACGTGGTTGCACGACTTCCATTGGCTTGGCCCGGTTGGCTCGCTAAACGTCCAAGGGGTTCGAGGACAACACGGAGCTCGAAGCATCCACCGTAATCATATATCACCGATTCCCACTACTCTCTCTTGGGAATTCTTAGGATTCAAGACGCTGCATTCAACTTCTTTGCATCATTGAAATGCTCTTACTATATCGCCGAACTGTGCCAATGTACCGATTATCCAGGGTCAGGCTGCACTTGCTATGAACTATCTCGAAACTAACCAGAAAAAGAACTTACGGTCAAGTACAGTGACGATTTCGCCGATTCTTACCAATCTTCCAAGTACCAAGCAGTCGATTCTTTCCTGCTGAGAATTCGCCGTTTGAATTGGCACGACGATGGGATCTAGAAGTGGCAACCGGTAGGTCGAAACGAAGCCTATGTCTACTTGATAAATATGTCACATCTCCTGGCATGTCAATGTTCGATACAGATCTCATAGTCATTCATCCGATATTTTCAAGATGTTATTCAGATCTCTTCCGTTTGTTATCTCCCTCCTCGCCGGGGCCAATGCCGCGCCCGGGTCTTCGAGCCTCCTTCACCACAAGAAATGCGATGTGAGTGTTATGAAGCAATTCGACATCGCGAACGGAACAGATGTCATCATCAGCGAGGATCCTCTCGTGCCATTCGTATCTCCCAAGCTCTCTGCTGTGAACGAGACGGCATGGGAATCCTGGTTTTTCGACGCGACGGCTGAAGATGGTGAGACCGGCATCGGAATCATGTTCTGGCGCGACAACTCTCATGTTGGGGAGGTGAACCCGCCGTTTGGAGTGCTGAGATTGCAGACACAAGTTACGTTCTCGAATGGTTCGTCGTGGATTGAGGTTTCGTGGGTCGAGGACAATACTATCTCCATGTGCAAGAATGCGACGATGGGGGTTTGGTCGAAGCCGGGATATAGATACTCCTTCGACATCTCCGCCGATCTCAAACACACGACTATTGTTCTTGATTCTCCAACGTTGAAGGGCACCTACACCCTCGAAGCCACAGCCCCCGCGCTTTATGCAGATGGGAACCAATGTACGTTCGTCGAGTAGTTGTGCTCTCCCCCCTGTCGAGTCTTTCATGGACCGCCCGTTCTTCCAAATTTTCCGAGGATAAGGAACAAAACAGATGCTAACTTCCTCCGCACAACAGGGCCGAACAAACATGCTTCTCCGCAGGTGAAGCCCTGGGTATACTGGGAAGCGCCCGTCACTGCAGGCAACGTCGCCGTCGACTTCGATATCGACGGGACCCGGCTCAACTTTACCGGCGTTGGAGGCCACGACAGAAACTGGGGCCCATACCCACTCGCGGTATCCTCTTTGGGTTGGCAGATCGGGCGCGTCTTCGCGGGCCCTTACACTGCTATCTTCTGGCGAATTGGTTCCTCGGTTGATGGCAAGACATACCTCGCTTCGGCGCTCATCAAGTCTGGCGAAGTCATCTTCACAACCAGAAACCTAGCCCCAGTCAAGCGGGGAGATTACCTCTTGTTTTCCCAAACGCATGTTAACCACACCGGGACCCCCTTCGACCCATCGAAGGCGAGAACTACATTCACCCTCGACTTCACGTCTGCCAAGAAGAAGAAGCACTGGAAGTTCGATGTCAATTTTGCAGACCCGGAATGGGCTTTGGGAGAACGTGGATTTGGCGGATTCGTAAGTATCATCTTCTCGTCTGAATCACGCACCGAACACCTAAAAACACTAGACTGACTTCGATGTTTCGACAAACAGGTCCCCGCCCAAATCAAAGGAGGTGAAGTTGGATGCGAGGTGTTTTCCGGAATTGGCACGGCCATGCACGCTGAGTTTGACGATGCATGGGTCTGAGCCATTGGCCAGGGATTCGTGTGTTCCGAAGGAGCCACACCAAAAGGTGAAGAGATAGATGGGGGATTGGCATTGGCAAGATTCTGTTAGGAACGCCTTGGCCTGTAGAGTAGAAGTAGATAGGAATATCAGTCATTTATGGCACATTTTCCTCGAGGAGCGAATAGCGGAATTGGTATCCGAGTGGTCGGAAGCGAAATCGGTATCTGTGAAAGAGAATTTTGAGGTGGGGATTTGAGGTTTGTATGTGAGGTTGGTTTTGGGGTCTTCACAACCAAAGTTAAGATGCAGAAGGATACTGTTCAAATATGGCCAGCATGGGTGAAGGTGGATCAATTTAGTGCCTTGAAGCCTGTAAATATGCATAAGTAAAGGTCCCAATGAGAACTTGATGTGCCGGCGAGCTCCAGAGGGCTGAGAATAGATACGTGCCACAGAAAAGTGCCATCCCTGCCACGTGGGCAACTGGGGGGTACTTCTTGCGAATGAAGCTCTGAATTGACTAGAGCTCCATCTCGTCCGATGAACAAATATTCTGCGCCATTCCTACAAGCTCAACAAGCTAGCTCCTGCTTATGACAGCCATCAGTGATTTGCCGACAAAGAACGATAAAATGTGAAGTGGTCGAGAATCGGCAGTGGAGATATACTCGCTTGCCTGATGCTTCAGGAAATCATTTGCGATGCTGAGGATGCGTGCCATAATACCATGGGCGTACCACGCTGCATCCAATTACAACTGCAATATCGATGTGAAGTGCAAGCAGATCATGGCAACGTCCAGGACTTTGATGCGAAATGACCATGCATCAAAAGGCATCAAAACGTGTTCCGAAGAAACCGATTGATGGAAAATTGGCAAGTTCACTAACCATAAGAACTCTATCGCCCAATTCGTCGCGGTCCGTTCCCAAAGTATCAATCTTTCCGACAACCCACGGGTAAGTTTCCCTGCTACTGACAAAGTTGCCCAAAGAAAAATTTGCTCCGTACTTACCTCCTGCTAACCCCCGGCACTCGCTACAGATAAATTGATGATCTACCGCTAATCGTGGATATCTGAGCTTGAAACGGGCGCCGCCCCTATTTCCCCACAGTAAATGCTCTTTCGTCCATCGCTTCCGAAAGCCAGGTTGACCGTTGTGGAACAAATCCAAGGTTTCTAATAGTTAAAGTGGACGTCCGGAAAAGGGTTCGTATTTGATATCTAGCGAGAGAGTTCACTATAATTAAGCTCCTTTCTTCATCTTCCTTTTCCCCATCTAATGCTTTCCGTTTTGGCTTGCTTCACACTCTTTCACGGTACATTCGTTTCAACCACACTCGTTCAATTCACACTGGCTACAAACTGAATATATTTGTTTCTTCCTGTTTCGTAACTTAAAGATCACTGCATTGGTCAGCCTGCAATATGAAGGCTTTTCAGTTCACTGCCTTAGTGGCGACTTTTACAAGTCTTGTCGCTGCTCTTCCTAACAATATCTCCGCTAGAGCAATTTCTTCAGTCGTCACCGGAACACCTTTCGGTTTTGCATCAGGTGTCACAGGTGGTGGAAATGCTGCTCCCGTGTATGTAGGATCTCCTCTTGTCGCTGGACTATTATTGACAGATACTTTCAGGTATCCAAAGACTATTGCAGACCTGAAAAAATATCTTACTAGCACCTCTCCACAAGTCATCGTTATCTCAGGCACATTCAACTTTGCAGGATCTGAGGGAACCAAAGTCTATGCCGCTTGCAATCAATACTGTAAGTCTTATCGAACACGATATCGTAGATTGGATTCAATATCCTTTCGATCCAATATTTCGTGATGGATCAAACCTGATGAACCGACTTCAAGCATGCACTCCAGAAACCGGTGGTCAAAGCCTCCTCAACACCCTCGGCGGTTGTGGAACAGCATCCACCTACTCCGCAACCATCGATGTCGCGGCGTACCAAGGCATCAACGTAGCCTCTGACAAGACACTCGTCGGTCTCGGCACCAACACTATCCTCAACGGCAAAGGTCTGCGAATGGCCGGTGTCTCCAACATCATCATCCAGAACATCAAGATCACGAACCTCAACCCAAAGTATGTCTGGGGAGGCGACGCGATCAGCATGTCTAATACCAACAATATCTGGATCGATCATGTCACCACTTCTTCCCTAGGTCGTCAGCATTACAGCTTGGGACAATCACCTAACCTCGCTGTTACCATTTCAAACAGCTATATCGATGGAAAGACTTCCTACTCAGCAACATGCGATAGCCACACCTACTGGGGCTTGGAACTAGTCGGTACCAATGATGCCATCACTTTCTACAGTACGTCCGACGACCTCCCAAATCTCCATCCAGCCTTTTCTGCATCTCGCAAGCACTTATTGACACACTCCCAGAAAACTACGTATCCTACACCTCGGGCCGCTCCCCAGCCCTCAGCGGCGGCACCCTCTTCCACGCCATCAACAGCGTCTGGGCCTCCAACAGCGGCCACGCCATCGAAGGCGGCACCACCAAAGGCGGACTCTTCGAAGGCTGCTCCTTCGTCGGCGTCGGAACCGTCCTAGCAAACGGCTACGCAGGCGCTCTCTTCGCAGCAACCGCATCAAACGCTGCTACCTGCACGGCATCTCTAGGACGTCCTTGTGTGGCTAATGCGTTCACTGGATCCGGGGCGTTTACGAATGCGGATTCGTCATTCTTGAGTATGTTTAAGGGGAAGAATATCCCGGCTGCGGCGTCGGCGAACTCCATCTCGAGTATTGTGGCGAATGCGGGGAATACGATTGCTTAGATGTGCCCGTATTTGATACCGTACAACTACGACGCTGTTTGCTCACTTGTATTTAGAGGGGGGCAGGATGCGGAGAGATATTCTTGTATATACCTTCAAAGAACTCGACTGATGTTCCAACGGAATATTTTGCCAGCACAAATTGATTGGCCATGCGTCAACTTAAGAATTCGGTTGCTTGTGAGAATCCAGCAAGCACAGATGCTTCAAGCTCCCATTGCTTCTTCAAGGTTTCTAAGTCTGTGGTTCTTCAGTGTGCTGCAGGTTTTGGGAGGAGGCAGAAAGGGCTACATCTGTGAAAGTCAGGTTGACATTATCATTCCGTTACAGCTAGCGTTGGTGTAGCATGAAAGTGTAACTAGGAAGGCATGGTTATCGAGCAACTCGGAGGTCACTATCCAGTCGGGTAAGTAGTGGCAGAGGTACGGAGACCAAAAAGTGACAGACAAAAATGAGGGTCATCGAATGAGAAAGACGAATGGAAGACGCAGCCGTCTTGGTAGAATTGAGAGAACGCAGATATTTCTGGATTTCAAAGAAGCCTTGGTCTCTGTATAAAGGTAATTGGAGGGAGTCGTAGCCCAGAACACTGCGGGCGACATCCATTTGTCACCCGGCAACAAGTTTTATGACCCGTGCGCAAACCCAAAGTCCAGGCACCTTTCGACCTCACATCTTCCAGAACTACATTCCACAACACAGGGTATCCATTCACGTATTCAACGCCATCTCTAATGATCCTGACAGCCAGTGCACACTCATATGCCACCCAGATCCCCCCCATCCGGATCCATCTCGAAGTTGTCCCCAGCCACAACATTAATGCCATCATGGCCTTCACCCTCAATCATCTTCCCTTGCTCGTACGTTACTCTCTTCCAACCACTAGGCTCGCTAGCATCCTTGACCCATTCCATGGTAGGGAAGTAGTGATCGTTCTTTTTCATCGTGATGACCCAAGGAACATCATCGAAAGTCATCAGCTTGAGGCGGAAGTCTAATGAGGTTAGCAGGCAGGTACAAAAACAAAACAAACCAAATAAAACTTTAGGGTGTGCTTACATGTGTTATCTGGAATGTCAACGACTGCATCCAAGAAGGACTGCAAGTCTCCAGTGGGTTTGCCGTTGACGTGGGTGACGAAATTTGTTGGTGCAAGGCCGTATTGCGATGAAGGACTTCCTCTCGTGCGTGCTGAGACGTACACCTCGCTGTGTAGCTTGCTGATCTGTTGTCGAACGGCATGGTGAGGCTTGTGTAAGATGGCTCCGCAAAAGCTGATGGCTCGGTCGGTCTCAAGGTCATCTGCAGATACAGTGTGTACTTTGATGTTCATCTCGACACAGTCGCGGACGATCACCGCATCCAAGTATTCGTGGTCGTACATGACATCCAACTCCGAAACTCGAGTGATGATCTTGCCATTGAGAGTCAATATGACATCTCCTTCGAGAAGTGCACCAGTCTCGTCTCCTCTCTCAAAGGTTCGCTTCCGAATCATGAAGAGTTGATGACGGGAAGAGTTATCATCAGATACCTTTTTGATCCATTCCTCAGAGACCCCCATGATACGCGCCTGACTCATCTGAATAGCATTGAACTCAACGCTAAGCATGCGCAATTTTGGTTGCTCGCCACGTTGGATCTGCTTGATGACTGGAAGAAGAGTCGGCGTGGCCAAGCCCAGATGGTAATCTGTATCCTTAGAGGTAACCGGTGATCTCTCTCCGAGGTAAGTCAGCCAGAGAGCTTGAACTGTTCCATCCTCGCCGACGAGGACACCGCTTCCGCATTGGCCACTCAAGCTCGTGTCAACAGTGATGGCATCAACATTGACGGCTCGATATCTGGGTGCTGCAGCGTTGGCAGGGATTGCAACAGCAGTGATATCGGTGATGGTGGTCTGCGCAATGACGATGCGCATGTTTTGGTTGAAGCCGACGAAATAGGTTGATGCACCTTGGGTAACTTGCTTGGTGCTCAATTTCGCACTTTGAACAGGTGCATCCACAAGAGAAGGATCATACTTGATGATGGCGTAATTCTGGAGTGGATGCATGAACACAACTTTGCCTTCGACAATGATGGAGTCTGCAATAGTAATGGAGATATCGCAGAGATCATAAGGTACAATGGCTCTAGATATGACAACCAGACCCTTTTCAGCGTCAATCACAACACCCATGCCCCATTTTCTGTTCCTGGGAAAGCCATCCAATTTTACAGGCATAGTACATAGGACTCGTACGAAACTGCGAACAACATCTGCAGCTGCAGGGTGTTGCGGGTTCTCCAGTTGAATGAAACTGGCAGATCGTGGAACGGGAGGAATTCGAGGGAGGGCATCGGCAAGATCGGTGAAGTCCCAAAGTCCAGTCTTGTCATTCCTGACGGCCATTCTCATCTTGCTAGACCAATGCCGATCGATGTGGAGGATGCTGGTGTTCAGCGTGTGGAGATCTCGAAGGTGCTTGTATGTGACAACGACCCTTGAACGATCAGGAATACCCTTCATGACCTCGATAAACGAATCAAGATCAGGGGTCTTCTTGTGATCGACAGTTTGTATGATCCACCCATTGTCTGTGCTCTCAAACCTAAACGATCCAGTTGCTTCACAGACGAACACGCCCTTGCAAGCAACGGCATAGAGCCGTGCCTGTTGGTAAGAGAGGTTGTGGAAGCTGGCCCCTGCTACAGACACAAATCGATCAGGAGTGATCGCATGTAAATCGCCAACCGTGACCTCCACCTCCACATCTTCTCCGCCTCTCTGGAGGAGCAATTTGACTGTTTGATCAACGTTCGAATCCAGGATATCGTCAAGTCTGATGAACTGGGTGAGCAATTCCCCATTGACCTTGATGAGAACGTCGCCTTCTTCAACCTTGTGATGAGAAGGACCTTCGGGAAGAACGATCTCAGCCACCAGCAGACCAGTCTCCTTGGGAAAGCCTTTTCGAATTGCACCCTCCCATTCTGGAGACAATCCTAATCTGCGACATTCATCAAAGGGCTTGATCATCCATTGACATTGTATGGTTCCTCTAGAAATGGGCTTTCCTTCTTGAATACATTTCAAGGCTCTCAATGGTCGATCGAGGGGTAGAAAGTAATCAGTAGCTGCACCGTCGCTTCTTCCGCCAGCTTGTAAAGCTACAGCATACCCATCGATATTGACAACAGGACTTCCAGAACTTCCTCCACTTGCAGCAGCGGCAGCCTGTATGTAGTTTGTGTTGAAGTCGCAGTATCCGTCGCCATATTCGGGTGCGTTTCGATCCAATCGACTGATGACTCCAGACAGAATACTCAGCTTCTCTCCGGCATCATTACCCACAACCCGAATCTCGGACCCAACTTTGGCAAGGTCTGGTCGTAAGGTCAAGGCCGCAACAGGCATGTATTTAATAGCTTTCGGGTCGAATCGCAGGATACCAAAGTCGTGGACGGGATCGCGGTAAACAGGATAGGCGTCGACTTCTTCATGGTTGTCGAATATGCAAAATCCCCAGAACGGTCCAGCTCCAACAACGTGCCGATTTGTCATGATGTATCTGGAGAACGTTAGCAAAAAACACCTCGTTGAAGCGTAAATATTTACCCTCTCTCTGCATCGACAACAAATCCCGTAGCTTCACTGGTGAGGGCTGGATCCGTATCGAAAGAGCATGTTTGGCAGAAGCGTATTGAGACGACATTTCTAACGACCCTCTCTACGCAAGCTTGCCATTCTGCTGTGTCTGCCAATCCTGGAAGTGTTCGTGCCTCCTCTATCTCCATTGCCTCGTCTTCGTAGACTTCTGGTGTATTCTCCCCAGCTGAATCCTTGCCATTGATTGCTCGATGTTGCTTCTGAGGTCTCTCAGTGACAGTGCCTGGGTGCTGCTTTCGTTTCGCGCGCATAGTGCCATTGACACCAACTCCCGAAGACATTCTAGATGTTTGAAGTGTTTTGGTGATGGGAGAGGCGATCGAAAATGTTGGACGCTTTGTAGCTGTGGAGGAATGTCTAGGGTATAGAAGAATGTTCGTTGCAAGGCTTGCGGATGCTTTGTTTGCGGCTCGGGAGAAGCACGTCAATGAGTGGTGTCTCGATCGCAGGCAGAAGACTCTCTGCATCCAGCAGAGCCGTTGAGAATTGGTGCAGGTGGTGGAAAGGAGCGTAGGTAGTCGTAGGACAGAGGAGGGGAGGCAAAGAAAACGAGGCTATCGAGGTAGGACGCTGACGGGAAGTTGTCGGGTGGATGTGAGGAAGAAGTTTTGTAGGGCGAGAAAATATTGATTTCTGTAACCGCAGATGATCAGGTTACACTGAAAGAAAAGGTTGCAATGTAGGGGGTCAATCAATGAATGAATGCAGTGAAAGAAAACTGCAGTTGATGCGGCGCAAAGAGAGTTGCAGAGCATGCACAGGTACCATACAAGGTGCAGGTGCAGGGGCTTCAAATCCGGAGCTGAAGACGGGCCGATGGTTGATGGGAAAGCTTGGCACTGGGTTCAAGTCAAGCGAGGAACATCACAACATCAGATTATCAACATCCGCAATCACATCTATTCAAACCGGCGCACATGCATCACGTCGACTCCTGTTCTGGGATAAAACAAATCCCTCTATGCGAAGGCTGAGTTGTCACTCTGATCATCAATTCCATGATCTAGAATTTATCAAACCTCCTTCGCCAGGTATAACGAAAACAACAGCATCAAAGATTCCCACCTGTCCATGTCCGCATCCAGCCATCCTCAATCGACAGCCTGCCAGCCAACGTCCCAGCAACAGCATGTAACGAAAAAGACCCCGTCGTAAACGCTTCTCGCTCCCGCCTGCCGCATCATTGCCGAAAACCCTGGACGTCCAGTGGGCTGGGAATATGAGAGCTACCAGATCGAGAGATGCGCTGATTCCACACAAGTCAGACCATAACCAAACCTGATGTCCGATAGAGACTCACAAGTTGAACGAGACGAGCTACCTAGTTGTAGTAGTCATAGCTGTGGTATGATTGAGGTGAAGCCGATGCAACATCGTCGGCACTGCTGTCATGAAGAACTGGCAAGTCCTCGAAATTCTCAGCCTCTGGCTCCTCCTCAACGAGCTGCTTCTTGACTGGAGACTTGCGACGCTTATTGGTAGGTGTATTATCAAGTGCGGGAAGATTGTCAATTTGCTGCATATCAAACGAGAGGAAAAACTCACTCATGTTGTTGCCGTCATCACCAGACTTTCTCTTCGAGGGAGTGGCAGCCTTGGCAGTACCCTTTCCTTCAGCCTTGATTTTCTTGCCAGATCCTGGGCCACGAGTAGCTCGGACTTGAGGAGTACCAGCACTGCCTTGGTTTTGAATATCGACTGCCTGAACCTCATTCTTCATTTGAGCGTAGTGCTCTTTCAAAGCACGAGGGGTGCGGCCGGGAATGTTGATTTGGTCATACTTGACTGACTTGCCACCATCTCCCATGAGTTGTTGAACCATCTGGAAAAGTAGAGAGTACTATCGATGTTAGTCGTTTGCACAATTGCTGTGTTGTGCAGTCGAAAGACTCACGTTCTCTTCATTTGTCCACTGACCCTTGACGCCTGGCATCTTGTCTGCTTGTCTCAGTGGTTTGGAGGGATGTTCCGGTTGATTTCTTGATCTGATTTCGTAGTCAGCGTGGTTGAAGCGTTACAAATGATACGGACGTCCTGTAGGGAGGAGCAAAGGTGAGGGAGGTGGTGCTGATGTGGAGACACTGCCGCCGATATATAAAGACTCAAAGCCGATGTGCATGAATAAGCGAAGAAGAAAATAGTAGCAACTTACTTGAGGTCGAGCTTGCAGATGTAGATCGACTGCGCTCTGTGAGATGCTACGTCGCAGTGATGAAGAAGAAGAGTTCGTTAACAGGCGACGAGGTTGAGGTTTTATATCTCTCCGTCTTCACCTACGCGAGCGCCGTTGGCTCAAGAAGATTAGGCATCAGCCTATCTCTGTTTTTTGTCGCCGATCGGAAGGTACGAACTTCATTCGAGAAGGCGGAACAGTGAATGTAAGACAAAGTGAAGTCGGAATCTCACTCGTCCAGATCTGCGCTATCCCCCACATCATTTGATCCGAGATGATATATATTAGAGCATTCTCGCTGATCTATGATATTGATGCAACCGATTAGTCGTTTCATGGTTATCGCGCCTGGTTTTGCTTTGAAGTTTACACGCGATGTTTACATTTCTTTTTCAAAATCTGATAGCTCGCTTCGGCCAAGTTGGAGCAAACAACCTTGGAGCGAATCGGGGCTCTGAATACCCTACTGCTCTTGTGCTAGAAGCTTCTTGCTGTTTAAGCATTATCATAATCTTCCCCAAGCTAGATCTTACCAGATGACGCTTGAAAGATGGCTTTTACTACCTTAGCAGAGCTATCTAGAATCACGTGACTTCTCCTTCGAAAGCAACACTTCTCTGCCTTGAACCAGCACATTCGCAATAGTCTGGGCATGAATGTCAATGATAGAGATCTGTAGAAGTAGTGCTTGAAGAGCTCACAGGCTCAAAGCTGTTCATTTCCTATCTTTGCTCCTTCGCTGGGAGACGTGGATCTACTTCAACCATCTGAAAGGACTTCCCCACTTCAGAGGGCAGAAGCTCCTCACTCTCCTCCTCCTCCTCATCACCTTCACCCTCAAGCATAATCTCATGCCCAGACCCCTCATACACCCACATTGCAACCACACATCCCGCGGCCGACATCCCCGCCACACCCCACCACGAAGCGCCAATCACACCCGCCTCCAGCCCGGCACCATACCACCAACCCCCAACCACAGGCCCAACCGTCCTGAATCCCGCAGAGACACTCTGCCCGATGCCATGGATCGTACCGAGAACACTCGGATGAGGCGAGCAGTTATTCAACAAGATGATACTCGCAGGTAACGTGAAAGTCCTCGCAGTGACTTGCACAAGCAAAACGAAGATAATCCCCGCCCAGATGAACGGCCCGGATGCGGCGTCAGGAGCTGCAGTAGAGGATGGGAGAACGGCAAGGTATGGCGCGAAGAAATAAGCGAAAGGAAAAAGAAGAAGGAAATATCTGAAGGAGCGGAGCGTGCCGAGTCGAGCATGAACTGGTGGGTAGAGGAAGATTTGGAGGATCATTCCGATTATGCCGAGGAATGAGGTTGCGACTCCGACGGTGGCGGCTGGCATGCCTAGACCGCCCGTAAAGGAGAAGGGGAGTGAGTTTGCCTGAGACTCTGATGCTAGGAATCTGGGGGTTGAGAGGAAGAGAGTCCAGATATTGGCAAAGGCACTGTTGGATATCAGCTCAAGTACAAGTGGAATGTCATGGGGTCCTTACCCCAACTGAAAATCGAAGAATGCCCCAGAGATGAGGGTGAATATCACGTTTCGGGTCCAAATTCGACTGAATGGGAGTCTTCGTGTTGCTTCCATCTTTGGCTTGGACTCTTTGAGTTGGAGGTCCTCCATGGCAGTTTCGGGTGCATCCCATGCGAGCAATTCAGAGTACCCCTCCGAGCTAGACTTGCCCCGGATGAGATCGAAGACGCGCGACTTCCAATGGAGGCCGATATCGAACTTTCCTCTTCTCTCCTTGAGTGTCTATGTCCCGTTAGTTACCAGGTTCCCAAAGTCAGGTATCCCAACCTACCTCTTCTAAGCCGAAGAAGACAATGTACGTCGTAATAGATAGGAACATGGCATTCAGAACGCTAGGCAAAGCGTATGGATAATCTGAGATCCAGCTAAAGCCAAAGCAGCCTTCTGGGCCGAAGACATCTGGCAGAGTGATTGCTGAGTTGGCAAGCAATCCGCCCATGACTGCTCAATTAGCTTTGATCTCTCCTTATTCGAATGTCAGAACCTACTTGGACCCAATATTCCTGCCACATTGAAGCTCATGGGTAAAATCAAGAAAGCTCGCGACTGGTACTTCTTCTCCTTCGTGATCTCCGCAATCATAGTCCGTCTGTCCTCCAGTCAGCAATATCCCAACCCTCGTTTACAGTCTCCTTACATGATCCCAACCGTCCCATTAATCCCTCCACCAAACACCCTCCAAAACGCGGCCCAGAAGAACGTCGTCGCAAACCCATACCCAATACAAGATATCGCAGTCCCACCAAGTCCAATCAGCAACACCATCTTCCTCCCACACCACTTCGCATCAGCAGCTTTTCCCCACAATATCGCGGTCAAAACCTGCGCCCCCGTGAAACAGCCTTGTAGTATTCCTGCTTGTGTCGAGACTGCCGCGTCAGATAGCGAGGTGTCGAAGCTCTTCAATTGGTAGAAGACGTATGCTTGCAGAGATGCGACTTGCAGGAAGTCCACAAGTCGACAGAGGAAGAGGATCGCGAGCTGGTCTTTTCGTGGGAGGGAGAGCCATGTTACTGGCCCGGATTTGGGCTTGGGCGCTTCGATGTCGTTCTCTTCGCTCTCGAAGGTGTCTGGGTTTGGAAGGACTTCATCGCCTGGAATCGTTGTTGAATGGCCCCTTTTCCTTGTGATATCCAGACGAGAATCGTTGCTCAATTTGTACAGTCGGCCGTCTTTCTCCATATTGTATAGCAGAAAAGGAAGAACAGTTGAAAGAAACGGAAACGGAACTATACAAAAGGAAAATCAAAAAGAGAAGGATTGAGTGACAGGAACATTCTGCTTCCCCCTCCTGGATATATCATGGCATGGATGGCAGCCATGGTCCAGTTTCCACTCTTTGCATCGGGGGATCGAAAGCTTGGAATTCCGTTATCCCTCCCCACCACACCAGTGCTGCAGGGGCCCCATGGCAGGGAGCATGGCTGCACGTCCCATATTTTCATGCACATCTGAACGCGTGGCGTGGTTGGTGGCGTCTATGCTAGCTTCGCTCGTTATCTCTGGCTCTGGACCGCTTGTCTCCTCCCGCGTCCAGGGAGGGCGAGGGCGAGGGGCTCCTCATTCCGCGTCACGATATTCGCATCTCATTTTTGATATTTCTGGGTCTGTGGAGATGAAGACGCATCACTCACCAACGAATACTTTCATGATCTCCAAAGAGATGAAACTGAGTCGTCAGTATGCTCCAATTGCGATCGACGACCTGTCGGACGATCTTGAGCGGATCTCTCGAGCAGAGGAGAACCCCAGCCATGGCGTCGCTGTTGAGAAGCTCGTGGATTTTGGCCTTCCATTTGACTTTTTGCGTTTTGTTATTGCGTGATTGAAGCTCTTCTCTCCTCGTTCCTTTGTTTCATTTTCAGTCATGAGCGTCTTTTGCTTTTATACACTCTTTCTTTTCGTTCGCCATGTCCTTGCAGATCTAGAGGTCTACCACAACGACCCAGATTTCGAAGCGGGAAATTATGGACCCTATCCGGTGCAAACATACAACAGCACGGATATCGTCTCTCCGCACATGAACGTTCTGCAATGGAGTTCAGAATGCGACGATGGACTCTACACCTTCTTGACCCCAAGGGGTGGAGCAACACATGAAGCCAGCGCCATGATATTGGATAATAATGGCAACCTGGTGTGGAAACTTGAAGGCTACAACCAAATATATAACTTGCTAGTGCAGGAGTACAAAGGTGAACAGTACCTTACTTTCTGGGCTGGAAATGATGCAGTTGGAGGTCATGGAGCGGGCTTTTACTACATGGTAAGTCGTCCCAGATGTGGACGAACTTCGTCTGATTCTTGTAGCTGGATACCTCCTACACCCAAGTCATGAAGATAGGAGCCGCAGGTGGACTTGATGGCGACCTTCACGAATTTCGCATTACCGAACAGGGGACCGCGCTCTTCACTGTCTATGAAATCGTCCAGGTCGACCTGAGTACACTTGGGAAGTCCTCCTTCGGTCCAATCTGGGACTGCCTGGTCCAGGAAATCGACATCGTAACAGGAGAGCTACTTTTTCAGTGGCGAGCTGCCGACCATTTTGCCATCTCAGACACATACAAAGAGATCGGTGACCATGGCGAGCCTGGACGGGATTTCGACTGGTTCCATATGAACAGCATCGACAAAGATCCCAAGGGCAATTATCTCGTGTCGAGTCGATACCTTCATGCAATCACCTACATCAATGGCACAACCGGGGACATCATTTGGGTTCTCGGAGGCAAGAAGAACATTTTCGAAGACATGTCAAATGGTCATGCCACCGATTTCGCATACCAGCACGATGCTCGCTGGTCCGACAACTACACCACGATCACCCTCTTCAACAACGCCGTCGACGATGAGCACCCTCGCATTGCAGTCACCCGTGGACTCAGAATCAAAATCGATCAAGAACACATGACAGCAGAACTCGTCGCTGATTATGTCAACCCTCACAAAATCAGAGGCATCTCTCAGGGTTCCTTCCAGACTCTACCAAACAGTAATGCTTTCATGGGCTACGGCAACACGGCTGCTTTCACCGAGTACTCGCACAATGGTACCGTTCTATGTGACACTCACTACGGGCCGGAAAGCGCCTTCGGTGCAGGCCAAGTGCAGTCATACCGGATCTACAAATACGAATGGCATGGCTGGCCGACATCCGACCCAGATGTTGCTCTTGTACGCGATGGTTTTGAGAGATGGAACATCTTCGTCAGCTGGAATGGCGCTACTGAGGTTACCGAATGGATATTGCAAGGCTCTGAAAATCCCAATGTCAACGACGAGGACTGGAATGACCTAGCAAGTCTCGAGAGGCTTGCATTTGAGACGCGGTTCGATCTTGGGGGCTCATATCAGAGGTACATGAGAGTGCTTGGCCTTGACTCCAGTGGGCGCGTGCTGGGAGTAAGCGAAGTATTGGACATCACACAAGAGGATGCAGGTCTCCCCTCATTTTCGATACTTATTCATGCTAATATCTTGCAGGCTTGGAGTCTAGCACCTCTTCGAATCCAGCAGAGCGAGACGGGTTGGCTCAACATTTTGATTGGGCTTTGTGGGCTGACAGGACTCGGCGTGGGATTCAGGGAGGCTTTGGCATCTTGGCGATCACGGAGGAAACCCATACGGCTAGGAACTGGCCAAGCGTAGGCATTGTTTGCAGCAATATATTTTTACGTGACTCTCATTTTATCTCGAGCAAGCTTGTGAAGTGAAGCGTGAAGTGAACTCTCAGTCTTTACAGTACTTGTGATGTTCCAACCGCCCTGGGAGCAACCCGGTCAACATAAAGTTCTGACCCGACAACCTAATTCTTTCACAGAAGAAACTCGCGTCGAGAACCGACCTTGTCCGAACCACAAAAATTTCCAAAACGACCAAAAAAATGGTTGGCCAAATGAACGACGAGAAGTCTGAAGGGTGGGGTGCGATGTGCATAAAATTATGACGCGTACCTTCAATGACAAGCATTGGCAATTCCTCTTTCGCCGACGGCCGACGCCAAGAAGCTGCTGCATGGTGAGCAGCATACCGGATCAAGACCAAGACCAAGAGATGTTATTATCCGAACCAATCAAACATGCGAATGTACGGTCTTGTCATGTCTTGACTTTTTCAATTTCCCAAACTCCTCTCCACGATATCCTGTCCCAAAAATGTATGATACAAAGTGATAATGGCCGCATCCTAGCCAGCCGTCTAAATGTGATATGCACAAGAAACTCTCTCTCTACAGCCACGCCTCCCGAATGCATTTTGCAGAGCTTAGTACGAATCAAAAACGCTCATAGCCGCCACAGCACGGAAACAAGGAATGCACAAACGGCAACCAGCACGGCGATCTCCAAGAACTTGACGCCCACATTGAGCATCTGCATCCTGTTCCTCCTCCTCGACCGTGCCACGAAGTCTCTGTTGTCGTTGGTATTGGGGAACTTGCTTCCCATCGGGATCGGCTGCCCGAGGAACTTGCACAGCGGCTCCCACCCGTCCTGGACCTTGAACTCCAGCAGATTCTCCTTTGGCACCAGACTCCTGACCTCGTTGTAATGATTGATGAAGACTTCCTTCCCGCGGTGCTCGAAATCGCCCTTGAAGAAGGTATCGAAGAACTTCTTCAGCATCGGATAATACATGCTCGCCGCCCAGCTGAAATGCTGCAGGTATTTCAACTCTGGGTCTGAGACTCGCCAGAATACGGTCTTCATTGTGGACGCGTGCCAGGAATCGACGTCGCGGTTGGTGAGGATGACTTTGGCTTCTGGGTACGCCTCGATGAGCTCTTTTGCGAAAGCAACAGCGGGCCAATCGCACACTGCTTGGCAGTTTCCTAGTAGCTGGTCCCAGTCGGCGCGAGTGAAGGGCGCTCCGACTCCGTCATATTTCGCGGCAAGAGCGTCCATCCACATCAGGGCGTCTGGGGGGTTCTCGATCGAACAGTTCATCATATGGTAGGTATCGACATATCCAAGTTGCTTCATCGCAGTGCGCATAGCTATGAGATGGATGTTAGGAGGCGGAGGACTGATAAGCGAGAATGAGAAGAAGAAGACTTACAAGCTGTTCCTGTGCGCCCAAGGCCGAGAATGAGAACTTTCATGGGGACTGTTCGGCGGCATTCTCGTCGATTGATGTCTGTGTCGCTGGTGAAAATGTCGGTGATGGGCCGAGGGGTATATTTAGCAGAAAACGCCATTGTAAAAATGCTTGAAATTGAAAGTGATAGCAGCGACTGGAAACTGAAAATGAATGACTGTGTGTACGTAGGAAAAAGCTGTGTGAGGAAGGAAGACAAAATGAGGGGGGATCCTCATCTAGAAGTACATCGGAAAGAAATCAAGCTTTGCCTGTCCCCAACCGTCTTCTCGTCCCTGGTATATTGCCAAGACTCTCAGAGGGGAGATGATCTCCTATCTAGGCTGTTCATTGTGGGTGGTAGGGAGATGGGAGGGGAAAAACAGCCCACAGAATCTCCAGTGCTGGCGACGCTGTGGCTGAACCAAGAAGCTCTAGCATCAAGCATTAATTTTCAAACCCATTCCTGAAGATCAGGTCCACGAAGCAATGCGCCATCAGTTTGAGCAGACGCGACTTCAAGACGCGGAGAACAGAAAATAGTTGAGAAGTGGAGACGAAATAACATGCAGTTCTCGATAACAGGGTCGATGTGTACCTGTCAACAGGGGTCTCTGGCATATCTGATAAAAGGTGCCCACTTTCCCACCCAAGTGGAGCGGGATCTAATCGACGGGAAGTGTCAACCAGTTGCAGAGTTCTACGCGGCCAAGCCAGCACAGCCCCTTTTCATGAACTGCTCTTTGCATGCATGGAATTTCAGGGTGGAGATGATTTCGTACGTCGTTCCGTGGCCTCGGTTAGACATGTCGGGAGTTCCTTGTCATGACCTCCGATGTCTGGATGTGGTATTTCGAGATATCATCAAATTTGCATCGTCTGAAACATGAGGCGACGACGTACGAAAGCGACGCGAGTTGGGAATGAAGATCGAGTCGACCGCTTGAAGTCATCCGATGGTTCGGTCCCAAAAACTCGGGACCGAGGTCCTGGCTCGCCCGTGGTAGCTCCCCTGAAGATCTTGCTTAGTGCGTCGTGCATTCCAGTCTGGGGACTTTGTCAGAATTATCTTGAATCTGCCATATCAGTAGTCAAGTAATAAGCTCGATTCTACCAATTGCGCTCATAGATACAGCGCAGTTGAAGAAGTACGAGGGTTTACCTGGAGTATGATATGCGACTGGTGTCAGGGGCTCTTTCTGGGGAGAGTGCATTCGATCCCCAAGAGCTCAACCCACAGTTGTTCTCATCATTATCACTGCTGCCCTTGAATCAACGTGACTTCGAATATATCGTTACTTTATGAAGATCCGTTCTCATCTTTCCTTTGCTCTCTTACCACTTTCAGTCCCATTAATCCGATTCCCCACCATGACAAACGACAGCAAGAGCTCTTCCACTGCACCGCCGTTATTGAATCTCAACATCACTTCCTAGGACACCAGTCCTTCAGCTAAGTCACGATGATACCAGAGCATGTCTCGATCACCCTTAAGCTTGTTCCCAAGCACCATTTTCCTGCTCCTGCTCTTTCGCCGCCTCTGCTGATGACAGGCGGCAGGAGCGATGGGGGAGGAATTCCAGTGCATGGCTGGGGGACGAGTCGATATCGCGTACCCTGTTTGCAATATGCCATACGAGGATGAATATGGAGAGTGGATGTGAAGATAGATTTCATGAGCATTGCACTGACGATAGGCGGCCTGTCAAGCACGAGTATGCTTCCTCCATGGCCCCTCTGTTATCAGAAGACAGAATCCGGAACGATGAATGTGTGTCCAAGAAATATACAGGCTGACGCGGGACAATTGAATTACTATCAAGTTAAGTATTAGAAGAAAGTAGAGTGCTAGTTGGAATCCAACTTACCAAAGTTCTTCCTCACCCAGGACAGCACCATGCCTTTTGGCCTTGCTTCAGATGCCAGCAAGGCACTCGTGTGCACGAAGAAGGCACAGGAATATTTGGATGGAGTAAGCGGTCATGCCGCCGGTCTGAATAATGAAAGACTGTTCTTCCCACAGGCTACCATTTCGGATAGTAGAGCTTCCAGCAAAAATAGCTGGACACATACATTACGACGAGACTTGTGATTGATCCAAACTTAACTATGTTGGACCTACAAAGCTACATTGTGCTGTAGAGACATGAGAGTATTTCAGAAGACGCCCAACCCAACCCGCCGCCTTAGATATCCGTAACAAACGAGACGCCCATTTCCTCCCATACCCATATACCAATTTTACAATCCAATTTCCAGCTCCTCTCCTGGAACACTTCGGAGCACAGTTCAGACCAAATCTTGGTTCAAATACAGGCTTAGTTCTTGTTTCCATCCTCAGGAATCAACTTGGACCAGTCCTTTCCAGCAATGATGAAAAGCTGGCTGACGATGCACATGGTGAACAGGAACGTAACTCCAATCTGCATGGCGATAACCTTAAGGTAGGTCTTGACGAGTCTGATGCGGGCAGCCCAGTCGAAGGTCTTCCATGCATCAAGCATGCCGATCATACCAGTTCCACCAACGATCTCAGGAACGACCTTTCCACCAAAGCTTCGGTCGAATGGAACGATGGTCTCCTCGGTATCAACGAGAAGAGATGCTTGGACTCGGGTCAAAGTGACGTTGGCTGGGATGACAACCAAGAAGGTCAAGACCACGCCGAACAGGAGGATCGCGATTGCCTTGAAAGACATGGCGGTCTTCTCGCTGGGCTTCATGTCCACGATTTGCTGAGCATCCTTATCGACGAGACCTGCAAGAATGCTCATGTAGATCGGAATGTAAACGGCCACTTGTTCTGCGAGAGCAAAGATAGCAGTTGGGATCGCAACCTTCTTCCACATCTTCAGTGGTGCCAGACGGCGGAACCATGTCTTTGGGCTTGGTTGAGAGATGACAATGTGTGTCCAGGTAAGAGAAAGTTGTGCGCAGAGGATAAGAGCCACAATGTTTGCGAATCCTCTTGGGAGGAGGTTGATGATGGGCAGAACGGAAAGAATTCCTGCAATCCATTGTACGGCAAGTGTGTTGACAATGAAGATGCTCAAGCCACGGAATCGAGAACTGAATCCACCAAGATGTCTGACGGTTCGGCGAATACTCGAAGTGATAAGCTGTGGCTTCGAAGGCTGTTCTGGGTCTTTGTTGATGGTAGAGTCGGGATCTTCGGTTGGGAGGGGTTCGAAGGAGATGGTGTCTTGTGGCGATTCGATCATAACGAGCGTTGGTACCAGACGACCGAAAGTGTATTCAATCTGCAGAGAAACATTAGCAGAGTTCTCCAGCGGGGACCAGAGGACGTACCATAAACATGGCAAACAAGAAGGCAATAAAAGTCGAGATGAGCATGACAGCTCCCCATGTTGGGATCTTGATCTTGTCACCATGCTCAGCGTGAGCATCAAGCCCACGTCGGACGAGAGATCCGGCAACGTTCATTTTGATGTTTTGCTGAAGGAGCGACGATAAAGCTTAGATGTTGGATACGTGTGATGTCTCCCAGAGTGTGGTGTTGTGGGAGGAGTGTTGTTTTGAAGGAGACAGAGATGGCGAGGTGGGCAGGCAGCCGTAGCCTTTTGAGGGGCGTCAGCGTCACAGCACCAGGCAGGGAGGCGCAGGCGGCGTGGTAAGATCGGAATGGGGTTTAGCGGCCAGGCTATACGATGCTTGTTTGCCAAGCGAGACTCTATTTCCGGATTGTCTACATAAAATATGAGGTCAAAAGTCGACGGGCGGCGTAGATATTGAATCATCCAGGACCGCCCAGACGAATCGATATGATCAATTCGCAAGACTTCGATTTGCAACTACCGCATGGTGGTAGGCAGAATGTGTTTCCTCTTGCCCATCCAGTTTGGAGCAGTGGATGGATGCTGAAACGAGTGCTTATATCGTGCTGTCAATTTTGCGCCTTGCCAGAGGAGTTTCTGGTGTCCACGGGAGCTATTGTTCGAGGGTGGTGTGAGAGAAAGACTTACTGCTTAGGAGAACCGATAAATATGTCCTGCTGTGGGTGGCGAAATCCCGAATGCGATATGCCGAGTGGCATCGCTTACCAGCTTTGTCAATAAAGACAGGGCACGCTTCGACAAGTACAGGAATATAAAGCTGTTTACCTACTAAAGTCACACATGTATGCACATCAGTCCGATGGGAGTATGGGTTTTCGATTTATCTAGTGGAAGCTTTTAACATGCAACATCCGTTGCTTGTTCTGAATGTGCTCTTCACGAGACAATGATTATCTTGCTTGCGAATAGCTTCATCTACCTCAACGCTATCTGCCTCTCATATTCTTAACAAGCTACTGACGGTTCTTATGCCATGATTTAAGCCCGAAGTAGTTGACCTGGCCAGAGTCTTTGACCGTGAGTATTTTACATTGCATTGAGGTATTTAGCTCACGCGGAAATCTTGTTGAATGATTTCCATTGAAGCAAATCTCACTTGTCAAATCGAACACTCATTGAAATTCCGATAGCGACTGTTCCTTGGCATTTTTTGGCATAGTATCTTACGATTCATATAACAAGGAATTAAAGCAAGTATTCAAATTCACTTTCCCTCAGCCTTCGGAAATCACCGTACCTTTCATTCATCTTATGGATTCACGTAGTCTCCTGCTTTTGGTCCGAGCCGTCTCTACAATATTTCTATAAATCCTCGAGCTGTTCTCCGTCCTATCACAAATCCCTGGACTGAAATAACAGTTTTGGCCTTCGAGGACAACACACAGCCTGCTTCAAGACCAGACCCCCCCATGCCCTTCTTCAACACAATCAAATCTTTCAAACACGGCTACTCCATCTTACTACTCCCTCGTCTTCGCCCTGATTACCGTTTTTCTTCTCGTAACTGGCACCTCTGGAAGCCCATCCCAAGGCTCCCGGATCGCTCAACGTGATAGCGCTGCGGAACAGTTGCATGCTGGCATTCCTGAAGGCTACTCGCTGGGAGTTATGCATAGTAGGTGCTCCTCCATCTCCCCCATACTCTTCATCCCATCAGAAACTCGAGGCTTTAAGCCGCCTCAGTTTCAAGCACACACCTCCGAGATCTCCAAATTCTCAAGGGACTTCTACTGATCACCACATTCTTTCGCAGTGACCGGAACCGTTGGCAATATGACTGTCGATCACGAAGGTACCGTCCAAGGGATATTCGCCCAAATTGCTGCTGACCACAAAGACTTCGCTATGCCCGTCGATGAAATTGGTCAGCTTGACCCCGATCGAACCTTAAGTCAAGAGCTAAGGTATACCTACACGTCCTTTGCTCTGCTTACCAGCTGTGAGCATACTGACAGTGAATCACAGAGCCGTTTCGATTGCATCCCCGTTGCAGGCCAACCTTGGGACAAGGCTCAAAAGCAGTACATCCAAGACGGCATCAAGTACTTGAACAAAGTTAAAGGATCGTGCGGTGCTCCTGTAAATAAATGCGTGCGTGTCAGCTGTTCTTGGATAGCTGGCATTTACCTTTGCAATGATGTAGGTCTCATTCAGGGTATGAGTTGTATAGTAAGGCATTACTAAGACTTTCAGACCCCCAAAGAACTCAACCTCGCATGTAACCGCATCTCCGCTTTCGCACAGGACATGGTCAACAAATGTACTAGCTACAACTGGCTCAGAACATTCACCTCTGGAGGTTACACCAAATGGGTCACTAGAGGCCAGGAATCTGACACGGAAAATTAGAGTGTCTTTGTCCGCGATGACAGAACTTACTAATCTGCGTACCTTGAAACTGGAAGGTCTTTCGCTGGTCGGATAGCGCCGCGTGCACTTCAGCTTGCGTTGTTTACTTTGAAAATCAACCATTTAGAATTTCACTTCAACGACTTTTCCATCTGTGAATCAACAAGAGAACCAGAGTTGATTCTTATCTCGTCACATCTACTTCCATTTCCTCGCCAATTATCATTTGAAGCCATTTGTTCTGTGCACCAACATGTGCGGCCTCCCGTTCTAAACTTTAGTCCCCGTCACACAAGATGGACACTCTACTTTCGGGTCCTCAAATTCTTCTTTCTTCCTCTAAGGTAAGCTTCCAGTCATTCAATACGCTCATTTTTCGAAACTAGCTGCGGTATTCAATTCTACACCAGTCACACCCTTAAGTCATAACGCACAAAGTCATTCATAGCCAGATTAACCAATCGCAAGCGGGAAGCATACCTTCATCTAACTTACTTGGCAAGTTCAAATTCATCCCCAAACGACACCAGAAATGCTGTTCCGATATAATGACCCCTTCATTCTCCTCTTCTCATCCGCCATGGCTGCCCCAGACTGCGCAGCAGGCTACTCAATCTGCTCTCCGCCTGGCGCAACCTCAACAAACACCCCAACAATCGGCACCCTCGACTTCCAACACCTCTTCACCAACACCATCCAATCATACCTCCCATCAAACAAACGATCCAACGACGCATCATCATCATCACCAGAACTCTTATCAGCATCAGCATCAGCACCAGCACCAGCCTTTCTCTGCTGCAACGCCCTCCTCTCCTGCCTTCTAATGAGCACCACCAACATCCCATTCTGCTACGACAGATTCACCACAAACTACTTCCTCCCCGATGGCAGTTATGGCACGGTTGTAGGTGGCGCATATACATCTCGAAACGGCGATGTCGCGAATTTGGAAACGGGAGAATATACCTTGATCGATGGACAGAGGGGTAACATCTACCCCAGCGGGGTTGAGAAACCAGATATCGCGACACTGCCACTACCAACTCAGTTCACTGGTACGGGAATCGGATCCGCGGTACCTGCGAGCTCGTTAGGGAGAGAGATAACACCTACGTATACAATAATGTTGCCGGGAATTACGAGGACGGCGACTACGATTGAGCCAGAGACAACTATCTCGCTTGTGCAAGAGACGATTCTGATACCGACTGTGGTATCTGGATCGACTGTTGCGGCTACTTCGATCTCGACTTTGACTGTACCTGTTGTGATTCCAGGGACGACCATTGCTGGAACCACGATTGGTGGGATGGCTACTACGGTGACTACGACGGAGGGAGCGAGAGCTGCGGGCGGGACTATGGGTAGGAAGATTCAGGCGGAGAAGATGGTACCGAGGGGATGGGCTCTTGTATTAGTCGGAATGGTTATGTTATGATGACGGTATGGGTAGCTGACAGGACAATAAGATGAGGATACAAGGTACCTATAAAATCTATCAAATTAAGAAGTTAGTCTTCCTCCAAGACAAGTAGAAGAATTCGTTTGTGGGAGATTCATGACATAACGTTCTTGATTTTCCATAACTCCCCAGCTTGACCTTATCGTTCGCGACCCCCAAGGCCTTGTAATTATTACTAGATTTTGAATAGGTGTTAGACGCGCGCATGGTCTAGTTACCGATATTGTTGATGATGAACATGGTTGAGCTTCAGAAAGGGATTTGTTGACATTGGTAAGCGAGACCTCAGAATCTGCACAAACGGTGTGTATGTCTACTTCTAAGATTAACGTTCGATGCAGGAATACCTATATTGAGGTTCTAAACTATATTAAAACCATTGTGTATATTGATCTTTTATGTGAATAGCAGCAAAAGAAGCTACAGTAAATGGAAACCCATAGCTAACACATCACGTGAAAAGACCATGATTTTAAAACACTTTATATTGATTTTATTACTCAAGAAAATCCATGACTACACTATATAATCCTCCTCAACAACCATAAACTACCTCAATCTCCTTCTCATATAAAGCCGTCGTAGCAGCCCTAACAATCGTCCCCTTCGCAGCCCTAACAAAAGGTCTCCCCGCTTCAGCAAAAACCAACATTTCCCTCTGAATCCTAGCATGTTCAGGTAACCCCTTATTCACTTCCTCAACAGCCTCCCACACGCTCCCGAAAACCTCCTCCCTCGCCCCCTTCGCCTCAATCAAGAGTCCACATCTCATTCTGCCCTGTCCGAAGACTACCGATCCGTGAAGCAAAGGATTGGATTGCAAAGCTACCTCGAGATGTAAAGCGTTGACTTTCAACGCATTATTCAAGACTAGTATATCATCTACTCTCCCTTCGAACTTCCACAGGTTCTCAAAACCTGGGTCTTCGCATCTGCGGAAGAGATCGCGTGTTCGCCATATTTTCTTCTCAGGGAAGATCTCGAAGACGGGACGGGACCAGGCTGAGTCGGGATCTGTGTGGGTTGTGTTGTGGATGGTGAGTTCGTGGAGGTTGGTATTTGCTACGCGCTCGAAGGTTGGGGAGAGGGAGGGGGAGGGGTGGAATTCCATGTATGACCAGTGGGTTTTGGGGACTATGAGCATGGGGAACCAAGCTGCTTCTGTGGAGCCGTAGAATTGCCAGAGGTGGACGTGAGGGAGGTGAGTGGTGATCCAGGTTCCTGTCGAGGGAGCGAGGGGACCTATGGTGCTACATTAGCAAAAATGATATCGAATACTGAGGTGAAATGCGTTGAGGAAGTGTGCTAGATATCTAAAGGAAGAGAAGGGCTGGACAGGGATGGCTTACCACCAAACCAGCAAATGTTCTCAAGTTGTTTAAAATGACCTTTTAACTCTTCACCGTGCTCAGCGAAGATTGAATCAACGATATGAGGTGCTGCGACGATACTCTTCAGCTCAAAGCTTCTCAAGATATCGCAAGCAAGTTGCGGCGTAGAAGGGAGTGTTGGTGGTGCAATCGTCACAGTCAAGCCCCCGAAAATAGCTCTATATCCCACCACGAGACCGCTCAAGTGAAAGAATGGCGAGCCGTTGTACATCGGTCCTGGCAGAGTGCCGGTGTGTGCAAGTATCCTTCCTTCAACCGGTGGCGTCAAATGTTCCGAGTCGGCACGTTTGATGTAGGCGTGGTTGATGTAAATTGGCTTTGGACATCCCGTCGATCCTGAGGTGTGTAAGATCAAGACGTTATCATGCTTGGCCTCCTCATATGCTTTTGAGTATGGGTAGTGTTCTGCTTTCTCGGCAATCATCATCTCCAAGCTTGGGATGCTGTGGATCTTGATGTGTGGACGCTGACTCTGCAGCATCTGGACGTGGGATTCGATCGGAGTAGCGACCCCTGAGTACAAAACAGTCTGGCAGCTCGTGGCTTGAAGGAGGGAGAGTGTGTTTGATGGCGCATTGCGTGGACTGGGGAGCAACAAGCAGTGCCCGGTCTTGATGGCTGCCACTTCCATGACCCAGTAGCGGAAGTCTTGAAGTCCAATGAAGGCGATAGTTTGGTCTGAACTCGCTCCGAGAAGGTTGTCCAGCCACTGGGAAACGTAGTTGACGGCATTGGCTAATTGGACGACGCTGAGGGTTGTGGAGCTGTAAGGGATGGCAGAGTCCACGTTGGATTTAGCTGTGATTCCAACAATGTAATCAGGATCTCTGGCGGCAAAGTCGTCGAGGACATGTGGAAGCAGTCGAGGTTTCTCCGATGCTTTCGGCCCTTGGAAGGTAACAGGTACCTCGTCCGTGCAAACTATTGAGCCCATGATTTTTATAGATATATAGAAAGTGTTGATTCGAAAGATGACTGTGTAAAATTCGGCTCAGGGAGGATGAGACTGAAGCAAGTTCGATTTGCCAAAAAGTGATCGGTTTATATACCATTTTCACGGCAAACACAGATAGCTCGTCGTCGCAATTGTACTCAATTGATTGGCGGTTACAACCATCAAATCGTGCAAGGACAAGGAGCCTCTTCGTCTCCGGGCAGCATATGATGCTGACAGCTGAAGAAACTATGGCGTGGCCGTGGCCGGGGCAATGCGCTGCTATCCTCATCTTCTCCCAGGATTTCGGAAGCAGTGCCATATCCCGAGTCATGCCGATTATGCGAAGTGGCAGGTGTACATAGATTGTCCCCTCAGATATTAGAGTCGGCGCTAAATCTCGCAAATGAAGTTGTTAGAGTAGTTGAAGCATTTGAGAAATGGGTTCGGAGATAGCCGTCTTGCTTTTGCTGCCAATCTGTACTATATCTCGCCGACGAAGTTGCAGGGACCTGGTACAACGTTTCCCTGCTCGAGTACCTTGCTTGATATCTCCCTTATAAGGCTGACTGTTGTATTGACCGGAATAGGGCTGATACGTTAACCTTATTCACAAGCATGCCAAGTAACTCTACGGAGACTCGGTTTGATTGCTTGGCCACGAGAAACACGGCCGAAATAGGATGCTCCGTGGCCCGATGCGGCAACGCTAAAACTCGTATCTTCATCATTCCTGGGCGCGCAAGCCACCGCTTTACAACCGTCAGCATTTTTACCCAAGAGCTCACTCTTTCAAGGAGCATACTGGAATAAGAGGGGTCAAATATCCTCTCTAGAACTACATTTGTACAAATTGTGTCAGCATGAAATTGGCAGGAAGCTGAGTATCTGCGTAGGGTGGGACCACGGAGTCAGAATCCTGGACGAATGACCCGCATGACTGAGAGATATTAGGAAATTCTCTGAGACTTCTACAAGCCACGGCGTTTCTGTGCTTACTCTCTTCCCTTGGAGATGGCATGTTACTCTATTCCCCGGGAGATGGCATGGAGATACGTGACGGAGAGAGTCCGAATAGGACTTAGAAGAAAGTACCTCGAATTGAAAGGATACCTATAAAGCAGCCGCTTCAGTGACTTGATCTTTCGTACTCTTCATCCTCTTCTCACTACCTTCGTTTCCAAGAAAAGAAATCTACCTGGTGCCACATCTTTCTCTCGATCAAGTCCAGAATTGTGTGCACGACGATGAAGGTTACCTCTATCTTGTGGCTGGCTATGGCCATTCCACAAGCTTTAGCTGTCCCGGAACCAGTTCTGAGGAGCCTCTACTCGGTAGATCGGCCTCGCCCCAAACAACGACTTGGGGAGGACCCGATGAAGAATTCAGCCTTTTCACGAAAGACATCACCAAGCAAGGATGGAGGCACCGAAGTGTTCAAGACGATGAAGCCTCTCAAGGGCTCTGGCGGACTCTCACAGCGCCCTCGCCCTGGTGACTCTATGACGGATGTTAGCCTCAAGGACAAGATTGTGCTCGCGTGGCGAGAAGGTAAGTGCTCTTGTCTGGCTCAGTCGGACAGCTATGCGTCTATTCGCGTGATCATGGACTCAGTAACTAACCACTTCATTTAGAGGAGACCGGCGTCGATGCAGAACTCTCGGCAAGCTGGGAGAACATGTCTAACGTCAAGGTCATCAACATGGAAGATTTTATCGACACAGTGGGTAATGTCGATTGCACCGCGCCACATATGTACCTCGACTTTTCCGATTCGAGTGTCTATAGTGCTGCTAAGCAAGAGTGGCAATGGGTGAACAACAACAACCAAAACAACATTGTGATCTTCGCCAACCATCCGAAATGCACCGATGATGGCTCCCGTGAACCATACATTGTTACCAGTACGCAGTTTAACGATACCTTGACCCGAGTGGACTTTACTGTTGAGAAGACCGCCAGCTACGACGATGTTCTCAATGACGCTGAACTCGGCTATCACACCTGGTACGAGCCTGATGAGGCTCTTCTCGCCGCAGTGTGGAATCAGACTGCAGAGGATGTCAAGGAGACACATGTCGCTTTCGAGAAGAGGGGAGTAGTGGAGAGGGCTCTCGCAAACGAGACCTTGCCAGCACTCGCAAAAACCAAGCGGGATGGAGTTAGCATCAGCGTGAACCAGCGATTCGACGACCGTGACATCTTCAGGAAGGAGTTTGCAGAAGAAGGCCTCTCCGGAAGTATCGCTCTCGTCTGTAAGACTTGTGCAACCCGAGGTCGCATCCGCATTCAAGGCACGATACAATGGTCGGGTTTCTGGCCAGCCGCCGCATATGTCGACTTCATTGCCACGGACGTCCAGTCCGAGTTTCTCCTGCAGCTTTTATTGAACGTCAAATTCGACCAGGCCGATCAAGTCCCTCTGTATCAACTCGGTGCAAGTGTCGAGGTCAAGAACCTTTTCTCGGCCAGTCTCTTGCTCGGAATCGGCGTTGGATATGAATGGTCGATCGAGGCGGAGGGATCCGTTGAGTTTGGCACGCGGGGGAAGATGCGAGACGGAGTCCAGAGGACATGCTTCTTTGGCTGCAGCAATTCCAAGTCAGGGTGTGTAGCAACTCAATTTCTTCCTTCCCTCCCTCCTTCCTCCCTCCCTCCCTCCCTCCCTCCCTCCCTCCTATATCCCATGTTGTCGTGTGCTCGCTGCACGGGACTTTTGCTAACACGGACTTCTTCAGATGGAGCTGGGACTGGCAAGAGCAGCCCACGATCGCCAACGGCTCCATCACCGTCACGACTGACATCTACATGTACATCAACGCCCAAGCCGGGCTGACGGTCATGAGCTACGGCTTCGAGGGCGGCCTGGCCTCGCTGGCTCCTAAATTCATGGCGGAGCTGAGGGCCGACGCCAGCTCGAATGCCGGCGTATGCGGTCACCCTCACGCGACGCTGGGCGTGTCGGTCAAGCTCGATATCGGCATCGAGGTCTACTTGTACTCGGGCAGCGACTTCCAGGACACGGATCAGGAGTGGCCGTTGTTTGTATGGGAGCTCAACCTCTTCGACCGGTGCTGGCCGTTGGAGTATACCGAGGCGGCTAACAGCGGGCCGATGCGCGCCGGCACGGAGGCCTGCCAGTACTTCTACACGCCGGCGCTTAAGCCATGGAAGCCATCGACGCCGCAAGCAGTTCGCAACGCATACTCCGTAAACGTCGGCCGCATCAAGAGCGCGTGCACCACGTGGAACTTCCCATCTGCCGCCTCGTGGTGTGTCACGGCGGAGGTGCAGCGCACGCTCGATGAGCAAAAGTACGCATGGGCAGCCGCCGGGTCGCCCAGCACCGGCATGCAAAACTTCCCATGGGACTACGAGAGGGGAATGATGCCGCGGTGCGCAGCTCTCGCACGCGCCGTGAACGAGACCAAATACCATACCGTGGCAGCTCTGCTCGAGGGATCCTACCACACGATCAATGGACAGATCGCAGAGTTCTTCCGACCCCAGGACAACAGGTTGATTCGAGACGATGGCACTCTGTACACGCAGTGGGCCAACGAGCTGGTCTACTCCAACACCCGCTCCGCCAATCTCTGCTACTACCAGAAACACCGCATCATGACGAAAGCCTACGAGATTATGCGGGACGAGGTCCCTCTGCCCGCCGTGTACGCGTCGAAGGAGGTCTTTAAGAACAAGATCGCGGTCTACCTGAAGACCAGGAACAAACACTGCAAGGACATGGGCGAGGCGACGGCCACAGGAGCACAACTTCTCACAGCGCAAAGGAGCTGCGGGAAGGTTCAAGAGGAAGCATGGCCCCAGATCTGGAATAGCCAAGTGACGAAAGAGGTACGGGACCTCGCCTCGAAAATGAATAGAGATTGCAAAGAAGGGGCAAACAATCACGCCAATTACTGGTCAAGTGCCACAGAGCAATGTATCAAGATGACCAAAGCGATGGAGGACCTGAACATCTACATGGATTCCGCGATCTACTGTTCCGATATGCGAGATTTGGAGATCCATAAGCATGGGAAACCTGTTGATGTCGCGGTGGACGCTTGCCAGATGTTAACTGATAATGTGGCGTTTCAAATGGTACCTGATAAGTATACTGCTTTCACGAATGCCTGTACTAGCAGGGACTTCAGGAGGGCAGCTCTGATTTGTGATGGTACTAAGCCGTTGGATCAAGGCACGAGGTTCTATCAGCGTCTTGTGTATCAGTGTGATAGACTTGGGAGAGCGGCTGGTACGGGTTTGGTGGCTGCTGCTTGAGGAGTTGGGATTTCGGAGTGGCTGTTGCTTGAGTAGTTGGCATTTGGAGTGGGGAGGGGGGTATAGGTAGTGGTGTGAGATAGAGATGGCGGGCTTTGTAGTAGGTAGACTTTTCTCTGCAAAAATGTAGTTATAATATGTTAATGTAAGAAAGAGAGATACCTTACTATAGCTGCACAACTTTCAAGATTTCTCTGTGAAAATTTCAAGAGTTAAGTAATAATGTGGTTCGGAAATTTGATATAATCCTATCTTTCAATTAAACAAAACAGAATTCTCACCAATATCTACCATATGCACCTTGGATCTACTATATCAACTCAAACCAGCCTACAACCCCCCCTCATCACCAAACCCCTCACCCGCAATCTCAGCAGGCCCACCCCCTTGATCCCTAAACACAAACTTGCCCTCCTCCCCACCAACCATCCAAACCCACTCCCCAAACTCAAATTTCCCATTCTCCCTAACACAAACAGCTTTCAAAGTGGTAACACTTCCCTCCTCCCAGATCTCCACCTCAAGCAACCTAACCCTCGTCCACTCTGGGACACCAGGCTCGTCGTCCGAAACACCAGCTTCCTCAACGAGCATGAGCCACGCACTTAATTGCGCGCCGCTGCAGGACCACCAGATTCCTTCGCGCCAGGGCCGAGAACATAGGAGGGATATTGCTTCGCGGCGGAGAGCGCGGTGGCGGCATTTTTCAGCTACGAGACGAAGGGGCCCGATGAGGCCTGATAGAGCACTATCTGCGACGTAGGAGAGGAACGGTTTGGATTCGGGGTGGTTCAGGAAAGAGCGTGATTGGGTGACTATTTCTTGGAAGGAGGAGAGGTGCGAGTCGTAGATTAGTTGCGTGGTGGAGAAGGCTGTGAGGAGATTTATAGTTTGGGCTTCGGCGTGGATGGAGAGGAGGAGGGCGGGGAGGTAGTTTGTTGATGAGGGGGTGGTGGTTGAGATGAGGGGTCTGAAGCTACGTTTCCATGTGAATAGGGAATGGACGTGTATCGAGAGGGAGGTATAGAGGTTTGGATCGGCTGGGATGGGGAAGGGGGAGGGATTATTAAATTTGCATTTTCGGACTGGAGCGAGGAGGTCGGTGTGGATGGTTTCGCGGTCTAGTTTCCACAGTGAGGGCTTCATGGGTCGAGCGGCGACGATGAAGTGCCGAGCTTGATGGGCTAAGAGATCGAGATAATGTTTTGCTTCTTCGATGCTGGTGAATGAATGGGGCATCTGAGAGGTACGAGCTTCGTCTTCGGAGTTGAGGATACGGTAGTGTGAGGTCGGGAAAGGGTCGAAGAGCATGTTGGCTTCGACTTCGAGCATGCGGAATCGTTGGACAGTTTCGTCCTCTGCGATGCTGGATGAGACTTTTCGCTTTGTGATGGGTCCTTCGGTGAGTACCAAGGAGTCAAAGAGTTGAACACCGCGGTAAATGTTTGAGAGGCCTTGCATGAAGTGCCATTGGAGGTTCTCGATGCGGATTACCAGAAGACATATGATAAGGGCCAATCTTGGGGCTTTCGCGCCGCTCAAAAGTGCTTGCCTTGAATCTCGGAGAAATTTGTTATATTGTCGTAATGCGAAGTCATTGTCTCGTTGGAGCCACGTAGGCTGAGAATTCCACAACTTGGACCCCATTGAAGGCGAGATATCATCTTTCAAAGCGTCTTCAATGTTCTTGCTTAGGCTACCGATGGTAAAGATAGCATTTCGGAAAAAGCTGTACTGATGACTTGCTTGCAGTGCAATGCGGTTCCATGCCGAACTCTCTAAAATATCTGATGGTCCCCGTGACGACTCGGCGCAGAAGTGATTGAATGCGAGGAATTCGTCGGCGGTTTGAAACAGTACTTCTGAGACTTGCCTGCTGAGCTTTAGATGAGGAGGGCTCGCTGACTTGGACACGTCGGTGCTAATTTTGCGTGCTTTGGCTTGTGGTGTAGGGGATGCACGTTTGCTTTCCTCTTGTGTGTAACCAGGACATACTCGACCGAATTTGCAGCAACGATGGCATTGAGGTTTGGTTTCGTCGCATTTGACCCGGCGTTTTCTGTTGATCTTGTTAGAAAGTGTTTAGTCCTTTGATACCAGCTAAGAAAGAGATATACGCAGGGGAACTGTTGTGCTACCGAAGCACAACAGGTTACAGGTGACTAGTCTGAACGAGTAGTTTGATAAGCAAGTCTGGGAACACAATACATGTTGAGAGTTTGACAAGACTGCGAGCCGAGGCTGGAAGAGATATAAATAAAGAAAAAGCTGTAGCACATCCTTACTTGCACGTGGAACAGCCACTCTTGACTTTCGGACCACTCGTCCTTGTGATGATGGACTTCGGCCCCGACACGGCACCAGACTGAGAAGAATTGGTCCCGAGCGTTATGCGTGTTGGAGTCAACGGATGCAAGTGAGCAACTTGAGTTTCCGAGCTATTGTTGGAAGTAGATTGTAAGTCTTCCTTAGCCCAAGGCGCCCCCGGCTTAGTATACATAACAAAGTCGAGCATCGTTCCACGGGGTAGCTGCAGCCGAGGCGTGAAGGAAGCTTGCAATGTCGACGGTTCTTAGTAACACCTGTTTATTGTGAATTAGAGCGGAGCCGATAGAGGCCTGAGGATAAGTAGGTTTAGATAGAGGGTATAGAGCTTGCTTAAAGGCCTTGAAGTTATCGTTTTGTTCAAAGACATAAGGTTTTGAATTATATAATACGATTATAGACACCGTCTGACCCGGAGTAAAGCCGAGTCGGTGCCGCCGGTGCTAACCAATCTCGTGTTAATGCTGATCCCCTCAACTAGCATCGCTTGCCTTGGTGCTACAGCGGCTTGGAGGACTACTTCGATGTCGCGATTTGGTGCTCGCCCCTCCACCACCACACTCCTACCTTAATTAAAAAACAACCAGTAATTCTATCAACTTGATTCAGCTGGCTAAAGTGCTTAGGGCACGGACCAGCTTACCAATATGGAGCTAATAACTAACATCACTACTGCTCGAGATAGGCGGACCTACATTCTCCAAGATCGCCTTTTCATCATAGACGTCTCGAGCAGAATTGATCGAAGACCTGAAGGAGCATCGTGCACGGTTTCAATATAGAATTTGCACATTCCGATAACTCGGTCGGCAATCTGAACAATTCAATAATGCTGGCGAAAATTCCGATCGTTTCTGCCATCTTAAAGGAAAAGGTCGAATTAATTGATGGCTGTGAAGGAAGGAAGGAAGGAAGGAAGGCAGGAAAATGTTGCTTGGAGGAGGTGAATTGTTCTCTGGCTGACATAAAAATCGACGACTTCCCGGCGTCTCGTAAGACCGGCATAGCCAAAACGATGATCGAGGCTTGTGTATTACTGTCAAGGCTGCCTTGCAGTGGTCATCTGTCAGGCAATGGTATCATCTGATCACTATGTATACAGGTCCCAAAACCTCAATTACTTATTTGATCACGAAGGACCATAGGTAAACGTATGTGCGAATAGATCTTTATGATTTTTACAAGAGTTCTGGGATGTTCATGGGGTGGGCACTAACTCGTTACATGCTCTCAGTTGCAACAGGAACTCGTGTAAGGGCCAGAAATGGATTTCCTGGCAAAATTCGGTAAGGAAATTGTAGCCGGGGCACACAGCAGGCCAAAATGGGTTCCACATTGTAGTGCGCAGGCTGGCTCGGGCCGTGCTCAAGCTCTGCTCACCCTCAGCTCAGGTTAAAGCAGCAGTTGCTCACGTCAAGAGACTGAAACGGAACCAGCGAAAGGGGAAATTAATCCTGAGTCTATGGGTATCCTTCCACCACCATCCCGAAACCATCCATTTGAACAACGCCATCCGTCATCAACCTTCCATCCCAAAGCACGAGAACATCATCATCACAGGTAAGAAATCTACACCAAATCCCAACTACAAATCCCCCCAAAAGGACCCATAGCAACTTTCCCCTTCTTCCTCATATACTCCTGCGTACTCAATCCCCTCGCATCCCTTCCCTCCACAAAATTGACCGAGAAGACCCCCACCGTCTGCCCTGGCGCCCCCAAGTCCTTCGCCTTCACATCCACCCAATACCAAAACTCATTCTTCTCAAACGGCACATAATCCTCCTTACGACCGTCCTGACCTTTGATATTCAGGATCATGACGTACGGTTTGCCGAGCGGATTGTTATTATCGTCCCAGTGCTCGCAGGTCTTGGAGAATTGGAAGCGGATCGTCTCGTTGCTGTTGATTTTGATGCGGCGTTGAGGCGGTGAGAACGATGTGATGTCCACGGCGTTCTTGCTTTCGGCATCGCCAAAGATCTGCACGGGTTCTTCGCCACATGGGCCGAGCATGTATTCTTCCCATGTAGGGATGCTGCGGTCGGCGCGGAAAAAGTAGGCATCGTCTTGGGGGAAGTGCTTGAGGCCGAATGCCTCGTTGGACATTGTGAATTGGCTGGGCGTGAAGTGTTTGTTGTAAGATGAGCCGCTAACATTGCCGGCCCCCCAGCACGGATCGAGGAGTTTCCACTCGCCACCATCGATACGTACTGCGTTCCAGGCATGACCAGATGGGTCGCGTGGTGGGGGAGCCTCGCCGGGTGCTGTAGGTTTGTATCCAAATCCTTTCCCGTGCCCTGTTACCATGACAGCCTCAAGCCCTGCCTTAAGTGCTATGGCGGAGAAGAGACCCGCGTAGCCTCCACATACAGCCAGGCCGGTCGTGATGGTATCCTTTGGCTCGACATGCTTGACGCGATTTCCGAAGAAGGCATCTACGTCGTATGCAATATTGTGATGTAGCCATGTGAAGATCGCTCTTGCCTTGTCCGTTGCAGACGAAAATGGCGTGCAAAGGACATCGGCCAGGTATCCCGTAAGATCATGAGTTCGAGGAAGTGACTGTCGTGGGTACTGCGTGGCGACATTGTCGGGTCCAGAAAAGTCTCTGCATTGCAGACATCCGGATGGAACAGCTGCCACCCTAGCCTGGACAGCCTGGACATCCCTCGCAGACGGCTTAGAACTCATCTTGATCGGTGGAGGAACAGCACTAGGCATATTCGTGCCGGCCGCAACTTTGATACCAGTTTTTTCCTCGACGAATGCCACCAGCTGGTCATAATCCCTCTCACCCTGGTATTTTTCGGACTTTCCTCTTTGATCAATCAGGAATACACCAGGAAACATATCAAACCGGTAGTTGTACGTAAGCCGCGGGTACTTTTTGGCATCCGCTTTTGCAATCAGCAGACGGTCGGAAGCGAAAGCAAATGCTTGACCAAGCTTTTTGTAGATCGGCTCAAGTTCTGTGCAGTTTTGGCACAATGGGGAGTAGAACTCAACAAGGGTCCATCTCCCTCTGATGGCCTGATCAAAAGTAACCTCGTCCAGTTCTTGGACGGCCGGACCTGAGCGCGAGGTGGGCAGCGTGGGAGCTGGGGTAGGTGCTGGGTTGGGTGTTTCTTTTTGCTTGTTCCCGAAACCCATGGACAAGATTGACTTTGTTGCTTGAGATGGAGGAGGTAGCCTCCTGGCTGGTTGAGGAGCTTCTTCGACCTGACAGTTGCTACTTTTCGGTCTTGAAGGTACTCTCGGTGGCACACTAGGTCTGGGTGGCATCTTTGGTATAGCCTCTCTCTCCACGACCTGACTTTCTCGTGTTGGTAGTGTAGGAGTTGACTTGGCCGTAATCTGATATGGGCGTATAGGAATCGTAGGTGTAGCCCTCACAGTCACACTCGGAACCTTCTCAAATCTCTTCGCATCCGCCTCTTTCTGCCTGGCCTTCTCTTCCGCAATCCTAGCTTTCTCCTCGACTTCCTTCTCTTTAGCAATCCTATTATTCTCCTCAACTTCTCTCCGCGTTGGCGGTAGTGGTGGCAACTTGGCATCACCCAGCGCAGGTGGTAGTTTCCTGCCATCCCCAGACGAAACACTTGTCAATGAACTACCGTATCCCAGAGACATACCCGAGATGGTAGAACTATGTGAAATTGTGGAGGAATTGGAGCCGCGCCGTACCATCTGCGTGCCAGGCACTAGTTGTGTGGAGGATTTCCTTGGTGGCAGAGCTGGAGACGGCTGTGATGCCTTGCGTGTAGGGAGGGGAGGTGGCCCATTTCGTGACGGTAGAGGAGGAGATTTTGAAGCAGAAGGTGCAGGTGTGTGGACTTGGTCTCGATCGACTGGAGGAGGTGGGAGGAGAGCCTGACCTCGAGCACCGATGGGTTGATTGTTTGCTTGTTTTGTGACTGAAGATCCGTAGGTCGAAATAGGAGGATTGTTGACTGTGTGTCTCGTGGGGAGGTTTGGTCTGTCGGATGGTGGTGGAGGAGGAGGTCTTTTTCCTGTTGGCGCTGGGTTGATAGGCTTCCCATTGCTCTGTTGGTTCAAGGCCGCGATGCGCGCCTGGAGGGACGTGAACTGTGGTTCTACTTCTGCCATTGTGTCTATTCAAATATACAGATTGTCGGTAGACTCGAATTTGAGGGCAGAGCGTGATGTTCTGCAAAGAATATATAGTGCTGTGCCGTATATTGCTTGTTTGGTACTCGGTGATAGGACAGGCTGAAGGGCAATCAAAGTCGCCAACGAGTGTAGGCTGGGAAGAATTAATGTTGTTGAAGAGAGTGTATATTGCTGGGAAAGAGGACGAGTCTATCTCTAGGGTCGAGAAGAACAGACATCGCACGTAGTAGCGAATGAGGACAAGTTGGGTGTTGTTTTTTGTTGGATCTAGGTAGATCAAGGCAGTGAATTGAGGCTATGGTGGAGCAGAATGCGGATGCTGTGCCGCTGAAGGTCAAGGCTCCTGCTAGTGACTCTAAAGAAAGATTTAGGCTCGCCAAGCTTTGGTATTAGCGGCGATTGAGTTTACGTGCTGAAAGGGGCTGCGCTTTGAGTTAAGGTATCTATAAATTTAAAGGTAGTATATCCAAGGCTGAAACGTGTATTGCTGGTTATTCGATATTGAATTTCCTTCTTGATGTTTAATTCGTTGAAAGGCACTCTGTTATCAGCAGAAAGTCTGTCCATCTCGTTTGGTGGGGTCCCAAGCTCATGGCGGGGTTGGCGCAACTCAATCCAGGTCCTGGGCTGGCCAGTCTCACCAATGAAGAGTCATCCAAACAACATGGGGAAGAGAAAAAGGCGGTGATTAGTGACTCGAATATATAGCCAAGGATACGACATGTTGTGGAATATGAGCCATCTGATCTAGAGCTTTGCCCACCATGTGGACTTGCAGACTGGAAAGGAGCTCCCCCATAGTCTGTCGCAAGACGTCGAGCAAGTCTTGAGTTCAGACACTGTGAGACAATAGCTGATGCTGAGATAGAGATAGCAATATTCTTGTCGTTCAGGAATCCATCATCCTCTCCTCACGCCCTAGAAGACATAGACAAATACATAGCGACCAAACCTCGCCATGGTATATAACACTTCATCCCATCTCATCCATCGCAGCTCATCCCTATCAAACCGTCCCCTAGAAACCAAGAAAGAAGTGCCAAAAAATATTCAACCCATGTTTGTACCCCATTACCTACACATCGTGATATCCTCACAGAACTGTGTATTTGCGCCCGAAACTCCTCGCCCAGAAAAAGATATAGAAGTCAGGTCGTGCACTCATTTGGGGTTTCCTTCGCTGCCCTCCCCCATTTCCTTGACCAGCCCAGCCCAGACAACACCAGACCGGACCGACCCGCTAGTAATTCGAAACAAAAGGGTAATTAGTACACATGTGTCTTCGTGAGATCATTTCGCTTTTCCACCGCTCCTACAGAGCTCATCGTATCTTCTTTTTATTTGAGAAGTCCACCGACATCCTGCAGCGAGTGTGTCGTTTGCTGTCGTGTCAGGTTGACGGGCTGGAGATGTGGCGATTGTTCTTGCAGGATCGTCTGCAATTCATATCCTCTTGATGGATTCCTATCTCGTTCCCTCCGAGGCCCAAGTAATCCCCCTATATCCTGAAGAAGAGCCGATGATCCCCTGCGTTGTGGTGCAGGTGAAAGGCCTTGCTCGTGAGACCATGTTGTCGACAGGGGTCCGAACATCGAACTCTCTCCATCGGTATCAGTCGTCCTTGTCGAGCTCCCTCTTCTCGGTAAGTCATCCTCTAACAGGCCTCCAACATCGAAGAACGAGACTTTCCTGGGCGTGATGATCGATGATACGTCTCCTGGACTGTGTGATTCCCCAGCCTTCATAAAATCGATCTCATCACTCGTATCACTCCTCTCTCCAGGGAACTGCCAGTCCCTTCCAACGAGCTTGTGTGCTTTGACAGGCACGTTTCCAGCAATGGCCATGGGAGCCGGTCGAGGCGTAGGTGTTGCACCTCGTAATTCCGGGTCTACCCCCAGGCCCAGATCTCTCACTAGATCCTCATCACTACCCCAATGTCGAATGACAGTCCCTCTCCTGCTCGTCGTCCGCTCGATACTGTCGCTCATGGAGCCGAACTTCCACCTCTGTTTCTTCACGCCTCTATCTCTCACAAATGATCCGAGGATCAGAGCATTAGCTACTGCTGTAGCAAATAAAATCTCGACCGAAGCTAATAGTGACCGGTACTGTTGGCTCCCGTGTCGGTCGAGGATGTTCGGGAGTCTGTACATAGTTGTGCCGGCTGGGAGGAGGGATGCGGAGAACAAAAGTACGAGTTGGATCTTCCTCTTCACTCCCATCTTCGAGCGGATGATGATGGGAATAGGGAACACGACCAGGAGTATATCAGTAACAATATCACACGTCCCCATCGTCAGAAGCTGGGCATATCCTTGTCGACATCTCCCCCCAGGGTCGGGGACGACCTGCCAATAATGCGTAAAAGGCTGACACTCGGCCAGATCCGCAATCACTGTCGCGAGAAAGGTGAGCAGGAGAAACCACCTGATAATCTGTAGCATCCTCTCGTGCGATCTCGTCCAGATATTAATCGTCAGTCGCTTGAAGAACTCGGTGATCGTAAGTTTCAGCATCCACAATCTACACGCTCGAGTCAGCCATCTCATCCGAACTCCCAACAAACTTTTTTCCTTTCTTTTTCATGCAGGACGGGAAAACCTACGTCGCCGCATACAGGATCCTAGATACCAGGACCAGCCGGCTCCCAATCGACCTATGATACAACTGTTCGTCCGACAACCCCGTCGTGATCGCATTGTTGGTCCCGTACAGCAGAATGACATGCACCAACGCCATGCGCCCAAACAGCGGAATCATACATGCGAAAGCCAGCCAATCCTCCTTGAACAGCTTTTCCGTCCGTATGTACCGTCCGCAGACTCGGAAGAGTATTATCACCGCCGCGAAAATCGTACACCACCAACACACCAGCAGCGTGGCTTTGTCGTCGCGGAACGACCGCGCGGGCGGCGGGGAGCTGTATATCGACATGGCGGAGGGGGAGACTGCCACGCCCGTCTACCTCCGCAGAGGGGGACGAGCGAGGAGTTGAGGGGATTCGCAGAGGGTTTCGTTCCCGACCGTTTTATTGCTCGGCGCTCGTCAATTGCGCATTCCGGTCTGGGCTACTCGATGCCGGGAGAAGATGATTGCGAAGAATGCGGCGGCGCATGGGCCGTGGCATCAAGGCGTGAGACTCAAGATCCTGGATGTCTTTCGAGGAGAACAATGTAATTGTATTTGTCTTGTATTGTATTGTGTCGCGTGGGCGTTGTACCGTCTGGGTCAGAATGACGTTCTGCGAGCTGATTGTACCCGAGAGGCGTCCCAGCACGGTGGTCCAATACGTAAGATTGAATTGACGGCGGGAGTGCACTGACAGAAATGCTCGAGGACCGTTGATTTATGTGAATTGTCCGGACGGAGAATCAAGTATCGCGAGGTCGAGTACGGGTGTAAAGTGTCAGACGGTGAGTGAGAGCTGATTTTGGGTCGTACAGGTCGAAGAGGCGGAGGAGGAGGAGAACGACGGACGATATGCGTGGGAGCACAAGGCTCTTGTCAAAAAGCTAAGGACTGATAGATTGGAGTAAGTGGAGTGGCACGAGAGTGGAGGACTCTGCTGGAAGTGGATGGCAGAGGATAGGATACTGGGTGATGATAGGCTCGATAGCAGTAGAATAATGGGGGTGTTGTTCTGGTTTTGGCTGGGGGGCTTGACTGGGATGAGAACTTAGATAGAGAGCCCTGGTCAGCAGAAACTGGCGGTGCTGGGCAGCTGGTGGTGCTGTGATTGAAGCCTATGAGTGCAGTTCCCGACAAATCAGTGATCGCTGAGTAGTGTCAGATCCTATGAACCGGGGAGGGGTTGAGGGTGACATTTTTGGTGATGCCTGATATCGTGGGCTGGGGGGCTTGGAGGAGGCTTGGGAGAGCCTGGATGGCTGGAAGAGGCGGTTTCGTACGGAGCCTTCCTCTTGGATGCACTGCACATGATACGATATGGTAGGGTACAGTACGGCTGATGGAGTCAAGCTGCTGGGTATTGTTCGTACATTTGGTTACATACAAAGCCCACGTTCCTCACATATACGTAGCTGTAGGGACTTTTGTTCTCCGACTGCTGCTACATACAAATACAGCCCAAAGTCAACCGAAGGAATTGAAATCCGGGACTCGACACGAGGTGGGCATGGATGCAAAGGCAGCGAGAAGAGACACGCCCAAAAAGATGGGGGGCAGGGGTTCAGTCCAGAGTCTGTCTTCGCCCACCAAAGATAACAGTTCAGCGCCACCTCGCTCCAGGATAGGCTGGCAGCTATCAATTGTGGAAATTCGTGCTTGTGCCCAGGACAACCAACCGCCCATATCGCTCCAGCGGCACAGCGCACTGTACTGTAAGCCTTTGAGAACCAACAAATTCAGGCATGCCTGCACCTGAAATTGAGATAATAGTATGAGCTCGCGCACAGATCGCATCGCGAGACTTCCAAAATCAAATCAATAATTATTTGACAGCTTTGACAAGCTTGATCGCTGTCTATCCATCGGTCCCGCGCGCCCACATGGCACCGACTGTCCTCGGGAGCGATGTTGATCTCGCCTGTTTCTTCACAAGTCCCTCTGTCCGCTTCGCCCCAAAGCCAGGGTCTGGACCATCATAGTGATTATTTGGAGCGAGCATTACACACTACCAGGTCAAGCTCCGTTAGTTCTTGTTTCCGTTGACGAAAGAGCTGAAGATTACTGAAGAAGTAGTTCCTTTTAACAAGACGAGACTCAAGCGTCTTCAGAGCATCTTGGATCACATTCAGACCAGTAAATCTGGTCGAGGAAACCCCCTCTACGTCTGACATTCTATACTCCGTAAATACAATGCGATATATCACTTCCCCTTCGACCCTTCAAGAAATATCAGCAACTTCTCCTGACAAGCCTCCGCCTGATAATCTCCAGCCTTGACCCCCTCAACACTCCTAGCAAGTCTCTTCTGATCTTCAATATCAACATGCGAACCCGTCCCGGGGCAAGCAACAACATCGGCACCCGACTCCTATCCATAATCCGCCGGGAATTGAAGAGAGGTTTTTGGGAAGGAGAAACACGGCTATGGAACATGAAGAGCAGAATCATACATATGGATAACTGATGAGGGACGGGTGTATTTGGTGACTTCTTGGGTCAGATGAACAGAGTATTTCAGGTATACCGACAAAGCTCGTGACGTCTGGACGTCTTGTTGAAAACTCGTCAATTGAGTAGAAAGAACAGAGTCACAGGCAACCACGAATATATCCAGAATGAGTGTGCAGGTCTCGACAATGTCACCTTTCCCATATATCCGCAACAGAAAATCAAAATTGTGCTCCGTACCCCAGAAGCCGTTCATTGTGAACATGACGATGCCCGAAGAGGCGGAAGCTGCAAGGACATAGACAACATTTCAATCCGCATCTGAACTTTGCATCATTAGAGACCGAAAAGGACTGCTGAAGAGTCCGCTTGGAGTAACTGAATAGGCCGGCGGCGAGATATCACATCTCATTCCAATTATCGCCTGTACGTACAACGTCCCAAGTCAACAATTCACATGTCGCTCCCAGGCGAATCAGAGTGGACAAATGTAGGGCGGCCAGTGCCGAGCTCATTGAAGACCCAGGACAGTGTAATTCCCTTTTGGTGAATTGGGTCCACCATCTTTCCCGCACTCTCTCATCACATAAGTTCGAGATTTCGACAAATGGTTGTCGATTTGAGAATTGATACAGAAGTCCAACATAACGGCAAACAGAAATGATGGCCATGCTGAGTTGGATTTGAAGGCACGACCAATAAGGCAAAAAGAATGGAACGAGATTGCTCGAAGATAAGCATCACCCCACCCTCCCCGGCTGTTCAACCAGCTCTAAGTCGAGCCCCATTCCAACATGAAGAGGCGTTTGGGATCCATTAAGATAGACACGGCAGATGAGGCCACAGCGTCGAAGGATTTGCTGGCAGTGGTAAGCCAAGCATTGAAGGAAGAGGAGCATCAACGACGTTGGTTTTGTCTCGGCAACCTCCTTTCATTTGATTTTTAAAAGGGTGGCGGAGCTGTGGGAGGGTTAGACTCCAAAAGCCAAATCCAACGTAATCTCTAGATCTAGATCAAAATCAATAACGGTTCTAACTCTCCTCTCACTTCTGAAATGCAGTGTCACCCGCATCGAATACGGGCTGCCTCATTCTTCATCCTTCAAGCATCTCTGGAACGACGAGAAGATGTTGACGCAAACCTAAAAACCCCTCACTGTGGAATGAACGCTACTGCATGGAAGCCTGGATACCATGCATGGAGGCTTGACATGGCTTTTCGAAGAAGTCGGATTAGGAAGCTGCGTAGAAGGTGTGAAAGGTTAATTTGTTCTGGAATTTGTGTGGAAGGTCAAAGGAAGGGAAGGGAAGGGAAGTGAGGGGTTGATGAAGCACGTGTGTTCCTTTGCAATGACCCCCACGCTGCCACGACTTCGCTTTCGTGTTGAACGACAGACGCTTATCATCGGATGAGCTCCTCGACGATAAACGGCGATCTTGAAAAGTGACATCGTCGTCATATCAAGCTGACGTCGAGATTGATACCCGGTGCGGTAAGTGACATCCGAATCACGTGGAGGTGTACCCCGCCAAGCAATATCCTTCTTCTCGTCCCAACCTCAACTTGCTCAATTGAACGACAGTCTGCAAAATGATGCACTCATTCCACGTCAATAAGACAAGTTCACACCTGAAATGGGACAACTCTCTCAAACCTGTCCTCACGGTCTCCTCCGGCAGCACTATCAGCTTCGATCTCCTTGATGGTGGAGGCAACCAGGTCAGTCTTTCCGCCTTGCAAAACCAGAATGTAATCCTGAGACTATGTCGTCTGCTCAACCTCAATTTCTCAGGATGATCCCGAGATTTTCAAGCACATCAATACTGAACAATCAAATAGCTCACCGAAACATCAACCGCAACTGATGTCGCAAACTTGAACCTCTCTCTGGCCGACCCAGCCATAGGACCCATCTTCATCACCGAAGCTGAACCAGGAGATGTCCTCAAAATCGAATTCCTAGACTTGAAAACCGCATCATTCGGCTGGACTGCGATCTTCCCCGGCTCATTTGCATTCGGACTTCTCGCTGACGAGTTTCCCGACTCAGAAATCAAGATCTGGGACCTGGAAACTCACAGAGATGAAGGGTATACGGTATTTAAAGAGGGTATTCATATACCTATCAACCCTTTTCTAGGTGTCGTTGGAATAGCGCATGAAGCGAAAGGAGAGTTCAGCACTATTCCACCGTATGACACGGGTGGAAACATCGACTGTAAACATATTACCGTTGGATCGACTCTGTACCTTCCCGTCAAGGTTCCGGGTGCATTGTTCAGTTGTGGAGATGGTCATGCAGCGCAAGGTGATGGCGAGGTGTGCGGGACTGCCATTGAAACGTCCATGAAAGCTACTGTGCGCCTGACAGTTGAGAAGGGAAAGGATTGGGTGACGAGTCCGCATTACCTGACTTCGATTGAACATTCCGCTCACCATGCGAAGATGGGGTGTAAAGGCGAGTATGCTGCTTTGGGGATTGATCCTGACTTGAGAGAGGCGAGTAGGAAGGCATTGAGAGGTTTGGTTGCATGGCTTGTTGCTGAGAAGGGATTGACGAAGGTGGAGAGCTATATGTTGGCGAGCGTCGCTGCAGATTTGAAGATTGCGGAGGCTGTTGATATGCCAAATTATGCAGTGGCTTGTAGTTTGCCATTAAGTATCTTTGTCGGCCCTCCGTATGTTTGATCGATAGTCGGAGGATACTCAAGCAGAAGGCTTGTTCATACTATCGAAAACCCGAAGCAAGTCCTGTCACGCGGTGAAGAAATTGGAAGCAACCATTTCGATCTACACGGGGGTGTTAGAAGAGGAGCAGCGTCGCAAATGAAGTCCAGGTTTTTGACTCTATGGTTTCGAGCGTAGCTCGACGTTCTCAAATTAGGTAGTAGCAGCTTCACACCTTTCAACATACAAATGAACAAGCCCAGGCGACTTGGTAAATAAAAGGTCAAATTTCTCGTATGTGACAGCCAATCGTGATGTTCACCGAGACCAGTAGCGAGGACCGGGCCCCACCCCGGTCGTTGTTACTCCCGGCTTCCGACATGCTTTCCTGAGATATCCCGAATCCGGGACTAGTATGGGATAGCATTTCTGTACTATATATTTCACTGTTACAGCGTTCTCTCTCTGTTTCAAAGTTCATTTGGTTCGGGCTTGCGATTGATTCCCATGTATCCGTATCCGATTTCACCCTCACCGTTTCCAGACCTTCACGAGCTTCGTTGTTTCAGATACACGTAACACGGGAATATAGAAATCGGCTTATCCTCATTGCATGTCTTTCTGCCTTCTATATTTCGAAGAATAAAGACATTGAACGATTGAAGTAGTCTCTTCAATCACGAAGATGACCGAATCTGAACGATCGTATGTCGAAGCTCCAAATGATAATCTCAAACCTTCCAGCACAGACTGGCTTGGTGTGATCCTGGTACCAGCTTGCATTCCCATCATCCTTCTTCAGGTCCTATTCAGACGAGCCAAAAATTCCAACAGAAATGAGATATCCTTCCTCACCGACTTCGCCTGTTCCACATTTCGTTTCCTCTCCACTCGGTAAGTCTCCATTCTGGCACAAGCCATCCTCCCCAGAAAGTCCCATTGACCTTGCTCTACAGTCCCTACATCGTCTCCGTCTCACTCCTCCGTCACTTCTCATCAAACACATCACGCATCCTCACCTCACCTCGCTTCCGCACCAAACTCTCAGCAGGAAACATCTACCAACCACTTCTCCTCCCAAAAGTAGCAGGCTTCTGGCTCTGCAAAGGCCCACCCGGAACACTCATCTCCCCAGCAAAATGCGATATCGTACTCTACTACCTGCACGGCGGAGCTTACGCCGAAGGACATCCTGCTAGATTCCTGGCTCTCATCCTTCGTGTTGCGGAGATCGCTGCTGATCGAGGTCTGACGTTGAGTTGTTTTGGCCTGCGGTACTCGTATGCGCCGGAGGAGAAGTATCCGAAGCAACTTGAGCAAGCGATAGAAGGGTATAGGTACCTACTTCATGACGAGGCTATCTCTCCAAACAAGATTGGTGTTCTTGGTGATTCGGCAGGTGGACATCTTGCGCTGTGCTTGTTGACTTCTCTGCCGGGACTTGGACTGCCGAAACCAGAAAGGGGTGCTTTCTTGCTAAGTCCTTGGCTGGATCTTAGATGCTCGATTCGACCCTCTGTGGTGCGGAATAAGTACACTGATTTCATCGACCGTGATGGGCTCGTGATTATGGGTGAGAAGATATTTTCTTCTCCCGAGGCGCTTGAGAGATGTCCTCATCGTGATTTCACTGAGCCATTAACTGGTGGATTGAAGTGGAAGGATGTACTGCCGAATAGGGTGTGGATGAGCGCTGGTGCGAACGAAGTATTGTTAGATGAGATTATGGACTTCAAGGGGATTTTGGAGAAAGAAGGAGGTGATGTTGAGTTGGACGTTAAGGAGGGCGGTATTCACGTTTGGCAGGGAGTGGAAGATATCATGGATTTAGGGACGTACTTGAAGACTAAGGCAGGGGAGAAAGTCCCTGAGGGGCTGTTGAAGGGGTGTTCGAACGTCGCCGAGGCTGTATTGAAGGATGTGCAAAAGTAAGAGAGCGAAGCGAATTGAACGAAGTTGAGATCTGGCTTGAAATGAGAGATCGCCAAATGCTACGAACAAGGCATGATAGATGAAGAATGTATGGACTTCTTTCAGTCATCGGAAACGATATCATCCCAGTTTAAAACTAAAGAACAATGTTCCCTTTTCCAGTGAGCAGGTTCTGATACTCAAAGGTTCTCACCACGTCGGCGGTTGGACGATGTTATACAAACACCTCACCATACTATCCACTTCACTCTCTTCGCCCTTGCCGGTTGTCCCATTAAACTTATTAACGGCAACTTTAACCCAAAGACTCCCCTCAATCCTCGGATTCGGTATCCTCCTATCAACAACACCCGGCACGAAATCCACCATCCGAAAGCCACACTGGACAACCCTCTCAGCAGCATCGTTCACATAGTACCTTGGAGCCTTGTATGTTCTTTGATGGCTACAGTAGATTGCATCGCAGGACTTCTGACCAGATGATGCAGAGGATGTACAAGACTCGCCGCAGGAATAGGTCTCGTCATAGCAGGAGGAGATCCATCCGTGGATCACGCCGTAGACGGTGTCGTCTGGGGATGAGAATAGAGCGTTGTATGCTGGTTGAGTCGTGCATGCATATGCCTGAACTTGGACAGGAAAGATAAGAAGGATGATGGCAACGGCGAGTAGTGGTGTGCTGATGGTTGGTGAGCTTTGCCTTCTTGCTGGGATTTGTGGTCTTGCTGGGGGTGGTGGTTCAACGGCTTGGTATACCGGAGGTCGAGGTTCGAAAACTTGAAATTCCTCCAGGAGGTTTAGAGAAACAAAATAGACTAGAAATCCGATACAAGCGGCAACCACAAGTGCCACGAAGTACAAGGGCTTGTACCAGAACCTCTTCCAAGCAAGCTCGTCTTCTTTGAAGATGTCCCCGATCGCGGTGAGGCATTCGAATGGATATTTGGCCTCTTCATTCCAAGTCCACAACTGGCTGGCGTCACAAGTTATGTTTGGCACAGTTACAATGGCTGTCAAACGGCAAGCTGACTCGATCATGTTCACGTCCAGGCAGTCGTTGCAGCCGTCGTAGCATAGATCGTACGCTTCATTTCGAGCCCTTCGTATCCAGTGTGCTTCATTGGAAGAGACATGAACTGAGGCTATTATCTTGCTTGTCAAGTGCCAGCCGAAGTAGCCTGATGGAAGTGTTACGTTTATTGCAACGAGGACCGCGAGAATCCATCTCCACTCCGAAGGTGTTGTCATGGTGAAGGAGATCTAAGAGCGGGACTGAGTGGTGTTCTGAAGTGTTTGAGAGTTTTTTTTTGAATTCATGAGCGGTGAGGCGCTGAGAAGGTTATATATCTGAGGCTTAGATTACTTGGTGCCTGAACGATGCCCGATTCATTAGTCCAGTAACGCCCTGTCATTTCTACGCCCAGTTGATGTGTTCAGCTGAAGCCTTGTGTAACTCGAGACCGAAGCGATCGTACCAATCAGCTCGGGCATATCAATGACTACACGGTACGAAAATCTCCATCCGATAAGAGACTCGAGGCTTGCAGCTTCGAGGGACAGGGATTAAAAGACGGGCGAGAAAGTCGTTACTTTCTCTTGTACCATTGTTTATGTTAGCAGTCCATGTGAAGTTTTTGGGAGTTGGCTCGCTAAATCTTAGCGAATGTCGGGCAGGACCAATGCTCAGAGCTCTTCAGGGTTTGTTCAACCAGCAGATTGACCTTCACGCTCACTACAAGCTTGGTGACAGGTTAAAGACCCATTGCAATGATAGTCTGATGCTTCAATCTGTTCTAGCTGGGCATTGGAAAACGCTTCTTCTGTGTTTTGGGATACTAAATGATGGTCTACAAATGCACCTATTGGCCACTAGGTTAGCATGCCGAAGTCAACAACCCACATCGGCTCGGTCGCTTGTCCTGTACCTATTTAAGAATACCTCAGAGATACCGTGTGGCATCTTCTTGTTGCACGAGGAGAACATGCTCTCTATCTGAAACCAGCGTAAATTGGGAGTCCAAAAGTGAATGCCTTCACGTAAAGAATCCGATGACATCACAGGATCTCGTGTTGTCAGCTGGTGCCTGTTTTGTTATGTCGATCTGGCCTGGAAGGGAAGAGGCACAGAAGACAGTGCATAACCTCGACCTCCCTCAACATCAATTCTGCATCCTCTGTCATTCAATCTCCACGCAATCAAATTCAAACTACTAGACCAAATAGTTAAAATGGCTTCAACCATTGAAAATTCACCTGACGCATTCACATTCATCGACCGCACCGTTTCCAGCTCAAACAGCCCGACTCAACTCTACCCCAAATACAGCGACCTCACATCCGCCAAACTCTCCAACCCAATACTCCAATTGCTCGAAGATCTCAGAGCAAAGTATCCAGACCATGTAGTGACATACGCCGATCCAGGCAGTCTGAACTTACTCGCTTACGCATTCGCGGGAAATGCTACTGCAACCCTGGATATCGCGAGTGATTCTGTTTTCCGTATGCAGCTTTGGCAGCAGCCTGTTGGGAGAGGCAAGACGGGAGGACTGGCTGAGTCGAGGGGGTTTGCGAAGTATGCTTATAGGTGGGGAGAGGAGGAGTTTGTGTTGTACTGTGTTGTGGTGGGGTATTCGAATGTGCAGTAAGTATGAATCGAGAGACTCGGAAACATATATTGATGGGAATGTAGGTTCGTGCTAAAAGGAATTGGCCCCGGTGAGAGTCAATTGTCTCATTCCGTTGTCACGGACAGTCTCCTTGCTCAGGTTGGACTCTGGTCTCACAAGGAGCGGAAGGGCATCTATGTGTATGATGGGTACTGGCGATTGGATGAAGCTTTATATGAACAAGTACAGAAGTAAGCTGCATTCGAACTTATTCCGTTAGACTATAGGCTAATGATTAACAGAGCCACATGGGATAAAGTCATCCTCGATCCAAGTATGAAGAAAGAGTTGACGAATGTCAGTGGCCGATTCTTCGATAGCAAGGACGTGTATGAAGACTTGGGTGTCCCATGGAAGCGAGGATTGATATTTTATGGTCCGGCTGGAAATGGGAAGACGATTAGTATCAAGGCTTTGATGCATACGCTTGCTGACCGGAAGGATTCGATCCCAACTCTTTATGTAAGGATTCTTTCTCTTCTCACTCTTTCATGCCATATTTTTCATGTACGTGAAGATCACTAGGAATGCTATCCACCACACGGAGCTCGTGGGAAGCACTTGCTGACTTCACGTCCATGACTAGGTCAAAACAGCTCCCCAAACCGGCCACATCAGAAACGTCTTCGCCCTAGCCCGTGTCATGAGTCCCTGCCTCCTCGTCCTCGAAGACATTGACACAATCGTCACCTCCCAAACCCGTAGCTACTTCTTCAACGAAGTCGACGGCCTCGAGAACAATGACGGCATCATGATGGTAGCAAGCACCAACCACATGGACCGACTCGACCCAGGTCTGTCAAAACGTCCAAGTCGTTTCGATAGGAAGTATCTGTTTCCGTTGCCCAGTAAAGAGGAAAGGGTGCAATATGTGCAGTTCTGGAGGGAGAAGTTGAGAGGCAAGGGGAAGAGTGGGAAGGTTGACGTTGAATTTCCTGGTAGGTTGGTGGTGCCGATGGCGGAGATTATGCATGGGTTTAGTTTTGCGTATATGCAGGAGGCTTTTGTGGGTTCTTTGTTGGACATTGCGCATAAGCATGATGATGAGGACGAGGATGAGAATGTAAGTGGTGCAGTTGATGATGTAGCTGGAGGTGGTGATGATAATCTTGAGAAGTATGAGCTTTGGAGAGCTATGAAGGAGCAGGTTAAGATGTTAAGAGATGAGATGGATGAAGAAGTACTTGCAGATGCTGCAACAATGACTGCAGCGGTACCGCCCAGCAGAAACTTTGGTCAAGATGTAGCGGCAGACCGGGAAAACATCACCGGGTCATGTCGTTCATGCTCACGGGGCTATTGCTGCACTGCATCCAACCCTCCACCAGCAACGCATGGATCTCTCGCAGAAGCTCCCTTTCCACCTCCACAAGCACAAGCGCTATGGGGGAGGCCAGAATGTTTTGCATTCAACGATTGGACCAACCGACTGCAAGGGCTATCACTCTTCACCCAGGATTCGAATATGTAACTTGTCCGGTGAAACGAGCTTGCATGAAGAGAACTGAAAGGTTCAGATGTACTGCTTGTCCTGGTTCAGATGAAGAAAGCGGGGGAGCTGCGACTCGTGACGAGGTGGCGGAGGGTGTCTGGCCTCGTGAGTGTCGATGCTGCGGACGTCGTGATGATTGGAGATATTTGGCGTAGATATATCGTTTTTTGATCTGCTACGACATGGGTGATGGAATGTCGCTCTTACAAGTCGGATTGGCAAGGTCTCCCAAGGCGCCTATCAAGTTTAATCAAGGAACCTACCGCGAGGCTTGCCTCATGCGAAGAAGTTGAATGTCTAGAAGTGTCCAATTATGTTCCATTAGTACTGTGATAACAGTGGCGGCAAAATTTACAAACAATATACAAAATATTGGAGAAAACATTCGTCACAGATAGGACTTGACTTGATCCTCACTCCACTCCCAGAATTTCTTGCTGATTCCGGTCCCGCCTTGTTCTTCGGACTTACTTCCCGCTTCAATATCTGCACGGAGAGGAACGAAACGCCCCCAGGGGACGACTAGGTGAGGATGTTAGCCTACGTTTGCTCGCAGGTGTGCGTCCACTTACTCCATGCTCCATTCGTTTCGGGGGTAACATCTGGTGAGAGACCAGCGAATAATTCTGTGTATGCGCCATAAATCGGGGCGTAGATGAACCGCTGCAGGATCATATTCTGCCATCTAGGGAGATGTCTTTGTAGGTCGCTCTTGAGGTTTCCAGGATTCAATGCCTGTGTATGTCAGCCATCCAACATTTACCCCAGATTTGTTCCCATGTTAACATACCACACTGATAATACCATCATCGCCATATCTGTTCGCAAATTCCTTGGCGTGGTGGACATTTCCCGCCTTGCTCACTCCGTACTTGTGCCATACAGCCTGATCCTTCTTGTAGTCCAAATTATCCATATCCACACCTCCCTTTGGCGACATTGCTTCTGCGGCACTCGAAGAAACCCATACGACTCTCGTGCTTCCTGGCGGGTTGACCTTTGCTGAAGCTTTCAGTATCGGTGTCAACAGCTTCGTGAACAAGAATGGCGCAACATTATTCGTCCCAAGCTGTAGCTCGTATCCCTGCTTCGTCTTGCTCCCTTGCGGAGGAGCCATTACACCTGCATTATTCCATAGCACGTCGAGCTTCTTCTCTTTGGACAGAAACTCTTCTGCAGATGTTTTGATTGTGGATAGATCGTCGAGGTCGAGATGGAGGAATTCGATTGCGCCTTTAGAATTAGGAAATGCGGTCTTGATGGATTCGATAGCTTTTGAGGCCTTTTCGGAGGATCGGGCTGCGACGTAGACTTTGGCATTGTGCGAGTAGAGTATTTGGGCGAGTTCTTTACCAACTCCGCTGGAGGCGCCGGTCACGATGAAGACCTGATGGAATCAGTGATAGCTCGGCCCTGATTCCCTGAGACGATTCCCTACCTTGCCGGTCTGGTCTGGGAGTTCTTTCTCTGTAAACTTGGCCGCCGGAGGGAACATCTGCGAGAGTTGATTGCCCATGTTTGCTGTAGTGTCGGCAGAAGCAATGGAAGATGCGGTGCTGCTTTGAATTGGATGTGAGGAGTAGAAGTAGAGAGCACAGAAGCTCGAATATGTATCGGCGGATGGAGCGGTGGCCTGAGCCTCGGTTTCAGGGCTTTGAAGACGGGATTTTATCGCCGAAAGGGTGCAATGATATCATGACGTTCAATCCGCATTGGGGTCTCCAGCAATCCCCCCACCCCGCTGCCAAGGGGAATCGGCCACCAGAGTCATGCCGTGTTGGGGCTCTTCAAATACCGCCTTCATGTCTTCCTTTTGCTATCCAGTCGTTGCGCATGCCGCGTTTGTTGAGTTGATGCTGTTGATTCGAAGCGCTGTCCAGCTGAAATAAGGTTTAGATTTAGGTTTGGCATTTGTTGTTGCTCTGTCACGATTTTGTTGCACACCGCACCTTAAGCATAAGCAGGTCAAGCTTTCCAATCTTCACCCAGGGCAATGCCAGCCGTGTCTAGCCGCCGACTCTGAGGCTAAAGTCCAACCCGAGTCGCGTTGGACGCGCCGACCTAAACTTGACCGCCTTCGACGTTAAGGATGCCCCTCCGAAAGTAAACACCACCCGCTGCACACCGCTTGTGATGGATGCTCCTGAGGTTGAGCAGGATGTCCAGCTGGAGAGATCAGCCCCTAATCTTCTGGCAGATCTTGGACGGTCTTTGCAGCCGTTCCTGAGGAGAAATGGGCAGGTCCGTCGCACTGTCCGGAGCTCAGATACGGATAGGCTGGTCAATCTGGCAAGTTGTCTGGTCCGGAGAATGATCACTGCTAACAAGTATATAGCTCGAACCGTTCCAAGAGCTCCCGCAGCTTCTCGATCCCCATCTCAATACATTTGTACCTCTACTTGCGAATGCCTTCCTCGAACACCTCCGTACCCCTCCTTCGAAGCAACCATCAACCCACCTTCTGATACCATTATCCAAAGCAATATGTAAGCTGCTATATACGTTCTGCAAGATCCGTGGAGAGAAGGTCATTGTGCAATTCTTCGGTACAGAGACAAGGGACCTCGAGTTACTTCTGTCTGCGATCGAGAAAGGCGCCTTATGGGGCTGGGAAGAGAGATACATTACACTGCTCTGGCTCTCCCAGTTGCTTCTCGCCCCGTTTGATCTTGCCAGCATATCTTCACAGGGAACCGAAGATATCGTCGAGTTGAATATCCCGGGCTTTGCTTGTCCAGCAAATGTTCCAACGGTAACATTACGAGTCATTTCTCTTGCTGTTCGCCATCTCTCATCGTCTGGGAAGGAAAGGGATGCTGCCAAAATACTCTTGGTCCGCGTAGCCATGCGGCCGGATATGCAACAAGTGGGCGTCCTCCGAGCTTTGGTCAGATGGGCTATATCATGTTTGCATCCTTCTGCTTCTTTGGAAAGCTCGCCGTACTTCTACATCGGCATTCTTTCGTTTCTTGCTGGAATGCTTGTATCGTCTGCTGGTACTCCAGATATGGTTGAATACCTGCAGGAGATCTTCGATGTTACTCGGGATCAAGATGATATGCCCACGACACTTCTAGATGCAATTAGGAAATCTGCTGTCTCACGCAAGATTATCATTAAGATTTTTCGAGCCATTGCATCACTCGATCTTGCCAATACAGCAGACATAGACAGAGTCCAGATTATCATTGGTGACCTCCTGGATTTCCTAGAGGACGAAGCGACCCCTGTCAGACTTGCTGCAAGTAAGGCTTTGAGCATCATCACTTTGAAGCTTGATCCTGATATGGCATTACAAGTCGTTGATGTTGTCCTCGACACATTCTCAAGTAGTTACAGGATGGTTGGCAGACCCGGAATGAAGACCGCGGATCTCTCTGATGTAAAGGCATTCCAATGGCATGGCCTCGTCTTGACATTCTCTCATCTTCTGTATCGTCGTTCGATACCATCTTCGAGTCTAGCTCCTGTTTTAGCAGCCCTTCGCTTGGCTCTATCTTTCGAGAAACGTTCTGCTACTTCAGCCACTTCAACAGGGACCAACGTTCGAGATGCAGCTAATTTCGGCATTTGGGCACTCGCTCGACGGTACACTTCGGCGGAACTACAGGCGATCAATTTGATCTCGGCCGATGGTTTGAGCTTACCAGCTTTACAAACACTAGCAACTGATCTGGTAGTTGCTGCATCTTTGGATCCTGCAGGCAACGTTCGACGTGGATCATCAGCAGCATTGCAGGAGCTGATTGGACGAAATCCAGATACAATTGCTGAAGGAATTCAAGTCGTGCAAGTCGTTGACTATCATGCCATTGCTCTTCGATCAAGGGCGGTCGAAGAGGTTGCCATCGGTGCTGCCTCATTGTCTGATGAATATCATCATGGCCTACTGGATGCTCTTCTGGGCTGGCGCGGAGTAAGAGACTCAGACGCAGGTGCAAGACGGACCGCAGCCTCTGCTGTTGGGATCCTCGTCTGGGCGAAGAGGCTGAGGAGTGCAGAACCATGGGAAGAGTTTCGAAATATCTTGGACGTTATTGCTGGACGACTGAAAGCGCTTGTCCTTCGAGATGGCGATGAACGGCATGGTTTACTGCTTTGCCTTTCGTCCATCATTAAACCATTTACCCAAGAATGCCTCGCCGTACCCAGCCTCTCAGACGAGTTGCGGAGAACCATTTCTTCTGTCCTTCCTCTCGTCGCCGACATTCTGCAGTACGTGGACGTTAGCTGGTTGACTCTACGGAATCAATCATCGATAGCAGAAGCAATCTGTAAGCTGACAATGGCATGCAATTCATTGCTTTCAATTGAGCCCAGCCAAGTCTCGCGGCATCAAATCATTTCACTGCAAATAGACGTTCACGAGAGGTTTATGACCATCGAAGATGCTATGACTGTTGGCGTCATCTCCGATGCTGCTGTTGATCTGATCGCCATGATTTCGGAAGAAGACAGATTTGTGCTTGTGAGCAGTTATATCCAGAAAGCTAAGACATTTTCCAAATCACGACACGTCTCCAAGAATGGTGCTTACCTACAAACACTATTCAAGGTCTTTCCAGTTGTACCATCACAACAAGCTTCAATCATCAGTACGATACAGCAGATTTGGAGTGAAGACCAGGAGCCTGATTCTCGAGCATTGATACTTCGCTACCTTGGGCCCAGTGTTCTCATTGCATCAAATCTGGACGATGTAATAGGTCTCGTGGAAGAGGGCCTCGATGATTTCACCACAAACGCTCAAGGAGATGTGGGATCCAAGGTCAGAATTGAGGCTGCAAAAGCAGTCGCTGCAATCTGGAGCGATGGTGAAGGACAGCCAAAGAGACAATACATCAGAGAGCGATTGTGTGGGAGAGTGATGAGAACAGCATCAGAAAAGCTCGACAAGGTTCGTCGTGAAGGACAGAAATGTCTTCTCCTCGACCCATCCGATGGCTCACAAGCTTCAACGCTGGAACCTTCACCGGAGTCATACTTCCTCGCCCTTCTAAACATGCAGCTCCTTCCATGGTGGACCACATCTCCACAAGCCTTAACTTGGTCAGAAGCATTCATGTCGGGCTATATCACATCGGCGGACACTGGCGCTTCAGCCCTCGTACAAGCAAGTCGTATGGCCCTCCTCACATTCTGTGAAGCTTCTTCAGCCAACACGGATCTCATTTCGAAGACTCTCCTTGCTCTCCTCACACCGACCACGCCGCCTAACGATCGAATCCTGGTCTCAGCACTCGAAACCATCTCGTTTCTTCTTGATATGCAGATCCTACAGCGTTCATCCGTCGATTGGAAAACACTCTACTTCCGCGTGCAGAAAGCCCATTACCAGAGTGCGAATTTCAGGAAGATTGAGGCGTGCGTTAAGATCTATGGTGGTCTGATGGATGCAGGGGTGGTCAGTGAGGCGAGGGGGAAGCTGGTGGGGATGTTGGTGCATAAGTTTCCGGGCGTGAGGAATGCTGTCTTGGATGAGCTTTGGGTCAGGTTGTATGGGGAGAGTGGAGGGGAGGTTTTGAAGAGTACAGATTGGACGAAGGCGAAGAAGGGGGATGTGGAAAGAGTGAGGGAGATCATGGGGATCATTTGAACAAGGAAATCAGAAGACAGTGTCAGCGCGTGGGTGTTCAAATCCCAATACATGATATGAATTGTATACTTCTCTTCCACAGCCCAAACTACAGTGCTGAGACACGAATTCGTGGTTACAGACATGCGGATTTTGATGTCAACAATCAACCGAGTGCCAAGAGTGGGGGATGACGCATCACTTCGCTCGAAGGGTCGTCTTTGAGCAACATTCCTTCACCGCACCGCTTTCCATATTTATTAGCCATCTATCAAAACCACAATACTATCAGGTGACTATTATGAATACATTCCATGTCAAGCTGCCTCCATTCTAACAAAGAAGCAGCCATCCAATAATGGGCTATCTCCTGCCTCTATTCAAGGTTATCAGCCTCACATTCGCTCTACTCGCCATTGGCACCGGCGCCCAAGCCATCTTCGATCCCATAGGCTTCTCGAAAAGCTTCGGCTTAGACCTCGGTACAACATCAAACCCCTCTCAGAACTCAAAGAAGGACGACTCATTCTCATTCAAGTCAAACCATCAACACGCCGTGGCCCAATCATACATCGCACTGATGGGTATCCGTCAGCTAGCGACGGGGCTTATTCTTCTGACCTTTGCATATCAAGGCAAATGGATGGAGATGGCTACTGTCCTTGCTATCATCGGCATTGTTGTTGCTGGGACGGATGGTGTCTATCTTGCTCGTGCTGGGCTGCAGGGGAAGGGAATCTTTCATGCGATTCCTGGTGCTCTCATTTCTGCTCTTGCTTGTGGGGTTCTGTTATCGGACGCTTGACTGTGAGCTGGGGTACAAAAAATCCAGCTCTTACAAATGTAGTAACTCCTGAGCCCAGCTGCGTTATGGCGATGTTTCATGCGGCATTTTGGAAAAGCGCAGATATTCACTATTGGAGTTGGACAATATAAACTCTTCTTGTAAGTGTTGTATTGCGACATACAGTTTCACGTCTTCTTTCCATTTTCGCACTCCTGTTTGCTGCTGTAAATTGGCACACGGATGCATCGGAGACAATCGTTGATCCATATGAAAGGAATAGGCAATGCTTTAGCTAAATGCTGGATCGCATTTCTGGTGAAAGTAGGCAGTTACCAAGTTACATCTTTCCAAAGCTATATACAACTGAACAGAATGGCCATATATATGTACATAAACAACAGACTCCCCTTCTATGCATTATCAGCAATGATAACGTCGGCCGCCTTCTCGCTAATCATAAAGATCGCAGCAACTGGAAAGAATCCTGGAATTTTTGGGAAAACAGATGCATCAACGACACGGAGACCTTCGACACCACGAACACGGAAGTGTGAGTCAAGAACCGCAAGACCATCATCGTCAGCACCAATGGGAGCAGAACAAGAAGCGTGATGACCCCACGCCTGATTCTTCACGAAGTCCTGGATTTGCTCGGTCGTGGTGATATCTGCTCCTGGCTGCTCCTCGGTGAATGAATATTTTCCGGAGACAGAATCCGATACCTTGCGGGACCAGTTGATTCCCTCCACCATGGGTGCAAGGTCGTGTGCATCGGCGCCGTCAGCTGTAGTTCCAGCATCGAAGAAATTGAAGTTGATGCTAGGGACGTCTAGGGGGTTTGCTGAGTTTAGAGTGACAGTCCCAGCATGATTGTTCTGGTGTGCCTGAAGGGTGACCCAACTCCAGTGCTTAGTGTCGGCAATAGCAGCGTTGGTATAGCCTTGGAAATAGCCCCTGAACATGACTGGTCCTCCGAAAATGAACATGTCGCGGTCAGATTCAGCTACACTGGACTTGAGCAGGACTGCACTAGGGAGGAGGTTGGTGGCATATGGGCCCTTTTCGGTGGCGTTGGTAGTATATCGTACGTAGCAAGGGTCAGTTGGACCCGTGGATAGGAAAGTGCAGCCTTCTAGTAATTCGAAATCCGTTTCGAATTTTGAAACTGTGCTGATTTCGTAGTGATCCTGTAGATTGGTGCCAACACCTGGGAGGTCGACAACAACAGAAATGTTGAATTCCTCCAATTCAGTCTTGGGACCCACGCCACTGAGCTTCAAGATCTGCGGGGTGTTGAAGACACCAGCTGAAAGGATAACCTCACGAGTCGCGTTCACAGTTCCTGGAGTTCCAGTATTGTTGCCTGTGTTACGAGGATCAGCAGCGTAGAGGCTTTCGCCGACGAGAAAGTCGACACCAACTGCTCTCGGCACTGCTCCAGGGTTTTCTTCGAACCGCACCTTGGTCACAAACGTGTGGGTACGAATATCGAGCTGGTACTTCTTGGAGCCATCTGGGTTCAGGGCATTGGCAGTTGCGAGCAGAAAATCGCGAGGGCTGCTTCGCCTCCCATCAGAGACGTGCAATGGGATACGGTACAGGCCCTCGGTGGAATCGCGGTTGGGGTAGGCTGTGTTGAGGTCGAAAGGGGAGATGTTTGCCAAACTTTCGGCGTCGGTAACGTTGACGGTCGGGTTGGTGCCCCCAAAACTGTTAGCTGCTGAAACCATTGAGAGCATCTGAGAGTCATCTGCAATTAGACCAAGGCTTGCCTCATCTGTGCCTAGCCATCCATCAAAACCATGGCCATCAGCAGTGCTATCCGTGGAGTTTGTTAAATATGTATTTCTTTCGACGCGCTCGAAGTATTGTCGCATGTTCTCCGGAGCCCACGAAGAGTCACCAGTCAAACTTTGGATGAGAGACCAGTCTTTATCATGAGGATAGACAGTGATCATGGCATTGTGAGTTGCACAGCCGCCCAAGGTACCTGTACGTGGGTACCAAATACCTTTCAGAGTAGATCCAGCCGGGGGGTCCAGGCCGATGTATGTTTCCCCTTCTGGCGTCGTGTATGTTGCTTTCTGGTTCAATGCTTCTCGAGCATCATCAGGGTAATGTCTGACGAAGAAATCCCATGACATTGGATCATATTCACTGGCAGCGGGGTAAAATGCGGGAATCGATTGTTGAGGAGTTTCACCCTGATCGTCTCCAGCCTCGAGAAGGAGAACTTTCTGGCCATTGATGGCAAGTCCTAGATGATAATCGACTTAGTGACTTGTTGATCAAGTGGTTGGAAGCATATTTTCGGATCTCCGAGGATTTGATAACGTTCAGGTTTGAGGAGTCACTCGGGGAATTTAAAAGGAAATCGAAGAATACATACTAGCAGCAAGAGGTCCTCCGCCAGCACCAGATCCCACAACTATATAATCATAGCTCTGAAGTTCGAGAACAGTTGTTTGACGTTCCTCCTTGACACTGTATAATGATCAGTATTAGAACGCGTAGGAGACTTGCTCAAATCGAGGATGGATTGTCTTACGGTACAGCCACAGATGCAGGGACCAAGGCCGCGAGGATGGCCAGAAAATGAAGATTTTTCAGTACCAGCATATTGATCGATCCTGGTGCTCTGGTTCAGGCAATTGGCTTACGATGGTGCTTTTTCACGAGAAGGGATAAGCAGAGCATTTTGAACGCTTGAGAGAGCTGGCCTCCCATGATGTGAACATCAAGAGAGCTAGTTCAATATCCATAGTAGTCCTTCTGATCCTTTTTCGTGCATCGGATGTGGCAAAAGGTGGGGAACATTTCGTCCTATTTTTTGAAATAGGATTCCTCAATTTCAGGCCCCATAGCGGGCTCCTTTCCTGTTGTGGAAGGTCTAGGTAATATGGCTCGCCTACGAGTTTCTGCGGGGAAGGAGTACCGGTATGGTAGCCATATTCGGAGTATTTCGCGCATGAGCTTGGTTCAAGCGTAATGTCCGAAAAACGGGTCTGCTCCATTTCGAATTTAGTCACCGGCGTCAATCCATCTCTGGCGATGAGTCCGTTCGACAGTTCAGGGGTTAACCGAAGCGGAGATGTTATCAAGAAACCACATTTCAATACTTGGACGCGGAGAAGACTCCGCTGTACTTGTACGAGCAAGATATCCGATAACCTCGGTGATCATTCAGAACTCTCGAATGGCACCTGCCAAATGCTTAACTTCTCGTCTAGAGCTCGGTTGATGACTAACTTTAATGCACAAGTCAACTACTTCCTTGATTCAGTGGATGGACAAGGGAGCGTATCTAGCCCTTGACAAACCGATACTCCTAAAACCCCATTTCCCTTACCGTCGATGGCTTGACTATCAGTTCACCGAAGAGCGCGAGCGCTATAGTTTACCCATTGTAAAGCCTCATTTGTAAGCTGGACCTAAAAACGCCAGGGCTACAAACTGGTATATGTAAAGGAAATGCTCAGCACGAACCGGGAATCATTGTCACCCTATGGCTACAGGTACAACCACAAGTTTATGGAAGACTTCTGCCAATCACTTTGCAGATGAAGCATCGTGTAATTAAGGTTATGCTCTACAGGAGCGGGGGCACCGCACCGCACCGTCCGCGCGGAGACCGAAATAACTGAAGAATAGTTGGCAAGAAAGGGGTGGTATGATAGAGTTTTATCATGACGACGTGCAAAGCCCTAACCCGTTTCAAAAACCTCGACATGAATGTCCGACACACTAGGGGATTTTCCAGCCTCGTTCAATGAATCAGGGAGCTGGGTAGCCGTGTGAGGTGGCTTCCGGGCGCCGTATCACTCAAAATTGGCAATGCAATTCAAGTGTCTCCTCTTACTAATTGAATGTGGCAAATTGAACTGTTTGAATGAACATTCAGGAGAACTTCGGCAGTTGAACTAGCAAATACGTACATATCCCAGTGACTTCTAGGCCAAGATGTGACGGAAATCTTTGCTGTGCGGTAGTCGGAGTTATCCGCTTGTCCAATTTTCTCCGCTCGTTCCGCAGCGTTGGTATGGTCTGTGCAGTCACTGTCAGAAGCACGCCTAGCCGAAGCTAATCATCATTTGCTCTCAATCTCCGTACACTAGAACCTAAATCTAGAACCTAGTACCCACCGTTCCCCAGACCCGCTCTGCTCCACTATTCCTTTACCCCTGAAAGCCTTTGACAAGGCAATCCTAAATAACGCCGAACCTAGTAGAGGGTGTGTATAGGGGTACATTAGCGCAATGTAATGACATCGAAGGTATGAGTTGAAGAGAAGGTGGAAAGAAGTCTGCGCGATGGTTAGTTCTAGAGGTAATTCAATCGATCAAAAAAGGTTCTCCTTATCCCAACCACAGTATCCGTCAATTCTTTCCTGGCTCAAATCATATATTCGAGGGACGGCTAGACAGATTCCGTAAATAGTGCAGGGGGCTGAATATGTATATAACAAGAAATATAATCTGTCTGGGTGTTCCTCTCTCGGCTTCGCCCAACTGCCGGGAGCTGCCGTACCTTGTTTATATACAATTGCAAGCAATGGCTGAGATCTCAAATTCCCCAATGCAGCCGCATTCACTGTAAGGCACATGGTCGACCGCTCGCTCTGGCCACGATCACCTCCATTCCCCCTCGCATTGTCCAAAGTCATCACATACTCCCCGCCATGCAATACTTGCCATAATAAGATGTCTGCTTTATCTGACTTATCTCATAGCCGATCTCATGGCGTCTTCCTCAGGAAAGTCCTAACGGTGGCTAGCTAGTCTCATGTTAGGGACAGAATTATCCAGGTCCCGACTATTCGCAACCTGGTGTTTTGTCCCTGTCCTTCACTTCCAAGCCAAAGGTATCACGCACAGGTCTTAGAAAAATATCACAGATCTACCAGACTGTGACTATTTGCGCTCGCTAAGGACAAGCTGGTAGTCGGGAAAACAACTGCCAAAGAGAAGGTTTCCTGGTCCAGCGAGATGGTGCTCTCCATAAGATATGCCGCCTCTCCGCGAAGTCAAACATGGGCATCTCATGTCTCAACTTGTGAGTCAGTGGACTGACCTCAGAAGTAAGCTAGGCATATCTCTAATTCTCGCTATGGCAGCATTGCAGGGGTGTGCTCTATAACTACCCCAGCACTCTTCTGCTCCAAAGGCTAATGAATGTGTCTGCAGGTCTTCAATAGCAACAATCATTCTCACTCCATATGTCAAAGATATGGCTATTCAAGCCGACTTTTTATGTGCAACAACAGATGAGCTATCTGACCCACAGCTGAGACCGGTGTGATCTAACAGCTTGCTCATTCGTTACTCTCCGACCCCTCTTTCGATCCCTCTTCCTCCGCTCTCAGCTCTTCAGTGGCTCATCCCGTCGTGGCAAATCATCTTCCAACGCCTGGCCTTCATCTGGTCGTCTTAGCTACATCAGATCTGAATCTCGAGGAGGAAATGAGAGCCTCGGACTCAGAAATGACATCGAAATGAATCAAGGTGTAAAGACGATCATTGAGTTGCCCTAGTCGATCACATATGGCAAGTACCGGAGGCCAGGCAAATGAAGAGTTGGCAAACTGTGTAGATCGAAGCCTCTGTTGCTTCGAAAGTATGCCTTCATATTTTAAAGGTTTCTTGAAGTCTGGATATCTGCTGCCTGAATCAGGCAACATGGGGCGTCTCATTTGCATTGGTTCTAGTCAGAAGGAGAAAGTGGGGAAGCTGCTAAGGGCTGTAGATACAGTATTGGATGCAGATGGTAGAAGAAACATGTAGCATTCAAATATAAGTTCTTTGTTTACCTTCGGATGCCTTCCGGCTGAACAGGTGCTGCTGGGATTATTTTCCGCCAATCAACTGACACGAAATATGAAGACGTTCATGCGTTTGGGAGTTGCTACGCATGAGCGCTCATGGAGTGGGGTAGTTTGCCTGGAGCTCGTTGAATGTTATGAAGGTGACGAGAGTGAGGAAATTGAACCACACCAGCATAATATTGTGAGTCGCTTTCGAGAAGCCGAACTTCAAGTGGCAGAGTTAAGTGGAAGACTTTAATGTGTTATGAAGATTTCATACAGCTTCGTGGCCTGCATCATTTTCAAAATTCCCAGTTCTTGGAGGAGCCACAGGTGAGTAGTATCGGATGTCACGTACAGTAGATCAACCAATGTTACTCGATCAATGAGCCTTCCAAAGCTCTTCATGGCGCCCTTCCATCCCTCACCAGTGAATGTTCTATTTTTCAAAGAACATATCGGAAATCCACATTCTCCAGTTCTGTCTTGTCATGCATTCCCAACCTCATACCTTCCAACTTATCCTCGGCAGTCTCAAGTTTTCCATACCGCCTGTCTCGCGTCCTGTTTTGCAAGATCATATACACTCGAAGAGCAATGGCACAGAAGAATGCTGCACAGAAACAGACCAAGATAACGGTGATGGCAAGGACATATCTTGGGGCGTCCTCAGCCTTGAAGAAAAACGGGCCTCCGATATTTGCAGCGGCGAATACCATGAAGAGCATGATGTTTGTTGTCGCCCGCTTGGTATGTCCTGAGATGTTCTGCCCAATGATAGTAAGACAGAATGGCCACTGAAATCAGAACGGGTTAGTCATGTTTCTCGAAGGGTGAGAGCGGCCGAGACTTACTGTTACAGCATATGAGTTGATGAGCCAGTACGCAAAGACTCGACCATACTTGTTCGCGCCGGTTCCTTGTGTCGCGTAGACAGTAGCAATTCCTGCAATCGCGGGGAGAAGAGGAACAATCATCCCCCATGTCCGAAGATTCCCATGCTTCATGGAGAAGTATCCCCACACAATCATGCTTCCAGCACTGACAACGGATGATGGGAGTCCAATAAGCAATGTTCTGAACTTATCGAATCCGAATCCAGATATCACCAAAGATCCAAAGCTCGTCAATCCTCCATTCGGTAGCTGGGTAAAGAAGACGAACGCGAGCAACAGCCAAGTCTTGACATCCTTGACTGCATGCCACATCTGATAGTATTTCCACTCATACCCCTTCACTCCCATCATATTCTCAGCGACTCTTTGGACCGCAATTATTTGTTCTTCACGGGTCAAGAATTTGGCTTTGTTTGGCGTCTCGGGCATAAAGAAGAGCCAAGCAAGTCCGGTGATGATGCTGAGAAGGCCGAGGACGAGGAAGATGTACATCCAAGGCTTCAAAGCAGTATTCGTGATATGTCCAAGACCAAATGACATGAGCGACGAAACTATCGAGAATGCACCCTGCATGGCCGCCCAAAGCATCGTTCGCAGGACCTGTTCTTGTCGAGTGTAGAACATCGAGGTGTAGAGCACAAAGCCAGGAGAGACAACAGATTCGGAGACACCGAGGAGAAATCGGACTACCATGAGTCCAGCAAAGTTCTTGAGACCGAGATGCCTACGCTGTTATTAACTGTCTTGCTTTAAAGCGGATAAACTACTTACGCGAGCATCAACACACCCCAGGAAATGACAGCAAAACTCAAGATCCTTGCAGTTTTGTATCGTTGCAACAGATAGTTCGCTGGATATTGAGCAGCCAAGTATCCAAAGTAAAACATACTGCTGGCCCATGAATACTGGTCTCCGACCAGATTGAGGTCATCTCGAAAGTTGAAGAGTACAGCCCATCCCATGGCCACCTTATCGACATAGTTGAGTCCGTATAAGATGCACATCAAAGGCAGCAGATGCAGGTCAACCTTAAAGCGAACAGCCGCGCTGGATTCAGGCGTGAGAGCTGGATGCGCTTCAGCCCCTTCTTCGAAAAGTTCATAGCCTTCATCAGCGACTTGGCCCTTGAGATCGATCTCCTGAAGGGTGTGAAACCGAGTTCTCGGCGTAGCCTCGATGTTGTCTGACATTTTCGCACTTTAGTACGGTAGAAAATGGATCATGAACAAGCAAACTCTGAGACCTTTCGATGTATATATGGTTAGGTTCGCTCGTGCTATCGAGAATGGGGGCTAACTTGGCTACTATATTTTCGTGTAGAACTAGCGTCCCGGTCAATATGTAGTGATGCCGAACCGAATGATAAGCAGAACATGCCATTCCCTGACTTTCTCCGGTGAACTTATGAGCTTCCTTGGTTCAGGAAGGATCTGCAATCGGTAAAATACAGCTTTGCCACGACCTATCTGAGAGTGGGATTGATTACTGATCCATCACGATCCTCTTCTCTGGGAACCGACAATGAAGTCTATCCGTTATGCGGGAAAGGTGTTAAACTGATTCGCCAGAACCATGATATGGAGGATCTCCACTATCGATGTATGAACAAAGGGAGTATGGCATTCTTCTCTCGTCGCTTGCAAATATTTATAGGTTCCACGATGGTTACGAAGTTGGCACGTCGTTGGAATACGCCAACACACGAAGAGAACCATTGTTCAGACTATAGAGAAGTCACCCTCCATCACTTGCCAAGCATAACATCCACGTGCTTCTCGGGTTTGAGTGGAAAAGACTTCCAAGGAACTCTAAAATGCTTTTCACCGGTCGCAAAGCCGGGACCCGCTCAGAAATCGCGAGCTATATGTTGCAAAGATGGGAGGATCAGTATCAGGACAGAAGATCTTTCGGCGCTACCCCACTTTTGGATATGACATTACCCACTACCACGCCGCAATCAAGCAACGGGGTTGGCATTTGAAGAATTGGTAGTCCGATTTGATCGGAGGTGTTGAAGGTGCGGTGTGTGAGAGAAGTCCCGAAGTTGAGATCCCAACATCGGACCTGGCACATTCCAGTTGACAGAATCCTACCGCTTGGGGAAGAGCAACACCAACGAGTATCGAGTCATGCATATCCCCGATATCGATACAGAAAGATGTTTGTCCTTCTTGTCCAAATTGGTCCAGATCAAGAGCTACTCTGAAACCTTGGGCGAAATTGATATCACCAATTTCATGTCCCAGAAGATGCAAGAAGTTGGACTCGAAGCGGATGTTTACCCATTTGCTGAGGGGAGGCGGCAAAACGCCATTGGTCGTTGGAGAGGAAAGTGTCCGTCAACAGCGAAGACTCTGTTATTCAATGGACATCTCGACACAAATCCTGTCTCGGAAGGATGGACTGTGGATCCATGGGAAGGAAAAATTGACAAGGATTTCGTCTACGGGATTGGTGTCAGTAATATGAAGTCAGGCTGCGCAGCATACTTCTGTGCTGTTGAGGCATTGAAGTCTTCGGGCTGGGTTCCAAAAGGAGATGTGATCTTGACGTTCGTTGTTGGCGAATTACAAGGAGGAGTTGGAACATTGGCAGCGATTGAGCAAGGCAGGATGGCTGCTGATTACTTCATTAATTGCGAACCCAGCGATATCAGAGCTGTAACAATGCATGCGGAGGCTTTGATGTTTGAAATTGACTTGATTGGAGTCACGAGACACATGTCTGCACGGGAGGATGGAGAAGATGCCATCCTGGCAGCCTGCGCGATCATTCCACGATTGGACAAGATGAAATTCAGTGGCGCGAAAAGCGAAGATCATAGGAGATGTAATCGCTGCCAGGTCGGTGTTGTTCACGGAGCTCTTGGGAATAATCTACAGGAATGGAGGCCAAGTCAGGTTGCTGATGTATGCAAATTAGCTGGCAGTGCCCGATATGCTCCTGGTCAAACACAAGAAGTTGTTATGGAAGACATCCATAAGCTTATTGAGGAAGTGTTGGTAGAGAATTTCCCCAAAATGAGGTTTGAACTGAGACAACGCTTTGAGCCAACAATGCCAGCGTTTGAGGTCTCTCCTGGTTCAAGGATTGTCAAGTCGCTCAACAAAGCGTACAGGGATATCAGAGGAGAAGATCAGCCAACTGGTGTACTGAAACCAACATGCTTTTATGGTTCTGATGCTGGCCATCTATTCAAGTTGTTAGGAATGGAAGGTATTGTTTGTGGGCCAGGTGGAAGGTACAATACTATGCCGGACGAGAAAGTGGATATTCCTGATTATCTTGATTGTGTACGAGTGTTTATGAGAGTCATAGTGGATATATGTGGGTAGTCTGATGGAATTTGCAGAAATGGAACAGGAAGTAGCGTCCGTGTTATGCGAAAATCAGGTTGCGTAAAAATTGAGAAGCAAACTTGCTTGCAAATAGTTCTTGGCTATGATACGGCAAACGAAACAGCAAAGTTATTTCAAGCTCAAGTCTGAGTTCCAGGCTTGAGTCCTGCTCTTAGCTTGAGAACCAACTCGCTGATCTGACTTGTATTGTTTGTGACTAGTACTGTTTCGCTTTCATGCGGGCTATTTCTTTTCTGGGGAATATTTGCCATCTGTAAATTTCAACCCAAGTTATCGAGACTTGCCTTCTCATTATTCTCATCTTGGTTATTGCCCTTACTCTCTCACCTCGTTAAAGTGTGGCTCTACTCGATTGTTTCGCTACTCGACACGCACAGAACATGTACGTCGCTGGGAATTAGATTCAACCGACTTATGCAGCCGATTTTGCTCCTCGGGATGTGAAGTTTAGCGAGGACAGCCTAGCTCTGCAAAGGGCTTCATCCCACCTTAGACACCACCAAGAATCACCGTCTCGTGCCATGCTTCCACATTTTGTTCTCATTCATCATAATTCTAGCCCAAGATGCTGATTCCAATCGAAACCAAGCAAGATGCCGAAAATGTCATGCGCAACATTCCCGAGCCAGCCATGCTTCAGCACTGGTCGAAGCTGTACAGTGCCGAACCCCACCTTTCAGGTGACTACGACCATGCTGAGCGAATCCGTGCTTTGTGGCAGAGTTACGGAATTGCAACAAAACTTGTCCAATATGATGTGCTACAGAACTATCCTTTGTCATCCTCGCTTGCACTTCATGGAGAAGGCGGCGGCATTCGATTCGAGGCAGGGTTGACAGAGCCAGTGCTACCCCAAGATCCCACTTCGTCTCCTGCAAACGGATTTTCATCTTTTCATGGGTTCAGCTCCAATGGAGAAGCATACTCGGAGCTTGTCTATGCAAATTTTGGAACGCTTGCGGATTTTCGACAACTCGATTCACGGGGGATATCTGTGAGGAATAAGATAGTCATATGCAGATATGGCAAGGTCTTCCGCGGATTAAAAGTTCGAGCTGCGGAAAGGTATGGAGCAGCTGCAGTCATCATTTACAGCGATCCAAAAGAAGATGGAGAGTATACTGTTTCGAATGGTTACAAAGCATATCCCCAAGGTCCTGCCAGGCATCCACAAAGTGTGCAGCGGGGTAGTGTGGATTTCTTTTCGGTTGCAGTTGGAGATCCTACCACGCCTGGGTATCCAAGTCTGCCCGGAAAAGATACAAAGAGGAAGGATCCTGGAAAAGCAATCCCGAAGATACCCTCGTTGCCTATCTCTTACGCAGATGCCAGACCATTCTTGAATGCCTTGACTGGGCATGGTCTCCATTCTCGAAAAATTGGCGATGATTGGATTGGTGGGATACCTGGAATCCAGTATTGGACAGGACCGAGTCAATTGAGAGTATCTATAAGCAATCAAGGTAATGAGCATCCCGTTGCTAATATTGTGCTAACGAGCTTAGGTGCATACAAGTACCATCCGATATACAATGTCATTGGGACAATTCCAGGTGCAACCGATGATATGATCATTCTGGGTAATCATCATGATTCATGGTCTTGTGGTGCGGTAGACCCAGTGAGTGGTAGCGCTGCGATGAATGAAGTAGCTCGTGGTTTGGGGAAGCTTTTGGAACTGGGTTGGAAGAATGAAAGAACAATGTAAGATCGTGCGTTTTCCAGATATGAGTGAGCTGCTGACGACTGCATCAAAGCGTCCTTGCATCTTGGGATGACGAAGAGTATGGCCTTGTCGGATCTACGGAGTGGGTTGAAGAAAACGCAGAGCTGCTATCAAAGCATTGTGTAGCTTGTGAGTTGTTTGTCATGCTTTGGAACATTGGCTGACTAGAAAGATCTCAATGTGGATGAAGCGACAAATGGTGGATCGATCTTGGGTGCCGTCGGTAGTCCACTTCTCGGTGCAGCTTTGCGGTCAGTAGCAAGCGGCATCCCATCGCCGCTTTCAGAGAACCAGACGGTGTATGATGACTGGCTCGCATACTACAAAAAGTCCAACCCAGACGAAGAGATCACCCACCTCGAGCTCATGGGGACGGGCAGCGACTACACCGCTTTCTTCGATCATCTTGGAATTCCATGCGTTGATATGGTGTTTAACAAGGAGAGCAAGAGTGTCTTCCATTATCATTCGAATTACGATAGCTATCACTGGATGCAGAAATTTGGAGACGTGGGCTGGAGGAAACATTTGGCGATGGCAAGACTGTGGGGTGTACTAGCTGTGAGATTTGCAAGTTCGGATGTGATTCCGTTTAAAGCAAGGGAGTATGCGATTGAGTTGGAGAGACACACGGGGTGTTTGAAAGCTTTGAATGCTGAGGATGTTGATATCCGAGCCATGGAAATCTCGATCAAACATTTCAAAAAGGCGGGTTAGGGTTAGGGTTAGGGTTAGGGTTAGGGTTAGGGTTAGGGTTAGGGTTAGGGTTAGGGTTAGGGTTAGGGTTAGGG